>Ga0074045_10000008_pt1 | contig 183525 bp, 151 predicted proteins | sample BogForMeECP23OM2_FD_94442 | JGI IMG/M metagenome (GOLD analysis project Ga0074045, IMG submission 94442) | Bog forest soil microbial communities from Calvert Island, British Columbia, Canada - Bog Forest MetaG ECP23OM2 | ecosystem: Environmental > Terrestrial > Soil > Wetlands ... | reverse complement strand
TTGGAGGCGCGGGTGGGAATCGAACCCACGCATAAAGGTTTTGCAGACCTCTCCCTTACCACTTGGGTACCGCGCCTCAATCCTTAATTATATCGAACTTCTTCCGCATCTGTCAGGCTGGGGTTCACTCTCACTGCAAATGTGCGCGGTAAGTGTCACCCCTGTTCGATACCAATAAAGCCAATAAAAATCGCTGGAGTTACTTTTTGACGGGTTCTTCGATCTGGGCTTCCCGCAGGAATCGCGCCGATTCTTCTGGCGGCGTCGGATTGATGTAAAAGCCGGTGCCCCATTCAAATCCCGCCACCTTGGTCAGCTTGGGAATGATCTCGATGTGCCAGTGATAGTGGTCGTTGATCTCTTCGCCGATCGGCGAGGTGTGGATCATGAAGTTGAACGGCGGCCGGTCCAGCACCGCATCCATACGCAGCAGTGTGTCTTTCAGCATGTTCGCCAGGGCACTGTACATGGTGCTCTGGTTGTTCTCGTAGGCCGAGCTGTGCGTCTTTGGCAGCAGCCACATCTCAAACGGAAACCGCGGGGCGTACGGCGCCAGGGTGATGAAATGCTCGTTCTCGCTGATCACCCGTTCGCCGGTGTCGCGCTCTTGCCGGATGATATCGCAGAAGATGCAGCGCTCTTTTTCGTCGTAATAGTGCCAGCAGTTGTCCACTTCTTCGCGCACGCGCCGCGGCACGATCGGCAAGGCAATCAATTGCGAGTGTGGATGCTCCACCGAAGCGCCGGCCGCCTCCCCGTGATTTTTGAAAATCAGCACGTACCGGAAACGCTTGTCGTTTTTCAGGTCCAGCATGCGGTCGCGATAGGCCCACAGCACGTCTTCGATGGATTTCTGCGGCAACTGCGCCAGCGTGGTCTGGTGCTGCGGCGTTTCAATGACCACTTCGTGCGCGCCGATGCCGTTCATCTTGTCGAAGAGGCCTTCGCCTTCGCGGTCCAACTCACCTTCAATCCCGAGCGCCGGGAAACGGTTTGGCACCACGCGGATGTTCCATCCCGGCGTGTTCGCACCCGTTCCATTGCGCCCGTAGGCCAGAATTTCCGGTGGCGTTTTGGCTTCCGCTCCCGGGCAGAACGGGCAGTTGACCGGCGCCTTGGGAAATACAGTTTCGCGCAGGAAATCGTTGGGCCGCTTTCCACGGTCGGTGGAAATAATCACCCACCGCCCCGTGATCGGATCTTTGCGTAACTCCGGCAAGACATACCCTCCAGTTTAATTCTCTCAGGATGGCGCCGAGGCTCACCCCAAGCCAAGCAGGTATTGTACCGCGAATGGTTCCGCCACCTGTAGCGCAAGCCTTCCGGGCCTAAGGTTTTCTGTGGCCACATCGCGATCCTGCCTATGTGGCCATTGCAACAATGCCGGCCTTCCTTCTGCAACCCTGCGCATGCAATGGAAACCCTCACCCCTCGAAGGGGTGAGCTACAGGAACGCGGCTTCATGCTCGCGGGCTCAGGGCGTCCTTGTGCAGGCGGATTACCGGCGGCTTTCCCGGGGTGTTGTCAATCGCCACTACATCGAAGCGCATTGGGCATTCCTTCACATGGCGCTCGCGCAGAAATGCGTGGGCCGTGCGCACCAGGACATGGTGCTTCTCCCTGCTGATGCTCAACTCCGGCAGCGCCGGCCTCCCCTTGGCAACCGCGCGGGTTCGCACTTCGACAAAGGCCAGCGTGTTGCCGTCAAATCCCACCAGGTCCAGCTCGCCCTTATCCCGCGCCGGAGCATAATTCCTGGCGATGAACACATATCCCTGCCGCCGCAAATACCAATAGGCGTATGTCTCCCCGCGCACGCCCACCCGCAGCGCTTCCTGCTTCCACTCATCTTGCGTGGCCGGAGCAACGTCGCGAAGCCCATGACGCGACTTCCACTGGACCCAGGCAAACCCGATTCGCGCCAGCATTCCCATCGCTGATTACCTTTCGAGTACTACACCGACCAGTATAAACAAAAATCCCGCGGCCGGCACCAATGCCAGCCGCGGGACATGTCTCTCTTTCTGATTACCGACCACCGATCACTGCCTTCTCCGCCTCCCGGATCGATTCCTCCATGATTCGGATAGCACAATCCGCCTGCTCCTCGTCAATGATCAGCGGCGGCGAAATCCGAATCGAGTTCTCGCCGGAGCCGAGTGTCAGCAATCCCCGTTGGAAAGCATTGTTCACCACGGCATCGCGCAGGTCCGCAGCGCGCTCCTTGGTACGCTGATCGCGCACGATCTCCACGCCAATCATCAGGCCCTTGCCGCGGACATCGCCCACAATCTTGAAGCGGCTGGGCCAATCGCTGATCTTGCTGATAATATAATTGCCCACCTTCTCCGCGTTGGCCATCAATCCGCCTTCGATCAGGTCAAACGTCTCCGACGCGGCGGCCAGGCAAACCGGATTGCCGCCATACGTCGTGCCATGCGAACCGGCTTTCCAGTCCATCACCCTCTCTTTCGCGATGAACGCCGCCACCGGCATGCCGCTGGCGATGCCCTTCGCGGTCAGCACGATGTCCGGCGTGATGCCCGCGTGATCGTAAGCCCACCACTTTCCGGTGCGCCCCATACCCGCCTGCACTTCATCAACGATCAGCATAATGCCGTGCTTGTTACAGATGCGCTGAAGTTCCTGCAGGAAAAACAGCGGCGCCGGGATGAACCCGCCTTCGCCCTGCACCGGTTCGACGATGATCGCCGCAACCTCTTCCGGCGCAAAAAGCCGCTTAAAGATCTGCTGTTCGAGGAGTTCGATAATCTCGCCGCCGCAGGTTTCCTTGGTGTGACCCAGCGCGCAGCGATACGCGTAGGGATACGGAATGTGTTCGACGCCGCCAAGCAGCGTTCCAAAATACTTGCGCTGGGTGCTCTTCGAAGCGGTCAACGAAAGCGAGCCCAGAGTCCGCCCGTGGAAGCAACCGTAAAACGCAATCAGTTTGTCGCGCTTGGTGTGATACCTGGCCAGTTTGATCGCACCTTCCACCGCTTCCGTTCCGGAATTCCCGAAAAACACCTTCCACTTGTCCGACTTCGGCATCGTAGAAACCAGTTTTTCCGCAAACTCCGGCATGTGCCGGTGATAAAAATCCGTCCCGGCGATGTGGATCATCTCCGCCGCCTGCTTCTGAATGGCGGCCACCACGCGCGGGTGGCAATGTCCTGTGGAGCACACCGCGATGCCCGCGGCGAAATCCAGAAACGCATTTCCGTCCGGGTCTTCCACAATGGCGCCGTACGCGCGTTCCGCCACCAGCGGGTAATCGCGCGACAGCGAGGGCGACATGTACTTCGCGTCGTAGGCGATGACTTCCTTCGCTTTCGGGCCGGGCAAAGCCGTCTTGATTCTGGGTAGTTTGGTTTCCGTGGCTGCAATCATGATTTCTCCAGGGTGCGTTTCGCGGGGGATTCGCAGGAAAAGTGTTAAGTCATAAGAGAGGGAAAGAGCAGGCCCGTGTAACGGCGCAATTTCAGCCGGGGCCTGCGGAAAAGCTGCCTAATCGACGCTGTAGAGTCCGGGACGCAGAATCGCCGGACGAAACTTACGGGGCACACGAGGGCCCACTGCTACGCGGTCGTGTTTGAGGAAGTGAAAGTACTTCATTTGCGTTTCCAGCGAACTTTCCCGTCTTTCGTATCTTCAAGAATTATACCACGGTCGGAGAGCTCTTTTCGCACGCGATCGGAGGCCGCAAAGTCGCGCCGCGCCCGCGCCGCCTGGCGTTCCGCAACCAGTTTTTCGATTTCCGCGTTGCTCAAACCGCTGTCGCCGCCGCCAAAACCCGCCGCTTTCAGCTTTTCGCTGTCGTTGTCGTCCAACACGGCAAAAACCTTCTCGAATCCGCCCAGAAACTCGAGCGCCGCCGCCACGTCGCCCTGCCGGAATTCGCTCTTGTCCATGGCGATGTTGGCTTCGCGCACAAAATCGAAGACTGCGGCCAGCGCCTGCGCGGTGTTCAGGTCGTCGGAAAGCCCGGCGTCGAAATCATCGGCGGCTTTCGCGATGCGCTCCGCCATTCCCGGCTGGTTGCCCGTCGGAAATCTTTCGTTCTTCAGTCGCGCCGCGAAATTCCGCAGCCGCTCGACGGAACTCGTCGCCTGCTGCAATCCGTCAAACGTGAAATTCAGCTGCCGGCGATATGGCACGCTCGCCAGCGCAAAACGCAGCGCCGACGGCTTATATCCCTTCGCGAAAAGATCCCGCAAGGTGAAGAAGTTCCCCAGCGACTTGGACATCTTCTCGCCTTCCACCAGCAGGTGCTCCGCGTGCAGCCAGTAGCGCACAAACTGCTTCCCCGTGGCCGCCTCGCTCTGCGCAATTTCGTTTTCATGGTGAGGAAAAGCCAAGTCGATGCCGCCGGTGTGAATGTCCAGCGTTTCGCCCAGGTATTTCATCGCCATCGCCGAGCATTCAATGTGCCAGCCCGGCCGCCCCGCACCAATCGGCGTCTCCCAAAAATGCTCGCCCGGCTTCGGCGCCTTCCACAACGCGAAGTCCCGCGCGCTCTCTTTTTCATAGCGGTCGTTATCCACGCGCGCGCCGGCCTGAATGCCGGAAAGATCCACCTTGGAGAGCTTTCCGTAATCCTTGAATTTGGTGATGCGGTAATAGATCGAGCCTTCGCTCGGATAAGTGTAAGTGTTCTTTTGCAGCTTCTCGATCAGCGCCACCATGTCGTTAATATGATCGGTCGCGCGAATCCAGTGTTCCGGCGACTCGATGCTCAGCGTCTTGCAATCGGTGAAAAACGCCTGCACATACTTTTCGGTGTACTCACGAATGCCCACCCCGGCCGCGGCCGAATTTGCGATGATGCGGTCGTCCACGTCGGTCAGGTTCATCACGTGGTTCATTTTGAATCCGCGCCACTTCAGGAACCGCCGCAAAATATCTTGAAACACAAATGTCCGGTAGTTGCCGATGTGCGCGTAGTCGTACACCGTGGGCCCGCAGGTATACATCCCCACCTGCTCAGGTTTCAGCGGCACAAACGGTTCTATTTTTCCTGAGAGGGTATTGTGCAGCTGGATTTCGTGCATCGCGTCTCGGCTAGGCCTTTCTGGCATCAAGCAAATAACCGATTGTAGCCGAGCCTCCGCCAATGCCGCAATGACGCTCGAACTAATTCCGCGTCATGCATTCGGATCGCGATCGATTCTGCGGGAAATCAGTCCAGTGCCGACTTCAGGCGCTTGGCAGTTTTCTCCAGCTGTTTCCTCAGCAATTCGACTCGCTTGGTGATGTCGTGGAGTTCCTTTTTCGCGACCTTGCTGGCTTCCGACACCTTGCGAGCCTTGATGTGAGCTTCCCGATTGGCCTTGCCCAGCGCGGCTCCCACTCTTTCGCTGACTTGGGTGAGTCTGTCTTTCTTTGCCATGACGTTCCTCCTGTCCAGGATTTCATCGTATACCCAATCTTCTTGATTTTCTTAACAAATTGACACTGAAATGAAAACTATGGCGAGATGGAATTTCCGGCGATTGACAGGACCGCGCAGCGGCGAATACAGTCCGAACATTCCTTTGTGAAGCGGGCTTTCGGGAGAAGAAGGCACATGCAAAAGCGGTTGGCGGCTTGGGTGACGATTACGTTGCTGGCGGCGGGCTCGTTGCGCGCGCAAGAAAAACCCGCGCAACCGGCGGCAGTTCCCGCAGCGGATCAAAAGAAAATGCTCAGCCCGGACAGTTTTCTGGAACTGCGCAACCTGCAGGATCCGCAATTTTCACCCGATGGCACTCGCGTGGCTTTTGTAGTCAGCAATCCACTGAAGACCGAAAAACGCACCACGCACATCTGGCTGTATGACAAACAGAGCGGTGCAGCGCGCCAGCTGACTTACTCCGAAAAATCAGAAACCCGGCCGCGCTGGTCGCCGGATGGTAAAAAGCTCGCCTTCCTTTCCAATCGTGGCGGCGACGAACAGCAAATTTATATCCTGAGCATGGCTGGCGGAGAAGCTGCGGCGGCGACTAAGGGCAAAGCCAGCGTGAGCGACTTTGCGTGGTCGCCCGACGGGCAATCCCTCGCCTATCTGGCGCCGGAGCCGAAAACCGAAGCGGAGGAAAAGAAGGAAAAGGACAAGGACGACGCGCGCGTGGTGGATAAGGACGACAAGCAACCCCGCCTGCGTATTCTGGATTTGGTGAAAAAAGAAGAGCACGCGCTCACACCTCTCGCCTGGAAAATCGAAGAGCTTGCGTGGATGCCCGATGGTCAGAGCCTTGTGGTGCAAGCCACCAGCAAGCCCGCCTCCGACCAATTCACGAATGGCATTTATGCGGTCTGGCTGCGCGGCGGCATGGACGAACTCCGCGCCCCGCACGGACCGATTGGCGATGTGAAAGTTTCACGGGACGGAAAGCTTGTAAGCTTTGCCGGCGCCCGCGACGACGGTCCATCGCCCCACGATCTCTGGCTGCTCGGCCCGGATGGCGGCGTGGCCCGCAATCTGACCGGGGCGAGCCTCGACCGCGCGGTGGAGGACTATCATTGGGCGAAGGACGGTTCGCTGACGCTGGTGTATGCCGATGGCTTTCGAAATAAGTTCGCAGTCTATTCGCGCGACGGCGAAAGAAAGGATCTTCCCGAACTGCCTGTGAATCCTGAACAGTTCGCCATTAGTCCCGGCGGAGATATCGCCTTTGTCGGCCAGAACAGCACCGAGCCGCAGGAATTGTGGCTGCGTGACGCCACGGGCGAAGCGCATCAGCTGACCCACTTGAACGGCGGCTTGAAGACTTACGGCCTTATCGCGCCGGAGTTTTACAAATACAAAACCTTCGACGGTGTGGAAATTGAAGCGGCCCTGCTGAAACCCGCGGGTTACGACGGCAAGTCCAAACTTCCAACCGTGGTGCTGGTGCACGGCGGCCCCACGGGAAGCTGGCGCGACGCGGTCGACGCCTGGGGCCAGCTGCTGGTTGCCCGCGGTTATGCGGTGATGTATCCCAACGTGCGCGGCTCGGCCAGCTCCGGCGAAAAATTCCTGGAAATGAATCGCGCCGACTGGGGCGGCGGTGATTTCAAGGACGTGATGGCCGGCGTCGACGATCTGGTCAAGAAAGGCATCGCGGATCCGGCGCGGCTTGGGATCGGCGGTTGGTCGTACGGCGGCTACATGGCCGAATGGGCCGTGACGCAGACGGCGATTTTCAAGGCCGCCGTCTCTGGCGCGGGCATGGCCAATCTGATTTCCGAATTCGGCACCGAGCACGGCCCGGCCTATGACGAGTGGTTTTTCGGAGTTCCTTACGAGCACCCGGAAGGATTCCTGAACAGTTCGCCGTTTCTGTATGTGAAAAACGCAAAGACGCCGACTCTCATCCTGCAAGGTGAAGCGGACCCTGTCGATCCCATCGGGCAAAGCCAGGAACTCTACCGCGGTCTAAAGCGCTATGGAGTGGAGACGGAACTTGTGCTCTACCCGCGCGAACCGCACGGCCTCCAGGAGGCAAAACACCGCCTGGACATGCAGAAGCGCATGCTCGACTGGTTCGATAAATACCTGAAGAGCGCGCAGTGAGGTTGTTGCTTTCTTTTGCTTCCCGATCGCTGTTATCTGCTCGCTGCTATCCCGCGCGGGCTATCAGGTAACAGCAAACAGATAACAGGAAGCAAGAACGCGTAACGGAGCATCCTTGGACCACGCCATTCTCAACGCCGTTTACTCCACCCCAAAGATGCGCCGTCGCTACGAAGTTTGGTTTGTGCGCTGCGGGCTGGCGGGTGGCAGCGGGGCGTGGTGGTTTCGGTATCTGCTGGTAAACAATGCCAAGCTATCCGTTGAACTCCCGGCGCGCCGGCAGTTCCAGGTCTGGGCCACGTGGTTTCCCCGCGGCGCCGCGCCACAGAGTTTTATCGTGGATCAACCGATCGAACATCTGGCTCTCAGCGATCGCGGCCAGGTTCCCTTCCATTGCCGCGACGCGGAAAACGGCATCGAAGAGGGCCGCTGCTGGGGAAATTTGCGCCCGGATAGCCACCACATTTCGTGGAACTTGCGCATTCACTCGCATTTTGGCGCCACGCTCAGCGACAAGGGCTGGATTGGCTTTTCCCGTTCGCCGCATTCCGACGCCGCCTTCTCCGGCGAGATTTCGTTTGACGGAAAAAAATTCACGGGCGAGCCGCTGGGCTTTGGCGTGCAGGGCCACAATTGCGGCTACCGGCACAGAAGCTACTGGCGCTGGATGCACGCCTATTTTCCGCAGGCCGATGGCGGCAGCACGCTGGAAGCGCTGGTGTACGACTTGCCGCTCGGCTTGGCCTTCTGGAATGCCATCTTCTGGCATCGCGGAAAGGCGACCGCCCTAAAGGCTATTAAAGAATTGGAAATAGTCCGCTTGAAGGAACAGTTGCGCTGGAAGTTTGCAGGCATGTTGCCAGACGGCACGCCCATCGAGGCGGTCATCGAAGGTGCCGCGCCCGGAGTGCAGGAGTTACCCTACACCAAGACCGATAACTCGGGGACTTTCCCCGTTTCGAACGCCAGCCTCGCGCGCGCGACTCTGAAACTCGGGCCGGGCGAGACCTTACAAACGGAAACAGGTGCGGTCCTCGAAATGGGTGGAGCGTGACATGGCGGAAAAAACCAAATGGGATGCGGAACTCTACGACGACAAGCACTCCTTTGTCTGGAAGATGGCGGCGGGGGTGCTCGAATTGCTGGACGCCCAGCCGGGGGAGCGCGTCCTGGATTTGGGCTGCGGCACAGGCCACCTGACCGCGAAGATTGCCGAAGCCGGAGTCCACGTCGTGGGCGTCGATCGCTCGCCGGACATGATACGCCAGGCCAAGGAAAAATATCCTTCGCTGCGTTTCGAGGTGATGGACGCGCGGGAAATCGCGCTCGATGGCGTTTTTGACGCAGTGTTTTCCAACGCCACGCTACACTGGGTCAAAGAACCCGAACGGGTGATCGCCGGCATCAAGAACGCCCTGCGCCGGGGAGGCCGCTTCGTCGCCGAATTCGGTGGCAAGGGCAACACCGGCGAACTCCTGAAAGCCGTTCAGCGCGCCTGGGCCACTCTAAAACTCCCCGAACCCGCGCCGCATCCCTGGTATTACCCGAGCGTTGCCGAATACTCGAGCTTGCTGGAACATCACGGCCTCGAAGTCACTCACGTCGTCCTATTCGACCGTCCAACGCCGCTCGACGATGGCGAGCGCGGCCTGCGCAACTGGTTGGAAATGTTCGGCGCCTCTTTTGTAGAGGGTCTCCCCGAGACAACGTGTGTACGTCTGAAAGAAGAAGTCGAGCGCGAACTGCGCCCGAATCTGTTCCAGAACGGCCACTGGGTGATGGACTACCGCCGCCTCCGCGTGGCCGCCAAGCGCGCTGATTGATCGGGCGTCTCCGCATTTGGAGTGTGGGAGCCCAGCTCCCACTTTTACGGGAGGATGCACTTCTTCCCAAGTTAAATTTTTGAAGAGGACGTTGCCCCCCAAAAGCGGAAGCGGAGCTTCCGCACTCCAGAGAGGGCGGGCCACCATCGGCGACGGGCGCTCTTCCTCCCCGGGTCCAAAGGGGGCGGTTTCTTGTGGTCCCCAAGAAACACCCACAACAGGTAGAGTAGGGCTTTACACGCCCCCAAACGCGTGATACGCTTTTCTCCCGTACCGCCATCTTAGCGCCAGGCGGCTGGGCCTCTGACCGAGAACCTGCCAAACGTTTGTGCTTTCTGCCTCTTACAGGCAGAAGCGTTGCGTGAAGACTCCTCCTCCCGAGGAAAGGAAAGTCGTCTCTCTTCGCGCCAAAAACCCTGGTTGAATTTGTCTGCGTTGGTGGTGTGTTCGTTGGGTTGGGATTGCGGTCGCCGGGTCCTGGGAGTAGTAGGCCTTTGACTTGCAATCCACGCATCAGTTCCCGGCCTAGTTCCATTGGACCGGGGGCCGCGAAGCAGTAGGCTACGACAAGAGGGGACAACTTGCTCAAGCTGCGCAAAGTAGAGATCGTTGGCTTCAAGTCATTCTGCGAACGCACCGTGGTGACCTTCAGCGGCACCGGCACCACCTGCATCGTTGGCCCGAACGGCTGCGGAAAGTCGAACGTCGTCGACGCCATCAGCTGGGTGCTGGGCGAGCAAAGCCACAAGTCCCTGCGCGCCGAACGCATGGCCGATTGCATTTTTAACGGCACCACCAAGCGGCCGCCGATGGGCCTCGCCGAAGTAACCATCACCATGGAAGATCCCGAGCTCGCCGAAGCCGCGCGCTTTGTGCTGGAAGAATCCGCGCGGGAAGAGGAGCAGGAAGAACTTACCGCAGAGGGGGCTGAGGAGCCGCAAAGTGCCGCGGAGAATCTGGGCGCGATGATTGAGGGCGCGATCACCGCGATGGAAGCCTCCGGAGAAAATTCCACCGACGCGGGCGCATCCTCCGAAGGCCAGACCGAATCCGGATTCAAACTGAAGCGCAAGAAAAAGGCGGAGAAGCCGGCGCTGGTGACCAAACCCGGCGAAGTGGTAGTGAGCCGCCGGCTGTACCGCAGCGGCCAGAGTGAATATTTGATCAACGGCCGAGTCGGCCGTTTGCGCGACATCCAGGAAATGTTCATGGGCGTGGGCTTGGGGCCGGACTCCTACGCGATCATCGAACAGGGGCGCATCGGGCAGATCCTAGCCACCAAGCCGATGGAGCGCCGCGCCATCATCGAAGAAGCCGCGGGCGTAACCAAATTCAAAACCAAGAAGAGATTGAGCGAGGCCAAGCTGGAATCGTCCAAGCTGAATTTGTCTCGCGTCAACGACATCGTGGTGGAAGTGGAAAAGCAGCTCGGCTCGCTGAAGCGCCAGGCCGCCAAAGCCCGCCGCTACGCCGAAATTCGCGAGCAGATGCGCGGGATCGTGCGCCAGATGCTGGCCGGCAAGGCGCGCGAACTGGACGCCGAAGCCGATCGCGTGCAAAAGCGTTTGGCCGAACTGACCACCACCGAAGCGCAGCACGCCCAGATGATTCACGAGCAGGAAGCGGAGCAGGATCGCCTGAGCCAGCGGATTTACTCCCTTGACGCGGAAATCCGCCAGAACCAAAACGTGCTGAACCACACCGCGCTCGAAGTGGACCGCGTCGAAAATCGCATCGCCTTCAATCAGACGCGAAGTTCCGAACTGGTGGGGCGCAACGAGCAAATCAGCCTGGAGCGAAACGCCCTGGCAGCACAGCACGCGGAATGGGATACGCGCAACGACGCCCAGCAGCAAGCCGTGGAGAATGCGCGCCGCGATTCCGTCACGGTAAACGCCCGCGTCGAAGAGCTCACCACGCGTTCCGCACTCCGCACGGTACAAATTTCCGGCGCGGAAACCCGCGTGGACGCGCTGCGCCGCGTGGCCACCGAGGCCGGCGACAGCCTGCTGCGCCTGCACGGCGAGCAAAAACAGGCCGAAGAAGCGCTGGTTCACCAGACCGAATCGATGCGCAAGCAGGAAGCGCGCGAAGCCAGCCTGCTCGAAAGTTCCATCCAGGTGCGCGACGATGCCGAACGCGCCGCTCAGGATTGGCAGAACGCCACGACCCAGGCCGGCGAACTGCAGAAACGCGCCACGCAGGTCCAGGCTCGCGTCGCGGATTTGAAGCAAGCCCGCGAAAAGATGCAACAGGAGGCCGATTCCCTTCGCGATGCCCTGTCCGGCGTTCGCGCTCGCCATTCCACGCTGAACCAGATTCTGAATGACCGCTCCTACACCGGCGAAGCTGTCCAGAAACTTTTCGCCGCCAACGAGCGCCACGGCGGCCAGGAGTTCCGCGCAGTCGGCGTCCTTGCCGACTACGCCGAAGTGCAGGAAAAGCACGAAGCCGCCGTCGAACAATATCTCCGCGATGAACTCGAGTACGTGGTCGTTGAGACCTTCGACCACGCCCGCGCGGGTGTTTCGCTTCTGCGCAATGAAGTGGGTGGCCGGGCCACGTTCTTCGTCGACTCGCTGCGCAACATGAAAATTGACGAGTATGAGCCCATCGTCCATTTCCGCTCGGAAGACGGCGTGATCTCCCGGCTGGACAAGTTGGTGGAGTTCCGCGATCCGCTCGGACCCGCCGCGAAACAATTTTTGCCGCGGCTCCGCTCGGGATATTTAACCGACGGCTCGGTCGCAGCGGAAAAACTCGCGCGCGAGTACCCGCAGTACGCCTTCGTCACTACCGAAGGCACCTGCTACCAGGGACGCATGGTGACCGGCGGGCGCCCCGATGAAGCGGGCCCGCTCGGCATGAAGCGCGAACTCCGCGCGCTGGATGCCGAGGTGATGCAACTCGAGCACCGCGCCGAAGCGAGCCACGCCGAACTCGAAACCCTGGCCGCGGAACTCCGCGCCGGCGAACAGGCGCAGGAAGAATTGACCGCGCAGCAGCGCGAAGCCGAGCGCACTCTCTTCTCCACCAAGCATCGCCACGAGCAATCGCAAAGCGATCTCGCACGTTTGGGGCTGGACCTGACCGTTTGCCAGAATGAGCTGACGCGCGTGCGCCGCGAAATCGAATCCGTGCAAGTTCGCGCGGCACAGGCGAAATTGCAGCACGAAGCTGCCGCCACTTCGCGCGCCGAAGCGGAAGAGGAAAGCACGCGTCTCACTGCCGAAGTCGCCCAATTGCGCGGTGCGGTCCAAGCCGAACAGGACGAACTCTCCGCCGCCAAAGCCGAATTTGCGGCCATGAACGAGCGCCTCGCTCTCGCCGAGTCAATGGCCAAGCGCCTCGAAGAGGAGCGCGCGGACCTCGAACGCCGCGAACTGGCCCTCCGCCAACAGGAAGCATCCATCACCGAAGAAACCGCCGCGATGGCTCGGCAGACCGAAGAGCTGACGCAACAATTAACTGCGTTGCGCGCCGAAAAACTTCGCCTCGAAGAGAAACAGAAGGAACTCGAGCAGGAATGGGATGCCGGGCGTACTCGCGTGACCCAAGCGGAAGATCACTTGCGCATGGCCCGCCAAACTCTCCAGGAGATGCGCGAAGAGCGCGGCAAATTCGAAATCGAAAAAGCCCGCAACGATTCCGACCGCACCCACTTGCGGGAAACCTGCCTCGCCGAAGTCAACGCCCAGCCGGAAGACCTGATCGCCTCCGAAACCGCATTTATGACTGGTGAAGAACTCGCCATCGCCGAAGCCAGCTACCGCGAGATGAAGCAGCGCATCGAAAACATGGGCGCCGTGAACATGATGGCACTCGAAGAGTTCAACGAGTGCGAGCAGCGCTTCACCTTCCTCACTCGCGAACGAGACGACCTGCTGCAATCCATCTCCGACACCCAGCAGGCCATCAAGGAACTCGACCTCATCACTAAGGATCGCTTCGAACAGGCCTTCGCCGCCATCAACGCCAATTTTACCAACGCCTTTCACACCATATTCGGCGGCGGCACCGCGGAAATGCGCCTGACCGAACCCGATAGCTCCGGCGACGCGGGCATTGACATCGTGGCCTCGCCCCCCGGCAAGCGCCTGCAGAACGTGCTGCTGCTTTCCGGCGGTGAAAAAGCAATGACCGCGCTGGCCTTGCTGATCGCCATCTTCCGCTATCAGCCCAGCCCCTTCTGCATCCTCGACGAAGTCGACGCCCCACTCGATGAAGCCAACGTCGGCCGTTTCACCCGGCTCATCGCCGACATGAGCGCGCAAACGCAATTCATCGTCGTAACCCACAACCGCAAGACCATGGAGACCGGCAGCGTCCTCTATGGCGTCACCATGCAGGAGCCCGGCGTCTCCAAGCTCGTAAGCGTGCGCTGGGAAGGCGATGCCGAGCCCACGCCCAAGCGCCGAGCGGCAACCGCAGCCTAACGAAACTCTCATCTTTCCTCGCGGGGCGGAAAACTTTTCCGCCCCGTTTTTCTTGCTCCCGTCCATTAAAAGAAGCAATAGCTCCGAGAAGCTTTTCTGCGCCGGAAAAGTACTCGCGTCACATTGACTTCGGCGGGCGGTGGGATAGAATGCTGAGCACTTTGTCAGGGGCCATACGGTTGTGAACGCAAGTCCGGCAACAAAAACAATTCGAGAAACAAATTTTGCAGGCATCGCGCCACTCGCGCGCGGCAAGGTCCGCGACATCTATGACCTGGGCGATCGCCTCCTCCTCGTAGCCACCGACCGCCTCTCGGCCTTCGATGTGGTCATGCCTACGCCGATTCCTGACAAAGGCCGCGTCCTCACCCAGCTTTCCCTGTTCTGGTTCAACCTGTTGAAGGACGTCATCCCCAACCACGTCGTAAGCACAACGGAATTCCCCGCCCCGTTCGACCAGCACAAAGACGAACTCGCCGGCCGCTCCATGGTAGTGAAGAAAACCAAGCCGCTCCCCATCGAGTGCGTAGCGCGTGGCTATCTCTCCGGCTCGGGCTGGAAGGAATACCAAGCCACCAGTAAAATTTGCGGCATCTCATTGCCGCCCGGTTTGCGGGAGTCCGACAAGTTACCCGAAGTGATCTTCACCCCGGCAACCAAAGCCGCGAGCGGGCACGACGAAAATATTCCGTTCGAACGCGCCGCGGAAATGCTGGGCAAGGAACTGGCCGAAAAGGTGCGCAACGTCACGCTGGAGATTTACCGGCGGGCGTCGGCCTATGCCGCTCCACGCGGAATTCTGCTGGCGGACACCAAGTTCGAGTTTGGGCTGTTGAATGGCGAATTGATCTGGATCGACGAAGCGCTGACGCCGGACTCCTCGCGCTTCTGGCCCGCCGCCGAGTACAAACCCGGCGGTCCGCAGCCTTCTTTCGACAAGCAGTTTGTGCGTGACTACCTCGAACGGATCCAGTGGCCCAAAACGCCTCCGGGTCCCGACCTGCCCCCCGATGTGGTTGCGGCTACACGCGCCAAGTACCGGGAAGCCTATCGCATCCTGGTTGGGCGCGAGTTGGACTCATAAGCCGGCCCCCTCAAACAAATCGTACGTCCGGAGAGTGCAGACGTGAGAGATCAACTGGAAGGCCTTGTGGGACAGATGGTGGAGCGGGGCATTTTGTTCGACGAAGCCGTTGGTGAATTTGAGAAACGATTCATCAAGCGTGTTCTGGAGCGCACCAACGGCAATCAATCCCGTGCCGCGGAATTGCTGGGCATTCACCGCAATACGCTGAGCAGGAAGATGACGGAATATAAGCTGGATCATCGGAGGGGTAGGGGGCGCTAACTTGGGCTGACGACACTTTTCCCCGATAAGCCGAGGGCATTGCTGAAACCGTCAAAGCGGTGGCTGAGCCACCGCACTCCAAATAAGAACGGCCCCGAACTTGGCGTTCGGGGCCGATTTCATTTGCGTTGGATCTGATATTACGAAGGCTTCTTGGCTGCGGGCTTCTTGGCCGCCGGCTTTTTCGCCGGGGTGGCCTTTGGCAAGTCTTCCGCGTTCACCTTGGCTTTGTCCCAGTGCAGCATGAATGCCGGATCGGGATCGTAGGATTCCACCGTCCCCGTGAAGCGCACCGGATTGCCTTTTTCGAGCTTCGCGGCTTCCGGTTGGTCGGCGGTCTTGATGATCACGTCCATGTTGGGCGTGGTGGCCGCTTCGAACTCCGCATCGCTGGTGACAAAGGCGGTCTTCAGTTCCACCGTATCCGTCCCCGCCGCAAGGTCGAGGAGTTTCCCCGGAACATCGGGGAATTCCAGGCCGCAGGCAGCGGTCCAGGTCAGCTTGGCTTTGTCGCCGCCGGTCTTCAAGTCGGTAACCACGGTGGCGATGGTCATGTTCGCGCGAGCCGCTTCGAGGTCTGCCGCACTGAACAGCTTGTAGCTTGCCGGACGGTCAACCGAGTTCGGAGCGAGCTGCAGCAACTCGTTCAACTCAGCGTCCGTGAGCGCGTCGCACACGGTGCCACCCTGATAATTCGCAATCACCTTTCGAATGTAGCTCTTGACCGACTTGGCCTGCTGCTCGCTCGCGGTCTTGTTAGTCGCCGCGCGCGCATAGAACCACAGCGCATCGAGTTGCTGCGACGGGGTGGCGGCCAGGTAGGCCTTGCCAAGATTGTAATTGGAGATCAGATCGTCCGGAGCCAGAGCCAGCACCGCCTTATAGGACTCAATGGCGCCCGCATAGTCCTTGGCAGCCATGGCGGCGGTGGCAGCGGTTCCGTTGAACTGAATTAAGGAGATCTTTTTCTCTTGTGCGAATTTGGCCGCGTCCTCGGTATCGGGCTTCGGGATCTGATCAACAACCTTCAGCGCGGCCTGAGCGGCAGCGCGAGCAGCCTTGGCCGTCGCGGCGTCGGGATTCTGAATGGCGTTAAACGCAGCGGCGCGAGCGTAGTGGGCGCTGTAGAGATCCCCGGGGCTGACTTTGTCTCCCAGCGCGATCATCTTGTCCGCGTACTCGATCGTTTTCTGATAGTTCTTCTGGGCGAAATAGTTGTTGTAATACAACGGGTATATGTAATTGAGCAGCGCGGAATTCGGATACTTGGCCACAAAATCGTCGAGTAGCTTGATCTGGGCGGCAGGATTTTTTTCAGCGGCGGCAGCCTGGTAGGAGTTGTACTCCGCCATGGTGTATTTCTGCTGGGATCCACCCGCTGCGGCGGCATCCTGGGCCGGGGCATTCGGGGTACACGTCAGGCCAAGCGCAGCTAGAACCAGAAGGCTTGCCATCCAACGAATTGCTTTCATTCCTTATCTCCTCGCTCCAACCATGTAGATAGAATTGCGTAAACCGCCGGAAGCCGAACCCCGGCGGAAAAGTGCTGTTATCCCCTGCGAACCGCAGTGCTCTATAGGAAACTTGGGAATTATAGGTGCAGCCGCCGCCCAACCGCAAGCCGTTATCGAAAAGAAATGCGAGAAAGACTTGCGCTTGGCGAAATACAATCCGTCTCCCCGGTGCACCTCCGAGGTCTTCGCACTGGCGCGGCATCCTAACGAGTTAAGATGAGTTTCGCATAAAAAGAGTGGCTTGTGGGAGGAAGAAAACAAATGAGTAATATAAGCGCTGCAAATACAGTTAAAACTTCGGGTAAACCGTTGCACGGCAGCGTGGCCATGGTGACGGGCGGCAGCCGCGGCATCGGCAGGGCCATCGCCGGAGAATTGGCTGCATTGGGAGCCGCCATCAGCCTCTGCGGCCGAGATGAACGAAAACTAAGAATCGCCGCGAAGGAATTGGAATTGACCGGGGCCAGAATCCTGGCGCTACACGCCGACGTAACCAAAGAAAAGGAAATCGCCGCGTTTGTCGAAGCCACCGAGAAACAGCTCGGCCCTATTGCAATCCTGGTGAACAATGCCGGGACCGGTAGCGGCGGATTTGGCGCCATTCAGGAAAAGACCGAAGAAGAGTGGGACCAGGTGATGAACACCAATCTGAAGAGCGTGTTCTTCGTTTCTCGCGCGGTGATTCCCGGCATGATCCAGCGCGGAGGCGGGGACATCGTCAATATCAGTTCACTCGCCGGAAAGAACACCTTCGCGGGCGGCGGAATTTATTGCGCCTCCAAGTGGGGGCTGCAAGGCCTTTCGGGCTGCATGGCGGAGGACTTGCGAACGTATGGAATTCGCGTAAGCGTGGTCTGCCCCGGAAGTGTGGCCACCGATTTTATGGGTCGCGGGCCGAAAGACCCGAGCAAGGTGCTGACGGCGGACGACGTGGCGCACGCCGTGGGCATGATCGCGACGCAGGGGCCGCAGAGCTTCATCAGCGAGGTGCACCTGCGTCCGGTGGCCAAGCCATAGAAGATCGGGCAGAACTCTCGGGTCGTTTTCGCCTCGCATTTTTCCTCTTGACAATAGTCGTTTACACGACTATCATTGGGACATGAATTTACGATCCAAGGCCGATTGTCCGGGAGCGACGGGGCTCGACAGCGAGCTGTTTGTCGCCATCCTCAAAACCGCCGATGCCCTGGCCGCCGAAGCCGAACAACTCATGAAAGCCAGCGGCCTCACCGGTGCGCAGTACAACGTGTTGCGTATCCTCCGCGGCGCGGGGCCGCAAGGCCTGCCCTGCAACGCGATCGGCGAGCGCCTGATTTCCCGCGACCCCGACATGACCCGCCTGCTCGACCGCATGGAAAAACGCAATCTGATCGCCCGCGAACGCCAGAAAGAGGACCGCCGCGTGGTGAAGGCGCGCATCACCGACGATGGGCTGAAGCTGCTGAAAAAGATGGATGCCCCGGTTCGCGACCTGCACAAGAAACAATTTGCGCACATCAACTCCACGCGCATGAAGACATTGCTGGAACTTCTGATGGAAGTGGCGGCGCACGAAACGCAATAGCGTTTCCCGCATCCAATCAACCATCCACTGAAGGTAAGACAAAAAGGAGAAAGAACCATGAACGGGCTGTTTTCAAAAGTAGCTATGATTGCTGGGTTGGCGGCGGGACTCGCCTTGCCAGCGAGCGCCGGCACAACCACCTACCAGATTGACCCACGGCATTCGAGTGCCGACTTCGGCGTGACCCACCTGATGATCTCGACGGTGCGCGGCGAATTTCACGGCGTGACCGGAACCGTGGTTGTGGATGATTCCAGTATCGGCAACTCCGCTGTAAGCGTCACCATCGACGCAACCACCCTGGATACCCGGGAGCCCGATCGCGATAAGCACTTGAAGAGCGAGGCCTTCTTTGACGTCGCCAAGTATCCCACGATCACCTTTAAGTCCACCAAAGTGGAGAAAAACGCCGACGGTGGCCTGAAGGTCACCGGCGACTTGACCATTCGCGGCGTCACCAGAACCGCGGTGTTAACCGCCACCCCGCCGAAGACCGCCATCAAGGATCCCTGGGGCTTGCAGCGCACTGCCGTCTCCGCAACAACCAAGGTCAATCGCCAGGACTTCGGCGTGTCCTGGAATCAGAAGTTGGACGGCGGTGGCGTGGTCGTCGGCGACGACGTCAACATCACTCTGGACGTGGAAATGGTGATTCCCCCGGCGGGCAAGTAACCGCACCAAGAGAAGCGATGATTTATCAAGCAGCGCTCCGGGCGGGCAAGGTTCCGCCCGTGGCTTTCTAAAAGCAGCAACCGCGTGAATGAGGAGACTTCGCAATGCATAAGCCGGCACCAACACACCACCCGATTCACGATTTGCTCCAGCACCGATGGAGTCCGCGGGCGTTCTCCGAAAAGCCCGTACCCCCGGAAGTCTTGCGAAGTCTTTTCGAAGCGGCACGCTGGGCGCCCTCCAGTAACAACGAGCAGCCCTGGGCCTTTCTGGTGACCACCCGGGACGATCAGGAAAATCACTCCAGGATGCTCAGCACGCTGGTGGAGTTCAACCAGGTCTGGGCGAAACACGCGCCCGTGCTGGCCATCGCCGTCTCCGAATTGGCCTTCGCAAAAACGGGCAAGCCCAACCGCAACGCCTTTTACGATACCGGCGCCGCCGTGGCCAGCCTCTCCTCCGAAGCTACTTCTCGCGGGCTCTTTGTGCATCAAATGGCAGGATTCGATCCCCACAAAGCCATCGAGCTTTTTGAAATTCCCAGCGGTTGGGAGCCCATCGCCGCTTTCGTGATCGGCTATCCAGGCGATCCGGAATCACTGCCAGAGCCGCTGCGCGGGCGGGAAACCGGCCTCCGGGAGAGAAAGCCGCTGGTAAGTTTCGTAATGGGCGGGCATTGGGGCAAAACGGCGTCCTTTATCCAGAAGTAATCGGCAGCCGCTAGGCTTTCGAAGAGGAAAAAATCCGGCATGCACGGCACACTCGAATTTCTGGTCAATCACGGTTATCTGGTGCTGTTGGTATGGGTATTCTTCGAGCAGGCGGGCTTACCTCTGCCGTCCATCCCGCTGCTGCTGGCTGCGGGGGCGCTTGGCGGAATGAATCGCCTGAATTTTGGAATCTCGCTGCTGCTCTGTGTGGTGGCGGCCGTTTCCGCCGATACCATTTGGTATGAATTGGGGCGCAGAAAAGGGATCAAGATTCTTCAGTGGCTGTGCAAGATTTCACTGGAGCCGGATTCCTGCGTTCGCCGTACAGAAGGACTGTTTGAAAGACAGGGTGCCAAATCGCTGCTGGTAGCTAAGTTCCTGCCCGGTTTGAACACGGTGGCCACACCGCTGGCCGGAATTTTCCACATGAGGTTTCACCGGTTTTTGTCGTTCGATGCGCTTGGCGCCCTTCTGTGGGCCGGCACGTACCTGGGCCTGGGATATGTCTTCAGCGGACAGATCGAAAAAATCGCTCTGGAAGCCCAACAGTTCGGCGGCGGGATGCTGGGGCTGCTGGTTGCGACCCTGGCTTGCTACGTCGCTTACAAATTCGTAGCCCGACAGAAATTCCTTCGCGAACTCAGAATTTCGCGCATAAGCCCTGAAGAGTTGAAGGAAAAGTTGGATGCGGGAGAGTCACTGACGATCGTGGACCTGCGCCACTCCGTCGATTTTGAGGCCGACCCCGAAACCATCCCCGGCGCTTTCCGCATGGACGCCCGCGAACTCGAGCAAAACGACGGAAAGCTTCCGCCCGGCAGCGAAATCATTCTTTACTGTACTTGACCGAACGAAGCCACCAGCGCCCGTGTGGCGCTGCTGCTCCGGAACAAGGGCGTGAAGCGCATCCGGCCGTTGCAGGGTGGCCTGGACGCGTGGCGTGATCTCGGTTACCCGCTGAAAACGGTGACAGAAACTTCCGAGACGCAGCAATTTTCGAGGCTCTGATACAAAAAAGGAGAATGCCAATGGCAATCAAGGTCCAGGTAATTTTCTACAGCATGTACGGCCACATTTACAAAATGGCTCAGGCCATCGCGGACGGCGCCAAGGAGGTGCCTGGCGCGGAAGTCTCGCTCTACCAGGTTCCGGAGCTGGTGCCCGACGACGTGCTGGAGAAATATGGCGCCAAGGCTGCAAAAGCCTCCTTCGCCGGTGTGCCGATAGCAACCGTGGACCAGTTAACCGATGCCCACGCGATCATATTTGGAACGCCGACGCGCTTCGGCAACATGGCCGCCCAGATGCGCAATTTCCTGGATCAGACGGGCCCCTTGTGGTTCAAGGGCGCCTTGATCGGAAAAGTTGGCAGCGTGTTCGCCTCCACCGCCACCCAGCATGGTGGCCAGGAAACCACCATCACCAGCTTCCACAGCACTTTGCTCCATCATGGCATGGTCGTTGTCGGCGTACCCTACAATGAACCGGGCCTGCTGCAAATGGACGAGATCTCCGGCGGCACGCCGTATGGCGCAACCACCCTTGCCGGCTCCGACGGTTCTCGGCAGCCCACCAAGAACGAATTAAAGATCGCTCTCCATCAAGGAAAGCATGTCACCACACTTGCCGGCAAACTCTTCCGCTGAGAACCGGCTCCTGACAATTTAAATTTGCACCTGAGAAGGGGCGCGGGAGTCCGCGCCCCGACATTTCTTTACAGCCGAGGAAGAACGATCCCGCCCTGCGCCTGATACTTCCCTTTCTTATCCTTGTAGCTGATCTCGCACTGTTCGTCGCTCTCAAAGAACAGCACCTGGCACAGTCCCTCATTCGCATATATCCGCGCAGGCAGTGGCGTGGTGTTGCTGATTTCCAGGGTCACGAAGCCTTCCCACTCCGGCTCAAACGGCGTCACGTTCACGATGATGCCGCACCGCGCATAGGTGGACTTGCCCAGGCAGATCGTCAACACATTCCGCGGAATGCGAAAATATTCAATCGACCTTGCCAGCGCAAACGAATTCGGCGGCACCAGGCAAACGTCGCCCCTAAACTCCACCAGTGACCGCGGATCAAAATTCTTCGGATCCACAATCGTCGAATTCACATTCGTAAAAATCCGGAATTCGTCGGCCACCCGGATATCGTAGCCATACGACGACACCCCGTAGCTGATCACCCCTTCTCGCACCTGCCGGTCGGTGAACGGCTCAATCATCTTGTGTTCCAGGGCCATGCGGCGAATCCAGTGGTCGGGCTTTACAGACATCAATCCTCCTGATAGAAACTCTGGATGTGTGGGGCTAAAAGGTTAAAGTGTAGATGACGCGGAACTTCTTGACAACCCGGGCCTTAGCCTCTAGCATCGGGCCACGTAGACCGGGAGGCCGGTGTGATTAAGCTAGACATTGTGAACGCCGTCGTAGCCAAGACGAACATTAGCCGCACCAAAGCGGAGCAAGCCGTGGAGACTGTCTTCGAGTCCCTGAAAAACTCCATGGGACGCGGGCAGCGCATCGAACTCCGAAAGTTCGGCGTCTTCAGCGTGAAACCGCGCAAGACCGGCATCGGGCGCAATCCCCGCACCGGTGAAGAAGTCAGCATTCCTCCGGGAAAAGCGGTGCGCTTCAAGCCCGGTAAAGAGTTGCAGGGACTTGAAGACACCACCCCCGCGCCAGCCAAATAACCGATTGTGACCCCACCGGTGCCAGACCCGAGCGCTCCCTCTTTTCTGGACGTGCCTGCTTGGACAAGTCATCCGCCGCAAGGCCGATACTACGCGGCCGACCAGCCGCATCCTCCGGTGCGCACGCTGGTGCTCTCTTCGGGCTTGTTTGTATTGACGTTGTGTACTTCCCTGATTGCCGGCACGCATTTTGCCGCCGCCTATGCGCACAATCAGGCCGCTTCGCTCGATGCGTTTGTGCAAACCTTCCGCCTGGTGTATCGCAATCCGGCGGCGCTGCTGGCGGGATTGCCGTTTGCGCTTACCCTGCTGGGCATTTTGCTGGCCCACGAATTGGGGCATTACTTCGCCTGCCGCCATCACCACATCCGCGCCAGCTATCCCTTTTTCATTCCCGCGCCAACGCTGATCGGAACGTTTGGCGCGTTCATCCTAATTCGTTCGCCGATTCGCTCCATGCGCGCGCTGTTTGACGTCGGCGCGTCCGGGCCGCTGGTGGGTTTCCTGGTGGCGCTGCCGGCCATGAGTTACGGCGTACTGCACGCCAAGGTGATTCCCGCGCTGGCCAGCCAGAACAACGCCGACCTGGTTTTCGGCGTTCCGCTGATTCTGCGTCTGGTGACCGCGGTGTGGCAGCCCAACGCGCACGCCTCGGATCTGCTTCTGCATCCGGTAGGCCGCGCGGCCTGGGTGGGTATGTTCGCCACTGCGCTGAATCTCTTGCCCGTGGGCCAACTCGATGGCGGGCATATTGTCCGCTCCGTCAGCCCGCAACTCCACCGCTGGATTTCCCTCGCCCTGCCGATGGCGCTGGTGCCGCTCGGCTATTTTCAGTGGCAGGGCTGGTGGATTTGGGCGCTGATCCTTTTCGGCCTGCAATTTATCCGCATGGCGCCGATTTACGATCCCACACCGCTCGATCCCAACCGCAGATTCGCAGCGGTCCTGGCGCTCGCCGTGTTCATCGTGTGTTTCATGCCCTATCCCGTCGAAAGATTGCTCTAAAGTGGCGGCGATGCCCGCTCCAGCAAAAACCGAATTGACCCGCAGCTTGCGGGAGCGCGATTTGCTCTTGTTGTTCATCGGCTCCGTCATTGGCTCGGGCATTTTTCTCACTCCTGGATTAATCCAGCGGCAAGTCGGCGGCTCGGTGGGCTGGTCGTTGCTGGTCTGGCTGTTTGGCGGCGTGCTGTCGCTGCTGGGCGCACTGACCTACGCGGAACTCGCGGCTATGAATCCCGAAGCGGGTGGATTGTACTGCTACATCCGCGATGGCTTTGGAAAATTGCCGGCGTTTTTGTACGGCTGGTGCCTGTTCCTGGTAATTGCCAGCGCGACGATTGCAGCATTGGCGCACGCGTTCACTACTTATCTGCAGGAGATCATTCCGCTGTCGCCTGGCGGCGTGGCGCTGGCGACGATCCTGATGATTGCGGTGGTGACCGCCGTGAATATCTGGGGCACGCGAAAAAGTTCCGATGTGCAGAATGTCACCACGCTAATCAAGGTCGGCCTCATCGTGGTCCTCGGCAGCGTGCTGTTGATACTCGGGTTCGCGAAAGGCACCCACGCCGGGGAAATTCCCCGCGCGCTTGGAACCTCGCAAACTGGCTATGCACTTTTTTCGGGCATCGGCTTTGCCATGATCACCGTGTTATGGGCCTACGAAGGCTGGCAGTTCGGAACCTACAGCGCCGGCGAAGTGCTGAATCCGCAGCGATGTTTCCCACGAACTTTTTTATTCGGCTCGTTGATCTTGATCGGGCTCTATCTCTTCGCTGTAGTGGCCTACCTGGTCGCTTTGGGCCCGGCGCAGGCTGCCGCCAGCGACACGATTGCGGCCACGGCCGCTCGTGCGGTCCTCGGACCATGGGCTGGGAAACTGGTGGCGGCGATGATTCTGATTTCCACGTTCAGCTCCACCAACAGTGTGATGCTCACCGCGCCTCGCGTCTTTTTCGCCATGGCCAACGACAACCTGTTTTTCAAGAAACTCGCCGAAGTAGATCCCCGGTTCGGCACCCCCGCCGCAGCAATCCTCGCGCTCGGATTGTGGTCTTGCATCCTGGCTTCCGCCGCAGGCTTCGCAAAGTTGGCGGGCGGCGCGATTTTCATCGGCTGGATTTTTTATGGATTGGGCGCCGCCAGCATTTTCCCCATCCGCCGCGCGAACGCCGGAAAGCCAATTCCCTACCGCGTGCCAGGTTACCCCTTCACGCCACTCCTGTTCGTCCTAGCCGCGTTGGCCATCGTAGGAAACGCGATCTACGCCGCGATAAAAGATCCTCACGAATTCACGTATCTGTTGGTAGCCATTGTCCTCATGCTCCTCGGCCTGCCCGGCTATTTCTTCTGGAGCCGGCGCTCATCCGTGTAGAGACGGCCCTCCGAGGCCGTCCGTCTTCGTCGGCCATTGATTCCCACAACTAGAGAAGGGAGAGCGGGTCCATATCCACAAGTACCGCGGTCTGCGGAATTTCGTTGGCATCGCAGAAGGAGAGCGCGCCGCTGAGAAGTTTGGTGATCACGGAACGCTTGGGTGATTTCAGCAGAAACTGGAAGCGATGCTCTTTTTTCAGGCGAGCGAGCGGCGCGGAAGCCGGGCCCAGGATGCGGACGCCCTTTCCATCCGAGGGTGAGAAATATTCGGACAAACGGCGCGACCAGCGAATCGCATTCTCCAGATTCGTGTCCCGCACGATCACGTTGGCCAGCGAACTGAACGGCGGATACGCCATCATGCGGCGAAAGTGCAGCTCACGCTCGTAAAAGGCAAGATAGTCCTGCCGGACGGCATCTTGAATCGCGTAGTGCTCGGGATAATAAGTCTGGATGAGCACACGGCCGGGCAGCTCACCGCGTCCGGCGCGGCCCGCCACCTGCGTGAGAAGCTGAAACGTCCGCTCAGCGGCGCGAAAGTCCGGAAGGCTGAGCGAAGAGTCCGCGGAGATAACACCGACGAGTGTCACCTTCTGGAAATCGTGGCCCTTGGCCAGCATTTGCGTGCCGACAAGAATGTCCAACGCGCCGCTCGCAAAGGCGCCCAGCGTCTCCTGATACTGCTGTTTGGTGCGCACCGTGTCCCGATCAAGCCGTGCAATTCGCGCGCCGGGAAACTCCTTGCGCAGGCGCTCTTCCAGATGCTCCGAACCTTCGCCGAAAAAATAAACATACTTCGAATCGCACTTCGGGCAAGTCTTCGGGACTGCCTGTATGAATCCGCAATAATGGCATTCCAGGCGGTTGCGGCTCTTGTGATACGTCATCGAGATGCTGCAATTCGCGCACTGCACGGAAGCTCCGCAGCTCCGGCACAGTACCGACCAGGAATAACCGCGGCGATTGATAAGGATCAGCACCTGGGTATGGAACGACAAACATTCGGCGATGCCATCGTGAAGAATCTTTGAAATGGGGCTGGTCAGGTGGGTCTGCTGAAATTCCGTCCGCAGATCGACGATCTCCGCGGCGGCAAGCGAACGGTTTTCCACCCGCGTGGCCATCGTCAGCAGTTCGTATTTGCCGCCGGCCGCGTGATGATACGTCTCCAGCGAAGGAGTCGCAGAGCCAAGCAGCGCAACGGCATTTTCGAGTTTCGCCCGCACGATCGCGACGTCGCGTCCGTGATACCGCGGCGTCTCTTCCTGTTTGAAGCTGTTCTCCTGCTCCTCATCTACAATCACTAAGCCGAGATTTTCCAGCGGCGCGAAAACCGCCGAACGCGTGCCCACTACCACGCGCGCTTGCCCGCTGCGGACGCGCCACCATTCCCGTGCGCGCTCGACGTCACTTAGCGCGGAGTGCAGAACGGCCACACCTTCAAAATGTGCGCCGAACCAAGCGCGGCACTGCCTGCCAATCCACAACGTGAGCGCGATTTCCGGGACCAGAATGATCGCCGTCTTCCCCCGCGCCAGCGTGTCCTGCACGCTCCGGAGATAGACTTCGGTCTTGCCACTGCCGGTTACGCCGTGAATTAACTGCACGCCAAACTCGCCAAGTTCGAAGCGCGCGCGTATGGCGGCGAACGCCCGTTCCTGCGATTCATTCAGCGAGTGCGCCGGCGGCGAATAGCCAACGTCGAAGGGATCTTCACCAGGGTCAATCGCTTCTTCCCAACTCTCCAACAATCCGTCGCGCAACATACGTTCAATCAATGCGCGGGACACGCCGGCAAGCTTCAGCAATTGTGGAAGTGGCAGTGGCCCGCGTTCGGTCTCCAGCATCGCGCGGATGCGCTCTTCCTTTTCGGCAGGCGGTTTCTCCGCCGCAGCTTCCCTGCCCTTCCAGGCAATCACGTTGTGCACTTTGCGCTTGCGGCCCTGCACGGACTCCTGGATCTGCACGTACCCGCGCCGCTGCAACCGCTGCAGAGCTTCCAGCTCGATGCCCAGCTTCGATGGAGAAGTAAATTGCAGGACGCCTTTCTTCTCGAGAAGCTTTTGCAGAAATTCCGCCTCGCGGCCAGACAGGTCGCTGAGAAATCTCCCTTGCTGTAAATCGGTGGCCAGCGATTTGCCAGCATCCGTCAAAACAATCTGACGCCGCGCAGTCAATTCGGTAACCGGCGGCAGCATGGCTCGGAAAACCTCGCCGATGGGCGCCAAATAGTATCCGGCGATCCACTGCGCAAGTTCGATGAGTTTCGGCGTGAGCGCCGGAACGAGGTCCAGCACCTTGGCCACGTCGCGCATCTTGGTGACCGCAGGCGGAGCATCGGCGAAATCCACAACGACGCCTACAAGCGATTTCTTTCGAAACGGCACCAGCACTCGCGACCCAGCCTGCACCTGAGCACGCAGACTCTCAGGTATGGCATAAGTGAAGATGTTACGAAGCGGAACCGGAAGCGCGACGTTGCAATAAGTAGCAGACATGCCGTGGCTAGTGTAGCAGCAGCGTGAGGAACGCAAAAAACTACTGAATTTCAAAGAAGTCAGCGGCTGATCAAGATGATGCCGGCAAAGATGGCCGCGATCCCAAGCCACTGCGAACGCGAAACAGATTCGCGCAGCAGCACCGCGGCAAGCGCCACGGTGACCGCGCCGTAAAGCGACGCCAGCACACTCACCACCGAAGTCTGCTCGTGCTGCATTCCGTAATTGTTGAAGACGTACGCGCTGGTATCGAGCAGGCCCACGCCGAAAATCCACGGCGTGTCCCGCGGCACCGGCGCGGCCATCGATTGCCGAAACGCCAGCATGACCAGCGCCGTGGATACAACGCTGGTGAGCCGAATGATCCACACCGAAGGCGAACTGCCCAGCAGCGGCACCACTTTCAGCCCAAGCAGCCAGAACATAATGCCGAAGCCAACCCCAGCATACAGCGCCCAACCAACTCCCAGGTTTTTCTTAGCGGGCTGCTTCTGGGCGTCGATCAGATTCGCGTCGCCGGCCATTTTCTCGCCGCGCGCCACCATCACCACTCCACCAATGGCCAGCGCCAGGCCAAACAGCCGCACCGGCGTGAGCCGTTCGCCCGTAAACGCGGAAAGCAACATGGTCAGCACCGGATAGCAAGCGGAAATCGGCGCCACAATCGACAGCTTGCCAATTTCAAACGAACGATACAGTGCCAGCGTCGAAGAAGTGTTCAGCACTCCCGCCAGAATGCCCCAAGTCCACGGCTGCCAACCCGACCCGTCAAAAAGGCGTCCCCAGCCGCCAAGCCGCGGCATCGCCAGCGTCAACAGCAGGAATCCGCACATTTGCATGTACAGCATAGTGCGAAACGTCCCGATCCTCCGCGTCGCAAAACGCGCGAAGAGATCCGCGGAGCCCCAGCAAAGCGCAGTGGCCAGGCCAAGAAGAATTCCCATAGCAAATTTTCAGGACTTGGACTTTTTGGGCAACTGCAGGCCGAGCTCGGCCATGACTTTCTGCAGGTCTTTCCAAACGCCCGCCTTGGCGGGCGGATTCCGCAGCAAATACGCTGGGTGATACGTGGCCATCAACTTGTGGCCGCGCCACTCCAGCCATTCGCCGCGGAATTGCGAAATTCCGCGCGTGGTGTTCAGAATCGTTTTCGCCGCGGTGGCCCCGAGGCACACAATCACTTTGGGATGAATGGCGTCAATCTGCCGCATCAGATACGGCGAGCAGGCGGCCACCTCGTCCGGCTCCGGCGCGCGATTTTCCGGCGGCCGGCACTTCACCACGTTGCAAATGTACACGTCCTTGCGCTGCAATCCCATGGCTTCGATCATCTGCGTCAGCAGCTTGCCCGCGCGGCCGACAAACGGCAACCCCTGCATATCCTCATCCGCGCCGGGGCCTTCCCCCACAAAAACAAGCTCCGCCTTGGGGCTTCCGTCGCCGAACACAATTTTGTTGCGGCCCTTATGCAGCTTGCAGCGCGTGCATTCGCCCAGGTCCTCGCGAATCTTGAACAACGAATCGTCTTTCACCTTGTCCACGGCTTCGAAAAGCGAAGGCCCAGCGGGCGGCACAACCAGCGGAGCATGCGCCACCGCCGCCGGAGCAGTCTTGGGCGCCGCGGACTTCGGCATCGGCTTGGGCAAAGTGATCTCCTCGGGCACGGGGGTGGGCGGCGGCGCAAAAACAACCGCCGCCTGAGCCGCGACCGTCCCAGCTCCCGCGCCGCGGTCGGTATAGAACAGCCGGATGCCAAGGTCCTCGTAGTAACGGAGGCGGTCTTCGATTTTCTGTTGCAACGAGGGAGAAAAACGTTCGGGCATGATCGGATCAGTCGCCGGCGCGATGCGAAGCGGGCTTGCTGCGCAACACGCCCCGCAGCCGCAGCACTTCATCCAGAATTCGCTGCGCCACTTCCGCTTTCGTCAACTTCGGCAACGGCAAATCGCGGCCATCGCGAGAAAATAGTGTCACAATGTTGGTGTCCACATCAAAGCCGGCCCCTTCGGCGGTCACGTCGTTGGCCACAATCAAATCGGCATTCTTCTGGGCAAGTTTCTTCCGCGCGTTTTCCGCCACATGATCCGTCTCCGCCGCAAATCCCACCACCAAACGGTCGCCCTTGTCCTTTGCCACCGTGGCCAGAATATCCGGATTCGGCTCCAGGCGGATGGTCAGCGGCTCTTTGCCACGCTTGATCTTTGCCGCCGCCGGCTCAGCCGGCCTGTAGTCCGCCACCGCCGCCGCAAAAATCGCCACCGAAGCCACCGAAAATCGCGCCTGCACCGCCCGCAGCATTTCTTCCGCGGTGCGGACATCCACCCGCTCGACACCTTCCGGAGTCTCCAGCGCAGTGGGGCCGCTGATCAGCACAACTTTCGCGCCGCGCCGCGCCGCAATTTCGGCCGCCGAATAGCCCATCTTCCCCGAAGATCGATTGGTAATAAAACGAACGGGATCAAGGTCCTCGCAAGTAGGCCCCGCAGTAACCAAAACTGTCTCCCCAGCAAAATCCTGCTGCCCCTGCAAAGCCTCGTGCACCGCCTTCAGGATTTCTTCCTGCGCAGCCAACCGTCCCGGCCCGGTCATCCCGCACGCGAGATATCCCTCACCCGGCTCCACGATCCGCACCCCGCGTTTCCGCAACGCCGCTAGATTTTCCTGGGTCGCGGGATGCTGCCACATGTTGACGTTCATCGCCGGCGCAACCACCACCGGCGCGGTAGAAGCCAGATAAAGCGTGGAAAGAAAATCGTTAGCCAGTCCGCGCGCGAATTTCGCCAAAGTATCCGCCGTGGCGGGCGCCACCAGCAGCAGATCGGTTCGCTGCGCAACAGCAATATGTTCAATCGCGGATTCCAGATTGGCGTCGCCGGAATCCGCTTCCGAAAAAAGCTCGGTAATCACTTTTTGCCCGCTGAGCGCAGCGAAGGTAAGCGGAGTAATAAACTCCCGCGCGGCCCGGGTCATCACCACTTGAACGGTATGCCCCTCAGTCTGCAGGCGGCGGACGAGTTCCGCGGACTTATAAGCCGCAACTCCGCCGGTAACGCCGAGGGTGATGCGCATGGAGATCTCGCGGCGGCGCTACTTGCGCCGTTTCGCGTTCTCCCTTTCCTCTTCAGTCGGAAACGCTTCCGTGAAGTCGTACTCGATCAAGCCGTGATTCACTTCATCGCACGCAATGCGCGTGGCCTTTTGAGTGCGCGGGTTCTCCAGCATTGGCGGCGCGCCAGCCATGATTTGACGGGCGCGACGTGCTGCCAGGACAACATACGCAAACTGGCTCTCGGGAGCTTTGGTTTGCACGGTCATGAGTCTCTTACCCTCCAAACGATGCCAGAACTTGGTTCACGACTTCGCGCCGCCGGAGACTCGAGCAGCGCAGCGCCATCACTATGGCCTGTGCTTCTCTTCCCGCGCGTTCCACGTCGTCGTTCACCACACAAAAATCATAAAACTTTTCGCTGGCGACAATTTCACCCTTGGCCTTCGCCAGCCGCCGTGCAATCTCTTCGTCCGCGTCCATTCCCCGACTGCGCAACCTCCGCTCCAACTCTTCCCGCGAGGGAGGAAGTATAAAGATTGCCACCGACTCCGGCAACTTTTCCTTCACCTGCGCAGCGCCCTGAACGTCGATCTCCAAAACCAGATCGAGGCCCCGGATGCGGGATTCTTCGAGCCACTTCTTGGGCGTGCCGTAAGAGTGTTTGCCGAAGACGCATGCGTATTCGAGAAACTCCCCCCGGGCTACCATGGACTCGAACTGCTCCGACGTGACGAAATCATAACATTTTCCGGTGGCCTCAGTCGCCCGCCGTGGCCTGGTGGTACATGACACTGAGGGCATCGTCCCCGGCAGTTCCAGAATTCTCTGCACCAGCGTCGATTTCCCGGAGCCCGAGGGCCCGGAAACGATCAGTACCATCGGCGCAACTTTTGTAATCCCGCTCATTCGATGTTTTGGACCTGTTCCCGCAATTTTTCGATCTCCGCCTTAATCTCCAGCGCCAGGCTGGTGATCGACAGCGCTTCGCTTTCCACTCCCGGCGTTTTCGAAAGCATGGTGTTGGCTTCGCGATGCATCTCCTGCAGCAGAAAATCCAGCTTCTTGCCCAGTTCCCCCGCGCCGTCCAGCAGTTTGCCGAACTGTTGCAGGTGGCTTCTCAGCCGGTCGAGCTCCTCGCTGATATCGCTGCGCTCAGCCAGCAGCGCGGCTTCCTGCGCCAGCCGCCCGGAATCCACTGGCGTGCCGTTCAATAGTTCCTTCAGCCGCGTTTCCAGCCGCCGCGCAAATGCTGGCCGCAGCGTGTCCACCAGCCCGCGCACTTTTTCCGCTTCTTCCGCAATGCGCGCCAGCCTCGAGCGAAGCTCCTCCGTCAAGTGGCGTCCCTCGGTGCGCCGCATTTCATCCATTTTCGAGAGCGCGTTGGCCAGATGCGACTCCAGCACTTTCCCCAGCGCTTCCTGGTCTTCCTCAGTATCCGGCAACGCGGGCGCCAGGCCGCCAATCACGCCAGGCAAACGCAATAGAGAAACCAGATCAAGCTCGTTCTTCGCCCCGGTCTGATGGCGCAGCTCATCCGCAGCATGCAGATACGCTTGCAGCAGCGCGCGATTGACGTGCACTGGCGCCGCCTCACCCGGTTCGACGCTCACGTGAATATCAATGTGCCCGCGATGGATACGATTCTTCACTGCCTGCCGCAAGCGCAATTCGTAAGGCTCCAGCGATTCCGGCATGCGCAGCTTGATATCCAGAAAACGGTGATTGACACTCTTCACGCTGATCCGAATCGCCCACCCGGCGTGATCGCCGCGCACCATGGCATAACCTGTCATGGAGCGGCATTCGAGTTTCCCGGGAATGTCCTGGCGCGGGTCGCTTCCGGTTTTTGCGGTCATGTGGGCTTGCTCGATTTCATGGGTTCGCTGGAGTTCGCTCCCGCCGGTGTCACGGCGTCCTGGTCGGCAAACTGCAAATCGTGCAGCCTTGCGTAGCTGCCGCCCTTGGCCAGCAATTCGGCGTGCGTGCCGCTCTCGCGAATCTGCCCATCCTCCAGCACAAGAATCTTATCGGCTTTGCGGATAGTTCCCAAACGATGGGCGATGACAAACGTGGTGCGCCCGACCATCAGGTTGCCCAGCGCCTTCTGGACATACATCTCAGACTCCGAATCCAGCTCGGAAGTCGCTTCGTCCAAAATGAGGATCGGTGAATCTTTCAAAATCGCGCGGGCAATGGCAATGCGTTGCCGCTGGCCGCCGCTCAAGCGTGTGCCCCGCTCGCCGATGATCGTGTCGTACCCCTGCGGCAGCGCCTGAATGAAATCGTGCGCCAGCGCGGCCTGCGACGCCTGCAACACCCTTTCTCGGCTCACATTGCTTTGGCCGTAGCAGATGTTTTTCCACACCGTGTCATAGAAAAGAATGTTTTCCTGGGTGACCATGGCAATCTGACCACGCAGTGAACGCAGCGTCGCCCTGCGGATATCCTGCCCATCCACGCGAATCGCCCCGGAGGTTACCTCGTAAAACCGCGGGACAAGATTCACCAAGGTAGTTTTTCCCGCGCCGCTGGAGCCCACGAAGGCCACCAACTCCCCTTTGCGCGCCGAGAAGTGAATGTCGCGCAACACGGGAGTGGCATCGTACGAAAAACTCACATTTTTGAATTCGATTTCGCGAGAGAACGCCGACAACTCAATCGCGTTGGGCGCGTCGCGCTCCTCCTCTTTCATATCCAGATAAGCGAAGACTTGGGTCGTGGCGCCCTGGGCCTGCTGAAACTGCTGGTAAACCGCGCCCATGCGCTTCACGGGCTCATAGGACTTGAAGAGCGCATACACGAACGTGAAGAACAAGCCGACGGTCAACTGTTCATGGCGGATTTTGTCGCGCGCATAGAGCAGCAGCAGCGAGATTACCACCGGCAGCAGCAAATCCATCAGCGGCGAGCTGACCACCTGCGTCCGCACCCAGCGCATCGTTTCGCGCAGCAAGCGCCGCGCCGCCGCATGAAACTTGCTGATTTCGAAATCCTCCATGCCGAACGCCTTGACCACGCGATTGCCGGTCACCGTCTCCTGCAGAATCTGATTCAATTCTCCCAGCTTGTTTTGGCTGCTCTCCACCGAATGCCGGATGCGCCGCCCCAATTTGCCGACGGGCCACACCACCAAAGGCAGAAAAATGCCGCAGCCCAGCGTCATCCGCCAGTCCACATAAAAAAGAACCGAGAGGAACGCGAAAAAAGAAAATGTCTGGCGAAAAACTTCCGCGAGATATTCGGAAAGCGCGGGCCGCGCGCGTTCCACATCGTTGATCACCGCAGACATCACCCGTCCGGTCGGCTGCTCCTTGAAAAATCCAATCGGCTGGCGAATGATTTTCGCGTACAACTCGTTTCGCAAATCCGTCAGCGCGCGCAGCCCCACGAACTGCACCAGCGTGCTGCCCCCAAATTCCGCCAGCGACTTGACCGCGAACACCACCAGCAGCGAAATGGTTACCACCGTCCAGACGTTGTGAATGCTGTGCGGGAAAAAATGGTTCAGGTAAACGGTTGGCCCGTGCGGAATGCTGAACAACTGTACGTTGGAATCCGGCGCCGCGGGATTCAGCACCCGGTCAATGATCGGCTTGATCATCAACCCAATCACCGCCTCCGCAATCCCCACCACCAGCAGGAGCGCCACACCCAGGCCCATCGAAAAACGATACGGCGCCGCGTAGCTCAGCAGTCGTTTCAGTTGTGGCGACAGAAAGGAACCCACTCCCCTGCTCCTGGCGAGACCCGGAACACCCACTAGGTACGCTATGCGGCAGCACGCAACGTGTCAAGTTTTCGGGGGGCGAAGTCGGTGGTCGCTCAGTTTTCGATTATCTAACCTTGCGTGGTCTTGCGTGAAAGCGGACATTTCTAAAGATACCTGATTTGCGCACCAGCCGGCGGATGCCACTAGTGCGGTTTACGAAACTCGCAAGACTCAGTCCACGAGTGAGTCTGGCGTTCAATGGCGTTGAAATGAAAGTATTCACAAGTCTTCGCATCAATCTGTCTTGACCACTCCGGAGGCTGACCGTCTATTGGGCAAACGTTCTTATGCTCCATTTCCTTCTCACAGCCTCCTGCAACAATCAGGCTGAGGAGCAAGACGAGTCGCAAGATTGTCATGTGGGTCTCCAGGCTAGAGGGAAGCCAGCTACTTGTCGATGTCGCGATGGGACACGCGGGTGGCGAAGCCTTTTTTTTCGAGGGACTTCTTCAGCCATTCCGCCATCATTACCGAGCGGTGCTTTCCCCCGGTGCAGCCGAATGCGATGGTCAGGTAGCTTTTTCCCTCGTCAATATAGTGGGGAATCAGATAGGTGAGCAATCCCTGCATGCGGCGCAGAAATTCCCCCGTCTGTGGAAACGATTCGATATACCGGCGAACTTTCTGGTCCTTGCCGGTAAACTGCCGCAGCTTGGGCACGAAAAAAGGATTGGGCAAAAACCGCACGTCGAACATCAAGTCGGCATCGGTGGGCACGCCGTACTTGTAGCCAAAGCTCACCAGCGAAATCAGCAGCGGCCGCTTGCTTTCCGACCGGAACCGTTCGCTCACAAAATGCCGCAGCTCATGCACGTTGAATTGCGAAGTATCAATCACCACGTCTGCCAGCTTGCGGATCGGCTCCATCAGCGCGCGTTCATGCTCCAGGCTTTCGCGCACCGAAAAATCCCGCCCCAGCGGGTGCGGCCGCCGCGTCTCGCTGTAGCGCCGCAGCAGCGCATCCTCATGCGCTTCGATATACACCAGAATAACGGGATACTCGTTGCGCATATGGCGCAGCAGTCCGGGCAGCTTCTCCAGTTGCAGTCCCTCTCGGGCATCCACAAGCAGCGCCGCGCGCGCAAAATCGCCTTCCCCGGCGGCATGCAGCTCCGCAAAAATCGGAATCAGCTCCACGGGCAGATTGTCCACGCAGTAGTAGCCCATGTCCTCAAACGCCTTGAGGACCGTGCTCTTCCCGGACCCGGAAAGCCCGGTGAGGATAACCAGTTGGCGGCCTGCGGATTGGCGGGAACGGGTTTTGCGTGAGGCGCGCTTCACGGTTGTGAAGGCCTAGCCTTTGACCCGGCGCTGGTGGGTGCTCGGAATGCGCATGTCTTCGCGATACTTCGCCACCGTGCGCCGCGTCACCTGGATGCCAGCCTCTTCCAATTTCTTGGCGATCTGGTCGTCGGTCAAAGGCTTCGTGGGATTCTCTTCGTCAATCATTTTTTTGACCAGCCGCTTCAACGTCAGCAGCGACATCCCGCCGCCCTCGGGCCCGTTCACGCCCTCGCTGAAGAACGACCGCAGTTCAATCACGCCCTGCGGTGTATGCGCGTATTTACTCGCCACCGCGCGGCTCACGGTCGAAGGATGCACGCCAACCTCCTCGGCGACCTCCTTGATCATCATCGGCTTCAGCTCGTCCTGCCCCTTGTCCAAAAACTCCGGCTGCCGCGCAATGATGGACTGGCACACTCGCAAAATCGTGTGCTTCCGCTGCTCGATGTTTTTCATCAACTGGATCGCGGCGGTGAAGCGCTCTTTCACGTAATTGCGCACTTCCTTATCCGCGGCGTCGCGCGTAAGCAGTCGGCGATAGGTCGGGCTCAACCGAAGCTGCGGCATGTCGTCTTCGTTCAAAAAAACCTGCCACGCGTCATCCACCTTGCGGAAGTACACATCCGGCTCAACCAGCCGCGGCTCGGTCTTGTTGTAGCGCAGCCCAGGGCGCGGATCGAGCTTCTTGATGGTGTCAATCGCGTGCTTGACGATGTCCGTCGGACGGTTCAGCGCCCGCGCAATCTCCTTCAGCTGGTTCGATTGCACCTGCTTCAAATAATCCGAAACGATCTGCTGCGCCAAAGTGTTCTGCGGATCAAACGCCTTAAGCTGCAGCAGCAGGCATTCCCGCAAATCCCGCGCGCCAACCCCGATGGGATCGAAGTCCTGCACCACGGCAAGGGCGTCCTCTATATCGTCCTGCGAATACTTGCCATCCTGTGCCAACTCTTCCACAGAAGCCGTCAGATACCCGTTCTCATCCAGATTCCCGATGATGTTTTCAACGATGTCGCTAACCGCATCCGAGCAAATCGTCACGCTAAGCTGCCAATTCAAGTGATCAGACAGCCCCGCAGGAGAAGATAGAAACTTTTCGAACGAAGGCCGCTCGCTGACTTCGCGTTCCTGCGACTTCCCTCCGTCCCCCCCGGTATCCAGATACTGGTTGAAAAAGCTTCCCACATCGAACTCATCAAACGGATTGGCCTCCGGCTTCTCTGGAACCTTTTCCGTCTCCGCCTTCAGGAAAGTCTCGTCGCTGTAGTTATCGCTGACGGTAGGTTCTTCCGAAAGCTCCTCCAGCACCGGATTCGCAATCATCTCCTGGTTGATCATCTCCCGCAGTTCCAGCCGGTTCAGCGCCAGCACGCTGACCATCTGCACCAGGCCTGGCGTCAGAATCTGCTTCTGCGTCACCTTGAGGTTAAGTTTGAGTCCTTGCCAGGCCATAAGTTTCTTGCTCGATCCCTAGAATAAACCTAATTCAAGCGGAAGTTGTCCCCAAGGTAGACCCGCCGGACTTCCGGATCCTCGCTCAACTCGTGCGGCGTGCCCTTCTTCATGATTTTCCCATGATTCACGATGTACGCGCGGTCGGTGACGCTGAGAGTTTCCCGCACGTTGTGGTCAGTGATCAGGATGCCAATTCCCGACCGGCTAAGGCCCCGGATCAGGTCCTGGAGATCCTTCACGGTCAGCGGGTCGATCCCCGAAAAAGGCTCGTCCAGCAGGATAAACGACGGCTGTAGCGTCAGCGATCGCGCAATCTCCAGCCGCCTCCGCTCGCCACCCGAGAGCATATAGGCCTTGCTGTGGCGCACCGTTTCCAATCCCATCTGCGTCAGCAGGTCTTCCAGGCGGTCTCGCTGCTGCTCAGGGGTCAGCGGCAGCGTCTCCAGAATGGCCAATAGATTGTCTTCGCTGCTGAGTTGCCGGAAAACGGAAGGCTCTTGGGGCAGGTAGCTGATGCCGCTGCGCGCCCGTTGAAACATCGGCAGGTCGGTGATTTCTTCTTCGTTCAGCAACACCCGGCCCGAATCGGGCCGCGCCAAGCCCACAATCATGTAAAAGGTAGTGGTCTTTCCCGCGCCGTTCGGCCCCAGCAGGCCGACAATCTCGCCTTGAGCGATTTCTAACTCAACGTTGTCAACGACTTTGCGTCCCCGGTAAGACTTGCTCAGATCGACGCCATGGAGTGTGGGCATTCCGCATCACGTGGGATCGCGGGGCGGTCCCTCTATCTTTGGACTCGATGCCGGGTAACGGTACGCAGGCCATTTCCCGAATCCACGATGATCGTATCATCCGCTCTATAGAAGGTCAATTCACGCCCCACAGTGGTCCCCTCGTTAGGGTCAAAAAGCGTGGGAGTTCCTCCCGTCAACACGAATTTCTCCTCCGCGGCGGTGTATACCCCCTGCTCGGCAGTGCCACGGCGATCCAATTGCTCCACAACCACTCCCCCCGTGCCCACCGCCCGGCTGATTTCCGACGTGCCTCCGCTACCCCGCTGGTTCGATCCGGTCCGCGTGAAATACATTTCCAGTTGCGGCGAGCGCATCTTTTGGTCCGCCGATTGCACGTATACATCCTTCTCCAAATGCGCGCGGTCCTCGGCATCCCAATAGGTCAGCAATCCCGACGAAACATGCCACGCAGGCGGTGCTGCACTGGTGCCCGGCTGCGGGGCCTGCGGAAAAACTCCCCGCACATGCCCGGTGGCGTTCAGGACACGGGTAGCGCGCAGCAGTTCAATCGAATCCGCCTCCAGAACCGAAGGTCCCTGCCAAAGCCGCGCATGTCCCGTGTACAGCGCGCGATTGCTCTTCGAATTCGCATGCATGTGATCGGCGGAAAGATTCGCCGGCGCAGGACTCATCTGCAAGGACGTGGATTTCGACGAAAAGTCGGTGGACCGCACCGGCCCTTCCGCTTCGATGTCTCCCGTGGATTGCAGGAACGTAATCTTCGGCGCGTGCGTTTCGCTGCTGGAATCCCGCACCACCGCCTGCCCAGTCAACACCGTTGTCTGCGCCGCATGCACAAACTCCGCCTGCTGGGCTTCCGCGTTTCGCTCCGCGTCCTGCAGCCGCACGTTGCCCCGCAGGGTAATCTGCGACCAGTCGCCGGCAGGCGAAAGTTGCGCCACACCGGTGGCCGAGGTGGCGGTCTGCACTGGACGGCCCGGAAACTCGCGTTGCGATTGCACCGCGCCGGTGGCGTTCAAGAGCTGTGCTTTGCCCTGTGCCCCAAACTCCAGCGCCAGCTTGTCCGCGGCAAGTTTGGACTTTACGGCTCCCGCATCCAGCCATTCCATCGCCCCGCGTTCCAGCGTTTCCGCATGCTGCACGCGGTTGGCTTCGCCCGGCTTGCCGCCCGAAAAGGAAAGCTGCAATGCATTCGTCGTCACGCTGCGCGCCAGCCCCGTTTTTGGATCCCGGCTGTCCACGTGCACGTTGCCGTGCAGCGTGAGCAGCCTCGCCTGGTTCACCTGCGGCCACATCTCCATCTCTCCGCGTTCGGCCCGCAGATTCCCGCTGGGAGACGATCCCTCCACCTGGCCTTCCGCTTCGACGCTGCTCGTCCATCCCTGCGGAGAAAGATGCGCGGTCAGTTTTTCTGCGTGAAGCGTCGAATCCCCCTTGGCGCCGTGAGCCGACAACTGCGGCCGCTGATTCAGCGAGCCCGGCGTGGCGATCAGCGTCTGCGCACGAAATTCCTCGTCGAGCATCAGCGTAAATTCACCGGCGGTAAGTTTCTGGATAGAACTCAACGCGGTCGCCGGCCCGAAAAGATTCACAACATGCGATGTTTTATCAATTTCCATGCTGCTGCCGCGCAATTCCACCGGCGTCGGCGGCGCGCTTCCCTTTTTTGCGGGAGTTAAGGCCGCAGGCTGAATCTGCAGGTGCACGTCGCGAATCAGGCGCAGATGCCCGGCTGCGGATTGATATTCCGCGCCGATCCCATCGCCGCTGCCGTTGGGAAAGGAAAATTTCACGGGCTGCACGGTCTGCGCCAGCCCGGTAGCGCGTTCGAATGTCATGCCGGTAGTGTCAATATGGATGATGCTCGGTTTGCCCGCGGGATCCGCGGCAATGCGCGCCGCATCCGCGGCGGTTTGCAGCTCAAATTGCACGTTCCCGTCGCACTGGATGCTCCCGTCGGTCTTCGCATACCGGCAACTTTGGGTGTGAATCACGTCATTGCGATCGCCGTTTTTCCCATATGCGACGATCTTCACGTCCTCCAGCAGGCTGATGTCCTGCCCCTTCAGGTCCGTGGATTTCGAAGCCGCCAGGTCGAAAATCGTCCGGCTACCCTCCACTTTCTTGAAATGCAATGTAGTGAATCGCTTCTCTTCGTTCTGCGCCAGCGGCGCCGGCGCATTCTGCTTTTCGCGGTGCGCCACCCAAAGTCTCTGCACGTAAATTACCCCGGTGATCCCAGCGAGAACGAAAGCCAGGATGGCGGACCACCGCGCATAACGAGACGCATCGCGTCGCTTCATGTTTTCAGTTAATCAGAATTTCCGAGGAGTGTATAGGCGGCTCGGCAACGCCCCTAATTCAACCCGCGGCTTCCCCCGCCGCAGACCCTTCCATCGGCAGGATGCCCATGTTCGCGGCAGCCACTCGATCCCGGTTCGTATTTTTTACCAGGTACATGGCCTCGTCAGCCAGGTGCAACAACCCTTCCTTGGTCTTCGAATCCGCCGGATACGCGGCCAGCCCCAGGCTGGGTGTCAAATTAATGTTCAAGCCTTCCGCTTTCAGCCACACGGTTTCCCGAATCAGCTTGTGCAGCCGCCGCGCCACATTGATGGCGTTTTCCTTGGACGTCTGCGGCAACAGCAGCACAAACTCATCGCCGCCATAGCGGAACGCAAAGTCGATCAGCCGGCAGTTCGTTTTTAACGCTTCGCCAATTTCCGCCAGCAGCCGCGAGCCGACCAGGTGCCCGTGCGTATCATTCACCTGCTTGAAGTGGTCCAGGTCGATGAACACAATCGAAAATTCGTAGTTATACCGCTGCGAGCGGTAAATTTCCGTATCCAGAATGAAGCCCATGTGCCGTGCATTGTAAAGTGACGTGCAGTCATCTTTGATGGTCAGTTCGTGAATGCGCTTCACGTGCCGCGCGTTTTCCAGCGCAATCGCCGCGAAATCGGAAAGCGCTTCCAGCAGCTTCAGATCGCGCGGATCGAAGCCCTCCGGCCCAACGCAGTTGATCAGCTCGATCACTCCCAGGCAGGTCTCCCGGAATTTCACCGGCACGGCCACAATCGACCGCGTCTCCATCTTGGTCTTCTCATCCACCTTGCCAAAAAACCGCGTGTCCTTCGACGTGTCCGGCACAATCACCACTTCGCCGTGCTGCGCCACCCATCCCGCAATTCCCTGCCCCACTTTGACGCGCACATCTTTCAGCGCCTGCGAAGCTTTCCCGACCGCCAGTTCGAAGTACAGCTCCTGCTTGGCTTCATCCAGCAGCAGCAGCGACCAGTTGTCCGGCCGCAAAAATTCGTCGATCTTCTCCATGATCGTGCGCAAAACCTGATCAAGTTGCAGCGAAGAAGTCAGCGCCTTGCCCAATTCCTGGAACACCGCCACTTCCCCAGCCTCGCGCTGTTCCGAAGGCACACCCGGATTCCGGCGCCGGTCGACGGTTGGAAACTGCTTGATCTCCTCAACGCTCACGGATGTTGATTTCTCCGGATGGCGGGAAACTTTCTTCCACGGGCGCCCCTGACAGACCCCGAGTTTCCACACCTATACCTGCCGTTCTCGGTCAGTATAGGCGCCTGTCAAAATCCCGCGCAAGCCGCCCGTAGTACAGGCGTTCCCATCTCGCCATCCTGAAGATTACCAACTGGATCGGGTGCCCGGTGGCCGAACGGCTGCGCCTCAATCGACGGCCCCGCGCTCCGCCAGTCGAGGAATGTGTTTCTTTCTGTACAGAAGCATTCCCCAGCGTGAACTAACATAAGGCTCGGGGATGATATGTCATTTGGCCTTTATTCAATCGGATTCGCGATCGTCATCGGCGGCCTGATTTATGCCGCCTTCCTGATCCACATGCCCGCACACTGGATTGCAGTGGGAGCGCTCGTGCTCCTGGGATTCGGGATTCTCACCGGAGTGAAAGCGACGCGTCAGAAAGATCCTGTGGGCTGATCGGGTACCCGCCTGTTGCGGGGTGCCGCACGTTTACCCCTGAGCCTGCCGAAGGGCCGCCTTTAAGGGTGCGCGCCTTTTGCGCCCGCCTCAGGAGGGCGGGTTTTGACTTTTTCTTTTATTCCGATTGCAATCCCTCCTTCAAGATTTCCCACCACCCGCCGGTCTTCCCCGCGACGCCCAAATAAGGCGAAACGCAAGAAGCACTAAGAGCACAACACATGGCGCGGCAACCACCGCCACAACGATCAGGAAATACTCCCGCAGCCCTGCCATCAGCCCCGCCACCAGCTTGAGAATCAGTTCCACAACCAAAGTGTAGTCGAAAACACCCTATTCCCTTAGCCTGGGCAACCTTTCACTTCGTTCTCCACCAGCGGGGAAAGCCCACCCTCGCTCAAAGAAAGGGTGGGCCACCTTCGATTCACTGCTTTTCAATTGGTTGAACTAGCGAGCCTTCAAATTTAGAACCTGAACGTTAGACCGACGTAGGGTTCGGCCATGTGCGCTTTCGCGTTCGTGAGCTGTGTCGGCACCGTGAAATCCGGCGCCTTATACACCAGCCCCCGGTAACCGAGCTGCGCTGCAAAGGGGCCCTTCAGCTTGTACTCCACTCCCCCTCCATACAGGAACACCGGGCGAGCCTGTCCGAGTCCTCCCGCGGTTGACCCGCCAGTAATCGGACCGGTGAAAAACAGTGCCCCGGTTCCCGCTTCCGCGAAAGGTCGGAAGCGCGCGTCACTCGGAACGCCAAACGTGAACTGGTACGCAAACGTCGCTTCATGCACGTTGGCTTGGCTTACGCTGGTGGAAGTACCGTTATTATACGTTTGCGAAAACCGCGTGTAACCGTAGTTGGTCTCCAGCGCGCTCCAGCGATTGAAATGGTAGCGGTAATTCGCCAGAAATCCGCCCGAGTAGCTCGAACTGTCCGTCACCCCCAGCCCGGACGCCTGGTTCTGGAAATTGCCCGTGAAATTTGCGGACACTTCCGAGTTGCCTCCCTGCGCGAAAATTGGCGCGGAGATCAGCGCCAGCGCCGCTAGGATAAGTCCCGCTTTTGTTTTCATCTTGGTTTACCTCACCTTTTGGTCTGCCTGTTCACACACACGGACACACCCGTGCCTGTGACAGGCTTTTGCTTTTCTTGGTTTTGACTGATAGCTATCGACGGATCTCAGGCGACACAAATACTATCCCCCGCCTGAAAAACTCGAGGTAGCTCGCATAATTGGATGGATGACCTTCCAGGCTGGTTGCACTATTTTTGTACAATTAAAAAAATAAAGTTTCACAATCTCGGGAACTTTCTTGCGCCGCTTTTTATTATTTTTGGAAGACTCCCGCGAGATGCAAACACTTTTCCGATGGTTGCCCCACTTTTGTGCAGGCGAAAAAATAAATCTGAAACCCTGCTGAATTTTTTCTGGTCATATTTCCTTGCCCAGCCCCGCGCGTGCAACCCCTCTCATGCGCTACGAATTTTCGGGCGGCCTTTGCGCTTTCTCCGTCCTGGAAAGGGTGGGCTCTTCGTCTTCCCTTTTGCTTGGGAGCGCTTGGTCCCTCTCTCCCTTATCGTTATCCTTGGTCATTGCATTTTACACTCTACACATTCCACGTTGGCTCGCCGCTCCGTTCGAACTCTCTATCATTCGAATGAGTACCATATAATTATCTATTGACAGAGTTATGATTCCCGTGCTAGCGTTCCCTGTGACAGTCGCGCGCCACCGCGTTCCGCCCGCCCCTCCTCCAATCCCCCTCTCTTTTCACTCTTTGCGCTCTTTTCCCGAATTCCTCCTTCCTTCTTTTCAATCACTTCCACACTCTTTCGTTTTCCATATCCAATCTAGCTCCCCTCCTTTCTATCGCTTCCGCACTCTTGCGCAAAAAACCGGGGGTACCCCCCCCAACTGGTCATCGCAATCCCAACCCTCCGCACTCTTCACTGGTCCCGTCTCGCTGGTCGCCGGCCACTTCTTCCCCCCTTTAACTCCTTTCCCTGCGTCTCTTACGCAAAAACAGGGGGTGTACATGCTCTGGTCATACCACGCTCCAAAAACGAAACCTCTTCTGCAAGCGGCCTTTCTTCACTGGCCTTTGGTCGCTGGCCACCGGTCGCTGGTCGCCTTTTCCACTCCTCCATTCACCCGCAGCGCCTTTTTCCGCGCAGCCGGTTTGTCCCCGCTCGCGTCACTGATAGACTCAAGGCTACGGATAGGGGCATGGCCAGGGGAAACTTCGGAGAACGCTTAAAACGAGAACGCGAACTGCGCGAGGTGCCGCTGGACGAAATAACCCTGGCGACGCGCATCGGGCCCCGTTTTCTGGAAGCCTTGGAAAACGAACAGTGGGACAAACTCCCCGGCGGCGTTTTTAATCGCGGGTTCGTCCGCTCCATCGCCCGCTACCTCGGCCTCGACGAAGAAGCGTTTCTGGCCGAATACGACCTGGCCTACGGCGCGCATGCGCAACTCCTGGTGCAGAAGCAGGCGCAAAAAGTCGAAGACCGCATCCCCCCAACGCCCGCGTGGATTCCGGTGACCCTGGTTTTGGGCGTGCTCCTCTTGCTGGCCGGAATTATTTACGGCGGAATTTACGCCTGGCGCAGGTTTGCGAAACATCCCATCGCAAGCCCCTCAGCCAGCACCGCTCCTCCCGCGGCGAGCGCATCCCAGAATGCAACCGCGCCTCCGACGGCAGACTCCACGAGTCCTTCGCTTCCAGCGGCCAACCCGCTGAACGCCGCGGAATTTCCGCTGGATCTTTCCATTTCAGCCAGCACCTTGACGCACGTGACCGTCCAATCCGACGGCAGCCTGGTTCTGGACGCCGACATCCGTCCCGGAGAGAATCGCCACTTTTCCGCCAAAACCCAATTCGTGGTGACCGCCGCCGACTCCAGTGCGGTGTTGCTGGAATTGAACGGCGAAGCCATGCCGCCCGTCGGCGCGCCGGGAACCTCCGGTACAATAACCCTGACGAGAAAGAATCTAAGGCAGGCCCCCGGTGGAAACTCTCAGCCCTGAAGTCCTCGACGAATTGCGTCACGGACGCGCGCCCCGCGAACGAAAAATCGCCGTCTGTACCACGGGAGCGCACCTCCCCGCTTCCGACCGCGCGGAAATCTTGTGCGTCCTATCCGATGATCCCGATGAAATGATTTCCATCCGCGCTCAGGAAGCGTTGCTTTCCGTCGCGCCCGAAGTGTTTGTGGAATCGGTAAAGCGCGAAGGCGCGGTGCCCGCGGTGCTGGCCTACGCGGGGAAGAAGATTCCCCGCACCCCGGGAATCGTGGAAGCCATGGCCGGCAACAAGACTTGCCCCGCGGAATATCTGGTCCCCCTGGTTCCCTATTTTTCGCCAAGCATTGTGCAGCATCTGCTGGAGGAGTTAGATCGCGTCACCGCGCATCCTCCGCTGGCGGCAACACTGGAAAATTCCGCTTTCGTTACCCCCGAACAGAAGAAAATCCTGGAAGATTTTCGCAGCACCTCGATTGACCATGGCCACCTAGCGGAGGCGGTTGCCGAGGCGGAGCCCGACCCGGGCAGGCGCCAGACGCTGCTGCAACAGATCGGCAAGATGACTGTGGCGCAACGCGTGCAATACGCGATGAAAGGCAGCTCGGAAGTGCGGCGCACGCTAATCCGGGATAACAACAAGGTGGTGCAGCGCTCGGTACTCCAGTCTCCGCGATTGACGGACCAGGAGGTGGAAGCCTTTGCGTCCATGGCCAACCTCACCGATGAAATTCTCCGCCTGATTGCGGGCAATCGCGTTTTTCGGAAGAACTACGTGGTGGTACGGAATCTGATCAATAATCCGAAAACCCCGCTGGATATAACCCTGCACATGTTGCCGACGCTGAATCCTCAAGATTTGAAAAAGTTGACCATGAACAAGAATGTCCCGGAGACGCTGCGCACCACCGCCCTGAAACTCCAGCGCACCAGGAACTCCGCCAAAAAGTAGCGGGAATTGATGAGCAAATTCATCTCGTAAGTAGACTCCCGCGATTCGCGGTAGAATTGCCACGAGTTTCCACGGCGGAGGTTCAGTTTTATGCGATCGAGAAATGCTTTACGGTCAATGGGTATCACGGCGCTAGTGGCAACTGCTGCCGCGCTCATGCTGGCTTCGGCGATTTCCACTCTCGCGGATTCCGATCCGTGGACCAAGGCGCAGACGGTTCAACCGGTTGACCTGGCAAAAGAGCTGGAGAACTCCAAGACCGCGCCGACCGTTGTATTCGTGGGCTTCAAGCGGCTGTACACCTCCGGGCACATCAAGGGCGCGCAATATCATGGCACGGCGGGAAGCGACGACGGATTGAAAGACCTGACAACGTGGGCTTCCACGCTGTCACGCACAACAAATGTGGTGATCTATTGCGGATGTTGCCCCATGGAGCGCTGCCCGAATATCCGCCCGGCGTTCAAGGCCTTGCAAGGGCTGGGCTTCAAGAACCTTCGGGTGTTGCTGCTGCCGCAGGATTTCGGGACGGATTGGGCCGGCAAAGGACTCCCCTACGACAAAGGAAATTAGGATTGCCCGCGCAGCCGAATCCCCTGCTATCCTCAATGAGTTCAAAATCGCTCCAGGAGTGAAACCCGTGAAAAAAGTGGTCCTCACTATTCTGTTTTTGACGCTGGCTGTCGGCGCAGCCGCGCAGCAAGGTACGACTTCCCACTTTGATGGCAATTCGTGGTGGGCGGATGTGAAATACCTGGCGGATGATTCGCTCGAAGGGCGCGACACCGGCAGCGAAGGCTTGCGAAAGGCGCAAGTTTACACCGTCGAGAAGTTCCAGAAGGCGGGGCTCGAACCCGCGGGTACCAACGGCTTCTATCAGCCGGTCACCTTTGCCCAATACGAATTGGACGAAGCTAAGTCTACGTTGGCGCTGGTAACGAACGGCGAAACCAAGTCGCTTTCGTTTGCCGATGAAGCTTTCTTCAGCACGCGAGCGACGCACGAGTCCGTTCAGCTTGCTGCGCCTCTCGTTTTCGTCGGCTACGGCCTGAAAATCCCAGAGAAGAATCTGGATGAGCTGGCCGGATTGGACCTGAAGGGGAAGATCGTGGTGTACATTGCGGGTTCGCCATCGGATATCCCCACGGCACTGGCTTCGCATTATCAAACGGCGGGCGAACGCTGGAAATCGCTGAGGGCGGCGGGTGCGATTGGAGTTGTGTCGATCCTGAATCCCGCGTCGATGGATATCCCGTGGTCGCGCATCGCCTTGAACCGCAACCATCCGGCCATGGACCTTGTCGGCGCCGAATTCGACGAAACGCCCGGGTTGAAGGTTGGTGTGATTTTCAATCCAGCGGCGGCAGAAAGTTTGTTTGCGGGATCGGGGCACACCTTCACGGAAATTGCGGCGCTGGCAAAGGATCGCAAGCCGCTGCCGCATTTTGCGCTGACGACGACATTAAAGGCCGATGGCAAAGTACTGACAACGAAAGTGGAATCGGCGAACCTGGTGGGCAAACTGCCGGGCACGAACCCTGCTTTGAAGGACCAATTTGTGGTGCTTTCGGCGCACATCGACCACATTGGAATCGGCGCGCCGATCAACGGCGACAAGATTTACAACGGAGCGATGGATGACGGCTCCGGCAGCGCGCTGGTGATGGACATTGCGGCGAGCCTGAAGACCTACCCGGAAAAACTGGGCCGCTCGATAATCTTTCTGCTGGTGACCGCGGAGGAGAAGGGCTTGCTGGGCTCGAAATACTTCGCTGCCCACCCGACAGTGCCGGCAAAATCGATCGTTGCGGACATCAATGTGGATATGTTTCTGCCGATCGTGCCACTGAAGATTCTGAAGATCGAAGGAATTGAAGAATCGGACCTGGGCATGAATGCCGCGAAGATCGCGCAATCCATGGGCATCAAGCCGATTGCGGATCCTGAGCCGTTGCGCAATGCGTTTATCCGCAGCGACCAGTATAGTTTCATCAAAAAGGGAGTGCCGGCTGTGAAGGTAGACGTGGGCTTCGAGTTGGGCACGCCCGAGCAGAAAATCTTCAAGGAGTGGCTGACCAACCGTTATCACGCGCCGTCGGATGACGTAAACCAGCCCGTGGATTTGCAAGCCGCAGCGACGTATGAAGAGTTCACCCGCCGGCTCCTGATCTCAACGGCCAATGAACCGGCCAAGCCGCAGTGGAAGGCCGATTCTTTCTTCCGGCGGTACGCAGCCGACTGAATCGTGCGCAGGACAGCTCCCTTCATCGTTGCTAACGGCCGGTGACCGGAGCAACAATCCAGACGTATTCGAGGAGTTGCGTCCCCGTGTTGGTGACGTTGTGGCGAGTTCCTGGCGGAATGTAGGCGAGCATTTTCTCTTGCAGCGGGACGTCGGGCTGTCCTTCAATGTTGGCAGCACCATTGCCATGAAGGATGACCAGAGCCTCCTCACTCTGATTCGTCGAGTGCCACCCAACACTTTCGCCCGGCTTGAGCTTTACGGAACCTCCGCGCATCCCGCTGGTTTGCGGCGCTCCTTTTAATAGCGGACAGTCGCCACCCGGACATTTGAGGGCGAATGTCATCGGGGCTTTCTGCGGCGCGCTCTGCTGGGCCCAAAGACCGAGCACCAGCAGGAGCGAACACCCTATACCGCCAACAATTATGATTTTGCGCATGCACCCTCCCCGGGTCCGGAAACATGACTATGGCATGAGCCAGGCACTTTTGCGGAACGATTATTGCGAGTAGACTGGCGGGCCGTGGCGGAAGATTTCCGCGAGATTCTTCCGTTTCGCAGGGGGGAGAATTGGATGAATATTGACCAACTGCGCAAGGTTTGCCTGGCGTTTCCGGGGGCGACGGAGCAGATCCAGTGGGGTGATGATCTGCTGTTCAAGGTCGGCGGCAAGATGTTTGCCCTGGCGGCGCTGGAGCCCGCGGCGGTCTGGATTTCCTTCAAAGCGAGCCCGGAAAACTTTGCAGAACTCACGGAGCGCCCGGGAATTATCCCCGCACCATATCTTGCCCGTGCGAAGTGGATTGCCCTGGAAACGCGTGAAACGCTCCCCAGTGCCGAAATTGCCCAGCTCTTACGCGAATCGTACGAGTTGGTGTTAGCCAAACTGCCGCAAAAAACTCGTCAAGTCTCTACAAAAGGTGGCCGAGCAGTCGCCCGTCCTCCAAAGGGGTCACCGTCTGGAACAGGAAGAAATACGAGCCGAAAGAAAGGCAAGCTTTAGGTCTGCCTGACCTTCCGTACAGGTATTCAAGAGGAGATCAGCTGGCACCTCGCGCAACTTCCTGCGCGGGCCGGTGTTAATTTACTTAAGTGCTCGAAGTGAGGTGCCGTTCTTCCTGGTCCGAGCGGTATCATCAGCACATTCACCTAATCCAACAAGGAGAACCTATGTCGATGAAGTTCATCGCCAAATTTGTCGTGCCGGTGGCGTTCTTTGCCTTCCTATTTGCCCTGAGCGCCGGTCCGGCCGCCGCGCAGGGAAAGCATCCTGCTTATCTGCATGCCCTGACGGATCTTCGTCACGCCCGCGCGCATCTCGAGGCCCATGACGGAGGCGAACTGCGTCATGAAGAGAAGGAAGCGATCAGAGAGATCGATGCAGCGATCGGCGAGATCAAAAAGGCTTCTATCGATGACGGGAAAGACCTGAACGATCACCCGCCAGTAGACGCGGGCCTGGATCACACGGGCCGCCTGCACCGCGCGAAGCAGCTTCTGGAAAAAGCGCACGAGGACATCGCCCACGAGGAAGACAACAGTTTTGCGCAGGGCTTGCAGCAGCGGGCCTTCGGACACATCGACAAGGCCATCCACAATGTCGACGAAGCGATCCGCGTCGTGGCGTCGCACTCGTAAGCAACTTCTAAACCCTTCAGGAAGGCGCTGGGGCCGAGGGCCTCAGCGCTTATTTTTTTGTTCTGACAAAAAAACTTCGCGCGCACCGATGCCGGCGGGAGCGATCGAATCTATATTGTGTGGTGAAAGAAGCCGGATCAAGCCATGGCTTTGGAGCCGATGGGACGCCGCAGGGGGCGAGCACCGGGAACAGGGAAAGTCATTTTCCAGAAATTCGATTCTGCGTTGGTAAATTCCACGCCGACATAGAAGTGGCCGTCGCGTTCCTTCTTGGCATAAACAACGCGGGATTCGATGGAGCGGTTGGTGTTTTCATTCACCAACAAAAGATCCTGGCCGGCGACGACGGGTTCATCCATAACCAACTGTGCGCCTTGCTTGTTGATGGAACGCGTGGAAACCCGCACGCAAAATTTTTCGCCCTGATCGTTCACACCGTGGACGATGACGGGGAGTGTGAGGGTGACACGCAGGGTGCGCCTGCGCTCGCGGTATCGAAAATGTAGAACGCCCATGGGGACCTTCCTGCTGCCGAATCAATCGGTCCGTCCGATGCCACGGCCTGCGATCACTTCCAGAGATACCTGCACTAGACCTTAAGAGAGGGGTCTGCGCTGATTCCAGGAAACAACTCAGGCGCGGCTGACTCTGCGGATGATTCTGCCCTGCAGCACGCTTCCAGGACAATAGCTGGGCCGTACTAAAATACATCCATCCTGTCCAGTACGCCAGTACTTCTGTAAAGTTTGAAAAGATTTCTTTGTGGGCGAATGGCTGTCCAGGGCCACCGTCTTTACGGGTACCCTCAAGACTGTATAAAAATGCGACAGGATCCGGGCGGTTCCCGTGTGGCAAAAGTGTAGCCGGCAGGAGTTCAGTTAGCGGCTGCGGCCACGGGGATCAGGTGCCAGAACCAGGTCACCAGGATGGCGTAATAAACGGCCACGATCCCAAAGCTAACGGTAAATGTGCTCAATGACTTGCCGAGTCCCGCATACTCACGCGACCAGTGGCGGCCACAAGCGGCGATCATCAGGGCGCTCAGAATTGCGGTGAAGCCGGCCAGCAAGCTGACGATATTGCTAAGGCCAGCGCCTTGGCCGATGTGGAAGACCTGGCGGATGGCACCGCCAAGCATACCCGTGGCGAAGGCCATCACCAGCCATGCGGCGGGCGCCAACATGCCAATCATGTACGCCCAACGATCCTCCATGTAGAAAAGCAGAATCAGGACAGCCAGGTAGATGATGGTCTGATAGAAATGGAGGAGAAAGAAATTCGGCTCCAGATGGGTCAGAAGCAGGAAGCAGAGCACTTGCGCGCCGGAAAGGGTGGCGATATCTCGATAGGGTCTCATAAGGTCCTTCTTTTGGCTGTGGGCGAGACAAAGGTGCAGAAACCAAGGAAAGGCGGAGTCGTACACCCCTTCAGTCAACAGAGATAACGTGCAAGTCGTACGCCACGGAGTCTTGACGGTATCTTGTTTATTGTGTGTGGATTGCGGCGCTTGAAGCGATAGAATTTAGCGCAAACTGCGTCAAATTCCGCTGGGCTGGTGGCGCTTGGCTCAGGCCAGTCGAGACGCAGAATTGCTTCAATTTGCAAGTAGCTGGACGATTTCCGCACGCCAAGGCTTGCTGCCGAGTTCCAGGATGGCCAAGGTCACCGGGAGCTGGAAGCGGCGAGGGCCGGCGCTGCCCGGATTAAGGTAGAAAACTCCCGCGTGCTCGTGCTGGCCGGCTTGATGAGTGTGGCCGGTAATGACCGCATCGAAGCCGGAGGCTCCCGGTTTGAGGTCCAGTTCGCGGAGATTGTGGAGCACGTAAAGACTGGCACCGGAGGTCTGGACGACGGTGGTCAGCGGGAGCTCCAACGCCCAACGTTGAGTATCGACATTGCCGCGGACGGCAAAGACGGGGGCGATGGCTTTCAGTTGGGTGAGAATTTCCGGCGCGCCAACATCGCCGGCATGGATGATGAGATGGACGCCACGCAGGGCGAGCAGGGCCTCGGGGCGAAGAAGCCCGTGGGTATCGGAAATGACACCAAGACGCATGGGCGGGGGAAGAACTCAGTCCTTGTCGCGATATTCCTCGGGGACGTCATCCTCGGAGACTTCGTGAGTAACCACTTCGGAGACATCGGGGTCCGGGGCGTTCTCGACGCCGGAGACGACTTCCGCCTCGAAGGATTGTCCCTCTTCGAGGAGTTCCGCGACGCCTTCGGAGTCAACATCGGCTGAGCCGGAAATGCCCTGGAGGTCGCCGGATTGGCCACCGGTGTTGGCTCCGAGTCCTTTGCGCTGGAATTCGGAAAGTCCGATGAAATCGGCTTTGCCGCGGGCGCGTGTCTTGGTGGATTTCTTCTTCGGGATTTTTCTGGCGGCGGATTTCGCCTTTGATTTTGCTTTTTTGACCAGCTTCTTCGCCTTCCGTGGCGCGGCGGTTTTCTTTGCTGCTTTCTTTGCTGGTTTCTTCCTTGCTTTCTTTTTCGTGGCCATGAAGTTGCGCTCCCATGACGAGTCTATCACCGACTGCGCCCGGCGGCGATTTCGGAGGCCGCACTGGAAATTCCCAAACCGGTGGCTATAATGCAGGGAGAAACAGCGGGTTGAATGCGGAAAGCGGGACTTCACGGGGAAGCCACGGGAGTACGATCCACATGAAAAAAGAAGAACTGCGTGCCCGGGTGGAAGAGGTGGGAATCGTACCGGTGATCCGGACATCGTCCGCGGAAGATGCGCGCTTTGCGGTGGAGGAGATTGCTCACGGCGGAATTCCGATTATCGAAGTGACCATGACCGTTCCCGGCGCGATCGAGGTGATCCGCGAACTGGGTAAGAATGTATCCGGGGTGATCCTGGGCGCCGGCACGGTGGTGGATTTGGAGACAGCCAGGCAATGCATTGACGCAGGCGCTCAGTTTATCAGCAATCCGGCGCTGGACCTGCCGACCGTGGAATTCGTGGAAAAAAATCGCAAGGTGATCATGATGTCCGGCGCGCTGACGCCGACGGAAATGCTGAACGCTTGGAAGGCAGGGGCGGATTTCGTGAAGATATTCCCGTGCTCGCTGGTGGGCGCGGACAATTATATCCGGGCGCTTAAGAGACCGTTCCCGGATATTCCCATGATCGCGGGCGGGGGAGTGAACCAACAGAATGCGGCGCACTACCTATTGGCCGGGGTTGCGGCATTAAGCGTGGGGAAAGAACTGATTCCGCGGGAGTCCATGCTGCTGCACAAGCCGGACCGTATTCGAGAATTGACCAAGCGATTTGCGACCATCGTGAAGACGACGCGTGCACGGATGGCGGAGGCACAGGCACAGGTGGCAAGCATCCGGTAAGGGGACGGGCCTCACGCGCCTAGAATTCGAGGTGAAGGCGCAAGGTGGGGACGATCACGGGGCCGCGGTCGGCGTTGTATCCGGGATGCACGGCGTACTGCAGGCCGAAGGCCGGGAAAATGCCGCGCCAGGCGTGCAAGGTATAGAAGCTTTCGAGAATGTTTTCCCGCGCGTAGTTCAATTTTCCATCGCCGAGAAGAAATCCGAAGCCGCCATCGGCTAGATAAAGGGCGTGGTCGTGGCTGATGCCGTTGCTGACGAAGGCGAGCCCGACGCGATCATGTTTGCGACCCCAGCGGGCGCCGTTGCCGCCCGCGCCAATCTGCCAGGTCTCGTCCACTTCGGTGTAGGCGTAGGATTCGTGCTGCCCTTCGTTCCAACCCCAGCGGCCGAAGAGGCCGATCCACTCGGTGAGGGGTTGCTCGAAATTAACGCCAAACCCGTATTTGACGGTGGTTTGCAACGGATGATTGGTGATGTCGGGAGTGCATGTGGCAGGAGGCAGGCAAGCATTAACGGCGTCACGATAGACGCCCATGTTGGCGTGATTGACGTAGCTGAGCACGCGGAGGATGCCCTCGGGGCTTTTCTTCAGAAGTTTGCCATGGAGTTCGAACTCAATGTTTTCCGCGCGTGCCCGGCTCATGTCTGCGTCAAGGTGAATGCCGTTGGCAACCTTGGGCATCAGGGCTTCGGCGAAACGGATAACGTAATTTTTGTCGTGATATTCGAGGAGGGCGGCGAAAGTAAATCCGCGGGTGTCGGCGGCGTAATCGAAGGCGCCGTTGTTGTCCACGCTCCAGTTCATGAACTGGAAATTGGTGTCGGTGCCGTAGGTGTTGAGGTCGAAGAAGTCGGCGAGACTCATTTTCCCAAAGCGCAGTTCCAAGCGGCGAGCGGGGAGTTCGCGAAACAGCGAATAGGGAGTGCGGTCGGAGGCGATTCGCTTTCCGCCGAGAGGAATGATCTGATGCCACATGAGCCGGGCGACATAGGGCGCCTTGCTTAACGTGGGATTGCGGACAACATCGAGATTGAAGAAACCTGCAACGCCAAGGGCCTCGCCAAGACCGTGGCCTCCCGCTTCCTGGACGTCACAGAGAAACTCGGTGGTGCGGGTCACCCGCAAGCCGGTGTAGAGCGTGAGAACACGCGAAGTGGCGTCCTGAGCTTCGGGAGTGAGACTGTTTTTCCCCTGGTAGGTTGAATGAAACGCGGGATGCCACTGGGAGATGAAATTGGCCTGCCCGGAGACCCAGAGGCGGTCCCATTCCTGATGAGGAAACATGATGATGGGGGGATCATCCGGCGAGGGAGCCGGAGCATCGGTGGAGACGGTTGTGTCGTTTGTGGGGGCTCCGTTTTGCTGAGCTTGGAGAAGAAATGGGGCTGAGAGGGAAGGCAGCAGGAACAGGCAGGAGAGCATGGCGCTCCGGACAATTCCCTGCCACCGGCATTTTCGCAGTCGGTTCATCGCTAAAAAGAGTCCATTTCCTCTGTGGTTGCTGTTCGAACGGCCAGGGTTGTCAGGGCGCAACCCCCAGGCTCATCGGAGGTTATCTCCGCGGAATCGGCCTGGGCGGTCAAAGAGAATTCCCCTTCGAAGGTATGCATGGATGGATCGATCCAAAGAGCAACCAGCGGCGAATTCGGGCGGCCATCCGTGGTCGTCCAAATGCAATAAAGCGAGGATGCCTTACGGGCGGGGTAAATTTCGTGAATGGTTTGTAACATTGTGGGTCTCGCTTTCCGGAGGCGCGGGCGCGGTGTTCCGGTTAGCGGCGCTCGGTGGCGGTCAGTCACGCGGAAGACAGCAGGACGCCCAATTGTTCCCAGATGGGGGTTCCGGCTCTGGATTGCGCGTCTCCATATATAATCTTTTGTGCCGGGCTCGCTGGGGAGCCGTATTGCAAGCGGCAACTTGTCTTTGATACCATACCCCCATAGGGTAGTCAACGAAAAATGTCACATATACCGAGAGAAAAACTGGAACTGGTTTCACGCACGAAGAAGGTGATCGGGCAAATGGAATCCGTGCTGCGCGGGCTGGAAGAAGACGCGCACTGCGCCGAAGTGCTGCAGCGATTGGCGGCGGCCCGCGGGGCCATCAACAGCCTGATGGGCGAGTTGATGGAGAACCACATCCGCAACCACATGCCGCGGAAAACCAAGTCGTCCGCGGAGGCGGCGGAGGATCTGGTGGAAATCGTGCGGACCTATCTAAAGTAGGCATTGCCGCGGGTTCAGGGCTGGCGCTGCACGATCTGCAGAGCGTTGACGCGTGCGTGATCGATGGTGAGGCCCCAGTGGAGATGCGGGCCGGTGACGCGGCCAGTGGCGCCCACTTTGCCAATTTCGGTGGACAGCTCGACAGAATCGCCCGGGTGGACGTTGATTTCGGAAAGATGCGCATACAGCGTGTAGATGCCGAAACCGTGGTCAATCACCACTGTGTTCCCGGAATAATAGAGATTTTCGGCGAGCGCAATCTTTCCCGCTTGCGCTGCATAAACGGGCGTGCCGGCGGCAGCGGGAAAATCAACGCCGGCATGTGGAGAGCGGGCTTGGCCGTTTAATACGCGGCGCCGGCCGAAATTCCCGCCGGTGGTAACATCCTTCAGGGGCACGCGAAACTTCCCTTTCCAAAGCATTTCGGGTGTAACGGTATCGTAGATGGCCTGCATTTTTTTCTGGTCGTCCTCGGCGCGTTTCTGCTGCTCGGGATCGGGCTGGACATATTGCTTGTCCACCTTCAGATGCTCGGTGGGAAATTTTCCGGCGCGCACGGTAACAGGAACGCTGCAAACCAGGGCTTTGCCATCGGAGGCCGACCAGGAGAGTTTCCAGTCATAGCGGCCCGGGGGCTTTTCGAGGTCGACGCCGAGAAGGGCATGCAGCGTGGTGGAGGAAGGATTTTCACGCCAGAGAGGAATCGTGCGTCCATCCCATTCCGCGGCAAATTCCTGAGTCGTTTTGGCGCCAGATATTTCGGCAAGGAGCAGGCTGCCCTGGGAAGTAGTGTCGGCGCTGAGCTTGAGGACGATTCCGGCGTCACAAGCTTTCTTGACCGGCGACGGAGTTGGCTGAGTAGCAAGGACGTTCCGGGCCGGCAAGATGGCAAGTGCCAGTAGCAGAATGATTCGCTTCAAGTTGAGGGTCTCCGTGGGGCTACGGAGCCCCGAGTACGCAAGCATCCATAAAATTATGCGCCAAGGTGACACAAGTCACAGAATAATTCGCAGGGAGAGTGCAGGATTTCAAATGTGATGACCAGTAGACGATCATTGGGAGTGGTCCTGATCGTCGCGCTGCTTGCATGGTCCGTCAACCAGCGAGTGATTGCGTGCACTGGCGTCCAATCTCGAGCAGCAGTTGTGGTGCCGGCAGGAACTCCACCTGCCCCCAAACCTGAACCTTCCCCTTCGCGCCACAACTGCTGCCCTCTCGAGAGCAAACACTCCGGGGCGGCTCAGCCCTCTCTCCCTCCCGACTGCCAGCTACATGCAAAACTGGATGTGAGTTGTTGCTCGATCGCGAACAATCCGGGATTGCGGCTGCCCTTCCAGAAAGTTTCGCGGAGCGATTTTGGGAAAAGCATCGGAGTTGCGCGTTCCCAAGAATTGCAAGCAGCCACGGTTGAATCCGAAAGTCCGAGCTTTTCCGCGCTTGCGCCTGCCTGGATATTGAGCAATTCCAAAGCCGTCCTACGACTCTGAGATTTATCCCTCCTATCGAACTTCTCTCCTGAATTCCGCCTGGGACGTGTTTCCCGGAACTGAACTATTTCTGAATCTTTTTGAGGAGAAACCATGAAAGTCCGAATGTTAGCAGTATTTTCGATTCTCACGCTGGCAGCCTGGTTGCCGATTCAGGCGCAGCAAAACGCAACACCCGCCGCTCCCGCGCCACAAGCGCAAACGCCCGGCGCTCCGAGCGAGAAGGGCCAAGCCTCAGCCAAGCACAGTTGCTGTTGCGATCCGGAGAAAAAGCCGGGACAAGACGCGGCGGCTGCAAAGCCCGACCACCAGGCGATGGAGTGCTGCCACGGCAAAGGTAAGGATACAGCCAAGGCTGCTTGCTGCGAAGGCAAAGAAGCAGCAAAGGATATGGCCTGCTGTGGGAAGAACGATAAGGACGGCAAAGCTGCCATGAACTGCTGCCAGGGCGCCACCGAGGCGATCTGCGCAGCAAAGAATGGCCAAACCTGCTGCAGCGGCCAAAACGGAAAAGATGGAAAGGACTGCTGCGCGGGAATGGCGGGACAATGCGCCGGGCACGCCACCGGAAAGTAATCGGGCGATTCGAGGAAAAAACGGCTCCGGATTTTAATCCGGAGCCGTTTTTCTGTTAAGTCCATCCATCCTCGAGGATGAGGCTTACATCTTCAGGCCGAGGACCCGGACGAGCTTTTCTTCGAGGCGCTTCAGTTCCTTTTCACGGGCATGTTCTTCGCGGGTGCGATCGTTGAGAGCTTCCTTGAGCAACTGTAAATTCTGGCGTAATTCCATCTGTCCGAGGGCCAGGCGGCTCAAGGACCACAGCGCTTCCTTTTGTTCGGAATCGAGCTCCCGAGGCTGCCGGTCGATGACGCACAGAGTCCCCAGAGCAAAGCCATCTTCATTGACGATGGGGGCGCCGGTGTAAAAGCGGATGTGGGGCTCGCCGACGACCATGGGATTGTCTTTGAAACGCATGTCTTTGAGGGTATCGGGGACGATGAATAGATCCTCCTGCTGGATGGCATGAGTACAGAAGGAAGTGTCCCTGGGAGTTTCGCGCATCTGCACTCCGACCCTGGATTTGAACCATTGCCGATGCTCATCAACCAGCGAAAGCATGGCAATCGGGGTCTTGCAGATGTAAGCCGCGAGAATGACCAAATCGTCGAAGGTCTGTTCGGGTTCGGTATCGAGGATGGCGTAGCGATCGAGTGCCGCGACGCGGGCGGATTCCTGAGAGGGAGCAGGAGTGTCCATAACTACCTCCGAATACCTGCGTGGGCAGAAGGCAGGTTTGGAAAGGGCATCATACTCCAGTCGACAGGTGCATGCACAGCAGTGGGGCCGACGGGGCATCCGAGGTTTCGCCGATAACCGGCGGGCTCGTTTACACTAGGCGGTGCACGTTTCTCACCGGGCAAGAAATGGGAAGGAAGAGCGATGCGTCGAACAATGCGAAGAGCGGGCGTACTGCTGGCGCTGCTGATGAGCTGCCAGGCGGCAAGTTGGCCACAGAAGGGCTCGACGGTGGTCGGCGACCGGGAGCGCGAGAGGCGAAGTTTTGCGCAAAATCTGGCGCGGGCCATCAATGCGGCGGAGGCGAACTATCACCAGAAGCATGAGGTCTATGCGAGCTGGGATACGCTGATGGGCCTGGGCGATTTCTCGCAAAATGGGACCAAGTGGGCGCCCTCGGAATTTCCTACGGTGGCGCATGCGTTGTATGGGAGCGGCCCGGAGATTGTACCGGGGTGGCGACTGCGGCTGCATCTGTCGAATGGCGAGAAGGCCTACGACGTATTGATCGAGGATGTGAACGATCCGAAATGCGGGTATGCGGTGGTGACAGATGAGCGCGGATTGATCCGGCAGGGCAAATCGGTTGACTGTCCATTGTGAAGGGCTGGGGGATTTTCTCGGGCGGGAATCGAGAAGAGGGAGTCAATCCCCGGAGAAGAATTCGGCTTCGCGCTCCTGGGCGCGCTGTAGGGGGAGAACGGAGAAATATTTGTAGCGGCAGGGTTCGCAGCGGAATGCCGGAACGTGCAGCCTGCGCCAGGCGAAGCCGAACAGGGAGTCGACGTATTCGGGCGAGATGCGCTTCAGCGCAAGATTTCCGCAAATCGGACAGTGCGCGTGCAGGGAGTGACTCAGGGGCATAAGCCGGGCGTGGAATCGCGCATGACACCCTTGGCAACGCCAAGGATAGACACCGAGCGCGCTGAGAACATAGTCCGAGAAGTTCTGACGGCGCGATCTTCGCGCCGCGTCGTGTTTACAGATAGGACAATTCATCGGCTTGGCTAATTTCCCTTCCGGGTCGCCGCCAGAATAGGACAAACGCCGTCGCGAGGCAAGAGTCGAAGGGTACTAAGGTTCCCGGGTACAATAGTTACAGAGGATGCTATGCCGAATTATACCGATGAACACGCCAAGGCGGGAGTTGCCGCGAAGCTTCCGGAGCTGGAAACCTGGCCGAATCAGTACCCGGGCTACGTGATTACGACCCGGTTCCCCGAATTCTCTTCGGTCTGCCCGAAGACCGGACTGCCCGACTACGGCACGATTACCATTCAATATAAGCCCAAGAAAGAGTGTATTGAGCTGAAGTCGCTGAAAATGTACCTGCTGGCTTACCGCAATCTGGGCATTTTTTACGAAAATGCGGTGAACAAGATGCTGCATGACATCGTGGCGGCAACCCGGCCGGAATGGTGCGTGGTGAAAGGCGAGTTCACCCCGCGCGGCGGGCTGAATACTTCCATCTTCGCGCGGTGGCCGGAGCGGGGCGGAGGCTCCCGCCGCAGGAGAGCAGGCAGGTCCCGATGAAGGAGAATAGACATCGCTGGCGTCTCCATGGATAATTCGAGGGTCAGCATTGCAAGCAGCTTGAAATTACTTGAGGAGGGAGAATGAGTATTTCTCCAAATGTTCCGAGTCCGCAAGAGTCCTACCACTACGAGGGCGGCGGGACACCGAGATGGATCAGCATCCTGTTCGGAGCGCTGATCGTAGTTGTAGCAGTGATGGCCTACGCAGGATATTCCGCGCAGACGCGCCTGCAGCAGCAAGCGTCGAAAGCGGAGGAGCAGAACAAGATTCTGACGGCGCAGCTTGAGCAGGCCAACACCCGGCTGGCCGATTTGAAGGGCCAGATGGACGTAACCTCGCAGAAGATCGGCATGACGCAAGCAGAAATTGCGGACGCCAAAAGCCGCTCGGAATCCATCCGCAAGCAGCAGGCGGCATCGGACGCCAAGCTGTCCGAAAAAATAGCCGCGGCCCAAAAGGAAAGTGAAGCGCAGATCGGGGCGGTGGCCACCGACGTCACCGGAGCGAAGAAAGACATCGAAGCGACGCGCACCGATCTGGAAGCGACGAAATCAAAGCTGGAACGCGCAACGGGCGACATGGGGGTTATGAGCGGATTGATTGCTCATAACCACGATGACCTGGAGGAATTGAAGCGGCGCGGCGACCGGAACTACTACGAGTTCACGCTGCAGAAGGCCAAGACGCCGCAGCGGGTTGGGCCGGTGCAGATGTCGGTGAACAAGACCGATCAGAAGAAATCCAAGTACACCATGTCCGTGCTGGTCGACGACAAAGCCATCGAGAAGAAAGACAAAACCGCGGGCGAGCCGGTCCAGTTCTATGTGAAGGGCAGCGCGCGGACCGCCCCTTACGAAATCGTGGTGTTTGACGTTGGGAAGAATCAGCTGACCGGGTATCTATCCACGCCGAAGGACGCCGGGAGCGCGCCCTCGGCCGCGCCAGCGAAACCCTGAGGCAGTGCGTTTCGCCGAAGGCAACTGCGGTTGAAATAAGCTAAAGAACCAAATCGGAAGCCCTGTCCCGTGCGCTGAGAACTCAGTTCTGGAAACTCAGGCCGGGACAGGGCTTTTGTGTTTTGGGGCGGGAAGTTACGATTTTCAGGAGTTCACCATCGTGACGCCCAAGGAGTTCCTTCCCATGAAGCTGCGCCGAATCTTTCCCGGACTTTCTCTGTTTTCCCTGCTGATATCGCTGTTGGCCACGGGAGTTGTGGCGCAAGCTCCGCTGGAAGGGCCGCAACTTCCAGCGCGGACAAGTTTCTACCTTATTTGGCATGGCTCTCCGGCCGGGGAGGCTCGCAAGAGCAATGCGTTGATGAGCCTGTGGGATGACCCGGACTTTGCGCCGGCGCGCGCGGCAATGGCCGCGGCCATGATAGACAATAAAAAGAAACCGAACGACAAACCCGGGCTGACGCGCGATGAAGTGGCGCAGTATGCGACGCTTCTTGATAATCCGTTCGCCTTCGGTTATATGCCGCGGCGCGAGGGCGCGGCGGCGAAGACGCCCGCGGCGAAAGAGACTGCGCCCGCGTGGAACGGAATGTTTTTCGTGTACGACCGTTCGGGCAAGGAAGAGTTGTTATCGAAGGCGGTTTTGCGGATGCGCGCCAACGATGCGGAAATTCCCCGGGTGACGGAGGTGACCGTCGCGGGGGTGAAGGCGCTGAAATTTGACAGGAAGTCGGGGACAACGTACTGGGCGGAAACCGGGAAATATGCGGTGGCGGCGGGCGAAGCGAGTGTCTTTGAAGATGTGTTGGAGCGGTTGGCGGGAAAGAGCCCAGGAGGCTCGCTCGGGGAGTCGGGGGCTTACAAGGAGGCCAAGCCGCTGCTTGCAGGCGGACTGTTGGAATTTTTCCTGCAGGTGCCACAGATCAAAAATATCGCGGGCGATTCCGATGCCGCATCGCCGCAGATTAGAGCGCTGTGGAACAGCCTGAAGCTGGATTCCGTGCATGTGTTTGCCGGACATATTTCGCTGGAGGGAGCGCGGACGAGGTTGCAAGGCGGCATTCTGGGGGATACCGCGGAAGGATCGCTGTTCGATATCTGGCCGGCGGGAGAAAAGCAGCCGGTCTCGTTCGGTTATGTGACGCCGGAGACGGTGTATTACAGCGAATCGCAGATTAACCTGCTGGGGATATACAACATAATCAAACGCGCGCTGACGCAGCCGGGATCGAATATGGCGGGGCTGGTGACCACGATGGAAGGCGCGGCGCAAACCCGGATCGGGATGACCTTGCCGGAAGCCTTCGCGCTGACCACCGGCGAAATCGCAACAATCCAGAGCAGCCCGTCGCTGGACCCGGACAAACGAGTCTTTTTTGCGGGGATTCACAATAAGCCGGAAGCCCTGAAACTAATCCGGACGATTTTGAGCGACCAAGTGACGTCGGAGCGCAGCGAGGGGAATGTGACCTACCTGAAGATTTCCCTGAAGGGCAATCAGGGAACAAAAGGCGTGGCCCAGTGGAACTTTTATCATCTGGCAATGACACCGGATCTTTTGCTGGGAGCCAGCAAGAACGAGACGCTACGCGAGGTGCTTGCACAGCCGCCGGCGACCGGGATGACCAGCGTTCCAAAAACCTTGCAAACCGCGCGGGCGCAGTTCCCGGAGAAATTGAACGGCTTTTCTTTTGTTGATTTACAGAAGCTGGACTGGCCGGCATTAAAAGAACGATGGACGGCTACAGTGGTGAAGTCCGCTGCGGATCCCAAGAGCGCGGATGCGCAGCAGCGCGTGAAACAAGTGAATGACTGGATGAGGGATGTGAATCCGGGCGTCTTTCCAAAGCACCTGCATTCAATGACGGCGGCTTCGTGGAAGGACGCGAGCGGAGTTCATTTCGACCAGTGGGTGGATTGAAAGATCCATGCTGAGAGTCCGGCGCGCGAGTTGCTGGTGGCTTTTTGCGATTGCGGGCATGCTTTGCGCGACGCGCGGAAAAGCGCAGGATGCGCCTGCCGAGGCGAGCCAGACGATTCGAGTGAATGTCGCGCGAGTGAATGTCGGGGTGGTGGTCACGGACGAAAAGGGAAAGTTCGTGGAAGGGTTGCGCCGGGAAGCGTTTCACGTGTTCGACAACGGCGGCGAGCAGCCGATTACCGAGTTTGCCTCGATTGAGGAGCCGGGGCAGGTGCTGCTGCTGGTGGAAGCCGGCCCGGGCGCTTATTTTCTGCAGGATGCCAACCTGTTTGCAGCTGACGCGATGCTCAAGGGGCTATTGGCGGGCGATCGTGTGGCGATTGTGCAGTACACGGAGGCGCCTCAGCCGATTCTGGATTTCACGGCGGACAAGGGAGCGGCGCAGGCGGCTTTGCAGAGCATCCGGTTTAACGTCGGATTCGCCGAGCTAAATCTGGCCAGCAGCCTGAACACCGTGCTCGACTGGCTGGAACGCGTTCCAGGAAAAAAGACCATCGTGCTGATTTCTACTGGAGTGGATACCTCGTCTGCCGCGGCTTCGGCGGCGCTGCAGGCGCGTTTGCAGGTGGGGGACGTGCGGATCCTGGGCATCTCGACGAGCGGGCCGCTGCGCAACGGCAAACAGGGCAACAAGCTGAAGCTCCAGCAGACCCAGGAAGAGTTTGCTGCAGCGGACCGACGGCTGCAGATCATTGCGGAAATGACCGGCGGCCGGACGTATTTTCCGTTGAATGCGAAGGCGTTTCAGGAGACTTATCGCGAGGTGGCGGAGTTGGTACGGCATGAATACAGCATGGCATTCGTTCCGCCTGTGGCTGACGGGGCTGTGCATTCGATTGATGTGAAGGTGGATGCGAGGGAGGCGGCGGGGAAGGCGAAGGCGGGTGGGTATCGCGTGGATCATCGGAAGGGGTATCAGGCGCCGAAGGAATAGCCGCTCGGATCTTTCACGTGAATGCGTTGCTGGCTGCTGAGTTGGGTAGTTACGGTTAGTGCTCAAAAGCGGAAGCTGAGCTTCCGCACTCCAAAATTAGTCGAAGTCCTTCATCATGCGGGCCATGTCGGCTAGGCGGCGGTCAACTTTGCCGAACACGGTGTTGTGGTCGAAGGTGCCGTCACCGTTGCGGTGGCCAGCGGCGTGGCCGGTGAGGAGTTCGATGCCCTGCTCGATGCGCGAGACCGGCCAGATGTGAAATTTACCGCTGCTGACGGCGTCGAGCACGTCTTCGCGGAGCATCAGGTCCTCCACGTTGGAAGCGGGGATGAGCACACCTTGTGTGCCGGTCAAGCCGAGAATGCTGCAGACGTCGAAGTAGCCTTCGATCTTTTCGTTTACACCGCCGATGGCCTGGATATCGCCTTTTTGATTGAGCGAACCGGTGACGGCGATGTCCTGGCGGAGCGGAAGCTCGGAGAGGGCGGAGAGGAGCGCGTAGACTTCCGTGGAGCTTGCGCTGTCGCCATCCACGCCGGAATAGGACTGTTCGAAGCAGATGCTGGCGGCGAGAGAGAGCGGTTTGTCCTTGGCGAAGCAACTGCGCAGGTAGCCGGCGATGATGTGCACGCCCTTGTCGTGGAACCTGCCGCTTAAATTCGCTTCGCGCTCAATGTTGATGAGGCCGGCTTTGCCGAGGGCAGCGCTGGCGGTGATGCGGACGGGCTTGCCGAAGGAATAGCCTCCGATTTCGAGAACACTGAGGCCGTTGACCTGGCCGACGCAGTCGCCGGAAACATCCACAAGCAACGTTTTTTCTTCGATCATTTCGCGGATGCGGGTTTCCACCAGGTTGTGCCGCTCCATTTTCGAGGCGATAGCTGAACGCACATGCGCCGCGCGAACGACGTTTTCACCAGCGGCCGCAGAGGCGTAGTGGGCTTCGCGGGCGAGATCGGCGATATCCACGAAGCGGGCGGTGACTTTGTTGCGGCGGCCGGCTCTGCGGACACCGTATTCGAGAATGGCGGCGAAGGCGCCGCGATCGAAGGGAAAGAGGTTTTCTTTTTCGCTGAGCCCGCGTAGGCGCCCGGCGTACTCTTCGATCACGCCGTCGGTCATGGGCATCTCTTCGTCGAATTCCACGCGGACCTTGAAGATTTTCTGGAAGTCCTCTTCGTAGTCGTACAAAACTTCGTAAAGATCGCGATCGCCGATCAGGATGACCTTCACATTGATTTCGACGGGCTCTGGCTTGAGCGCGGTGGCGGTGAAGGGATAGAAGACTTCGAGGGGCTGAATTTCCAGGCGATTGTGATTGAGGGTGCGTTTCAGAGCGCGCCACACGCCGGTCTCCGAAAGCGCTTCGATGGCGTACATAATCAGGAAGCCGCCGTCGGCACGGAGCAAGGAACCACCGCGAAGATCCATAAAATCGCTGGACCAGCCGCCGCGGGCATCATAAGCACGCTGAATGGTGCCGAAAAGGTTGGCGTAGCTCGGAGTGGTCTCAAAGATGACCGGCGAATTATCTTCGGAGTTGTGGGCCAGGATGACGTTGACGCCATAGACGCGGAAAGGGTCGCGTTCGGGCCCGGGCGCTTTCTGCTGCTGAATTTCCGGAGCCTCGGGCGTCTGTTCCTCTTCCCCTTCGCGTTCCTTGAAGGGGCCGAGATTGTCGAGGATATGGTGGCGAACCTCCTCAAGATATTCGGTCATGCCCGAGCCGGGGTATTTCTCCTTTAACTCTTCGATAACGCCGTCCACCAGAACGGAGGCTGCTTCCTGCTCGAGGTAACTCAACTCACTGGCCATTTCGCGCGAAAGGGTCAAGGTCTTGCGGTAGACGACCGTAAATTCCTGGCGAAACTGTTCGTATTTGCGTTCGATCTCCTCGGCAACGGTGGTTTCCAGTTTTCCCTCGTGCACCATCTTGGAAATATCTTCTATGGGGACCATCTGGCCTTCGAGCACCGGGAAGATTTCCGGCAGCGCGACGGCGCCGACCTGCATGTGGCCGAGGGCAAACTGGTCGCGGGCAATGCGGCGGGTGAAATCGTCCATCAACTCTTTTTCGCGCACGGAAAAGCGCTCGACGATTCGCCCTTTCTGGCGCTGGAATGGTTCGCCTTCGAAAACCTGCGGGATGCGGCGGCGCAGGAAATCAATTCCGGCCTGAACGTCTTTCTTAAAGGTATTCGCCGAGCCGCGCGGCAGAACGAGGAGGCGCGGACGATCGGGAATCTTGAAATTGTTGACGTAGCACCGATCCATTGAGGGCTTGGTGGCCGGGTGAAGTTCCTCGATCATCTGGGCAATGGTGCCGCCACGGCTGGTGCCTGCAAGTCCACAGACAAAAACGTTGTAGCCGGGCGCAGAGAGCTCCACGCCCATCTTCAAGGCCCGCAGGGCGCGCTCCTGGCCAATGAAGCCCTCGCGCTTCTGCGCCTGCGCAGTAGTCTCAAAGGGAATGCGGGAGAGTTCGCACCGCCAGCGAAGTTTCTCCAGGCCGAGTTCCTTGGGCTTGCTTATTGTCATTTCAGTGGTTTTCGCCATTCGAGCGCGTACTCTAGCATACAGCGAAGCCGGTGGGGCTGAATTTAGCCGCCGGCGTTTCGCATGAAGCTACGCGCCGGCCTCTTCCAATTCGTCCTGATGCTCCACATGGACCCGGAACACTCCCAGCGCGGCGGCCAGAATGGTCGGGCCAGCCACCAACCCCAACAGGCCGAACACTTTCAGGCCGCCCAAGATGCCGATGAAGACCTGCAGGTCATTCAGGCGGGTGCGGTTGCGAAGGAGCAGTGGGCGCACCAGATTGTCCGCGACTCCTGCCACACCAGCGCAAATTATCACCAGTAAAGCGGCCTTGCCCCAACTGCCATTGAATCCCAACCAGAGGGCCGCGGGCGCCCAGATCAGCGCCGAACCCACGACCGGGATGATGGAACAGAATCCAATGAGAACCCCCATGAAGACGGGCGCGGGGAGTCTTGTGAGGGCGAACGCCGTACCGCCAAGAACTCCCTGAATAGCGGCGATAAGCAGGGCCACCGCGACGCTGGCAAAGATGAGGTCGCGCGATTCGGCGAGCATTTCGTCCTGGAGCTTCTTTTCAAACGGGAGCAGGCGGCGAAGCCCAAGGAGAATGCCCTCTCCGTCGCGGAACATAAAAAACAAGGCGAAGAGAAGAATGAAGAGGTCCACGAAGAAAGAGAAAAAATTCTTGAGCAGGCCGGCAAGGCTGCCAGCGAGGTACGCGGCGGCCTTATCCATGGCTTGTTGCAGGGATCCCATGAAATCGACGTCCTGCAGGGATGTCGGCAGGTGATTGCGGATGGCGTCGGCGAGGCTAGCCGGCACGACAAGGCCCCCATTGCTAATCTGGCTCCGGAGGCGCACGGTGATTTCCACGGCTTCGCGTCCCGCATACGACAGCACCATCAAAACCGGCACGATCAGAACCAGCGTCACGCCAAGTGTGGACAACAGGGCGGCCTTGGTGAGGGACGTGCGCTTGGTCAAAGAGAGGAAAACCGGGAAGAAGAAGATCCCCAGAACCGCGGACCACGCCAAGGGCACCAGGAAAGGCGCGATAATCAGGAAGACCAAGTAGCCGAGCAGCAGCAGAGCGCCATAGGACAGCACCGTTGTCAGACGGTCACTCGTCGATGTGCTGCGATTGGCTTGGCTCATCCGCGGTATATAATCCTCTTCGGTCCCGATGGCCTCGGGAAGTCGTTCAGGTCGCACGTCGCCAGGTCGTTCGCACCAGGGGAAACAAGTTTGCCAATGATGGCCCGCTTCATGCCGTTCAGTGCTGCGCAGGTGCGTCTCCTTGCTGTACTTGCTTTGATCAATTTTGTCAACTTTGCGGATCGCCAGGTGCTGAATCCGCTGCTGCCGCTGCTGCGGCAGCATTTTGGGGTGACCGACTCGCAATTGGGGTCGCTGCAAACGGTACTGCTCATCGTGCTGGCGCTGGCGAGTATTCCCTCGGGATATCTGGCGGATCGCTTCAGCCAGCACACCATCATCGCGGCGGGAGTATTGTTCTGGAGCCTGGCGAGCATGTGCAGCGGGCTGGCGCCAACGTTTGCGCTGCTGTTTGTGTGCCGCGGGCTGGTGGGGATTGGTGAAGCGGCTTACGCACCGGCGGCGCAAGCGATGATTTCGGATTCTTTCCCGATCGAGCATCGCGCGCTGACGCAGGCTATTTTTGCTTCGGGGATGTTGCTCGGCGGAGCGGGCGGCCTGGCGCTGGGCGGCCTCATGGGCGAGCGCCATGGCTGGCAGTACGCCTTCCTGATTGTGGGGGCCATCGGAATTGTTCCTGGACTTTCCGCGTTAAAGCTGAAAGAGCCCCCGAAACGCCCGCGCTCGGAAGTGATTCCTATATGGAAGTTGTTGAGCGTGCCGGCGTATGTGGCCATGATGATTGCGGGGACATGCATCACGTTTTCAACGGTATCGTTTGTGACCTGGGGGGTGGACTACGCGACGAGCTACAAAGATTTCAGCCTGAGGGAGGCGGCGCTTTCGCTTGCGGTGATTGCGTTGCTCTCGCTGGTGCTGGGGGCGCTGGCGGGCGGTTATTTCGCCGATTTGCTCCAGAAGCGATACGCTTACGGGCGCATTCTGGTGATTGCGGCGGCGTTTCTGGTGGCGGCACCGTTTTTACTGCTGGCGATTCAATCGGATGAAAAGTGGATCGTGCTCGCCGGGTTTTTTGTCGCCAGCTTTTTTATGTCGTGGTATCACGGGCCGACGACCGCGGTGCTGCACGATTTGACCCCGCAGCGGGCGCACGCGACCGCCATCGGCGTGTATATGTTCGTGACGCAGTTAGTGGGAGCGCTGGGACCACTGTTGATCGGCCGGATTTCGGACGCTTCGGATCTGCTGGTGGCCCTGCAGGCGGCGACCGGCGTGATGGTGTTTGGGGCCCTGCTGATGCTGGTGGCGATCTATTTCGTGCGGCGGGATGGGATGCACCATCCGCGGTTGGCGGCGTTTCGTGCGGAGGATGAGGCGTACGCACGGGCACATCCGATTAAGGCGCAGTAGCGCACTCATAGGTCTCGCTTTTTACAGGACGTTTTGTATTTGGGGCCGCGTCCGCAACAGCGGCCCGACCCGACCGGGCCGCACTCCAAAGCAAGAGCTGGGGCTTACTTGATGCCGATCAGGGTGATCAGGCGCATTACTTCCTCGTGCGGCACGTCGTAGAGCGGGCGCTCATCTTCTTCTTCCAGCCTCTCGCGAAGAAATTCCGCGGCGATAAAACTTGCTTCGCGGTCGGTTAGGTCGCGCCCGGCTTTGTCGCGAAATTCGACGAAGGCGTTGTGCGAGAGGCCGACGATGCGCCCGAAGGCGTCGACTTCGAATTTGGCGTCGATGGTGTCGCTGTGGCGGGTGGCGATGGCGTTCCAGATGTGCGAGAAGCGGCAGTCGTAGACGTGACCGCTCAATTTCGAAGTCACTTCAAAAGCGCCGATAAACTGGTTCATGGCGCCGGTGTTGGCTAAGACTGGCAGAGAAGGCACGCGATCCTCTTTTTTCTGGAAACGGCATGGCGTTCGGAAAGTGGTGCCGAAACCGTCCACAGTTAGTTTCCAATTCCTGCGGCGGGGTGTCAATGCCACAACGGCTCTCCAGCAGCTTCTTCGACTGGCGCGAAAATTACTAAAGAGCTTCTCGCAGACTGTTGCGGCAGGCTATGATGTCGCAACTCGCGCGAACAAATCCATTCTTCCAAGGACTTAACTTTGTCGAAGAAATCTTCGCAAGCAAGTTTATTTTCGCTGGTGGCCGGGCTGGCGCTTTTTGTCTTGGGTGGGCTGCTGGCGCTACTGCTTCCGGCGCACGGGGTGTTTGCGCTGCTGCGTTGGGGAGGCCTGCTCGCGCTGGCCTATTCGGGTGTGCGCGGGCGCTCGCTGACCTACTGGATTTTCTTCGCGATGCTCGCGGGATTTGAACTGGGGCTCGACCGGCCGGGATTTGCAGTGCATCTGCGGGTGCTGGGCGACATTTTTCTGCGGCTGATCAAGGTGATCGTCGCGCCGTTGATTCTGGGCACGTTGGTGACGGGGATCGCCGCGCACGGCAATTTGAAAAAAGTGGGAAGAATCGGGCTGAAGAGCCTGATCTACTTTGAAGTCATCACCACAATCGCGCTGTTCCTGGGAATCGGCGCGATCAATTTGACGCGGGCGGGCGTGGGAGTATCGCTGGCAGTTCCGCAATCGGATCAGGCAGCAACGCCGGTCGCAGCGCTGAAATGGGACGACTTTCTGCTGCACGTCTTCCCGGAGAACATCGCCAAAGCTGTCAGTGAGAATCAGATTCTGCAGGTGGCGGTGTTCGCCCTGCTCTTTGGAATCGCGCTGACACTGGTTCCGGAGAAGACCCGGCAGCCCATGTTGAATCTTGCGGAGTCTCTGGCGCAGACGATGTTCAAGTTCACGAACATTGTGATGTACTTCGCGCCGATTGGAGTGGGCGCGGCGATGGCCTACACCGTGGGGCACATGGGAATCAGTGTGCTGCTGCCGCTGGGAAAACTGGTTCTCACGGCCTATGGCGCGCTGCTGGCGTTTCTTCTGGTGGTGCTGTTGCCTGTGGCCTTGTTGGCCCGCATTCCGGTGAAACGCTTCCTGAAGTACGTGGCCGAGCCCGCGACGATTGCTTTCGCAACAAGCACTTCGGAAGCGGCGCTGCCGCGGGCGATGGAATCGATGGAGGAGTTCGGGGTGCCGCGGGAAATCGTGGCGTTCGTCATCCCCGCGGGTTACAGCTTCAATCTGGATGGCTCGACGCTTTACCTTGCGCTGGCGTCGGTCTTCATCGCGCAAACGGCGGGCATCCACATGACCTGGCCGGAACAGCTTTTGATGGTGTTCACGCTGATGCTGACGAGCAAAGGCATCGCCGGGGTGCCGCGCGCTGTGCCTGTGGTTCTGCTGGCCACCGCGTCAACGTTTCATCTTCCCACCGAGCCCATCTTCATCATTCTCGGCGTGGATGCCCTGATCGACATGGCCCGCACGTCGGTCAACGTCATCGGCAATTGCCTGGCCAGCGCTGTCATCGCCCGCTCGGAAGGCGAGCTGCAACTTTAGTGGGCAGCTAGGGCCGGGGTTTCCGCCTTGATGTAGTGGGAGAGGGCCGCGCCTACGCCGGCGCCAGGGGAGACGCGGTGGCCTTGATCGAGCAGGCACTTTTCCATGGCGGCGAGGAGTTGCAGCACGAAGGGCTTTTGGCTGCAGTAGCCCATCAAGCCGAGGCGCCAGATCTGGTTCTTCAGCGCGCCGATGCCACCGGCAATTTCGATGTTGAATTCATCGAGCAGCTGGTTGCGGAGCTTGCCATCGTCCACGCCCGAGGGAATCATGACCGCGGTGACGGTCACCAGGCGGTCCTTGGGATTCTCGACCAAAAGCTTCAGATTCATGGCCTCCACGCCGGCAATCAAGGCCAGTTGGTTCAGCTTGTGCTTCGCCCAGCGCGCTTCCAATCCCTCTTCCAAAACAATCCGCATGGCTTCGCGCAAAGCGTAAATCAGCGAGATCGGAGGAGTGTGATGATAGAGCCGATCCTTACCCCAGTAATTCATCGCCGTGGAAAGATCGAAGTACCAGCTCTGCACCTTCGTCTTGCGAGTACGAAAAGCTTCTTCGGCGCGCGGGCTCACCGTGATGGGAGACATCCCTGGCGGCGCACTGATTGCCTTTTGCGAGCCGCTGAAACAGATATCGACTCTCTGCTTGTCCACATGCAGAGGCACGGCGGCGAGAGACGCGACCGTATCCACCACCAGCAGCGCGCCACATTCATCGGCGACCTTGCGGATGGGGTCAACGTCGGTGACGACGCCGGAAGAGGTTTCCCCCTGGGCGAAGCCAATCATTTTGATGTTGCGGCCTTTGGCGACTTTGCGGACGTCTTCCGCATCCACCGGCTTGCCGTAGGGCACCTGCACGAGATGGAGTTTCGCGGGAGTGTGCTGCGCGATGACATACAAGCGTTCGGAAAAATGGCCATTAACGCAGCAGATGGCTTCATCGCCGGGCTCCAGCGAATTCAGCACGGCGGCTTCGATGCCGCCCGAGCCGGACGCCGAAAGCGGAAACGTGATGCGGTTCTCGGTCTGGAAAATCTGGCGCAGCAGGGTCTGCGTCTCGTCCATGCATCCGCGGAACCACGGATCCATGTGGCCCACAAGCGGGGTGGCCAAGGCGCGATAAACGCGCGGGTCAATCGAAGACGGGCCCGGCGTCATCATCAGGCGATTGGGAGGATTCAGTTCACCAATTGGTGCGGTCATGTCTTTGCCTCATTCTCGGACTCGGTTACAACCGATGCGGAACTACCAGTGTCCCGCAGGGGGGAGCAACCGCGCAACCGACAAATTGGCAGGGGAGGTGGCCAGCGACCTGCCCTAGAGCAAGTCCGGGGGAATGGGGTTGCCGGGGCGTTCTTCGTCCCACACCATGGACAGGATCCACCAGCGCTTGCCGTCAAAGTACAGCTGAAAGATGTTGACGCCGCGGGAGACGACTTTTCCGGCGGCGGTTTTCCCCTCGTAGCTGCTCAGCACGGTGGCGACGTTTCCATAGCGCTTGATAGTGTGAGCCAGTTCGCGTTCGGTGAAGCCGTTTTTCACCATCCAGGCATCCGCCTCGTTGGCGAAATCCTGTTCGGATTTTGCTTTCGTGGTGATTGCGCCGGTCTTGGGGTCCACCTCGACGGCCACCGAGCGTGATTCCGGGTCGAACAGCGTGCGGTCGCGTCCCCAATCGCGCGGCACGCCAACGCCGCCGGAAATGGCCTCATAGCTCGCCTTCACGATGCCTTCAATGGTGCCAACATCCTCGGCCCGCGCAGGAATGACGGGCCTTTCGACGTGCGTGTGCTGCTGCGCCGCGGTGCGGCCAGCGCCGCAAGCCATTGCGAGCATGGCGGAGGCGAGCAGAGCTGCATGGGCAATCTTCATGTTTTTCCCTCGTGTGGCTACGGAAGGATATAACGAAAGAAGCAGGCGCTGCAGGTCCAATAACTCGACAGAGGACACAAGGCGGGTGGCACACCCTAAAAACCTCTGGGGTGGCCTACCATTTACGCATTTTGTAAAGGGTGGGCTACTCTTCGCTTGTGTTGTAGTGGCTGGATGTCCCCGATGCCGGTTTATGATATCTGGGTCTTGCGATCGCTCCGGCTCTTCTCTTTTTTCTGGCGGGTGGCCCAATCAATCCGCAATACCTCTTGGGTGGCCCTCCCTTTCGGTTTTGGTTTTTGAAAGGGTGGCCCACTTTTCCGCATTGAGGTCTCACACCGGGCGTTGCGACCGGGGTGAAGATCCCTGTCATTCCTCTTTCGGCGCCTTCTGCCCCACCGACTTCACATCCGGAAACGTCTCGCGATCTTCATTCCTCAGAAACATCACGATTCCCCCGTCCACTCGATCTCCGTTGTAGGCGCTCCACCTCATCTCAGACGCCACCACCTCGTCGACCTGATATTTTCCCGAAGCGCACAGCGGCACTTCGCCACTCACACGGAACGTGCGCGCGTCCACCCGCTCGCTTTTCTGCAGCAATACGCCGTTGCACATCCCGAGCTGGTCCCCTCGCATCTGCGTTCGCAAGCCGAAATTCAGAATTACGGAATAAAACTTCGGTTCCCCACTGAAACTCACCAGGCACACCAACGTGTCTCCCGGATTGTGTATCCCGCCGCAGGAATTCTTCTTTTCGTCCACCACGGTTGGCAGCCCTACGAGCGCCTTTCGCTTCGCGGCTTCTCGTACCAGCTCTTGCTCATCCTCAACGGGCAGCATCAAGTTGCTGAGCCCTACGATGGCAGGCGTGGCGAGCTTTTCCAGGGGAACTTCCTTCGGTGGCTCCGGCGTGTCGTTCACAAATTCCACCTTCTGCCCGCTCTGGAACTGGTATCCGTTGCTGTACAGCCGGTACCCCTTTTCTCCCGCCGCGGCGCTGATGGCCACCAGAACATACGTGCCCGAGTAGCACTCCGGCAATTCCCCGCTCACCTCGTAGGTGCCTTCGTCGATTTTTCGGGAGTCTCGCAGCACGAAGTTGATGTACTTGCCGCGCGCCTTGGGATCCGGATTTTCCGGCAGGTTAAACACCACCTCGACCTTGGTGAAATCGGTCTTGCCGGCAAAGCTGACGTAACATCGCAAATGGTCGCCCGGATGATGCAACCCGCTGCACCCGTTCTCCTCGCGCCCCTCCACCCGCAACTCACCCTTGGTGCTCTGCGCCCATGCCACCCCGCACGTTACCCAGCACGCCAAAAGCAGACTGGTCAGCCTCATCGTCCACCTCTCGCATCTTTAGGATGCGTCTTCTGCGGCGCGCCGCCACTATTGCCTTTTGCGCGCCCCGTCACGGATCCGCGTCGATGCACACCCTGTCGTCGCCGCGGAGTCTCTCCCTTCGAACGCTCAACTCTCGGCTTCTTGCATTGTGAACAGGAAAATATGCCTTGCTCGCTTCCAACAGCGGGCGTTGCAACCGGCTTGAAAATTCTTCCTCCGGCGGGTGGCGCATCCAATTCGCAAAAACCTCTTGGGTGGCCTTCCCTTTCGGTTTTGGCTTTTGGAACTCTGCGCCATCCCGCGCCTTTTGCGGGATAAACGGGTGGGCCACTCTTCTGCTTTGAGATCTCACACCGGGCGTTGCGGCCGGGTTGAGGAGTCTTCCTCCGGTCGGAATCCAACGGCTGTTGGCTGCTGGCCCGATGGCCGCTTGTGCTTAACACTGAAGCTCCTATTTGCTAACGCTCGACACAAAATGCAGTAAACTGAGAGCGTGAACTTTGAATGGGACCCGGCCAAAGCTCGCGGCAATCGCCGCAAGCACCGGGTAACATTTGAGGAGGCCGCCACGGTCTATGGCGACGCCCTGGCGCTGACCTATCCAGACCCGGATCACTCCCTCTCGGAGCAACGGTTCATCACGATCGGAATGTCGAGCGCCAAACGGATCTTGATCGTGGCCCATGCCGAGCGCGTCGAATCGATTCGCATTATCAGCGCTCGGAAAGCTACACATAGCGAGCGAAAACAATATGAAGAAAACAACTAGGAAGCGAAAACCGGCAAGCGACCTGCGGCAGGAGTATGACCTGTCCAACCTGAAGGGCGGAGTCCGGGGAAAATACTTCGAACGCTATCAGTCCGGTACAAACCTGGTGCTGCTCTCCCCCGATGTGGCCCGGCATTTCCCAAACGAACAGTCTGTCAACTCTGCCCTGCGCGAATTAATCCGTGCCGGCAAACACCCGCTGCACCGCGCTCGTTAGCCGCTTGGGCCACTCTTCTCTTTTCTCCCACCGCATGGCCTCCGGATTCGTCTTGGTACCCGGGTCTAGAGGCCGCTACCGCTCTTCCCTTTTTCCGGACATTCAACCTTGAACTTTTGACTCTCGACTTCGAATCCCCGACCGTTACTTTTTTGGCGCAAAATCGTTCCAGTACTACAGAATACTATTGAATTATAGTTACTAACACGATACAATGCCGCATGGTTGCCCTGAGTACTTGGTATGAAGGGTTCGCGCGCGGATTGGTTTCTCTACACACCCCGCCCCTTCTCGGTCGGACTTCCCGTCCGCTAAGTCCAATGATTCCCACACTTGCGCGCCGCTCGCGTAAGTCTAATTATTCCCGCACATACAGGCCCCCCCCGGGGGGAGGGTCTGGTCATACCAAGTTTCGTTCTCAAGCCAGCCCGTCCGCCGCGGCGGCCGGCCGCCAGACGATGCTCGACACAACCAAGAGACTGCCTCTCCGGCGGCGGACCGGCGCCCTCCAGAGGCGGGCTAGCATGGCTAGAGCCATGCGCCTACGTTGGGGAAACGGGATTAGGCGGCTGAGGCGTCGAAGGCCTGGCCTTCGGCGAGGACGTGGTCGGGGACGCGGCGGAGTTCGCGGACGAGGCGGAACCAGGAGAGGAGCTTCAGGCCGTAGTAGGTGAGATCGATTTCCCACCAGTAGAAACCCTGGCGGGCGGAGGCCATGAAGTAGTGGTGATTGTTGTGCCAGCCTTCGCCGAGGGTGACCAGGGCGAGCAGCCAGTTGTTCTTGCTGGTGTCGGCGGTGGGGAAGCGGCGGTTGCCGAAAATGTGGGAAAGCGAATTGATGGTGAACGTGCCGTGCCACAGAAACACCGTGCTCAGGAAAAAGCCCCAGATGAGCAGCGGCCAGGAGCCAATCAGCCAGAGCGTGACGCTCAATGCGATGGGCGGCACCAGGTAGTATTTGTTCAGCCAGCGAAGCTCCGGAAACTTGGCGAAGTCGCCGATGTAGTCATAGCGCGTGCTGTTGTAGCGGTCGGAAAGAATCCAGCCAATGTGCGACCACCAGAACCCGAAAAGAGTGGGGGAGTGCAGATCCTCCTCCAGATCGGAATATTTGTGATGGTGCCGGTGATGCGCCGCCCACCAGAGAACGCCCTTTTGCGTGGAGGACATGGCCATCCAGGCGATGACAAACTGAAACCAGCGGCTGGTTTTGAACGAGCGATGCGAAAAATAGCGGTGGTAGCCGGCGGTGACGAAGAACATGCGCACTTCGTAAAGCACGAAAGCGGTGATGAGATACGACCACTTGAACGGAAAAAAGAAGATGCCCAGCGCAGCCACGTGGATCAGCCCGAACGGAACCAGGGAAATCAGGTGGAGATGCGCCCCATTGGGGAGAGGGATCGACAACGGACGTGCAACAGAGGCCATGCAGCTCTACTCCTGCGCGGAAGTGCCGCGCTTTTGTTGTTCATGCGCGCAAGAGGCGAGCGTGCTCAGCGCCAAAAACTACTCTTCCAGTTTACGAGGCGTGCGTGCTGGGGTCAACTTCACCAAAGTACAGGTGTGACGAATCATTCTCGGTCATCCCGAATCCCCGCGGTTTTCGCGGGGTGAGGGATCTGCTTTCGTTCCTCGTGGCTCAGACTGAAGCGCGTGCCACACTAGGAGCATCTGCGGCGGATGTGCTATCGTGCCTTTGCAGCACCCGCAAAGGAGCGTTACTTCGCATGGCTGAACGTCCCGTACTTGTTGGCTTGATTCCCCAGGCAGTGGTTCTGGATCCCGGAGATCAGGTCAGCTGGCTTTCCGATGCGGGGAATTTGCGCGTGGAATTCGATGCCAACCGCTGCCCATTTTCTTCCAATGTTTTTCAGGTGCCCGCGGGCATGCGGCTGCTCAGCGGCCCGACGATCGCGGGTACGAAGCCGGGCAGCTTCAAATACCGGCTGTGGCTGAACGACCAGATGGTCGGCCGCGGCGAAGTGATTGTTCGTTAAGAAACAGAAGGAGGCGCAATGAACTGCGCCCAGTTTCCTTTCCCTAAGACGATTGCCCCGCGGCAAGCCCCTTCAACATGGATTGCAACGCGCCGGCTTCCGGGATTTCCCCGTTGGGCGTGAGCTTGTCCACCAGATGCGGCAGGAGCGTGCTCATCATGCCGGTCAGCTGGTTGGGGTCGAGGCCTGCGCTCTGTGCCGCCTGTTGCAGAGCCCCGCTGTGCAACACGTTTTGCAACTCGCTGGCCGACACCGGCATATTCTGCCCGGAGCTGAGCCACGAGCTGAACACGCCGCCCAAGCCGCCTTGCTGAAACATTTTCTGGAGTCCCGCAATGCCGCCCACTTGCGGACTGTTTACGTAACTCATAATCGCCGTCACCGCGGTGGCGTGTTCGGACTGCTGCCCCGCAGTGGAACCGGCCATAGATAGCACTTCATCGAGTAGTCCCATGTTCTTCTCCTTGCGAACTAAGAGGGGAGCGAATGGGGGGAACACCGCTCCCTTAAACTTGAATTTGAAAAATGTGAATTGTTGACAATTACTTCTGCTTGGCGATGATCATGTCCTTGATCTTGTCGTAGGTGGCCTGGGGAACGATTTTCTTTTTCACCAGGTCGGTTTTCTTGGCGTACGGCCGGCCAGCGATAATCTTCTTGGAATAGGCAGCGCCGATTCCCGGCAGGGCATCAAGCTGGTCCGCGGTGGCGCTGTTGATGTCTACAAGGTTGGCGGCGGCAGGTTTTGCTGGAGGAGTGGTCGTTTTTGCTGTTTGGGGATGCGAAACGGCGATTCCGACGCCCAGCATGAGGACCAGCGCCAACATGAAAATGATATTTTTCTTCATCTTTTCTCCTTTGAAGTGGACTGCTTTCCAGTTTGAAAAAAATTAATTCTTTTCCGAGGCGCGATATCCGGCCTTGACAGCATCCGCTTCGGACATGTATTTGCCCTGCTTGGTCTTGCCATAATAGCGGCTCCCCGGCTTGTGATAGACGCCAGAGTCCGTGTTCACCCAAACCATGCCGTTGCTGTTGGCGGGCGGGGCCTGTTGAGCGGTTGGCGTGGCAGCGGGCTTGGCCGCAGGAGCGGCAGATGCTGCTGGCGCAGGCGCCGGAGCGGGAGCAGCCGCTGGGGCTGCAGCGGGTTTCGCAGCCGGGGCTGCGGCAGTTGCCGGTGCCGGCGTGGACTTCGCCTTTGAAGTCGCTGCGGGCGTGGCTGCCGGTGCTGCAGCCGTGGTTCCTGCGGCCGGAGTTGCGGAATCCGCAGTGCTCGACTTCTTGGACTTGGATGACGTCTTGGATGTGGAGGCGCTGCTGTCGGCGGCGGCAGGGGCAGACGATGCGGTGGCCGTGGAGTCGGTCTTCTTGCTCTTCGTCGATTTGCTGCTCGAAGCGCTGGTGCTCGCCGGCGCGGCGCTATCGGCCGTGGCATCGGCCTTCTTCGACTTCGAAGACTTCTTGGTGGTGGAGGAGTCGTCGGCAGCGGCACTGCTGTCGGCAGTGTCCGACTTTTTACTCTTCGTCGATTTCTTGGTAGTGGAAGTATCCGTGGTCGAGGTATCTGCGGTGGTGCTCTTCTTTTTCTTCGACTTCGTCGTACTGGGCGCACTCTGGTCCGTCGACGGGGTCGGCGGCGTGGTTGCCGCCGGGGTCTGGGCTTGGTCCGCCGACGCCGGTAGCAACGTAAGGTTCCCCAGCAGCAGCACGAACGCAGCCACCAACAAAAAATACAACCGCTTACGAGTACGATTCATAATTCGATGAATTCCTTTCATCCGCCGCGGTTCAGCTCCTCCGTCTGGCACACGGACGACCGTGTATTGGGCGGGTAACAGAGGAACACAAACGAACGCAGCGAGGTTCTTCCCGGTGGAAGTGCTGGAAATAATGTGCGAGAAGAAAGGTGAAGTCAAGCAGGGATTCTGTTAGCGGGAAGCGAATGCTCGAAACCTGAACCAGTTGTTAAATTCAGCGCACGGTCCGGAGAAGCAGGGCGCTCGATTTCATGATCTTGATGTCTCCCTCTTCCTTGGTCAGGGTGATTTCGCCGAGCGGGTCGGTATTTCCCGCATGGGCAATGCGCATGCCTCGCAGATCGAACAAACCGCAAGCGTGCGCGGAAAAGACCCACAGGGCTTGGGGGTGTTCTGGACCGCTGGGCCAGCCGGCGCAGGGCGAATCGGGTGGATCTTGCAAATGGACCAGCACGCCGTCACCGCTAGTTGCCTTGCCAATGGTTTGATTGTGGCGATTGGTCACTTTGCCGCCGGAGCCATAACGCCTGTCGCCGCCGATTTGAACCGTGGTCGCCCAATCGCTGGGCGAGCCGCTAGTGACCTGTTGATAAGGTGCGTGGGCAGCCTGAACATCCTCAAAGGGGGCCATCACGCGCAGACCAGTGACTACAGCAACGGTGACGTGCCGAAGCTCAATGGAATCCAGGCGAAAAGTGATGCTGGCCGGGCCTTTTTCGGCGGAGACGGCACTGAGGATTGTCCCGTGGATTTTCGCCCCAATGGGAATTTTCTCCCTATTGGGGAGCGGTACGTCCTGCATGATGCGTCCCTCGATTGATTCTCCCTTGGTGAGGTCTTTGGAAGAGAGTGGATGCTCCAAGCTGACCGGCAGAACGGTGCCGACGGGAATATCCACTTTCTGCCCAACGCCCGCAGCGGGGCTGGCTGGGATGATCGGGCAAACCAGCAGAAAGCCAACCAGCACTATCGAAAGTGAGAGCGAGGGAACGATGAGGCAATTGAAGGCAGGTAAGCTGAGAAGAGACCTCATTCCGGAAACTCCTCGATCGAATCGGCTGATTTGAGAATCCCAAGCGATGCAAGCTGGCAAGAGTGTCCCCCGGATGCCATTTCGAGGCAAGTGAGGAATGCCACGAGGTCAGAATTATTCTCAGGAAGGGGCGGCGCCGGAATGGCGGACTTAGCTTAGTCGCCGGCGAGCTGCACCCGGCCGGACTCCACCGATTCCGCCAAGCCACGGCGGACGAAGCCCAGGACCGACGCGGGGGCATCGCGCTCGGGTTCGAGCGACAACGTGGCGGCCTTGCGGGGGAACTCATCGCGGCGATCGAGCTGCAGTCCCCCCTCTTTCAGGAACTCAGCGGAAAAACCCAGGTCTTCCGCGCGGTCCACGCCCCAGAACCACAACTTCTCCTCGTTGCGCTGCAGGAAGTGCAGAGACTCCTCCAGCTTTTTCATGGCTCGATCAAAGGAAGAAGTCAGAAAGAACACTCCCAGGGACCAGGCATGCCTCGGATACTGCACCCTGATTCGGACGCAATACTTGCCGTTCTGATTCTCTTCGATGCTGCAGCGATAGTCGTTGCGAGCGTGGGTGGTGCGTGCCGCCATGGAATTCACCGTTCTTGGAAGGGTTAGACGTGGCCCTAGTTGGATTTCCCGGCAAACTGGAGCGAGTTCGAGTGAGAATGGCCCCCCAAAACCAGTTTTTCCGGACAACAATAGGCTACCGGGAGGGACCCGGAAGGGCAAGGGGTGGTGACGTTAAATTTTAACCGTTTTATTTAGTTAGAGATAGGTAGGCCGCCAGGGATTCGGGAGCCTCCAAACGCGGCCATTTTCTCGGGGAAGAGTTTCAGCTTGCCGTCCTTCTTCAGGCGGTCATCGAGCGAGGTTCGGAAGGCTTCAAACGCCAGCGAACGCTTCTGCTGGAGCAAAGTATCGGTGATGGTCTTCGTCTGCTTCTCGAAATCGGCGGGATTCGCCTCCTGGCGATCAATGACCTGGTAGACCGCCCAGTTGGAGCTGAGATTAAGCGGTGGGCCGAGCTGCCCGACTTTCAAAGAAAACGCCGCCGCGAGCTGTTTTCCGCTCCCGAGGTTGGCCACGGAACCGTTGCGAGCAAAAGGATCGCTGGTTTTGGGGTCAAGGCCAAGTGCCTTGGCCGCGACGTCAAACTTCGCTCCCTCTTTCACGCGCTTTTCAAGCTCGTTGGCCTTGCTCTGGGCCAGTTCGTTGGCCTTTTGCTGCTTTAGTTCGGAGACAACTTTATCCCGCACTTCCTCGAGGGTGCCCTGATGCGCCGGGAGGATCAGTTTCAGGGACAGCACGACGTAGCCACGGTCGGTACGCAGAGGGAGGCTGAGATCGCCCTGCCGCAAATGGAAGATCTCATCTTTCACGTCCTGGCCGTTGCCCAATTCCAGCACCGGTTCGCCCGCTGCCACCGCATGGGTGTCGGCAAGGGACAGATGATATTTCTGAGCTAGCTGGTCGAGAGTGGTCTTATTGGACTGACGAATGTCAGCGGCAATCTGGTCGGAGATGGCAGCCGCCTGGTTGTCCGCTTGCGTCAGGAGATAGGGGGCGCGGATAGAGTCCTTCACCTCGTCGAACGGCTTGGTATGGGCGGATTCCTTGTCGATGACCTTGATAATGTGAAAACCGTATTGGGTCTTGATCAGGTCGGAAATCTCGCCCTTATTCAGGCTGAAGGTCGCCTTCTCAAACTCCGGCACCATTTGGCCCTGAACGACCCAGCCCAAATCACCGCCCTTGGCCTTGGAGCCGGGATCTTCGGAATACTTCTTCGCCAGTTCGTCGAAGTTGGCGCCCTTCTTCTTCGCTTGCGCCAGAATGTCTTCGGCCTTTTTCCTGATTTCCGCGACTTCTGCGTCGGTCTTCCCGCCTGTCAGCAACAGAATATGCTGGGCATGCACGCGATTGGGCACTTCATACTGCTGGATGTTCTGCTGGTAGATGGCCTTGAGCTCGTCATCCGTGACCGGGGTATTTTGTCGGAGCTGAATCAGGTCGAGCAAGGCGTAGCGCACCACACGCTTCTCTGGAATCTGAAACTTGGCCTTGTTCTGCTCGTAGTAAGACTTGATTTCGGCGTCGTCTGGGTTGATTTTGGCCTCGAGGTCCTCGGGCTTGATGAGCACATAGTCCAGCTTCACCTTTTCGTTCTGCGACTTGAACTCTTCCTGAATCTCTTGCGGGCTGACGCTGATTCCGTCGGTAATCAGCTTGCGGAATTTCTCTTCGATCAAGCCTTGCCTGACCAGATCTTCGAATACCGGCACGGTCAACTGGAACCGGGTCTGCACTTCGCGGGTGTAGGCGTCCATGCCCACAAAAGTGTCGCCATTAAAGGCCGAGGGCAGGTATTGCTTGATGCGGTCGGCGCGTTCCTGGTCGCTGACGGTAATGCCGAGATTTTTGGCCTCGTACTCAATTTCCTTTTGGAAGACCAGTTGGTTGAGGATTTGCTTGGCGTAGAGGCCTTCGAGCATCGGGGGAATGGGGTTGCGACGCCGGATTTCGTCGAGTTGCTGGCGCACCTCTCCCGTGGTGACGCTCGCGTCGCCCACTTTGGCGACCACGTCGGTGGCGCTCTCGGCGGTGTTGGTGCCCTGGGGCACAAGATACAGCAGCATGCTAAGAGCGATAATCGCGATAACGACGCCGAACAGAACTCGGACGCCCACTTTCTGGTTATCAAATACGCCAGCCATTCCGGATGTCTCCTGAGCTGATGAACAAACTTAAGATTATAGAGGATTGCGAGGCAAACCCCCAAATGATGTTGCAGGCGCCAATCGGGAGACCCGTCCCCCTAACCCGCGGAATGGAGTAGAGTCGGCGTTCCCCCGATCACTTCAACATCTGGGGAGTTAGGCAGTTCGGTAGCTGAATAGTTTGTGGCAATCTTTTCTCAAGAAGCCGCCTACGACCGGGATGAGGTGATTGCCCTTCTCGAAGACGTGACGGCAGGAAATAAGGCACGCCCGCCACTTGTAGAATTCCGTGCCGTGCTTGCGCCCGTACGCGGCGATGTCTTCCTGGGAAACACCGTAAACGACCGCGCCAATCCTGGACCACACGCAGGCGCCCGCGCACATGGCGCAAGGCTCATGCGTGGAGTAGAGGACAAAGTCGGGCAGATAGCGGCCATAACCGCTGGATACGTATTTAAGAGTTTCCAGCTCGACATGCTTGATGCTGGATCCCGAAGTTTTTACCCGGTTGCCCGCGTTGGCAATGACAATCTCGCTTTTGCCCGTAACGCGGGTAATGACCGCGCCGATGGGATAATCTCCCCGGTCGCCGGCGCGCTTGGCCTCCGCGATCGCCAGCTCCATAAACTTCTTTTTCGGCTTGAATGAGGCAGGTATCATGCCATCCGATTATATGGGATTATTGCCGGCGTAACTCCGGATACTGGCCTTATGCCGGCCGATTTTCGAATGATGCAGAGGCCGCTCGGATTGCCGAGCTTAGCGGGAGGACGCTGAGACGGCCTGAGGCGGCTCGCCGGAGAGCTTATTCTCCCTCGTCCGTCGGAAGGGCAACAACACAAGGACACGGGCAAGCCAGACGACGAGCAAAACGTAGAGACCGCCATAGGATGGACTCGGGTTCGCCAAGTCGGATGAACTGAAAAGGTCGTCAACCAGCGGAAACCCCAGCCCAAACAAGAGAATCGCCCCAACTGCCAAGAGGGTGTTTAGGAAAAAATCGCGGACAAGGTATTGGCCGCGTAAGAGGGCACGCGGGGACACGGAAGTTACCTGGCCAAACCCAGGAACACTCGCGTTTTCCGTGGCGGATTCCTCCGCAACCGGAACCGGATTCGAGGTAGGTGACAGGAGAGTATGCCAGTTTTGAAGGTCGCGGGCCAAATGGCGGGTCTTGAGCGCCATTTCGCGCATAGATTTGGCACGCAGAGCGCGAAGATTTAGCACGCTCTCCCGGCCAACTGAGTCGCGCCAAGAGATGTATACAGCCGGGATATCGAACCAGCTACTGGGGCCCGGACCCAGGTAAATTGAGGAAATTTCTTCACGCCGGATGCTGAACCGTGCTTCCTCGCCCTGATAAGCGAGGTACTCGCCTGAGAGAGTGACAAAACCCAAGTCCCAGGCCCAATTCCCTTCGTAAACCCGTGGACAGGGATCAGGGGCAAGGCTCACGAAAAGGTTGGATCCGTCGGTGGCAGCCTCAGACTGGAATTTTTGGCGCAAAGCACGCTCCATCTTCGCGAGACCGAGTATCGGCAAGAAATTCAGCAGCGCTAAGTCGGCTGCAAGTGTGGCAAAAAGACCTACCAAATACGCCAGGAGGAGTTTTCCACCTCCGAGTTGACCCCAATTGGCGGCGAGGGCCACACACGCCGGCAACATGACCGTGGTAAGCATAATCCACCACGCAAATTTGCCGGCGAGTTGAGCTTTGTAGCGCGTTGAAAATATCTTGCCAGCGGGAAGCGCCGTACGCGGGATCGCGTAGGTATCCGCAGGCGGAGCCAAAGATTCGCTGAGAAGCTCAGGAATTCTCGCTTCAGGAATTCCAGTTTCGCTTGCGAGCCGCTTTATTCTTCGCAGCGTCGAAGGGTGCGTTAGCATTTTCTCGTCGAACTTGCCCCAGTGAAGCGGCATAGTGTTCAACCGTGTAATTCTGGCCAGCGCCGTGATCATGGCTTCGGCATTTCCAGTGAGCTTCGCCGATCCCGCGTCGGCCCGGAATTCGTTGCGGCGAGAAATGAAGAATACCGCCAGCAATGCAAGCGAGTAAAAAATAGGACCGCTGGGAAACGTGCCGGGAAGCCAGTGCTCGAGGAAAACCGAGCTGAACACATAAGCTGAAATAAGCAGGAAGGCCGCCGCCATTCGCCAGCCGACATGCTTCTTCTGCAAATGGGCAATCTCATGCCCTACCACGGCGTCAACTTCGGCTTTGTCCAGGTTCTTCAGCAGATAGTCGGTCAGATAGATATTTCGAGCGGCGTGAGCAAAAGCGTTCGCCATCCGAATGGTCCCCGTTGGCAATACAAAAAGCTGATTGAGTTTTATGCCGGCTTTTTCAGCCAGGGCAAACGCGCGGTCGCGAAGCTCGCCGGAGGTAAGCGCATGAAGTTCAAGCCCATACGCGCGAACAAATCTCTTGGTGGCGAACCTACCCGCAACGATTCCAGCGGTGATAAACAGGACGCCGACGCGAGGGGTGCTGAACAACTCCATGACCCCGAGTGCGACAAGTGGAAGTGGGAACGCAAATCGAGCTACCGCCCAAAATGACCGATTGAGTATCTGTTTCTGGGTGTAATTCGTGCCGCGCATCAACTGCATCGGCGCCGATAGCGCAAGACATACAACATAGACGCACGCGGGAGGAAGCCATAACAACACCCAGGCGATGGCTACGGATGCGAGTGCATCGCTCCAATTCGATTCGGGAAGCAGAAATCTGACGAATCCATCCGCCTGCAGCAAGTCAACCGTAGCCCACCAGATTAGTGCACCAAAAAGGGCTGTCCAGGTAAGGAACCGGCGGTAAGCAAACCATACGGAGGGTTTAGCTTCCTCGTTAGCCTGCTGGGAGCGCCGACGGAACCAAAAGGTCGCGGCAATGGGCAGCAAAAGGAGAAATCCAAGACTAAGAACTATGCGAAGTATGTGTGCGTGACTGTATCCGGACTGAAAGTAAATAGTGTCTGGAATGCTCCCGGCACTCTGCAGGAAATACAAACAATTCCCGCTTCCTGGCCCCTGGTGAAATTCATCAGGCGCAGGGTCGCAGCTCACAAAATCGTGCAGAGGAACTGTTACTCTCAGGACGAAGTCGAGGTTTGGCTCTTCATGCTGAATGGCTTTGAGGGGGCGGAGATCAATGATCCCGATTTTTGCGGCGCGTGAGCGACGCAACTTAAGGTCGCAACTCGCTGTCAAAGTCGCGATATTTTGTTCATTGTCGCGGGTGAGTTCGAGCCCTTTCAGAGGGCAGCCAAAGGCAGTCGAAAGCGCCACAGGAAAGTTGTATTTCGACTCGAGATCCGAATCGAAGTCCAAGGTGATTTCGGCCGAGCCCTGGCCATCCAGTTCAACAGAGAGTCCGGCTCCGTGTTTTCCCTGTGCGGAATTCTTATCCCCGTGAACTACTGTCGACGTCGCCGAGGGGGCCTGGGCGGAAATTTGGCCACCGGCCAGCGCAACAAGGAGCAGCAGCAGGCCGATACACGGGTAGAAAGACGCAAAATGAAAACCACTCAGTTTTGCCTGGAATCCCAAGTTTCGCATATTAGAAGGGTAGGCGAAGTTCCTGTAATTGATGTAGGTCTTATCTTGGTGTAGTCAACAACCAATAACTGTCCTAAGGTATGTTGCACCCATTCAAAAATGATCCTTATAGCGGGACTCTGCATACTTTGCATACTTCAGGTAGCGCGATTGCCTGAGGCAGAGTGGTAGGTTACACTCCACTTCCGATGACGGATACCGCTTCGATTCTTGGCCGAACTATTTCTCATTATAGCGTCGTGGAAAAACTGGGCGGCGGAGGGATGGGAGTAGTCTATAAGGCGAAGGACGCGCGCCTGGGCCGCAATGTGGCCCTGAAATTTCTTCCCGACGACATTTCCCACGATTCCCAGGCCATCGAACGATTCCGCCGCGAGGCGCGTGCTGCATCGTCGCTCAATCATGCGAATATCTGCACGATTTACGACATCGGTGAATTCGAGGGCCGGCCATTTATCGCCATGGAACTGCTCGAAGGGCAGACCCTGAAACATCGCATCTCCGGGAAACCGATGGCAATCGCGGAAATTCTGGACGTAGGCATTCAGATTGCCGATGGGCTGGAAGCGGCGCACGCCAAGGGCATCGTTCACCGCGACATCAAGCCCGCAAATATTTTTCTGGTAGACAAAGGCCAGGCCAAGATTCTGGACTTCGGCCTGGCGAAGCTGGCAACGCAGCGGCAGCAGGCCATGGAAGCCGTCAGCGAAGCATCGCTGCGTACGCAAACGCACATTGCTGACGCTGGCGACATGCTCACGAGTCCCGGAAGTTCCATCGGGACGGTGGCGTACATGTCGCCGGAACAGGCCCGCGGGGAAGAATTGGACCCGCGCTCTGATCTGTTTTCCCTCGGCGTGGTGCTGTATGAGATGGCCACGGGCATGGTCCCCTTCTCCGGTTCGACCGTGGCGCTGATTTTCGACGGGATCCTGCATTCCGACGCGGCTCCGGCAACCAAGCTGAATTCCCGTCTCCCCTTTGCCATCGAGAATATCTTCAGCAAGGCCCTGGAGAAAGATTCCGACCTGCGGTACCAGACCGCCGGCGAACTCCGCGCCGACCTGAAGCGTCTGCGGCGAGACATTGATTCAAGCCGCCGCCCGTCAGCAGGAAAGACGGACACCTCCAGCAGCCAAGCGGTACTGAGTGCGCCAGCGAAAAAATCGGTGGCCGTGCTCTATTTCGAGAATCAGGGTGGCGGGAAAGAAGACGAATACTTCCGCGACGGCATGACCGAAGACATCATCACGGAGCTGTCCAAAATCACCCAGCTCCAGATATTCCCGCGCTCGGAGATGCTGGCCTTTCGCGATAAACAGACGGCTGCGCCACAGGTAGGCCAGCAACTGGGAGCCACATTTGTGCTCGAGGGCACCATTCGCCGCTCTGGAAACCGTTTGCGCATTACGGCGCAACTGGGGGAGAGTGCGACGCGGCATTCGGTGTGGGCCGAGCGCTACGACCGCCAGCTTGAGGATGTCTTTGCCATCCAGGACGAGATTGCCCGGAGCATTGCGCAAGCCTTGCGGATTACGCTCACGCCACAGGAAGAAAAAACCATCGGGCAGAAGCCCACGGAAAACACCCAGGCTTATGACTTTTATCTGCGCGGACGCAGTTATGCGCGCCGCGAAAACACGGACTACGCCCTGCAGATGTTCGAGCAGGCCATTCATCTGGACGCCAATTTTGCACTGGCCTACGCGGGAATCGCCCATTTGTGCGGGCTGATTTACGAGGTACGCGAGCAGAACGCCGAATGGATCGAGCGGGGGCTTTCCGCGTGCGACCGGGCCATGGCCCTGGCGCCGGACCTGCCAGAGGTAATGGTGGCGCGCAGCCGGCTGTTCTACGCGCAAAAGAAATATGATGAGAGCGCGTTGATGGCCCAGCGGGCCATCGAACGAAAACGCGACTGCGATGGTTCGTGGAATATTCTGGGCCGGGCGCTGCTCTCGAACGGCAAGTATGCCGAAGGCGCGAAGCTCACCGAACCAGCCATCGAGGCCAATGGCGACGACTACAACACGTATATTCCCTATGGCCTGTGCATGGAACGCCTGGGGCGCAAGAAGGAAGCGGCAGACCTTCGCAAGCGCATGAATGTTGTCCTGCGGCAACAATTGGAAGTGGTTCCCGAGGACGTGCGCGCGCGAATCTTGCTGGCCACCAATCTGGCGTCGTTTGGGGAAGCCGAAGAGAGCATTCGGCACCTGCAAACCGCGGTGGCGCTACGCCCCAACGACGGGAACACTTTGTACAACGCCGCGTGCACCTATGGCGTCCTGGCGAGGAAAGCGGAAGCTCTCGAAACGTTGAAGAAGGCGATCGCCGCGGGGTACGGAAATCTGAATTGGGCGTCGCGGGACTCGGATCTCGATTGCCTGCACGAGGATGCCGAGTTTCGTAAACTCGTCGGCCTCAGCGAAAGCACTGCTTCGTAGAAACCTCACTTACCAGTAGTTTCAGAATTAACCTGCCGCGTTCGCCGTGCTATTTTGATCTGTGAATGAAAGCAACGCTTGCTGGGCTCATTAAGAAAGTGGAAACCGTTACATGGCCCACCCACCAGCACAAACCATAAAAGCAGAGGAGCCGCGTTTGCGCTCGATCGTGCGCGCGAAGGAGTTTCTCGCCACGGCATTGCTCGGATTCTTGCCGATGGCTTGCGCGTCGCTGCCTGCTCTGGTAATCCCCGCTCCTGAAAGGCCCCCGACGTTCTATCGGGATGTTTTGCCCTTGCTCCAGGCGCACTGCCAGGTTTGCCATCGTGCGGGGGGAATTGCCCCAATAGCGTTTGAAAGTTATGAACGCACGCGGGGTTATGCGGCTGCGATCCAGATGGCGACGCAGAATCGCTCGATGCCGCCGTGGTTTGCTGAAAACGGCGTCGGCCACTTCTCAAATGATCCTTCACTGGACGATGAAGAAATTGCCATGCTTGCGGCGTGGGCCGCGGCCAAAGCTCCCCCGGGCAATCCTGCCGACGCACCTCCACCAAAGAAGTGGGCTGATCGTTGGACGATTCCTGCACCGGACCTGGAGATCAAGATGGCCGAGCCGGTACGGATTCCGGCGGGCGGCGATATCGACTACACCTACGAAATTCTGCCCACGCATTTCCAGGAAGGGCGCTGGGTGCAAGCTTCTGAAATCTTGCCCGGATTGCCGGAGCACGTGCATCACGCGGTCGTGTATGTGCGCCCGCCAGATTCGCCGTGGCTGCGGCATGCGCCAGTGGGAAGACCATTCACGGCGGCGATGCTGACCACTGCTGAAGATCGAAGAAATGCCATGTGGACCGACAGCGACATCCTGCTGGTCTACGCGCCGGGGAGCACGCCGGACAACTGGCCCGCGGGCATGGCCAAATTCATCCCGGCTGGCTCCGACCTGGTCTTTCAGATGCACTACACGACCAACGGAAAAGCGGGAAACGATCTCACCCGTATCGGGCTGATCTTTGCAAAAGAGCCGCCGGCGAAGCGTATTCTCACCCTGCAATTGACCAACGACCACTTCGTGATTCCCCCAGGGGTGCCCGATTACCGCGTGGAAGCGCGCGGCACGCTGCCGAACGACGCCCTGCTTTTGAGTTTCTTTCCGCACATGCACCTGCGCGGCAAGCGCTTCGAATACAACATCATTCACAGAGACAAATCGGTGGAGCCGCTGCTCCGCGTGCATTACCACTTTCACTGGCAGATGAGCTATCGCCTGGCGGAGCCGCTGGCCCTTAAGGCGGGCACCGAACTCCAAGGCGTCGCGTGGTTCGACAATTCGAAGGATAATCCGCACAATCCGGATCCCACCGCCGCGGTCCGCTGGGGCGAGCAGACCTACGACGAGATGATGGTCGGCTTCTTTGACGTGGCCGTGGATTCACGGCTCGACAAGCCGCGGTACTTCCAGCGCGCCGGCCTAACCGGGCCCCAAAAGTGACGCCAAAGAGACGCAATTCGGAAAAGCGGCGCAACCGCTATTTGTAGATTGACTACGAGGAAACGCGTGAGTTCCGCAGGGCACGGAACGGTGTGCTACATTGCGAAATTGGAGCATTCGCGGCGCATACTCACGTGACTACACAAACTCCCATCGATCCACGCCGTCCGGTCTCGGCGCCCACACCCGCGGCGCCGCCGAAAATTCACCGGGTCGAAGTGTATTGGCACGCGGTCACCTACAAGACCGTGGCGATTTACATCGTCCTCCTTTTCGTCATCGTAATTGCCGGGTTGTATGTGGCCCTCCCGGATTGGACCAACATCATCACCAAAAAAGTTTCCAACGCCCTGGGCAATCCGGAGACGGAAAATTCACCGCTTACCATGACCCAGGCGAAATTCGTGAACCTGGATGGGCGCGTGCAGGTGAAAAAAGTGAATTCGGTCACCTGGGTGGATGCGGACTACCACACTACGCTGGACAAGGGCGACCTCATTCAGACCGCTGGGGAAGGCGCGGCGCGCATCACCTTTGCCGACGGTACGGAGTACACCATCAAATCGGAAACGCTGGTGACCGTGGAAGAGAACAACGTCACCCGCGACCATTCGAACACTGCCGTGCGCATCAACACCGGCTCGGTCGATCTCTCCACACCGAACTGGAGCTCTCCGGATTCCAAGGCATCCGTCAGCGTCGAGGACGCCACCGCATTCATGAAGCAAAACAGCCGCGCGACGGTGAAGAACGACCCGAAGCAGAACGAACACGAAATCGTGGTGGCCAGCGGGTCGGCTGAAGTGCAGCGTGGCCAGGAAAAAATCGAGTTGACGCAGTTTGAAAAGGTCAGCTTTCCCTCGGGCGGGCCAACGCAAAGATCCAATATTCTTGCGCCTCCTGGCCTGGTTGCGCCCTTGAATCTGGCTCCGGTTATTTCGGAAAATCCCAGGACCGCGCAAATCCGTTTTGAGTGGCAGCCGGTAGACGGCGCGATTGGTTACACGCTGCGCATCAGCACCACAACGATGTTCACCAAAATGGTGAAGGAAGTGAAAGTCACCGGCACTAGCGCGGAAGTTTCGGGTCTCGAGGCCGGCGATTATTTCTGGAACGTCACCGCTTCCGACGCCAAGAAAGAAACCAGCGAGTTCAGCGAAACCTTCAAGTTCAGCCTAGTGGCCCAGGGCAAGACCCAGGAAATGATGTTGGAAATTGAGGCGCCCCAGATTCACGGCCGCGTTGCGGAGCTCATTGGGAAGACCGAACCCGGCGCCGCACTGATCATCAACGGCCAACCGGTGGCGAACATTTCGCCCGACGGAAGTTTCCGGCACTTTACTGAACCGCTGGAGCCCGGGCAGCACACCATTACGGTGATCGGCTCCAACCGGCGCGGCGGCACGGCCAAGCAGCAGATTTCGATCGTAGTACCTAAATAGCTATTGGAGAGCTGGCAGCGGTTTTGCGTGGGCCGTCGAATCCGGCGACAATGGATAGTTGCACCGGGGGGAGTCCGTACGCGGAGATCCTGTCGGGCAGTATCCTCTCCGCAGGGGGAATGCAGTAATGAATAAGAATGGTTACAGCCTGAGGTCGGTGTTCAGTCTTTTCTCGTCCGACCTGGCAATCGATCTAGGAACCGCAAACACGCTGGTGTTCGCGCACGGCAAAGGCATCGTCGTCAACGAGCCCTCCATTGTGGCCATTAACAAATCCACCGGCGAAGTGGTCGCTGTCGGCCGCGAAGCGAAGGACATGCTCGGGCGCACCCCGGGAAACGTCGTGGCCATCAAGCCGATGAAGGACGGAGTTATCGCCGACTTCAAAGTCACCGAAAAGATGCTGACGTATTTCATTCAGAAGGCGCACAACCGCCGCGTGCTGGTGCACCCGCGCATCGTCATCGGCGTGCCCAGCGAAATTACGCCGGTGGAAAAGCGCGCCGTGCAGGACTCCGCGTATCGCGCGCGCGCCAGCGAAGTGTATCTGGTCGAACAGGCCATGGCGGCGGCCATCGGTTCCGGCCTGCCCATTGAAGAGCCTTCCGGAAACATGGTGGTGGACATCGGCGGCGGCACCACGGATATCGCGGTGATTTCCATGAGCGGCATCGTGTACTCGCGTTCCGTCCGCGTGGCCGGCAACGAGATGGACGAGGCGGTGATGCAGTACCTCAAGCGCAAGTACAACCTACTGGTGGGCGAGCGAACCGCGGAACAGATCAAGATGGAGATCGGCTCGGCGTATCCCCTCGAAAAGCCGCTGACCATGGAAGTGAAAGGCCGCAACCTGATCGAAGGCGTGCCCCGCACGGTCACCATTGATGACAGCGAAATTCGCGAGGCGCTCAGCGAATGCGTGGCCACGATTTTGAATGCCGTGCGTGTTGCGCTCGAACGCACCCCTCCCGAACTTTCCGCCGACATCAGCGACCGTGGCATTGTGCTCACCGGCGGCGGCGCGCTGCTGAAGAATCTCGACAAGCGCATCCGAGAAGAGACCGGCCTGCCGGTTTCCATCGCCGACGATCCCCTGGCCTCGGTGGTGCTGGGCACCGGAAAGATGTTGAGCGATTTCAAATTGCTGCGGCAGGTCTGCATCGATTGAGCGAGTTTTCTGTCGTTAGCTTCAGGTTGTTAGTTTTCCGCCGGCACTTTGCTCATTGGAGTTTCGCGCTTCTCCCAGCCGCGGAAATCGATCTTGAAAAAAAGTTTGAGTATTGCTTAAGACTAAAAACTATTCACTGAGAACTCTTTGCCATGGTTTCGATTCCCTCCAGACATAAATCACTCGCGCTGCTCGGCGGAGTGCTGCTTGCGCAAGTGCTGATGCTGGCGGTGCAGGTAAAGCGCGATTCCCGCGGCCGCTTGATTCGCGTATGGACCATCACCGCGGTTACCCCCTTCGAAAAAGGCGGCGCGTGGGGATTTGATAAGGTTCGCGGCGTTTGGGGCCACTATTTTGCACTGCAAGGGACTTCGCGGCAAAACGAGGAACTCCGCGCGGAAAATGATTCGTTGAAGCTGACGATTTCACAACTGGAAAGCAAGGCTGCCGAGGCCGATCGCTTGGCGGTTCTTCTGGATTTCCGGCAATCCCATGAAAAGATTCCCATGGTCATGGCCCGCGTGATTGGCGCAAGCGCGGGCACCGCCAGCCACACGGTCGAAATTGACCGAGGCGAACGCGACGGAATTCGCCGCAACATGGCCGTCATCACTCCGGACGGCGCGGTCGGCAAAATCATTGAAGTGTATCGCGACAACGCGCAAGTCCTCCTTCTGAGCGACAAGGACGGCGGGGCCGGCGCCATGCTCGTCGGCTCGCGCATTCAAAGCCCCGTCAAAGGCACCGGCGAGCCCATGCTTAGCATGAGTTATGTGGCGGCCGAGGAAAACGTGAACTCCGGCGAAAAGATTGTCACCAGCGGCATGGACAAGATTTTCCCACGCGATGTCCCCATCGGAACAGTGCTGGATGTGAAGCAGGGAACTCCTTTCAAGCAGATTCGCGTGAAGCCTGCGGCAAAGCTGGATCGCCTGGAAGAGGTGATCGTGCTGCTCACCCAGGAACCGGTGGCATTCACGAGTGAACCCGAGGCGCAAAGCACGCAGCCCACAGCGGGTAGCGCCACGCCGGCTACGTCGAATGCAGTGCCGTTACCGGCGGCGGTGAAACCATGAACGACACTTTCGAACTCCGCGGCGGCGAGACGCACATCGAAGTGCACAAGTTTTTTCCAGGCGCCGTGGTTGGCATGGCGGTCCTCTCGCTGGTCCTGCAGCGCATCCTTCCGGTGTATCTCCCGCGGCTCGAAATCCTGGATCTTCCGCTCCTGGTCACCATTTATTTCGGATTGAGCCGCCGCAATCCTTCCACCGGGTTGCTGCTGGGCATGGTCATGGGGTTGATGCAGGACAGCCTGAGCGGCCCGACGGTGCCGATTGGCGAATATGGAATCGCCAAGACAGTGATCGGCTATCTGGCGTCGTCGATTGGCTCGCGCCTGGACACCGAACATCCGCTGGCGCGATTCGCCCTGGTCGCTGCGTTCTTTGTGGTGCATCAGTCCATTCTCGTACTGGTCCGCCGCGTGCTCCTCGCCCAGCCCGAGCCGTGGTTCAACATGCACCTGGCCCTCGCCGCGCTCGTCAATGCCGTCCTCGGCGTGGCCCTCTTCGCCCTCCTCGATCGCTTCCGCCGCTCTTCATAGAGAAAGGTTTGTAGCTGTCGGGCTTCTGCCCGGCACGCCCATATTTAGCTCCCTACTCAGTCAGGAGCGTTGTTACTTAATCGGCGTTTTAGTGGGCGAGCAGGAACTGCTTGAAGTCGTCGTAATTGCTGCTGATGGGCAGCGAGAGTTTCGGGCGTTGCAAATATTCCGCTAGGCGTGACGGGAGCGGCGGGGCGACGCCGATTCCCTGCTGCACAATTTCCGCGAATTTTGCGGGATGCGCCGTCGCCAGCACCAATCCCTGCGAGGGCTCCGCGTGCTCCTTCCGGTAGGCTTCCCAGGCCAGCAGCCCCACGGCGGTGTGCGGATCGCAAATGTAGCGGTAGCGATCCCAGACCAGGTTCATCTCCTTCAAGGTTTCTTCGTCGGTGGCGCGGTGCCCCCAGATTTCCTTGCGCACGTTTTCCAGTCGATTGCGGCACAAATCGAGTAGCCGCGGAAAATTATTGGGATTCCCGACATCCATGGCATTCGAATACGTCGCGATGGCCGGCCGCGGATGATATTTCCCGGTCAGCAGGTATTCCGGCACGGCGTCGTTGGCGTTGGTTGCGGCGATAAATCTCGCCACCGGAAGGCCAATGCGTTTGGCGAAAATTCCCGCGGTCAAATTCCCGAAGTTCCCGCTCGGGACGGAAACAATCAGCGGCACCGAAGCCACCGGCAATTGCCGGTAAGCCGCCACGTGATAAAACATCTGCGGCAGCAAGCGGCCTACATTGATCGAATTCGCGGAAGTCAGAAACGCGCGTTGATTCAGCGCCTCGTCCGCAAAGGCCTGCTTCACCAGCCTCTGGCAATCGTCGAACGTGCCGGATACTTCGAGCGCCGTGATGTTTTCTCCAAGCGTGGTGAACTGCTTTTCCTGCGCCTCACTGATGCGCTTCGAGGGATACAGAATCACCACGCGAATTCCCGGCACGCGCAAAAATCCGTGAGCCACCGCGCTGCCCGTGTCTCCCGAAGTCGCCACCAGCACGGTAAGCTGCCGCGATTCGCCGCGCACAAAATATCCCATCAGCCGGGCCATGAACCGCGCGCCAAAGTCTTTGAATGCCAGCGTGGGCCCATGAAACAGCTCCAGGATGTGCAGCGCCGGAGAAAGAGAAACCAGCTTCACGGGAAAATTGATCGCTTCGGCCACGATCTGCCACAACACTTCCTCGGGCACATCCGGGGTGGCAAAGGGCCGCACCACTCGAAAGCAAACTTCCGTAAACGGCAGCCGGCGGAACTCTTCCAGCTCTTCCGGCGTGTGCCGCGCAATCTCCGCGGGCATGTACAAGCCGCCGTCGGGCGCAAGCCCGCGAAGCGCCGCCCCGCGCAGCGAAGTCAGCGGCGCTTTTCCACCCGTGCTTCGATATCTCATTCGCCGGATTCCGCCTTGGAGCGCTTGCGGTCGCGTTCCAACTGCTGCCGCACTTTTTCAAGAAAACCTTTGCCGACCGATTCGCCATGCTTTTCTTCGCGCAGGGAAAGCCCGCGCAGGTCTGAAACGGAAAGAGAACAATGCGCCAGGGCTTCGTAACTCTGCCGCCGCGCCGCAATCAGCGCCGGATAACACCGCCCCACGGTATCGTGCGGCGTTTCTCCCTTGCGCGCTTGAAACGCGCCGCGCCAGAGCACCGGTTTGGGATCTTCCAGGTAGCGCCGGATCAGCAACTGTTGCTCATCCATCGAAGCCGACAAATACACCACGAGCATCTGCTTCCTTAAGCGGTGCAACAAGTGATTGCCAACATAGATGACGCTGCCGCTGGTATCCAGCACCAGTTCGTGCTCGGGGATTTTTTCGAGATCCGTCAGCACTTCGTCGAGCGCCGCGATCTCCTCCGAAAGATAAGCTGCCTCGCGCTCCGCATAGGTGGCGCGGTCCGGCCAGCCCATCCAAGCGGCCACGCCGTTGATGCCGCTGTGGTTGCCGGCCTCCAGCGCGGGCTTCAAGCGCTCTTCGATCTGCGCGTCGCAGGATATAGCTGGGTAGCCAGCCGCGGCGATGCGCTGGGTCCAATGCGATTTCCCGGTGCCGGACATACCGATCAATGCAAGCCGCAAAGGCTTATTCGAATAAGGCCACATAGAGAATCAGAAAGTGTAAAGGACTCCGCGCGCCCAAAGAAAATGAGAAGCAATATGTGCGCTTTATCAGTTTAATTTATACGAAAAGAGTGCACATTGCGAAGGCCACCCCGCGACACCGCTTCCAGGCCATTAATCAGCCCGCTACCTGTCCTTCGGGACGAGTTGCGTGCCCTACTCGCGGGTGCTACTTTGGGAAAGACCTCTGGAATGAGACGGATTCCGGAGTCGGGCGGCGATTTCGAGAGCTTCCAGGTGTTGACGGGGCCACTTTTAGAGCCTCGCAGACCGGAAAGTTCGCGCTTCAACGCTCCCTTAAAATGAATTTGCGCGGGCGGGCGCCGCTCAGCCCTGAGAAATATACTGGCCCGCGCGCAGGGCTCGCGTGTCGTACTGGTTTCGCAACGATAATCGATTGCCGCAAGAGCGGCTGGCCGCCTCCTCCTACGTCATCGTGGGCATGATCGCCCTGCTGCTGCTGGGCTTCTGGAAACTCCAGGTAGTGGACTCCGACAAATATGGACAGATGGCGGAGCGCAATCGCGTGCGCTCGATTCCCATCATCGCGCCGCGCGGCCGCATGCTGGATCGTGACGGCCGGGTGCTGGTCGACAACTATCCTTCGTTCAGCGTTCTTCTTCTTCGCGACGACATGGCCGCGGTGGAGAAAAATCTTCCGGCCATCGCCGACGGCCTGGGGCTTTCCCTGGACGACTTGAAGGACCAACTCAACAACACTGGCGCTCTCCCCAAATTCCAGCCGATTGTCATCAAGCCCGAAGCCACGCAAGGCGACGTCGCCTTCATCGAATCGCATCGCGCCGATATTCCGCTTCTCGAAATGCTCATGGTCCACCGGCGGCGTTATTTGCCCGGCGGCTTCATGGCTCACGCCAGCGGGTATGTCGGCGAAGTCAGCGAGCAGCAGATTGAGGCCAGCAACGGTAAGTACCGCCCGGGCGACTTCGCGGGGAAAAGCGGCCTGGAGAAGCAGTACAACGATCTGCTGGTGGGCACGGACGGCCTGCGCCGGGTGATCGTCAACAGCGTCGGAAAAGAGATGGGCCGGTTGTCGCAGCAAGAGGCCATTCCCGGCAAGCAGATTCAATTGACGATTGATTACGATTTGCAGCAGGTGGCGGAAACCGAACTGGGTGACAAAAAGGGTGCGGTGGTCGCGCTCGATCCGCGGACCGGAGAGGTGCTGGCGTTCGCGAGTCATCCGGCGCCGGACCCGAATGATTTCGCGGTGAGAGTTTCCAAGCAAGAATGGCAGAGGCTGAATGAAGATCCCGGCAAGCCGCTGCTGAACCGCGTGACGCAGGCGCAATTGGCGCCCGGATCGGTGTTCAAGGTCATCATGGCCACGGCGATGCTGGAGTCGAAGACCCCGCCGGAAAATTTCACCGCGTTCTGCCCGGGCTACGGCGTTTTTTATGGACAGATGCACAAATGCTGGGTGTATGGAAAAAGCAGCCATGGCGTGGTGAATCTGCACAGCGCGATTGTCCATTCGTGCGACGTGTTTTTCTACAACGTCGGGATGCACATGGGGATTGAAACGATTGCCAAATACGCCAAGATGCTGGGCCTGGGCGCACGGACGGGAATCGACATGCCGTCGGAGGAACCCGGCCTGGTGCCATCGGAAGAATGGGTAGAGCGCGTGTATCACCACAAGTGGTATCCGGGTTCCACGATTTCGGTTTCCATCGGGCAGGGTTCGGTGATGGTCACGCCGCTGCAGGTGGCTTATGTTGTCGGCGGCATCGCGTCAGCCGGGGAGTTCAAGCAACCGCACATGCTGAAGGATGCCCAGAACGTCAGCGAGAAACACGTGGAACTCGCGGAAAATACCGTGGAACAAGTCACGCAGGGGATGTACGGTGTGATTAACGAAGCCGGAGGAACTGGCAACTCCGTAAAGCTGCAGGGGATCGAGTTCTGCGGGAAGTCCGGCACGGCGCAGATGATGAGTTACAGCGCGGCCACTCGCCTGGGGTTGGGCAAAGGCAAAAATGATGGATGGTTCGTCGGGTTCGCACCGCGGCGCGATCCGGAAATTGTGGTCGCCGCCGTCGTGGAAGATACGTCGGAGCACGGCGGCACGGCGGCGGGACCTGTGGTGCGCGATATCGTTAAGGCGTATTACGACAAGAAAGAAAAGAAGTCGCAAGGCCAGTCCACGGCGCAGAATCAGCAGCCGGGGACGGAACAAACACCTGCGAATGTTCGTGCGGCGGCGGAAGCTCCCAAGGTTGCGCTGAAGCGCGAAGGACCTGCGAAGGTGGCGCAGGCATCGGAGAAGAAGCAGGAACCGGAGTAGAACCGAGAGCATTGTTGAGGGAGTGTTTCGAACAGAAACACGATGAACGAAGCAACGACAACCCGCGATTACGATTGGTGGCTCCTGGCCATCGTCGCCGCAATCTGCGCGCTGGGCGTAGTGGAAATCTACTCCGCGACGCACGGCAGTGCCCTGGCAGGGATGCATACCAAGCAAATCCGCTGGCTGGTGGTGGGTATTGTGGTGATGTTCGTACTTTCGCGCATCGACTATCACCTCATCATGGACCAGGCGCCCGTCCTCTACATCATTGGTATAGCGGCGCTTGCGGCCGTCTTACTGGTGGGTCACCGGCGCTTTGGGGCCCAGCGCTGGATCCCCATCCTCGGCGAATTCTTCCAGGTGTCAGAATTGGTCAAATTGATTATAATCATTGTGTTGGCGCGCTTCTTTGCTGAAGTGCGCAGTGACGAGCTTTCCCTGCAGGATTTGATCAAGGCAGGGCTCCTGGTAGGAATACCGCTGGTCTTAATTCTGAAGCAGCCGGATCTTGGCACCGCGCTCGTTTTGTTGCCGATGCTGATCGTTGGCGCATTTCTCGCCGGGCTGCAATGGAAACACGCCGCGGTGATTGTTTTAGTCGGCGTCTTGATGCTGCCCGTCGGGTGGCATTTCTTGAAGCCGTACCAGAAGGAAAGGGTTACTTCGTTCCTACATCCCGAAGAGGACGCCAAGGGTTCCGGCTACCAGGTCTTGCAGTCCAAGATCGCTGTGGGCTCCGGCGGCTTCTGGGGGAAGGGCTTCGGCAACGGCAGCCAGAATCAACTGGGATACATTCCGGTCCGATACTCGGATTTCATTATGTCGGCGTGGGCGGAAGAACAGGGATTCAAGGGTGTGCTGCTTGCTCTGGGGCTGTATATGGCGCTATTGTTACGACTGGTCCAGAATGCCCAGCGCGCTAAAGACCGCGCGGGCATGTTCCTGGTCATGGGCGTCACAGCGGCGCTCGGTTTTCACGTCTTGGTGAATGTGGCCATGGTCATTGGGGCCATGCCGGTTACCGGCATTCCGTTGCCCTTGATGTCCTATGGAGGATCGGCCACGTTGTTTGTTTTCCTGGCGATTGGCCTGGTAATGAATGTCCGGCTGCGCCGATTCGTTAACTAGCCGATTGTCAGTTCCGAGCGCGACTTACTTCAGGGAGTTTGCGCCGGACCGCGGACCGATCAAAGTTCGGCCCGCTTGTAGTTCAAGAAGGAATTTACGAGTGAGGATAGCATCGTCCGCCGTTACCCCGGGAACTTCCCGGCAACGGCCCAGCCTCGATAGCATGAGGTTTTCGCAACACGAAAGCCGCAACCCGGCTTCCCCCTCTGGCTTCGAACGCCATGCCGCAACAATACTGTTGTCGCCTGCGTGTCCCGGTCAACAACCGGGACGGCGCCTTGCCTTGGACCTCTTTCCTAGAGGGTCCCGCGGCGGTGCATCCCAAGGAGTTTTATGTCGAAAGAATTGGTTATCAGCGCGAGCTCTCACGAACGTAGAGTCGCGATTTTGGAAGAAGGCCAGCTAGTCGAGATCTACATTGAGCGCGAAAAAGAGTTCGCGCTCGTCGGCAGCATCTACAAAGGAAAAGTAACTCGCGTCCTCCCAGGCATGCAGTCGGCTTTCGTCGACATCGGCCTGGATGGCGACGCCTTTCTGTACGTGAGCGACGTCTTCGAAAACCTCGAAGACTACGATCACGGCCATTCTCATGGCGACGCCCCGGCGCCTGCGATTGCCGCGGCTCAGGGTGGCCCCCTCATCGAGTCCCTGCCGGGAGAAAGTCTCTCCACGCGCGCGGTACACGAAGAGACCATCTCTCTGGTCGAGCCCCACGAAGAGCATTTTCACGGAGAACAACTCGGCGAAATTGCCGACGTGCATGGTCTGGCTGACCATCAGGAATCGGATGCCGGCGAGGAAGGACAATCCTCCGAAGGCAGCGAACCCGAGGACCGCCAGCCCGAATCAAACGCCTCGGCGCCTCAGAATTTTGCACCCAGCTACAACCCCACCCGCAATTATCCTCCGCGCATCGGTAACGACCGCCCGCAAGGGCAGGATCGCGGCGGCGACCGCGGCGGTGATCGTGGACGCGGCGGACGCCGCGGACGTTTCGGACGGCGTCGTGGCGGCAGTGGCGGTGGCGGCGGTGATCGGGATCGCCGGCCTCACGGGCAAAGCGGCGGGCGCAACCTGCCTCCTTCCAAGTATGCTTCTCCGCAAGGTGGTGATCGCGAAAACCGCGGCAGCTTTGACAGCCGGCGTTCGAATGATCGTGGTCCGTCGGCGCCCAACGCTCCTCCGGAAACGCGCGAGGACGACATCATTCTACCGGGTGAATCGCTCGCCAAGTTCCGAGCGCGCCCCGTGCCATTGGCTCCTGTTGAGCCGCTTGGCGATCACGAACCCGAAGAGCGGCAGCCCGATTTTGATCCAACGCCCTCTCGCCCGGTCGTAGGTTTGCAGCCTGGCACGGGAACGCCCCGGCGCTTCTCGGGCAGCTTGCCGCACTGGGTCCTCGCCGATAAGGAATCGGAAGCTGAAGCAAGTGCTACGGAATCCGGCACGGAAGCCGCTGAGGAAGCTCCGGCCGCCGTTGCGCACCACGACGCGGAAGAAACTCCAGCCGAACCGGTTCGCAACAGCACCACGGGCCTCAGCGATGAAGAGGCGGTTTCGCTCTCCTCGCGTCTCGTCGAAGCCAAGCACGAAGAGACCCAGGCGCGCGCCGAAGCCGATACCCTCGTTGGCGGCGCTGAATTCGACGAAGATGAAGCGGAAGCCCTCCATGAAGCGCACGAAGTTGCCGAACACGCGGAGCACGGCCACCACGAAGAGTCCGAAGAAGAGCAGGATGAGCGTGAAGCACGCGAGGATCGCGAAGACGCGGAAGCAGAAGCCGAGGCCGGCGAGGGGCAGTTCGCCTCCGAATCCGGACACGCGGAAGCTCATGAGGAGCGCAGCGAAGCAGGGCCCGACACGGAAAACCGCGCGGAGTTGACCGAAACCGAACGCGCCGACCTCGCTCACGACGAAGCCATCGAGCACGTCGCGTCGGAAACGCTTTCGGCTGCCGCTGCGGATGGCTCCACAGTCGAAGCCGTCATCGAAGAAAACGTTGTTCTCTTGCCAGGGGAAACTCGTGGGCCGCGCGATTCCAGCGCGCCTCGAGAGGATTTTGCCCGCATCGGCACCAACCCGCGTTCCCGTTTCCAGCGCCCGCAGCGCGGCGGACGCGACCGCGGCGGCGATCGCGGCGGTTTCCGCGGACGCGGCGGACGCCCCGAGGGACGTTCCGACCGCCCCTTCCGTAGCGGCGGCGACCGTGACCGGGGCGCAGATCGTGGCCCGGATCGCGGAGGCGACCGCGGCCCTGATCGGGGTGGTGATCGCGGACCAGACCGCGGTCGGGGACGCTTCGAGCGTCGCCCCGGCGGCGGCCACGGCCCGCATCGCGGACATCACGGCGGACACGCTCCTTCTCGCCGGCCTCAACTGATTTCTGAAATGCTGAAGGCAGGCCAGGATGTCGTCGTGCAAATCGCCAAGGAACCTCTGGGCAAGAAGGGCGCGCGCATCACAAGTCACGTCGCGCTTCCCGGCCGTTTCCTGGTGTACATGCCGACCATCGACCACATCGGCGTTTCGCGCAAGATTGCCAGCGCCGAAAACCGCTCGCGCCTCCGCCGCTTGGTCGGCGAAGCTCGCGGCAGCTATCCCGGCGGCTTCATCGTGCGCACCGCGGCCGGCGGCGCCACCGATGACGAAATTCGCACCGACATCGAGTTCCTCGGCAAAACCTGGAACGAGATCAAGGGCAAGAACGACGACCGCAAGGCTCCGGCGCTTTTGCACCGCGACCTCAACCTCGTCGAACGTATTCTCCGCGATTACGTCAGCGACGATTTCACCGGCATCTGGATTGACAACGAAGAGGAGTACGGCAAGGTCGTCGAATTCGTCAGCCGTTTCCAGCCGAAACTCGTCAACAAGGTCAAGCTCTACACCAAGGAACAGCCCATCTTCGAAGAGTTCGGCATCCAGCACGAACTCGACAAGGCTCTCCGCGCCAAGGTTTGGCTGAAGTCCGGCGGCTACATCGTCATCAACCACACCGAAGCGCTGGTGGCCATCGACGTCAATACCGGCAAGTTCGTCGGCAAGGGCTCCATCCGCCTCGAAGACACCATCGTCAAGACCAACCTCGAAGCCGTGAAGGAGATCGTGCGGCAGATTCGCCTGCGCGACCTCGGCGGCATCATCGTCGTGGACTTCATTGACATGGAAGAGCGCCGCAACCGCGAAAAAGTGCTCAGCGCGTTGCAACAGGCCCTCGAGCAGGACAAGGCGCCCTCGAAAGCGCTCTCCTTCAACGAATTCGGCCTCGTCTGCATCACCCGCAAACGCACCAAGCAGGCGCTCGAGCGCGTGCTCTGCCAGCCTTGCCCGTATTGCACCGGCTCCGGCATGGTCAAGTCCATCCCCACGCTCTGCTACGAGATTCAAACCGAAGCGCGCAAGATGGCCGTCACCGATCACGAAGGGCCGAACCTCACCCTTCGCGTGCACCCGGAAATCGCCAAGGCGCTGAAGACTCGCGAGTCCATCCTGATCGACGAGCTCGAGCAGAACTCGCACAAGCACATCATCATTCAATCCGACGCTACCCTGCATTGGGAGCAGTACGACATCTACTAAACCGGGGAAAGGCTTCGCACCACTTCCGCGCAGAAAACAAAATAGCCCGTGGCCGCAAGGCCCGGGCTTTTTGTATCTTCGGAGCCAAATCCGATTCGTCTCCTATCCCGAAGCCTAGTGTCCCATCCCTCGAACTTGAATCACCAAACTCTCAACGGGTCTGCCTGTGGTATGCTTGCCGCATCTAGACGAATCGCGTCTATCCGCCCAGACAGGTTCATTCCCGAATATCAAGCACTCGTTCAACACGCTCGCGTTCCGGATATAGCGCTTCCCTCAGTGAGGCACCATGCAAAGAATTCAGGTTTTTTTGTCCTTCTTGATGTCGTTCTTACTCCTAAGCGCCTCCGCAGGCTTGGAAGGTTGCGGTTCCAGGGACGCGACGCCCGCGGCCGTGGCTCAGCAGACCGCCAACAATTCCTCCCAGGCGCCCGCACAGCCCCCCGCTGACGGTTCAAGCGGCCAAGCCGCGCCATCTGATCAGGGTCAGCAGTCCGCGCAGTTGCCGGAAGTGAATCTATCCGCGGATGGTCTGGACGAACTGCTTGCGCCCGTTGCACTTTACCCCGACCCCGTACTGGCCGTATTGCTGCAAGCGTCCGTCGATCCCCAGGAAGTGATGGACGGCGGAAACTGGCTGGCCTTGGACCAGAATCAAAATTTAAAGGAAGCGGCTCTGGATGTTGCGTCCCAAAAAGCTGGCTTTACGCCGGTGATGCAGGCGCTCTTGCACTATCCCACGGTGGTGGATTTGATGTGTCAGCAGTTTGACTGGACCAAGCAGCTCGGCGCCGCCTATCAGGGCAATCCAAAAGCGGTGCTCGAATCGGTACAAAGGCTCCGCGCACAGGCGGTGGACACCGGCGCGCTGAAAAGCTCGCCGCAGATGAGCGTAAACCTCAAGCAGGATCAGGGAAAAGAGATAGTGGAGCTAAAGCCCGCCGATCCCAAAATCGTGTATGTGCCGCAGTACAATCCCGCCCAGGTTTTCTCCACCACCACCACGACCACCTCCGGCGGGACAACCACGACTACCACGACCACCAGTGGCGCGCCATCTGCCACCAACTCCACCGTCGTGGTTCAACAGGAAAAGTCCGGAGTGAGCACGGGAACGGCGGTGATGATCGGACTGCTGGCGTTCGGCGCCGGCATCGCAGTGGGTTCCGCGATCAACAACAATCATTATTACTATCCGGCGTGGGGATATGGCGGCGTATATTACGGCCCCAGACCCTATTATCCTCCGCCCTATCGCCCGGTGTATTACCCCGGCTGGGGCGGGGGCTATCATTACAACCGGCCGGTCCATTACGGCAACACAAACATCTACATCAACAACAATAATAATTACTACAACCGCTTCAACAACAATAATAATCTCAATGCGAATTATCGCCCGAACCCGGTTCCATACAATAACAACCAGAACGGTGTCTACGCGAAGAGCATGGGAAATAATCCCGGCGGAAATCAGGGAGCGAACTACCGCCCCAGCACCACCAACAACGCCAGCAATTGGAAGGGCCAGAACACCTATCAGGGCAACAAGTCCGGCGGCGCCGCAAACGCGAATGTGAACGCGCGGCCTGCCACGGGAAACGTCCAAAACCGGCCGGGCGGCGCGAGTGCGGGAAGTAATGCAAACAACGCGCAGCGGCCGGGCGGCGGCAATAACTCCAACAATTTGAAGGGCCAGAGCACCTATCAGGGCAACAAAGCCGGCAATACCGCAAACACGATGCAGGGCCGGCCGGCCACGTCGTCCGGAAATGCAAACGCCGGTGCGAACAATCGCGTCAACGCCGGCAATCCTCCAGCAAGAAATCCTTCGGGCGATCGCGGGTTTGCGCAAGCTGGAGGGACACGGCCAACCACGGGCAGCACCCAAGCCTCGCGGCCCTCCACTGCCAATGCGCCCGCGTCGAGACCCGCGGCGTCCACGCAACCGCCAGCCCGCTCATCGTCGCAGCCGTCCGGCCGCCCGGAATCCTCCAGCGGCGGAGCTTTCGGGGGCGCCAGCAATGCAAAAAGTGATAAAGCGGCAAGCAGTCGCGGTCAAGCCAGCATGAGCGCCAAGCCGAACTCGAGCGGCGGCACGCCGCGAAAGAGGTAAGAGATGAACCCGAAAATTCCGAGTAACGGTGGAACGAAAATGCGCGCGAGAATTTTTTTGACTGTGTTTTTTCTCTTTTTGTTTCTGGCCGTCGGACTCGCCAAAGCCACGGACCAAAAAACTTTCGCCACTCCGGCCGAGGCCGTGCAGGCGCTCGTAAAGGCCGCGGAGGACGGCAATCAGGATGAAATGCTGGCTGTCTTTGGCGATGATGGCAAGGAACTGGTGTACTCCGGCGACGCGGTCCAGGACAAGGCGAACATGCAGAGCTTCGTGAAGGCCTACAAAACGAAGCACGCTCTCGTGACCCGGGACAAGGACGCGCGCATCCTCCAGGTGGGTGCGAACGACTGGCCTATGCCCATTCCCCTGGTGAACGATGGCGGGCACTGGCGTTTTGACACCGCGACCGGCAAGGAAGAACTCCTTTATCGCCGCATTGGCCACAACGAATTGGGCGCGATCGCCGCCTGCCGCGGCTTCATCGACGCGCAAAGGGACTACTCAGCGGTCGGCCACGACGGATTGCCCGCCGGGATTTATGCCCAGAAATTAATGAGCAACCCTGGCAAACAGAATGGCCTGTACTGGGAAACCAAAGAAGGTGAACCGGCCAGCCCCGCGGGGCCCTTCCTGGCGCAAGCCGGAGGCGAAGGCTATGAATCGCCGGGAACAGACGTACCCTACCATGGTTACCTGTATCGGATTTTGCAGGCACAAGGGACGGCGGCACGAGGGGGAGCGAAAAGCTATCTGGTCGGAGGCCAATTGACCGAAGGCGTGGGCCTGGTCGCTTACCCCGCGCAATACAAAGTGAGTGGCGTGATGACCTTCGTCATCAATCAGCGCGGCGTCGTCTACCAGAAGGATTTGGGAGAAAAAACCCTGGAACTTGCCGGAGCGATGACCGAATACGACCCGGACAGCACCTGGAAAAAAGTTACGGATTAAGCAAAAGCCGCAAAGAAGCGCCGGCCTGTGGCTGCAGCCTGAGTTTCAGAGTGCAGCAATCTGTCGCACTATCGCCGCAATTCAATCCGCCGCGGTTCAATCGGGGTCGCGAGTTTCACGATCATTGCTCGCTGACTGGCTTCCCGGAAATACGTTGTAATTCGGCGCGGGCATCGGTTTTTCGCCCATGCGGTCTCGCCAGAGGAATTTGTTAAGCACGAGGCTGTCGGCTGCGTCGGCGTGGCTGAAATCGAGGTTTTTCCCTTCCGTCCAATCTTTGGTGTTTACCTCGTACAGCAGGCCATTGTCGCGATTGCGATAGTCGGCGTGAAAGGCGGGCTGCGTACCGGGACCGTTGAACAGAGGAGCCATCACCGCCGCGCGCGAATCGTTGGCATTCATCGGCGGCGCTCCCAGCAGGGCTTCGATCGTCCGCACCATGTTTACCGTGGTATAAAAATGATGGTCCACAAAAGCGCCGCTCGTCCCTTCGTGCGCTTCCGCAAACGGTGCGTACTTGCTGATCACCAGCGCAATGCTCCTGTGCGAATCCACGTGGTCCGGGCCGTCCTGCGCATCATCCTCCAGTATCAGGATCGCCGTGTCGGCCCAATAAGCGGTCTGCGAAATCGCCTCAACCACACGGCCGACGGCAAGATCGTTGTCCGCCACGGAAGCCGCCGGCCTCGGCTGGCCCTTCGTTCCGCCCGCCGTGTGGTCGTTCGGCAGCCGCAGCAGGATGAATTGCGGCATCGTGTCCGTTCCTGCTTTGCGCGAACTCACGAAGCCCTCGAACTCATTCAAGAATTCATCCGCGCGCAACTGGTCGGGATACGCCACCTCAAAATCGGGAAACACCGGATCAAAGTGTCCGCGCAGCTCCTCTTGTGATGCGATGTTTTTCGCCAGTACCGGAATCTCCCAAGGATACGGGCTTGCGCCGCCGCGCGGATCGCCCACATTTTTCTCCAGCGGCTCGCCTTTCTTGATTACCGTGCGGGCGCAGGTTACACCCGCAACTTTAGGCGGGCCACTTGCCCGTTTTTTCTTGTCTGCCGGGCCATTGCACCAGCGCGAAACGATGTATTCGCCGTAGTGCCGGTAGGAAATTCCGTGGCTCGCAAAATTCTTCCAAAGATACCCGCCGGTCGGCTCACCCGCGTCGGGAAGCTCATCCTCCACTGAAATCCCGCCGAGCAGTTCGCCTTCGGAATCGTAGGTATGTTCGTGCCCGCGATAGCCGATAGGCCAGGTCTTCTCGATATAGTCGGAAATCGAAGCCGAGGTGGACCACACGTGCCCGTCGCCGGAGACATCGCCGCTGTCGTAAAAATTGTCCAGCACGCCGAACTGCCGCGCCAGCTTGTGCTGGTTCGGCGTAATCTCCTCGCCGTACATCGCCAGCGAAGCGTCGCCATCACCCGCGCCCAAGTCACCAAAAACCTGATCGTAGGTCCGGTTTTCCTTGATGATGTAAATCACGTGCTTGATCTTGTTCTCGCCCACCGCGAACGGAACCTGGTCCACGTTGCCTTGCGCCGCGTTCATCGCTGCTGCTTGTCCCGTCCACTCTGCAAGGCGTGCCGGAATGTCCGCCAGCCGGATGCGTGCCAGCGATCCGTGAGTCATCGCTGGAACGTAAGGGAACTCTGGCTCACCATCCGCGCCTTTCTTGAGCGGAACCCGATTTGGCCCCGAACCACGGCCCTTGGCGCTGCCGATCAGTAGATCATTCGACGTTGCAGCCACCACCGTCGGGTAAAACTCGGTGGAAATAAATCCTGCCGCCGGCTGCGGCCCATCCGCGCTTGGATGTCTCAGATCGAATACCGCTACAGAATCGGAAATCGCATCCGCCGAAAAGAGGGTATTTTCATCCGGCGAAAGCGCGAGGTTCTCGGGATCGCTGCCGCCATATTTTTGTCCCGGCAACTTAGTCGAAAGCGTGTAAAGAATTTTTCCGCTCTTTGTATCCAACGCATCAATTTCATCGCGATTCGTCAGCGCCACGAACAACCGCGAATCGTCACGGCTCAGCAGCAAGGCCGTCGGATGCGATCCGCCCGCGAGGGGCGCTTCGGACTTTTGCAGCGAAATCATTCGCCGGACAGTGCCTCTCTCCAGATCCAATTCCGCCACCGTCGAGGCATTCCACAGCGACACAAATCCCCTTTTCCCATCCCGGGTCATCACCGCCGTATACGGCAGCGATCCAGGTATCCGCTTGTATGTCGAAAGGTCGAACCGGTGCACGATTTTTCCGTCGTCCGCACGCAACAACATCGCCTCGTCGGAACTGTTACATGCCAGCAGGATGCGCTCTTCTCCGCCGCTCATCCCAACGCTCAATCCCGCTGGATACGTCACATCCTTGAACTGCTCGCGCCGCACTTTCCCGTGCGGCAACTTTTCCCGCGGCGCCAGCGGCAGAAACCTTTCCGGCGTTACACGTCCATTCTCAAAGCGGTAAACCGCAATCCCGTTCCCCGTGCTTCCCTTCTCTCCTCCCTGCGGATCGGTCAGCGCAGCAATGGATGCGTATAAATGTTTCCCATCCACACTGAATGCCAGTCCCAGGAAGTACGTTTGTTTCGCGTCGCTTCCCAAGCAGTCATCGGGAAAATCTCGCAGCTCGTTGGTCGCCAGGTTCAAAACCGTCAGGGACTGCTTCTCCTGCGAGGTGTAAGCGCCGTAGCCACTGTGCAGCAGCACCGCGAACTGTCCGTCCGGCGAAATTACCGCCGCTGTCGGAAAATTATTCGTCGGCCGCGGGTCGCCTGGCACTTCACCAAGAAGCTTGCCGCTCGGAAGTTGCAACGGCCGAGACCCCTGCCCTCCTCGCGCCATGGGCGAGAAAAGCACGCTCAGTACCGCCGGCAAAAACAAAAAGCATAGAGAAGATTGTCCGCGTCGCATCACGGGATTATACGGAATCCTGCATGACCCGGCTGTAAACAAGTTTTTCGTGGACTTGCGCATCGATCTGCAATCCGACTGTCGCAAGTATACTTGCCTCGTTTTCCACTGGATTTTAAATGGCGGCGCGCGTGTTATACTTCGCGCCTCAGTTCAGGGGAAACCGAATGCTTAGAAAATTCATAGTTTTGTTTTTCGCTTTCATACTGCCAGCCGCCGCGCAATCCATCGCTATCCGCGCGGGCAATCTGATCGATCCCGCCAAAGGCACGGTCAGCAAGGATCAGATCATTCTCGTCGAAAATGGCAAGATCACCGGCGTCGGCGCAGGCCTTGCGATTCCGAAAGACGCGCAAATCGTCGATCTCTCCAAAGAATGGGTGATGCCCGGCCTGATCGACGCCCACACCCACATCACCTTCCAGGAAATTCCGGGTAAGGCTCCTTTCGAAGCGATGTATTTAAAGGAAGCGTCGCCCTATCGCGCCCTGCGCGGACTGCACAACGGGCAGATCCTGCTCAACGCCGGCTTCACCACCATGCGCGAAGTTGGCAACGAAGCCGACTACGCCTGCAGCGATTTAAAAAAGGCCATTCACACGGGCTGGTTCGATGGGCCCACTCTGCAGTGCGCGGGCAAAATTATCGGTCCGTTCGGCGGCCAATCCAAGGGCATGCCGGAAGAGGTGGGCTCCTTCTGGCTTCACGAATATATTGACGCCGACAGCGCGGATGAAATTCGCAAGGCCATCCACCAAAACATCTACTACGGCGCGGACGTCATCAAACTCGCCGCCGACAACAGCGATTATTTCTATACCGAAGACGAGATTCGTGCGGCCGCGGAGGAAGCCCACAATGCCGGACGCGCCCTGGCCGTCCACGTTTATGGTGGCCGCGCCGCCGACAACGTAATTCGCGGCGGCGCCGATTCCGTCGAGCACGGCTTCACCTTGACCGTCGATCAGCTCAAGCTCATGAAGGAAAAAGGCACCTTCCTCGTCGGCACAGACTTCCCGGCGGCTCATCTCGCGGGACTCAACCCCTCCAACGATACACTTGCCGACGCCACCAAACTGGGCAACCAGATCATCGAACGCCTAAGCAACGCCAACAAAATCGGCGTGAAGATGGCCTTCGGCTCGGACACCGTGACCGAACTACCCGGCCACACGCGTGCCGACATGGTTTGGGACTACCTGCCTGTATGGCGCGCCGCAGGCGTATCGCCGGCCGACACTCTCAAAGCCATGACCACCAACGGCGCCGAACTCTTGCGCATCGCCAAAGAACGCGGATCCATCTCTCCGGGCCTCTTCGGCGACATCATCGCCATGCCCGCCGACCCGCTCCAAGACACCGAATCCTTGCGCAAGATTAACTTCGTAATGAAAAACGGCAAAATCATTCGCCCCGCAAAGTAATAACACCTGAATCGAGCACAAACGCCCGGGCCATCGCCCGGGCGTTTTCGTTTGGAAATCCAACTTGCGTCGCGCTTCTACGATCCCGAATAGCGCTGCTCTTTCCAGGGATCGCCATACGCGTGATATCCGTTACGCTCCCAGAACCCCAGCCGGTCGTGGTCCAGCAGCATGAATCCGCGCACCCACTTCACGCTTTTCCAGGCGTACAAATGCGGCACGATCAGCCGCAGCGGCCCGCCATGCTCCGCCGCCAGCGGCTCGCCGTCGTGTTCGAACGCAAACAGCACCTCCGGCCGCAGCAAATCCTTCAGCGGGATATTCGACGTATACCCCTCTTCCGCCAGCACCAGCACGTATGCCGCATCCGGCTTGGCGTGAGCGCGCTCCAGCACGTCCGTGAACCGCACGCCCTTCCAGCGGTTGTCCAGGCGGCTCCAGCGCGTCACACAATGAAAATCGCTCGTCGATTCCACCTGCGGCAACGCGCGGAATTCTTCCCACGTCAGCCGCAGCGGCATCTCCGCCAGCCCGCTGATCTTGAAATCCCATTTCGCGGCATCAAACTCCGGCACCCGCCCGTAATGCAGCACCGGCCACTTGATCGTCAGCGACTGTCCGGGAGGCAACCGCCCCTCGGCCCGCGCTTGCTTCTCTTTTGCCCGCCTTCCACCGTCATCCCCGAATATCGGCATCCTCACACCTCTGCGCGATTAGAGTCCGACCCGCCGGAATGGTTTCACGCCCGCCCTCCGACATTCCTTTACCCGCTATCGGGCCGATTTATGCTACTTTGACCCTTCGCCCCCGTACAGCGAAGGACCGTCTTTCCAAGGAGTTCCCCCATGGCCACGCCAGCGCCCCTCAGCGATTTGAATCGCCGCTTCGAAATCCCCGGCATCGCCAAAATCACTAATGGTCAAGGTGGATTCCCCTGCGTGCGGGTCACCACCCCGCGGGCCTCCGGCGAAGTCTATCTGCACGGAGCGCACGTCACCTCCTGGCAGCCCGCCGGTGCCGAAGAAGTTCTTTTCCTCAGCTCGAAATCCCGCTGGCAGGATGGCTCCGCAATTCGCGGCGGTGTGCCCATCTGCTTTCCCTGGTTTTCCAACCGCGCCGAAGATCCCCACTCTCCCGCTCACGGCCTGGTGCGCGCAAAATCCTGGCAACTCGAAGGCATCACCCACGCCGATCACGACGTCACCATCGCTCTCTCCACCTCCGCCGATGCCTCCACGCGAAAAACCTGGCCCGGCGATTTTCATCTGCTCTTCTGCGTCACCTTTGGCGAGCAGCTTCGCCTCGAACTCATCGTCACCAATCACGGCGCTTACTCTTTCCGTTTCGAGGAGGCCCTCCACTCCTACTACCGCGTCGGCAACGTCGAATCCGCGCGACTCCGCGGCCTGAACGGCGTCGCCTACATTGACAAAACCGCCGCTGGCCGCGAAAAACACCAACATGGTGATCTCGTGCTCGCCGCAGAATCGGATCGCATCTATCGCAAAACCTTGGCCTCCATCGAGATCGACGACCCCGCTCTCCACCGCCGCCTCCTCGTCGCCAAGGAAGATTCCCGCGACACCGTTCTCTGGAATCCCTGGTCCGAGAAAGCCAAAGCCATGACCGACCTCGGCCCCAACGAATGGCGCCAATTCGTCTGCGTCGAAACCTGCAACATCGGCGATCACTCCATCTCCCTCGAGCCCGCCCAGACGCACACCATGGCCGCGCTCATCTCCGTAAACACCATCTGAATCGCGCGGGTTTCGCTTCGTGGTCGCTCTGCTTCCTTACTTCGCTGCCTGCTCGCCTCATTACTTCATCCCGCGTGCTATCATTCTTTCATCTACGCATTCGAAGGCGAACCCTAGATGCCCGCACGCATTCTCGACGGCCTGAAAATCCGCGACGAAATCTTCTCCGAACTGAAAGCTGACATCGCCAAGCTCCATGCGCAGGGCGTCCGCCCCGGCCTCGCCGCCGTTCTCATCGGCGAAAATCCCGCCTCGCAGCTCTACGTCAAAAGCAAAATCGCCGCCTGCGAAGAGCTCGGCCTGGCCAGTTGGCTGCACACTCCGCCCGCCACCGTTTCCACCGATTACCTGCTGCAACTCGTTGGCGACCTCAACGCCGACAACAACGTTGATGGCATCCTCATCCAGCTCCCGCTCCCCTCGCAAATCGATTCCAAGCGCGTACTCGAATCCGTCAATCCCGCCAAGGATGTCGATGGCTTTCATCCCGTCAGCATGGGCATGCTGGTCAGCAATCGCCCCGGCCTCGTCGCCTGCACTCCCGCCGGTTGCATGGAAATTCTTCGCCGCAACCATATTCCCATCGAAGGCGCCAACGCCGTCGTTCTCGGCCGCAGCGACATTGTCGGCAAGCCCATGGCCCTGCTCCTCCTCCACGCCAACGCCACCGTCACCATTTGCCACTCCAAAACGCGCGAGCTACCCGGCGTCATCCGCCGCGCCGACATTCTCGTCGCCGCCATCGGCAAAGCCGGCTTCGTGCAACCCGCTTGGCTCAAGCCCGGCGCCACGGTCATCGATGTCGGCACCAACAAGGTCACCGATCCCGCCGAAGCCGCGCAGCTCCTCCGCAATTTTCCGGGGCGTCTCGAAAAATTCCGCGCCAAAGGCAACGTCCTCATCGGCGACGTTCACCCCGACGCCGTCCAAGTCGCTGGCGCGCTCTCGCCCGTTCCTGGTGGCGTCGGCCCCATGACCATCACCATGCTCATGAGCAACACGGTCAAAGCCGCCCGTCTTCGTCGCGCCTCCAACGCAGCCGTCGCGACACAGTGAACACCAATCGTTGTTATCATCGCATCGGAAGGGCACGACTTCAGCTTGCCCTGAGCGAAGCCGAAGGGTCGTGCCGCTCACGCTTCCGGAATTCTTGGGCTTTAGCCCCTGGGGTTTTCCAAATCCCTTCGATCACGAAGAGGGATCGCGACGCATGCTGAAACTCGGCCTCACCGGCGGCATCGCCAGCGGCAAAAGTGCCGTCGCCGCTCTTCTCCGCGAACTCGGTTTCTCCGTCCTCGACGCCGATTCCGCCTCTCACAAACTCATGGAGCCCGGCCAACCCGCGCGCGACGAAATCCTGCAAACCTTCGGCGCCGATCTCGCCGACGCTTCCGGCCGCATCGACCGCGCCAGGCTCGCCTCCATTGTTTTCGCCGATCCCGCCAAGCTCGCCAGGCTCAACGCCATCCTCCATCCCCGTGTCGAGCAGATCATCTTCCGCCAACTCGACGACTGGCAAAAAAGCGGCGTTCGCGACGCCGCCTTCGTCGAAGCCGCCCTGCTCGTCGAAGCCGGCATGGATGCCAAGCTCGACGGCCTCGTCGTCGCCTGGTGCGAACCCGAGCAACAACTCGCACGCCTCCGCACGCGTGGCATGAGCGATCTCGATGCCCGGCGCCGCATCGCCGCCCAGCTCCCCCTCGAACAAAAACTCAAGCGCGCCACCTACACCATCAACTGCTCGGGCACCCTCGACGAAACCCGCGCCCAGGTCCAGGCCCTCGCCGCCCGCCTCCGCAAGCGTCCGAATACTTAATTCTGCCCCGGTCCGGCGGCAATGGCCCCCGCTGCAGTAGCCCCTCTCCCAGCGCCGGAGGCGCGAAAGACGTTAGCCCTGTGCACCTGCCCCGAGCGTAGCCGAAGGTTGAGCACTAGGACTCCGTCCCCCAACAAGTCCAGAGCACCGGAGGTGCGACGGACTCCGCACCTCTCATTCCCCTAGCTACACGTGCCAACCTGTGGCAAGCTATTCCCATGGGAAACAAAGACAGAGGCAAGCGCGAAACCAAGAAGCCCAAAAAAGTCATTCCAAAACTTCCGCCGGCACGCCGCGACGCTGGCGTCATCCCCACACACGTCATCAAAAAAGTCGGCGAATAACCTGCGCCAAAATCCATCTTCGGCCTGATTCAAACTTGGTCCGCGTGGAGTCACGGCTCCTCCACTGGCGCAGGAAAATCTGAAGTGTGTCATTCCGAATCTCGTTCGCCTATTGAACGGGATGAGCAATCTGCTGTTCCCCGATTCTTGCAATCTGCCCCTCCTGCGCCTTGTTCCGATTCCCGTCACCCCACCAAGATCCATCCAGGACATTAGCAACCGGCAACAATCTTCACCGCTCGATTACCGGTGCCGGGTAACTATTTAAGTACTTGACACGCAGTCCCAGAAGTGTAAAGTCTCCGTTATCGGCAGTTTGCTGTATCCCTCCGGTTGTTGCGGGCCTCGTTGACATCTCGACACGAAAAACCCCTTTCTCGTGCCTGCCTTCGTGACCTGCTCCCCGGATCGAATTGAATCAGAATGGAGGATTGCACATGGCTACATTCAAGCTCGGAAAAAATACACCTAAGTTTGATACTCGAACCTTGCGCTTCGGAAAATATCTCACCGCGGAATTGCCGCCCCCGCCCGCCACCGTCAACTATGCAAAACCTGTACCTTCCTGGCCCATGATGGGCAATGACAAATACGGCGACTGCACCTGCGCTGCCGCCGGCCACATGATCGAGGAGTGGACCGCCAACACCAGCACGGAAAAAACCCTTTCCGACCAGCAGATCCTCGCCGCCTACAACCATTTCGCCAAGGGCAACGCTGACGCCGGCGCCAACATGCTCGATGTCCTCACCTATTGGCGGAAAACCGGTATCGGCGGCGACAAAATAACCGCCTTCACCCAATTGGAACCGCAAAACGACATCGAGGTTCGCGACGCCGTCAATCTCTTCGGCAACTGCTATATCGGTGTTGCCCTTCCGAACTTTGCCGTCGCGCCGGGCACCGACTTCTTGCAGACTCCCTGGGTCGTCCCACCGCAGGGTCCCGTGGGCAACGCCGCGCCCAATCCCAACAACGGCCATTGCATCCCCGCAGTGGCCTACGATGAGCGCAACCTCTACGTCGTCACCTGGGGCGCCCTAAAATCGATGAGTTGGCAGTTTTACGATGCCTACGCCGACGAGTCGTTCGCCGTTCTCAGCGCCGACTGGATCACCAAGAAGGGCGTCGCCCCTTCCGGCTTCAACATGGCCGCCCTCATGCAAGACCTGGCCGAAGTAGTCGCGGCCTCATCCGCCGCAGCCGCAAACGCGTGACGCCTGCGCCACGCGAAATCTGAATCTCGACAACGATGTGTCACCCCAGGGCGACCCATCACCAAATGGGGTGGCCTACCCTATGCGCCTTTCGCATAGGGTAGGTCCGCTCCTTCTTTTTCCCACTCACTTAGTTCCTAAATGTAGCGCTGACTTCCAAGTCAGGCCGCCGGGGAGGCTGCCTCTTGAGTTCCGCCGTCTCTTGCCCGTCATCCCACTGGCCCTGAACGTTTTCCCCAATCAAAACAACGCGAAGGGCACTCCGAGTTCCGGTTTTGCCACCCGAGTCTGGGGTTTCCCACCACTTCTTCTTCCCTTCCTGAATAATGATCTCTGATTACAGATTACCTTCCCCTTGACGCTCAACCGTTCGAATGAGTACCACATAATTAACTATTGACTACGTTACTAAACTTATGCTATAATTAAATGTGACACTCGCGTACCACCTCGCCCTGACCAGTTCCTGTGGAACCGCATTCGCTTCTTTCCCACATTCCGCCTCAACGCTTCCTCTCTCCCGCTCGGAACTCTCGGCTAGCAGCTACAGGCGATCGTCTTCTCTCTTGACTCGATCACTCTCGCGAATCTCCAAATTCCACTCTCTTTCTTTTCAATCACTTCCTCACTCTTTCATTTCTCATACCACCCTTAACCCGCATTACTCCAATAACTTTCGCACTCTTGCGCCAAATATGGGGGGGATACCCCCCGCCTAGTCCAACCAATGCAGATCCCTGTCCGCGGCAGAGTGTCTGCTCCCTGCCGCCGTGCATCCTCTAACTCCTTTCCTCTCACATTCCTCCAAGACGGACGCCGACAACCCCTTTCCTTTGATAAATCTCCGTAAAGCTGGGGGGGTGTCCCCCTCTGGTCATACCACCTGGCTCTGCTCCTTCTCTGCCTTGCTCCTCACTCGCCACTCGCCACTTCCCCCGTAACTCCTTTCCCTGCCACTCTTACGCCAAAACAGGGGGGTACCCCAGACTGGTCATACCAATCTCGGGTTCGACGTTCCGATTCTGCTCGTCACTCGCCACTTCTGCTTTCCTTCTTTGCTTCACTCTTCTCTCTTCCGCTACAATTCTTGGCTTGCCCTATTGCCCTGGGGCTCCGAGGTGACCGGATGAGTGGTCTGGTGCGAATTGGTGTGCATTCCCGCCGGCGTTTCCTTCCTGGCGGCTGCTGGACCCTGCTCCTGCTGGCCATCGCTTCCCTGCCCCTCGCGCCCGCCTCCGCCGCCCAGCAGCGCCGGGAGCGCGAACCCAACTCCGTCTACGCCCAGCGCCGCGCCAAGCTGGCTTCCACCGTTGACGCGCCCGTCATCCTCACCGGCTTGACTGGCCGCGAGGAAGACAGCCAGGCCTATGTCTTCGCCCAGGATGAAAATTTCTACTACCTCACCGGCCACAACGAAGAAGGAGCCGGGCTGATCCTCCTTCCTCCCGCTGGCAGCGCCAAGAAAGACGATTTCGATGGCCCGCGCGAGATCTTCTTTCTCCCCGAGAAGAACCCCGCAAAGGAAAAGTGGGACGGCGTGCGCATGTCCCCCAGCGATCCCGGCATTCAAGCGCGCACCGGATTCGCCGACGTCCGCACGGTCTCCCAAATGCGCGCAGTGGTTGAAAAACTCGCCCGGTTCTACCCCAACTTCTACACCATCCTTCCCTACGAGAAAGAGTTGGGCGGCTATCCCCACGAAAAAGAAACCGTGGACTGGCTGAAACTTGCCGTGCCCCAGGTCAGCCTGAAAGACATCCGCGCCGGCATTACCGATCTGCGTTTGATCAAGTCGCCCACCGAGATCGTGTTTCTCCGCCAGGCCATCGATCTTTCGCTCGATGCGCATTTCGCGGCCATGAATATGATGCGCCCGGGCTTGTGGGAATATCAGGTCGCCGCCAAGATGGTGGAAGTTCACGCGATGGGCGGCTCGGAAGCCGAAGCCTACGCTCCGATCGTCGGCGCTGGGCCCAACTCCACGGCGCTGCATTACGACAGGCTGGGCCGCAAGATTCAGGACGGCGACATCGTGGTGCTGGATGTGGGCGCGCAATACTCCGGCTATGCCGCGGACATCACCCGCACCCTCCCCGCCAACGGCAAGTTCACGCCGCGCCAGCGCGAAATTTACGACATCGTCCTTGGAGCACAGAATGCCGCGCTCGCCGCGTTAAAGCCCGGCGCGGACATGTGTCGCAAGGGCAAGCAGAGCCTGTACAAAATCTCCTACGACTACATCAACTCGCACGGAAAAGATCAGAACGGCAAGCCGCTCGGCCAATATTACATTCACGGGCTCGGCCACAACATCGGCCTGGACGTCCACGACCCAGGCGATTCCTGCAAACCGCTGCAGCCCGGGCAGGTGGTCACCATGGAGCCGGGCATCTACATCCCCGACGAAAACCTCGGCGTGCGCATCGAAGACGACGTGCTCATCACCGAATCCGGCTACGAACTGCTTAGCAGCAAGCTCCCCCGCAGCCCCGACGAAATCGAAAAAATCATGGCCGAAGCCGCCAAACAACTCCCCGCTGAGGCCAAGCCGTGAAGCCAATCATCACCTCCAGGGTTCGATTGACCATCGTGCAAGCCCGCCGTTATACTGGAGTTTCGCGTTGGGAGCGCGGTTCTTCCCGGCGTGCCTCGTGTCATTCCACGCGTCGCTCCTTCGGGCTGCCGTCTGGAATTTGCGAATTGCTTCTAACTTTTACAGGGAGTCTGCTGCCGCTCTGCGCGGCGCCACGAACTTATGAGCAGCGTTAAAGCCACACAGCTTCGCCCCGGCATGGTCATCCAGCACGAGGGCCAGCTTTTCACCGTTTTCAGCACCGATCACCGCACCCCCGGCAACAAGCGCGGCTCCATGCAAACGCGCCTGAAAAACCTCCGGAACGGGATCATGATCGATTTCCGGTTCCGCGCGGAAGAGTTTGTCGACCGCGCCGTTCTCGACGAGATCCAATTCGAGTACCTCTACAACGAGGGCGACGAATTCCATTTCATGAACACGGAATCCTTCGAGCAGATGCAGATGACCCGCGACGAACTCGGCGAGACCGTCAACTATTTGATCCCCAACACCGTCGTCAAAATCGAATTCTTCGAGGAAAAGCCCATCGGCGTCGACCTGCCCGACACCATGGACATGAAGGTCGTCCAGACCGAGCCGACTTTGCAGAAAGCCACGGCCAGCGCGGTGATGAAGCCTGCCACGCTCGAAACCGGCCTGGTGGTCAACGTCCCGCCTTTCGTCAACGAAGGCGACCGCATCCGCGTGGACACCTCCGAAGCGCGTTACGTCCAGCGCGTCGAATAATTTCCGCCGCCGCAGCTGAGCTGGCTTCCCGCCGGTTCGGAAGAGGCAAAAGCAAAAGAGCTCCCGGCCAGCCGGGAGCTCTTTTTGTCTTCCGAATTTTTCACTCCAAAAAAATCCCTCGCGCCGATCTCCGGCGAAAGCTCAGGCCTTGCTCGCGACGCCCTTCTCACCAGCAGGATGCGCGCCAAACACGCGGTCGAAGATCTTGTCCACATTCCTCAATTGTCGCTGCAAGTCAAAAGTGTGCTCGAGCTCCTGCGCTGTCAGATACTTCGTCACGCGTGCATCCTTCGCTACGCGTTCCCGGAAACTCGTCTCCGTCTCCCACGAAGCCATGGCATTCTCCTGCACCGCTTTGTAAGCCTCGTCTCTCGCCATCCCCTTCTCGACAAGGTCCTGCAGCAACTGCCCTGAGAAGACCAGTCCATGCGTGGATTCGAGGTTGCGCAACATGCGTTCGGGAAACACGCGCATCTGGCTGACGAGTTGGGTCATCTTGGAGAGCATGTAGTCCACCAGAATGGTGGAATCGGGAAGAATGATGCGCTCGACGCTGCTGTGCGAAATGTCCCGCTCGTGCCACAACGCAACGTCCTCGTAGGCAGCCACCATGTTCCCGCGCACCAGCCGCGCGAGGCCGCAGATCTGTTCGGAGGTGACAGGATTCCGTTTGTGCGGCATGGCGGAACTGCCGCGCTGCTCGTTTCCGAAATGTTCTTCGGCTTCGCGCACTTCCGTGCGCTGAAGATGGCGGATTTCCAGGGCAATTTTCTCAAGCGTGGCGGCAATCAGCGCGAGCGCGCTGAGATATTGCGCGTGGCGATCGCGCTGGATGACCTGGGAAGCGACAGGGGTGACTTGCAAGCCAAGCTTGTCGCAGATTTTTTCTTCGATTTCCGTGCCGAGATGCGAAGCGTTGCCGACGGCGCCGGAGATTTTGCCGAATGCCATGGTGCGGGCGGCTTCACGGAAGCGCGCGATGTTGCGCTGGTTTTCGGCAAACCAGTTGGCGATTTTCAGGCCGAACGTAATGGGCTCGGCGTGAATGCCGTGGGTGCGGCCGATCTGCGGAGTGTGCTGGAATTCGTGCGCGCGCAAATCGAGAACTTCGCCGAAGAGAACGAGGCCGCGCTCGATGATGTGCGAAGCGTCACGAACGAGGAGTGCTTGCGCGGTGTCCACGACATCGTTGGAGGTCATGCCGTAGTGCAGCCAGCGCGCGGCGGCGGGATCGCCGATGGATTCACCGACAGCCATGGTGAAAGCGATGACGTCGTGCTTGACGCGGGCTTCGAGTTCGTTGACGCGTTGGGCGTCGACCTTGGCGCGCGAGCGGAGGGTTGCGGCAGCGTCTTTGGGCACCAGGCCAGCTTCGGCAAGGGTGTCGGCAGCGGCGAGTTCAACATCCAGCCATTTCTGGTAGCGGTTGGTGTCGCTCCAGACACGGCCCATTTCTTCGCGGGTATAGCGTGGAATCACGTAATTATCTCCGTGGGAAATCCACGATAATCATACGGTATTTCGGTGGATGGATGCGACTCTAGAGACCTGCCATCCGGAATCGCAAAGAACAATCTAGCGGAGGAAATCTTCGAGCTGGATGCGGGAGCCGGTTTGCGCGTCGCGGTATTTGACGATGACGGCGCAAGAGAGGGAGAGTCCCCATTTTTTTCCGGCGGGATGGGTGACGGCGCGAGAGCCCGGAATTACCACGGCGTCTTCGGGAATGATGAGCGGCTGATCGGCGTTTGAGGAATAGACGGTGTCGCGAACGAGGTCGTAGACGGGGATGGAGCGGTTGAGAATGGTGCCGGTGCCGAGGACAGCGCGGCGCTTGACGATGGTGCCTTCGTAGATTCCGGAATTGCCGCCGACCAGGACTTCGTCTTCGATGATGACGGGGAGCGCTCCGACGGGTTCGAGGACTCCGCCGATCTGAGAGGCGGCGGAGATGTGGCAATTGCGGCCGACCTGGGCACAGGAGCCGACCAGCGCGTGGGAGTCGATCATGGTGTTTTCGCCGACATAGGCGCCGACATTGACAAACATGGGTGGCATGCAGATGACGCCGCGAGCGATGTGGGCGCCATCACGAATGCTGGAGCCGCCGGGAACGATGCGAATGCCGTCGGCGACGGAAAAGGAGTGGAGCGGATAGGTGGATTTATCGAAAAAAGGGAGCTTGGACGAATCGACGGACATATCCACGATGGTGCCCATGCGGAAACCGAGGAGAATTCCCTTTTTCACCCAGGGGTTGGCGCGCCAGCCGGTGGGCGAAACAGGATCGGGTTCGGCGGCGCGGACAGTGCCGCGGTTGAGGGCGTCCTTGAACGCTGCGAAAAGTGCGTGATGCTCCGCGCTGTAGGTGGACGGAGGAGAATCAAAGAGCGATTCAATTTGTGTTTGCAGCATGAGCTCGCTCGACGAGATTGAGGGATTCGAGGACAGCGCGGATGCGTTCGAGATTTTCCGGCTTGGGCGGAACGAGCGGCAAGCGCCACGCAGGTTGCAGGAGGCCCATTTCCGCCATTGCCGCTTTTACCGGGATGGGATTGGATTCGACGAAGTTGATGTCCATGAGAGAGAGATAGCGGAAGTGAAGGCGACGGGCTTCGGCAAAATCACCAGCCAGGGCGGATTGAACTAAACGGGTCATTTCCGTGGGAATTTCGTTGGAGGCGACGGAGATTAGACCTCGACCACCGAGGGCGATCAGGGGAAGGGTAAGCGAATCGTCGCCAGAGAGCACGACGAAATCCTTGGGAACTAGATTCAGGATTGCGCCCATTTGGGAGATGTTGCCGGAGGCTTCCTTGATGCCGACGATGTTTTGGATTTTAGAGAGGCGGAGGACGGTGGACGGCTCGACGTTGACGCCAGTGCGGCCTTGAACGCTGTAGAGGATGAAGGGCAAGTCGACCGCCGAGGCGATGGCTTTGAAGTGCTGGTAGAGGCCTTCTTGCGTTGGCTTGTTGTAGTAGGGAGTGACGGAGAGAATGCCGTCGGCGCCGAGATGCTTGAGTTCGTTGGCGAGAGAGATGACTTCGGAGGTGTTGTAGCCGCCCGCACCGGCGAGAACCGGAACTTTGCCCTTGGCAATTTCGAGAGTGATCTGGACGACGCGGAGGTGTTCTGCGTGGGTGAGGGTGGGACTTTCACCGGTGGTGCCGCAGGGGACGAGGAAGTTGATGCCTGCGTCGAGCTGGCGCTGGACGAGAGAGCGGAGAGTGAGTTCGTCGAGCGAGCCGTCGGTGCGAAATGGGGTTACGAGTGCGGTGCCGGTTCCGGTGAACATTTGGTGCTCCTTATTTAGTTCAATCCAAATTCAAAGCCAAGTTCTATTTCGGACCGGTCTGAAGACCGGCCACTACATTTAGTTCGGAGATTATTTCGCGAAATTCGTAGACGCCTTTTTTGCTTTGGAGCCAGCTTGCGGCCTGGAGGGCGCCATGGGCGAAGGCTTCGCGGCTGCGGGTGGTGTGGCGCAGGGTGATGGTATCCGCGGAGGAATCGAAGCCGATTTCGTGGGTGCCGGTGTGAGAGCCGGCGCGGTTGGCGGCCAGACTTACGGGGCGAGTGTAGCCCGCGGCGCGGATCTCTTCGGCGAGTTTTTTGAGAGTGCCGGAGGGAGCGTCTTTTTTCGCGGAGTGGTGGATTTCCCAACCCCAGGCTTCGTATTCGGGATGACTGGCGATGGCGGCGGCGGCTTGCGCGACGATCTGAAAAAAAAGATTTACGCCAACGGAAAAGTTCGGGCCATACAGAAGCGCGGAGCCTGAAGATTCGAAGGAGTTGCGAATTTGCGGGAGGTGATCGTACCAGCCAGTGGTGCCGGAGACGGTGCGGACGCCGAGAGCAGCCAGGCGGCGAAGATTTTCGGGGGCGGCGGCAGGCGTGGAGAATTCGAGGGCGGTCGCGGCCCCGGCGAGCGTGTCGATAGAGAGCGAGGCAATGTTGGAGCTGGTGAAACGGGCGACGACGGAGAAACCGTGTTGCGGCGCGAGATGTTCCACGAGGCGGCCCATTTTGCCGTGACCGACGATGGCGAGAGGGATGCTCATGCGGGCGGCGCTCCGGTGGTGAGAAGTTGGCGGACCATGCGGGCGTAAATGTCCACGGCGACGGTGAGCTCGGATTTGGGGACGCGCTCCTCGGAGGTGTGCGCGAAGTGGATGCTGCCGGGGCCGAGGAGAAAGGGTTGGCCCCAGGTGCCGTCGAAGGTGGGGATATCGGTGGCGAAGGCGACGACAGTGGTGGGGAGATCGAGAAGCGGGGAAAGATGCACGGCGGGGGCGAAGAGAACTTCGCGAGCTTCGACTTTGTGAGCGGCGGCGATGCGCGCGACGGCGGTACGGGTGGACGCCGGGTCACCGACAAGGCGAAACATAATTTCCGAGCGGGCTTCGTCGGCGACGACGTTGGGAGCACGGCCGCCGGAGAGGGTTCCAACATTGAGAGTGGAAGGGCCGAGCACGGGATCGGTGGGCAACGGAAAAGCGCGGATTTCGTGGAGGGCATCGAGCAGCGAGTGAATCGCGGAATGGCCGAGATGCGGATAGGCAGAGTGGGCGAGTTTGCCGCGGGCGGTAAGTTCGTAGCGCAAGACTCCTTTGGAGCCGAGAGCGAGATGATTTTCGGTGGGTTCGCCGTTGATGAGGAATCGCGAACCGCGGGGAGAGGCAGCGGCGGTTAGCGCGCCGATGCTGCTGCGTTCCTCGCCTACGACAAAGAGGAGCGCGAAATTGTGGGTGCCGGAAGCGAGCAGCGATTCGGCAGCGAAGACCATAGCGGCGATGATGCCTTTGGCGTCGCAGGAGCCGCGGCCGTGGATGTGGGTGTCGTCCTCGCGAGAGGGGAAGAACGGAGGAACGGTATCCAGGTGAGTGGAGAGAGTGACGTGTGGATCGCCGAAGGAGATGAAGAGGTTGTCGCGATCGGGTTCGGCGGTGAGGCGATCGAGGCGAGCGTTGTATTTTGATTCCAAGCGGGAGAGGTAAGCAAAGAGATAGTCCACCACGGGCTTTTCCTGGCCCGTAGTCGAGTCGAGGTCCACCAAGGCGCGAGTTAGTTCAAATAGATGCATGTCCAATGACGCAAACAGGAGGGAGCATTCGGAAAGGACGGAACCGCGAGAGAACCCGTGGCAGCCAACCTCTCGATAGCGCTCCACCCGTAAATACGGATGACAGTGAACAGGCCTTAGACCATGTTCCCCAACCGCTGGGAGTTCGGAAACCACAGCGATTTCGGCGGACAACAAAACGTGGCCCCTTTTTCCGGAGTGCCCGAAACCGAATCGGGACTGCGCACCCGGTTACTTATGGCCGCCGCACCTCTACCAAGAACAGTAAAAGTGTAATGGAAAATGGAGGCGGGTGCCACGCGAATTTTTTGAAAGCGGTGAAGTTTCAGAGTTGGAGTGGTTTTAGGGGGACGTGTTGGGAGGCGATTAGGAGTTCGCCGGTGAAGGCGGATTCGGGGGGGCGGCGGCGGAGTGCTTCTTCGGCGGAGAGGCGAACGAGATCGGGGTTGTTATTTTCCTGGGAGATGTGCGCGAGGATTAGATATTGGGCGCGGGAGTCGAAGCCTTCCGCGTCGGCCAGGAATTCGCTGACAGCGTGATTCGAAAGGTGGCCGGTGCGGGAGAGGACGCGCTGCTTGACGACCCATGGATAAGGGCCGACCTTGAGCATGTCGAGATCGTGATTGGATTCGAGGATGAGGCAGTCGGTCTGGCGGAGGTGGACTCGCACATGATTGGGCATGTAGCCGAGGTCGGTGCAGATGGCGACTTTGGTGCCGTTGGTGCGAAAGGTGAAGCCGATAGGGTCGGCGGCGTCATGAGGGATAGCGAAGGCGTGGACTTCGATATTGCCAATGGCGAAGGGCTGGCCGGCTTGGATGGATTCGACGCCGCGGAGGCGTTTGCCGAAAGTGTGGGGGAGGATACGCTGGAGGGCATCCATGGTGGGCTCGGTAACGTAGAGAGGAGTCTTCCAGAGGCCGAGGACTTGCGGAAGGCCGTTACAGTGGTCGGTGTGTTCGTGGGTGATGAGGACGGCGTCGAGCCGGTCGAGGTTGCACTCAATGGCGGCGAGACGGGCGAGGGTTTCGCGTTTTCCGAGGCCAGCGTCAACGAGGATGCGGGTGCTCTCGGTTTCGAGCAGGGTTAAATTGCCCGAACTGCCAGAGGCTAAGATGGAGACGCGTAGACCGATGAGAGATGCTCCCAGAGAAACTGTGAAAATAATGGCAGAGCGGTGGGAGCGCGTCAACGAGTAAGGAATGTGGGTGGTGGAAAATTGGAGCGGGATAGGAGCGCTCGTCGCCTACAAGAATGTTCGGCGAGGGCAAGATGAAAAGCGCCCACCTCGGAAGGCGACCGCTACACGCGGAGAAAAAAAACCGCACCCTGAAAGGCGCAAGGTGCGGCACCCACGCGGATGAAGAATTAACAGGCCAGGCCCTTAGCAGGATAAACGGGCGCGGTCGAGTTTGAAGCCGTTGGTGGGGCCAAGGACGGTTACGGCGATGCGTTCGGGTTGAAAGAATTGCTTGGCTAGGGCCTGGAGCTGGTCGCGGGTGACGGCCTCGATGGCGGCCAGGATTTCATCGAGCGAGGAGAAGCGGCCGAAGTAGAGTTCCTGGCGGGCCAGATTGGACATGCGGGAGCTGGTGGACTCGAGGGAGAGCATGAGCGAGCCCTTGAGATGATTCTTGGCGCGGAGGAGTTCTTCTTCGGTGACCGGGGATTCCTTCATGGAGCGAAATTCAGCGATGGTCATGTCCACGACCTGGCCGACGGTTTCCTTGGCGGTTCCCGCATAGACGCTGAGGATGCCGGCATCGGAATAGGGTGTGAGTTCGCTGAAGACGGCGTAGGCGAGGCCATTCTTTTCGCGAATGTTCTGGAAGAGGCGCGAGGACATGCCGCCACCGAGAAGATTGTTGAGGACCGCGGCGGCGAAACGGCGCTCATCGGCCAGCGGGATGGAAGGGACGCCGATGCAGACGTGAACCTGTTCGAGATCGCGCTTGGTTTCGAGAACGATTGGGGCGGCGGTGGAAGGAATCGGGTCGTCAGGGTTGTAATGCGACGGGGGCAGCTTGCCGAATTCTTTTTCGACCAGGTCGAGGACTTCCTGGTGAGTGATGTGGCCGGCCGCAGTGACGAGGAGATGATCGGGAGCGAACCAGTTCTGGAAGCGGGTGCGCAGGGGATCGCGCTCGAATTTGCGGACAGTGTCCGGAGTACCGAGGATGGGGCGGCCGAGAGAATGCTCTGGCCAGAAACCGCGGGTGAAGATGTCATGGAGGAGGTATTCGGGGTTGTCCATGTCCATCTTAATTTCTTCGAGGACGACCTGTCGCTCTTTCTTGACGTCTTCGGAATCGAATTTAGGGCGAAGGACGAGATCGGAGAGGACGTCGAAGGCGATGGGGAGATGGGCGTCGAGAACCTTGGCGTTGAAACAGATCTGTTCCTTGGAGGTGAAGGCGTCGAGCATGCCGCCGACGGAATCCATTTCGCGGGCGATGTCTTCGGCGGAGCGGCGCTCGGTGCCCTTGAAGACCATGTGTTCGAGAAAGTGTGCGGTGCCGTTTTCGGAGGCAGCTTCACGGCGAGAGCCGTGGCGAACCCAGATGCCGACGGAGACGGAACGGACGTGCTCCATGGTCTCAGTGATGACGACGAGGCCGTTGGGTAAAGCGTGACGATGGATATCGCGCGCGTTGGAAACCATAAGCTATTGTGGCACAGGGGAGGAAGGGTGGCGAGAGACGAGTGACCAATGACCCGCGAATTACACAAGTGCTAACTTTTCAATTATTTAGAAGTTGCGTTGGGTGCTGGCAGTACCGGTCGGGGGTTCGTGGGGGGGTTGCTGTTGGTGAGAGAATGGTAGAAGCGAGGGGCGAGATCTTGGAACTGCTGGGGAAAAACCGGGAAGAGTTGAAGGCGCTTCTTAAGGCGCTGGGGGAGCCGACTTACCGCGCAGATCAGATGTATTACTGGCTGTATGCGGAGCGGGAGTTTGCGATTGAGCGGATGAGCAATTTGCCGGCGGCGCTACGGGAGAAATTGGGGCGGGAGGCGACGATTACGTTGCCGACGGTGCGGCAGAGGTATGTGTCGTCGGATGGGTCGGTGCGGTATTTGTTTGGTTTGGCGGCGCAGGAAGAACAATTGATGAAGAAGCCGGCGGCGGTGGAAGCGGTGTTCATGCCGAGCGAGGGGCGGCAGACGATTTGCATATCGACGCAGGCGGGCTGCGCGGTAGATTGCCAGTTTTGCTTGACGGCGCAGTTGGGATTGATACGGAATTTGACGGCGGGGGAGATCGTGGCGCAGGTGTTGATGCCGTTGAAGGAGATGGGGGATAAAGTGGCGGCTTCCCTGCCCATCCCGACTGACGAAGGAGACGAAAACAAGTCGGGGGACACCAAGGCAATCAGGCTGGCGGGGCGAACGAATGTGGTGTTGATGGGGCAGGGCGAGCCGCTGCTGAATTTTGAGAATGTGATGGAGGCACTGAGAATTTTGTTGGATGCGGTGGGCGTTGGACTTTCGCCGAAGCATGTGACGCTTTCGACGAGCGGGATTGTGCCGGGGATTGAGCGGCTGGGGAAAGAAGAAGTGCGGCCGAAATTGGCGATTTCGCTGAATGCTTCGTGCGACGAGCAGCGGAACGTTTTGATGCCCATCAATAAGAAATATCCGTTGAAGGTGCTGATGGAAGGCTGCCGGAATTATCCGCTACGGAATTGGGAGCATTTGACGTTTGAGTACGTGATGCTGGGCGGAGTGAATGATGCTCCGGAGGATGCGCGAAGAGTGGTTCGGCTGCTGGCGCCGCTGACGCGGGTAAAGGTGAATCTGATTCCGTGGAATCCGGGGGAGCTGCCGTATAAAGAATCGAGCGCGGAATCGATTGAGGAGTTCCGGCGGATTTTGACGGACAAGGGTGTGCCGGCGTTTGTGCGGTATTCGCGGGGGCGGGATGTGATGGCGGCTTGCGGGCAGTTGGCGTTGAAGGATGCGAAGGGGTCGCCTTTGAAGGTGCTTCAGTGAAAGAGTTTTTGTGGCTTGGGCGTGAATGAAAAGAAACTACTCGCAGAGCGCGCCCTTCTTCCAGGTTACCGTTAACTTCAGCTTACGAGTCTGCTTCTCGTGCAGCACAATCTTCTTCTTGGTGACGTAGCCACAATCCGAAAAGCCGGTGCCGGCGATGAACAAGATATATTTGCCGGGACAATTGTCGTTGAAAGAGATGGTCTGTCCACTAAGGAAGAGTTTGTAGTCTAGCTTTATATCGTGTCCGTCGAGACTGCTTGGGAAAATGGCCGCCTTCAGCCCGCTGGGCGTTGGCGGTTTTTGGACGATGGTTGCTGAAAGGGATGCGGTCGGGAGACTGCTTCCTCGGCATTGGGAGTTTGCTGGACTCACCGCAAGGAACAAGAGAAAAGAGGCGAACAGCAACTGATGGGTCAGAAACTGGCGCGACATAGCGAGCTCCTTGAATGAGAAGGATCGCGAGTTGCACCCATTCTAGTCGGTTTTCGCCCATATTTTTCAGGACAATTTTGAGGTTGGGATCCTTCGGCTATCCTTGTCGGATAGCCTCAGGATGACAATTTTTGATTTTTTGGATTGGTGCGGAGGCCGATGACTGACATTAGGCGGCCGGAGAGGGGGCCTTCGCGGCGATGGCTGAAGAGGAGATCGGCGTGGCAGGCGGTGCAGAGATCGCTAGTGAAAATATTCTTGGCGGACAGCCCGGCAGCTAGGAGTTGGGAATGATTGGCTTTGCGGAGATCGAGGTGGACGTTTTTGGGCGGCGGCTGATGGCCGGGCGGGCTCATGTTAAGCCACTGGAGTGGGTTGGGCTCTTCGCCTGAGCGGGGTTCGTCGAAATAGCCGGCGGCATCGGCGAATTGAGCGGTGAATTTGGTGACGAAGCCGGCGGCGACTTCGTAGCAGCAGGGACCGATGGAAGGGCCGATGGCGGCGAGAAGGTGCGCAGGATTGCTGCCGAATTCGAGTTGCATTCGGCCGACGGCTTTTTGCGTGATGCGGGCTAGTGTGCCGCGCCAGCCGGCGTGGATGGCGGCGATGGCGCGTTTTTTGGGATCCACAAGGAGAATTGGAACGCAATCGGCTGTCTGGACACCGAGGAGCAGGCCGGGGCGATGGGTGGCGGACGCGTCTCCTTTGCAGGGGTCGGAGGGGGATTGCGAAAAGAGGTGGATCATGTCGGAGTGAATTTGTTTTAGTGGAATGAGTTGGAAATCGCCTGCGCCGAGGGCGGATTGAAAACGGCGGCGATTTTCGAGGACGTTTTCGGGGGTGTCCCATTCCATGAAGCCGAGGTTGAGGACCTTTTCGGATTCGAGCGGGCTGACACCACCGGGACGGGTGCTGAAGCCGTGGATGAGCCAGGGGAGCTTGGCGAATGGAGTGAGTTCTAGGATCTGCAGGCCTGCGGCGCGACGGAGACGCCAGGGCGCGGCGATGCGGATGCGAGAGGGCGCAGCCGGAGCGGGTTGACGCGTGCGACGCTGCCTCGAGGATGATTTCTTCGTGGCCACAATCAGACCAGTATAATCGCAACAGGAGCAGGGTAAAAATCGGCGTGACTTCAGCGTTTTGGGAAACATGAGACAGGTGAACGCATGATTGTGGGCATGGGGATTGATGTGGCGGAAGTACCGCGGATTCAGGCGGTGATTGAATCACAGCGGGAGAGATTTCTGCGGCGGGTGTTCACGCTGGATGAAGTGGCATATTGCGAGCAGTTTAAGAACAAGTATGAGCGGTATGCGGGGCGATTTGCGGTGAAAGAGGCGGCGATGAAGGCGCTGGGGACGGGCTGGAGCCGGGGGGTGCGCTGGGTGGACCTGGAAGTGGTGCGGCAGCGGGGCGGGCGGCCGACCTTGGCGTTGAAGGGCGAGGCGAAGAAGATTGCGGATGCGTTGGGAGTGAAGAATATTGCGGTTAGCATTACGCATACGGCGGAGCAGGCTCTGGCGCAGGTGATTTTCGAGGGGTAGGAAGGGGAATTACTACAGAGGCCACTGAGATTCCGCAGAGTTCTGGGAGAAGAATGGAAGTTCCCTACCTGTTTGGTTTTCTACACATTTTAGGTTGAGGCCCTTCGGCCGCAAAATGCGCGGTCTCAGGGTGACAATTTATGGCTGGTTTTGGGTGGTTGGCTCGAGCGCGCCGAAAATTACTTCACAAGCAGGAAGGGACCGAGGGCTAGAGCGTCAATGCCAGCGCAATAGAAGCTGCGGACAGCGCCGCGGGGGTCGGTGACGAGAGGTTCGCCGAAGAGGTTGAAGGAGGTGTTGACGAGGATGGGGGCGGGAGCGGATTCGCCGAATTTGTGGAGGAGCTTCCAGAACAGCGGATTGGCTTGCCTTTCGACAGTGTGGACACGAATGGAATTGCCATGAAAGGCGAAGCGTTCGAGGCCGACGACAGATTTCTTGAGGGCGGCGAGAGAAGACATGGTGAGACAGTTTGGCGAAGCGTCGAAATATTCGGAAGCGCGTTCGGCGGGGACGGATAGGGCGAAAGGGTGAAACTCTTCGCGATGCTTGATGAATTGGTTGACGTTTTCAATAACGTATTCGGAAAAGGGAGAGGCGAGCAGGCTGCGGTTGCCAAGAGCGCGGTGGCCGAATTCGGAGCGGCCCTGGCACCAGGCGACGATTTTGTCGCGCTGGAGGAGGGACGAGGTTTCCTCGACGGTCTGGTCTTCGCCGGAGAAATAGCGATAAGGGATTTTGCAGTTGTCGAGGACGGCTTTGATTTCCTGGGAGTCGGAATGGACGCCGACGGCGAGACTTGGCAGTAAGCCGCGGCCGGCGTTGCCAGTTAGCTTCTTGCGCGAGAGATAGGCGGCGCCGAGAGCTGTGCCTGCGTTGCCAGCAACCGGTTGAACGTAGACGCGATCGAAGGGACCGCGAGTTTCGAGAGCATGGACCAGAAGGACATTGAGAAATACTCCGCCAGCGAGGCAAAGATCGCGGGCGCCAGTCTGTTCCTGAAAATTGGCAGCTAGTTGAAGAACGAGTTCTTCGAGATAGTCCTGGGCGCTGCGGGCCAGGTTGGCGCGGAGAGAAGGGGTGAGCGCGAGATTGCGCGAGGAGAGGCCGAGTTCGCGAAGGAACGGCGGGGAGAAGATGCCGCGGTGGTCAGGGCTGGCGGCGTAATAACGGCGATTCAAGACGGGAAGGCCGTTGGGCCGCCAGGAAAAAAGTTTGCGGAAGGCGGGGAGGAATTCCGGTTCGCCATCTTTGCTGAGCCATTGGAGCTTGTGCTCGTCGCGGCGAGGGCGGAGGCCGGCAAGTTCGGTGACGCGAGAATAAAACCAACCGAGTGAGTCGGGAAATTTCAACGATTGCAAGGATTGGATTTCGTCGCCATCGCCGAGGGCGATCAGGCCGGATTGCGAGGAGGCGCCCTGATCGAGAGTGAGAATCAAGGAGCGATCGAAACCGGAAGTGTAATAAGCGCTGGCGGCATGGCAGAGATGATGATCGAAATGCGAGGGGCGAGGACCGCCGCGGAGGAGTTGATGAAGATGCTCCTGCGTGGCGGTGCGCTGGCGGCGGGAGCGAGAGCTGGAGGCTGCGGGAAATCGTTCGGCAACGGCGATGGCGCGGCAATCGGAGAGTTGCAGATGGTTTTCGTGGAGGCAACGGTCGAGTGCCAGACGCGGAATCTCGAGGGAGTCTTGCAGCCGATTTAGCTTTTCTTCCTCGATGGCGAAGAGGACGGAATTTTCGTTGAGTAAGGCGACTGCCGAACCACGGCCGAGGGTGGAGATTCCGAGAATGTGCATGGGGGATCCGATCAGAGAGCTCCTGAGACTGCGAGAGAAAGAGATTCAAGGGGCATCGCGAGAAGGTGCTTGTCCACAGCCTGGGTAATAGTGGCGTCAACGAATTCGTTTGGTGGAAGAAGGGCAGGCAAGTGCACCTGGAGATAATTTTCGGAAAGAGCTGGAGTCGAGAAGGGATCACTGGCAGGATCGCGGCGCAGGGTCAGGACGCGCAAGGTGCGGCCGAGCTGGGAGTCGCGGAACGCAGCGGATTTGGAATCCGCGAGAGAGCGGAGTTCGCGGGCGCGCCGCTTTATGATGTGGCCGGGCAACTGGTGGGAGAGCGCGGCGGCTTTGGTGCCGGGGCGTTGGGAGAAAGAGAACACGTGAAGGTAGGTGAAGGGACGAGCTTCGATGAAAGCGAGCGTGGCGGCGTGATCGGTTTCGGATTCCCCGGGGAATCCGGTGATGACGTCGGCGCCGACGGCGGCGTTGGGCAGGCGATCGTGAATGAGCTCGATGCGGCGGGCGTAGTGTTCGGCGCGATACCAGCGATGCATGGCGGCGAGGATGCGGTCCGAGGCGGATTGCAAAGGCATGTGGAAGTGCGGTGCGATGCGAGCGGTGGATGCGAAGAAGTCGATGAGATCCTGAGTGACATCGAGGGGCTCGATGGAGCTGATGCGGAGGCGCTGGACGGAGGTTTCGTCAAGGATTCGGCGGAGGAGATCGAGGAACTCGACGCGAGGAGTAAGGTCGCGTCCGTAAGTGCCTAGATTGATGCCACTGAGAACGATCTCGCGAAAGCCGGAGCCGGCGAGGCGCTGGATTTCGGAGAGGACGGTTTGCGGTGGCAGGCTGCGGGACTTGCCGCGGACGAAGGGGATTACGCAGAAGGAGCAGCGGGAGCTGCAGCCGTCCTGAATTTTCAGCGTGGGGCGAGTGTGATTCCCTTCCCCACCGAGGACGGGTGCGACGAGAACGTCGGTGAGTTCGAAGATGTTGCCGATGAGAATGGGGCTAATGTGGTGGGGGAAAATATCTTGGGTAGATCGGGCGGGCCGAGCGAGATCCACCGGCACAATTTGATTTTCGGAAGCGGGAGAAATCGAGCGGACGAGCATTGGGATTTGGGGCTTATGGGAATTGCCAACTACGTAGGAGACACCTGGGAAAGCCGCGAGTTCTTCCGGGGCGCGTTGGGCGTAACAACCGGTGACCAGGATGCGGGTGGAGGGATTAGCGGCGTGGATTTTGCGGATGGCATCGCGGGCCTGAGTGTCGGCCGCGGCGGTGACGGTGCAGGTGTTTAGGACCACGACGTCGGCCGCGGAGGAATCGGCAGCGGGAGAGCAGCCCTGTTCAAGTAGCTGGCGCTCGATGGCCGCGCCGTCGGCTTGCGTGGCGCGGCAGCCGAATTGATGAATAAAGAAGGTGCTCATGGAAATTAAGGATGCCAGAGTTCTATTTAATCACACGAGAGGACCCGGGCACAGCGGGGGTGCGGCGGCGGAACTTTACGGTGGAGCGAGGGGCATATACAATTTTAGACTCACATGGCCCACACACGAAGAAGTCCATCGCAACTGGTTGATCCCAAGGTGTCAGTGGTTATTCCGGTTTACAATGAAAAGAACACAATCTGCGAGATTCTGCGCCGCGTGGAAGAAGCGGAGATGCGGAAGGAGATCGTGGTGGTGGACGATTGTTCGAAGGATGGAACGCGCGAGATCCTGCAGGAGCTGGCCGCGAGGCAGGGCCGGGGAGAGAGTCGGGCGCCCGCAACCGATGGAGAGGACCCCGTTGAGTTGAGGAATTTGCGATTTTTCTTTCAGGGCGAGAATCAGGGAAAAGGGGCGGCGTTGCGGCGGGGATTCGCGGAGGCAACAGGAGAAATTGTGCTGGTGCAGGATGCGGACCTGGAATATGACCCGCGTGATTACCCGAAACTGCTGGAGCCGATTGTAGAGGGGCGCGCCGACGTGGTGTATGGATCGCGATTCCTGGGCGGGCCGCAACGCGTGCATTATTTCTGGCACTACGTGGCCAACAAGGCTTTGACGCTGCTTTCTGATATTTTCACCAACTTGAAGCTGACGGATATGGAGACGTGCTACAAGGTGTTCCGGCGCGAGGTGCTGAAGGATATCAAGTTGAAGTCCAACCGGTTTGGATTTGAGCCAGAGATTACGGCGAAGATTGCCAAGGGCAACTGGCGAATTTATGAAGTGCCGATCAGCTACGCAGGGCGAACGTATGAAGAAGGAAAGAAAATCACGTGGAAGGACGGAGTGCAGGCGTTGTGGTGCATTATCCGGTTTAAATTTGGGGATTAAGAGTTTGGTGGCGTGAAGTAAAGCGGCGAAGTATGGGATTTTTTGGATCAGAATTTCTGCCTGCCCGCGAATAATAATCGATTATTTTATTTAGAGGAAGGAAAGCCACGAGACCTCAGGAGCTGAAGCCGGGTGTCTTTGTGTGGTAGCGGTGCGGCTGAAGCCGTGCCCTCCCATGCGATTCAAGGCGTCCGCCTCGGAAGGCGGCCGCTACACCGATGCGATCAGGCTTGGGAGAGGCGGCGTTGGAAAGTCAGGAGGATCAGGTCGGCGCGGCGGCGGACACCGAATTTGTTGAGCAAGTTGGAGACGTGGAACTTTACGGTGCGCTCGGCGATATTGAGCTTGCTGGCGATTTCCTTGTTCGAAAGGTTCTCAAGAAGCGAGTCGAGCACTTCCTGCTCACGGCGGCTGAGGTTGGTGACCGAGTCGGTCTTCAGGCGGCGGCCCTGGCTGGTGAGAATGGAATCGACAAAGCCTGAGAGCACGGAGCGCGGGACCCAGAATCCGCCCTGGGAGACCAAAGGCAGGGCGCGAGAAAGCTGGTCGCGAGCTTCCGCATAGGTGAGGATGCCCTTCACGCCAAGGCGGAGAAGCGAAAAACAGTTGGCTTCATTGATATTGTCCCCGACGACGATCAGGCGGGCATCGGCGTGCCGCTCGAGAATGTTGGTGAGCAGGGCGCCGGTGGCCTGGCGCGCTGCGTGCGCGTCGATGACGTAAACCTGGGCAACCGGCGGCTCAAAATTGCGCAAGTCGGGAGCCAAGGTGGATTCGAGTTGTTTGGCAATGACCTTGAACTGAGAAGCCTTGCCCAACAGGCGCTCAAATTCGGTGAGGACCAGAGGGTGCGGCGAGAGGAGGCAGACTGTGAGTTTAGAAGCCATGGTTTTCGTAGCCACTGTCCTAAAGGGTAGAGAAAGTGAGCCTAAGGGGCAAGGACCTTGGGGACGGATGTTCACGAATTGTTACTGACAGATAAGACTTCTTTTCAGAGGGTTAAAGATGGGGACCGGGGAGCAGGAGGAGTCGCTTCGCCGGACAAAGGCACGTAAAATAGGGGGATACCCGCGGGTCCCCAAAGGCGACCGATGGGTGTCCCTAGACGAGGAACCGAGTGCAAGACCTGAAACAATCGGAAAAGGCGCTGCGCAAGTTGCTGGCAGAACGCATCCTGGTGTTGGATGGCGCGATGGGCACGATGCTGCAGCAGTGCGAGCTGACAGCCGCCGATTTTGGGGGGCCGGCGCTGGAGGGGTGCAACGAAAACCTGGTGAAAACGCGGCCGGATGTAGTGTTGGATATTCACCGAAAGTACTTTGAGGCCGGAGCGGATATTGTTGAGACGAATAGTTTTGGGGGAACGCCGCTGGTGCTGGCGGAGTATGGATTGCAGACCGAGGCATTGGAGTTGAACAGGAGGGCGGCGGAGCTGGCGCGGCGAGCGGCCGAAGAGTGCGCGACCCCGGGAAGACCGCGGTTTGTGGCCGGGTCCATGGGGCCGACAACGAAGGCGATTACGGTTACCGGCGGCGTCACGTTCGAAGGGCTGCGCGATTCGTACTATGTGCAGGCGAAGGGACTGATTGAAGGGGGGAGCGACCTGTTGCTGGTGGAGACCTGCCAGGACACGCGAAACATCAAGGCAGCAATCTTGGCGATTCAGAAGCTATCCCAGGAAATCGGCGCGAAAGTTCCTTTCCTGGTTTCGGTGACGATCGAGCCGATGGGATCGATGCTGGCGGGGCAAACGGTGGAGGCGATGTGGGCGTCTCTGCGGCATGCGCATCCGTTGGCTTTCGGAATGAACTGCGCTACCGGGCCGGAATTCATGACCGACCATATCCGGACTTTGAGTTCGGTTACGGGAGAGTTTGTGTCCTGTTATCCGAATGCGGGATTGCCGGACGAAGAGGGCAAGTATCTGGAGACGCCGAGTTCGCTGGCGACGCAGCTTGAAAAGTTTGTGAACCACGGCTGGTTGAATCTGGTGGGCGGGTGCTGCGGGACGACGGAGAAGCACATACGGGCGATTGCGCAGATGTTGGAGGGCAGGAAACCGCGGGTGCGGCCGGCGGAGGCGCACCGCGCGGTGTACTCGGGGATTGAAACGATAGAGGCGGAGGATTCGACGCGACCCTTGCTGGTGGGCGAACGGACGAACGTAATTGGTTCGCGGCTCTTCAAGGGCCTGGTGGCGGAAGAAAAATGGGAAGAGGCGACGGAGATCGCGCGGCGGCAGGTGAAGGGCGGAGCGCAGATCGTGGATGTGTGCCTGCAGAGCACGGAACGCGATGAGAAACAGGATATTGAACCGTTCTACGAGAAGCTGATCCGGAAAATCAAGGCACCAGTGATGATTGACACGACGGACCCGTCGGCGGTGGCGCTGGCGCTGACGTATTGTCAGGGCAAGGCAATCATCAATTCGATCAACCTGGAAGATGGAGAGGAGAAATTCGAGAAGGTGGTGCCGATTGCGCATGATTTCGGAGCCGCGATTGTGGTGGGGTGCATTGATGAGGACCCGCTGCAAGCGCAGGCGTTCACGCGCGAGCGGAAGGTGGAAATCGCCAAGCGTTCTTATGAACTGCTGACCAAGAAGTACGGGATGGCACCGGAAGATATCGTTTTCGACCCGCTGGTATTTCCCTGTGCAACGGGGGATGAAAATTATATTGGCGGCGCGGTGGAAACGATGGAGGGAATCCGGTTGATCAAAGAGGCGCTGCCGGATACGCGGACGATTCTGGGGATCTCGAATGTTTCATTTGGGCTGCCGGCGGGCGCACGGGAGGTGGTGAACTCGGTCTTTTTGTATTACTGCACGAAGGCGGGGCTGGATCTGGCGATTGTGAACACGGAGAAGCTGGAGCGGTTTGCGTCGATTCCAGAACATGAACGGCGGCTGGCGGAGGATTTGCTGTTCCAGCACAAGCCGAAAGAGATTCCCGCGGACGACCCGCGCGCCGAGTTGTTGCGGGACGTTCCGGCGGATTGGCGGCAGCAGAGCAAGGAGCAAAAGGCGGCGATCAACCAGCATCACATCGCGGCGATTACCGAGCATTTCCGGACGACGAAGAAGAAGGACAAGGGGAAGGGCGAAGAGTTGCCGCTGGACGAGCGGCTGAGCAATTACATCATTCAAGGAACTCGCGACGGATTGGTTGCGGACCTGGAGCGAAAGCGGGCGGAGGGAATCGCACCGCTGGACATTATCAATGGACCGCTGATGGCGGGAATGGCGGAAGTGGGGAGATTGTTCAACGCCAATGAGCTGATTGTGGCCGAGGTGTTGCAGTCGGCTGAGGCGATGAAGGCGGCGGTGAACCACCTGGAACAGTTCATGGAGAAGGCGGACACGGCGAAGCGCGGGAAGGTGGTGCTGGCTACCGTGAAGGGGGACGTGCACGACATCGGGAAAAACCTGGTGGAAATTATTTTGAAGAACAACGGATTCGACGTGGTGAACCTGGGGATCAAGGTGCCGCCTGAGGAGTTGATTAAGGCGTTTCAGGCGCACAAACCGGATGCGATCGGGTTGTCGGGACTGCTGGTGAAGAGTGCGCAGCAGATGATCACGACGGCGAGCGATTTGAAGGATGCGGGGATTGCGGTTCCGCTATTGGTGGGCGGGGCGGCTCTAAGCGCGAAATTTACGGCGCAGAAAATTGCGCCGAGTTACGACGGCGCCGTTTGCTATGCGAAAGACGCCATGACCGGGCTGCGGCTCATGAACGAGTTGATGGACCCAGCAACGCGGGCGCGGGTGATGAGCGAACACACAAGTTCCGGGAATGGCGTGAGTGTAATGACCACGGTGAAGATGGTGGAAAAGTCGGGAGTCACGCATTCGCCGAAGGTGCGACGCGATTTGCCGATTCCGGGCGTGGCCACGCTGGAGCGCAAGGTGCGGCTGGTGCCGGATCTGCGCAAACTTTGGAGCTACATCAACCCGTTCATGCTGTACGGACGGCACATGGGCTATCGGGGAGATTTCGAAAGGCATCTGGCGGCGCGCGAAGCGAAAGCGGTGGAATTGTTTAATGAGATGGAGGAGGTGAAGAACGAGGCTGCGGGATTCATGAAGGTGCGAGCGGTGTGGCAATTTTTTGAAGCGGAAGCGGATGGTGAGGCTCTGCATCTGTATACGCCGGGCGGGAAAACGCCGCTGCACACATGGCAGTTCAAGCGGCAGAAGATTGGGGACCAGCTTTGCCTGAGCGATTACGCGCTGGAACCGAAGGACGGGAAACGGGACCACGTGGCGGTGTTCGTGGTGACGGCGGGGGAAGGCATTCGCGAACGAGCTGAGAAGGCGAAGCATGAGGGCTACTATTTCAAGTCGCACGGGTTGCAGGCGCTGGCGATTGAGAGCGCGGAGGCTTGCGCGGAATGGCTACACCGGAGAATCCGTGAGGACTGGGGGTTCCCGGATCCGGCGGAGTTGACGATGGCACAGCGATTCACTTCGCGGTATCGCGGGAAAAGATACAGCTTTGGTTATCCGGCGTGTCCCGATCTGGAAGATCAGACGGGAATCTGGAAGATTCTGCGGCCGGAAGAGATCGGCGTGCAGTTGACGGAAGGATTCATGATGGATCCAGAGGCGAGCGTGAGCGCGCTGGCATTTCATCATCCGGATTGCACATATTTCAGCGTGGGAGAGAACGCGGACGGAATTTGAGGATCAGTTAACAGGGAGTCATCTAACGTTCAATACTGGCGCCCAATTTTAAGGCGCCTGCCTCCCTTCCTTTGTCAGGGCAAGCAGTGAGCGGCCGCTGCATGAGACAAGGAAATCTTGATTTGCTGGGCAGGAAGCAATAGTGTAGCTGCACACCACCCTAGGATGGCCGATGTCGATGGACTGCCCGAGGTGTCAAACACCGAATCCTGCCAATGCGAGTCGCTGCACGAAATGTGACACGCCGTTGGAGTTCGACGCCGCGACCATGATGGACGCCGGCGAGGACGAGCCTGCGGACGCGAACCTGACTTTAGAGAATTGGTCGTCGGCCGCGACGGCCCCCTCCGCCGGCGGTGCTTCTTCCTCTAGTGAATTGAAACCAGGCATGTTACTGGCCAGTCGCTACGAAATCATGGACCGGCTTGGTGGCGGCGGCATGGGCACCGTCTATAAGGCCAGGGACCGGGAAGTGGACCGGTTGGTGGCGTTGAAGGTGATTCGAGCCGAGTTGGCCGGTGATGCCGACATTCTTTCGCGCTTCAAGCAAGAATTGATCCTGGCGCGGAAGGTCACCCACAAAAATGTGATTCGCATCTTCGATTTGGGGCGGGCTGGCGGGGTTCGCTTCATCACAATGGAGTACATCGAGGGGCAGGACCTTCGCTCACTGGTGAAGAAGGAGGGAAAGCCGAGTCCGCAACGGTGCGTCGAGATTATTCAGCAAGTTTGCCTGGCGCTGGATGCGGCACACGCCGAGAAAGTGGTGCACCGCGATTTGAAACCGCAGAACATCATGCTGGATGCGCAGGGCAAAGTGTACGTGATGGATTTCGGGATTGCGCGGTCGGTGGGCTCCGAAGGACTGACGATGACGGGCGCGGTGGTGGGAACGCCGGAATACATGTCGCCGGAGCAAGTGAAGGGCGACGAGATCGACGGTCGAGCGGATATTTTCACGCTGGGGATCATTTTTTATGAATTGCTGACCGGGAAGATGCCGTTCCGGGCGGAGACGGTACAGCGGTCGATGTACAAGCGGACGGTGGAGCGCGCGATTTCGCCTGCGGCGGAAGATCCCAGCGTTCCCGCCTTCCTGAGCGAGGTGGTTTCGAAATGCCTGGAGATTGATCCGGCGAAGCGCTATCAAACGGCAAATGATCTGTGGGCGGACCTGGAGTCTTGGCGCATCGGGCTGGCGGACCAGACGGGCAACGTCGTTGCGCGGCGGCTGCAGAGTTGGCTGGCGAATCGCAACGTGCAGATTGCGGCGGGGATTCTGGTTTTGCTGCTGGCAAGCGGAATTGCGGTACGAAAATGGGGAACGGCACAGCCAGGAGTGAAGACAGAGAGCGCCAGCGTGGTCCCCGCCAAGTCTTTGGCAATCTTTCCCTTCCGGAACGCCTCGGGGGACGAAAAACTGAACTGGCTAGGATCCGGCCTGGGTGAGATGTTGACGGACGATATCGGGCAGTCGGCGAGCTTGCGAACGGTTTCACAGGCCCGGGTCAGCCAGGTGGCCCACGATTTGAAAATCAATCCTGATGCGGAGTTGGATCCGACGACCCTGGAGCAGTTGGCGAATTTCACGAACGCCGACGTGATTGTTTGGGGCACGTACGTGAAATTCGGGGATCAATTACGGATTGATGCCAAGCTGCTGGACAGGAAACAGGGGACACAGGCTGCGATACGGGCGGAGGCCGCGAACGAAAAAGAAGTGTTCAAGACGGTAGACAACCTGGCGAAGCAGATCCGGCAGAACCTGGCGCTGTCGTCCACGGCGATCGAGGAATTGCAGAGCACGGCGTTTAAGCCTTCGTCTACTTCGGTGGAGGCTTTGCGGGCCTACAATCAGGGATTGCAACTGCAACAAGCCGGGAAAAATTCAGAGGCCCTGAAGGCATTCCAGAGTTCAACGGAGAGCGATCCGGAGTTTGCCCTGGCGTACTCGAAACTTGCGGAGACTTACGAGAAGGCCGGGCAAGATGACCAGGCGCAGGCGACGTCGTTGAAGGCCGTAGACCTGAGCCAGAAATTGCCACAGCAGGAAAAATACCTCATTGGCGCATCGCACGCAAAAATCCTAAAAGAGTACCCAAAGGCAATCGAGGCCTACGTAGTGCTGGCAAAGGGATCACCGGGGGACGCCGACATTTTGTACGAACTTGCCGGCTTGTATGAAGAGAGCGGGGACCTGGATAAGGCGAGGACGAATTACGAAAAAGTTCATGCGCTGGATCCGAAGCGCGTCGAGGTTTTGAATGCGCAAGGGCGCGTGGAATTAGAGGCCAACAACTGGCAGAAGGGCCTGGACTTTCTGACCACGGCATTGAACCTGGCGATTGAGCTGAAAAATGATGAGCAGAAAGCAGACATTCTCCGATCGATCGGGGCAGGTTACGAAAAACTGCAGCGTCCGGATGATGCCCTGCGCAGTTACGAGCAATCACTGGAAATTACCAGGCGATTGGGGATGAAAGCGGGCACGGCAAAGAGCCTCAACGCGATTGCCAACCTGGACGATTCGACGGGGAAACCGGATCAGGCACTGAAGAACTACAACGAATCGCTGGCGATCCGGCGGGAGATTGGAGACAAAAGCGGAATCGCCGACGTGCTGCTGGATATGGGCTCGTTTGAAGACGATCATGGAAAGCCGGATTTGGCGTTAAAGATGTACACGGAAGCGTTACAGATTGAAACCGAGTTGGGAAATGAAGAACGCCGGGCTATGCTGCTGAATGGCATCGGCAGTATTTATTCGAAGAGGGGCGAGTACGGACAAGCGCAAACTTATTACGAGCAGGCGTTGCAACTGCGACGGAAATTCAACGTGCCCACGGACGTAGCGGAGACTCTGCACAATTTAGGCGAGACCGCGCAATATCAGGGACAGTTTGAGCAGGCACTTGCGAAGTATCATGAGGCTCTGGATCTACGGCGAAAGGCCGGGGACAAGCAGATGGCGGCGTTTGAGACAGCCGCATTGGGCACGGTGTTTGGTTTTCAAGGCCGGTATGGCGCGGCACTTAGTTCGCAGGAAGATGCGGTGAAGGCGTACCGGGAGACTGGCGAGCGCAGCGTGCAGATGGCGTCGCTGCTTGGTGAATATGGTGCAGCGCTGGCGCAAGTTGGGAAGAAGGAAGAGGCGGCGGCAAACCTGAAGGACGGACTGGCGCTGGCGAGCGAACTGAAAGACCAGGATGAAATTGCGCGGATACAAGGATATCAGGGGGATAACGCGTATTTCAGCGGGGACTTGAAGGGCGCGCGACAGATTTACGGGCAAGCGATGCAATCGGCGGCGCACAGCAGCGATCCGCGGTTGGTGCTGACGTGCAAGTTTAATCTGGCGAAGCTGGGGGTCAGCGATGGCCATCCGCAGGCAGCTTTGCCGATATTGAAATCGGTGTCCGACGAAGCCAACAAACTGGGGTTGAAGGTATTGGCGGGGGAGAGTTCGATCTATGCAGCAGAAGCGCTGATTCTGATGAAGAAGTATGCAGAGGCGCGGGCGGTATTGCAAGGCGCTTTGCTGCAAGCCGATAAATTGGGATCCCTTTCGTTGAAGGCGCAGGGACATGCGTTGATGGCACGCGCCTTGCGGTTGGAAGGGAAAACGGCGGAAGCGGCGCGAGAGCAAAGCGTCGCGGACCAGCTATTCGGGGAAATTCAGACGGAAGGACATTTCAATTTGCAGGCCCGGTATGATTTTGCGAGTGCCGGCCAGTAGATTGGCCGCAGGTGTGAACATCAAACGGGGCGTGAGCTAAAGGAATGAAGTCCGAATGAGCGCAGGGTCACCGGAATTATCCATCGTCATCCCGTCATTTAATGAAGAAAAACGACTGCCCGCAACGCTGGAGCGGATCGCGAGCTATATCGGCAAGTCCAGCCGGAAGACGGAAGTGATTGTGGTGGACGATGGTTCGACGGATCATACAACGGAGGTCGCGGAGTCTTTTCGCGGGCGGATTGCAGATCTTCGCGTCGTTTCGAACGGGCGGAACCGGGGGAAGGGTTACAGCGTTCGCAATGGGTCGCTGGCGGCACGGGGCGACGTTGTACTTTTCACGGATGCGGATCTATCCGCGCCTATTGAAGAGGCCGACAAGTTGCTGGCGAAGATGGATGAATTTGACGTGGCCATCGGATCGCGTGCAATGAATCGCAGGCTGATCGAGGTCCATGAATCGAGATTTCGTGAGTTTGCGGGGATCGTGTTCAACCGGATCGTGCGGTTGATCCTCCGTTTGCCGTTTGTGGATACCCAGTGCGGGTTTAAAGCTTTCCGGCGCGAGAAGTGCCGGATTATTTTTGAGCAGCAGACGATTGAGCGATTCGGGTTCGACCCGGAACTGCTTTACCTGGCGCGGCATCATGGATTGAAAACCGTGGAGGTAGCGGTTCGCTGGGCGCACTCGCCCGCAACCAAGGTGAGCATGATGCGGGACAGCGTGCAGATGTTTCTGGACGTGCTGATTATCAGGTGGAATGCGCTGCGGGGGCGGTATCGGGTGGAGCAGAAGTAGACGAGCCGAGGTAAACGTTGTTCACGCGGCCAGGAGCCCCGGACAAACTCAAAAACGTGGGGCGACGAACCTGCTCAATAAATTTCCAAAAGCCGTCTGATTTCTTGGCCCATGTGTGCGCACGCGCAAACCTGGAGGACTAGGCGGAGCGGAGTTTAAGCAGCGATAGCGCACCGGCAAGAGAAAAGCCAAGGAGCAGCATTGCAAGCGTCCCAGGTTCAGGCGTGGCGACTGGGCTGGTTACATCGATGTAAAAGTTCGACCCGCCGAGATTATCCAAGGCTGACGAATCTGCACCACCCGTAAACGAGAAAGAACCCGCATACGTTCCGGTGGCTAAGTCTGATGGAAGGGTGACGGTGAAGAGATCAACTGAATCAATGATTTGGTTACCACTGAGTGAAATCAAATTTGGGTTAGACAGGAATGCCGAGTCGTTCAAACAGAGAAATGAACTCAAGCAGATGGCAGGGCTTACGGAGTACTCATCGCCGTTCAGGAAAACCGTGGCGGCAGTGAGATTCGTGACGGTGGCCGAGAAGGTCACCTCAAGTGTGCCTTGCACCACCGATTGAGTGGGCTGGTCAAATACGATGGAGACAGAGTCGGCGCGCAGGACGGGCGAGGCTAGCAGAGCGACGGCAATGACCAGCAGGACTGGAAGAGCTTTACGGACGTTCATAAGACCCACCTCATAGAGTGAACCGCGAAGACTTGGCGACGACAACCCCTCAATGGCCTGTGTTACTGACCCAAGCGTGAACATCCAGCTGCAAAGACTATAGCCCGTGCCGCTGAAAACCAATAGTACGGTGCTTCTAGAACTGGTCCGTCGGCTTATGGAGGCAACTGACCGCGAAAGACACGGTCCTACTGGTTTCAAGGCTGGCCACTCCACTCCCCGAATGGGCGGCTTAGGCCCTGTACAGGCTCGAGAAGCTACAAAACCAAGCGGCGGTAGGACCTCCCCGTCCCCGCAGCAACTAGGGCAATTTAGCGGAGCGGATCGTTATCCCCCAATTGCCAGAAGTGCTGCCTACCGTATAAATGCCCTGGGTTCTTAGAGGTACAGACGCGCCGTCAGCCCCTGCGGAGCCCGGAAACGCCAGGCTAAAGCTGAATGGTTGGCCGGGGGTGACCAGGGCGCAAGACCCGCCGGTGACCGAACTGAGTGAGGCGGCGCCGAGCGTGCCGCCGGTCAAGGTGCAGGAGTCAAGGGTCACGTTGCCGCTGTTGATCAGGGTGAGGGCAACGATGTAATTGCCGTTCCCGTCCTTGGTGATAGTGAACGGGTTGGTGGGCTGTGGGCCAACGCCGGCCTGCGGGGCGCTGGAGGAGATGGTAAACGTCTGAGATAGCTGCGGGAAGAGGTTGGAGTTGATGAATAGGGTGTAGGTGCCCGGGGCGTAGCCGGTGGTGTTGAACACCAGTTGGTATTGCGGCGGAGTGGCGGCGGCGTTGTAGGTGAAGACGGGAGCCACGCCACCGGTCGTGAGGACGGACTGGCGCACGCCGTTGCTGTTGACGACTCCAACCGAGACGGCGTTGGGCGGAGTTATGGCGACGCCGGTGAAGGTGCCGTTATGCGTGAGCGAGAAGGCCACTGGGATGTCCGAGCCTGCGGCGAACGATGGGTTGTTCACCGGAGCGATGACCGTGGCGACATAGGTGCCGACCGGAGCGGCCGGATAAGCGGCGACGAAGTCGTTGTATTGCGACGTGTGGCCGTGGAGAGCCAGATCAACTCCGACTTGCCCGGCGCCAGCAGATTGGAAGTCGGTGATGTCGAAGACGAACTGGTGATTCACATTGTAAGGAGGCGCATCCGGATCGTCGAAGAGCCGCGGATTGGACGCATTGTAGAAGGCCGGCGGTGTGAAGCTCTCGTTGTTCCAGGCGATGGTTTCTTGCACACCTGCGGTGTAATCAGAGCCCGGCGGGGTGTTGGAGACCCGATAGAAGACGCAGTTGCCGTTCGAATACGGCACGCACAACGGCACGGTCACATTGCCTGCACCGTCTGTTTTCAGCGCGAAGTTAGCAACGAAGCGGCAGTCGAAGTCAGTGGCTTCGGTGTGGCCGGCTTCGCAGATGCCATTGGCTTGCGAAGCAGGGACTTCCACAGCCGTGACCGTGAGCGTGAAGCCGGTGCTGACGGCCGGAACCACAAGCTTCAGCGAGTGGGCATTCGGGTCGGTGCACGGCACGGTGCCGGACGGACAGTTCAAAGTGGCGACACCCGAGACTGGCGTGCTGCTCACCGGGAAGGTCACCGGAGTCACAACCGTCTTCGGCCACGTTGCGGGTGAATTGGTGTTCGAGGCCGTGCCCTGCGGCGAGGTCTGCTGGTAGAAATCCTCCTGCGCCACGCCGGGGAGATTCTCCGTGAGGATGGAGAAGTTGGCGTTTGAAAGCGAGATGGACCAACTGGTGATGTTGCCACTGGCGTCGGTGGAGATGCTGCCGAAACTGGAGGACGTGGCGTTGGACTGCGTCAGGTTGCTGGTGCCAACGCTGAAGCTGAAGGACGTCGGCAAGATCGTGGCATTGCTGAGATTCGGCGCCAGAGGTTGCGCCAGCGTGAACGACCCGAGCACATTGCAATAAGGCGAGCAAGAAACGCCGCCCGTGAAGGACGTGAACGGGTTACCGGTGATGTTGTAGGTGGTGGAGGCCACGGGCGCAACGTCGGCACCAGTGCCCGTGAGGGGAATGGATTGCTGCGAACCAGAGACGTTGCCCTGGTTATCCGTGATTACGACGCTGGCAGTGCGCGCACCGAGAGCGGTGGGAGCGAAGGTGACGAAAATACCGCAAGAGTTGCCGGGTGCGAGACCTGCTCCCCCGATCGGGCAATTGCTGGCCTGCTGGAAGTCGCCTGAGTTAGCGCCAGAGAGGGCAATGCTGGAGATCAGCAACGGAGCTGTACCGATGCTGGAGATGGTGATCGCGTGCTGCGAGCTGGTGGTCGAGACGGTTTGACTGCCAAAGGAAAGGCTCGACGGGTTGATGCCGATGGTAGCGGTTGGCGGCGGGGCTTGCGTGACAGTCAGCTGAGTCTGACCGATGATGTTGCCGAGCGTTGCCACGATGGTGGTCGTTCCGGGATTGGCAGCTGTGGCAAATCCGCTGCTTGAAATGCCCGCAGTGTTTGTTGAGGTGGAGGTCCAGATGACGCTGCTGGTGAGGTTCTGGGTACTCTCATCACTGTAGGTGCCCGTGGCGGTGAATTGCAGTGTAGCGTTGCTGAGAATCGACGGATTCGCAGGCGTGACCGCGATGGATTGCAGCGTGGCGGAGGTGGTGATCGTGAAGCTTTGGGCTTGCTGCGGGAAGAGGTTGGAATTGATGAATAGGGTGTAGGTGCCGGGGGCGTAGCCGGTGGTGCTGAACACCAGTTGGTATTGCGGCGGAGTGGCGGCGGCGTTGTAGGTGAAGACGGGAGCCACGCCACCGGTCGTGAGGACGGACTGGCGCACGCCGTTGCTGTTGACGACTCCAACCGAAACCGCGTTGGGCGGGGTGATGGCGACGCCGGTGAAGGTGCCATTCAGTGTTAGGGAGAAATTCACGGGGACATTGGCACCTGCGGTGAAAGATGGCGTGCCGACGGGAGAAAGAATCGTGGCGACATAGGTGCCGGTCGGAGCGGCTGGGTAGGCAGCGACGAAGTCGTTGTATTGCGACGTGTGGCCGTGGAGAGCCAGATCAACTCCGACTTGCCCGACACCAGCGGACTGGAAGTCCGTGATGTCGAAGACAAACTGGTGGTTCACGTCGTAGGGTGGCGCATCCGGATCGTCGTAGAGGCGCGGATTGCTGGCGTTGTAGAAAGCCGGAGGCGTGAAGCTCTCGTTGTTCCAGGCGATGGTTTCTTGAACCCCAGCGGTGTAGTAGCTAGCCGGCGGGGTATTGGAGACGCGGTAGAAGACACAGTTGCCATTCGAATACGGGACGCACAACGGGACAGTGACATTGCCAGCGCCATCGGTTTTCAATGCGAAGTTGGTAACGAAGCGGCAATCGAAGTCGGTGGCTTCCGTGTGCCCTGCTTCGCAAACGCCATTGGCTGTCGATGCTGGCACTTCAAAGGCCGTGACCGTAAGAGTAAAGGCGGTGCTGACGGCGGGAACGACAAGCTTCAGCGAGTGCGCATTCGGGTCGGTGCACGGCGTGGTGCCGGACGGGCAGTTCATCGTCGCCACACCGGAAACCGGCGTGGAGCTGACGGGGAAGCTCAAGGGGGTAATCGTCGTTTTCGCCTGAACCGCGGGCGAATTGGAATTGGATGCGCTCCCTTGCGGAGACACGACCTGGAAGCTGTCGGCGACGTTGCCGGGAACGTTTTTCGTGCTGATGGAGAAGCTGGCATTTGCGGCGGAAATGGACCAGGCCATGAGGTTGCCGAATGAATCGGTGGAAACGAGGAATTGTGACGACGTGACGTTGGATAGCGAGAGATTCGCCGTGCCTACGACCAAGTTAAAGCTCACCGGCGAAACCGAGGCGTTGCTAAGATTCGGGGCGAGAGGTTGCAGGAGGGCGAAATCGCCGCCGATATAGCAATCCGGCGGACAAGAAACCGAGCCCGTGAATGCGGTGAAGGGACTGCCCCGGAAACCGTAGATGGTGAGCGGGAGGACCGGAACATCGGTGCCGGTGCCTGTGAGAGGAACAGTCTGTTGCGCGCCGGCAAGGTTACCCTGGTTATCGGTGATCACGAGGTTAGCCGTGCGCACACCCAGTTCGGAGGGAGTGACACTGACGAAAATTCCGCAGGAGTTGCCGGGTGCAAGACCTGTTCCTCCGATCGGGCAGTTGGTACTCTGCGAGAAATCGCCGGCATTTGTGCCAGAGAGGCCGATATTGGAGATGACAAAGGGAGCGTCTCCGGTGCTAGTGATGGTGACGGCTCCGGGGGCGCTGGGGGTGGAGACGATCTGACTGCCGAGGTCGAGGGAGCTAGGCTGAATGGTGGCTCCCGAGCCTGTTCCGACACCGCTTAACGGGGCGCTTTGCTGGGAACTGGCCAGGCCGTTGGTGCTGGTGATGGTGATGAGAGCGGTCTGAGCGCCAGCGGCGAACGGCGTAAAGAAGGCCTCGATGGGACACGTGGCTCCGCCAGCCAAAGCTGCAGGAGGCTGCGGGCAAGAGTTGATCAGGGAGAATTGCGCGGCGTTCGGGCCGGTCAGGGCGACATTGCTGAGTGTGACAGGCGAGGTGCCCGGATTGGTGACGATGATCGTTTGCCCAGCGCTGGTGATGCCGATGACCTGCGTATTGAAGATCAGGTTGGAGGGGTTCAGAGTGAGCGTCGTAGCCTGGGAAGCCGGCGGAGGACTGGCGATGACGATGCCGAATGGTGTGGTCACCGCAAATGTGGAACTGACCGTATTCGTGGATGTCTGGATGGTCGAAACAGTATTGCCGACGGTGTTGGCGATATAAACGGTTGCACCGTCAGGGGTGGTGGCGACGGACTGGGGCCCGGTGCCTACGGGCACCGTAGCGATCACCTGGTTCGTGGTGGTGTTAATCACGGAGACGTTATTGCCGCGGGCGTTGACCACATAGAGAAGCGATCCGTCCGGAGTGAGTGCGGCATCATATGGCGTGAGGCCAGCGGGAATGGTCGCAACGAGGGTGTTGCTCGGAATGGAGATGACGGTAACGCTTCCGGGTACAGTTTGCCCCACACACAATTGCAAAAAGTACGCGAGAGTCCCGCTCGAATTAATCGTGGGGCCGCCAAGACACTGAGTGATAGGCTGACCCGTTGGCGGAGCCACGTTGAAAATAGAAGCCACGGTATTGGTGGCGGCGCTGATGACTGCGACGGTGTTGCTCGAACCGGTGACGTAGACCAGGGAGCTATCCGGGGTAACCGACACCCAGCCCGGCGAAAACGATACGGGAATGGTTGCAACGATAGCGTTGGTGGAAACGTCGAAAACGGAAACCGTATTATTGTTCGCGTTGGCCACATAGCCGAATCGTCCATTCGGGGAAATGGCGGCGGCGTTGGGCCCGCCGGGAATCGGGAAAGAGCTCACCAGAGTGTTGGAGGTCGTGTCAACCACATCGACGATGTTGTTATTGAAATCGGAGAGATACAGGCGAGTCTGATCGGGGGTAATGCCGATAGGTTCGGCGATAGTGGTAACGGGGATCGACTTCACGAGTTGATTGGTGGAAGTATCGTATACGTCGAGGCAGCAAGTTGCGGAAACGCCGCTACCAATGTAGGCGTAAAGATGCGAGTTCACGGTCAACAGGGTCGCGCCCGCAACCGTGCCGGTATTGGCTTCGATGGTGGCTTTCCCGGCCGCATGGGCGGTAACAAGTCCGGACACGCTGACGGTCGCGACCGAGGGTGTATCCGAAGTCCAGGTGACGCTGCCCGTGAGGTTCTGAACGCTGCCATCCGAGTAGTTGCCTGTGGCGACGAATTGCTGGGTGGTGCCGGTAGCGAGCGTGGGGGTTGCCGGCGTGACAGAGATCGACAGGAGAGTGGCCAGCGGAACAGGATTGACGATGAAGTTTTGGGCTTGCTGCGGGAAAAGATTGGAACTGATGAACAGCGTGTAGACGCCGGGGGCGTAGCCAGTGGTGCTGAACATCAACTGATATTGCGGCGGAGTGACGCTGGTGTTGTAGATGAAGACCGGAGCGACACCACCGGTCGTGAGAACAGGTTGACGCACGCCAGTGCTGTTGATGACGCCAACGGAGACGGCGTTGGGTGCAGTGATGGCGGTACCGGTGAAGGTGCCGTTCAGGGTTAGAGAGAAGTTGACGGGGACGTTGGCGCCGGCGATGAATGCGGGCGTTCCTACGGGAGAGAGAATCGTGGCGAGGTAGGTGCCGGTGGTCGCGGCCGGATAGGCGGCGACGAAGTCGTTGTACTGAGCGGTGTGACCGTGGAGTGCCAAATCAACACCAACTTGGCCGCTACCGCCGGAGATATAGTCGGTGATATCGAAGACGAACTGGTGATTTACATCATAGGGAGGCGCATCCGGATCGTCGAAGAGGCGCGGGTTGTTCGCGTTGTAGAAGGCCGGCGGTGTGAAGCTCTCATTATTCCAGGCAATGGTTTCTGTGACACCCGGGGCGTAGGCGGTGGCCGGCGGAGTGTTGGAGACGCGATAGAAGACACAGTTGCCGTTCGAATAGGGGATGCAGAGGGGAACAGTGACATTGCCTGCCCCGTCGGTTTTGAGCGCAAAGTTGCTGACGAAACGGCAATCGAAGTCGGTGGCCTCCGTGTGGCCGGCTTCGCAGACGCCGTTGGCCTGGGAGGGAGGCACTTCGAAAGAAGTGACGGTGAGGGTAAAAGGAGTGTTGACGGCGGAGATCGCAAGTTTCAGGGAATGAGCGTTGGGATCGGTGCACGGCACGGTGCCGGAGGGGCAGTTCAGGGTAGCGACACCGGAAACTGGTGTGGCACTGATGGGGAAAGACAGCGGAGTGACCGTGATCTTAGGCCAAGTGACGGGTGAATTGGAGTTCGAGGCAGTGCCCGCCGGCGAGACGACCGTGAATGTATCGGCGACGTTACCTGGAACATTGTTGGTAGTCACAGAGTAGTTGGAAGTAGCGAGCGTGATGGACCAACCGATGATGCTGCCGGAGGCGTCCGTGGAGATACTGGCGAAGTTGGCGCCGGTGGTATTGGCCTTGTTGAAGACATATGGGCCCACGTTCGCGGACCAGTTCGTAGACGAGACGGTGACGTTGTTGAGATTCGGGGCGAGCGGCTGCGGGACGGTGAAATAGCCGGTGAGGTTGCAATCCGGCGGACAGGAAACCGAACCGGTGAAACTGGTAAACGGATTGGTGCTGATGCTATAGGTGGTGGATGCAGCGACAGGAACGTCGGCGCCCGTCCCCGTGAGAGGCACGGACTGTTGCGAGCCGGGGACGCTGCCCTGATTGTCGGTGATGACCACATTGGCGGTGCGCGCACCGATATCCGTGGGAGTAAACGTGACGAAGATGCCGCAAGAGTTGCCCGGTGCGAGATCCGTTGGGGAGATAGGGCAATTGGTGGACTGCAAGAAATCGCCAGCATTGGTGCCGGTAATAGCGATACTGGAGATGAGGAAAGGAAGGGTGCCATTACTGGTGATGGTGATGGCCTGCGCAGGACTGGTTGTAGAGACGATCTGACTGCCGAAGGGAAGACTGGTTGGCTGAATGTTGGCGGAGGCGGTGCTGGCTACGGCGGGATTTACGGTGAGCAGCAAGGATTCCGTTTGGGTGTTGTTGGCGCTGTCGGTGACTTTGACGGTAAAGGCAAAGGCGGTGTTGGCGTCGGCCGCGCCGGGAGTGCCGGAAATTACGCCGGTGGAAGAAAGAGGAGAGAAGTCGGAAGGGAGCGCGCCGGAAGCGATGGTCCAAGTGTAGGGTGGTACGCCGCCAACGGCCTGGAGACCGAAAGAGTAGGCGGAGCCAACAGTAGCATTCGGGAGGGAGAGCGTGGAGATGGCGAGAGTGTTGCCGGGAACGGCGCCGAAGACTTCACGGATGCGATTGTTGTAGGTGTCGGCGATAAACAGATTGCCGTTGGAATCGGTAGCGACGGATTCGGGATAGGCGAGCTCAGCGCTGTTGGCGGAACCGCCGTCACCCGAGAAACCTAAAACGCCATTGCCGGCGACGGACTGGATGAGACCAGTGGAGGCAACAACTTCGCGAACGCGGTTATTGATTTGATCGCCGAAGAAGATGTTGCCGGAATGATCGACGAAGATGCCGTAAGGGAAACCAATTTCGGCGATGTTGGCGGCGATGTTGTCCCCGTTATAGCCGGGCGTGCCGGTGCCGGCGACAGTGATGATGTTGCCGGTGGAAGCGACAATTTCGCGGACGCGGTAATTTTCAGTGTCGGAAAAGTAGACGTTGCCAAAGGGGTCGGCGTACAGACCGGTGGGAAGCGAGATTTGCGCCTGGATGGCTGGAATGTTGTCACCGTTGTAGCCGGAAGTGCCGGTGCCGGCGATGGTCTTTATCAAGCCCGTAGAAGCAACGACTTCGCGGATGACCTCGTGTCCATAATCAGAAAAGAAGATGTTGCCGTGAATATCAACGTATAAACCCCAGGGATCAGTGATAATGGCGCTCGTCGCGGGACAACCGTCGCCAATGGCGTCGGTTTGATTGGGGCAGCCCGCGCCGCCGCCCGCGACGGCGGTGATGATACCTGTCGCGGCAGACACCTCTCGAATTTCCCCCAGCAGGTCGGAGATAAAGAGGTTGCCGGTGCCATCGACAAAAACCTGAATTGGATCGACGAAAGCCTGGGTGGCAAGACAGCCATCGCCATAGACATCGGTCTCGGCGGTGCAGCCTTGAAAGGTGCCGCTGCCCGCAACCGTGGAAATGATTCCGGTCACCCCATTCACTTTCCGAACGCGTTGATTTTCGAGATCCGCGATGTACACATTGTCAGAGGAATCGACGGCCACGCCGTACGGGAGACCAATTTGAGCGTTGATAGCAAGCAGGCCATCGCCGCCGTAGCTGATGCTGCCATTGCCTGCAACAGCTTGGATGATATCCGATGAAGAGAGAACCCCACCGGAGGAGAGAACTTGCCGAACGCGATAAGCGGACTGGTCCGCAATGTAGAGATTGTTGGAGGAATCCACGTAAACGCTTATGGGACTGACAAGGAAAGCTTCGTTAGCGGGACAGCCGTCACCATAAGTGTCGGTTTCCGCGGGGCAGCCCGCGAGGCCCCCTCCCGCGACAGTTTGCATGAAACCTGTAGAGGCAACGACTTCGCGGACCAGACTGCTGCCACCATCGGCGAAGAAGACGTCGCCAGCGCCATCGACGAAGAGACCTTGAGGCGAGTCAATTTGAGCAGAGGTCGCGGCGGCTCCGTCGCCGGAGTCACCAGCACTGCCGGTACCCGCAACCGTGGAAATGATGCCTGTTGCAACGGAGACTTCGCGAATACGTGAATTGCCGGAGTCGGAGATGAAAATATTGCCGTGAGAATCGAGGAAAACGCCGGCCGGAGAGAAGAGAGTGGCGGAAGTGGCCGAACAACCATCGCCAACGGTGTCGGAAGCCCCGGCGCAGACGGTGCCACCACCGGCGACGGTTTGGATTACACCGCTGGAGGCGACCACTTCGCGGATGAGAGCGCTGCCGGAATCAGCGATAAAAATATTCAGATTCGCATCGACGAACAACTGCTGGGGTGCGGACAGAATGGCGGAGGTAGCGGGGCAGCCATCTCCGTAGGGGTCCGCTTGGCCGGTGCAACCGGATCCACCTCCGGCGACCGTGCTGATGATACCCGAGGAATTGATCTTGCGAACAGTGCCCAGGTAACTGTCCGTGATGTAGGTGTTTTGATGAGCATCCACAAAAAGACCGGTGATGGGACCGAGGCTTGCGTTGACGGCGGGTCCTCCATCGCCATTGTTGACCAGCGAAAAGACATAGCTATAGCTGTTGTTACCCGCGACAGTCGTCAGATTACCGGTGGAATCGATCTTAAAAACCAAGCCACCGTTAAACCCCGCCGTGGAATCGGCAGCAACATAAAGGTTGCCGCCAGAGTCCTTGAAGACTGCCGTGGGAGTGCCGATTCCCACCGAGAGTGCTTGCACATTGTTGGGAACGCCGCCCGCAATCGTTTTGATGGTGCCGAGGGCCTGCGCGGAAGCGAACGGAGCAACGAGAGTGAGAAGAGTAATAAGGAAGAAGAGTTTTCTTAGCATGGGATCGTCTTTCAGCCTTGGGTGCGCAGGAGCGGTAGATTGAGAAGAACGGCTTTGCCGGTGCTGGGTTTCATGGTGACGATGAATTGCTGATGCGGACCAACATGCCAGGTGTTGAAATCTTTCTTGGAAATCAGGAATTGAAGGGAAACCTGGGAGTGGGAATGCGAGTGCACGACGAGATTGGAGTTGGCAGTGACGAGTTGGCCCCGAGCGGACATGCTGCGCAGGCCAACCTTGGTGATAGTGACCTGAGTGCCGCCGGGATTGATGAGATTGATTTGCAAGGTGATGCGGATTTCGGAGCCGAGGTCGGTGTTCTCGGTGATTTTGTAGGTGCCGGCGATTTGCGGCGGCGCAGTGGAGGCGCGGGGGGAAAGAACCAAGAGGAAGGTGAAGAGAATCGTGAGGAAGATCGCAAGAGAGCGTGGGGATGCGTTCATGGAAGCAATGATCCTTTCGTTCGCGGGGCAGTCCGAGCAGACGTGGCGAGCGCAATGGCAGCGACACGAGAATGAGCGAAGGTGAATGGAAACGGAACTGCCGACAAAAATCACCTTGAGCGCAACGAGCCGCAACTCAGGCCTAGATTCGGGACAGGAATGTTGGCGTCCCTCGGATAGAGAGACCAAAGGCGTCTTGCGCTAGGAACGGTCAGAGCGTACCAAAGTCTGAAAGGTAGTCAAGTTAAAAAGGTGAGACGAGAGAAGTTGCAGCGGCGAAAAGGGGTACTAAGAGTAGTAGAGAGCGTCGCGACGGGCGGTTTCAATTTGGAGTTTTCCCGGGGGTAGGGCGATATTTGTGAGGCAGGGGCGATCCAAGGGTGTGCTCACTAGCCCAGCATAGGATGTATTATGGAGGCGGTCATCGCGCCGGAACACAGTCGTGGGAGACGAAGGTGGGAGGACTTCGGGCTCCGCTGACAGTTTTGGGGAGAATGGGGATCATCCGTTCACGGGGAGGACCCGGGAGGGGCTGGAGCGGATGGAGGGACGTTGGCGACAGCTAAATGTGAATTGTCGACCGATACACAATCCAGTCATAAAGAGCAGTCGTTGAAATAATCCTGAATCGGGGAGACTTGCGGTGGGAACAGCTCAGAAAATTCTGGTCACAGGAGCAGGCGGTTTCATCGGTGGTGCACTAATTTCTGCGTTACGCGCGCGGGGGTACCGAAATCTCCGGGGCGTTGATATCAAGCCGTTGGACGAGTGGTACCAGCGATTTGATGACGTTGAAAACATTCCATTGGATTTGAATATCAAAGAGCATTGCGAACAGGTAGCCGAGGGCGCGGAGGACATTTACAACCTGGCAGCCAACATGGGCGGCATGGGTTTCATTGAGCACAACAAGGCGCTGTGCATGCTTTCGGTGCTGATCAACACGCACATGCTGCAAGCAGCGCTGAAACACGGGGCGAAGCGATTCTTTTATGCTTCGTCAGCCTGCGTATACAACGGGGACAAGCAGAAGACGTTTGAGGCGCCTTTTTTGCGGGAAGAGGATGCGTACCCGGCGCTGGCGGAAGACGGCTATGGATGGGAGAAGCTGTTTTCGGAAAGGATGTGCCGGCATTTCCGAGAGGATTTCGGGCTATACACGCGGGTGGCGCGTTTTCACAATGTTTATGGACCGTGGGGAACATGGTTCGGAGGGCGCGAGAAGGCGCCTGCGGCTATTTGCCGAAAGGTAATCGAAGCAAAGATTGCCGGCAAGCATGAGATAGAAATCTGGGGAAGCGGGAATCAGACGCGAAGTTTTATGTTTATTGATGACTGCACGGATGGCGTTCAGAAAATCATGGACTCGAATATTTTGGAGCCGATCAATCTGGGGTCCAGTGAAGCAGTAACCATCAATCAGTTAGTGGATATGACCGAGGAGATTGCGGGAATACGGCTGAAGCGCAAGTACGACCTGAGCGCGCCAAAAGGCGTCAATGGAAGAAACAGCGACAATACACTGATTAAGAAGCATCTTGGCTGGGAACCGAGCACGCCACTTCGAGCGGGGATGGAGAAGACCTACCGGTGGATTTACGACCAGTATCAAGCGCGGGAAAGAGGCGAGGCGGGAGTGGTTCGGGAATCCAGCGTTTCGAGGTAGGGCCGCGTGGCTCTACAAAATCGAGTACGGATCTTAGCGTGCAATTACGAGTTCCCTGGTGGATTCGTTCGCTGGAATGTTTGGATGATCTATCGCCCGGTCGATGCAACCGCGAAGGGTGGCGGCAAGTTGGCCGACATAGGCTTCGACAAGGCTGCCGCGGGGGCTGATGGGCAGCGAATATAGATGAATGGCGTTTTGCGCAAATTCTCCTCAACCAGTGGCGCAAAACCGAGTGCATATACCGCCGGGCGGCCCGATAGAGTGCTACTAGCATATCATCCCAGCAATTCAGGACTTATGCATGGTGGCAGGAGCCGGGGCGCCGCTTCAGTATCCTTATTATATGCGCTGTCTGCGCGTTGAGCGCGGGCCCTGCAGCGGAAACGCATTGGGCCGCTTCTGAAAGACACATACTTTACCGAGTCATGCGCGGTCTACTTTTCAGTTGTGGTTCTAAAACCTTGCAGCGTGGGCGGTGCTTAGCACCGACGCCACGGGGTGCTAGTAGCCAGAAATTGGAGAAGTTGACGGTGCCAAACGACCCGACTCACGCCTTTAGAGGTGTCGTTGTCGCGGCGACGACCGGAGGGGCAGCGCTTTCTGCCACCCGCACGGTACGGGCCGCCAAGGGTTTCAGCCACAGCAAGGCCATGAAGGCAGCGATGAGATCACAGATGATCATGGCCCAGAAAACCTTGGTCCAGGAGCCAGTCTTCTCGAAGAGCCAAGCCGCGCCGGGAGCCGCAAAAAGCGTGGCCAATCCTTTCGCCGTGTAAACCACGCCGTAATTGGTGGTGGCCCATTTCTTTCCGAACAGGTCGGCGGTGATCGACGGGAACAGCGAATAAATGTTGCCCCACGCGAAGAAGCACAGCCCCGAAAGCACGATGAACCATATCGGATGGCCGATGAGCTTGAGCAAAGCAAAGACAGCCGCTGCTTCCAATATGAATGAGATGAAGATGGCGTTTTCGCGTCCGATGTGGTCCGACACCCACCCCCAGAAGGGTCGCGTGAGTCCGTTGAGAATACGATCGATTTCGATGGCCATCACCAGCGCAGTCAAACCGAAAGCGACCACAACTTTATCGACGTGGTAGGAAACCGCCATCGGACTTAGCTGCACGGTGACCACGATGCCGCCAAACGCCAACATCGTCATCATCATGTAAACGACATAAAAGGAAGGCTGATGGAGCATCTGCCAGGGAGTCATATCGACTGTCGAGGTATTCACGCGGGCTTTGATCGCAGCTTCCTTGGCTTTCCATCCTTCGGGCACCCAGCCCACGGGCGGCTTCGCCAGGAAAAGGGCCGCAATGAGTACCACGATTCCCTGGATAATTCCCCAAACGATCAGAGTGTGCTGATATCCCGAGACCCTGATCATCTTATCGACCGGCGCGACGGTGAGCGCCGTACCGATGCCATAGGCGCCTGCGGTCAGGCCAACACACAGACCGCGGTGGTCAGGAAACCATTTCAGGGCGTTCCCGATGGTGCCCCCGTAGACGATACCGGCACCGATTCCACCCAGTCCGTACCAGAAATATAGGCTGTGCAAGCTCTCCGCCCAGCCTGCGCCCATCCAGCCAGCACCCACGGCGATCGCGCCAATACCCAGCATAATGCGAGGTCCGATGCTGTCCACGAGGTAGCCTTCAAAGGGCACGAGCCAGGTTTCGAGAGCGATGAAGAGGGCAATGGTCCATTGCACGTCGACCAGGGTGACGTGCAAATGAGCCTGGATGGGTTTGGTAAAAAGAGTCCAGGCATACTGCATATTGGCGATGGCCATCATCGCGAATATTCCAGCGACTAATTGCATCCAGCGATTGACGATGCGAGAGGGGTGAATCAGGGCACCTGCAGAAGCAGCCATACACAAACCTCCATGACGACCAGTCGGACTTCATCGGAAGTACCGCACGAGCCAGTCCCCAATTTGCCTGCGAATCCGTCCTTAGAGCCCCACAACTCTCAGGATGAAACGAAGCCGGAGATTATCCACTTACCCCACATCGATCTCTCTCCCGAAGTGATCGATAAAAGCAATTGCCGAGTGCGCGGGGTACTGCTTCGCGCTTGGTGAATAATTGAGCGCCGGCTACCGCAGGATGTCAATTGGCGGCGAAATGCTGCCTTCTACCCCTGCCATCGCAGCACCGCGTCTCCAACGTCGCAAAGCGGGCGATTCAGCGAACCGTGATAAACTGGTCCGATGAGTGAACCACTTTGCGACGGGACGGAATCTAGCATCGGCACTCGGGGCTGTCAAGACCAGAATCAACGCAACGATTATTTTTCTTTCCCCCGTCCGATTGAGGCGAGACGAACCGTCCAAGCGGTTGCCCGGCTAAGTGCGAGAGAATCGGCGAATGACTGAGAGCTTGCAGGCGCAGATCGAGACATATCTGTCCCGCCTTGACGGCCTGATACGCCGCGGGCGTGAGGTTCGCGACCTTTTGGCGGTGGATCCTGCAAACGGATCGGCGATCGCGACAACGCGCGCCTGGCAGGAAGAATGCGGAGTTACGATCCATCAGCTTTCCGGAGGCAGCAAAGCCCATTGGCTTGCCCGGTCGTTTAGCGATGCCTTTCTTATGCGTTCCGCGAATGGCCAGGCTGTCGAAGGTGCGAGGCCCGGGGAAATCGTGGAGCGGCTACTGGGGGTTCTTGAGCAAGCGGTAGCTTCGCTCTCGCGGAAGGACGACGGTTCGATTCTTTCCGCATCGACAGGGACGCCCGCACCCCGCAGGTTTGAGTTTGTTCACAACTCCGAGTTGCGGCCGGTCCTCGAACAGGTGTACGCCGATTGTCGAAAGGCTCTCGGACAAGGGGACTACGACGCGGCAATGCGCACTTCTTGCGGGATTCTGGAGGCCATCGTGACCGACGCGCTGGAGCACAAAGGGTTGAGCGCGTTGGCGGCTGCGGGCGCGCCAGAAGGGAAAATTGCCGATTGGTCGTTTGAGACACGACTGGGCGTCGCGGAGAGGGCAGCACTGATCCGTAGCGGATGCGCACGTCTGCCAGATGCCGCCCGAAAGTACCGAGATTCTCAGATGAATGGGAATGATGCGACGGTGTCCGAGCGCGATGCGCGGGTCGCCGGGCAAGTGCTTAATGTAGTGATGAGAGATCTGAATCCCGGCCGTTAGAAGCAAACCAATTGAAAAAAGTTAAGCGCTCTCAATTTGCGGTTAGTCTTCCAAGTCTTGCCGGAAAACCGGCTGGGATGGATCAAGACTGCCATCGATGATCCCGATACGCAGTTCTTCGAACGCAGTGGTAGCCTCTGCCAGCGTGGCGTAGCCTTTTTCCCTCTGTAGTGCTCCACTGGCTGAATAAATAAGCGTGAAATAGCGGCCAGAAGCGTATTGAAGTTCGAGCAACTTGTTGGGGATGTCGGGATCACCCTCTTGTCCCAGGACGTCCATCAACGCCACGGTCCATTGCCGGTCTTTCGGGTCGGTGAGGACTTCTCGCTCAACGTAATTCCACTCGTCCATGCTCCAAAGAGGCATAGTTAATAGTTATCCAAGCAGGTCGTGAAGAGCTCGTGCGACCTGGGAGCCGGTAAACGGCTTGGGAATGAGCAAAACATTTTGGGCATTGCGGGCGGTGAGGCTCGCGTCGGCCTTTTCCGGCGTATCGCTGATTATTACCACGGGAAGCTGAGCGTAATCGGGATGCAGGCGCACGATGTCAAAAATGGATTCGCTCATGTCAAAAGTGGTGCAGTCGAGCACCAGCGCATTGGCCTGCAGCTCGCGAATCAATTCGTTGACGGTATCGGTAAAGCCTTGAACGAAGACCTCATGGCCGTGATCGCGCAAGGCGTAAGCCAGAAGTTCGGCGATTTCCGGCGTGTCGTCGATGAGCAGGATGCGGCCCAACCTGGCGCTATCCTTTGCTCGGGCCGGTGCCGGGCAGCCGGGGTTTCTTGCCTTCGCAAGGGGCGAGATCCAGCACCCAAACGCGGCCGCCTGCGGTGTAATACGCGCGCTGATCGTTTTCGATCATCGCGCCCCAGGCTTCCAGCGTGCGCATGGCGAAGGTGATGCCTTCGAAATTGTTGCGCAAATGGCTGAAGACTTCGTTGGTGTGCCAGTTGTCGGTGAGGATGGCATCGCCGCCGTGCACTTTCACCACCGTATAAAAACGGTCGTGCGCGGCGGCGTCGCGGACTTCGCGAGTCGAGCCGCGCTTCTTCCCTTCCGTGACGACGTAGCTCTCCTGCCCGGATGCGGCCGAAGGAGAAACGTTCACGGACATTGCGTCTTTGATGTTGGGTGTGTTGGTGCTCATAGTGTGTGTGCCACCGCCTCGGCTTCCACCGCGGCCGCCATGTTCACCTGGTTCTTCGCATCCGCGGCCTGGAGCAAAGCCGCGGGCAGCTCCACGCCCATCATCCGCCATTGCTGGTTGGCAAACTTCTGCAAATTGGCGATGTGCTCGGCGTGAAGATGACCGAAACGTCCCTGCAATTTCAAATATTCGGAAACCGGCCGCATGCTCTGCGGGCGGAAGCTGTAGTCATATTCGCGCTTTTCCGGGTTCCATTCCCAGATCGGATAGAGGCCGCATTCGACGACCAGGCGCCCAAGATCGATCGAGCGCGGTGTTTCATACACGAAGCCCTTTTGGCAGGGAGTGTAGATCATCAGGTACGCAGCGCCCTTGTGGTTGAGGCCCTTGCGAACTTTGTTCATCAGGTCGATCGGGTAGCCCACGCTGGCCGTGGCCACATAGCAATGCGGATGACCGGCGGCCATCATGCGCGCGAGGTCTTTCGGATAGAGCGATTTGGCCTCGGGAACTTTAGGGCCTGGCGGCGAAAACGTGGTCATGCCGCCATAGGGCGTGCGCGAAGAAGCCTGGATGCCGGTGTTGGCGTACTGCTCGTTGTCGTAGCAGATGATCAGACAATCGTGATTGCGATAGAGCGCGCCGGAAATCGAAGCCAAGCCGATGTCGGAGGCGCTGCCGTCGCCGGCTTCGCAAATAACGTTCGGGAAGGTGCCCTTGTATTTGCCTTTGCGAATCATCGCTTCGTAGGCCGCGGCGACACCTGCGGTGAAACTGCCGGCGCTGCCGATCTGCGTGTGCGCCCAGGGCACGTTGTAGGGCGTACAGAGATAGGAGCTATTGGCGACATACATACATCCTGTGGGGCCGACGAGAATGGTGTTGTCGCCGGAGGCCTTGCTGGTCATGCGGTATTGAATCGACGGCCCGCAGCCGGCGCAAGTGCGGTGGCCGGGAACGAATGGTTCGGACGCGGGGAGGTCCGGATTATAGAAACGCGCCCCTTGATTCGGGTTGTTGAGAATCGGAAGTGTTTGGCGTTGAACTTCAATGACTGGCATATCGATTCCTCCTGAAATTCTTTACTGAAATCTTTTTCAAGCCTTGCAAATTCGTACCTTCGCGGACGTCCTCAGAAAGTCGTCCCTATTCTTCGAAACCGACCCAGTGGGTGCGCTTTTCGATCTTGCCGCGCTTCTGGGCGTCGGTCATTTTCTGGGCCATCCAGTAAAACTCTTTCAGAACGATGGCCTCGCCGCCCATTCCGGCCATGAAGGACATGATCAGCGGGCGCTTTGGGCTCTCGTAGAGAGCCGCAGCAGCTTCGGCGTAGAGCGAACCGCCGCTGCTGACGCTGCCGAGCCCCATGTTGGTTTCGATGACGCCGACTACTTTGAACCTGCTGAGCGTTTCGCAAATGCGATCCGTCGGATAGGGCCGGATGGTGCGCAGACGAACCATGCCGACCTTCAGGCCTTTCTCGCGCATGTGGTTGATGGCGAAACGCGCGGTGACGGCATGGCCGCCCTGAAGGAAGAAAACGATCTCGGCATCCTCGGTTTTGTATTCTTCGAGCCAGGCATCGTAGCGGCGGCCGAAGATGCGCGCGAATTCATCGTGAATTTCCTCAATGACCGGCATGCTGCCTTCCATGGCGCGTGCACGTTCCAACTGCAGCGGCGGGCCCTGTTCCGGCATGATCTGCGGGCCGTGGGAAACCGGGCGGCGCGGATCGAGGGGATAGGGGTGCTTGTACGGCGGCAGGAATTCTTTCACCTGGCCGGGGTCGGGCAGATTGACGTCGCTGGTGATATGCGAAACGAAGAAGCCGTCCTGGCAAACCATCTGCGGCAAGAGGACGCGGGGATCTTCGCCGATACGATAAGCCATGAGGTGATTGTCGAAGGCTTCTTGGGCGTCGCACGACCAGCCCATGATCCAGCCCATGTCGCGCGTCGAGAGCGCATCGGTGTGTTCAGAGCCGAAGTCGCCCGGGGGATCGAGGGTGCGGTCGGCAATCATCATCTGCACGGGCATGCGGCTGCCGGAGATGGGCGAATACAGTTCGTAGGCAAACTGGACACCGACACCGGAACTGCCGGTGAAGACGCGCGCGCCGCTGGACGACGCACCGTGAGCGATACTCAATTGCGAATGCTCGCTATCGGCGACGATGTACTCGGCATCCAGTTCGCCGTTGGCGACCATCTGCGCGAGTGCCATCATCGTGGCGGTGTACGGACGAATCGGGTAGGCGGTGATGACGTCGACGTCGGCGTACTTTGCTGCCTGCGCTGCAGCGACGCAGCCATTGATGCGAACAGTCTTCCCTTTAATCGGTTCCGTAGCTGTTGCCATGTTAGAGCTCCTTCGCCGGGCGGCTGGCCATGTTTACGAGTTCCTGCGCCTGGCGACCGTGCAGACCGGGTGAAATTGCGAATGCCGTATCCATGCGGACGACGCCCGTGTCGAAGTCCAGCTCGGGCACGCCCTCGAGGCAACCGGTCGGGCATTCTTCAATGCAGACGCGGCAGCCTTTGCAGTAATCCACGAGGATTTTGTAGAGACCGTTGGAACGGTCGGAGCGGACGATGCACGGCTCTGGACAGACGAGATAACAGTTGTCGCAGGCATTGCAGGTGCCACAACTGAAGCAGCGGCTGGCTTCTTCGACGGCTTGCTCTTCGGTGAACGACAGGATGACCTCGTCCTGCGTTTTTTTGCGGCTGGTGGGATTCAACATGCCCTGCTTGACCCGCGGGAAGTGTGGAAAGTAGGTCATGTTCATGCGGTTGAGATCCACGATGACGTCGATGGCGATCTTGCGCGGTTCAAGAACTTCCCCCCGCAGGGCTTTGTCCAGATTGAAGGCCACGCGCTTGCCGTCACCAACGGCGTTGACGACCATGAGCGGCTGGCCGGAACCGAGTTGCACGATGTCGCCGGCGGCAAAGAAGTTGGTGGCGCCGAGACGCCCGAAGCGATCGATCTTGATGGTGCCACGCTCGGTCTTGAACTCGGCGGGCAACCACGCGAGCGACGAATGCTGGCCGACCGCGATAATCACGTTATCGACTGCGAACTTCTCCGCTGGCGCCTCTTTGTTGACGGTGATGGGCGAAGCATTAATTGCGCCGGAGAATTTCGCAGGATAAAGCTGGAGCGCTTCGACTTTGCCATTGCCCAAAACGGCGGTCATCGCGCGCCCGTGAATGAGTTCCACACCTTCTTCGAGCATGTCATGGAGATCTTCTGGAACGCAGGGCATTTCCTTGGGATTGCCCTCGACGGTGATCATGGTGACTTCAACCGCGCCTTGCCGCATTGCTTCGCGAGCGCAGTCGATGGCGGTGTTTCCGCCGCCGATGACGGCGACGCGAGCGCCGAGTTTCACTTTGGATGTGCCCATGCCGATGTCGCGCAGAAACGGAAGGCCGTAAATCACGCCGTCTTTGTTCTCGCCCTCGGCGCGGACGCTGTTGGGTTCGGTGAGGCCCACGGCCAGCACGCAGGCGTCGTAGTTCTTTTTCAAATCGTCCCAGGTGACGTCTTTCCCAACTTCGACGTTGGTCTTGATCGCTACGCCGAGTTCGATGAGGCGCTCAAGTTCGCGATCGAGGACGTGCGCAGGAAGCACCCAGTCCGGAATGCCCCCGCGATTGAGCCCGCCGGCCTTGGGAGATTTTTCGAGGATCGTGACCTGATAGCCGAGGCGCGCCAGTTGATATGCGGCGCTGTGGCCAGCGGGGCCCGAGCCGACAACGGCGACTTTTTTGCCGTTGGGCTTGCCGGGCTTGACGACGTCGCGCTGCAACGCCTGGCCGAGATCGCCGAGAAAACGTTCAACCGCGCGAATCGAAATGGCCTCATCGTATTGTCCGCGGTTGCACGCTGTCTCGCATGGGTGATAGCATACGCGGCCAGTGACCGAGGGGAAAGGCATGTCTTCCTTGATGAGCGCGTAGGCGTCGAGATATTTGCCGCGCTTCACGAGGTCGAGATAGCCCTGAATTTTTTCGTTGGTGCCGCAAGCGTTGTTGCAGGGCGGTAATTTGTCGCGGTACACCGGCCGGATGGAGCGCCAATTGCCGGTGGGGAACAAGTCCTGCCCCTTTTCCTGCGAAGGCGCAGGTGTGATGCCCGCGAAAGGTACGGTTAGCCATTCAGGGATGCGTGTGCCTTTTGTCGACATGTAATCCTTCCTATGCCTATGCCGCCACGGGATTCAGCGGCAGGATATGCAACTCTTCGAGTGCCAAATTAAAAGCCTTCTGATTCGCGATCATCGGTTGAATCGTTTCCATCTTGACTATGCCGGTGGATTTAACGACTGCTGCAATCAGCGGGGCAGCGATATCGGGTGCAACCGCCTTGCTGCGCTCGGCTGCGCCCTCGGTTGAGAGACGGTCAAGTCCCAGCTGGCCCAGCCGGTAGTAGAGCCACTTATGGTCGGCGAGCTTTGCGGCGTCGACGCAGACAAGTTGCGCCAGCCGGTCGGCGCCCGGCACGAAACGGATCATGTATTCCGGGGTGTAGTGCGTGTTGATGACCAGCGTTCCGCCGGGCGGCATTCCGCGCATGTAGTCCCAGCCCTTGACCATGGTGCCTTCGACAAGCACGACGATGTTGGGATGCTCGTTTTCATAGGTGAGCTCGTTTTCGAGGATCGTGTCGCTCACGCGGCAGTATTTACGCGTGGGGGCGTTGGTGCGATCGGGATTGTCCACATAGTTCTCCATCGCCTGCGCGTACTTGCCCTCTTTGCGGGCAGACGCCGAGACGGAGTTGACGATGTCGCGGCCTTCTTTGTCCATGATGATGCCGCGGGTCCAAACGGTCAGTTCTGTGTAGCTCATGATTAAGCCTCGTCAGTGCTTCGTGGAAGTAAAAGCATCCGGACGCAAATCCCTTGCGTTGTTGCTGCGCTCGCTCGAACTGTTCACTTGCTTCGGGCTGCCATAATCCGAGCCGAGAACCGCCAGGAAATCGCCGCGCATGACCGCAAACGGCGCGGGGCGCATGCCATGTTGAAATTCCATAATCGCGGAAAGCGTCGCCTTCTTGCAGAGGCTCTCGATATCGGCGCCGGTGCACCCATCCATTTGCACCGCCAATTCGTTGAAATCGACATCGGGCGCGAGGGGCGCGAGCCGGCAACACAGCCGCAAGATGGCGGCGCGATCCGCGGCGCCCGGTTTGGCGAACGGGAGGATATAGTCGAACCGCCCGCTGCGCAAGAGCGCGGGCTCGATCCGTTCGGGCCGATTCGTGGCGGCCATTAGGATCACGCCTTTGACATCGCGCAGGTTGTCAATTTCACGCAGGAGTTGGCTGAGAATTCTTTGATAGACATCACTTGCGAATTGCTCGGCGCCGAACTTGGGAGCAAGCGCGTCAATGGTGTCAAAGAACAGAATGCAGGGAGCGGCGCGCCTGGCCTTTTTGAAAACTTCGCGGAGAGCGCGCTCGGAATCGCCCAGCCACTTCGAGTACAGTTGCGGGCCGTCAATGGCGATCAGCGGAAGCTGCTTTTCGCCGGAAAGCGCGCGGGCCATCGCGGTTTTCCCGGCGCCTGCCGGTCCAACCAGCAAGATGCCGCGCGGCGGGGCCAGTCCGAATTTCTCGTAAATCTCGGCGTGCATGTGCGAATGTTCGACCACGGCATCGAGGATCCGCTTCACTTCGTCGAGGCCTCCGATAGAGGCAAAGGTGGATTCGCTTTTCTCGATGAAGAACTCGCGCGTCGCGCTGGGCTCGACGTCTTTCAAACCGGCGAGGAAGTCGTTGCGGGTAACCTGCAGCGAGGCTATTTCGGGGGACGCGGCGCCGTCGGTCCCGAGTGGAACGGAGGAGAGAAAGCCGCGGAGAGCAATCATGCCCACTTCTTGGCCCAGCGCCTCCAGATCGGCTCCGACGAAGCCGTGAGAAAGTTCGGCGATCTCCTGGAGATCGACGTCGGGCGCGAGCGGCATGGCGCGCGTGTGGATTCTGAGAATTTGCAAACGCGCCTGCGTGTTTGGAACGCCGATTTCGATTTCGCGATCGAAGCGGCCTGGTCGGCGCAGCGCGGGATCCAGCATTTCTGGGATATTGGTGGCGCCGATGACGATCACGTGGCCGCGCGCAACGAAGCCATCCATCAGGCTGAGCAGTTGCGCCACGACGCGCTTTTCAACTTCGCCGACGACTTCAGTACGCTTGGGTGCGACGGCATCTATCTCGTCAATGAACAAAATCGCTGGCGCGTGGCGAGCGGCTTCTTCGAATACCTCGCGGAGCTTGGCTTCGCTCTCGCCATAAAACTTGCGCATGATTTCAGGGCCGTTGAGATGGATGAAATGCACGCGGCTTTCGGCTGCGACAGCGCGGGCAAGTAAGGTCTTGCCCGTGCCGGGCGCACCGTACAGGAGAACACCCTTGGGCGCAAGAATTCCCAACCGCTCAAAAATGTGCGAGTACTTCAGCGGCAACTCGACGATTTCACGTACCCGCGCGACTTCGCGCTCCAGCCCTCCGATATCTTCGTAGGAGACCGCGGGAGCGCGGGAAAGCGTTTGCTCACCTTCGACGACGCGAATGTCGGTCCGTTTCCCGATCACGACAGGTCCCGAAGGAATCGTGCGGACAACCTGGAAGTTTACGGCCTTTGCAAACGTGGGCACCCGCACCGTGCAGCCCGCGATGACCGGAACGCCCACAAGATCCTCAAGCATGCGGTCGGGTGCGATGGTTGCCGGCGCGGCGCCCACCCACATCGGAGTAAGACGAACCGCTACAGCTTGCTGCGTTTCCACCGGCGCCACCGTAACCTGCTCCTGCAATCCCGCACTGCAATTACTGCGGCAGGTGCCGTCGATCTGGATCATGCCTTCGAGGGCTGGGTCGGAAAGCTCGGCGCGCCCCACTGCCGTCGTACCGCCGCTGATTTTCAGGGTATCGCCGGGCCGGGCGCCGATGCGCAACATGTCCGCTTGCGCGAGCCGGGCAATGGCGTGACCAACGTCCTCGACGCGCGCCTCCATCACGCGCAAAGTTAGGGGGGCACCGGAGGTTGATGAAATGGGTTCGACCGCGGAGGGAGTTGCGGCATTCTCCTGGCGGCCGGAGGCGTCTGGGAGCGGTACGTTCTGCTTCCCGGGCGATTCCGGCTCGTGAGGTGCGATGGCCCTACCGATCATGTCGTTACGCAGGTCAGTCAATCTGCTTGTCCTTGAATCGGCCGATTTATTTCACGCCGAGAAAAACTACCCGTTGTTCAAAGCTTGACTTCCTTCAGCACGATTTTTTCGACGTCCGCGATGTGCCGCCGCATGGCCGCCTCCGCTGCTTCAGCGTTGCGGCGATTGATCGCAGCCAGGATCCGCCGGTGGCCGGCAAGTGATTTTTGCGGGCGTCCCTCAACCTGCAAACTGCGCTCCCGCGAGTCGCGCAGCAGATCCATCAGAGTATCGAGCACTTTGCGCACGACGCTGTTACCCGAAGCCAAAGCAATGGCGTAGTGGAACTCGGTATCTTCGGGGATGGTGCTCTCGCCTTTGCGCAACTTGGCCTCTTGCCGATCGAGGATTTCGCGCATCTCAGCAATGCCCTCCAGCGAAATGTGCGCGGCGGCGCGAGCGGCCAGCGGCGGTTCGAGCATCATGCGAAAATCGAGAAGCTCTCCGACCATTTCTTCCTTGCGTTTTCGGGCGTCGGCCAGAGGATTGACCAAAGAGTCAGAAGAAATCTCGCGAACGATGGTGCCAGCGCCTTGACGGGGTTCCACCATGCCCATCAACTCGAGGCTTCGAATCGCATCGCGTATGGAGCTTCGGCTGACGGCCAGCGTTTCCGCCAGATCGCGTTCGGAAGGAAGTTTGTCGCCAGGCTGCAGTTTTTTCAGGATCAAGCGTTCGATCTGCTTGGCGACACCTTCGTAGACTTTATCTCTGCGGATCGTTTCGAATTCGGATTTGAGGATAAGAGACAAGCAGGGCTCCAAGTGGTCTGCTAAGTGGACCAGCGCGAGTATACACCCGTTGTCAAGAGTTGGGCAAGATTATTTGGACCGGGAAAAATAACAGGGAGACGCACCCAGCCGAGAGTGTTAGGGCCCTTTGACAGCTTGCGTATTCGCTATGCTGCATTTTGCCAGCAGCTTCGCGCAACTATACACCGTTCGCGTGTGGGTCATGGGAAGCCCCAGGCGCTCTCCCAATTCCACGACTGAACCAACCAGCGCTTCAAGTTCCATGGGCCTGCCAGCCTCAAGATCCTGCAGCATGGAAGTCTTGTGCTCGCCCACTTTTTCCGCGCCAGTCATCCGCTGATCGATGGAGACCGGAAGTTCCATTCCCAATTTTCGGGAGACTGATTCGACTTCTTGCATGATATTTCGAATGACTGCCGAAGTGCCAGGGTCTCGCATCATCTGGACCAAAGTGGCGCGGGTCAACGCACTGACTGGATTGAGGGACGCATTGCCGAGGAGTTTTACCCAAATCTCCTGGCGGATATGAGTGGTGATGGGACACCGCAAGCCGGAAGCGACGAGAGCTTCCGCGATTCGCCGACAGCGGTCAGAGCGCGCACCCTCCGGCTCGCCGATTGAGATGCGGTTGCCCTCGGTATGTTGAATCACGCCGGGCGCCGGAATCTCCGTCGAGAAATACACGATGGATCCCACCACGCGACGCGCTTCGATCGCGGAAGAGATTTCGCCGCCGGGGTCGACACGCTCCAAATGAATTCCCTCCCCTGCGCCGGAGAGGCCCTGGAAGTACCACCAAGGAATTCCGTTCTGGGTGCTGACGACAGTGGTCTCCGGGCCGAGCACTGGCTTCAGTAGTGGCGCCAACTGGGGCAGGCTGTGCGCTTTCACGCCCAAGAAGACGACGTCCGCGGGTCCCGCTTCTTCGAGCGATCCAACAATTCTGGGATGGACCTGGAAATCGCCACCAACGCCCTTCACGGACACCCCGTGTTCCTGCATGGCTTTCAGATGCGGTCCGCGGGCGAAGAGCGTGACATCAAAACCCGCGCGCGCCATGCGGGCGCCAATATACGCGCCAATGGCTCCGGCCCCCGCGATCAGGAATTTCATGCTCGCTCATCCACCAGGGCGGCAGCTACAGCGCGGCGGCGAATCTTTCCGGTGGCGGTTGTGGGGATACTTGGCACCAGGTAGAGCTTTTTGGGGCATTTGTATTCCGCCAGCCACTCGCGGCAGTGTTTCAGAAGCTGCGTCTCGGTCGCACCAGTTGGTTCATGTAACACAACAGCCGCGGCCACTTCTTCGCCGAGTGTGGGATGGACGCAACCGAATGTGACCGCCGCCGCCACCGCTGGATGCTTCAACAAGACTTCGTCAATTTCATGGGGTGCGATATTTTCCCCGCCGCGAATGATGATGTCTTTGATCCGGCCTGTCAGATGGAGATAGCAGTCTTCGTCGAGAAATCCCTCATCGCCGGTGCGAAACCATCCACTCGCAAAACTTCGGGAGTTGGCTTCGGGATTGTTCTCGTATCCACGGAATACGCTCGCTCCCTGAATCGCGATTTCCCCGCGCTGGGTGGTGGCGAGGTGATGGCCCTCTTTGTCCAAGACGCTGATCCGAATACCTGTGCCAACGCCGACGGAACCTGCTTTGCGATGCCGGGGTGGCAACGGATTCGAGGTCATCTGGTGGGCGGCTTCTGTCATTCCATAGGCTTCCACGAACGGCACGCCGACTAGTCCTTCGATTTTGTGAATGAGTTCAGAGGATAGTGGCGCACTGCAGGAGCGAATAAAGCGCAATGTGTCAGCCTCTGCGGGTTTCTGATGAGCGCGGGCGAGGAGGAGTTGATGCATGGTGGGCACACCGGAATACCAGGTCACACGGTGTTCCCGCACGGTCCGCCAGAAAGAGAGCGCGTTGAATTTGGTGGGAACAACCACGGTGCCCCCGGAAAGCAGCGTGGCCATCGTGGAACCAACCAAACCATGGATGTGAAACAACGGCATGATGCACAGCGAAACATCGCCTTCGGAAAGCGCGTAGGTGTTGGCGATATTTGCTGAAGAGACCGCCAATTGGAAATGCCGCAGCGGCACCCGTTTCGGTCGCCCGGTGCTGCCGCTGGTGTGGAGTACTAGCGCGATATCATCAGGCGTGGGCTGGGCGGCGGAAGCGCCGGACGGAGCGTCCACCAAATGAACGTTGCCCTTCTCGTTCATTTCCACGGAGAAGACAGGAATCTTGCGATCCGCGGCCGCGGTACGTACAAATTCGGCGCCCACGGTCGGACAAAGCAGCACTTTCGCGTCGGTATCACCAAGGAAAAAATGGAATTCTTCGTACGGATATGCGGGATTCAAAGGGGCGGCGGTTCCCGCGATGGAAGCCGCGAGAAAACTTACGATCGCCGGCAGGCCATTCGGCAACACAATCGCCACGCGATCCCCGCGGCGAATGCCCGCCGACGCCAAAGCATCGGCCATGCGCAGGACCTGTTGACGAAGGGAATCGTAAGTGACAACGACGCTAAGCTCGGGAATGCTGATGGCCGCGTGACTATTCGCGAATTGTAAAACGTCAAGAAGTGTATCCGCCGACTTCAGGGTCATCTGTTGCCACCTCTCCACCACTCGGTGTTTTGAAAAAAGCCCCTCTCTTAATCGCCATCAAAGGCAAATCTAAGAGCCACATGAATATTTCCAGGGAAGCGAACAAGAAATGACATCCAGTTTAACCGATTCCCAGATGGTTGCACTAATTTCCGCTCAAGAAGACGAGCGCCCCCAAAGCGCGGTGATGTCCGCGCAACGAACAGCCTGGGTTGTGCGAAGTCGCAAGGGTTAGCGATTGGTGTAAAAGAAGTAGGCGCTCATCGCCAGGCCCACGCCGATCACCAGGTACCGCATCTTTTGAGGATCGGCTTTCTGTGTATAGTGCGCCCCAAACCATCCGCCAGCAAGCGCGCCCGCGATCATCACCAGACAGAGCGGCCATAAAACTGCGCCGGCCCAGATGAAAGTTACGACGGCGGCGACGTTAATTGTGGCAGCGAGCAGGGTCCGGATGGCGCCCATGGCAAGAATGTCGCGCATCCCAAGCGCCGCCAGCATGCCGAGGGTGATGAACCCGATGCCAGCCCCGAAATATCCGCCATACACAGCAACCAACAGCTCGACGATCGAGCTCACTACGATCGCCTGCCACGACAACTGATGGAGATCATCGATGATGGCCGTCCGGCCTGCGATGGTGCGAATTTGGTTTCCGAAAGCAAACAGCAAGGTGCCACTTAACAGCAGCCAGGGCACGAGATGTAGAAAGGTGTGTTGCGGAGTCTTAAGGAGCAGTAGCGCGCCAACCCACCCTCCAACGAGGCTGGTCGCCAGCAACGGGAGAAGCAGACGCAGCGGCGCGTTTAATCGCTTCAGGTAAACAACCGTGCTGGCCGCCAAGCCCGGCCATAGAGCGACTGTGTTGGTGGAGTTGGCTTGCACGGGAGGCACACGCAGAAACAGTAGGGTTGGGAAGGAAACAAAACTGCCCCCGCCTGCGACTGCGTTCAGAGTCCCGGCGATCGCGGCGGCGAAGAACAGGAGGATGGCTTGGGTAAAGTGCAAACTCCTGTTTATCAGAAAAATGAAGTTTCTGAGAGGGGATTCTCAGGCTGTGGAGGTGCGGCAAAACACTTCAGGATAATCCGTGCTCACGATTCAGCTAGGTTAGATGCAGAGAGAGCGGCGGAAGAGCGAGACCTGCGACCTGCGCCGACCAACGGTCGCCTTTTTCGATCGCGTGGCCCGCGGTGAGTGTGCCTGAGCTGATGATTTCTCCAGCGTTCAACGGTTGGCCTGGGAATCTTCGCAGGATGGCTCCGCCGAGTTCCGCAAGGCACAAGGCGGGACTGCGCAAACAATTCTTGCCCGACCCTTCTTCCACAAACTCACCATTCTTGAACATTCGAACGCTGAACCGCGGCAATTCCTCCACGAGCGTGGCGATCAGCTCCGGCCGCACATGGGTTTTCTCGCCGATCACCAACGCCGCGTGAAGTCCAAAGGAGGCGACGAAATCGCTGGGCTGGAATTGCCATCCAGCAAAGGGACAATCGATGATCTCAAACCCCAGCGCCAGCCAATCTACGCAGCCCAGGGCGGCAGCGGCATCGAGTCCCTGCGAAGCGATTGGCTGCTTTAAACCGAAAACGATCTCGGGTTCAATTTTTAGCGAGCGCGGGTGGGGGACGGTCAGCGTGGCCGCATTGGTGTCGACGTGATGCACCGTGTTGTCGTACATGTGGGCCCAGACAAGGGTTTCCAGTTTGAGCACGCGCCACATAGCCTTGTTGGCGTAACCAACTTTCCGACCAATAGCTTGATGTCCGGCTGATACGCGTAGCCGCTTGAGTGTTGCTTCCACGGCATAGGCAGCGTTGAGATCGAAACCCGGACGAGACGAGGGGAGGACAGAAATCATCCTCCCCGTTTCAGAGGCAGACGACAATTCGCGCGCGAGACTGTCGACCTCACCGGGGGCCATCAATGAATCTGCCTTTCGTACCTATTCTCGTTGTTCATCGGACCTCCCGCCGCGTTGCTGGGCCTGCGCGGGAGCTCTGATGCCCAGCATATAACATCAGCCGTTCGCAGGCACATTGTGGCGAATTTCTTTCGCGCTTAACTCCGCTGCTTGACTGAAGAATTCATCTGCTGAGCCGGAAAATTGACCGGGTGCGGCGCCAGTTCCGAAAGACAAAAACGAAAATTTTGGCGGAATAAAACGCTTTTCTCGTTTTTTTTCTTGACACCAATCCGTGAATGCGTTAAAGCCGAGACCACCAGTTTGACCTGCTTGCACTTCTGGGGAGGGTAAGTATGAATTTACTTAGGGCGTGGTTTGTGCTTTTGGCCTTTGTTCTGGGGCTTGCCGTGACATCTCCGCGTGTCCAAGCCCAGAGCGAGAGTCCCGCCGGGGGAAGCACGCAAGCGGGTTCCGCAACAGCAAGCAAGGCGGAAGTGGACCAGTTGCGCCAGGAATTGGCCGCGCAGCGGCGAACGATTGAGCAACTGAAAAACTTGGTCGAGCAACTGGTGGAGGTAAAGTCGCGGGCGCCATTTCCGGCCACCGACGGCGCTGCGCACTTGATCAACACGAGCTATCCGCTGCCTGCGCCTGCCAGCGTAGCCGAAGCAGACGCTGAACCGCCCATAGTGTTGGATCAAAAAGCTCCCGAGAAGGCCACTGCTGCGCCCGTGACCGCGGGATGGAACGGGGAGCACTTTTACATCAAGTCTGCCGATGGCCAATTCCAAATTCAACCGTACGGATACGTGCAGATGGATTACCTGTCTTATAAGGGGGATGGCGCTCCTGCCGACACTTTCTCCATTCGCCGCGGACGGTTTGGTTTTCAAGGGAATTACGGCGACCACTATCAATTCGGGCTCCTGGTGGATGCGGCCGCCACGGGCGGAGCAATTGTCCGCGATATTTACCTGAACGCGAAGTACAACAACGCCATCCAAGTCCAGGCTGGGCAGTTCAAGGAACCGTTTGCACAGGAAGAACTAGCCGGTGACACGAATCTTGATTTTGTCGAGCGCGGTTTGCAAGCGGCTCTCTATCCGTCCGCTGCGTCAACCAATCGGAGTCCCGGTGCGGCGATTCATGGCGACATTAACGGCGGCGCGTTTCAGTATTGGGCGGGCGCCTTCAACGGCAAGGGCTACTCGCTCAATAACACCACGAGCGTGCCGGAGGCCGTGGGCAGAGTGCGCTTCTACCCCTGGCGCAGCAAGAAAGACAGCGTGCTCCACGATCTCGCCTTCGGCGGATCAATCGCTCGCAGCTCCTCCCGTGGCCTTTCCAACGAGACGACGGCTCCAATGACCATGCCAGATGCGGCCTACACCTGGTTGCCGCAATTTCCGGTCAACGGGAATGTATGGCGGTACGAAGGCGAGTTTACCTACATCCGGGGGCCGGTTGCGTTGCGCGACGAATACGTTTCGGCATCTTACAACCGCACCGGTGTTGGCACCCAGGCTTTGGGCGGTCTTGGGTTTGCCAATCTCCCGAACATCCGCTACCAAGGCTGGAACTCTTCTGCGACCTATCTGCTAACCAAGGAAAGGCGCCCGGAAAACGGCACCCCAAGAGTTAAACACCCCGTATTCGGACCGCAGACGGAGGCAGGCGGCGGGCGGGGATGGGGAGCCTGGGAAGTGGCGTTCCGCTATTCCGGGCTTCAGGGGAACGAACCTGGAATCTTCTTCAACAACATTTACACGCCCCAGAATGTGCCCACTTTCAACCAGCACACCGACCAGTTCAGCTTCGGCGTCAACTGGTATCTCAACTACTGGGTACGATTCCAGTCCAACATCGACATCGATCGCTTGAAGCAACCGAGCACGATCGGAGCTGTCCCACAAAATTATTACGTCTTCGAACAGCGGCTGCAGTACCGCTTCTAACAGCTGTGTTTTAGCGGTTCATGCACAGGCATTCAGGTCTACGGCTGCTGCCTGGAAGTCAACCGGACCTGCACAAAATCTAAAGCAACGCGCGGACAAAGAAAATTCGAGGGGAATTCCTAGAGGAGGTTGTTCCATGAGTTCCAGAGTCGCGAAAATGATTCTTGAAGTGATGGCAGTGGTGGCCCTCGGGTTTCTGTTGAACAGCTGCGGTTCGCAGGCCTATTGCCCCACTTGCGGCACTACAGTGAACGGTGCTTACGGCGTTCTCAACGTCATCCCGGTCCCGGAACACAATCCCACCGGCGAGCCGGGCGGTCCCTTCAACTCCTTCGACATCAGTTGGTTCGATCCGAACCTGCAGAGGGTTTACACCTCCGACCGCATCGGCCTGGACGTGGTGGTGGTGGACGCGAAGAATAACTTCGCGGTAAACACCATCGGCGGTCAGAACGAAGTGGCCAACGCCGGCAATAACAATAGCGTCTGCATTGGCCCGGCGAATCCCGCTCCGGGTTTCACCGCAGTCAACACTCCCACCATTCCGTCGATCATCACCGGGCAGGGGGCTCTGCGCGCCGCGACTCTCGGAAACAATACCAACATCCTCACTCGCTTTGGCTGCAGAAACCCAGGCTACTTTGATACCTTTTCGACCTACTTCCCTGGCTTTGGAGCCCACGGTGGCTTTGGAGGATTTCCGGGGGCGCAGTGCTGTGCGGCTCGCGCCAACGGCGTGAATCCGCTCTCCGGCCCGGACGGGCTACAAGTAACCCCGGACGGCAAAACGCTGTTCGCGGGAACCGGGAGTTCCAACCTGATCGTGTTTGATCTCACCACGAACCCGCCAGTGGTGCTGGCCACAATCCCGACCGGTTCGTCTCCCGATTTTGATGGGCCCGCAGCCCAGAGCGGGGCTTCCTATGGCGGCATAGCCAATTGCATTCAGTCGTGGAACGGGGGTGCCGGAAGTGACCCGACCTGCGGAGACGATCGTGCCGACGAATTGTCTTATGGTGTTGTGAATGGGCACGACCTGATCCTGATCACAAATGGTGATCCCGGCCTGCCGTTTCTCACGATCATCGACGTGACCGACATCGTTAACCGCACTTATACAGGGGCGCTGGTGACTCCGGCGGGATTGGGTGTTTGCGCGCCAGTGAATCCCGCGCTCAATTACAATCCGGGAAATCCGGCAACCACACCGCCCACAGGCGCAAATTATCCAACCTGCATCGTTGGCCAGATTTATTATGACGGCGTGGCGTCGGAGGATTCGACGGTTCCGGTGGACGGCATCAACGATGGAAACCCACAGGCCTCGTTGACACCCTGCCCCGACCAGTCCGAAAACGTAGCCTCTGGTGTGTCTGGTTATGCCGTAGGCGCTGCTGGCGCCGATGTGCCTTGCCATCACGCACCGATAGTTGACGCCAACACTGGCGCATTCATAACCAACAACGGAATCGCTGGAGCAAATCAGGCGGGGGAACTCGCACCTGCGGGGTTAGGCGCGAGTGCCTTCAATCCCTTTCACAATACGTTTTACGTGACCAATTCGAATTGCACCGTATCAAGTTTGCCTGCGCAGTCGAGCGTAGCAGTGGGATGCATTGACGAAGTGGACCCGCGCATCGGAAACCTCGCTGGGCCCATCGTCATCGCCGTGGTCCCGATTCTCAACTGCATGCCAACCAGTATTGTTCAGGGCCCGGCCCATGATTTCCTGATCGGTTGCGCGGGCCACGATGGCGTGCAGTTCCCACCGCTAGAGGCCATCATGGACGGTACCACAAACAAGATTCTTGCCAGCATCGATCAGGTCGGCGGCGTGGATGAAATCTGGTATAACCCCGGCGACAACCGCTACTACACCGCCAGCAGAGACATGCCCAACGGCCCGGTTCTGGGCGTGATTGACGCCGGATCGCGCAACTGGCTCGTTAATGTGACTACCGGCTCCAATTCCCACAGCGTAACTGTCAACCAGTTCACTAACCAAGTCTTTGTGCCTACGCAGTCAGGTTCGCTCTGCGGCACGCAAAGTGCCAACGGATGCATTGCCGTTTATGGCAGGCAGTAACACTGCTATAGCCCAGACTCGGACGATGCTAGCGATCAGGGGGCCGCTGAGCCCGGAACTCAGAATTCCGCTTACCCATAAATCGCTGGTAGTCCTACGGGTGTACAATGGCGAATGAGGGAAGTTATCGCTCGGCTGGAACTATGGTTTTGCCCGCAATGACTGCTTCGCGCAGCCTAACCTTTCTGAAAGGTTTGCTGATCTGGGCTTGCGCATTCTCGCTCCTCATTGTTCTGGCGAATCGTGTTCCTTATTTCTCCGCAAACGAGACGAGTTGGGTCGGCTCGGCCCCCGTTCAGTTGTCGGCCAAACTCCTGGTTAAAGACCTCTTCCTCTTGCACCCGCCGGCCACCGGCATGTTCACGGTCCTACGCTCCATTTCCATTCGAACAGCAAGGAAAGAAGCGCGGCCTCCGGTATCTGTTTTCCTGGGCAATTGCGTTTACATTCGTCCTCCTCCAACTGCGTAGCGCCGAGCGTGAAGGCTGGGTGTCGTTTAAGGATTTTAGCCGTCCCTGATTCGCTTCGAGTCCGAGCGGGGCAGGACGCTGAAATTGACGGATAGCTTATTGAGGGCACGCTTGAAGCAGTGCAAGGAGGAAGTGATGAGTATCATTCGACAAGGAACTTCGTGGTGCCATTGGGGACGCGTCTGCATAGCATTCTCTGTCGCGACAATCGCCGCCATAACGGGGCCGGGCCTAGTCGCAAACACCAAGCCCACCGAAGTTCCGGCAAAGGTAATCGCTCACATGAGCTTGAAAGATGCTCCGGGAAGCGAAATGCTTCTGCAGAATAAGGGTGACAAACAATACCTGTATGTCCAGAAGGCATCCAAGCAGGGCTTCACGGTTGTTGACGTGTCGAAACCCGCTCTGCCGAACCTGGTGCAGCGTGCCCCTGGATCCAACGATGCCACCACGGGGAAACTCGATCTGGTAAGTCCCGATGTGGCCCTGGCGGAAGTTCCGGACAAGAACGCTAAGGGAATAATCCGTAACTCGGACAGTCCAACGGAAACCGTCAAGATTCTGGACCTGAGTGATCCTGCGCACCCGAAGGTCCTCCAGACTTTCACCGGCGTAACCAGCATCCTCCAGGATCCCAGCCGCGGACTGATTTATTTGACCAATAATGATGGGCTTTGGATACTCAATCACTCCAGGCCGGGCTTCACGCCAGCGAAAAAGAAGCGGCCGTGCGGCTCCGAAGACGCTATCGCGTCCATGCCTCCCGACTGCGAATAGACCATTCGCGCCAGGGACAGTAGACATTTGTAAGACCGGCAACGACTCATGACCGAGCTGCGGTGGACACGCGCGAGGGCATCGATAGCCAGCGCAGGGGCAACCAACAAAACCGCTATTTGACGCGGGTTTCCTGGTAGTGCAGGACTTTCCATTGGCCCTCGCGCTTCACCCAGGTTTCACCAACGAGAATTTTCTCAAACGGCACTACGGACTTCGGCGGAAACTTGATAAAGACTTCGTAGCGGACGAACGCCGCCTCCGAGCAGAGCGACGTTACTTTAAGGAAAGAAAGCGTGTAATCGGCGACCGCGCTTTGCTGAAGCTCATTCAGAGCTTTCCATTTGTAGCGTTCTCCACCGCCGTCGGCCTCGACGGCGACGAAATCTTCCGCCAAAAGGTCGCCGTACGCTTTTTGGTCCTTGCTCTTGATGGCCTGCCATTCCGCCTTGATTTTTGCGTCGAAGAGATTCGTGAGTTCCGCGTCGGCGGTGGATTTGGCAGGCTGGCTCGAAGTGGCCTTGGGATTCTGCCCGAAAACAAAACATGTTAGCAAAAGAGCTCCGCAAGTCCCGGCAATATACTTTTGCATTGCTTTCCTTCTCCAGTCTGGATTTCCCGCCGCCCCAGGTTCTCACCCATTGCGCTTCATTCATTCGTGGTCCACAAGAAAAGTCTGCTACGACGAAGCAGTGAGAATCTTATCGAGCCCTGCACCAAGCCGTCAAAGACCCAGTTAACCGATCGGTATCGGCATGGATCTTAGCTGTTGCCTGCCTACCCATTTGAGAGTCACGATTCTGTACAAACCCACCGCCAACAAAGGAGTGCATCCATGAAGACATCATGGGGGCTCAAGTTCGCTGCTTGGCCGGTTCTTATCCTGCTGATCATCAGCTTCAGCATTACCGCTAACTGCCAGAGCATCATCGCGCTGGTGGGAAGCGGGTCGAATCTACCCACGCCGCTCTATTCCCACTGGGTCGAAGAATATAACAAGCTCAGCCCCAAAGTGCAGATCCGTTATCTCAGCACTGGCACCGTGAAGGGCATCGAGGATATTTCCCGCGGAGTCGGAGATTTCGCTGCCGGCGAAGTGCCCATGAGCGAGGAGCAGTTGAAGGCATCGAACACGCCGATTTTGCACATCCCCACAGTGTTGGTTGCCATCGTGCCTATCTATCACGTTCCCGGCGTGAAAGGCAGCCTACGCTTTTCGGGGCCCGCCCTCGCAGAAATCTTTCTCGGAAATATTAAGACTTGGGACGACCCCTTGCTCAAGGGGCTCAACCCCGGCCAACCCCTGCCCCATCTGGATATCGCCGTAGTCCATCGCACGGAGGGGAAAGGTTCCAACTACATACTCACCGATTTTCTTTCGAAGAGCAGCCCAAAGTGGCGCAGCCAGATTGGCAAGACTCCCTCACCAGCTTGGCCCGTAGGAGTTAACGCCAATCGCGGCGAGGATATGATGGAGAAAGTGAAAAACACCGCCGGCGCCATAGGCTATATTGAACTCGGTTTCACGCTAACAGACAACAGCGTCGGTGTTGGCTTGGTCCAGAGTGCTGCCGGAAGAGCCATCAGTGCCACCCAAGCGAGCATTACCGCTGCTTACCGCTCGCTCGAAAAGTCCATTCCGGCGGACTTTCGCGTTTCGCTCACCAATGCTCCGGGAAGCGACGCATACCCAATCGTGAGCTTTACCTGGCTTTATGTGCCCGAAAAGTCGAGCGACGCAGAACGATCCAGGGCGCTTGCGAATTACCTCGAGTGGGCGCTTACCACGGGCCAGCAGAGCGCGGAGAGCCATGGGTACACAGCGCTGCCCGCGTCACTTGCCACTAAAGTGCTGGCAAAAATCCGGTTACTGCACTAAAGGCGTTCGAGGATTCCTTGCAGAGCAAGCTCTCCGAATGGCCCAGGAGTTATTTACTTGTCTCCATCGACGATTGTCTTCCTCATAGCGGCCTTGATCACTGCTACAGTGACCTTTCTGAATGTGGGCAGAATGGCCAATCAGCTCAAGCACGGTGGCCCGGCCAAACGGAGAGCTTCCATCTTTTTGGATCTACCCTGGATCATCGGCGAGCACAATCGATTGTTCCCCCGAAGCGGACTCATGCTGACCTTTTGGCTCTCAGTCATTTTTCTTATTGTCTGGCTCGCCTGCGTGGCGTTTAGCTTGGCTACGCGTCTTTAAAACCTGAGACTACGGGGCTGAGCATAGGCTCTTTGCCCAACGTTTTCCTCTATCGGTGTTCGAAACAGGGACTAGTCGTCTACAAAAACCATCCGCGCTTACCAATTGTTGGAATTCGACAGAGCTTGCAACTTAACGTTAGTTACCCTAATGCTATTGCGGCTATGGTGTAGATTAAGGGATTGGCTATCAAGGAAACCATTAACCAAATTAAATCTCGTGCCGGCGAGAACGCCCTCAAGAAAATTCTTGACCTTTTGGATGAAGAGACCAGAAAAACCTGCCAATCTGAAATTTATTCCTCCTCTTGGTACCCGCTTGATCTTTTCACCCCCTTTCTCGAAATAGAAATCAAGGTGCTCGCTGCCGGCAAGGAAGAGATGGTTACTCGCGGCTCCGAAGGGGTCATCGAAAAGCAGCTTCGCTGAATCTATAAGGCATTTGTGAAACTCGGCTCCCCTGAATTCGTGATCAAGCGAATCGCGGCAGTCCATGCAACCTATTTTCAGGGTGTGCCACTCGAAGTGCACTTGCAGAAGCACGGCAGAGCACTGGTCAGGTACACAGGATTTGCCAAGCAGCACCGGATTATGGGATTCGCGATTATCGGATTTTTCAAGAAAAGCTCTCGAAATTTCCGTAGCCAAAGACGTTGTTCTAACTGTCACCATACCAATCGAGGATGGTAAGCCATATTCCGAGTTCTTGGTTGCTTGGAGTTGACCCGGGCACGGCAACTCTAATTATCCCTCCAAGTCGGAACTCGCTCGAACAGCGTGCACTAGGGAACTCCAATTCTAAGAGGACTATTTCTTGAATTCGACAGCCTAGTTTGCGGGCAATCCAGATTGAAATCGCTGATCGTGCACCAGGGGTTTTTTCTGGCAGTTGAGGGCGGATTCTGGAGCCATGTCTCCAATGCCTGTGATCAGTTCTCACATATGGGCCCCTGACGCCCACCGGCAACGGGTTTGATTGATTCTTTCCGGAGTAAATGGCAGCCCCCTAATGGCGGCGCGACTTCTAAGGACAAATCCGACGATCTCAAGAAATTGCAGGGCCAATCGTCGGGATAGACCCGCCCCTTCAAAAGGTTAGGGTAGGAGGGCGGAGCGGAAGCTTACGCCCCAATTGCCGGTGGTTTTGCCGGCTGTATAAGTACCCTGCAGCTTGAGGGGCACGCCAACACCATCGGCGCCGGCGGAACCGGGGAAAGTCAAATTCAAAGTGAAGGCCTGGCCGGGCACTAGATTGATGCACGGGCCGCCCGCGAAAGTGGTCAGTGAGGCCGCACCCAGCGTGGCGCCGGTGAGCGTACAGGAATCGATAGTTACGTTTCCGCTGTTGTACAGGTTCACGGTGGCTATGTAGATGCCACCAGCATTCTTGGTGATGCTGAATGCGTTGGTGGGTGTCGGGCTGATGCCGGGGCCTGCCGGACTTGCCGAAATGGTGAAGGTTTGCGTTTGCTGCGGGAAGAGGTTTGAACTGATGAAAAGCGTGTAGGTGCCAGGGGCGTAGCCGGCGGTATTGAACACCAACTGGTATTGCGGCGGAACAGCGGACGCGTTGTACGTAAATGCGGGCACCAGACCAACTGTGGTGAGGACGGGTTGGCGCACGCCGGCGCTGTTGACTACGCCCATGGAGACAGCGTTCGGCGGAGTGATCGCGGTGCCGGTGTAGGTGCCATTTTGCGTGAGGGAGAAGTTGACTGGGACGTCGGAGCCGACCGCGAACGAAGGATTGTTCACCGGCACAAGGATATTGGCCACGTAGGTAGCTGTTGGCGCGGCTGGATAGGCGGCGACGAAGTCGTTGTACTGACTGGTGTGGCCGTGGAGGGCCAAATCAACACCGACTTGGCCGCTACCGCCGGACAAATAGTCGGTGATATCGAAGACGAACTGGTGATTTACATTATAGGGAGGCGCATCCGGATCGTCGAAGAGGCGTGGGTTGTTAGCGTTGTAGAAGGCCGGCGGGGTGAAGCTCTCATTATTCCAGGCGATGGTTTCGGTGACCCCGGGAGAATAGTAAGTGCCCGGAGGAGTGTTGGAGACTCTATAGAAAACGCAATTGCCGTTGGAATAAGGGATGCAGAGCGGCACGACAACATCGCCATTGAGCTTTGTCAGCAATGGGAAGTAGGTGATGAAGCGGCAGTCGAAGTCATTCGCCTCGGTGTGGCCAGCTTCGCAGACGCCGTTGGCTTGAGAGGGAGGCACTTCGAAAGAAGTGACGGTGAGGGTAAAAGGAGTGTTGACGGCGGAGATCGCAAGTTTCAGGGAATGAGCGTTGGGATCGGTGCACGGCGAAGTGCCGGACGGGCAGTTCAGGGTGGCGACAGCCGAGACGGGCGTGGAGCTGATGGGAAAGTTCAACGGCGTAACAACCGTTTTGGGCCAGGTGGCTGGTGAATTTGCGTTAGAGGCCGTGCCTGGCGGCGAATTCTGTTGATAGAAATCCTGCACGCTGGCGGAACTATTTTGGGTATCGATGACGAAATTCGCGTTCGAAAGCGAGATGGACCAGGAGGTGATACTGCCAGCGGCGTCGGTGGAGATGCTGGTGAAGCTGGCCGAAGAAGCGTTCGCCTGCGTCAGATTGTTGGTACCGACGTTGAAGCTGAAGGATGTGGGTGTGATCGTTGCGTTGCTCAGATTCGGAGCGAGCGGCTGCGCCAGCGTGAACGAGCCCATCACGTTGCAATCGGGCGCGCAGGACGCGGCACCTGTAAAGGTTGTGAAAGGATTACCCGTAATGTTGTAAGTCGTGGAAGCCACAGGAGCTACGTCAGCGCCGGTGCCGGTGAGAGTGACGGACTGCTGCGAGCCAGAAACATTGCCCTGGTTGTCGGTAATGACTACGCTCGCATTACGCGCACCAAGAGCAGTCGGCGTCATGCTGACGAAGATGCCGCAATTGTTGCCAACCGCCAGACCCGCGCCCCCGATGGGACAATTGGTAGTCTCCATGAAGTCGCCGGCATTCGTTCCGGTGACCGCAATGTTCGAGATTATGAGCCCGGCAGTGCCGTTGCTCGTGACTGTGATGGACTGTTGTGTGCTAGTGGTGGAGACGGTTTGATTGCCGAAGGGCAGGGAACTCGGCACGATAGTAGCCGAGGCCACGCCACCTACCGCGGTGTTCGTCAGTGAGAAGTTCACCGTGCTGACACCCGTCGCTGCCGCCGTCACCGTGTACGGTCCACCCGCTGTCCCGTTCGCTGTGAACGGCGCTGACGCTACACCCGATGCGTTCGTCGCTACGATGATCGTCGCCGTGCTGTTGCCGAACAGCCCTGACGCTCCCGCACCAGGCGCCGTGAACGTTACGTTCACCCCCGCAACCGGGTTGCCACCT
>Ga0074045_10000007_pt1 | contig 200029 bp, 163 predicted proteins | sample BogForMeECP23OM2_FD_94442 | JGI IMG/M metagenome (GOLD analysis project Ga0074045, IMG submission 94442) | Bog forest soil microbial communities from Calvert Island, British Columbia, Canada - Bog Forest MetaG ECP23OM2 | ecosystem: Environmental > Terrestrial > Soil > Wetlands ... | reverse complement strand
GGCATCAATCGAAGCAAGGCTTCGACGGTGTCCCGCACATCGCAGAAGCAGCGGGATTGCTGGCCATTTCCGTAAACCTCGATTGGCGCGTTGTCCAGCGCCCGCTTCACAAAATTGGGGAGCACCATCCCATAGCGCCCCGTCTGCCGCGGGCCCACGGTATTGAAAAAGCGCGCCACAATCACGGGTTGTTTCTTTTCCTTCCAATAGGAGAGCGCCAGGAATTCATCCAGGGCCTTGGATGCGGCATAGCTCCAGCGGCCTTTCGTGGTGGCTCCGAGCACCAGATCCGCATCTTCGTGAAAAGGCACGTTGGTGTTTTTGCCATACACTTCGGAAGTGGAGGCGATGAGCACCAACTTTCGCTTTTTGCAGGCGGCTTCCAGAATAAGCTGCGTGCCGTTGACGTTGGTCTCAATGGTGCGAACCGGGCTCTCCACGATGAGCTTCACGCCGACCGCGGCTGCCAGGTGAACGATGACATCGGCGTCATCCACCAACTCCGCCAGCAGTTGGCGGTTCTCGATCCCGTCCAGGTGATATTCGAGGCGTTCCGAGCCTTTCAGGTGGCGGATATTTTCCATGCTGCCGGTCGAAAGATTATCCAGCAGCACGACCTGCTCGCCTTTTTCCAACAACCGCTCGGCAAGGTGGGAACCTATGAATCCAGCGCCGCCCGTAATCAGATATCGCACACTTCCTCCTAGAGTTTGTCCGAATCGTCCCGGTCCGAAGGTCTGGTGGGGACGTGGGCGGGAAGTTCATCCTGATTCATGTCCAAGGCTTCCTGAGGGCCATAGCCATAGGAATATGGGTAATAGCGATAGGAATAGTAGTAATCCGGGGCGCTGGCGTCGACGGCGTTAAGCACCACACCCAGCAAGCGGGCCTTCACGCTGACCAGCAAGTCCCGCGTGCGCGTAAACGCTTCTTTGGGCGTCTCTCCCGAGCGAACCACAAGGACCACTCCGTCCGCCTGCACGGATAGAATCACCGCGTCCGTGGCGGCCATAATCGGCGGCGAGTCAATCACGATAAATTTAAACTTGGTACGCAACTCGGCAATCGCATCCGCCAGCTTATGCGAAGAGAGCAGGTCCGCGGGATTCGGTGGCAACGGGCCGGTGGGAATCGCCGCCAGATTTGGAATCGCCGGGTGTGGAATGGTCACCAGATCCAGGGTCGATACACCCGCGAGGTACGAGCTCAATCCGGCGTACTTGCCGTTGCCAAGATTCAGAAGTCTACCCACGCCGGGCTTCCGAAGGTCAGCATCCACCAGAACGGTTTTGTCGCCCAACTGAGCCAAGGTAACCGCCAGATTGGCCGCCGCTGTGGTTTTACCTTCGCGGGGCAGCGCGCTGGTCACCAGTATCACTTGAGGCGGATGGTCCGGCTGAGAGAGCAGCAGAGCGGTTCTCAGGGCGCGGAACGCCTCGGACATCTGCGACTTCGGCAAATGCTGCGCCACAAGCTCAATGCGCTTCTCCTGGCCATTGGTGGCTGCGCCTCCAAACATCCCCCGCCGCTTGGAAGCCCCGCTGTCTCCAAATGCCGGCACGACAGCCAAGCTAGGCAAGCGGGCAAGCGTCTCAACGTCATCCGGAGTCTTCACCGTGTTGTCCAGGTATTCGCGCAGGAGCGCCAGGCCGATGCCTCCGACCAATCCAACCAGGAACGCCAGCGCAATATTGCGAGCCTTCGCCGGGCGTGCGGGATACGACGGAATCATGGCCGGGTCCACCACGCGAATGTTGGAAGACTTCAGGCCCTCGGCAATGCCTGCCTCTTTTAATTTGGTCAGCAGCCCTTCATAGAGGGATTTGTCCGCTTCTGACTCTCTTTTGAGAATGTTGTACTGCACCAGCTTTTCGGCCATGTCGTTGGTTTCGGCCTTTTGCTGGTCGAGCGCCTGGCGGATGAGTTCTTCCCGCTGCTTAGCTTCCCGGTAATCGCTTTCTAACTGCAGAACGATCCCCTTGCTTTCGCGGGCAATCTGGTCGTCCACTTCTTTCATCTGTGCCTGGAACCGCTGCACCTTGGGGAAGTTCGGGCCATACTGGCTCAGCGCCTCGGTGTACTGAAGCGAAAAATCGGCATGGCGTTTCTGCAAATCCTGCAAAAGGGCATCCGCTCGAATCTCTGGTACGGCATCAATATCGCCCGCTTTTGCGTACTCATAGAGCGCTTGCTTTTTGAGGGTCTCGCCCTGGGCCTCGGTAAGCTGCTTGTCCAGGTCCGACAGGCGTTGCGTGGTGATGTTGGACTTGTCGTCGACGCTCCAGATCTGGTTCTGGCGCTCGTAATTGATGCGCGCGTCTTCGGATTGCTTAACGCTCAGTTTTAGCTCGTTGAGCTGGCCGGTGAGAAAACGCGTGGCTTCGAGCGTTGCCTCGTAACGGCTCTGGATGTTCTGGGATTTAAAGTTTTCCAAGTGGGCGTTGAGAATCCTGGCGGCCAGAACGGGATCCGTTGATTCGTAGCTCACTTCCATCAGGCGGCTGGTGGGGAGTCTCTTCGCGCTCAGACTGCCCAGAAATGCGGCAACTTCCGGAGGGCGCTTCTGGTTGGCCAGCGAACCCGTGGCGATGGCCTCCGATGGAATGCCGCCGCTGGAGAATTCGGGATTGGCAGCCAAGCCGGTGTTGCGGATGGTTTGCAGTGCGAGCGTTTCACTGGTCAATACTTTTGCCTGGGTCTCGATGTAGTTGTCGAGATCCATCATGTAGTCGTAGGAATCGGCGCCTTGAAAGGGAAGCATGCTGGTGTTCTCGCGATCAATTTCGATGGTGGCCTTGGCGATGTACACCGGGCGCATGCGGAAGGTGGCGATGCTGACAATCGTCACCACCGTGAGCAGGAACGACAAGATCAGCCACTGATGCTTGCGCAGGATCAGCAGATAATCGTAAAGGTGCGGCTCGCGCGGCGACAATTCAATCGCCGGCAGGCGTGTCGCCGCGGAGATAACGTCGACCGACCCGTTGCTTCCGGGGTCCCGTGGAATCAGCTTGGAGTCTTCAATCATAGTTTGTTCTTACTGGTACGCCAGCCGGAAAACCGCCACCGCCGTGCCGAGGGCCAGGCCAATTTCCGCCGCCTTCAACAGCGCCTGCTTGGTCCGGCTATCGGGAATGTAAAGAATATCGCTCGCGCGCATGGTGATGTCTTCGGATTCTCGATGCAGCACTTTCTTCAGATCCACTTCGGTCTCGGTTTGCTTGCCGGCGCTGTCCTTGCGGATGATGACCGCATGTTGCGTCTGCGCAATGTTGGTGAGTCCGCCGGCGAGGGAGAGTATTTTTAAAGTGGTAAGTTGCGTGCGGTCGTTGGAAACCACAAAACCACCGGGACGCACCACCGCCCCCAGAACGTAAACGATGCCGGCATGGGGTATGGTCACAACGTCGCCCGCTTGCAGCACGATGTTGTTGCGCATGTCCCCCGTCTCCAGAAGATCATTCAGATTGATGGTGATGGACGTCGTTCCTGTGCCTTTGGAACCCGGGTTGGGCTCGGGAGTTGCGGGCCCGCCCGGAGGATTGGCCTGAGCCATTTCTTCAACCGTCGGAAATGCCGGCTTGCCTGCTGCGTTATCTTCTTTCTTCTCCGGAGGGGCGGCGGGACTTACAGAATCCAGCGGAGGCGGCTCGCCCGAGCCTGGGGCCGAGGCCGCGGAAATAGGCTGTGGATTGGGGATTTCCGTGAAACTGCCCACCTGGTGGCGGGTCACGATGATGATGTCCCCGGCATCCGTGGCAATTCCGCCCGCTTCGGCCAGGACTTCGAGCAAGGTGACGTCGCGATCCGCTTGATAAACCATGGGGTGCGCGACCGCGCCCACCACCGTAATCGGCTGGCTGCGGTGCTCTTTCACGACTACCCCGACTTCGGGGTGGGTGACCAGTCCATTCGCTTCCAGGACCTCGGCAATTTTCGATTCCGCCTGGATTTCGCTGAGACCCGCAACATGCAATCGTACCGGAACCAGTGGAATGTTGATTGTGCCCGACTGGCTCACGCGGACTTCTTTCGAGAGCTCCGGCACGTCAAAAACCGCGATTTCCAGGAGATCCCCGTTGCCGATCACATAGTCATGCACCGAGGCGCTCTTCGAGCCCATCGTCAGCGTTCGAATTCGGTCATTTACCTGTTGGGGTGTTTCGCCGACCGCGACGTTCTGCTGCGCACGGAGTTCCCCTCCGGCGCAGAGCAAGCTTACGGCGACGGCACAAAGAAATACATAGCGCCGTCCCACAATCGAAAATGGGACCATCAGAATGGGTGACCCCCCTCCATTATTATACAGCCACGTATGTTCACCCGGCCTCCAGTTTTCTCTTTCGACGCCGCGGAGGTGTGGTTTCAGGCAATGCCGTGGGCGAGGTTTCCAGGCGGGCGGTAGCCAGGTGAGCGGACACAAAAAACAGCAGGGCATTGCCCGGGATATGCAGATTAAAGTCCACCAGACTGTGGACTAAAATCCCGCTGCAGCCTACCAACCCCGACAGGTTCAAGGCCGCCCCGAACGAGCTTCCCAGCTCCTTCAGGCCGCGTATGGACTCAATGAACAGCACCGCCAGGAACCAGAGGCAGCAGAGCCCTCCCGGAATCCCGGTTTCCGCCAGCGTTTCCAGATAATCGTTGTGGCTATGATTCACGATCTTCGCATCGTAAAGGGTCTCGTAAGGGGGGAACACCATCTGGAGCGTCCCCAACCCGGTCCCCAAGACGGGGTGGTCGAGAAAAATATGCCAGGTATCACGGCTCATGGAGGCTCTCTTACCCATCGAGATGTCCAAGGTCTGGTATTCCGTAAATCGCGCGAGGACCTGCTGCACTCCAATCCACGAAACCGCCAGCACTGCGCAGAGAACCAGAACGCCGCCGGCCAGCATGTATTTGCTGTGAACGCGCCGCACCAGCAAAAGCAGGAACAGAATCAACATTTCCACCGCGAAACTGATGATTCCGCCGCGCGATGCCGCCAGGAGCAGGGCCACGATGGGAACCAGCGCAAACAGGCTTACCAGCACCAACCGCTCCCGCCGCACCTTCCCCAACACCAGCGGCACCAGCGCCACTGGAATCAGAATCTCCGCAAATCCCGCGAAGTGATTGCGATTCACATACGGCCCGAAGGGAACTCCTCCATAACGCATCACCCGGAACCAGTACAGTTTGCCGTTGAAGGTTAAATGCTGCAGGATGCCAAATACCGACACAAAAAAGCCCAAGGACATCAGGAACCACAAAAATCCTCGCCAGTGGTTCATGCGGTAGTAGGCTTGCGGCAGCAACACAATCAGGATCAGGTACATGAGCAGCAGTTGAAATTGCATGCGCGTGTCGTACACCGAAGCCGTCTTGTGAAAAATCAACTGGATCAGGACCACCAGGGCAAAGGACGCCAGCGGCAAAAATAGCGGCGAAACGGCAAGCTGCTCCTGTTTCCAGGCATAAATCCGCAGCGCCCAGATCACCAGCAGGATCGCGAAACCTGCCTCCAGAACCGCTTGCGACCACTCTTCCACTCCTCCGTAAGCCAGCACGCCAAAGCTCAACAGGACGCAAATGCCCAGCCGCAACACTCTCATGGGCGATGATGCTCCGCGACCCCTGGCACCAGGGTTACGTCATCCACCCAAACATCCCCGGAAATATGGATGTCTGGATCAGTACTCGGTTCCCGGGCAATGCACACTTGCACGCCGTGCACTTTGGGCCCGGCCTTCCAATCCTGGTCGATAAACGTCCACGGGGCGGTTCCATGAAAATCCTTGGTGGTGGTCAACGGAATCTGGTCATTCCCGATGGACTTGAGGTGAAAGCGAATTCCCTGGTCGCCGGTGACGTCTTTTGTTTTCACCCACCCGGAAAAAAGATATTTCGTGCCGGGCGTCACTACTCCCCACGCGCAAGCGACTTCCGCGCTGGGATTGTGTTTTCCGTCGAAGGTCACCCGCAGCGACTGCTTTCCCGAAAGCTTTTCCGTGGTGTCGAATGCCGTATGGACGCCATCTTCCAGGGGGCGAAAAAACCACGCAAAGGCTCGATTGCTGATGCCGGATTCAAAACTGGGATCCCAAAGAACCGAGTCCCGCGGCTGGAACAGCGGCGGCAAATTCATGGTGGACGTTCCCTGATCCCAAACCCGCCGCGCGGCATCATAGTCGCCGTTAGACTGCAGCGCCGCGACCAACTTTTCAAAATGTCCAATCTCCAGATGCGGGTCCAGCTTCATCAGCCGTAACCACATCGTCTGCGCAACTGCCAATTGCTGCGAATCAACGGCTTCCGCGATTGCATCAATATAGGCTTCGGGAATTGGAGGAAGAAGATTGTTCAATATTTCATCAATATCCGGGTCGGCGCGATACACGCGGGAAAACACCGCCCCCGCCCGCCGGGGATCGGCAACCAGGCTGATCTTAAGTTCCGCAAACGCCTCCGGCAGGGAGCCCTCGCGCAGCAGGAAATTTCCATAGCGCCACGCAACTTCGGCGGAAGCCGGATACGTTTTCTTCGCGTGCTGGAAGGCGTCACGCGCCGCGGCTATATTGCCATCGAGTTCATACGCGGTGCCCAGGTCCAGCCAGGCTTCCGTGTAGCCGGGATTGAGCTCGACCGCCTTTTGATAGGCCGCGACCGAAGCAACCACGTCCGGTTGCTCCAGATTGAATTGTTGATAGTGGGCCAGCCTATACCAGTACTCTGGATTTCCTGGCTCCAGCCACACTGCCAGTGCAAGTTCTTTGCTGGAATTCCCCTCGGCTTCGCGGCCAGCAATCCCGGCGCGCACACCAAAAAAAGTGAGCCACAGGGCGACCACCAGCGCCCCAAGAAGGAGCAGACCTCGAGAGAGGGAATCCGAGAGACGAACAATCATGCCAAATTACTGTGCCTAGAGAGAACAACAGAAGCAAGAATAAATTGAAATGGAACACAAGAAAAGGCGTTCCAAAATGGAACAGGCTACTTCGCCTGCCACGCCACCTGACCCTCGTCCACTTTCCCCCGCCGCCGCACATCAATTCCCAGCCGTTTAATCTTCTGGTTCAACGTGGAAAGCGGGATCAGGAATCGTTCCGCAGCTTCGGTTTGATTCCACCCGGTGCGCTCCAGCATGTCAATGATGATGCGGCGCTCGACTTCATCAATAATCTGGAATAGTGATGGATTGGGATTGTCCGCAGCGGTGCGCGAGCCCGCTTCGCCGGGAAGCGGCGGCAGGAATTCCGAAAGCTGCAAGCGCACGCCGCGGACGATTTCCTTGCTGCGCACCGATTCCGGCAGCAGGTCCACGTCCACGCGTTCCTGCGTGGAAAGCACCACGGCGCGTTCCACCACATTTTCCAGCTCGCGGACATTTCCCGGCCAGTCGTAATCCATTAACAGCTTCATGGCGGATGCTGTAAATTGCCGCAACGGCTTGGTATTTTCCTGGCAGAAATGTTCCATGAAATGCGCCAGCAACATCGGGATATCTTCGCGGCGTTCGCGAAGTGGGGGCAGGCGGAGGTGAATCACGTTCAGGCGGTGGTACAGGTCTTCGCGGAATCGGCCTTCCTTGACCAGGGAGAGGAGATCAATGTTGGAAGCGGCGACGATGCGCACATCCACCTTGAGCTGCTCGGTCCCGCCCAGGCGCATGAACTCGCGCTCCTGAATGACACGCAGGAGTTTGGCCTGCGTCTCCGGGCTGACGGTGGCGATTTCGTCGAAGAATATCGTGCCCTGATCCGCAACTTCGAAAAGGCCTTTCTTCGAAGCGACGGCGCTGGTGAAGGCGCCTTTCACATGCCCAAAAAGTTGTGACTCCAGAAGATCGACAGGAATGGAACCGGTGTTCACCGGCACAAATGCGCGGTCGGCGCGCGGCGAAGCGGAATGAATGGCCTTGGCGATCAGTTCTTTTCCGGTGCCGCTCTCCCCGCTGATCAGCACCGTGGAACGGGAAGGCGCGACTTGCGCGATCAGGTCAAAAAGCGTCAGCATTTTGTCGCTCTTCCCGATAATGTTCGGGAAATTAAACCGCTGTTTCAACGCCCTCTTGAGCTGTACGTTTTCCTCGCGCAGGCGATGGGCCTCCACCGCCTGGGCCACCTGCGCCAGCAGTTCATCGTTGGACCAGGGCTTGGTGATGTAGTCCATCGCACCGCTCTTGAACGCGGCGCGCGCCATTTCAATGGAACCGTACGCGGTGATCAGCACAATCGGCAGGTGGGGATCCTGCCGGTGAATATCCTTCAGCAACTCGATGCCATTGCGATCCGGCAGACTCACGTCCAGCAGCAGCAGATCAAACGGATGTTCTCCCAGACGCGCCAGCCCGGACTGCGCGGTATCCGCCATGGATACCCGATATCCGTCGGTTTTCAGAAGGAGTTCCAGCCCCTCGCGAATTTCCGCTTCGTCGTCAACAACCAGAATGGAGCCTTTAGACATGAACCGCTTTCCTCACCGCCGGAAACTCCACGTGGAAGGACGTGCCGCGCCCCGGCGCGGAACGCACATCAATCTTCCCGGCATGTTCCTTGATGATCCCGTAGCTCACGGACAAGCCCAGACCCGTGCCGCGGCCTCCTGGCTTGGTGGTGAAAAAGGGATCGAAAATCTTATGGATGTGATCGCGCGGGATCCCGTTGCCCGTGTCCGCCACTTCAATTTCCACGCTGCCGTTGTGCGCGGCCGTGCGCACTTCCAGAATGCCGCCCGTCGGCATGGCGTCCCGGGCATTCAGGAACAGGTTCAGGAACACCTGCTGCAATTTGTTCGCGGAGCCGCGCACCGCGGGCAGGCCATCGCCCAATTGTTTCACCACCTGGATTTGCGAGGTCTTCAATGGATGTGCAACCAGCGATAGGGTTTCTTCCACAACGCGGTTGACGTCGACGTCGGCCAAGGCGCTCGGGCCGGTGCGCGAGAAATTCAAAAGATTGTTGACGATTTCGCTGGCGCGGAAGGTCTGCTTCACAATCTTTTCGATGATGGATTGCCGAGGATCGCCTTCCGGCATCTGCTTTGCCAGCATCTGAATGTAGTTGGAGATGACTGCCAGCGGCGTATTCACTTCGTGGGCCACACCGGCCGCCAGCAGGCCAAGCGATGTGAGCTTCTCGGTCTGCGACATCTGCTCTTCCATGCGTTCGCGCTGGGTGACGTCATCAAACAGCAACAGCCGGCCGATGCGCTCGCCCGCTTTGCTCACCAACGGCGTAATGGAGACGTTCACCACCATCGCCTGCCCTTGATGCTGCAATCTTTGCTTGTAGATTCCGGTGACCTGCTCGGTATCGCCGCGGCTGGAAATTTCCTGGACCAGTTCGACCGGCAGAAGTCCGGCAAGCGGTTGGCCCACAGCGTCATTCCGCGATACGTGGAATAGCTGCTCCATCCGGCTGTTCCAGGCCTCCACCGTTCCGTATAAATCCACGGCCAGCACGCCGACGTTGAGCGATTCGACAATGTTCTCGCTGAAGTCCTTCAGGCGCGCGACTTCAAACGCTTTTTGCTCCAGCGAGGTGTACAACTGGGAGTTGTCCAGGGCGATGGCCAGATAGCCGGCAATGGTCTGCACCAACTCGACGTCGTCGCTCGAGAGAAAATCTCCGTCCACCGTTTTGCCGAGGCCCAGGAAAGCCACGGTGCGTTCCCGAATGCGGCAGGGAATATAGTAATTAAGATCCAGCTGTTCGATCGTGCGCCGCACGGTGTCGCTGACATCCGGTACGTTACGCGACGACTCGAAGAAGATCGTATTGTTGACTGTCTCCGGAGTGTCCGATTTCAAGAAGCCCAGATCCAGCCGCTCGCTCAGGCGCACGCCCATGGAGCGCGCCAGCCGCATCTCGCCCGGGTTCTGCGGATCCTCCACGAAGATCGCCAGCCGGTCAACCAGTAGTGTCTGGGACACCCGATCCATCACCGAACCCAGCATCGGCTCCAAGCGAACCTCGTTGGTCAGCGTCCGCCCAAATTCAATCAGCGTGCGCCGGTAGTCCAGGCGATCGCGGTAGAAAAATCGGTCCAGCCGGGCCTGAATACCTTCGCGGAAGGGCTGGAAGAGGAACGCCGCCACCACGATCGCGATCATACCGCCCACGAATCCGGTAGTCTGCTCGTGGAAGATCTGGGCGATCAGCGCCACCAGTCCGAAGTACACCGCCGCCACCGCCGCGGTTGCCGCCGTGTAGGCCAGACCGCGCTTGAAAATGATGTCCACATCCATCAACCGGTAGCGGATGATGGCGTAGCCAAAGCACAGCGGGATCAGCACCAGGCTGAGCGCGGAAAATTGCATCCAGGGCAGCGTCGCGGCGTCAAAAATGTACGGAAGGATATAGAGGACCGTAAACGGCAAGCTCCCCGCCAGCGTTCCGCCGGTCAGCCACTTCAACTGCTGGCGCAGAACGCCTGACCGCGAACGCCGGTAGCTCAGATTGAAGATGAGTCCGGCAACGAGGAAATAGATTCCCAGGAAGCCGAGTTCCAGTTGGTCCAGCTCCACCCGTGCTCGGGTGGTGGGCACAAACCCCACCGCGTTAAGGGCCACCAAAATGTGGATGGTGAGCAACACCAGCGGAGGCAGATAAACGGCCGCGAGCTTCAGCAGCGATTTGCGCGAAGTTTCCGGGCGCTCCGGAAAGACCAGGGAAAAATGTAACAGCAGCGCCGGCGCCAGCAAACCCGCCACCACGCTCGACCAATACACTTCCAAATCAAAGGCGTCCAGCTTGCCGCTGAAATGGAAAGAGCAGACTACGAAAGACACCAGGCAAAATACGTAAAAGTGCACAGCGCGCGGGGCGTTCCAGCGGCGTACAAAGATGAACAAGCCGATAAAGAGATACAACAGGCCAACCACGCGCAGATAATTCTCGACACTGATGGGCTTATGAGGCGGGGTGGTAATCAGGCGGGTTTCAAACTCCTCGCCGTTCCGGGAAAGCTTGTACCGGAGTTGCGTCCAAAGCCCGGCGCGATATAAGCGGTTCGCTACATACGCCGCCCTGGGTACGGCAACGTCGTTAATCGTCAGCAGGATGTCTCCGGGATGGATCCCCGCGGCGGAGGCGGGCGAATCGGCGGCAACTTTCCAGGCTTCGACTCCCGCAAGCCCATCGGACCACGCCACGCCGTCATCCACCAGATCGAAGCGGGAGCGCTGCACGAAGTTCAGCCAGGCAAACACAATGGCTGCCAGCGTTGCCAACGCCAGCACCACCGCTCCTACCCGTACGCGCAGATTTTGTCGCATCGAACGAATCGAATTGCTTACCGCAGGCCTTCCGACGATTGCAGCAACTCGTATTCCAATCTTCTGTAGATTCCTTCAGTCATATCTAGATGCAAGCAAACAGTTTACAGATGCATGGCGGGGATGTGGTGGGAAACATCCAGTTTCTAATAGGGTGGCTACAGCTTTCCAGAGACGCCATCGGCAGTTAAAACTGCAGGCTCAACCCACCCCGGAAGCTTCGGAACGCTGGCACCAGCAGGACCTGGCCGTCGCGCGTATTCAACGAGACGTAGCCCTGCGCCAGCAGGTTATCGCACTCTGCATTGGCCTCCCAGCGTCCGAACAATATCTTTGGCAATGGCTGGCGAACTCCCACGTTCAAATACGGACTAACCTGGTAAGCAGCCTCGCCGTAAGGGTCCACCCGCGAAAGCGCGGTCTCGTTTACCCATTTGTATCCGGCGGTGAGGTGCGTGCCGCTCCGCGGGATGTGCGCGGTAATCTTGGTGGCAACGGACTGGCGCTCGGCGTTTCGCAAACCCTCGCGCAATCCGCCATCCATTTCCGCCATCGGCACCAGCGCGCCGGAAAACGCATAAATCGCAGTCAATTCCAAATCCTCGCTGAGCCTTTCCCGCAAGGCCACCCGTCCGCCCCAATCACTGGCCGCCCCGCCGTCATAGGCAAATCCCTTGGAAAAGAATTCCTGGAAATATTCCTCGGGGGGCAGGCTGCTGCCGCGGCCGAAAAGGGCAATGTGGCTGTTGTCGTCATGGAATGCCGCGACCTGAAAAACGCCGCGCGATCCCATCTTCCTCTCCACCGCCAACTCCTCATGCTGACCGCTCTCCAAAACCGGGTGGCCGCGCCGCAACAGCAGCGCAGGAAACGCGTCCAGTTGATTCAGCGCATCGGTCAGGGCGCCGGGAGCATCCATTCCCTCCAGCTCGGCGTTCAGCGCGTCGTTCGGAGTCGTGCCATTTGGCAGCGCGGCGTAGACTGCGTCCACATACCAGTGAGAATTGATCCGGGTCTCGAGTTTCAAACGGGCGTGCAGTGCGGACGCGGGGACTCCCAGGCCGACCAGCACGTACTCGCCACCCCCACGCAGGATGATCCGATCGCCAAGGGCCAGAGTTTCGCTCTGATCCAGGCGCACACCGCGGAAAGTCAGGCCGTTGGCGCCGAGTTTCGCCTCGCGCAGCACCATCGTGCTTGCCGGGCCCTGGTCCGCGGAACCCGTTGGCAGCCACACGCTGGCAATTCCCCCGGCCGGGGACTCGTCGTCCGGCGTAATTTGCCCTGCAAAGACGATATGCTGCGAGCCACCCAGTTTTTGATCGTAAGCAAAAGCGGTACTCGGCGCGGCCGCAACATTCGAAACCGAACCCGGGCGCCGCGCACCATCCGTCAGCGCTACAACTCCCAGCGGACGGTGCACGTTCTGTTCGACCACAATCGAAGATGTGATCGAAGCTGAAGAGTCGGGGTCGTTCCACTGCAACACCGGGCGCAGCCCGGGCGCGGAGCGCAGCACCCATTTCCAATCGTCGGGTTCGGCCGCGCTGGCTGCTGGAGGCCGCCGCAATTGATCAATCGAAGCAAACATCGATTCCAGTTGAATGCGGACGGTAGTGGTCAGGTTAGGAGAGATTTGAACGTGCTTTTCCAGGAAAGGTAAATAGCCGGCGAGCGTGACCCGCACGGTGTAAGAGCCGGGAGCAAGTTTCTCGCCGGTGAAAGCACCCCGCGTGTTGGTCAAGAATTGGTAAGTAGCCGAGACTCCAGGCGCCTCAGAAAGTATGGCAACCGTTGCACCCAACTGGGGGATGCCGCTCGAATCGTGCACCAGACCAGAAAGTTTTCCGAGGCTTGAAGAGGACTTGGAACTGCTTTGCGCTGCCGCCGGCTGTGTGCCACAAGTCACACCAAGAGCGGAAGCCATTAAAACGCCGAAGCACAGGAGCCTGCCGTGCTTCACTCGGTTACCTCCCTGGTGCGGCGTTCGCCGCGGTTTTCTGCTCTACCGGAAGCTTCACGGTAAAATCCGCCGAACGGGAAATGGTGGCATTGGAAAGCAGGTCTGTCGCGTTAACGTCGAGAGTATACTTCCCCGGCGGCAGCGAGGCCAGAGGCAATAATCTCTCGATGGTCACCTGGTCGCCGGTCTGCTTCAATTCTTCAGAGGTTATCTTGAACTGCATCCCAGGCACCGGTTCGTTGCCCTTCATGACGGTGAACTGGAAACTCGCGTTGCTCTTGTGGGTCTTATCGTCGCCCTTCAGGTTATAAATTTGCAAATAGATGCCCAGCTTGTCAGTGGTGGTGAAATCGGCGTCCAGCTTCGGCCGCACTTTGGAGGAGCCCAGCACAAACTGGCCGGTGCCGATCTGCTTGGCCGGCACATGCTCGATCTGGTCCGCCAGAATCAGGGTGCTGGCTTCCAATTTTTCATCTTCATAACGGGGAACCGCGAGCCGAGTATTGATCGCGCCCACGTTGCCGCTATCCACGTCCTTGATGACCAGATCAAGACGGTACAATCCGGGGCGCAGCGGCAACGATTTCTGGTAAATGGAGGAAAGTTTCATGGACTGCTTGTAAAGCGATTCGGGATAGTCGCGGGTTACGGAGTCTTCGAACGTCTGCACCACGCGCCCGGTCAGGCTGCTGACCCGCCCAAAAATGTTGAGTTCGGCGGTGTACACGCCATCTTTATTCTTAAACTGGAGCTGGTTGTTGGGCACCTGCACGGTCACCGGCACCAGCACGGTGTCGTTCGTGACCTTCAGAAAATCCGTGCGGTAGCTGAACTTCACCTGGTCGCGCACCATGCGTGAAGTCACCAGCGCTTCCAGGTCCTTGTATTTCACGTCCGGCGGCCGCTGCACTTTCGCGTATAGCTCCAGCCGCGTGAATTCGTTCAAGCTGGCCGGCTCGCCGCCAAGCGAGGTCGGAAGATGGGTGCCGTCGGAGCGGGTGAAACGATCCGTCTTCGAAGCCAAGCCCATCGATTCCATCAAGCTTAGACCGGCTCCGGGCACCATCAGGAGCGCGTCTTTTTCCGAGGGGTCCATAGTCAGGTGATACTCGCCAGAACCGCTGGGATCGACGAACTCAAGTTCCACGTTTTCCTGAATCCCCTCGAGATACCTGTACCGCCAACGTTCCCAGGGATACGTCGTGGTCGAACCTCCGCCCTCTTCCATCGGACGGTCGTACGTTCCACCCGTGGGATGCGATTCGATTTCGTCTGGGGCTCCCCAAATGATGTAAATCCGTCCGCGGTCCGTCTTCCAGCCCGGGATACCAGAGGCGAAGTGTTCGTTGGCGTAAGCGATGCGCCGGTAGTGCTCTTCCTTGAAATCGTTGTCCGGCATGTCCGGGTTGCTACTGCGCCGAAGCCAGAACTGCTCGATAAACTGCTCGCGCTCTTCATTGGTCGCCAACTGAAGAAACGCCGTGCGTTCTTCCGGGGAGATGATGTAAATCACGTCCTCGTTCAACCAGGTCTTGAAGGAATTATCGAGTTCCTTCAAGGTCTTCTTCATCTTCTGCTTCTGTTCCTTGGTCAGCTTCTGGTTCTGGGGAGGGACTTGCGCGGCAGGGTCGGCACTTTGCGGCTGTTGTGCGGCGAGGGGCAACAACAGCAAAGCGTATGCAATGAGGCTGGCGGGAACCTTACGGAACATCTTATGCATAGAGACACCTTTAGGGACTCTGAATTTTAAACCCCTGCACGGGTGACGTCAAATATGGAATCTTGCTCATTCAAGGACATTTATCCCTTGATGCTGGTTAGACGGCGAGACGCTTCTCTGGCGTTGCCCACGGGATGAATTTTCCGAAGAAGTTGAGGTCTTACTGGAGACGATGGTTCTGAACTTCCGTACCGATCAGGGTGTCAAAGATGGCCAGAACGTGCCGGCGGTATTCCAGCATCCGGAAGAAAACATCGCGCAACTGCGGCTCGCGTTCGGCTTCGCGATGCCACTTGGCCAACACGGCGGGGGGCACCTCAATGTCCTGGCGCAGCTTTTCCGCGGAATGTCCGCGCAGGAACAATCCGTAGAAAAACGCCGCTTCCCGCTGCGGATACTCCAGATCCACAGTGACTTCGGCCGGCAGGTAGGTGGTCATCGTCGCCATAGCGAAAACGCAGTTTACCCAAAATCGACTCCGCGTCAAGTAGAACTCGGGTCCTGATGCTCCCGGCTTGTCAATATGCCTGCCCGGCGGGTTACAACCCAAGCCTACCTTGACCGCTTCCAAACGGCATAGGATGCTTAAGCCTATGGGGAAGTTACCGAAATCGCTTGCCAGCCGGACCGTTGGACGATTTCTGCGCTTTGGGATGCTGCGTGGCTTGCGCACCGTGGAAATCGACCCCGAGGAGTTCCGCCAGTACCTCGCGGATAAGCACAATCTCTGGATTCCCCATTTCGACCGCATGCGGGATGTCCCCATCGAACAGCTTGACGCGATTGCGGAACAGCTGATTCGCCACGCGCAACGCATTGCGATGGCCCAGGGCGCGGGATTCGGCTTGGGCGGCATGATCACCATTCTTCCCGACGCCAGCCTGCTCACCATTATTGCCTTGCGCCTGATTCAGCGGCTTTGTCTGTTGTACGGTTTCGAAGAGCGGGAGTCGGAGCGCCGCGTGCAAATGTGGTTGGCCGCGGCCGGTGCGGCTGGCATCGATTTGGGCAAGGATCTTGCTGAAAAGCAACTGGCGGAGCGCCTGGCGCCGCGAATTGCGGGCCGCCTGGCTATGCGCATCGGTGAAGAGAGCGCGGAAAAGTGGGTGGGCCGCATGGTGCCCCTGGCCAGCTCCGCCATCGGCGGGGCGCTTAACTACACGTTTATCCGTACTTGGGGACGCCGCGTCCACCGGCACTTGCGGGAAAAGCATTTGGCCGAACGCGCTGCCGCAGCCGCCGCGCAAGAGCAATTCGCCAAAACCATTACGATCCGCTAATTTCAACACGCTTCGCGGAACCAACATGACGCACCAGCCCTTCCTTCTCGGCGTCAACTACCCCTGGGCGCTGTATGCGGAAGACTTCGGCATCAGCCCATCGGGTCATCGTGGGCTTTCACTCCCTGGAAAACATTCCCAGGTTGCCAACGACTTCGCTCGCATCCGCGATTGCGGCGCAAGTGTCGTGCGCTGGTTTTTGTTTGGGGACGGCCGCGGCGGCTTCTTGACGGAAAAGGGCATTCCCGTTCGCCCCGATGAATTGGTGTTCCGCGATGTGCTAGCTGCGCTGGAACTTGCGAACCGCAGCGACTTAAGGCTGTGTTTCTCGCTCATCGACTATCTTTGGCTGCAGGATCGCGCGGGGAAGCCCGCCGAACACCCCAACGAACAGGTGCTGCAGTTTGCCGCCGGGCGGGAGGCTTTTCTGCACCGCATCCTGATTCCGATGTTTCGTGAATTCCGCCAGCACCCCGCTCTTTTCGCCTGGGAAATCGCCAACGAGCCCGAATGGGCCATCCGCGAATTTCATCGCAAACCCACCGCGAAAATGCGCTTCGCGGATTTCCGGGCGTTTGCCGCAGAGATTGCCCAGGCCGTTCGTGAATTCGCCGAAGTCCCGGTAACGCTTGGCTCCGCGCGGTTTGATTGGGTGCGTGCCTGGAGCGAACTTGGCCTCGATTTCTATCAGGCTCATTACTATCCGGAACAAAAAGCCTCCGGCAACGACGGTCTGGCCAAGCATCTCAGGTCTCTGCCGCCGCTCGACAAGCCGCTGTGGATCGGGGAACTCCCGGCTCGCGATGACTCCGCCGCCGGTTTTTCACTGGAGAGCGCGCTGACGCATTGCCGCGATGCCGGTTTGCTCGGCGCCGCCGTGTGGCGCTGGACCACGCCTGAAAAAATCGGCTCCGATGCGCACGTTGGCGCCATCGATCCGAAAATCCTCAGTGCCTGGAATTCTGCGACGCGCTCTCAGAAAGCTTCCGCCTGAGAAGAGACACGCCGGCTCTTGCTGCTTGCAGCAACTTGCTGGAAATTCGCAATTCGCCGCCGTAAAGTGGAACTAGTCCAAGTTTGCAGGGAATTGAGGGTTCGATGAAGGCACTCGCTAGAATTTTGGTCGTTTCGGGATTCCTGACCAGCGCTGCAGGCCTGCTGGTTCTTCCCCAGTTCGCCGCATCGCCGGCGCAGCAGATCCCCGGCATGGATCATAGCGTTACGGCCCCGAATGAACCCACGCCTGCTTTTCACGCGCAAGCCCCGACGGATGCCTTGCCGCCAACGATGGAGCCTGCGCTCTTCACCGACACCTTGACCTTTAACGCCTATGTCATCGCCAGTCGCGTCAAGAAGATTCTCTACCAGCAGCCCTGCTATTGCCACTGTGATCGCAGCCAGGGACACGGCAGCCTGTTGGATTGCTTTGTCGGGCGTCACGGCTCCGGGTGTGATATCTGCCAGAAGGAAGACTTTTACTCCTACGAACAGACCCGCAACGGAAAAACTCCCGCACAGATTCGCGCTGGCATCATGCACGGCGACTGGCAAAACGTAGACACAACGAAATACGCGAAAGCCCAGTTGCCGGCGTCGGGCACCCCGGCGAAGTAGCCGCCCTCCGCGATCTTTTCTGATGGCCCACATGGAACATGCTCCGGAAACTCCGGCCACCTCATTCCTTCGCCACCACAATGTTAGTTTCACCGAGCATCTTTACGATTACGTCGAACGCGGCGGCACCGCCGAATCCGCCCGACAACTGGGCGTCGACGAGCACGCGGTCATCAAAACCCTGGTGATGCAGGACCAGGATGCCAAACCACTCATCGTGCTGATGCACGGCGACCGCCAGGTGAGCCTGAAAAATCTTGCGCGCCAGATTGCCGCGAAAAAAGTGGAGCCTTGCAAACCAGAGGTTGCCCAGCGCCATACCGGCTATCAGGTTGGCGGCACTTCTCCATTCGGCACGCGCAAGCTCTTGCCCATTTTTGTCGAGCGCACCATCCTCGCCCTCCCTTCCATTTACATCAACGGAGAACACCGCGGCTTCCTGGTCCAAATCTCCCCGCAAGTGCTGACCGATTTGCTCCACGCGCTGCCTGTCGAGTGCGCCGCAGTCGATTAGCCGCCCGGGCTGCACTCCCTAAAGTGTTCTGCTAAACTCATCTTCTGCCATTAAGCCATGCGCTTGCCTATCCATCCAAAACAGGGGTCATCCATGAAACTTGGACGTATTGCCGCGATGCTTTTAGTCGGCTCGCTCGGCGTTTCTTGTTCCGTTTTGCTTTTCTCCGCGGATTTCACCACAAAGGCTGCCGGAGATGCTTCCTGGGGATTTTCTCTTAACAATCTGGACCGCACCTGCAAGCCGTGCGATGACTTTTATGAATTCGCCATGGGCAACTGGATGAAAAATAATCCGATCCCGGCGGAATATGCCACCTGGGGTACCTTTGCGGAGTTGCGCGACAAAAATCTGACCAGCATGCGCAACATCCTTGAAAGTGCTGAAAATTCAAAGCCCGCCCCTGGCTCGAATGGCCAGAAAATCGGCGATTTCTATTGGAGTTGCATGGACACCGCCGCCATCGACACTGCCGGCGTGAAACCCCTCGCTTCGGATCTCGCAGCGATTGATGCCATTCAGGATCGCAAGGGCCTTGATGCCGAAATCGCCAGTCTTCATCGTCAGGTAGTGAACGTCGGGTTCGTTTTTGGCGCCATCCCCGATTTCAAGAACAGTTCGCAAATGATCGCCGTCGCCCACCAGGGTGGCCTGGGCATGCCGGACCGCGACTACTATCTCCGCGACGACGATCGCTCGAAGCAGTTGCGGGAGGCCTACGTCCAGCATGTCGCGAAAATGTTCGCACTCGCGGGCGAGGCTCCCGAAAAGGCCGCTGCCGAAGCGCAAACAGTCATGACCTTCGAAACTTCGCTTGCCAAAGCCTCCCGCACCCGCGTGGAACTCCGCGATGCCGAAAAAAACTACAACAAGATGACCCTCGCGCAGGTCCAGGCTATAACGCCGGACTGGTCCTGGGAAACTTACATGCAGGCCATCGGTGCGCCGCCGGTAACTGAACTCAACGTTGCGCAGCCCGATTTCTTTAAGGAAGTGGACCACCAGCTATCCACCGCGCCGCTCGCCGATTGGAAAGTCTATTTGCGCTGGCACGTGATCCACACCGCCGCGCCGGCTCTCTCCGAACCTTTCGTGCAGGAAAACTTCAATTTTTACGGCAGGCAACTCTCCGGCACAAAAGAGATCCAGCCGCGCTGGAAACGCTGCGCGCAATCCGCCAATCAGAATCTCGGGGAGGCTCTCGGCGCGGCCTACGTCCGGAAATATTTCACGCCGGAGGCCAAAGCCCATGCCCAGTCAATGGTGAACAATCTGCTCGCAGCCCTGCGCTCGGACATTCCGACGCTTTCCTGGATGGGTCCGGACACCAAGAAGCAGGCGCTCATGAAGCTCCAAGCTTTTGCGGTGAAGATCGGTTACCCCGACAAGTGGCGGGATTATTCAAAGCTCGCCATCGTTCGCGGCTCTTATCTTGAAAACGTGCGCCGCAGCGAGGAATTTGAGGAAAAGCGCGAGCTCGCCAAAATCGGGAAACCCGTCGATCGCTCCGAATGGGGCATGACCCCACCCACCGTCAACGCCTACTACAACTCGACCTTCAACGAAATCGTCTTCCCGGCCGGCATTCTCCAGCCGCCGTTCTACGACCCCAATGCCGACGACGCCGTCAACTATGGCGGCATAGGGGCGGTCATCGGCCACGAAATCAGCCACGGCTTCGACGACCAGGGCTCGCGCTTCGATGGCCAGGGCAACCTTCGCAACTGGTGGACCGACGACGACCGGAAGAACTTTGACGCGCGCGGCCAGTGCATCGTGGACCAGTTCAATGGCTACGAAGTCGAGCCCGGCCTGCATCAGAACGGGAAACTCGTCCTCGGTGAAAGCATTGGCGATCTCGGCGGGCTGGCCATCGCTTATGCGGCGTACGAAAAATCCATCGAAGGCCAGCGGCCGAAGGACCTCGACGGCTTCTCCCCGGAGCAGCGCTTCTTCCTCGGCTGGGCTCAGGTGTGGGGCGCGAATCAACGCGCGGAAACGGCACGCCTGCAGACCAACACCGACCCGCATCCGCTGCCGCGTTTCCGCGGCAACGGGCCGATCTCCAACATGGAAGCATTCGCCAAGGCCTTCGGTTGCAAGAAGGGCGACGCCATGGTCCGCGAACAAGCCTGCAAAATCTGGTAATCGCGGAATTCTACGTCACCAAAAAATAAAAAGGGGCGAACCCTCTCAGGTTCGCCCCTTTTGCTCTTTGACCAAGCACTACCAGAGAAGTTTCAACCCAAACTGTAGGTGCCGCGAACCTCCCGAACCTACGACGGGGTTCGAAGCTTGTACGTCCGGTGTGTAGTTCACAACACCAAGCGTGCTGCTGCGACCCAACTCTCCACTGATCGACCCCGGCGAGAAATTCGGGTGATTGAACAGGTTAAAGGCTTCTGCCCTAAATTGAAGTTTCAATTTCTCACCCAGGTTCCATACCTTTGAGATCGAAGCGTCGAAATTGGTGAACCCCGGCCCCCGCATGATGTTCCGGCCCATATTTCCGAATGTTCCGAAAGCCTGCGGGTAGAGGGTCGTGCCGTTTTGGTAGTAGCAACCGCCGACGTAGTCCAATGAAGCAAGCAATGCAGGTGTGTTTGCGACCGCTGTACAGTGTGGATCCCTGGTGAGCACGTTCCCAGTTACAGGATCATACGTGTCTGGAAAGAAGGGAATGGGATCCGTCCGCGACCACTTTAGATGACCTGGATCGCCCTGGATATTCCAACGCTCATTGCTGGCATTCCCGCGTCCTTCACCGGTTTCGGACAGGTCATCGCTGCTATTGTCATAAAGGAGGACTGGCGGACCCGCCTCCAGCATAAAAATACTCGTCACTTGCCAGCCTTCGAGCATTTGCGCAAAGGATTTTCGCGAAGGCAGATCGTAAACCGCCGACAGTGTAAATCGCTGACGAATGTCATAATCGCCGTTACCCTTTTCGGCGGCATAGTTCAGGCTGTTCTGAGGAACGTAGCCAAGATTGTTAGTGTTCCCCGCGGTATCAATCGCATGTGCGAACGTGTAGCCACCCAATAAATAAAGTCCATGGGAATAACGTTTCGTCAACGTTACTTGCAGGCTGTTGTAACTGGATGTCGATTTGTTACCCAAATAGTTCAGAAATCGGATGTATGGATAGCAAGGATTGTTGCCAATCCCAAGGCCAATCGGTGCTGGACAACTGGCAGTCAGCGGACGACCCAATTGCTCGGAGCCATCATCAATGGATGGATCCACCTGATTCAGGTCGACAGTGCTGTATAGTTTCACGCCATGGTTGGCGACGTAGGCCACCTGCAGCACGGTCGAGGGGGCAAGTTGTTGCTGCACGTTTAAATTCCAATTCAGCACATATGGCGTCTTGATATGTTGATCTACTCCAAAAATATCGCAGGGAAACGAAGCATTGCAGCCTCCCCCGATTTGACTCAGTGTTGGAAAGATGGGGCCTTGCACGCTCCAGTTCAATTGCGACGCATCCCCATTGGTAACCAGGAAGGAGTCGATGGTGCCGTTCCCCGGTGTCACTCCCGGTAACCCGCTCGGATTCAAATTTAGCCCACCGGTGCTGAACATGAACGTGCGTATGGAAGGCTGTACATAGATCATTCCGAAGCCGGACCGCACCACTGTACGCCCGGTGCCGAATACGTCCCACGCCACCCCCAGGCGAGGCGAGACATTGTCGTAATTTGTATGGTAGGGCTCGCTGATCCCATATCCCACCTGAACAATACCCTGTGACGGAACATAGTTCGCCAGCCGGTTTTGGGAATCCTTGATTGGGTAAACAACGTCGTAGCGAAGACCAAGATTCAGCGTGACGCTGCGGGTAATTCGATAATCGTCCTGGGCGAAAAGTCCCCAGGATTTCATGCTGACGTTGCGGGATGGGTCTCCGTACAGAAAGTTCCAAGCACCGCTGGTGGAGGGAATCCCTTGGAGGTAGCTCACCAGGTCATCAAAATAGACGAGGCCTCGGCCATAGTGCGCCCTGTAGTAATCCACCCCACCGTCGGAGAACACCCCTCCAAATCGGATCGTGTGTTTCCCCCAGATAACGGAAGCTGTGTCGGAATAATTCTGCGTATGACTGGGAGAAGTGTACGTAGGCCAACCGCTGACGCCTCCGAGGGCATTGCAACACGCGTAACTCGGATAGATGTCCGGAAAACCAAAAAGTCTTGGATCCGTAACCCCTGTATTCAGGCCGTATTTCGCGGGACTCACATTGGAATCCACTGGGGCGATCTTTTCGTAAAAGCTGTTGTAGCTGAACTGCACCGTGTTGGACCACCTCGAATTCGGCGTCCAGACCCAATCCACACCGAGCACTTGTGTGATGGGGGCGGTATGCGACAACCACTGTGCGCTCAGTGCTGAGCCGTCCTCTTCGGTTTGTGTTGAGTTTGCGTAGATATAACGTCCGGTGATGGTGTTGTGTTCGTTCCAGTGAAAATCGCTTTTGAACACCAGATTGTCCGCACGATTCAAATTGTTAAAATTAAAGTTAATCGCCGTGGGGTCCGAGGCACTCGCGGTGAAGCCGGGGTTGGCGGGAAAATACTTCAACAAATTTAGGCTAAGCTGATTGCAATTTGTAGGAGTTACATCGCAACCGAGCGAATGCACAGCATCCACAATGCTGTTGCTCGGGTCACCCGCAGGATTGCCGGGCGTCGCGAGCGACACCGTCGCGGGCGTATAATTGACTTGCGGTACGCCCACCGTGCTCCTTACCCCCTCGTAATTTGCGAAATAGAACCATTTCCCTTTGATGATCGGGCCCCCGATGGAGGCGCCAAACTGATTTAGTTTTACGGCGGCGGTCGGTTGCGGGCTGGGATTAAAGTAATTGCGCGCATCCGTTGCGGCATTTCGAATGAAGTAGTAGGCACTGCCATGAATTTGGTCCGTTCCGGATTTGATCCCAATGTTTACGACTACACCGGGTTTCGCCCCGAAGTCCGCTTCTGGTTGCTCCTGTGTGTTGAATTCCTGGATGGCGTCCAACGGAAGAGTACTCGCCGGCGTGCCGGAAATTCCGGCGTCATTCACAACCGTTTCACCCCAGTAGGCGTCGTTGTTGTTGGCGCCGTCAATGATGTAGTTGTTGTCGTCCGGCCGCAAGCCATTCGAAGTTGTGGAGTGGAAGCCACCGCCGGCTGTTCTTTGCACTCCGGGATGTAGATTCAGTAGATTCTGAAAGTCCCTTCCCTGAACCGGCAGTTCATTGATGGCTTGATTGGAAAGCACACCGCTCAGGACGGCATTGGATGTTTCCGTAAGTGGGACTTGTTCGGAGACCTCAACTACTTCGGTCACTGCGCCGGGTTGCAGTTGAAAATCGACCTTGAAGTCATTCCCGACTTCGACTTGGACGCGATCCCGCTTAATTGTCTTGAATTTTGGCGCTTCCGCCTTCAGTGAATATACGCCAGGCTCAATATCGGTGATGACGTAATTGCCGTCACCGTTGGAAACCAGCGTTCGTTCTACGTGAGTGCTCAGGTTTTCAATCGTCACCTTCGCCCCGGGGATGACTCCCCCGGAGGAATCCGTCACCTGGCCGCTGATCCTTCCGCGGTTTGACTGCCCGACTGTCATCAGTGGAAACAGACATGCCAGAACTAACGCAACAACCCATGCCGAACGAAGTCTCATAAAGCCCCCATTATTGTTGGACTGCGGTACGAATCGGCCACTCTTGGAATCGGCTGGTACGGGGCGGGAGAAAACTAGAGAGAAGGCGGAATTACAGGCCGGATTCCCGGGAACCCGTGGACACCTGCTCGCTGACCTGTTCTCGCCAGGCCAGATATCTAAAGAAGAGAAATTTAATTTTCGATACCATCCCGAGGTCCCCTTGGAACTGTTGAGGCGAAGTATGGGCGACGCGCTTCTCCAAGTCAACGAAGAAGTCGCGGGCTTTTTATTGGAGAACTTCTCGTTCAGAGCTCCTTACTTGATTAACGTTCCATCCTGCAAGTAAGAGCATCCGACTCGCCGTATACTCGAAGAATGAAACCACGAAATTATTTGCCTCCCTTCTCCTGTCGAGTCTTTTTCGTTTTCGGCGCGTTCGTTCTTTTTTCATTTCCCGCGGCGGCAAAATGGAAATACTTTCGCACCGGCAGCGATACGGACACCACCGCGAAGCCTCGCGGCGGCTTGGCCCTCATGGGAGGCGGCTCCAAGCAAGACCCGGCGTTCAAATTTCTTTGCGAACGCGCCAACGGCGGAGACTTTCTGATTTTGCGCGCGAACACCGAAGATGATTACGCGAAGAAGGTGAACGAAGAGATCAAAGCCATTTGTCCGTTGAACTCCGTGGCTACCATTGTTTTTTCAGACCGCGAGGATTCCGACGACCCCAAAGTTGCCCAGATCATCGGCCAGGCGGAAACGATTTTCTTCGCCGGCGGCGATCAATCCAATTACGTCCGCTTCTGGCAGGACACTCCGGTGCAAGACGCGCTCAATCGCCACATCGCCGCCGGAAAACCGATCGGTGGTTCCAGCGCCGGCCTGGCCATCCTGGGTGAATTTTCTTTCGTCTCCATCATTGACACCATTCACTCTCCCGAAGCGCTCGCCGATCCCTACGGCAACAAGGTCACCCTTTCTCGCGATTTTCTCGACATTCCCCTGCTCGCCGACACGATTACCGACACCCATTTCGTAAAGCGCGATCGCCTTGGCCGTTTGCTGGTATTCATGTCCAGGATTCTGCAGGATGGTTGGGCGGACCGCGTTCGCGCCATCGCCGTGGATGAAGACGCCGCCGTTCTTGTCGAACCGGATGGTTCCGCGAAAATCGTCGGAGGGACCGCTTATTTTCTGGAAACTTCCGCGCGCCCGGAAGTCTGCCGCCGAAAGAGGCCTCTGCAATTCAAAAATATCCTGACCCACAGGTCACAGGCCGGCCAATCCTTCAATTTGAAAGAATGGAAAGGCAAAGAAGGCGACGATTACTCACTTTCGGTGGTGGACGGAAAACTCCAGGCTGCCGGCTCAAATCACGGCGTGTATTAAAAATTCAGCGCCCGTGCCGCAGGTATGCGTCGGTCTTGTTCAGCCAGTCTTCGCGTGGCGGATCGAAAACGTCCAGGTCCAGCGTGTCTTCGAGCGCCCACGCTTCATGCGGCATGTTGGAAGGAATGCAGAGGACTTCCCCGGCGTGCACGACAATTTCTTTTCCATCAATGGCAAATTTCAGCGCGCCTTCCAGGATGTACGTCACCTGCTCGTTGTGGTGCTGGTGTTCCGGGACGTGCGCGCCCTTCTTCAGGAACACCCGGGCGAGCATCAGCTTGTCGCCGACCACCATTTCGCGGTCGATCAGCTCGTTCAGCTTCTCGCGCTCGACTTTGTTCCAGGGGATATATTTGCATTCGGTTTTTTCGCTCATCGATTAATGTCTCCATAAAGGCGTGCTGCATTGTCGTGCAGATAGTTTCGCGCCAATTCCAGGGCCTTGGTTTCGTTGAACGCGCCTTCGTCCACAAGTTCCGCAAGTGCGGCCGCGAGTCCGGTTCGACTGGTGCGCGCCGCCAGCCACATGCTCTCCTCCGCTCCCAGCGCGTCGTTGAACGGAAACGCATCCGAGCCATACATCATCTTGTCCGGATAGAGCGTCAGCAGTTGCTTCAGCACCATCTTGAATTGCGACGGGTACAGCATCTCGGACTGGAACGAGGTATCCAGATAAACGTTCTTCACCGCGGTCAGCAGCGCCGCTTCCCGTTCGTACGGCCAGCCCGCATGAATCAGCACGAAAGTTACATTCTTATAGCGTGCGTCCCGCACCACATTTTCCAGGTTCAGCACATTTCCGTTGCGCAGGCTGAAGTAGTCGCCGATTCCCACGCAGGTGTGAAAGTGCATGGGCAGACGCAGCTTTCCGGCTTCATCCGCAATTCGCCGGAAAATATAATCCTGGAAGGTGCGGTATTCGTCCGCCGTCGGCACGCCGCCGCTGCGGTATTTGTTGTAGATCGCCTCCGCCTTATCGCGCGGCGGGTCCGTAAAATACAGCGTCCGGAAATAAGCCGCTTCAAACTTGATGGCCACGCCGCCGTGCTTTTGGTTGTTCGCCATTGTCTTGCGGACAAAGTCCTCGTAGCCGCCCAAGTCCGCTGGCAGTCCTTCGATGCCTTCCCGCTTTTTCCAGCGCGACAACATTTTTTCCTGCAGCGGTACGTACACGCCCATGTCCGGCGTACTGCCGGCCTGGTCTTTGTTGTCGAAGGGATAAAAGAAAGAGTCGCCGAAAAATACCCAGTGAAACCGCTTGGTGTCGAGGTACGCCGGCATCATGGCGCGGTTGGCCAGGCAGATATCCACATTCAACTTGTCGAGAATCCCGTCGAAATAGGCCGTGCCCCCGGCTTTTTCCGCCGCCGATTTCTTATCGGCGAGCCATTTGGAATGTTCCGGCTTGAAATCATCATAGGGATACCCGAAGAGGGCCTTAGCTCCGGCAACGAATTCCGGATTATCATCCCGCAAGCGGAGCGTCGCGCTTTCATCCGGCGGCGAAGCCATCGCGTCCACATCGGTGTCGTCCGCAAATCCCGGATGCGCGTGGTTGTCGTACATCGGAATTTTGTCAATTTCCTTCAGCAGTCGTTCATACGTCTTCGAAACGTCTCCGGAAGGATAAGGCCTTGCCTGCCCAAACGTGGTGCAAGCCATTCCGGCGGCCAGCAAAATTCCAATCAGAGGACGCACTGCAGTTTTCTTCATTCCACATCTCCGCGAATTTGTTGATTGCTTGAGTTCGATGTCCGATCCATCCTGAAAAACTTCTGACCTATCGTGCAACCGCGGTGCGCCAGCGCGTCGCCACTCGTTGAATGCGTTCCAGCGCCTCTTCCAGCAGGTGCGTCGCGCTTACCAGCGAAAACCGCAAATAGTTCTTCCCCTCCGCGCCGAATGCCGCCCCGGCGATTCCCGCCACGCCTGCCTCTTCCAGCAGCACGCGCTGCACTTCTTCCGCCGGCATGCCGGTCTCTTCAATATTCACCCAGGCGTAAAAAGCGCCGTCCGGTGACAAACAGCGGAAGCCCGGGATCCGGTTCAGCTTCTCCACGAAAATGTCGCGCCGCTTGCGGTACTCCTCCACCATCGCTGGCACTGCGTTCGTCGAATCCTTCAGCGCCTCGACGGCCGCCACCTGCGAAAACTCCGCCGTGCAGGTGAAGGTATTCAGCACCAGCATGTCCAGCGCGTCAATCACACGCTTCTGCGCCACCGCGTAGCCCAGCCGCCAGCCGGTCATCGCAAACGATTTCGAAAATCCGTCGATGATCACCGTGCGTTCCGCCATTCCCGGCAGCGCCCAGATGGATTTGTACTCACCATGGAACAGAATCCGCGCGTAAATCTCGTCCGCAATCACCCACAGGTCGTGTTTCTTCGCGAGTTCGGCGATTCCCGCGATCACCGCTTCCGTGAAAACCGTTCCGGTCGGGTTATTCGGCGAATTGAAAATCAGCATCCGTGTCTTGGGAGTGATTTTCGCGGCGATCTCAGCCAAGTCCGGCTGAAACTTATTCTTCTCGCGCAGGGCATAGGGCACCGCCTTCGCTTCCAGGCCGCGTGTGAACGATGGATAGATCGGAAAGCTCGGGTCGGGATACAGCACTTCATCGCCCGGCTCGATCAGCGCCATCATCGCCAGCGCCAGCGCCATTTTGCAGCCCGGCGCCACCAACACCTGTTCCGCCGCGACATCCAGTCGCCGCGTGCGCTTCAAATATTCCGCGATCGCCGAACGCAGCGGCGGAATCCCGCGCGTGGCCACGTAGCGGTCTCGCCCATTGGCCACCGCCGCCCGCACCGCATCCACCACCGGCGCCGCCGGATGAAAATCCGGCTCGCCAAGTTCCAGGTGGATGATCGAACGCCCTTCCTTTTCCAGTTCTTTGGCGCGGCTGAAAACCGCAAGGGCGCCTTCGCCCGTCAATTGAGAAACACGCGATGCAATTTTAGCCATGGCGGAAAAATCATATCACTTTGCTGGAAGTTACAGCGCCGAGGAACAAGGTGGGGCGCAACTTCACAGCGCCCCGTTACCATTCCCTCCGCATATTCGTGCTAGAACCCAAGCCGCAGCGAAAACTGAATCAGCCGCGGCGTCCCCACCGTCGAGAAGATCTGCCCGAACGGGCCAGTGAAACCGTTGGGGCGGCAACCCGGAGTACCAACGGTGCAGTGCCCAATGGTTTCCACGTCGTTGATTGATGGATTCGCGAAGTTCGCGTGGTTCCAGATGTTGAAGAAGTCCGTCGCAAACCGCAGATTGAACCGCTCTGTGAGCCGGAAGTTCTTCTGAAGGGAGAAATCCCAGTTTTGCTGATACGGCCCACGGAACGTGTTGCGGCCAAGATTGCCGAAATCGGTAACGACCCCATCTCCACCTTGCGCCGCACTCAGGACAGGAGCAGGCGAGAAGTTCGCGGGATTCAGGAACCCGTTGGTAAGCTCATTGCTGATGCCACCGCCCGTGTACCCTTTGGGGATCGAGCCGCCAGTCGCAAGATTACCCGTCAACGTCGTTGTGTAGCCGGGTGCAAGGAACGCTGTACCCGCGCTAGAGTCGATCACGCTGAACGGAGTTCCCGACTGGACCACGGTGATTCCGCTGATCGACCAGTCGCCGAAGGCCACTTTCTTCCAGCCGCTTCCACTCGTGTAGATCGGCAAGTCATACCAATAACTCACAACAAATCGGTGCGTCCGGTCAAAGTCCGAAGGGCCGTAACCATCCCTCAAATTCGATTCGTCGTTGTATGCGGTGTTCAGCGCGGTGTTTCCGCTGGAGTTCACGTCCGTCGATCTGGACCATGTGTAGGCCGCCTGGAAATAACCGTGCGACCACCGCCGCGAAACCGTTGTCTGCAGCGCATTGTAATGTGCATACGCGGAGTTGTCGAAAATCTGGAAGGCGCCGTATCCGTTGATCGCCGGGATTGGGCTGCGCATCGGCCCGTTGGCGATCGTGTTCTCCGTAATCTGATAGCTATTCCCGTTCACGTCCGTCACTGTGATCGGGTTGGTCGGGCTCGCAAGTTTTGCAGGCAGGTTTGTCCGCGTTTCCCTCAGATGGATGGTATGCGTACCCACATACCCCACCTCCAGAATCCAGTTCTTGCCAAGGTCCCTTTGCGCCGTCAGGTTCCACTGCTGCGTGCTGGGCGTCACGAACCGCCGCGGCACAGCCAGAGTGAACAGGTCGGGCGTCGGAATCGACCCAGGACTTCCGGCCGCGCAAGCAAACTGTCCAGCTTGCGTGGTATCTCCTCCCGGGAAGCCCGTAAAGGCTGCCTGGCAGGGAATGAAACTGGGATTCAGCGTTCCGGCGGTCGGCAGGGCGTTGAAATTGGTAGTGTTTCCCGGCAGCAGGCAATTCGCAGGGAAATTTGCCGAATTGGAGAAAAATACATTTAGGCAACCCGGCGGCAGGGCCCCGAAAACGATTGGAAGAAAGGGCGCCTGGAACGACAATTGGTCTGCGGTTCCTACGTCTTCACGCACGTAGTAAATGCCGTAGCCGGCGCGAATGGTGGTTGTATGATGCCCACCGAAGTCATAGGCAAGCCCGACGCGCGGCGCAAGTCCAGTCGCATATTTGTTGTTGAACGTGCTGTCGTTGCCGCTGCCTGTCAGTCCCGGAACGTTCAGTGCATTCGCGCAACCTCCGTAAACCATCGGATATTTGTTTGCGGCGGCCAGATTCTCATCAATATTCCCGATGTGGCAGGCGCTGTCGTAAAACGCACCATTGAGGTCTATACGGCCACCAATGTTCAGCGTCAAATTCCTTGTGATTTTCCAGTCATCCTGGGCAAAGAAACCATAAATGTTGGCATGATAATTGTGGTTATACACACCACCTCCGCCAAAACTGAAGGAAGCGATGCCTTGCAGGAAGTTTTGCCAGTCCGTGTACACCCCACTGTTGTTGAAAAAGATCTGGCCGTTGAACGTCTGGGGGAATTGCTTGTCTAAGTTCACACGCGTGTACTCGCCTCCGAAGCGAAAGTCGTGGGCGCCTTTCACCCAGCTGACCGTGTCTACAAAGTTCAAGTTGTTCTGGATCTGATATTGGTTTGCCGGGGGCGTGGGTCCAATCTGGAAACCCGACGTGTTAAACGTGAACTTGTAGATCGATTGGGTGATGTTGTTCGATGGCCGGTCGATTCCCAAATCCGTGGCCGTGACTGGCGGTTGATTCAACAAGTCGTAGTTCATCCGCACATAGCCAAATCGGAAATCGTTGACTACTGACGGTGTAAACAAATGCGTCTCGTTCACGGAGAAGAAGCGCGCCGCCACGGGAATGTCGAACGGAAAATCCAGGTCTGTGGAACTGATGCTGCTCTGCAGCGTTCCGCCCAGAGAAGCCTGCAATCCTCCCGCGCCAAAGGGCAAGTTGGTTTCGGAGTTCGAAAAGAAGAATCGTGCTCCGAGCTTGTCCTTGCTGGCGTTGAACTCCTTATCCCAATTCGTGATGAATTGATCGTCTGTGTATTTTCCTGCCCGGCTGAACACATAAGGTGCAGTTACGTAGGCCGCCTTGTTGGGGTCCAGGTTGGCATTGACCCCGGGAGCTGAAGGGATCAAATAACCGTTCGGATCTCCGAATAAGGTGCTCTTTGCCTGAAAGAGTTTCACGACAAGCGGGTCTATCATGCTCGCGGTAAGCGGAGCGGTTGCCGTACTGAACGCATCCGCGATTGAGGTTGCATCTCTTGTCGTCGGAAGAACAGGCAAGTCCGGGTTGTTAATCTGAGTTCCCGCCGAAAGTGCGCTGCGCTGACGCGTTCCCTGATAGTTCACGAAAAAGTATCCAAACTTGTCTTTCACCACCGGACCACCGGCGCTCGCCCCGAACAGATTCTGTTTCACCGGTGGCCTGGGCTGCCCGGTGGCATTGTGAAAAAACTCGTTCGCATTGAGCGCGTCATTCCGGAAGAATTCGTACACATCTCCGTGAAATTCCCGCGTCCCGGTCTTCAGGATAGCGTTGACGTTTCCTCCACCATTGCGCCCCTGGCTCGCATCATAGAGCGAGGTCTGCACCTTGAATTCCTCAATCACATCCGGGTTCGGCAGCGGCACATAGTAGTTCTGCGCCACGTTGTAGTCCGTTGCGCTAATGCCCTCGATCAGGTAGTTGTTGTTGTCTTCGCGCTGCCCATTGACGTAGATTTTGGTGGTGCCGCGCCCCAATTGCGTAGATTGATTCAATTCGCTCTGCACGCCAGTGCTGAGTGAAAGAAGCTGCTGATAGTTTTGCGTGGCCAGCGGAAGGTCCCGCACGGTTTCTTCGGTGATCGTCTGGCCGGTTGTAGCGTTGGTAGTCTCGACGCTTGTCACTTGCGCCGAAATCTCGATTTTTTCGGTCACCGTGCCGGGCTTCAACGGGATGCTCAAACGGGTCGTTTCGGTGACGCGCACTTCGATGTTGCTAGCCTTAGCTTCGGCGAACCCTGTTTTGTTCACCACCACGTAGTATTTTGCGGGCGGCAATAAAGTGGCCTCGAATGAGCCGTCAGGCCCGGTGGTCAGCCGCCGCACCAACCCGTCGGTAGCGCTACTGATGATCTGCACGTCCGCGCCGGCGATAGCTCCGCCATTCGTATCCACCACTGCTCCGCTGATAGCCCCGGTCGCACCGCCCTGACCAAAAGCCTGATTCCCACCCAGCAAGCTCAGAACCAGCGAAAGTAATATGAGTACCCGTATGATCTTCTGCATTGAACACCCCCGAAATGATTGCAACCCCTTGCCACTTCCAAACTCAATTGGAATTTTCTAGCGTCCTGACAACCGGCACAGGCCGGAGCGAGCTGATAGTAGGAAACTCGAGTTTTGGAACTAGCTACACATGAGGAGTTTTGACGCTAGCCAAGGTAATCCGTTAAATGTCCTGTTGTCAAGAACTTGCCAATGATAATTTTTTATACGAACAATTCAGAAATCTTATCCATAGCAATCCTGCTCCACCTACGTAACAACTGGATTAAACTGCGACCCCGTTTCCCTTAATTCTCTGTTCTTTTTGATAACGCAACCTGGGGAACTGCGCTATCGTCTAACCTAACAGACACGCGCTACACGCAGAGGTTTCCTATGACCCCACGCCTTTTTCGACTCATTTTCGTGTTTTCCCTTTTCGCTCTGGGGCTCTCTTCCGCTGCCTTCGCGGACAGCAGCCACGCGCGCATCGTCCGCCTGAGCCTGGTGCAAGGCGACGTGCGCTTTGCCCCCACTTTTAAGGACGATCCCCTGACCGATGCTAACGCCGGTTGGCAATCCGCTCCCCTGAACCTCCCCATTCGGCAGGGTTACGTACTGGCGACGGATAATGGCCGCGCCGAGGTGGAATTCGAAAACGGCGCGATGGCCTTCCTCGGCCCCAACACCGTCGTGGAGTTCTACGATCTTTCCCTGCGCGACGGCGCGCGCATCAACCGCCTCGTCCTTCGCCAGGGCACCTCAACCGTCTACGTGAATCCCGCCAATGGTGACTATTTCAGCGTTACCGGAGGGGACTTCACCGTCGAAGCCGCCGGCCGTACCAAGTTTCGCTTGGACAATTTCGACGACGGCAGTACCGTCAACATCGAGCAGGGCCGCGCCAATATCTTGCGCAATGATAAATCCACCCCTCTCGACAAGGGCCAATCCTTTTCGGTGCGCATCAATGACCCCAATAACACGGTCATCGGCCGCGCGGCGGATACCGACGATTTCGACCGCTGGGTTTCAGGACGCATTGATAGCGTGGCCACCGCGACGAATTATTCCTCGCAGTACGTGAATTCACCCAATTACTCCGCAGGCTTCGGCGACCTCTATACCTACGGCTCGTGGTTTCCGATGGGCGGCTACGGATTTTGCTGGCGGCCGTTCGGGATGAGCTTTGGCTGGTCGCCCTTCAGTTATGGCGGCTGGTATCAAGACCCCTTTTACGGCACGACGTTTATCGGCTCCGCGCCGTGGGGTTGGCTGCCGTATCACTACGGCGGCTGGATATTCTCGCCGGTCTACGGCTGGGTTTGGGCGCCCACCGGCTTTGGCTTTGGTGGCCCTGTGTCCTATCGTCCGGTCACGGCGGTATGGGTTCGCAACGGCGTTAATGTTGGCATCGTGCCGTTGCACCCCACGGATAAGTATGGCAAGACGGCGCAAAACTTGAATCAGGGGATCTATCCTGTCCAAGGTTCGCAACTCGCACATAGTACGCTGGGGGCTGGCGCGGAAAAATGGACGGTATCGAAACAGGGTCCGTCCGAAGTTGTGGCCTCAAGCGTGCCAACCAGCACGCCGCCGAGCCGCGTATCTCGCACGATTGTTGCCGGTGCCTCGGGCAATCGTGTCGTGTCGCTTAGCCGCGAATCTTCCATTTCTTATGATCCCGTCGAGCATCGCTATGTCAACAGCAGCAAGGCGCCAACAGCGCCGACGACCGAAGTTTCCGCTGAAATCAATCGCACCAACGGAGTGCAAGCCGGCGCGAACGGCTCCGCGATAATCCAGGGAGTAGCCTCACCACGCGAGCCGGGCAAGCCCGCGACGCCACAAGCTCCGTCTTCGGCCCGCGTGGGAACTCCTCCTCGGCCTCCGGCAACTCCCGCCCCTGCGCGCAGTGGTGGATCAGGAGGCGGCTTCCCATCAGGCGGCGGCTCGACGTGGGGCGGCGGAAGTTCGGGCGGCTCCTCGCATCCCGCCTCCTCTGGATCGGCGTCGCACCCCTCCAGTGGCGGAGGCAGCCACCCCCACTAAGCCGCCGGTTCTGTGGGGATCGTCCCTCTCACTTCATTCTTTCATGTAGCGCTGGCTCTCAAAGCAGCGTGCGGCATGAAGATACTTGATCGCATTTTGTTCGAAATCTGGATTAGGGGAAAATCATCCCTGCGTAACCAACCACCGCGTCCCGCTCTCCGTTGATATCGCCCGAAGTCGCATAGCTCACAACCTCACCGCGCTTCACGCCGAGTTCCTTCATCGCGGTAAGCATCGCCACCGCCGGCCCCAATCCGCACATGGAGATTTGTTCATCCCGGCATACGTCGTAGAGCCCTCTGGCATCCACTTCCACCATTCGCTCTATCGCCTTCGCATCCTTGATTCGGGTGGTCGCGTCATCCTGGTAGTGATTCATATCCGACGAGGTCACTATCAGAATCTCTTCCGCGCTTTCCTGAATCACACGCGCAAATCCCATTCCAAGCGCCCGCAACTCTCCGAAACGAAGCGTACCCACGGCCACCGGAACAAACGCAAATCCCGGATCCAGCACCTGCAAAAACGGGATCTCCACTTCCAGGGAATGCTCCCGGCTGTGCGCGACTTCGTCCTCCCGCAAACCTGGGCAAGCTTCGCGCACTCGCCGCGCCAAATCTGCATCCACCGGCGCGTCGCCAAGCGGCGTTCGCCATGCCCCCTCGGACAGAATCGCCAGGTCTTCTCCTGGTGGAGAATGCCGCACACCCACAACAATAATTTTCCTGGGCAAGACAATCCGTGAAAACACCGCACCCGCGACCCCGCCGGAATATATGTATCCCGCGTGGGGCACCAGGCAGGCGCGCGCGCTCACTTTCTTTGCTTCCGGTTCTTCGACGGTGAATTGTCTTACCAGGCGGGTCAGTTCACGGGGATTCGCCGGATAAAACCTTCCGGCAACGGCAGGCAGGCGTAACAATTTACCCTCCGGGATCAGAGGGGCTTCGAGGGTTTCCCTTTGAACTTCACAACTTTCAGCGACTGCGGGTCATACTCCAGCTTGATTTTGTCGCCGTACTGATAGCCGCCCTTGTCAATGATCGCTTGCATTTTTTGCGTAGCGGCATCGCTCAGCGGGAATGTTTGGATGGAAAGATCGTTGCCCTTGGCCCGAACCGTAATCTGCGCGCGATTCACGTTCATCACGGTGCCTTCAAACTTGGCCAGCCCGGTAACCTTGGGTTTCGGCGTCACCGCGTTGACGACAATCGGCACCGCGGTGTCCACGACGATTGGCGCTACGGTCTTCACCACAATCGGTGTCACGATCGGATCCTGCGCGGCCGCACGGGAAACTCCCATCGTGGCGAACAGCACGATGCTCGCACCCGCGATTTGGATCCGCTTTTTCATTCGCCATCGTCCGTCGCAATACGCAGCGACTTCAAAAATCTCACATCCTGGGGGGTCATCGAAAGTTTCGGCACCGGCTTTTTGTCTGCGTCCTGCTCCATGGACTCTTGGTCCACCTGAATGCGCAGCGACTCGAGGAATCGACGGTCCTGCGTGGTGATGCGCGGGCCGTCTTCCGCCTGGCCGTCGCGCTTCGCCAATCCGATCGTGGCATCGAGCTTCAACACGATGTCGTAGCCGTGTGCGCGCACTCCGGCGATCGCTCCCGTAATCCGGTCCGATTCGGACACGGTGTCGTTGATCGCATGGCCAAGTTCACGCAACAGGTTTTTCAGGTGATCGTCAAGTTGCAAGGCTGGCTCCCCAGTACTTCAATCCTGATTCTAGGCCTACACGAAATCCGATACAAGTTGCCTTGTTTGCCTTGTCCTCAATCTGTTCATAGCCCTCCACCTGTCCTTATGGCCGGGCTCACGGAACCCCCCGCGGCGCATCTTGCGTTAAAATACTGCCAATGTCCATGCCATCGCCAGCCATTGCGAACCCCAGCGAACCCCGCGGGTTTCGCCGCCTCTGGCGCACGATAAAACAAATCTTTCACGAAGCCACTGGCGCCATGTTTGCAATCCTCGCTTTCGGCTGGCTCAACTCCGCTTTCCGCGCGTGGACTCGCGACGTCGCTCACTGGTTGATCGCCGTGGCCGTCGTCGTGGCTGCTCTCTTCGTTGTCTTTTCCGTCAGTTCCTTTCGCCGCTCCCGCCAGTTATAGTTTGTATTGGCCGGCATCTATGCCCCGCCACTTTGTTTATCGCTCCGGAACGGGTCCTTGCATGTCCGATAGCAAATCGAAATCCAGCGCCGCGACAGAACGCAAAGCGCGCTTCACCACGCTTTCCGGGCTGCCCGTCGAGCGGCTCTATACCAAAGAATCTCTTCCCGACTGGAATCCCGACGAGGCCCTCGGGTATCCCGGCGAATTTCCTTACACTCGCGGCATCTATCCCACGATGTATCGCGGCCGCTTCTGGACTATGCGCCAGTATGCCGGTTTCGGCAGCGCCACCGAATCCAACAAGCGCTTTCGCTATCTCCTCGACAAGGGCCAGGCCGGCCTTTCGGTCGCTTTCGACCTGCCCACGCAGATCGGCATGGATTCCGATCATTCCCTCGCGCTCGGCGAAGTCGGCAAAGTCGGCGTGGCCATTGATTCCCTTGAGGACATGGAAACGCTTTTCGATCAGATTCCCCTCGAAAAAGTTTCCACATCCATGACCATCAATTCGACCGCCGCCATTCTTCTCTGCCTGTATGTCGCGGTGGCCAGGAAACAGGGCGCCGACCTCAAGAAAATTTCCGGCACCATTCAAAACGACATCCTCAAGGAATACATCGCCCGCGGCACGTACATCTATCCCGTGCAGCAGGCCATGCGCATCGTCACCGACATTTTTGCCTGGTGCCGCGATGCGCTGCCCAAGTGGAACACTATCTCCATCTCTGGCTACCACATTCGCGAGGCAGGCTCGACCGCCGTGCAAGAGGTTGCATTCACTCTCGGCGACGGCATCGCCTACGTCGAAGCCGCTCTTCACGCCGGCCTAACCATCGACGAATTCGCCCCGCAACTCTCCTTTTTCTTCAACGCCCACAACGATCTCCTTGAGGAAGTCGCCAAGTTCCGCGCCGCCCGCCGCCTGTGGGCCAAAATCATGCGCGGCCGTTTCCACGCGCAGGACCCGCGCTCGCTGCTGTTACGATTTCACGCGCAAACCGCGGGTTCCTCCCTCACCGCGCAACAACCGGAAAACAACATCGTCCGCGTGGCCATCCAGGCGCTTGCCGCCGTTCTGGGCGGCTGCCAGTCGCTGCACACCAATTCCATGGACGAGGCCCTGGCCCTGCCCACCGAAGAGTCCGCGCTCATCGCCTTGCGCACGCAGCAAATCATCGCCAACGAAACGGGCGTAGCCAGCGCCATCGATCCCGTCGCCGGTTCTTACGCCATCGAAACGCTCACCAACCAAATCGAATCGCGCGCTCAGGAATACCTGGCGAAGATTGATGCCATGGGCGGCATGATCAAATCCATCGAAGCCGGCTTCGTGCAATCGGAAATTCAGCGCGCCGCTTACGATTTCCAGCGCTCCGTGGAAACGAAGGACCAGATCGTGGTGGGCATGAACGATTTTGTCGCCCGCGAGGAACGCGCCATTCCGACCCTGCACATGGACGCCGAAATCGAACGTAACCAGGTGCAGCGCCTGCAAGCACTGCGCGCCAGGCGCGATGCCTCCAAGACCAACGCCGCCCTCGCCGAACTCGAGCGCCGCGCCCGCAGCACCGAAAATCTCCTACCCGCGATTCTCGCCGCCGTCGAAGTCTACGCCACCGTCGGCGAAATCTCCGACGCCCTCCGCCGCGTCTACGGCGAATACCACGAATCCGTCGTCATTTAGTCCAGGAGGTGTCCCGTTTTCGAGATTATCTTGCTAGTCGCAGCAACCACCGCAATCGTTTCATTCGCACGTGGCCGGGGTGGAAACCCCTGCGTATGGGGAGTATTGACCGTGGTGGGATATTTCCTGGTGCCATTCGTCATCAGCTATATCGCTGTAATCGCCGGCGTTGTTCCTCTCCACAATTCGGATGACGCCAAGCTGCTCGCTTTTTTTTCAGCCGTCTTGTGGGTCGCCATCTTGGCGTTTTGTGCGCGATTTCTCCTCGGCCGTACGCACGCAAATGCCGGCGGCATGTGGTCCTGCCCTAATTGCAAATACTTAAATCAACCATATGCAGTGATCTGCGAGGCTTGCCGCCAGCCATATTCAAGCAAAACATGAAATTGTATTTCCCAACGCACAGCGATCGCACTCCATTCCTTGTAGTATTCTTTCCGCGACTCTTTTATGAAACTTATTCTTGCGTCTTCGTCTCCGCGGCGTGCCGAAATTCTGAGGAATGCCGGCCTGAACTTTTCCGTATTCTCCGCAGCGGTAGACGAAACACCCTATCCGGGCGAAGAACCCGCGGCGCTCGTTCAGCGTCTCGCAAATGCCAAAGCGGAGCTCGCGATGGCGCGGGTGGTTGGCCCGGCGATTGTTCTTGCGGCCGACACAACCGTCACGATTGACGGGAAAAATCTGGGCAAGCCCCAATCCGCCGAAGCGGCGGGGCAGATGCTCAGGCAACTCTCCGGTCGCACCCACTCTGTCCTCACCGGCGTCACTCTCGTCCGTCTTCCCGATGCCGAACGCCGCCAGTTCACGGAGTCCACGCTGGTTCACTTCCGCCCCATCACCGACGATGAAATCTCCTCATATCTAGCCACCGAAGAGCCCTACGACAAAGCCGGCGCCTACGCCATCCAGGGCCTCGCCGGACGCTACATCCCCCGCATCGAAGGCTGCTACTTCAATGTAGTCGGCCTCCCCCTCTCCCGCGTCCTGACCGAACTCCAATCTCTAGGCTGGTCCGCAAATCCTCTGTAGTGGCCGAACTTCAGCTCGGCCGCTCTTCCTCTTCTCCGGGCTCTCTGTGCTCCACCTCAGTGCCCTCTGTGTTAATTCTCTTCTCCTTCTTCTCTTCCAAAAAACAAAACGCCCCGGCCGAAACCGGGGCGTTCTTCCATATCGCCTTCGCAAACGTTCTTACTTCTTCGGTTGCATATTCCCGTTATGCTTCTTGTTGTAAATATTCTTCGAAGCCGCGTTCTGTTCCTTGTTGACCTGCTGCTTCTCGCCGGGCGTCAGCTTTCCGCCGTTAGCCGAGCGATCCGCCTTCACCTGCTGGTTGATCCCCTTCTGCTGATTCTCCAGCTTGGCCGTTTCACCGGCGGTCAGTTGACCGCTCTTGATTCCCTGCGCAATTCGGTCTTGCTGGTTTTCCCGGCGCTGCCCCACCTGGTTGTTCCCGTACTTCGCGGTGTTGGCATTATGCTTGTCGTTGTAAATCTGCTTGGAAAGCTGATTCTGCTGTTGGTTGACTTGTGTCTTCTCTGCGGCCGTCAGCTTGCCGCCGTTCGCGGCGCGATCCGCGCGCGTTTCACCGTTGATCGCCGCTTCCTTGGTTTCCAGGTTGGAAGTTTCGCCCGCGGTCAACTGCCCGCTCTTCACACCATTCGCGATGCGGTCCTGCTGATTCTCCTTGCGCTGCCCGATCGTCGGATCGGGCGCGGGGGTCGCGCTTGGGGTGCTCGTACCTTGCGCCATTGTCACCGTGCCCAACAGCAGCACCGCTGCGGGTAATACCGTCCACTTCGAGAGTTTGTTGCTCATAACCCTGTTCTCCTTTTTTTCCTCGACTCACTTGCTGGTACTCGGTAATACCCGAGTCTGGGGAAAAAGTTGCGGCGCGGCTACTGGACGCAAGGCCAGCATTTTTCATCCGTATATCCCCCCTGTGTACTCTTTGCGCACACTTTTGGCGCCTTCCCCAGCTACGACTTGCTGCTTACTAAACAAAAGGCCCCAGCTTTCGCTGGAGCCTTTTACTACTTATTTCAATCTTTGGAGAAGTTGTTTACTTCTGCTCTTCCGGTGGCTTAACAACCGGTGCGGGCGGTGCAGGCGGTGGGGCTTGCGGCGTGGTCGACGTGCCGCTCATGCCTTCCTTAAAACTCCGGATGCCTTCGCCCAAGCCTTTCATCACTTCCGGGATGCGCCGCCCGCCGAAGAAAATCAGGACGATTGCCAGCACGATCAACCAGTGAAAAATACTAAACTCACCCATGGACTGCCTCCCGCGGCTTCTACCTTCACGCCCATTCAACCTGGCGCAATCTCCTGCTCACGGCAGGCTGCCGCAACGACCCTGCCCTTATAGGATAACACGCTCATCCCCGGCACGGCGGGTCAACCTCTGGCGGTCTAGGTGCTCCAGCAGGGGTATGGCATATTTTCGGGTGACGCCGGTCAGCTCCTTAAACGCGGGAACGCTAATGCGCTCCCCTTTCGATTTCTTGTACTGCGCCAGCAACCCGTTCAGCCGCTCCAGCGCATCGCGATGAAAAATCAGCTCCGCCGAAATGCGCACCAGCACTTTTTCGCGCAGCAAAATCTGCAGCAGCTTTTCCGCCCGCGCCGTTTCGATCTTTAGTTGCGCCAGCACTTCTTTTACCGAAGGCACCGCGAGTCCCGTTTGTGCAAACGCCTGCGTAATCTGTTCCTTCGCGCGGACTTCTTCGGGCGCCAGCGTAATTTCCGTTCCGGATTTCTTGACGTATTCCCCTTGCACACTCAGCTTCTTCTGCTCCGTCAGCCCCTGCACCGCCGAGGCGAATGTCTCTGGCCGCACCCGTCGTCCCAGACTCGCTTTTAGTTCCTCGCGCGTAATTCCGGGCAAGAGCGGGTTTTCCTTGTGAAATCGTTCCACCTTTGCCAGAAGCTTCTTCGTGATTTCGGCAAACATCGCCTCGCCCATCACGATTAGGGGCTCGTTCGAAACCACTCGAAGCAATCCCTTTTCCGCAAGCACTTTCGCCGCCGCGTGCAACTCCCCCTCAACCCACCCAGTACGCACAATGATCTCTTCCGCGGCAATTCCAAGAATGTTCCTCTCGGCCATCGCCCGCAGAATCTCTTCCCGCGAACCCTTCTCGAGAATCTGCAGAAATTGCGGGCGGGCCGTATCCTTTGCCGATAGCCGCCGCGCCAGCGGGTCAAGCACTGCGCCACCGCCTATCGTCACCACCGGCGAAAACTGTCGCACGATGAACCGGTCGCCGCGCACCAGCACCGCTTCGTCCTGCAATCGGACCTGCGCCAGCGCTTTTTCCCCAGGCGGCAATTCCCGGATTCCCTGCAGGTACACCTCGCCCACCGTCTCCAGCGTTCCAGCGTGGAAATGCACCCGCGCTCGATGCTTCAGCGCCGGCGCCCCTGGCAAAAGTTCCAGCCTCACATCCACTCGCCGCGTCGTTCGCAACCGTCCGCGAGTCGAGAGCACCATTCCCCGCTGCACGGCCAAGTGCTCGATTCCCGCCAGATTCACGGCTGTACGCTGGCCGGCTTCCGCGCGTTCCACGCTTTTTCCCCCGGTCTGCAGCCCGCGAACCCGCAACACTTTCCCGCCCGGCAACAGTTCCACTTCATCGCCAATGCCGACGTGCCCCGAAAAAAGTGTCCCCGTCACCACGCTCCCGAATCCCTTCACCGCAAATGACCGGTCAATCGGCAACCGGAAATACCTCGCCGTATCTTTGGCGCTGACTTCCCACGCCGCGCCGCGCAACGCTGCCTTCAATTCCGCAAGTCCCTGCTGGGTTTTTGCGCTCACTTCCACAATCGGCGCGCCCTCCAGGAAAGTTCCATTCACAAATTCTTCAATCTCCATGCGCGCCAGTTCCCGCGTATCGCTATCCGCCAGGTCGCTTTTTGTCAGCGCAATCACGCCCCGCTGCACTCCCAGCAATCGGCAAATCTCAAAATGTTCGCGGGTCTGCGGCTTGATCAGCTCGTCCGCGGCAATTACCAGCAGCACCAGGTCAATTCCCGAGGCCCCCGCAAGCATGTTTTTCACGAACCGCTCGTGCCCCGGCACATCCACAAACCCATAGCGCACGCCATCCTCTTCCAGAAACGCAAAACCCAGATCGATGGTGATTCCCCGGCGTTTCTCTTCTTCCAGCCGGTCGGGATGCGTGCCAGTCAGCGCTTCAATCAACGTGGACTTCCCGTGATCGATATGCCCCGCGGTGCCGACGATGATGCTCTTGATGGAATTACTCATGAATGGAACAAGGAGGTGATCGCCGTGATTCCCCGTACGCCCGAAACCGTCAGGACTTCGCCGCAGCGATTTCGTCCACAATTTCCTGCGCCGCTGCGCGTGGATCCTTCGCCGCCAGGATCGGCCGCCCGACCACTATGAAGTCAGCGCCCGCTCGAATCGCTTCCCGCGCCGTTGCCGTGCGTGCCTGATCATCTTTCCGCAACTCCCCGCTTTGTTCCTTCGGTCGCACTCCCGGAGTCACAATCAGGAATTCCCGGCCGCACGCATGGCGAATTGCCTTGGCTTCCTGCACCGAAGCCACCACACCATCCACTCCCGTTTTCTGCGCCAGCTTGGCCAGCTTCACCACCCGCGATTTCGGTGGCCCGCCAATTCCCACTTTCTTGACTGTTTGCGCATCCATGCTGGTCAACAGTGTCACCGCCAGGAGTCGCGGCCGGTCCTCGCCCATTGGCACGCCGGCGCTCACCGCCTGTACCGCGGCATGCATCATCGCCGTGCCCCCCAGCGCGTGGACGTTCATCAGCTTCACGCCAGGCAACGCCGCCGCAGACAAAACGGCCCCGGCAACAGTATTGGGAATGTCGTGGAATTTCAGGTCCAGGAAGATATCGGAGCCGAGTTGCGCCACCTGTCGCACGGCTTCGGGCCCGGCGGCCGTGAATAGCTGGCTCCCGATCTTAAACATGCCGACAAGTTCGGCAATCTGCTTCGCAAATTTTACGGCTGTGGATAGGGAATCGAAATCGAGCGCTACAATCAGGCTGCTGCGTGGATGGGCGTCAAAAGTCAAGGTCGGGGACGTGCCCGAAATTTTCTAGTTCTGGCTTCCTTCGTCCCGGGTCCGCTTCGGCGGCAGCTGCATCAATTCCAGCCGCACCTGGCTGACTCCCGAGTTGATCAGGCCAATCTTCCGGGCTACTCGATAGGATACATCAATTTCGCGTCCTTCCTGATAAGGACCCCGGTCATTAATGCGCACAACCTCAAATTTGCCGTTGCGGGTGTTCACGATGCGGACCCACGAGCCGAACGGCAGGTTCGGGTGGGCGGCCGTCAGGCTCTCGGCATTAAATCGTTCGCCGTTGGCGGTTTTCTTGCCGTCAAACTCCGGCCCATACCAACTGGCGTTCCCAACCCATACCTTGATCGGCTTCACCGGCTCGCTCTTCAAAGCCACCAAGGGTGCTTCCATCGCGGGTGCGATCAGAAACATCAGAGGCACCCAACGAATCGCGGCCCAAGTTACAAAGAGTGGTCGTCTCATAGTGTGTTTATTCCGCTACAAATGACAACAAAGTGTCTCAAAAAAACCGCATTATGTCAACCATTTTCTCGTGAAAATTTGCCAATTAACTCACTGAAAGTAAACATGTTAATGTCGCTCAGGCCGCTCGCCAAATCGCCCACAATCACCTCACTGGCCTTTGGGTCAGAGAAGCTGGCCGTCCCGACCTGTACTGCCGAAGCCCCTACACTGACGTAGTCGAGCACATCTTCGACGGTTTCCACGCCGCCCAGGCCAAGGATTGGAATCCGGACCGCCTTGCTTACCTCCCAGACGAGCCGAAGCGTGATCGGTTTGATAGCTGGACCAGATAACCCGCCCGTCAGGTTCCCCAAGCGGGACTTTTGGGTTCTGAAATCGATCGCCATTGCCGGAAAAGTATTGGCTACGGTGAGGGCATCGGCCCCTGCCGCCTCCGCCGCTTTGCCGATAAGTCCAATGTCTGTAACAAGAGGCATCAGTTTCACCCAAAGGGGCCTCTTTCGGGCCGCCTTTCGCGCCGCTTGGACTACCTCACTCACAAGAGCAGGGTCGCTGCCGAACTGCATACCCCCCTTTTTGACGTTTGGGCAGGAGATATTCAGCTCATAGGCCGAAATTCCCTCGGCAGCTTCTAGTCTGTCGATGACTTCAACGTACTCCTCCAAGCAGTAACCAAATATGTTTACGATGACGTGAGTGTTGTATTTTCGCAACAGTGGTAGTTTGTCGCGGACGAACGCCCCAACTCCGACGTTTTGTAGGCCGACGGCATTCAGCATTCCGGATGGCGTGACGCACAGCCTCGGTGCCGGGGCGCCCTCAATGGGCTCCCGGGAAATGCCCTTGGTGACAAAGCCGCCCAGACGGTTCAAGTCCACCAGGTGAGCAAACTCTAATCCATACCCAAAGGTTCCACTGGCAGTAATGATGGGATTAGCGAGGCGCAGAGCGCCAACCTGTACGCTGAGGTCAACGCGATCAGAAGGATTCACTTCCCAAAAGAATATCACGAACCGCGCGGGAAGTTCCTGTAGCTCGGGCCTTCGAGGCCCGAGGGTCTTCATAACCAAACCACGATTGTGCCCACGCAGGTGAAAGCCTCACCCCTCGAAGGGGTGAGCTACAGGATTGCCTACTCCTTCTTTGCCCGCTTTCGCAACGCCTCCGCCAACACCCGCCCATCCCGCGTCGCCAGCGTCACACCCGTCAATGCCCCGAACGTCGGCGCAATATCCGCCGGAGTAACCGCCTCAAAATATTCTCCCGGCTGAATCCCAAACCCCATCAGGAAAATCGGCACCCGTTGGTCGTAGAAATACGGCGTCCCATGCCCCGTCCCGGTATAACGCTTAGTGCCTTCGACTGACCCGTCCAGCAACCAATAAGGTTTTTGCAAAACAAAAAGGTCGCCGCTGCGCCCAGCAAAATAGCTCAGCACCGCCGCCTTTCTCGTCGAAGAAATAGGCGTAGTGCCGTTGCCTAAATCCTCCGCGCGGTAAACCGCCGCCACTCCCGGCATCGTCGAAATCGCATCCAGAACCACCTTCATGGCCGCGGGATCTGCTTTCAGTCGCGCATAGACTCCGTCAGAAAAATAAAGCTCATTCCCCGCCATGCGGGCAACAACCGGCTTCGCGTAATTCATCGGTTCCAGCGCCTTCTCAATCCGCTCTTGCAGCTCCGGCAGGCTGAGCACTCCCACATCCACGCCGGTCTTCTGCATATCCACCGGGACAGGTGCCACACCGTGGTCCGCGGTTAATGCCACCACATAGTTTCCCGCGCCTACTTTCTTATCGAGATATGCGAACAGCTCTCCCAAATCCTTGTCCAGCCGCACCAGAATGTCCTGAATCTCCCAACTCCGCGGCCCAAAAGCGTGCCCGAGGTGATCCACTGACGAGTAACCCACCGCCAAAAAGTCCGTCGCGCTGCTCTTCCCGAGTCCCAGCGAATCCACCGCGGCTTCGGCCAACTTGGTCAGATAGGTATCGGCAAACGGGCTCGCCACCCATTGTTCATAAAACGCCGCATCCGGCCCCGTGCTTCCGTCTTTCCCGTGCAAGGCATGGGGAAACGTAGTCGTCCACCCTTCCGGCACCCTCGCCCCGACGGCCGTTTCGTCGTAAAGATACGCGGTCGGCGCTAATGACACCGACCACGTCTTCCCGTAGTCCTGCGTCACCGGATTCTTTTTCGCGAACTCTTCTACAAACGGCATCGTGCCGTATACGGATGAGGTCATCAGAGTGCCCGGCGAATCGATCCATGTCACCGCCTCGCCCTTGTGGCCTGCCATCATGATTGCCGACCTGGCTTTCAGCGAAAAACTCACCACCCGGGTCGCACCGCCGGTTTGAAACTTCAACTCTTCCGCAAACGAGGGTATCTGCAATCTCCAGGCGGAATCTCCGCCTTTCGCGCTTCCCCCGGCGTAGGCCGAGTTCTTTGCGCTCGGGTCATTCGTGCAAGTGGTCATCTTTTGCTGCTCGCGGTCCCACCACCCATTCGCCACTATGCCGTGGCTGGCTGGAAAAGATCCGGTCGAAACCGTCGAATGCCCCGGGCAGGTCTCCGTCGCCGCATACGGATAAGCTGCCGCCCGGAACCACGCGCCTTCCGCCAACAGCCGTTTGAGTCCTCCAGTCCACTGCCCGCGAAACTTGTCCACATAATCTCCACGCATCTGGTCCACGACCAGCAGCACGACCAATTTTGGCCGCGCGGGCTTCTCCGCTTTATTCGCTGCCGCGCCTTTGGCGGCCTGGCCACTCGCTCCGCCCGCCAACAACAAAACCACCAGCGCCACGCCCGCCAGAGCTCTCCTCATTCGAACACCCACATCGTTCTTCAGTCTCATTGCTCTCTCCTCGGCGAATTCCGCGAAAGTCTAGCACGCCGCGATTTTCGCTGGGTGAACCTCCTTTCAGGTTGACCCCGGCACTTCTTGTTTTCCAGACTTGTGCTAGCATTACGCGAACATGCGAATCGTTGAAAAATCACAGTTAATGTCCGCGGCCGAAATCGACCGGACCCTGCAGCGCCTGGCCCACCAGATCGTGGAGAAAAGCGGTGGCACCAAAAGCCTCGCTCTCATTGGCATCCGCCGCCGCGGTGTGCCGCTGGCCCAGCGCATCGCCCACGCCATGCGCGGCATTGACGGCGTTGATGTCCCCGTCGGCACGCTCGACATCACTCTTTATCGCGACGACCTCTCCAATGTCGCTCCCCAGGCCGTCCTGCAATCTTCCGACATTACATTTGGCGTCGACAGCATGGATCTGGTCCTTGTGGACGACGTTCTCTACACCGGCCGCACCATCCGCGCCGCCATGAACGGCCTCTTCGATCTTGGCCGCCCCAAGCGTGTCTCGCTCTGCGTGCTCATCGATCGCGGCCACCGTGAAATGCCCATCGAAGCCCAGTACGTCGGCCGCAGCGTCCAGACCAGTGCCACTGAAATCATCGAAGTCCGCCTCACGGAAATCGACAAAGAAGAGCGCGTAGTCCTCGTAGACCGCGTCGAATAATCTCTCCGCTTCCTGTCCGCTGTTATCTGTTCTCTGATATCTCTCATTGGCGTCCCCCGCTCGCATCGCGTAAACTATCTAATCAGACGAGGCGCGCTCCCCCTCGCGTGCAATCGAGTGCGAATTTGACCTATCGTTTTCGCGACCTCCTGGCTCTCGAACCGCTCTCCGCGGACGAACTCACCTTCTTTCTGGATCAAGCCAAACCCTTCCAGGAAATTCAGCGCCATCCCCTCAAGAAATTGGCGACTCTTCGCGGCAAAACCGTCGCCCTGGCCTTTTTTGAAAACTCCACGCGCACGCGCCTCAGCTTCGCCACCGCCGCCTCTCGTCTCGGCGCGGACACCATGAATCTCCAGGCCGAAGCCTCCAGCCTGAAAAAGGGCGAAACCCTTCTCGACACCGCCAACAATCTCAACGCCATGCGCCCGGATTGCTTCGTCATGCGCCACGCGTCCTCCGGCGCCGCCGATTTCGTCGCCCGGCATCTGGAAATTCCGGTAGTCAACGCCGGCGACGGTACCCATGAGCACCCGTCCCAAGGCTTGCTCGACGCGCTGACCATCCGCGATCGAAAAGGGCACATCAACAATCTCAACGTCACCATCCTCGGTGACATCGCCCACTCCCGCGTGGCCCGCTCCAATATCCATCTCCTCGGAAAATTCGGCTGCCGTTTCACTCTCTGCGGCCCGGCCATGTGGGTTCCCCGCGAACTCGAAAAAATCGGCCCGCCCGGCACGCCCATCCGCTGCGTCTATCGCGTTGAGGAGGCTCTCGAAGACGCCGACGTTATCATCGTTCTCCGCGTGCAGACCGAGCGCCTCCACGAACCTTCTCTCTCTCAAAGCGACTACATCCTGCTCTACCAACTCAACGCCGAGCGCATGAAACTCGCCAAGCCCGATGCCCTCATCCTGCATCCCGGCCCCATCAATCGCGGCACCGAAATTACTCCCGAAGTCGCCGACGGCCCGCAATCCGGCGTGCTTGAGCAAGTCACCAATGGCGTCGCCACCCGCATGGCCATCCTCTATCTGCTCATGGTCGGCGCATCTGAAGGCACGCATCCCGCTCTTGAAGCAAGTCCCGAAGCCAAATCCAAGGAATCCGCGCATGCTTCTGATTAAGAACGGCCGCGTTCTCGACCCCGCATCCAAAATCGACGTCGTCCGCGACATCCTGCTCGACGGAGAAACCATCTCCGAAATCGCCGCGCCCGGAAAAATCTCCCCCGCAAACGGCGCGGAAGTTTTCGACGCTACCGGCCTCGTCGTCGCCCCCGGCTTCATTGATATGCACGTACATCTTCGCGAACCCGGCCAGGAAAATTCCGAAACCATCGAAACCGGCACCAAGGCCGCCGCCCGCGGAGGCTTCACCGCCGTCTGTTGCATGCCCAATACCAAGCCGGTCAACGACAATGCTTCCATCACCCGTTTCATCGTCGACCGCGCGAAAGCTCACGGCCACGTCCGCGTTTGGCCCATCGGCGCCGCCAGTATCGGCAGTAAGGGCGAATCCATCGCCGACATCGCGGCCATGCGCGAAGCCGGCATCGTCGCCGTCTCCGACGACGGCAAGCCCATCGCCACTGCGAAACTCGCGCGGCAAGTCATGGACTATTGCCGCAGCCTCGATCTCCTCGTCATCGAACACGCCGAAGACGTCTCTCTCGCCGCCGGCGCGGTCATGCGCGAAGGCATCGCCTCCACGCGCCTCGGCCTCTCCGGCATGCCCGCCGCCGCCGAATCGGTCTGCGTGGCTCGTGACGTCCAGGTCGCCGAACTCACCGGCGCGCGCCTGCACATCGCGCATCTCTCCGCAAAGGCTTCTCTTGAACAGGTCCGCTTCGCCAAAAAGCTCGGCTTGCACGTCACCTGCGAAGTCACGCCGCACCACTTCACGCTGATTGATGAAGACGTCACTTACGATTCCCGCTTCAAAATGAATCCTCCGCTCGCCGCCGGCGAAGATCGCGAAGCCCTCCTCGCCGGCCTTGCCGACGGTACCGTCGACGCCATCGCCACCGATCACGCGCCTCATGAACCGGCCATCAAAGACGTCGAGTTCGACAAAGCTCCTTTCGGCATTCTCGGCTTCGACACCGCCATCGGCCTCGCTCTCGAGCAACTCGTCCACACCAATCGCATACCGCTCATGCGCATGGTCGAACTCTTCACCACCGGCCCCGCCCGCGTCCTTGGCAAAGAGCGCAAACTCGCCCCCGGCGAACCCGCCGACCTCACCATTTTTTCCGTGGATCGCCCCTGGACCTACAACGTGAAGGAAACCGCCAGCAAATCCCGCAACTCCCCGTTCGACGGTCGCACCTTCAAAGGCGGTCCCGCAGCCACCATAGTCGCCGGCAAGCTGGTCCACCGCTCCTAAGCGAGTACCTCGCGGATTGCCGTCACCGATTTGCAATTAACCACCACGCATCGCTTTCACCCAAATTCTTCCGAGTGCCTCTACACTGGATGTGATACGTTCCATGAATTTCTCTTCGCCAATCCGCTATTTTGTCGTCGCTTGCTTTTGCCTGTTCGCCGGCCTCTCGGCTCGCGAGCAGCCCGAGCGCATACTCGACTTCCATAGTGACGTCACCCTCGAGGACGATGGCTCCCTTCAGGTTACCGAAACCATCACTGTCTTCAGCGCCGGCCACCAGATCCGCCACGGCATCTTCCGCGACTTTCCCACCACGTACACTGACCCGTACAACACGAAATACTCTGTTGGTTTCCAAATGCTCTCCGCCACTTGCGATTCCGCGCCAGAGCAGTTCCGCGTGGAAGACCAATTCAACGGCAAACGCATTTACCTCGGCGATCCGAAAACTTTTGTGTCTCCCGGCCGCCACGTCTACACCATCACATACTCCACAAACCGCCAACTCGGCTTTTACAAGGATCACGACGAACTTTTCTGGAACGCCACCGGCAATGGCTGGGAGTTCTCCATCGACCACGCCAGCGCCAGCGTCCATCTCCCCCTGAACATTCCCGCCGGCAGAGTCACCCTCTCCGGTTTCACCGGCCCTCAAGGCTCCCGCGCCACGCAACTCTCTACCTCCGCGGATGACGCCGGCTTCGAATTCACCGCACAACACGTTCTCCCTCCCCACCAAGGCCTCAGCGTCCTACTGAAGTGGCCCAAAGGCTATATCACTCCTCCCACCTTCGCTCAGAACACGGAATTTTTCTTTCGCGACAATCGCAACGCGCTGCTCTTAGTTTCCGGCTTCCTGGTCACCCTGCTTTACTACCTCATCGCCTGGTCCGCCGTCGGGCGGGATCCCGCCCGCGGCGTGATCATGGCCCTCTACGAACCTCCTTCGAATCTCTCTCCCTCCGCCATGCGCTACCTGATGCGCATGGGTTTCGACTACAAAACCTTTGCCGCCGCCATCCTCGATATGGCTGTCCGCGGCTATCTGAAAATCGCCGACGAGTCCGGCACGTACCGACTTACTCTCACCGGCACGGACAGCCGCGTTCTGACTCCCGATGAAAAACAGATTGCCGAGGAACTATTCGAGGGCCGAAACGAAATTCTCCTCAAACAGGAAAATCACACTGCGATCAAGGCCGCCATGGTCGCCGTACACAAATGGCTGAAGAACGACGAAGAAAAAACCTACTTCGTCTCCAATTCCCGTTATCTCATCCCGGCCATCGTGCTTTCTGTCCTGGTGATCCTTTCGTTCTTCGCCTCGCTGGAGGGGCCTCGGCGAGTGGCTGGTCTCTTCGCTAGCTTCTGGCTCACCTTCTGGACCATGGGCGTCTCCGCGTTGGTCCTCGCCGTCATCGCCGCCTGGCGCGACGTTCTGCGGCACGGAAGCGCTTCCTTAATTGGCGTCGGCAAGGCCCTGTATTACACCCTGTTCGCCATTCCATTTCTTGGAGGCGAAATTCTGGGACTGTTCTTTCTCACCAAGGCCACTTCGCTTTCGTTTGGCATCTTTCTCCTGGCCTCGGGTATTCTCCACGGCGTTTTCGTTCATTTGATGAAAGCGCCGACCTTTTCCGGGCGTCGGCTGATGGATCAGGTCGAGGGCTTCAAAATGTTTCTGGGCTCCGTGGATGGCGACCGCCTGAATCGCGCCCTGCCACCGCAACAAACGCCCCAGGTGTTCGAAAGATTTCTGCCTTACGCCCTGGCCCTGGATGTGGAACAGGACTGGGCGCAAAAGTTCTCCGGGGTTCTGGCCGTTGCCGGCGCAACACCGAACAACTCCGGCGCTGCCTATACCCCCTCGTTCTATTCCGGCGCCGCTTTCAGTAATTTCAGCGGAGCGAGCTTCGCCTCATCGTTCAGCAGTTCGCTGACCAGCGCGATTTCGTCATCGTCGGCGGCGCCCGGTTCAGGGGGCGGTGGCGGAGGTGGCGGTTCGGGAGGTGGAGGAGGAGGAGGCGGCGGTGGTGGCTGGTGAGAAGAGGATTTCTCGCGGAGTCTGGCGTTACCTTGACCCGACCCGCTGGACGTTGAAGGTGTCTCCACGCGGCCAGGTCACTTTGTTTTTCTTCTTACAATAAGGACAGATCGCGGTGCGTTCGACCTCTTTGCCTAATCCGGTGGACCCCACGACCCTCATCCCTCGTTGACATTCCCTGCAACGAAAGATTTTCTGCATTTGCCCTCCTTGCCCCATTTGGCCCCCGGAGGTTTACTGCCCCAAATTTCCGCGTCAGTGCGCGGCGGGTTCCGCCGCCGGATGCAGCCCGTGCTGCGGCACTTCGTGCGTTCCTCGCGCCAGCGGTTCGATCTTCATTCGATAGAAATGATCCAGCGGTAATCGGCCCTTGCCCACCGGATAGGCCTTCTCAATCGCCTTCATCACATACGCCTTTGCCAGCGTGGTCGCTTCCAGCAAGGATCTTCCTGCCGCCAGTTGCGCCGTAATCGCTGACGCAAACGTGCATCCGGTCCCATGCGTATATTCGACCTTTACGCGGTCGCCGCCCAGTTGATGCATCTCTTTCCCGTCGAACAATACATCGACGGCCTTCTCCATGTGCCCGCCCTTCACGATCACCGCCGGCGCGCCCATCTCCACCAGTTTCCGCGCAGCCGCCTCCATGTCCGCCAGTTCCTTGATCGCGATTCCGGTCAAAACTTCGGCTTCCGCAATGTTTGGGGTAATGACGCTCGCGCGTTTCAACAGTTCGCTCGATAAATACTTAATGCCCCCGGCATCCAGCAATTCCGTTCCGCTCGAGGACTTCATCACCGGGTCGTGCACCACATGCGTGAATTTGTGCGCGTCCAGAAATTCCCCCACCACCACGGCGTTTCCCCGATTTCCCAGCATGCCGATCTTCACGGCGGCGATGTCGCAATCTTTCGCCAGCACGTCCAGCTGTTCGCGCAATTCCGCGCTCGGCGTATTGTGTACCGCCTCCACTCCCTGCGTATTTTGCACCGTCAGCGAAGTGATCGCCGCGACGCCGTAACATCCGGATGCCGCAAATGTCTTCAAATCCGCCACGATACCCGCGCCGCAGCTGGGATCGAATCCCCCAATCGTCAGCAATACCGGAGCCGCCGCGATTCCTTGCCCGTGGAGATGGCTCATAGTGGTCTGTCTCTCGCCTCGTGCCGTGATGAAAATAGCCGGTCACGTCTCCCTGGCGGCGGCTACCCATTCCGCGCCCCAGAAAACGCCCGGCATCTGCGAATGTACGCGCACTATATTTGCACTGCAAGGAAATTTTGGAGGAACAATGCTGAGTATCAGACCGCCAGCTCTGAAGCTTGGCAGATCCTACGGGAGACCCTACTTGAGTAGGACGCAGTTGCCCTTGAAAGGGCGAATTCAGCTCACGGGAAGAGTCCGCGCACCAGAGTGGCTTCCGCGACGCGTCCGACGGCTACGCTCATCGCTGCGGCGCGAGGCGGCACGTGGTGCTTGCGCATCGCCTCGAGCATGTCGTGAAATGCGCGTACGATAATCTTCTGCAATCGCACGTTCACTTCATCGGAATCCCAGAGCAGGCCTTCCTGGTTCTGCACCCACTCGAAGTAGCTCACCGTCACGCCGCCAGCATTCGCCAGGATATCCGGCAGCACGGTAATCCCGCGCCGCGCCAGAATCTCGTCCGCATGAGGAGTGGTCGGCCCGTTGGCAGCCTCGGCCACGATCCGCGCCTTCACCGCTTCTGCGTTCTGCAGCGTAATCACATTCTCCAGCGCCGCCGGCACCAGGATGTCGCACTTCATCGTCAGCAAGTCGTCGTTCGAAATCCGCGAAGCCCCCGGCATCCCCACCACGGTCCCGGAGCGCTCCTTGTAACGAATCGCCTTAATAGGATCGATCCCGCGAGAGTTGGTCACCCCGCCGCGCGTGTCGCTCAGCGCAATAATTTTCGCCTTCTTGTCCGCCAGCAGCCGCGCCGCGGTCGCCCCGGCATTCCCAAACCCCTGGATCGCCACGGTCGCCCCGCGCAGCGAAATCTTCTTCACCTTGCAGGCCTCTTCCACCACATACACAAGTCCCTGCGCCGTCGCCTCCGCCCGCCCCAGCGATCCGCCAATCGAAATCGGCTTGCCGGTCACCACCCCCGGCACCGTATGCCCCACCATCATGGAATACGTATCCATGATCCACGCCATCGTCTGCGAATCCGTGTACACATCCGGCGCGGGAATATCCTGATCCGGCCCGATGATCGGCAGAATCTCGCTGGCATATCGCCGCGTCATCCTCTCCAGTTCGGCTTTCGACATGCGCTTCGGGTCGCAAATCACGCCGCCCTTCGCCCCGCCAAACGGCACATTCACCACCGCCGTCTTCCACGTCATCCATGCCGCCAGCGCTTTCACTTCATCCAGCGTCACACCGGGGTGGTAGCGAATCCCGCCTTTGCCCGGGCCCCGCGAAACGTTGTGCTGCACGCGGAATCCCGTCAGTACCTTCACCTGCCCGTTGTCCATCTTCGTCGGCAGGGAAACTTCCAGAATCCGCTTCGGCGTCCGCAGCACCTGCCGCAGGCCGGGATCCAGCTTCAACACCTCCGCCGCGATATCAAACTGAATTTGCGCGATGCGGAAAGGATTCAATTCCTCCCGCGGAGCGATCCGCGGCACCATCGGTGGAGCGCCCGTTGGTCGGGTTGGAACGGGTGGTTTTGCGACCGTGGCCATCAGCTTCGGTCCTTTCCTCTGCTCGTGTCTGAATTCACCTGCGTGCTGCCGTACTGAACCGCTTTCCCTTCATTGCAACTCAGGCGTTGGCCGCAAACTTCCTTGGCTCGCCCATAAACTTGTTCCGGCATTCCTCGGAGCAGAAGAAAACTCGCTGTCCGCCATTCTGTTCCGCAATCGCAAGTCCCTCGGTGAGATGCATACCGCACACCGGGTCTCGAACCAACTTCCGCGACACCGCATCGCTCGGCACATCCATGGGTTGATTCCGGTTGCTCACGGCACCGCCCATACTGTTCACCAACCTCCGGAGCAGGGAAATACTCCAGGACGCGATCACCACCCAAAAGAGAAATCGGAGAATGCGCGCAATAAATGTCATCGGATTAGCAGGCGCCCCCTGAGGCATTTCACTCATTTTGCCCTTTAGCAGCGTTGAGCCGAGTGTATGCAGGCCCTTCCGGGGAGTCAAACAAAAAGCTGTGGATTCAAGAAGTTGCGTGAGGTAAAGGGAATGAGAGAAATCCCCGCTCCGGCTGCGATTGAGTACTAAGCCTTTTATTTTCAAAAGCCTATGCGGCTGCCCGCAATGGCCCGGCCACCGGTTACTTGGGGCCGGGAATCCGATCGATTCCCATGTACGGCCTCAGTACTTCCGGTATCACAATCGATCCATCGGCCTGCTGATAATTCTCAATCACCGCAATCCAGGTGCGCCCAACCGCCAGTCCCGACCCATTCAACGTGTGCACAAACTCACTCTTTCCCCCGGCCTTGGGCTTGAAGCGGATGCCCGCCCTCCGCGCCTGAAACGCCTCACAATTCGAGCACGACGAAATCTCCCGAAACTCATTGCTCGAAGGCAGCCACACTTCCAGGTCATACGTCTTCGCCGATGCAAATCCCATATCCCCCGTGCACAACAACACTCTGCGGTAATGCAATCCCAGCTTTTCGAGAATGCTCTCCGCGTTCCGTGTCAGCGCTTCGTGCTCCTCGTAGCTCTTCTCCGGATGCGTAAACTTGAACATCTCCACTTTCTGAAACTGGTGCTGGCGCAAAATGCCGCGCGTATCTTTCCCCGCCGCCCCCGCTTCCGAACGGAAGCACGCCGTCCACGCCGTCAGGAGAATCGGCAACTGCTCTTCCGTCAGCGTCGCGTCGCGATACAGATTGTGGAGTTCCACTTCCGACGTGGGCGTCAGCCAGAAATCCGTGTCTTGCAGCTTGAATAAGTCCGCGGCGAATTTCGGCAATTGCCCCGCGGCCATCAGCGAAGCCGTATTCACCAGGAAAGGCGGCAATATCTCCGTGTAGCCGTGCTCGCGCGTGTGCACATCAAGGAAGAAATTGGCCAGCGCGCGTTCCAGCCGCGCTCCCCAGCTCTTGTACACCGCAAACCGCGCTCCGGTAATCCGCGCCGCCGCCTCCAGGTCCAATATCCCGGCCCGTTCGCCGACTTCCCAATGCGGCCTGGGCTGAAAATCAAATTTGGGAGCTGTGCCCCAGCGCCGCATCTCCTGGTTATCTTCGGCGCCCTTGCCCACCGGTACGCTGGAATGTGGGATATTCGGCAGCGTCAGCAGCAACTCCTTCTGCTTCGCGTCCAGCTCGTCAACTTTCGTGTCCGTCAGCTTGATAAGCTCGGACACCCGCTTCATCTCCCCGATGAGCGCGTCCGCGTTCTGCTTATCCTTTTTCAGCCGCGCAATTTCGTCGCTGGCCTTGTTGCGCTGGGCCTTGCGCTTTTCATTCTCGGTAATCAGCTCGCGCCGTTCTTTGTCGAGCGCCCGAAAGCCTTCAATATCCAGCGTCCTATTGCGCTTGGTCGCCATCTCGGCGAACACATCCAGATGATCCCGGAAATAACTCAAATCATGCATAGTCTTCCAAGAATACAGTAGACCACCACCAACCGTCGACTTCCGTTCAACCTGAGGCGAGGTTTCTCCGTGCTCTCTGTGCTCTTCCTCAGTGTCCTCTGTGTTTAAATCCGTTCTTCTCCGCCACGCCCGCGAAGTACCAGCCAGGCGGAGTCCTTCAGTACCACCCCAAATGAACCCCCGGTTCTACAGACGCCTGCAACCACTATCGCCACAATCGTAACTGTAGTTGGGAGTTAGGTTCGACACTGGGTGAGCGGATTGATCTTCACCATCTTGCTCCTGTGCGTTGTTCTGCTGCTGGCGAGCGCAGCCGAACAGCCGGCTCTCCCGGAGTCACAAAATCGAGCTTCCAGCTAAGTACCCTCCATCCCCCACGCCAGAGCGGCCGGCACCCCCACCGGCCGCTCACTTTTTTTGAGGGGGCACATAAATTGGCAAAGGACCTAGCTGGCGCAGTGCCTTAAATTAAGCTGTCGGGAACGAATCGCGAATCAGGTAGGGATCGCCAAGGTCAGAGCAAAATAAAAAAGGGGGCCGGTGCAAGCCCCCTTATATTGATTCGACCCCCCAATAACCAGACTCTCAGTCGAGGTTGAAGTCCGGCCACCCCGGGAAGCCAATCTCATGAATTACCAGTAACAGATGCAAGCCTCTTGCCACCAAATAGCCGATTCCCTGTATTCGTCTAATCTATTGATGCAATGAAGGTTATCTCCGAGAAACGCTGGCAGTCCCCGCTTCAGCACCCCAAAATATACAAAATCTCACAGACTCTCACTCGCTTCCTACAGAGTTTGGGAATTTCACAGAGGTATCTTCACGCGCCTGCTCCTCAAGCACGTTGGGGAACGCCCCCAGCTTGCTCAACGGCTGGGTGCCATTTGCGCCAGATCCACCGTGCCGGGAAGAACACCAGCAACACCCAAAGCAAAGTCACCGGTCCGCGGCTGATCACGAACAGCGCAATCGCCGACAGGCTGCTCAAGGCATCACCAAGGCCCGTCGTAGCCGCGTTCTTGAACTCCGTCGCAAGACTTTGCGCTGGCGGAGTGACCTCTTCCCTTAGGGAAAACAGCACCTGCGCAAAAATCACCCGGTGCTCCGAGACGACGCGTTCCGCTTCCAGCCGTGCGATTTCGGCATTCACGTTCGAAAGCTGTTGCTGCACCTCGACCGCAGTGCGGCCGTTCTCGCTCTTCGCCAGAATCCCCTGCAGGCGCGCCAACGTGCTCTGCGCATTGGTCAGCCGCGCCTCCAGGTCCGCGCGCTGCTGGGTAATTTCATCCGCGGTCTGCTCTTCCCGCTCGACATTACCCAGGGCCTTCAGATCAACGACCGCCGCATTGAATTCCGAGGACGGAACACGCAGCGTCGCCGTCAGCAAGCTTCCCGCTGGTTGCCCCACCATCCGGAGCTTTGCCGCGTACCCGTGATGCCGCTCCAGAATGTCTTCCAACGTGGCCCGCGAATGGGAGAACTCCTTCGTCGCCACGGCTAATTCCGCCGCGTGCGCAATCATCGGCGTTGCGTAGGCCGAGGGTTCTGAAACTGAGTCTATTGTTCCCCCGCTAACCATATGAGGCGCGGGAGCCATCACTTTGTTTGCATCCTTCATCCGCTCCCACTGCGCCTTCAAGTTCGCATCCCCCGACATTTCTTCGTTGGATCGGATTGCGGACGCGGATTGTACGCCCGGATGAATCGCTGGCCGGCTAAGCCAGGAAAGGAACAAAAATCCGCTGCATATCGCCAAAATAACCAGAAGTGTCCGTCGTCCCGCGGGCAGGGCTCGCAAGCGCTCAATCAGGGAAAAGAGTACGGTTCTCATGGAATGGCCTCCAGTGCCTTCCCCTTTAGAACGGAGGCCCGCTAATTTCTTGCAGTTATATTTTCAGGCAGGTCAGGCGCCGATTGCCGCCCGCAACGCCTGGGCAATCGACTCCGAATACCGCTTCACATCCTCGTGATGCTCCGCTTCCACCATCACCCGTGCCAGAGGCTCCGTGCCCGAGTAACGCAGCACCACGCGGCCATTCGCCCCCAGCGCCTTTTGGGCCTCGCACAATGCCCTCGACACCTCCGGCAGCGCCTCCATTGGGGGTTTCGTCTTCACCTTCACGTTCACAATAGTCTGCGGGTAATCTTTCAGCCCCGCCACCAGCTTCTCCAGCGGTCCTCGCAGCGCCACCAGCGAAGCAATTTTCACCGCGGTCAGCAATCCGTCGCCCGCCGGGCTGTCGTCCAGAAAAATAATGTGCCCGGACTGTTCGCCCCCCAGATTGTTTCCCGACTTCAGCATCTCTTCCAGTACGTAGCGGTCGCCCACCGCCGCCCGCGCCAGGGAAATCCCTTCCTGGGCGAGGACCTTCTCCAGACCCAGGTTGGACATGGATGTCGCCACAACCCGGTTGTTTTTCAAAAGCCCTTGGGACTTCAAGTAACGCCCAACAACCAGCAGTACACCATCGCCATTGACGATCTGTCCGTTGCCACACACAAACAGGGAGCGATCTGCGTCCCCATCAAAAGCCACGCCGAACTCCGCGCCCTCCGCGATCACCCGCTTCTGCAACCCCTCCAGATGCAGTGAGCCGCACCCCGCATTGATATTTCGCCCGTCCGGTGCCACCCCCATCGCAATCACGTCGGCTCCCAGGCTGCGGAACAGCTCCGGGCCCAACTGGTACGCCGCTCCATTCGCACAATCCAGCACCACCCGTATTCCTGACAACTCCGCTCCGGGAATCACCCGGCTGCGCAGAACGTCCAGATACTCCACCTGCAGCGCGTGATTCGCCACCAGCGCCGGGCGCTCCGCCGGCGCCGGTTCACCACGCAACTTCAGGATTTCTATTTCCAGCCGCTCTTCCACCGCATCGGGAAACTTCATACCCGCGTGCGAAAACAGTTTTACCCCATTGTCGTGATACGGATTGTGCGATGCGGAAATCACCACGCCGGCCTGAAAATCATTTTCCCGCACCAGGCACGCCACGCCCGGTGTGGTAATCACCCCGGCAAACGCCGCGCTGGCTCCCGCCGCCTGCAATCCGGCGGTCAGCAATTGCGCAATGTGCGGCCCGGACTCCCGCGTGTCCATCCCGATCAGGGCGTGCGCGGAGCCGAACTCCTTCAGGAGATAACCGCCGATCGCCCGCCCGGTTGCATAAAGCGTTTGATTGTCCAGCGGCGGCGTCCCCGGTACGCCACGCATTCCATCCGTCCCAAAAAGTTCCTTCCCCATTTATCTTGTGCCCGTCCTGGTAATTAATCTCGACGAAGTCTAGCACACGCCGCAACAACTCCTCGTTCCTGCTCGTTCACCATATCTTCCTTTCCAACGCCGCCATCCCATGAATTTTCTGTTAGCAATTTGTGACAATTCCCCTTCACTTGCTCAGGAATCGCTCTGATTGTGTTAACGTGTCTGGAATAGGGGTGTTCGGTGTCTACTGCGGAAACGCCGCCAACAACTGTCTACCGTAGCTCCCGGTCCAACGTGAGCCAGCGCATCCTCGCCTCGGCCGTTGTGTTGTTGTTCTTGTACTACGCTTCCGGCATCGTTATCACTGTGCTCCTCTCAATACTCATCGCCTACTTTCTGGACCCCGCGGTAGAATTTCTGGAGCGCCTCCGCGTCCCCCGCACCATCGGCGCACTGATTCTCGTCCTGCTCCTGATTCTGGTTCTCGTCGCCGTCGGCTACACCATGTGGCTGCGAACCTCTGATTTTGCCGCCGATTGGCCCAAATACCGGGACATCCTGCGCAACGCCACCGGCGCGGTGCAGAAGAATATCAGCGGTATTGAAGGCAGTGTCAATGAACTGACCAACTCAGGGGAAACTCCCAAGGTGGCCGCGCCCAGCAACGAAAGCAGTGCGGTCCACAATCTGGTGGTTCGCGGAATCGGCTCACTGTACGCCCTGGTGCTCGAGGGCACCTTTGTGCCTTTCCTCGTTTTCTTCATGCTCGCCGAAAAGCGCGAAGTCTGGCATGGCACACTGCAACTGTTTCCAGTAAGCCGCCGCACTCAGGTCAAAGAAACCCTGGAAGACCTGCGCGATGTCTTGCGCGATTACCTCATCGGCATGTCGGTTGTCACCCTCGTGGTCGTGGCCCTGACCAGTATTTTCTTCATGATCCTCGGTCTCGACTACCCCGTCCTCGCCGGCATCACCTCCGGCCTGCTGAACATGGTGCCCTACCTGGGCGCGGTTCTCGCCTGGCTCCCGGGATTCCTCCTGGCCGTGATCAAGTGGAAATCCGTCAGCCATTTTGCCATCATCGCCGCGGTCCTCACCGGCATCCATGTCGTGGCGCAAAACCTCATTGCGCCGCAACTTGTCGGGCGGCAGGTGCGTCTGAATGCTGTGGCCATCACCCTGGCGCTGCTTTTCTGGGGTTTTGTGTGGGGCGGTATGGGGCTTATTCTCGCCATTCCGCTGACGGCGGCACTCCGGGTCATCTGCGAACACACCGAATCCGGGAAACCCGTGGCCCGCTGGCTAAGCGCGTAACCATTAAATATCGCTCAGCTCAAACAAAAGGAAATTCTGATGGGTACTCGCTCCCGCTGCCGCAGACTCGCCAGTCTTCTTCTGCTGTCTCTACCCATCCTTTGCTCCCCCGTCTTCGCATGGGGCTGTAAAGGACATCAGATCGTCGCTCTGATCGCCGAAAAGCATCTCTCACCGGAAGCGCGGCAGTTTCTCGACACCCTGCTCAAGGAAAATCCCATCGATCCCCAGCTCAAACGCTACTGCGGCCCATTCCCCGGCAGCTCTCTCGCCGACAGCTCCACCTGGCCGGATGACGTCCGCAATACGCTGAACAACGGCCCGTGGCACTACATCGACATTCCCCGCGGTGCGCCGCGTGCCCCGCTGGCCAATTACTGTGGTGAAGCCGGCTGCATCACCCAAGCCATCGCCGATCAGCTTGCCATCCTGAAAGATCCTCATGCGGATCCGCGCAAACGCGCGGATGCCGTCCGCTACCTCGTCCACTTCATCGGCGACCTGCACATGCCGCTGCACGCCTCCACCAACAACGATGAAGGCGGCAACTGTGTCCCCGTCCGCTACTTCCGCCGCAACCCGCGCGAACGCAACCTTTCCTTCTCTCCCAATCTCCACGCCATATGGGACACAGCGATTCTGGAGCGCGATATGGAAGGCGCCGATCCCGTCGAATTTGCCGAGTTTCTCGATCAGGTCTCCAGCCACGATGCCGACGCCTGGCAAAAAGCGGGCATTCATATGGAAGATTGGATCTGGGAAAGCCACGGCCTCGCCGAAAGCGTCGCCTACGGCGAACTAATGCCGAAAGATCCCATCGAGGCGCCCGTGTCGGTCCGTTCCTGCTCCGACGACAACAACGTCGGCGAGCGCTTGCTCAATCTGCATTTTGCAGTCGGGGAAAGTTATCAACTGTTGGCAGCGCCCGTCGTTGAAAAGCGCGTCGCCCAGGCCGGCATTCGCCTGGCCATGATTTTCAACGACGCGGTCAAATCAGCGCAAAACGCCCACTAACGCTTGCTCTCACTCTTCTTTTCGGCCGGTTCCAGCGGACCCAATGACTTGATGAAGCTCACCAATTGCCACCGCTCGGGCTCTGGCAATTTTGACCACACCGGCATTTTCTTCCGCACCACTCCATTCGTCAAAATCCAGAACAACGCCCCCGGCGGTGCTTCCTGAACTTCTTTTGCCCGCAGGCTTGGCGCCTTCCTGCCTCCCGTGGCGTTTTGACCGTGGCAATCTTCACAGTGCTCCTCAAACAAAACTCTTCCCGCAGCGCTTGCGTCTGAATCCTTCGCCAGCGGATTCGCCTTGCTCCGGTATTTTTCGGGGGCCTTCCCAAGCTCTGCATAAACCGATTCGTCCTCGGTCGTTTCGGTCTTGCCGCGAGTTGCACCGAGAATGGCTAGTCCTACGAACAGCAACGTGCTCATCACTGCCAAAGTTCGCGTTCTCATTCGTGCTTCCCCTTGAAAAGGTCGCCGACCTTTTGGCCGAGTCCTGCAATCTCATAAGAAGCGCCCCAGCGCAGCAGAAATTGATGGCTGTTGCCGTTCAACCCAAACGTCGGCTCAATCCGGAAAGTCCATCCTGACGGAAGATTCCAGGCCAACCCCGGGGCCAGGTAATGCGAAGTGTCAGGCAATCCAAAACTGTACCGGTCTCCCAATCCCCCGTACATTTCTACTCCCGCAATAAAATGCTGGGGGCAAAAATTGCATTTATGCGCCGCCCCTTTCAGCGCCAGCGGACGGCTGGCCCCTAACGCATACCCGAATTCCCAGGGTTCATTGGAGAGATTTTTCACCGCCAGGGTGTTCTCCGTGAAATTCCAGCCCTTGTAGTTGCTCGAAAGGATCAGCTTCAACTCCATTTCACAGTTGCGCTCCTGCCGCGCTATCGCATTGGGCGTCAGGTAGTCGGACTCCACGTCGTGTCCTTCCACTTCCTTTAAGATCTTGTCCGCGCCGTTGGTGTCCTCGAACTCCACATACAAGACCGGATTGATCCAGTGCTCGTTCTTCAGCGGCCGCACCCGGTTTTCCCAGCGAAACCCGGTGTACAACGTGCTCTCGCCGAAGGTGGTTTGCCCCGCCAGGTACAACTCCGTGGTCCACCACGCCGTGGCTCCGTACTCGAACTCGCTCCAAAACGCGTGAAAGTCCGGGCCGCCACGTTGCGTCCCAAATGTCGAAAAGTACTCGACCTCCAGGTTCCCCGGTTCCTCCAGATTGTGGTCATAGGCAACGATGTAGGGATTTTCTTGCGATCGAACCAGGCTTGCTCCTGCCAACATTAGAAAGGCCATCAGGAACGATCGTGAAAACTGTGGGTAGCGCATCACCTTCAAGGTCTGTCTCCTGGAACACGGCGTATAAGACTGAATGAGTCCTATATCTTCCGGTGATAGATTTAACTCCTACAATGTAATCAGACTAACTTAGTCCTATATTTTATGCAAATAGTTTGCATGTAGATTTCCCCATTACTTTCTGGTTTCTTAACTTCCTTCTTTCTTCATATCTTGTGCCCTCAGGTGGTATTCTTCTGGTGTTGTCGCTCGTTTTCCTTCGACTTTGCCCGCCGGGCTTCGTCCTCTCGCTCACGGGTTTCCTCCCCCTTACGGTCGCGCGCGCCGCCTCCGTCCATCGCCGGTTTCCCACCGGCAAGGATTCGTCCTCCAAGATGCAGTCCCTACCGCCCGTAAACCTGCTCCTCGATGCTTTCCTTTCGGATCCCGATGAAGCGGCCGTTGCTTTTGGGCCCGACGGAACCATTTTTCTCTGGAATCGCGCCGCCGAAGCGCTGTATGGATTTCTGGAACTGGAGATGATCGGCAAATCCGTCGCGCTTTTTCACCCGCTTTATGAATTGCCGTCTTTCGAAGCGCTACTTTACAATCCGCGGCTGCTCGATCCCTCCGCGGATGGACTGGCGGAACGCCTGAACAAATCGGGCTCCCGCGTTTCCGTTCGCGTGCGCCAGACGCTAATACGCAATTCTCAGGGAGAGATGCTCGGGATTCTGGAACGCGCGCGCCGCGCGCCGACCGCTAACCCAGGCTCGGTGGCGGAAATGCACTTGCGGTTACTCGTCGAACAAATGCCGCTTTTCTTCTGGACCGCCGACAAGGACTTGCGGATCACTTCTCACTGGGGACGCAGCGCCAGCCTGGCCCGGAGTTTTCCCCGCCATCCCGTCGGCCAAACCGTCCACCAGTATCTCCGCTGCCGCGAAGACAGTGAAACGCCGGTGAAGGAGCACTTTCTGGCGCTTCGCGGCATTCCTTCACGCTTCGATTACGCCAGCCGCAATCGCGTCTACGATCTCAGCATCGAGCCACACCGCGATCCAGACGGAATTTTAATTGGCTGCATCGGTACAGCTCTCGATGTCACCGAGCGCAAGAAATCCGAGGAGGAGATTCGCCACCGCGCCACGCATGACGGCCTGACCGGCCTGGCCAATTACCGCGAGTTTTATGAAAGTCTCGAACGCGAGGTCAGCCGCGCTGGACGCACTCATCAGCCGTTCACTCTCTTGCTTCTCGATCTCGATGACCTGAAGTCCATCAACGACCGCTTCGGCCACCTGGCCGGCAACCGCGCTCTCAACCGCCTGGCCCGGGTGATGAAGGATCAATGCCGCGCCACGGAAGTAGCCGCGCGTTACGGCGGTGACGAATTCGCGCTTCTTCTGCTGGACGCTGACGGCCAACGTGGGCACCATGTCGCCGGCCGCATCCGCACCGCCTTGCGTTTGCAAACCGACTCTCCCCCCCTCTCCGTCAGCATCGGCCTTTCCGTCTACCCGGAGGACGGGCTTTCGGCGACCGAACTCCTGGAAGCCGCCGACAAACGCCTTTACCAAAACAAGAAGTCCCGCCCGCGCGGCGAAAGCCCGGCGGACAAGCAGCATAGCCGGACCGCCTCATCCTGAGGCCCCCCGCTCGCTTCCCATGAATGCAACCTCCCCAGCTCCGGTGTAAAATGACTCTCCGTGGGAGCCGTCGCGATTGGACGCGGATTGCTTCCGAGCCTCTTAATCCATGCCTGACCTGATCACATTGGCCATTCCGGCCTTCATCATTTTGCTCATCGCCGAAGCCGTCGCCGGCGCAGTGATGCAGCGCGACATTTTCGAATTCAAGGACGCCGCGGCCAGTATTACCATGGGCCTCGGCAACGTCTTCGTCGACCTGCTCGCCAAGGCCCTGCAGTTCTCGATTCTTACCTGGCTGCACCGTTTCGCCATCTTTCCCATCGGCTTCGCCTGGTGGGCCTGGGTCCTGCTTTTCTTCGGCGACGAGTTCAGCTATTACTGGTTTCACCGCGTCAGCCACGAGTGCCGTTTCTTCTGGGCCTCCCACGTGGTGCATCACTCCTCGCAGCGCTACAACTTTTCAACCGCGCTCCGCCAGACCTGGACCGGCAGCTTCACAAGTTTCGTCTTCTGGCTCTGGCTCCCCATCATCGGCTTTGCTCCAGTAATGATCATGACCATGAAGGCCATCAGCCTCCTGTACCAGTTCTGGATTCACACCGAACTCGTTCGCTCCATGGGTCCCCTGGAAAAAGTATTGAACACGCCTTCCCATCACCGCGTGCATCACGGTTCCAATCCCCGCTACATCGACCGCAACCACGGCGGCACTCTCATCATTTGGGACCGGCTCTTCGGCACCTTCGAGCCGGAGAATCCGGCAGATCCGCCGCGCTTCGGCCTCACCCACAACATCGGCACCTACAACCCCATCCGCATCGCCTTCCACGAGTGGCTGCAGATGTTCCGCGATGCCTGGACGGCTCCCGGCTGGCGCAACAAATTCCTCTACGTCTTCGGCAATCCCGGCTGGCGCCACGACAATCCCGCCGCCGCGAGTCTCTCCAAATAGCTACTTTCCGTTTTGTTTGAAATTCCGCTGCAATCAGTGGCGATACTTCTGAAGGAGCGATTGGAATCGCTTATTGGCACGCAGCTTGTCAAGATACGGGCTGGCCTCGATGGCCGCAAAATCCCGAAAATCACTTTCAAATGCTTTCGTCATCATAGCTATCGCTTTGTCCACATCCCCGTGCTGCGAATACGCGCACGCTCTCCAGAAAAACTGGACCGCTCCTTCGCTCGGATCTTTATCCATGATCGCGATCGCGCGTTCGGAATTTCCTTCCGCAATTTCCACCTGCGCCACGCCCAACGCAAGTTCTTCGGAATCCGGATTCCGGGACCTGGCATGCTGCAACTCCGTGCGCGCCTCCTCGTAACGTCCCTGCTCGATTAAGGCTCGGGCCAGATGGTATTCGGCTCCAAGCCGCAGGGGTTCCAACTTTAGGGCTTCTCGCGCCGCTTTCTCTGCCTCCACGGGTTCGGGCGGTTGCTCGTAGCCCAGCGCCCAGGACAGCAGGTCCCAGCCAAGCACGTTTTGCGGTTCGTCCCGCAAGGCCAGACGAATTTCCGCCGCCGCCCCACGGTAATCGTACTTCGCGCCATACACACGGCCCAGGGCAATATGCCCTTCGGCAAAGTTCGGATCGATCTGCAACGCGCGCCGCGCATACTGTTCCGACCGCTTCAATGTCTCCGGGTCCGAGCGCACATCGCGGTACATGAACCCCTCCGCATGGGAAAGCCCAACCAGTGCCGGAGCATAATTGGGGTCCAGACTCAGCGCCTTCTCAAAATAGGCCTTGGCCGCATCCAGTTTTGCCTTGTCGTCTTCGTACGTCAGCAGGGCGCGCCCCGCAAGATAAGCTTCATACGCCTGCGGATTCTGCGTGTAGCGTTTCTCCACCGCTTTTTCTTCCGCCGGGCTTAACCGAAGGTTTAAAGCGTCGGCGATCCGGATGGCCATCTGATCTTGCAGCGAAAATACATCCTTCATCTCCCCCACGAAATCATCGGCCCATACCTGCGAGCCCGAAGCCGCATCGAACAGCCTCACGTTCACCTTCACCTGTGGTCCAGCTTTCCTCACGCTGCCGTCCACCAGGTAGCGGACCTGCAAATCCTCCGCAATCTCCTTGGGCTGCTTTTGCGCGGTCTTCAGCCGTGAAGTCGTGGAGTAAGGCGCCACCACCAGCGACTGAATCCGGGAAAGCTTCGTGCTGATCTCTTCCGCCATTCCATCGCCAAAGTATCCGCTTTCCGGGTCGCTGGTAAGGCTCTGAAGGGGCAGCACCCCGATCGTCGCTTTTTCCTTCGTGGCTGTAATTGCGCTTCCCGATGTCGCCCGAAGCCCGCGCACAGCGGCGTAACCTCCTCCCAGCAAAAGAACCCCCGCGGCCGCGCACAAGATTATTTTCCGCAACCCGGGCCGCGGTGCGGCTCTCTCCACAACCGGAATTGCCGTTCGCGAGCTGTCTGAATCGCGCTTCAGCCGCTGCAAATCCGCACGCAGGTCGGAAGCGTGCTGGTACCTCAGCGTTCGATCCTTTTCCAGGCATTTGTGAATGATGCGATCAAGTTCCGCCGGAAGCTGGGCATTCCACTTGGACGCGGTTTTCGGATTATCGCGGAGAATCGCCGTCAATGTTTCCGCGCCGCTTGCGCCGCTGAACGGCTGCCGCCCGGTAGCCATCTCATAAAGCACCACCCCGAAGGAAAACAGATCCGTCCGGGCGTCCAACTCTTCCCCCCGCGCCTGCTCGGGAGACATGTAAGCCACCGTGCCCAGCGCCGTACCCGGACTTGTCAATTGATCGTGGACGCCGAGTGTCGCAGCCGTGGGATCGTCTGCCTTCGGAGTTCCCCCGGAAACCTTTGCCAGTCCAAAATCGAGAATCTTCGCGTGGCCTCTCTCGGTTACGAAAATGTTGGCGGGCTTGATGTCGCGGTGCACAATCCCTTTGGCATGGGCCGCATCCAGCGCATCCGCGATTTCAATGACCAGAGGGAGCATGGTGTCCGGCGCCAGCGGTCCGTTCCCGATGCGATGCTTAAGGGTCGCGCCCTCCATGTATTCCATGGCGATGAATGCCTTGCCCTGCTCCTCGCCAATGTCATAGACCGTGCAGATGTTCGGATGATTCAGCGCGGACGCCGCGCGCGCCTCCCTCTGGAATCGTGTCAAAGCTTGCGCGTCGTGAGCGACCTCTGGCGGCAGAAATTTCAGGGCCACAAACCGTTCCAGCCGCGTGTCCTCGGCCTTGTAGACCACACCCATTCCTCCCCCGCCGAGCTTCTCGAGCATACGGTAATGCGAAATGTTCTGGTCCGTCATCGGGGAAGGCCGAAAATCAGTCCTCGGAATTTAGGGATGTGGCAAGACGCAAGTTAATCCGCAAACCAAGTGCCCTGATTGTGCCAGAAAACGTGCCTTGCGGGGCGTTCTTCACTAAAATCCTGAGACGCACAGGGAGGAATCTCTATGAACACCACCGGCTTGGTTCTCACAATTCTCGAAGAGGGCTACTCCCGCAAGACCTGGCACGGGCCGAATTTGCGCCAGTCGCTGAAGGGCGTCACCGCAGAGCAGGCTGCCTGGCGGCCCGCTGCCGGGCGCCACAATATCTGGGAACTAACTCTGCACGCCGCTTATTGGAAATACGCCGTGCGCCGGCGCATCGAGGGTGGAAAGCGTGGCTCCTTTGTCCTCAAGGGGAGCAATTTCTTTTCGCGTCCGGAAAAAGGCCAAGCCACCACGGCCGCTTGGCGCAGCGATCTGGCGCTGCTACAAAACGAGCATCTGGCCCTGGAAAACGCGGTTCGCCGCGTTTTGAAAACCCCGCGCGCCAGCAAGCTTCTTCCCGCGCTCTACGGCGTCGCCTTTCACGATGTATACCACGCAGGACAAATCCGCCTGCTCCGCCGCTTGCAGCCCTGACGAACTCCCATTGCCCGCCGCGCACGGCAAGCTCTACGGTTCTCCGTGCAGTTCTCTCGTCGTCGCGCGCAAATCCGCCGCCTCTTGAAACAATCGAATCGCGGCAATGCCCCGCGCGCCTGCTGCGAGGCACTCGCGCGCATTTTCCAACGTGACTCCCCCGATCGCCAGCACCGGAATCTTCACCCGCTCGCACACTTCCCGCAGCCGCGGCAATCCTTGCGGCTGGCCAAAACTCGCCTTCGAGGGAGTCACATACACCGGTCCGAATATTACGTAATTCGCCCCAGCGTCTTCCGCTCGTAGTGTCCCTTCCAGTGAATGTGCGGAAACTCCAATCAGAAAATCCTTACGGCCGGAATGCTCAACCACCAGGCGTTTCGCCTCTTCCACGGGCAAACTCTGCTCTCCCAGATGCACGCCATTGGCCTTCACCGCGCAAGCCACATCTAACCGGTCATTGATCAGGATCGCGCAACGACCCGCGGCGCGCCGCAGCGCCTCCTGCACAAACTCAGTCAACGCACGCCCGGAAAGATCCTTCTCCCGGATCTGGATCCAGTCCACTCCCGCCTTTGCGGCTTCCTCAATTTTTTCAAGTTGCCGCGTTCGCGCTTGCTCCGGCCCGTCCGCCAGGCTTCGACGGTCCGTCACGTAGCACAGCAGCGGCTTATGGATTGGAGGAAGGGGGTACACGGGCCGGCACCGGGCGCGAATTAAAGAATCCGAATCCCACAAAAATATCCAGCACCCCGAGGCCGCTCACGATCCCGCGGGTCGCGGGGTGCAGCGCAATGTGCGTCATCCAGGGGTAGTGGCCGAGAAAATAGTTTTGTTCCCAGAACGCCGACCATGGCAGATACAGCAGCAGCGCGCCCAGTTCAAACAACAGCACAACGCTCATCGCGCGCATGATTCGATTCATCGGGGACCTGTCGACCTTGATTGTGGTTCTCGTGGAGTTCAGCGAGCCGGCTTTTGCAGCGAATGGATGCGATCCGCAACGTCGCGGTAGTCAATGTTGATCGCGTAAACCTGGGAAAAGCTCTTGAGTGCCGCGTCCAGTTCGCCTGCCGACTCCTGGGCCACACCCAAATCATACCGCAATGCCAGTTTACTTTCCGTGTCCATCCCGGGGGTCAGCAGTGCGCGCTCGTACCAGATCGCGGCAATTGCGGGTTGCCCCTTTTCCATGAACGCCAGCCCCAGCAGGGTGCAGCATTGCATGGCGTAACGAAATGCCTTGCCGCGGTCGTTGGCTTGCGCCACCTTCTGAAACTCCCCGATGGCTTCTTCCAGCAGGCCCATCTCCCGGAAGGCGATTCCCAGGTTGTAATGGGTCTCCAGATCTTCGTCTTCCGCGCCCATTTCCCCAAGTTCCGCGCGGAATTCGTCAAACACTTCCTTGAGCGGCGCCGATTCGTTCTTTCCCCCGGCAGCGGCAGTGGTCTCTTTGACAGGTTCAGGAGCAGCCGAGCGCTTCGTTTCCTGGGGCGCTTGCTCCACGGGTTGCGTCAACTCGCCCAGGCCCAGCTCGCCCATCTCTTTCGCCAGGTCGGAGAGAAAATCATCGGTGGTGAAGGACTGGCTTTTGACGCCTGCCGGCGATGCTTCCACGGAGGCCTGCGCCACCGGCGCTTTTTCTTCCACGTGCGGTTTTGGCGGAGGAATCTCCGACATCATCTCGTGCGCGGGAACGATCTGCTCCGGTTCCAGCACCAGTTCAAAATCCTGATCCACGTCGAAGTCTGGCGCGGCTGCCGGCTTTTCGGGCACCGTGCTCTGCGGCAGGTCCAATGTCGCTTCGGGCCCCTCGGCCGCCACTTGCGCGTGCTCCGGCACCGGCAAGGTCGTCAGTTCTTCGTCGGGCAACAGTTCCTGATGTTCCTTGAACTCATCTTCACCGGAAGCCACGTTCGACTCCGGCATCGCGACCTCCGCGGGCATTTCCGCAGCCGGGATGCTGGCTTCTTCCGCCACGGGCGCCTCGGCGAACACTTCAAATTCGGGCATTTCGTTCGAAGCGTGGGCAGCCGCCGGCTTCTTCTCTGGCACGGGTTTCGCCGCTGCGGGTTGCTTCATGGACATCGCCTGTTCCAGGAACGACGACGCCAGGTCAAATGTCTCGGATTTTGCTTCCGCTGCCGCGGGTTCGGGGGCAGCAACCTCTTCGAGTGGAACCTCGGGCTCTCGGGCCCCATCCAGCAGTGATGCCCACTCGTCGGAGAGGTCCACTTCCTCTGCTTCGGATTTGGCAGCAGCTTGGGGAACCGGTTCCTCCGCCGGCTCTTGCGTAATTTCGATTCCAGGGAGTTCCGCAGGCACCGCCGACGCCTCAACCACATCCACATGCGCGTCAGCCGGCTCCAACCGCAGTTCGGGAATCTCCGGCGCGGCTTCTGTGGCTTCAACCGCCGATACTTCCGCAATCTCAGGGATCTCTGCCGCCTCTACCGGATGCGTCTCTACCGGCTGAGGCAACGCCGCCGCCACCGCTGTAGCAATCTCTTCATCACTCAATCCTGCGGCGCGCTGGAAGCGCCGACGTAATTCGCCGAAACGCTCGCTGCTTCGGGTGTCGCCGCGTCCCGCATGAATGTGCTCCAACTGCGCCGCCAATTCCGCTGTTCGCCGGTCGTCGCCGGCGCCCAGCACGAAGTCCAGCAGCTTTTCGAGCGTCGGCGTGTGCATCGGCGCGCGCCGCAAAATCGCTTCAAGCAGCCCGATGGCCTTCTGGGTCAGGCCGTAGCTGGCGAACAGGTCCACGTCCGTCAGGGATTGCGCGATAAATTTCTGGGTCTCTTCGTCGAGCTCCTGCTCTTCGAGGTCCGGCTGGCCCGGCGCGGCGGACTGCGCCGCCACCTGCACCGCTTCTTCGTCCCTGATTGCCGACCGCAACTTTGCAGCAGGGGCCTTGGGGATCTCCGCCTGCAGGCTTTCTCCAATTTCCGCGTGCGTCGGGGCCTGTGGCTCTTCGGCCAGCGTACCCATCTTGCGCAGTACGTCATTCAGCTTGCGCTTTGCGGACTCATTCTCCGGATCGCGATCCACCAGTTGCTGGAATATTTCTTTGGCGCGGTCCATCTTTTTTGCCGCCACCAGGGCGTCGCCCAAATTCGCCAGCGCATCCGGCAGACGGAATGAATCGCTTGTCCGTCCATATGTGTCCACGAGCCACTCCAGTGGCTCCAGCCGGCCGGGCATCCGCTCCGCCAGGCCTTGCAGCAGGTGGGTCACGCCTTCGTGCTCGCCCGCATCAATCATCGGAATGCGGATTCGCGAGAGCATGCTCATGGCCCGGTCGCCCTGCCCGGACTCTAACATCGCTTCGGTCACCTTTTGCGTGGCCGTGAAATTCTTTTCGTCGTTCCCAAAAATCTTCAGCGCCAGCGCCGTCGCTGCATCCCAATTCGACGACTTCAGGTAAAGATCCAGCAAGAGTTCCGCCGGCTCGCCGCCCTTTTCCAGATCCGGGACCCGCTCCAGGATTTCCGCGGCCTGTTTTACGTTGCCCACGGAAGAGTGGCTGCGCGCTTTGACGATCAGTGCGTCCAGGCTTTTCGCATTGATTTGCAGCGCCTTGTCCGCCAACCGCTCGCATTCGGCCTGGTCGCCGCGCGCCAACGCGCGTTGCGCCGCGGATACGTAGCCTTCCAGCGCTTCGCCGGACTGCCCCATGGCCTGATACAGGTCCGCCAGCCGCACTTGAATCCGCAGGTTATCCGGCTCGGCCAGCAGCAATTTCTTCAGCAGCGCGATCGCCTCCGGCTGCTTGCCATTCTTCAGGTGGAGCTCCGCGAGTTGCAGGAACAGCGGCCGCGCTTCGCTCATCACCCCCTGCTGCACGTACAGATCCGCGAGTTTCTCCAGCGGGCGCACCTCTTCCGGCGCCAGTTTCGAAATGCGTTTGTAAACCGCGATGGCTTTGGTCAGAAACCCGTCGCTGACGAACAATTGCGCCAGGCGTTCGAAATATTCAATAGCCTGGAAGGTCTCGCCCTGGCGAATGTACAGCTCGCCGATGGTCATCAAGGTGACCTGGTCGCGCGGCTCGTACTTCAATATCTGCTGGTACTCGGCAATGGCCTGGACTACCTTGCCCTGGTTCAGCAGTTTTTGTGCGGTTTCGACGAATTTGCTCTTGTTGTAGGCCATGCCCAAAGGCGACAGCTTCCCCACGGAAAGCCGCCCGCGACTTTCTCCTCAGCCGGTTGCTGGAACCAACACCCGGCAAACCCGCATTTCTCACGCTACGCCCCCACTCTGGAGGCGTCAACGAAACCACACGCGCGTGTGAACAGGCAGTTATCCCCGTAGCAGATACGATACTTCGCGGAGAAGAAAGAGCGAAGACTGCTTACGAGCCAGCGGGCCAGATTCCGAGTGGCAGAGTCTCTTGCACCGCCCTGGCCGCCCAGCAACCCGCGTCCCGCACTGGCGCAAACGAGTAGCGGTGCAGGGGAGAGGGCCCATACTGGCGCAGTGCCTCTAGATGATCGGGTGTGGCATAGCCCTTATGCCGCGCCAACCCGTATTGCGGGTAGACCGCGTTCCATCTCTCCATGCAAGCGTCGCGATGCGTCTTGGCCAGGATGGAAGCAGCGGCAATGGACACGCTGCGCGCGTCTCCCTTGATGAGCGACTTCTGCTCGATCATCACGTCCAGTTGCATTGCATCGATCAGCAGGTAGTCGGGTTGGATGCTGAGTTGTTCGAGCGCAGCTTGCATGGCCTGGCGGCTCGCCTGGTAGATGTTCCACGCATCGATCCGCTGTGCATCCACTTCCGCCACGGCCCAGGCGATTGCGTATTCATGAATCCGCTCGGCAAGTTCTCCTCGCCGCTCGGGCAGCAGTTTCTTGGAATCGTCCAATCCAACGATGCGCCGCTTGGGATTGAGAATCACCGCCGCAGCCACCACGGGACCAAACAGCGCGCCGCGCCCGGCTTCGTCCAGACCCGCGACGCGCGTCCAGCCCAGCCGCCGCGCCGCTCGCTCGAAACGGGAAGAGCAGAGTCGCGCCATATTCGTGTCGTCGAGCTCGAATTTTAGCACTCTTCACCAACCGCACACAGCCTCCCTAAGCCTTGTCAGCCGACAGAAAGTAAGGCATAATTGCAAAGTAAGACAATCCTCGGTTAGCAAGGATATTGCCATGCCGCATTCCACTGTGACTAAGAAGGGACAAACGACGATTCCGGGGAGAATCCGCAAAGCTTTGCGCATCAAGCCGGGTGATAAGCTGGAGTACACCGTGGAAGGGGATCACGTCACGATCCGCGTGCATCTTGGCACGCTCGCACTCAAGGGCGCGTTGGCCAGCAAGAAGGGTAAGGGGATGCCCTTCTCCGAAATTCGCGAGGCTGCGGCAAAAGCTGCCCGCGGCCGCGAGGGCATTCGGTGAGCAAGCGACGGCTGATCGACACCAATCTCATCATTCGCCATCTGGTGCAGGACAACGAGAAGCAGGCCAGCGTTGCCGGGAAGCTCTTCGATGCCTGCGACCGAGGCCACGTGGCGATCGTGGCATTGCCCGTCGTTCTGGCCGAGTGCGTATTTGTACTGGAGTCGTTCTACGAGCATGACCGGATAGAAATCGCATCGACGCTGAGCCGGCTGATTTCGAGCCCGGGTGTGGAGATCTCGGATGCAGCGATTCATCTCGATGCTTTAGGCCGCTATGGAAGAACAAAAGTCCACTTCGTAGACTGCCTCATTGCTGCCACGGCAGCCGCGGAGGACATCCCGGTTGCCTCGTTCGATCAGGACTTTCGAAAATTCAGCGATGTGCGAGTGGAAATCGAGTAGTCGGGATCAAATTTCAATAAATCGAAAAACGATTTGCCCTGAGCTAATTAGAATCCGAGTCAAAATCTACGGCGGGGACGACTCGGAACTGTGCATTTGGGCCTACCCTAAACTGCCATCATTGCAAGATGACGGGCATATTTCCTATGGTACAAAGAAAAAAGGGACAGGCAGAGCCTGTCCCTTTTGAATCTTATTGTGCGAGTAATTACGCCTTGGCGGCGACTGCGGGTGCTGGAGCATCCTCACGCGGGGCGCGCTTGATGCGGGCGGCCTTGCCGCGCAGATTGCGGAGGTAGTACAACCGCGAACGGCGCACATTGCCCTTGCCGACGATGTCAATCGAGGAGATTGAAGGCGAGTGCAGCGGAAAGATGCGCTCGATGCCGACTCCGAAGCTCACGCGGCGCACCGTGAAGCTGGCGCTGCTGGCCCGGCCCTTCTTCGAAATCACCACACCCTCGAAAGTCTGGATGCGTTCCTTGACCTTCTCGCCTTCCCCTTCCATCAGCCGCACATGCACCTTGATGGTGTCGCCCGCGCGGAAATCGGGGAGGTCTTTGCGCAATTGCGCTTCATGCAACTTACGAATAACCGGATTCATTTTCTGTGTTCCCTGCAGACCCACTCAGGCGGGGCCAGCACTTCTAAGGCAAACATCAATTATAAACAAATAATCATACTTTGCCTAGCAATTTTGGCTCCCGGAAAATCTGACTGCCAGATGAATTGAGCCTCGGCTTCAGCCAACATCTGTAAACAGATCGGGTCGGTTTCGCCGGGTCTTCTCCGTAGCCTGCTGCGCTCGCCATTTGGCCACCTCGGCGTGATGCCCGCCGATCAACACCTCTGGAACTTTCCAACCGCGATACTCGGCCGGCCGCGTGTAATGCGGATAGTCCAGCAACAGCCTGGCCTTGCTGCGATCCTGGGAATTACCCGCTGCCGGGGTTGGTTCACGGCCCTCGATCTCGCTGAAAGATTCGTTCTCTGTAGAGGCTTCGTTGCCCAACGCTCCGGGCAAAAGTCGCGTCACCGCATCGAGCACCACGGCTGCGGGCAACTCTCCACCGCTTAACACGTAATCGCCCACGGAAATTTCTTCCGTGGCCAAGTGTTCCGCTACACGTTCATCCACACCCTCATAACGACCGCAAATAAAAATGATTCGTTCAAGCCTGGCTAACCGCCGTGCCGTTTCCTGGGTGAACGATTTCCCCGCCGCCGACATCAGCACGACTCCCGTTCCCAGCGGAGGCGCGATCGCCTGTGCCGAGTCGCCCATGGATTGTCCCAGCAGCTTCTCCACGGCCTCAAACAGCGGCTCCGGCTTCAACACCATTCCTTCGCCGCCGCCGAACGGCCGGTCGTCCACCGTCTTATGCCGGTCTTTGGTGAACTCGCGCAGATCCTGCACGTGAATCTGCACAATCCCGGCCTCTTTCGCGCGCCGCACAATTCCGTAATCCAGCGGCCCCGCGAAAAACTCCGGAAAGATCGTGATCAAATCAAATCGCATCGTTGGCAGTGTAATGAAGGGCGGGTCCGCCTGTCACCTGCATCAACCGCGAATCACCCAGCGGGGCACCTGCCGGCAGTACTCTTCATATTGAGTTCCGAAAAGGCGCCGCAGCGTGGGTTCTTCATAGAGCAGGACAAACATATGGAAACCAGCGAGGACCGCACCCAGATAGATCAGGAGCGCTGTTGCGCCAAAATAGACGGCCTGACCCAGGATCATGAACGATACGCCCACATACATCGGATTCCGCGTAAACCGGTAAAGCCCCTTCACGACCAGCAATCGCGGTGCATCGATCGGGGCCGGCGTCCCCATTCCCTTCGACACAAAATCCCACGCGCACCACAGATAGATGGCCACTCCTGCGGCCAGAAAAGCCGCACCCAGAAATTGTTGCACAAGAGGGAAAATGATACGTATTTCCGCAGATTTTCGCAGATAGGCAGGAAGCAGAAGGCCAATCGTGCCGGGAGCCACGACCGAAAAAATTGCGGTTTTCAGCAGCCGCGAGAACACTCTGTTACTCCGAGGCGTTCAGGTCCTGAAGCCCCTCCGGCAGCGTAACATCAATGCGCCGCGCAGCAACATCGATGCGCCGGCAAATATCCTCGGCCAGCGGCACCAGCAGTTCGCCCCTGGAAGTCTGCACTTGCAGCAGCGGCGTGCCCGCCGTGCCTTCCCCCGGAAAGAAAACATCCTGTACCGTTCCCAGCACTCGGGGCGCTTCTTCCATCGCACAAGCAGGCGAAGCCAGCTTTGCCTCCACCGCAGGAATATCAAACACTGAGCAGCCAATCAGATCGCTGACAAAATATTTCCCAGCAGGAAGCTCCACGCGCTCGGCAAGAGGGATCAACACATCGAACCCGCGCATCTTTTCTGCCGCATCGATGGACGTGCAACCTTCAAAATGGAAAATCCCATGTTCCGGGTGATTGCGGTCCACCCAGAAGTTCCGCAAGCCGATAAGATGCGGTTCGCCCTGACCGCTGCGCAGATAAATTTGTTTGAGGGAAGAAAGCCGTGCGGGGAAATCAGTGAACAGTTCCGCCAGAACCTCGCCTTTGTTTCCGCGCGATCGAATAATCCGCGCGACCTGCACCCAGCCCTGTTGTTCGGTGGGAAGTTTCAATCTTCGAGTATCTCAAGTGTGAAGCGCTTGTGCAGCTTCATTCCTGCCGCGCCCAGCAGCGTGCGAATGGCTTTGGCCGTCCGCCCCTGGCGCCCAATCACCTTCCCCAAATCTTCCGGATGGACTCGCAACTCCAACACGGTCACCTGCGAACCTTCCACCGCCTTCACCTGTACGCTCTCCGGATGATCCACCAGGGCCTTGGCAATCTCCTCGACCAATTCCTTCATAGCGCCCCGCCTCCATGTCCAATGGACAGAGTGATACGCATCTCCCCCTACCCATCCGCCGGAGGGGGTGCAAATCAGACAACGACCTGGACATGAGCAAGAGAGCTGAGCCCGAGCTATGCGATTTTTTGCAGCTTAAGGAAACTCCGAACAGTATCGCTTGGTTGTGCCCCTACTCCAAGCCAATACTTGATGCGATCGGAATCCAACTTGATCTCTGCGGGCTTCTTCAATGGGTCATAAGTGCCAACAGCCTCACGCACACGACCATCCCGGGCCCGAGTCCGCTCAATCACCACCACACGATAAAACGGCTTCTTCTTTTTGCCAATTCTGGCCAATCGAATCGTTAACACTAAAGTACGTCCTCCCTAGAGACCTCTTATTCTACGTGACTTCCCACTTGGCAGCAATCTTCCTATTGCCCTCGCCCGCGCCTGTTCAGAGCCTCCCGGGTCTTGCCATGCTCGGCTGAGAACTTGCCCCCGGGCCGACGATTTCACCCATCCGGGAGTCAACCGTCGACGGCCTCCACCCGGCAGGATTCATGCTCTCAATGGGACAAATTCAAAATTTGCATTGGCCGACCTCCTGCTTCCTCGCTATGATTCGCCTATGTTCACTCAACCACGCAAGGCCACCCAGACGTGTCGCTGTCACTGTCACGCTTGCATGGCATCTGGTGTGGTGAGGTTGAACTTCTAGCCGGCAATCTCAGCTCGGAGCAATGGCCGCCCACCACCAGAAAGTCTGGCAGGTGGGTTTTTCATTTCCTGGGCTAAGTGGTCGCAGTTAAAACTCACCAAGGCGCGGTAGCCAAGTGGCAAGGCATGGGTCTGCAAAACCCTCATCGGCGGTTCGATTCCGCCTCGCGCCTCCATCTTTTCGTTGCACCCACTCCCCGCCCCATTCTTGAATTTATACTTCTTGCATTCCGCATCCCCGTCGGCAAGACTTTCGCTAACGATCCGGGCGGTTTCCCTGCTCCTTCCGCCTAGTTAACGCCCGGGTTTCAGCTAGTGGCGGAGTGTTCAAACCTTGAAGTCCTTCGGCTCTATCTTGTTGTTCGCCACAGTGCAAGCAGCCTGCCTGCTTGGGCCTGCCCTCGCCATGGCGCAAAAACCCGGACAGATACCCCAGCCCCCCAGAGGGACCCAATCGGACGCATCCAACGGAACTGCGGATTTGATCGTCAGCATCCACGGTGACAAGCAAGCTGAAATTGCTCAGCCGGCGAAGGTGACCCTCCGAACTCACAACGGCGAAGTTCGCGGTACCAGCCTTTCCGAGAAAGGTAAGGCCTTTTTCCGGGGCATCCCTCTGGGCACATATGAAGTTCAAGTGGAGGCTCCGGGTTATTCCCCCGCACGTGCAAATGCCACCCTCCTTCACCCAGGCGATACGCAGAATCTCGAGGTTGTTCTCCAGCCGGCCGCAGTTGGCTCCGGCTCTGCCGCACTTCCCACTCCCCCTCCGCTTTCCTTGAATGCCCAAAAAGAACTCACGGCTGGATTGCGAGCCCTCCAGGCTCAAAAACCGGCGGAAGCGAAGAGACACCTGTTATCCGCGGCCAAATCTTCGCCAAATCATCCGGACGTCGATTACCTGCTGGGTGTGCTCGCGGCGATGAATAGTGAGATGGAGACAGCCAAGCAATACTTCGAAAACGCCGCCACCCGTTACCAGCACATTCTTTCTCTGGTTGCTCTGGGCGAAATCTACCTGGCCGAGGCAAATTTGGCGGATGCCAAGCAGCGCCTGGAAACCGCACTGCGGGTGGACCCCAGTAGTTGGCGCGCAGACCAGTTGCTGGCAGCCGTCCTCCTCAAGCAGGGTTCTTACTCCTTGGCGATCCAACATGCGGAACATGCCCTGCAGCTCGGCAAAACCCAGGCCAAGGCAGCCCGTCTAACTCTTGCGGAAGCATTGTTGCAGACTGGTGAGCGCCAGCGCTCGGTTCAAATCTTGAACGAGTTTCTAAAACAGGACCCGCCCCCCGAGCAAAGAAAAGCAGCCGAAAAGATGTTGGCAGGCAATCGCGAGGCTCTGGATCCAACCGCCGCCAATTCTTCCAGCGCATCTCAAGGATCCATCTCCCTGGCCAGCTCGATGTTCGCGGTCGCACCCAGCCTAAGTGCTCCGAACGTGTCCAGCGTCTGGGCAAATTCGCTGACTCAATACCCTCTCTGGAGCCCTCCGAATGTTGACGATGCGGTTCCCCCAGCGGACACCACACGTTCGTGTCCGTTGACGGAAGTCGTTGGGCAAGCCGGCCAGCGCGTACTGGAATTTGTGCGTAATGTCGATCGATTCACAGCCACGGAATCGTTGTCCCATCAATCCCTCAACGAATTCGGGCTTGCCGTGCGGTCCGCGAATATCAGCTTCAATTACCTCGTCGCGATCCAGGAAATGAAACCGGGTGTCTTCGACGTTCAGGAATTTCGCAATGGCAGCACCTCGAACGAAGAGTTCCCTGAACACGTTGCCACCCTGGGCACCGTCGCCATGGTCTTTGTTTTTCATCCGAACTATGCCGGTGATTTTGACTTCCAGTGTGAAGGGAAAACTCATCTGGATGGTCAGGACGTCTGGCAAGTGCACTTCGCGCAAAAAACCGGGCGCGCCGCTCGTCTTCGCAGTTACCGCCTGGGAAATCAGTACTTTCGTGTAGGCCTGAAGGGGCGGGCTTGGATTTCCGCGGATACCTCCCAAATTCTCCGCATGGAGGCCGACCTGGTCAACGGAGTTCCGGACATCCGTTTACGCGCCGAGCATCAGGACGTGACTTATGGACCGGTCCCGTTCCAGAAGAAAAATATCGTCTTGTGGCTCCCTCTGTCGGCTCAGACTTACCTGGACTTCAATGGCCACCGGATTCATCGGCGGCAGGATTTCACCAACTATCTGCTCTTCTGGATTGATGAGCGACAAAACATTGAAGCGCCAAAAACCACGGAAGTTCCTCAAACCGCCAGCCCAGGCACTTAGGAACGCGGTGTCCCTGTTTCTTTTCCGATTTCAAGTCAGGCGGTTCATCCCGTTAAATGCCGCGGCCTTGTAACACTCGGCGAGGGTCGGATAGTTGAACACCGTATTGATGAAATAAGTGATCTTGCCCTTCAGCAGCAGCACGGCCTGACCGATGTGCAGAAGCTCCGCCGCATCCTCCCCAAAGATGTGCACACCTAGCAATTCGAGAGTTTCCCGGTGAAATAGCAGTTTCAGCCGTCCGTCGGTATGCCCGGAAATCTGCCCACGCGCAATTTCCCGGTAGTACGCCACTCCCACCTCGTACGGCACGTCGCTCTCCGTAAGCTGCTCCTCCGTCTTCCCGATAAACGAAATCTGCGGAATCGTGTAAATGCCATACGGATAGCCCGCCGGATCGGATTCCATCTCCAGCCCGAATGCCCGCGCGGCGGCTATGCGGCCCTGTTCCATGGACACCGAGGCCAGGCTCGGAAAACCAATCACGTCGCCGACCGCAAATATGTGCGGCTGGCAGGTGCGGAAGTCCTTGTCCACCTTGATTCGCCCGCGATCATCGGCTTCAATTCCTGCCGCCGCCAAATTCAGGCGGTCAATATTCCCCTGCCTGCCGACGGCATACAGAAGCGCGTCGCCCACAATCCGTTTGTTGCTGCCCAGATTCGCGGCGACTTTTCCATCGGCCTGTTCTTCCACGCTTTTGACTTCTTCATTCAACCGCATGGTCGCGCGGCGATCGCGCATGTGGTAGCTCAACGCTTCCACCATTTCGGCGTCGGCAAATTCCAAGAGCCGCGGCCGCTTTTCCACGATGATGACACGCACGCCCAGCGTGGCGTACATGCAGGCATATTCCACGCCAATCACGCCGCCGCCGACGACGATCATCGTCCGCGGAATCACCGGCATGGTCAGAATCTGGTCGCTGTTGATGATGTTCCGGCCATTAATTCCCACCTTCTCATTCGTGGCCGGTTTTGTTCCGGTGGCGATCACCACGTTCGCGGCTTCCAATTCGCTGAAGCCCGTACTGTTTTCCACCCGGATGTGATGGGGATCGGTGAACGAGGCAGTGCCGTGAAACATTTCCACGTTGTTTCGCCGCAGCTGGTCTTTCAGCACCGCTGCTTCGTTCTCAATCACGCGGTTCACCCGAAAATTCAGGTCGCTCATGGTGACGTTCTCTTTAATCTGGTGGTTCGCCCCATAAAACGCCTGATCGTAAAAGCCGGAGAGGTGCAGCACTGCCTCGCGCATCGTCTTGCTGGGAATGGTGCCCGTGTTGATGCACACCCCGCCAACCATCGCTTGCTTTTCCACGATGGCGACAGCCTTCCCGATTTTCGAGGCCTGGATGGCGGCCCGCTGCCCGCCGGGGCCGGAACCGATAACCACTAAATCAAACGGTCGCATTTGAGGAGTCCTGAGATTCTTCGGCGGGTACCGCGGGTTCCGTGGGGACGGTTCCTTCCGTATCTCCAGTATAGGCGACCTGAGTCGCCGCTTTCTTGCTCCTGCCCGATCCGTTAACGTCGCCGTGCGCCAGGGCCATCAGGTGCTCCTGGACCGAAAAGCCCTTGCCGCTTCGCCCCGGGCGAATATACTGATGCGTTCCATCCGACCCCAGGACCCGCGCTTTCAGGTTATCCGCCAGATACGCCGGCAGAATCTCGTCGCAGATGCGTTGCCGCAGATGTTCGTCCTTCAGTGGGAAGAGAACTTCCACGCGTTCGTAGAGATTTCGCGGCATCCAGTCCGCGCTCCCCAAATAAATCTCGTGCTTCCCGCCATTTTCAAAATAAAAGATACGGCTGTGCTCCAGGAACCTGCCGACGATGCTTCGCACGCGAATGCGGCTGCTGATTCCGCGCAAGCCCGGCACCAGCGTGCACTGGCCGCGGACGATCAGGTCAATTTCCACTCCAGCCTGCGACGCGCGATACAGCGCGCGAATCACCGGCGGGTCCACCACGGCGTTGCATTTCGCGATGATCCGCGCCGGGCGGCCGCGCCGCGCATGGCGCGCTTCCCGCTCGATCAGCGCAATGCAGGTCTTGGCCATATCTTTCGGCGCAACCATCAACGGCCTGTAATGCCCTTTATCGGCATAAGCGGTCAAAAAGTTAAAGACGTCGTGCACCGCCGAGGTGATGGCTGGATCGCTGGTGAACAGGCTGAGGTCCGAGTAGTAGCGCGCCGTGGAAGGATTGTAATTCCCGGTTCCCAGATGCGCGTAACGCCGGATTTTCCCGTCAGGATCCTGGCGCACGATCAGCGCGAGTTTCGCGTGGGTCTTCAAGCCCACCAGGCCGTGAAACACCTGCACACCCGCATCCTCAAAGCTGCGCGCCCAGCGGATATTTGTGGCCTCGTCGAAACTGGCCTTCAGTTCCACCACCACGGTCACTTCTTTTTTGCCCGCGGCTTCCAGTAACGCCCGGGCGATCGGCGAGTCCGAATTCGTGCGGTACAACGTCTGCTTCATGGACAGCACCCGCGGATCGTGCGCCGCGGTCTGCAGGAAGTTCACCACGGGATCGTAGCTATCATACGGATGGTGCAACAGCACATCCTGCCGCCGCAGGGTTTCAAACATCGAATCCGCGTCGTGCCCGATCTGCACTTGCCGGGGCGTGAACTTCGGATACTTCAAATCCGGCCGCGGCGTTTCGTCGTACAGATGAAACAATCGCTGCAAGTTCACCGGCCCGGCCACTCGAAACACCAGCGATTCGTCCAGCTCAAACGTGGAAACCAGGTGGTCCACGATTTCCGGATGGGCGCTCGCTTCGATTTCCAGGCGCACCGCGTGCCCCTTGCGCCGCTGCGCTACCTGCGAATCCACCGCATCCAGCAGCGTCCGGGCCTCTTCCTCCTCCACGTACAGATTGCTGTTGCGGGTGATGCGGAACGGCGTGGACGCCAGGATCTCGAACCCCCGATACAACTTTTCCGCATAGCTCGAAATAATGTCCTGCAGAAAAACAAAGTGGAGGCCCCCATTGGCGGTCGGCACCCGCAGGAGCCGTGGCAAGGCCCGCGGCACGGTGACCACCCCAAAAAATGGACGTTCCGATGAATGCCGCTTGCGCCGCAGCAGGAAGGCGATACACAGCGCCTTGTTCAAAACGTGCGGGAACGGATGCGTGGGATCCACGGTGACCGGCGTCAGCATCGGATAGACGCGCCGCTCGTAAAATGTCCTAGCCAATTGCTCGGCTTTGCTGTTCAGGTGGTCCACGGGAAGGACGCGGATCTGATGCTTCGCCAGCGCGGGAAGCAATTCGTCGTTCAAGCACTTGTACTGTTCGCGAACGAAAACCTGCATCGCCGACGTGACCCGCGCGAGCTCCTCCGGCGGCGTCAAGCCGTCGGGGCTCACGTCGCGCGAACCGTGTTCGATCTTCTGCAGGAAGCTGGACACCCGGATTTCGACAAATTCGTCCAGGTTATTGGCGGTGATGGCCAGGAATTTCACCCGCTCCAGCAGCGGATTGCTCTTGTCCTCTGCCTCTTGCAGCACGCGGTGGTTGAAAGCCATCCATTGCAGGTGGCGGTTCAGGTAAAAACGCGGATCATCCAGGTTGATACGTGCCATAGGCCGTCTCTGAGAGGCGCGTAAAAGTATCTCACGCGTGTTACACGAAGATGAATGGTCTTTCTCTGGAGGACACCGGAGGTTTCCACGCGGTCTGGAATGCGTCCGGCGATTCCGTGCGCAATTTATTTGTGCGGCTTTGCAGTCATTGTCGCGGACTCAGCCCATCCCGGCGAGCTTGCCAAGGCCTTTCATCCGGGAGCGCGCCGCCATCGCGCCGTACTGCTTCATCATCGTGCGCATCTGCAGATATTGCTTGATTACCGTGTTTACGTCCTGCACGGTGGTGCCGCTGCCGCGCGCAATCCGCTTGCGCCGCTTGCCGTCAATCACATTGTGGTCGCGGCGCTCTTCGTTGGTCATCGAGTTGATGATCGCCTCCACCTGCTTCAGCTTGCCCTCGTCCACCGAGGCGTCCTTCGGCAGATTCTGCAGCGGGCCGACTTTCGGCAGCATGTCCACCAACTGGTCCAGCGGCCCCATCTTCCGAATCTGCTTCAACTGATCGCGGAAATCCTCCAGCGTGAACTCTTCCTTGCGCAGCTTGCGCTCCAGCTCCATCGCGGCTTTTTTGTCAAAGGCCGATTCCGCTCGCTCGATCAGCGACATGATGTCGCCCATCCCCAGCACGCGCGAAACGATGCGCTCCGGATAGAACCCTTCCAGTGCGTCGTACTTTTCTCCAAGGCCCACGAACTTCACCGGAGCACCCGAAACTTTGCTAATGGAAAGCGCCGCGCCACCGCGCGCATCGCCGTCCAGCTTGGTCAGGATCACGCCCGTAAGTCCCAGCCGCTTGTGAAATTCCCCCGCGGACCGCACCGCGTCCTGCCCGATCATGGCATCGGCGATGAACAGCATTTCGGTGGGCTGCAATTCTTTCTTCAGCGTCGAAAGCTCGTTCATCAGGTCGTCGTCGATGTGCAAGCGCCCGGCAGTGTCCACGATGACCACGTCGCTCGCGGAAAGCTTCGCCTCCCGGATCGCGCCGCGCACGATTTCTAGCGGCTTGTCCGTGCCGGTAGCAGGCCACACGGAGATGCCGATGGCCTTCGCCACTTGCGCAAGCTGTTCCCGCGCCGCGGGACGGTACACGTCGGTGGAAACCACGATCGGCCGATGCCCGTGCTGCGCTAGCCATTTCGCCAGCTTGCCCGTGGTGGTGGTCTTGCCGGAGCCCTGCAGGCCGACGATCATCCACACGGAAGGCGGCCGCGACGCGAACAGTGGCTTGGCGTGCTTGCCCAGCAGGTTCAGCAGCTCGTCACGAACAATCTTTACCACCTGCTGGTCCGGCGAAAGCTGCAGCATCACTTCCGTGCCCAGCGCTTTCGCGCGGATGTTGGCCAGCAGCTCATCGGTCACGGCGACGTTGACGTCGCCCTCCAGCAGCGCCTCGCGGATTTCCACCAGCGCCGCGTCCAGGTGCTCCTCGGTGAGCTTCCCCTGCCCGCGCAGGTTCTTGAAGGTTCGTTGCAATCGGTCGGTAAGGTTCTCAAACATAGATGTAATTGGCTCTTAGCAATACGCATTTATTGTACAGCCTGCCGCCCCAAGGTGCAGCAGGACACCCCGGACGCGCGCCACACATCGGGCATCATACATGCTGCAGGTGCGTGTCCCTGAAATGCGTGGGGTATTTCAGTCCAAAGCCAAGCATCCGGTCAAAACCGATGTGGGCTAGCCAGATCAGTGCATAAGGAATAGGGCTCAAGTCCATCCGAAAAACGGCTATCAATGTTAAGGCCGCGGGTCCCGCAATCGTGTGCGACAAATTATAGAGGGCGGATCCCCACTTCGCGTTAATCAGATAGCCCAACATAAAAACGTCAGGCACCAGAAATAGTGCCGCAAACAACCACCAACGGTATTGGTTTGCGTAATATGCGGAGACAGCAAGAGCAAGAAGAAATCCGCCTTCCAGATGCAGCAACCATCGAGGTTTTGTAAGCATGGATTGCGGAAACTCCCACTCCGCCGATTGCAGTTGCCTCAGAACGTAAGCTTGACACCGAGTTGGGCGGCAAAGGGTATGCCCACCGTGGTGCCGGGGCCGAAGAAATCGCCCAGCGCGCCGGCGGGTGCGCGTAATTGATTGAGGCTGGTGATGGGCACGGCGCACGCGGACGTGGGGCACAGCGCGGTCGCGTTGGCTAGATTGTTCACCGGCGTCGGCAGCGCGGAAATATCGGTCACGAAATTTGCCCCGGGATTGTTGCGGTTGAACAGATTGAAAAATTCCGCGAACGGCGTAACGGACCAGCGCTCGTGAAACGCAAAGGCTCGGCTGACCCGCAGATCCACCTGAACATAAGGAGTGCCGCGCAATTCATCCAGTGTCGTCTCCACTCCGTTCACCACGGCGCGATTTCCAACCGGCGTCGTCAGGGTGAAGGGCCGCGCACTCTCGGCTTGCGCCAGCGTCGCCAACTGGAATCCTGCGGGCAACTGAAATGTGCCCACCAAAACGAACCGGTGGCGTACATCTTCGCCGGATGGGCCATAATCGCCGGGCGCAAATGCATTCTGCGGATCGCACACCCCATTCACATAATCGAACAACTCGCCCAGCACGCATCCCCAGGTCTGCGCCTTGGACAAGGTGTAATGCGCCGTGAAATGCGCGCGCCGTGAAACATTTCCTTGTAGTCGCAGCGACAATGCGTTGTACACCGAGCGATTGTCCGAGCGGAACACGTTCGCCTCTTCATACGCATAGTTGCGATACCCGTGCATGCCGGTTTCATGCGTATAATCCGCGCTGATCAGCCAGTTAGCGGAAAGCGCGTGTTGAATTCCGGCGGTGGCATGCAGCGCGTAAGGCGTGTGATAGTTGGAATCAATCAACGCAGGCGGCGGAGCGGGATACGCCCCGCTGACCGTGCCGCCGTTCACCGCTTGAAATGCGCCCACCCACCCGCCTTGTGCGAGATCGTTGTAATAATGCCCGACGCCCGCGCGCAGGACCGTTTTCTGCGCGCCGCCCAGTGTCCGTGCGATCCCCAGCCGCGGCGCAAATGCTTTCCGATAGTCATGCGGAATGCCGTCCACAAGGCCGGTGCTGAACGCGGGATTAAAACTCTGGTCGCGCCCCGACGCGAGGAAAAGTCCAAACGTCGTGTCGTAACGCAGCCCGTAATTCACCGTCAAATTCGACGTGATCCGCCAGGCGTCTTCCGCATAAAAGCCGAGCCGCTGCACGTTTTGGTTGAAGCTTCCGTCGGTTTGCGGCGTGGATACGCTGCCTGTCTCGTAGTCCGCAGGAAATTGCGGAAGATTGCCGGCCTGCACATAGTAGCTTGGGTTCTGCGGAAACGTGACCAACGTCTCCGGATTGGCGGTCAACGCGCCGCTCAACACCGGCTCGTGAATGAAGTTCACGCCGAAGCGAATGGCGTGGCGGCCCATCACATGGGTCAAGTCATAACGAATTTGATATTTTTCCTGGTTGCGCAACACCGGAAACGCCGCGATTCCCGTGACGAACTGGTTGTCGCCGTATGTCTCGAAACCTGTAATCGTGCTCGACGTGGTCGTAAACGGAAACGCCAGCGCAAAACCCTGCGTTTCATTGCGCGTTTGCGTCAGGTGGAGTCCACTGGCATTCAACACCAGTGAACCAAACCACGTCGGGGAAAAGTTCTCCTGCTGCCCCAGCACCAGGCTGAAATAGTTGTTGTGCGACGTCACTCCCGTGGAAGGCAGCGCCCCTTGTTGCACTAGCGCATTCTTCTGCGTATAGGTGTCTATTGCGCCGCGCAGAAACCAACGCACGCTCTCCGACTGCGCCCAATCGATCCGCGCCGTGGCCAGATAATCGCGAAACGGTACAGGAACATTGCCTGGCACGGGGATGGTCGAAACGCCGGGAATCAGTCCATCCGCGGCAAGTTGCGACAATGCATTGAACTGCTCCTGGCTCGCCGGGCTATACGCGATACTCGCATTCTCGTGCACATACTCAAGCGAAGTAAAAAACCACAGCCGATCCTTTACGATCGGGCCGCCCAGCGTCCCCACGTAATTCTGCCGCGAGAACGGCTGCTTGGGGTCCGGCGCAGGATTGTCAATCGGAAAGCGCGCGTTGAGGTCCGCCGCCCGCTCGTAGAAAGCAAGATCCCCGTGCCAGTCATTGCTACCGCTTCGTGTCGTAATCACCACCGACCCGGCAGTGGTTCCTCCGGTGTCGGCATCCATCTGGGCCGTGCGAAACGCAAACTCCTGCAGCGCATCCGGTGAAAAATTCTGCAGAAATCCGCCGATGTAATCATCCGAATTGTCGCCACCGTCCACCGACATCACATTGTTCAAGCCGGAACTTCCACCGGTGGAAACGGCGGTGATGCGCGCCTTGGTGGGATCGGACGGCTCCACGGGCTCGCTGCCCGGCGCCAGATAAGCGATGTTGGCAAAGCTGCGCGCGGCGAGGGGAATCGTCTCCAGATCCTGGTGGGAGATCACCGCCTGGTGAACCGCGCTCTCCGTCTCCAACTCCGCGGCCGTGATGGAAGTCTGGCCTTCCACCAATATTTTCTCACTGACCGACTTGGGCTGAAGCGTAACGGTGAGTTCGCGAACCGAACTGATCGCCACCACAACGGTGGCCTGCACTCCCGCAAAGCCTTGCACTGTTACCTTCACTTCATAAGTGTCTGGCGCCAAATCTTCCAAGCGGAATTCTCCGCGGGCATCGGATCGCGCCGTTCGTGTTAAAGACTTCTCCCGATTGCTCGCAGAAATCTCCGCCCCAGCGATGCGCCCCCCACTCGCGTCCTGAACCGTGCCGCGCAACGCTCCCAGCGAAGTTTGCCCCAGCGTTGGAGCGGCAAACGCCACCCACATCGCAAGGAACACCAAGAAATTGACTCTTCGGTTCAGTTTCATGACCAGAATTCGTCTTATCGGCAGCCGCTGAGAAGAACGCAGTATAACCCGGGAGCGAGTTTCCGCTAAGCAAGCGTAGCAAAAATCTGCCGCACGGCATCGACTGGCGATAGAATTCCCGGGATGTCTTGCGGAGGCGGCAATGTTCGACCGGCGGGGTTTTCTTTCTTCATTGATGGCCATGGCGGGAGCGGCTCCGGCATTATCCTGGAATTCTTCAACTGATGATCTGCTCGCCGGCATTCCCGCAAAGCTTCCGGATAAATCGCTGTACGAGACCAATGAAGAGGCCTATTGGGCGCAGCTTCGCCGTCAGTTCCTGATTCCCGAGGATGAAGTCTATTTGAACAACGGCACAGTCGGCTCTTCGCCCGCCCCGGTGCTACGCGCAGTAATCGGAGGCTATCGCGACGCCGAGCGACTCGCGCAATCAGATCCCGAGGACTACCCCATCTGGGGCTATGCCGCATGGAATGAATTTCGCGACCCGCTCGCTGCTTTTATCGGCTGCACACGCGACGAGGTCGCCCTGACCCGCAACGCCACGGAGGCCAACAGTTACATCGCCAACGGCCTGGATTTGAATCCCGGCGATGAAGTGCTGATGACCGATCAGGAACATCCCGGCGGCGAACAACCGTGGAACCTGCGAGCCAAACGCTACGGCATCGTGGTCAAGAAAGTGACTTTGCCGAAGCCGGTGCCGAACGCCGCGATGGTCCTGAATCTCTTCAATGATGCGATCACGCCGAGAACCCGCGTGCTTTTTTTCAGCCATATCCCCACGGTGACCGGCGTGGTCCTGCCGGCCAAAGAACTGTGCGCACTCGCGCGCTCCAAAGGCATCCTTTCCGCCGTCGATGGGGCGCATGTGCCGGGAATGATGAAGTTGAATCTGCACGACCTGAGCTGCGATATGTACACCTCCAGCCCGCACAAATGGCTGCAAGCGCCCAAGGGCAGCGGTTTTTTGTATATGCGCGAAGAGGTGATGGACCGCGTGTGGAACACCATTGTCACCGAAGGCTGGGACAACCCCAAGCTCCGCGCCGAGCGCTTTCAACGCATCGGCAGCTCCAACGTGCCGGTGCTCTGCGGATTGAAAGCTTCGATCGAACTGGCCAATGAAATCGGCATGGACCGCATCGAGAAGCGCCACCGCCAGATGGCCGACTACATTTTGCAGGAAATGGTCAAGCGCGGCGCGATTTCCTGGACTTCGCCGGACCCGGCGTTGCGCTGCGGCATCGCCACCGTGAATGTCGCGCCGCATAACATGCCCGACATGGAATATTGGATGTGGAAGGAAAAGAAAATCCGCATTCGTGGCGGGGCGCCCAACAAGGTGCGGCTGTCCACTCCCTACTACCTGCTTCGCAAAGATGTGGACCGCTATCTCGCCGCGTACGACGAGTATGGGGCCACCCATCCCTCTTCCTGACGCTCGCATCCAAGGGAATCTGGGTGCGCTAACCCAAAAACTCGTTATTCTTATTGAGCGAGTGGAAATCTCACCTGCTGCCTGTGTGGGCGCAAAGAAAGTGCGGAATGACGACTAGCATGATTGCTGGCTGCTGCAGACTCCTGAGCCTCCTCTTACTCCTCCCCGCTCTTCCACTTTTCGCTCAGGATAATTACACCCGTTTTGAATTTGGCGCGCAGTATTCGACGGCGCGCCTCACAAGCAACGATCTGGGCGCTACCAATTACTCCGGGTTCGGCGGCCGCTTCGATTGGAATCTGAACCGCCGCCTGGCCCTGGAAACCCAGCTTGATTTCTTCCCGGAGCATCTCCTTCCCCTGCTCTCCATCCAGGGCGGGCAAACCCTTCAGGCGGCGTTCGGCTTGCGCGCCAAAGTGATTCAGACGCGCCGACTTTCCGTTTTCGGGTTGATCCGGCCGGGGTTTTTCCACTTCACCGATGTCCTATACTTCAACTCTGCCTCGCCGGCTAGCCCCAGCGAGCGGCCGGAAACGCATTTCGCCCTAAACATCGGCGGCGGCATCGAATACTACCTGACGCCGCGTTGGACTCTGCGTGCGGACATCGAGGGGAATCCCTACCGGGTGCCGAATTCCACCGTTCCGGTTGCCGGCGGCGGCAGCGAGTTCGTCGTGGGAAGCATTGACGACACAACACGGTTAAGTTTCGGCGTCGCCTATCGTCCAGGTGCATTGATCGAGAATCAAAAAGAGACCAACGTCCCTGGTAAATGGGAATTTGGCCCGCTGTTTTCCACCGTGTTCATCGCACGAGAGGGACCTACGGATGGAGTACGCACGGAGCCCGGTTTCGGCGGGTATGCGGATTACCGGTTCTACCACGTCTTTTATTTCGACAGCGACCTGCTCTATTTCCCGCGGGGCACCAACTCTTCGGGCCCTCACGACGGTGGCGAAATCCTGGAAGGGCTTTTCGGACTCAAAGCCGGCATCCGCCGCAATCATTTCGGCTTCTTTGGCAAAGTGCGGCCCGGCTTTAATAGCTATTCCCAGGCGCTCAATGCAATTTCGCAATCCGGGCAATATAGTTACGACCGCTCCACGAATTTCGTGCTCGATCTGGGCGGCATCGTGGAATTTTATCCCAGCGAACGCGGCACACTGCGGTTGGAGGCCGGCGACACGCACATTTATTTCAACACGCGGGACATCAACGTCGGTGGCACCACCATTCCCGCCGGCGGCGGAAAGCTGCAACACACCATTCAATTCATCGCGGGATACGGATGGCGATTCTGAACAGCTGCTTGGGCGCGAAAATATGAGGGGAAAATGACCCAGGACCTTTGGACTTCTGTTGAGAACTATCTCGCTGAATTGCTGATACCGCCGGACGCTGCGCTGGAGGCCGCTCTCCAAGCGTGCGTCGCCGCTAAACTTCCGCCGATTCAAGTCTCTCCCGCCCAGGGCAAATTGCTGCATCTCATCGCGCGCATTCTGGGCGCGCGCCACATATTAGAGATCGGCACGCTCGGCGGCTACAGCACCATCTGGATGGCTCAGGCGCTGCCCGAAGACGGCCGGATCGTCACTTTGGAAGCGGACCAGAAACACGCCGACTTAGCGCGGGGAAATTTCGCGCGCGCAGGCGTAGCCAACAAAGTAGAGTTGTGGCTCGGCAAGGCTCTGGACACGCTGCCGCAGATCGCCGCGGGTGCGCGCGAGCCGTTCGACCTGGTCTTCATTGACGCCAACCGATCCAACATGCCGGAATATTTCGAGTGGTCGCTGAAGCTCACGCATCGCGGCAGCGTGATTATCGCCGACAACGTCGTGCGGCGCGGGGCGATTCTGGACCCCAACAACGAAGACGCCGACATTCAGGGCGTTCGACGCTTCGCGGAAATGGCAAGCAAAGAAAAGCGCGTCAGCGCCACCGTGTTGCAGACGGTTGGCGGCAAAGGATACGACGGCTTCGCCCTCGCCCTCGTTACCGGCTGACGCCAAGTTCGCGACTATTCGGCTTCACGGAGCTTTCCGGTGTGTGCCCAACGGTCGTCCGTTTTGAGGCAAACTGGGTCATGCCCTCCAGTGCAGCCCCGAATCCGACTGTCGGTTTGGCGCGCCTCGATGGCGTGGACGTGCTCCGGGCGCTTGCGATTTTTTTCGTGTTGATGAACCACGTCAACATGCGGCTGCTGATCGCTGAAGTTCCGTACACAAATGGCCTGCCGGATCGGCTCGTCTCTTCCCTGGTATGGAACGGACAACCTGGCGTGCAGATTTTCTTCGCGGTCTCCGGCTTCCTGATCACGTCCATGACGCTGCGTCGCTGGGGCTCACTCTCGGGGGTCAGTCTGCGCGGTTTCTACCTGATGCGTTTCGCCCGCATCGCGCCGTTGCTCGTCGTGCTGCTCGCAGTGCTCAGCATCCTTCACTTCTTGCGCCTGCAGGACTTCATCGTCACTTCGAAAACGGGGGGCCTGGGGCGGGCGCTTCTTGCTGCCCTGACATTTCACGTAAACGTTTTGGAGGCGCGGCGAGGATACCTTCCCGGAAGTTGGGATATCTTGTGGTCCCTTTCGGTGGAGGAGATGTTTTATCTCTGTTTCCCCGTCATGGCGCTCTTGTTTGGCCGCGGAAAATTGTTTGTCACCATACTTTTCGGTTTTGTCTTACTGGGACCCTACGCACGAGCGGTGCTCGCGCATGGCAATGAGATCTGGAAGGAATACTCGTACCTGGGAGGCATGGATGCGATCGCTCTCGGCTGCCTCACAGCTCTCGTTGTGTCACGAGTCCGCTTTTCGCGTCTGATGCTCTGGGCGGTGTGGTCGCTGGGCACCGCCCTGTTGATTTTCGTTCTATGTTTTCCGATTGGAGCCGAAAGTCTGGGGCTGGCCCGCTACGGCCTGGATATGAGCATTCTTGCAATCGGCACTTGCATGGTCATCGCCACGGTCGCGCAGACAAAATGGCGGGGTCCGCGTGGCTTAAGCCCTCTTCTGAATCTGGGCCGGCGCAGCTACGAGATTTATCTCACCCACATGTTCGTCGTCTTTGCGGCCTTTCACCTTTTCGTGCTGGCTGGGAAACCCATGCGCGGGGTAACACCACTGTTTATTGGTGTCGTTTTGATGGCTGCACTCCGTGGCGAAGCGGTCGCCCGATTTTTCTCTGAGCCCATGAATCGACTGCTCCGCGAGCGTTGGGGAAGAAGCACACGCGCATCCGGTCAATAATCAGCCGCACATCTGGGCTGCAGCGGTCAGGTCTGCTTTATCTCGCGCAGCCGGCCGCTGGCTACGTCATACACGAAGCCGCGGACCGCGACTTTCTCGGGAATCCAGGGATGCGTGCGCAATTTTTGCAACTGGTGGCGAACGTTTTCTTCAATATTCTGAAACGCGTAAAAAAATGCCGGCGCAATCGCTGCCGTTCCAGTGCGATTCTGGATTTGCGTGCGCAAATCCTGTTCGCTGGTGTGCATCAATCCACAATCAGTGTGGTTGATGACCATGATCTCCTCGGTGCCCAGCAGATAGTGCGAGATGACCAGGGAACGCAGCGTGTCGTCGGTGACGATGCCACCGGCATTGCGAATGATGTGCGCGTCTCCTGTTTTCAGGCCCAGAGTAAGAATCGAAAGCCGCGTATCCATGCAAGTGAGAACAGCAAGCTTCCGCTCGGGACGCGGGGTTAGTCTGCGCAGTTCATGCGTGCGCGAATAAATCTCGTTTGCAGCGAGGACTTCATCAATAACGCTCATGGCTGACCCAGTTTAACCCAGGCCCTCCGTCATCGCACGCGGAAGACGCACGACGCCGCTGCGTCTGTCCGAAGCTAAACTCAGGGAATCGTGGCGCTGACTTCACTCGAATAAGCGCTTTCCGCTCCGCTCGAGTCCACTTCAGTGGCCACGTAATAGTAGGTTTGCCCGGGAGTGACGCCAGTGTCGGTGAAGGACGCGGTGGAAATCATCGAACCATCCACGCGAGTATAGGGTCCACCAGAGATCGCTCCTCGATAGATATTGAAACCTGAAAATGTGGGAGAGCTTGGCGTCCAACTTAAGGCCACGGTGTAGCTCACAGGCGCAGTGCCGCTGCCGGAGAGCGCAATCACCTGCGGAGAATTGGCCGCGTTGCTGCTTACGGTGACGCTGCCGGCAACACTCCCGGTTGCTGTGGGAGCAAACAGGACACTGAACGAAGCGGATTGCCCGGCGGCGAGAGTGAGTGGCAGCGCGAAACCGTTGTCGCTGAACCCGCCCCCGCTGGCGCTAATCTGCGAAATGGAAATGCTGGAGTTGCCGGTGTTCGACAGCGTCACGCTTTGTGTCGCGCTGGTTCCGGTTGTGAGACTTCCAAAATTCAACGACGCAGGACTCACCGAGAGTTGCAGCGTAGCCGCAATGCCCGTGCCGCCAACCGAAACCGCCAGCGGCGAACTGGGCGCGTTGCTGATCAGCGTGACGCTGCCGGCAAAGCTGCTGGCGGAAGCGGGCGCGAAGCCAACGGTGAATGAAGACGAGCCGCCCGGTGCAACAGAAAGCGGTAGTGCTAACCCGGACAAACTGAAACCGGTTCCTGCCAGCGATGCCTGGGTGACGCTGAGGATTGCGGTGCCGGGATTCCGGATGGTGAGAGTCTGGGTGTTGGTCACGCCGACGGTAACATTGCCGAAGCTGACGCTGGAAGGAACCACGGAGATTTGCGGCTGCACGCCGGTGCCGCTCAGCGCTATCGTTGCAGGTGAATTGGTCGCGGTACTCACGACGCTGATGCTACCGGAAACGCTGCCGGCCGAGGCCGGTGCAAAACTAGCAGTAATCGCAAGGCTTTGCCCCGTGGCCAAAGGCACCGCTCCGGAAAAGCCGGTCACGCTAAATCCCGCTCCTGTGGCAGCCACCTGAGAAATATTCACGCTACCTGTCCCAGTGTTCGTCAGCGTGATTGATTGCGAAGCGGCACTTCCCACCAATGTGTTGCCAAAACTAAGACTGCCCGCACTTGTAGACAGCAGATAAGTAGACGCGGGAGCCGTCACCACAGGTGCTCCTGTTCCTGAGACCTGTACCGTCTCGGAATGGCCTCCCCTCCGCCCGGTTGCGATCACGATGCTTCCGTTAAACGTCTGCGCGGCGTTGGGTTGAAACACAACTTGGAGGGTTACGTAGCTGTGGGCGCCAAGGGACATCGGCATCGCTGGGTTGGTGACAATGAACTGGGGAAGATTACTCGACACGCTATCGATCATTACGCTTTGCCGCCCATTGTTTGTCAGCACAATCGCAGCGGCTGCACTCGCTGTATTCACGGTGACCGACCCGAAACTCACTGAGGTAGGGGTCGCGCCGACGCTCGCCCGAACTTCAGCCGGGAAAAACAGGAAACTCACAACCAGTAATCCAACGAACAGGCACACCAATCGCGGCTTATCCATTTTCGGGCAACCCTTCGTGTTTGATTCAGGAGCGCGGTCGGAACGGAGAGGCTGGGGAAAGCGTTACGATGCTCGTGATTGTTACTTCCAGTTTCAAGATAAGAGCCGCGGCGACCTTGTACTACTGGTGGCCAGGTCAGATTTAGGACAGGCTACTTTGATTCACCCAAGGACACCGGCAACCTGTCCGGAGTTCACCTGGATTGTCCGAAAGGATTGTGCCCACATGGAAACCGCTTCCTGGATGAGCTGTCTTTGAAAGTCTTTGCCGTGCGTGGAATTTTCAACGAGCATAAGATGGACTGCCTTGCTACGTCGCAATTAAAAGGCAGCGACTTTCTTACCTGAGGTATGGATGCCACGCAGGAGTGCCCTATTCTTATTTTTTTTCTTTTTCGTGTGCGCAAACTCCTTGGCGGCCCAGGGTCCAAGCATCAGCGGCAAAATAACCGGCCCCGACGGCTCCAGCATCGCCAATGTCGCAGTTAACCTGGTCGCAGAAAACGGAACTCTGGCGCAGCAGCAAATTACCGGAAAAGACGGAAGGTTTCTCTTCACAGGAATTCCGGCGGGCAAGTACACCTTGAAGGTCAGTCTCACGGGGTTCGTCAATGTGGACCGATCGCTTGTCGTCCGCAATGCCGAAACGCTGGCAATTGACATACAACTGAAACTTGTCACACCAAAAGAGGAAGTGAAAGTCACCGCCGACGTGCTCGACGTCGACGTGATGACGCCCGACCCCGCGCAACGCATTCTGATTCGAGAAGAGACCCTGGATGCAAATCCTGGGCGCCCCGGAGCGCCGGTTTCCATTCCGGGCCTGCCGATTGAAACTGCCTCCGGCGGCATTAAAGCGCCGCAGTATTTTGCTCCAGGAGTCGCGGCCGATCACGGCGAGCCGATCGCCTCTTACATCCAGTTGGGCAGCTACCTGATTTCCAACAACCTCTCGGCCAACGCCCACGGAAATGGTTACGCGGACCCGAATATTCTGGTGCCCCAGGTGATTGAAAGTGTCCAGGTGGACGGCGGCGCTTTCAACGTGCGCGAAGGGAATCACGCACAGAATCTTTCGGACACCTATGGACTGCGCTCCGCAATGAACTCCTTCGCAACACTCACCGGTGATTATCGCGACATTGATCTCGTTGCTGGATGGAGCCCGGAAGGCCGCGACGTCAATTCCTGGATCGTCGCGCAGGCCTCCTATGGAAACGGCTTTCTGGACCGGCTTGAACATCGGCAGCAGTACAAATTCAACGCCTTTCGCGGATTCAAGTTTGGCAATCATGAGCTGGCGCTGTTTGCCATTGGCTACTACGGTTTTTCCTACGTGCCGGGTTTGGTGCCGATCAATGTCCCGAATCTTCACGACACCATTGATCCACGCCAGAAGGATCAGACCCACACGGGATTGCTGGCTTTCAACGATATTTGGCACGTGACGAATTCCCAGCAATTGCAGCTTTCCGCCTTCTTCCGCACTTACAATCTGGCGCTCTATTCCAATTTCGGCGCTGGCTTGATTCGGCAGAGCGAATTCCGCACGGTGACGGGAGGCAATGCGACCTATGTCAACAAATTGGGCGATTTCTTAACCGTCCTGGCCGGAGCGGACTATCAGCGGGATGCTCCCCGGCGTGACGATCTGGATCAATACGCCTCCACGGACCCCAATGTTTATGGCCCGTTTGAAAAAGTGACGGCGAACAACATCACGATTGGCGATGTCGCGCCCTACGTTGCATTGCAAGGCTCGCTGACGCGCTATTTACACATTTACTTGGGATTTCGCCGCGACGAAATCAATTTCAATAACCAGGACCTACTGGTTCCCGCGCATTCGTTTCAAAACTGGGTCGGGGTGAATAATCCAAAGGCTACGGTGTCTTTCGTTCCCAAGGAGCATTCGTTTTTGCCGCAAGTTTCCTTGAGCGGCGCGGAAGCTTTTTTCACCAACGATCCCAGAATCGGCATGGGCACAACGCAAGGCGCGCTGGTCAGCCGTTCGCATTCGTATCAGCTGGTAGCGAGCAAGACGTTTGGCGGAACGGATTTTCGACTTACCCTCGGCCACGTCACCACGGAAGCCAACCTTGCGAAAATCGATCCGGACACCGGGCTGCAAGAGAACGAAGGGCCCGGCCGGCTGCGCTACTTGACTGTTGCGGCGCGTCATTATTTTGGTTTTGGCATGTTGCAGGCTTCCTATTCGCAAGCGGACGCGCGCGACCTCAGCGACGGCACACCCACGCCGGAAGCGCCGCGGCTGATTGTGGATGCTCTGGCAACGTTTGAACGCCTTCCGTTTCATCTGCGGGCGCGCAGCGAATTTGAATATGTGGGAGCCAAACCGCTCGGCGATGGTTTTGTGGGTGTGGCCAACACCGAAGTGCGCGGCGCGCTGCTGCGCACATTCCGGCAAGGACGTATGGACCTCGGCGTGAATTTCCTGATTGCCAACGGATATACCGGACAAACCACGGAAGTCGTCGCTCTAGCCGAAGACGCCACCCCCTTTGAGCGCATAGTCGGAGTGCGCTTGCCATCTTACGTCAGCGTTTCCTACACCTATCGATTCCAGCCGCGGCCAAGCCACTGACTTGCATTCCGAACGACGGAAATTTTTAAGCGCCAGACGAGCGTCGCATTTTGGCTCCATACGCAGTAAGCTTCCAGCTTCCACCCGCCGGAGGAAGAGATGGCAGGCACACCCGCAAGCGCACCAAACGTTCCGCAACCCCCGAAATTTGCCACGCAGGCCGAAGAGCGCGTCCAACGCAAGAAAATGCTGGCGGCCGCGTTTCGCCTGTTTTCGCGTTTCGGATTTGATGAAGGAGTGGCCGGCCACATCACGGCCCGCGACCCCGAACGGCTGGACCATTTCTGGGTGAACCCGTTCGGGATGCACTTCGGCCAAATTCGCGCGTCGGACCTGATTCTGGTGAACCATCGTGGCCAGGTTGTCGAGGGCAACCATCCGGTGAATGGAGCAGCATTCGCGATTCACTCGCAAGTACACGCGGCGCGTCCTGACGTGATTGCCGCGGCGCATGCGCATTCGATGTACGGGAAATCCTGGGCGTCGCTCGGGCGGCTGCTGGATCCCATCACGCAGGATGCCTGCGCGTTTTACGAGGACCATGGATTGTTCGCGGACTTTACAGGTGTGGTGTACGAAACCTCCGAGGGCGAGCGGATAGCGAAAGCGGTTGGACCGCACAAGGCGGCGATCCTGCGGAATCACGGCTTGCTCACGGTGGGCGAAACCGTGGAAGAGGCCGCCTGGTGGTTCATCACCATGGATAGAAGTTGCCATGCGCAGTTGCTCGCGGAGGCTGCCGGTGAGCCGGTAAAGATCGATCATGCCAATGCGATCGCCACTAGGGGGCAAGTAGGAAGTCATTTCGCAGGATGGTTCCAGTTTCAGCCGCTCCTCGCGCGCATCCTCCGTGAAGAGCCGGACCTGCTCGACTAGTTCCCCGAAACCTGCACGCGGGAACAATTTTCCGATTCGATACATCCGTTCCTTGCCGGGATGCCATTCCATATTGAAACGACGGCCGTGGTATGACCAATACCCCCTATCCCCCTGTTTTTGCGTAAGAGACGTAGTTAACGGAGTTAGGAGCGTGGTCTGACAAGAAAACCGGTATATCCCCCCTCCCCCGGGTATCGCGTATGTGTGGGAATAATTGGACTTAAGGGAGAATGGATCGTATCTGCGGGAATAATTGAAGTTAGCGGAATTTCGGTAAGGGGCAGGGAGATGCGGGAAGTGAAGTGAGAGCAGTCCCCGCGCGAACATGAGGGATTTTCTCACAAGATAGCTAGTATATCAACAGTATTTTATGGTACTGGGACAAGTTTGCGGCGAAAGGGTAACGGGCGGGCACTCCGAAAGTGCAATTGAAGAGTGGCCCACCCTTGCACAAACCAAAACCGCAAGGGAAGGCCACCCAAGAGGGCTTTTTCGGTCTAAGGGTGCGCCACCTGCCCGCCCATTTTAGCTTTCGTGGCTTGCCTCCGGGCACCCGCCTAAAGGAAAGAGTTTGAAAATTAAGGAGTTACTGGATTTCAAACCGGAGTATATCTTCCGTTTTTCGAGTTCCCTACCTCTTTACGATTCTAGCGCTTACGTCGCTTGTCTGCCGTTGACGTGGATTCTTCGTTTGCTCAGGTCCTGATTAACGCGGTAACCGGTAAAGTGGGTTCCAGTACCAAGCTACCAGTAACTCTGCCAATCAAGAGTTAAGCTGTTTTGGCCATGGGGAAGCCCTACACCATCCTGGGTACTTGCAGTTCTGACCTTCCTTAAACCCAGGCTTAACCAGCTCCATTCCCCATATTTTGTTGCCAGCCCGCTTGGGGTGTTCAATGAAATATTGGTTTCGATCTTCAAAATATCGATCGATAGCCTGCTTTGCGTGGTCGAGTGATTGATAGTCGCTGTTATGAATTATGGCGATCGCCATTCCCGCAAAGACAGCCTACCTCTAGTCTCAGGCCCGCTTTTACGCTCAGTCAGCTATATTATTGCCGATCAAACTGACCCACTACCTTACCCCGCGAATTCTTGACCCTGTGTGTGGGCGGCAAGTACACTAGTAAATTCAGAATGCTGCTTGAATGGCGGCAGTGCGGCTGGACGGAGAAGACTCCAAAGGCAACGCGGCAGGTGCGGTGAGGCGGCGGGAAAAGGCCGCGCGAGCGTTGGCGCACGAGGTTTTCGCGAGCCGAAGTAACAGACGGATTAGGGTGTGAGCGTCTGTGCGGGTGATTTCGAGCGGAGCGAGGAATGTGCTTCCTGCGAGTCCGCAGGAAAAAGGAGGTTCCTCGGGCCAACACCGCCCTCGGAATGACAGGTTGGGTTGGTTTACAGCGGGACACGGAGGCCCTCAGCTGCTAAAGCCGAAAGTATAGGGTCGGCTTACGGCACGACTACCCTTCGCAACTTAGGGTGAAAAGTCGTGCCCTCCCGGTAGGACACGTTCTTAGAGAGACTTCAAAGGGGGAATGCTTTGCCAAAGCGTACATATCAACCGCGGAAACGCCGCCGCGCCAAAACACACGGATTTCGCGTGCGCATGAAGACCAAGGGTGGCCGCAAGGTGCTGGCGGCGCGCCGCAAGAAGGGCCGTCATCGCCTTACGCCAGAGTGATGGTGCAGGTCCGGCGGCCGGCCAGACGTTTCCTCGCGAAGCCAAGCTGGTGCGGAAAAGCGAGTTTGACCAGGTGTACCGCGCTGGCAAGCGCCGCGCGAGTTCCCACTTCACGGTTTTCGTGTGCGCCAGTGGACAACCGCTCAGCCGCTTCGGGTTCAGCATCAAGAAGGGCTTGGGCGGCGCGGTGGTGCGCAACCGCATGCGGCGGCGCCTGCGGGAAATCGTCCGCTGCCACCGGCAGGAGATACCCACAGGATGGGACATCGTGATTCATCCGAAGAACTCTGTAGCCACGGCGCCGCTGCCGGCGTTGACGGCGGATTTTGTGCGGCTGCTGAAGGGTCTGTGAGTTCCTTGCATCAAGCGGATGGTTCGCCGACTCCAGCGGAAGCGCAGAATCCGCCGCGTAGTTTTGCCGTGCGGACGGCGCTCTTCGCGCTGAGTTTCTACAAAACGTACCTATCCATCGTGTTTGCGGGCACGTGCAAGTATGACCCGACGTGTTCGCGCTATGCCTACGAAGCGATTGATCGATTTGGAGTGCTGCGCGGCGGCTGGCTGGGCCTGAAGCGCCTGCTGCGTTGCCATCCGTTTTCAGGAAGATTTGGATACGACCCGGTTCCGGAGAAATGGGAAAAGATGCGAGCGAATTCCGACGTGATGGGTAAGACCCGCGAGGTGCAGTTGTGAGCCTGCCGCCGTTGAATCAGCTGCCTCCGCTGGGAAAATCGAAAGACAAGTTTACGCCGGAGTTGCGCATCCTGGCCGCATCGCTCTTGTCCATGGGCGTGATTCTGCTGTGGGCCAAATTTTTTGGGCCGAAGCCGCCGGTCAACGTGCCGCAGCAAAATCAGCCGGCACAAGTTTCGACGACTACTCCGGGAAGCACTGCGCCCGCGACTGCGCCGAGCGCGGTTGCTACTCCTTCAACGGTTTCCGCGTCGGCGAAGACGGCCGTGCCGGCGACAGCGGACACGCAGGAACGCACGATCGTTGTGGAGAACGCGCTGTATCGCGTGGAATTCTCGAATCGCGGCGCGGTAGTGAAGAGCTGGCAGCTCAAGAAATATAAGGACGATTCGAAACCCCAGAAGACGCTGGACGTGGTGCACCCACAGGCCGCGACCGATACCGGCGGCTGGCCGTTTGCGCTGGTGTTTGACGACCCGCAGCTTGGCAACCTGGCCAACACGGGGCTCTATAAGGTCTCGAGCGCCTCGAATTCCCTGGAAGCGCCGGCCGATCTGACGTTTACGTGGAGCGATGGCCACCTGCAAGTGACCAAGAAATTTCATTTTGATCACTCCTACACCGTGAACGTGGAAACTTCGGTGACCAACAACGGCTCGCACGTCATGGCCGGGATGGCGTGGCTGGGGGGCTTTGGCGATTTGACGGTGACGAATCCCATTCCGGTGGAGACGGTTTTCGTCTTTTACAGTGAGGGCGGAAAGCTGACGACCTTTGCCCACAAAAAGCTCGAAGGACCTGAGAAGTGGGGCAATGTCTGGCAAGGCGGCAAGGGCTTCACGGGAATTGAGGACCGCTACTTTGCGGCGGCGTTTCTTCCTTCGTTGACGGAGCCTGCGCCGCTGCAAGTCCGCTACTGGAAGGTGTTCCACAACATCAAGGTGGAAGGGAAAGACCAGGCGGAACCCGTTCCCGAAGTGGCCACCGCAACCTCCGCGGAGCCCATGAGCATGCGCGTTTATGTGGGTCCGAAAGATTACGACCTGCTGAAGAAAATGCAGCCCCCGCTGCATGCGCTGGTGAATTTCGGCTGGCTGGAGTTCATTGCCGACCCGCTATTTCACGGGCTGAAATGGATTCACGACTACATTCCGAATTGGGGCTGGGCAATTGTGGTGCTCACCCTGGTCATTAATATGGTGCTGTTTCCGCTGCGCATTTCCAGCTACAAAACCACGATGAAAATGCAACGCGTGGCGCCGGAGATCAAGCAGATCCAGGACCGCTACAAAAAGTACAAGATGAACGACCCGCGCAAGGCCGAGATGAATAAAGAGGTCATGGCCATTTATTCGCGCGAGGGAGTGAATCCGGTCGGCGGCTGCATCCCACAGCTGCTGCAAATGCCCATCTGGTTCGGGCTGTATCGCGCGCTGCAGGGCACCATCGAATTGCGGCACGCGCCGTGGTTCGGCTGGATTACCGACCTCTCGGCGAAAGATCCTTACTACATCATGCCGGTGCTGATGGGCGCTTCGATGTACCTGGCATCAAAGATGACGCCGATGACCACAACCGACCCGCAGCAGGCGCAGATGATGAAGATCATGCCCATCGGCATGGCCGGAATGTTCATGATTATTCCGTATCCCAGCGGGCTGGCGGTGTATATTTTGACCAGCGGCCTGGTGGGTGTCGTGCAACAATGGTACCTGAACAGGACGCATCCCCTCTCCGCCCCAGCCAAGCCAACGCGCGCGAAGAAGTAGCAAAATAAGATTTGCCCGCCGGCTGTGGGGATTTTCGTCGCTCCATCGAGATCATTGAGCGGATTATGACTACAGAACTGGTACGCGAAGGGAAACTTGATCGCACTGCTGCGGCCGAAGCCCTGCGGGGATTTTTGACAGGCGTGCTTCGGGCGGGTGGCCTGGAACTCAATGTCACTGTGCGGGCGGCGGAGCCATCGGCTGGCGGCGAGGAGGGTCAGGCGGAAGTGTTCGCCGACCTGGACGGCAAGGATAAAGAGATTCTGTTGGCGCGCGGTGGAGAGGTGCTTAAGGCGCTGGAACATCTGGCATTTCGGGCGCTGCGGCTGGAGCCGGCCTTTCACGAAAAAATTCATTTGGATTGCGCCGGGTTCCGGGCGTTGCGTTTTGAAGAGTTGCGGATGACCGCGCGGGTGGCGGCGGAGCGGGTGCAGAGTTCGCGGCAGCCATTCCAGTTGAATCCCATGTCGTCGCGGGAGCGGCGCATTGTACATCTGACGCTGAAGGATTTTCCGGGCGTGCGAACTGAGAGCGTTGGCACCGGGGAAGAGCGCCAGGTAGTGATTCATCCGGCGAAGAAGTAGGGACTTACTTGGAGTGCGGAGGCTTTGCCTCCGCTTTCGCGCCCGATCGAGCAGCGCCAAAGTTTGGATTATCTAGCAGGGTTCACACCGCAAAGGGGGAGCTGAGCTCCCGCACTCCAAAGCGCGGCTTACTTGCGGACCCAGCCTTGCGAGAGCACCGCGCCAGTCCCGGAGAGGCGCACGCGATACTCGAATGAAGGCGGGCGATCACGGCGGATCTGGGGAAACCGCACATCAAGAAACTCGACCACGGCTTCGGACCCCTCCATGTGAAAGCGCGTGACCGGAAACCGGGCAAACCATAACACCTTTTGGACCTCGGGCAAGGCGCGGGCTGTTGTGATGTAGGAATTCGCCGGCGCGTCCGGATAATAGGTGCGTTGGATTGTTGCCGCAGACGGGGAGTCGTGGTTACCTGCCAATTTTGAAAAAAGCGAATCGCTTAAATCCATGCGCACTTCGTAGACACCTCGCGGTGCACGGACCAGGCCATCCCAGTGCCAGAGCGAGGGCGGAAATGGCAGCGCGGCGATGGATTGCACCTCGAGGTTTTCGGAGGCGGCAATTTTCTGGATGCGTTCGAATGCCTCATGGTGCGCGAATGTCGCTGCGGCCAGATAGGCAACGGCAAGGCCCAAGCCTATGCGATTCCAAGTCACATACGGGACGCGAAGTCCCCAACCGCGGACCGCGGGGAGCTGGAATAATGCGGCGAATAGGACAGTGGCGACCAGGATGGCGTTATTGGATGTCGGCGCGCCGACAATTTGCGCAATTCGCGAGATGAGAAACGGCGCCGGTGTAAAAATGAGCCACATGATCAGGGCGCGGCGGCGGATGTGCTCGGGATCTTCGTAAGCCCAGGCGAGCAATTGCGGAAGAAGCAGAATTCCCGTGAAGCTGAAATCGAGAATGAAGAGGATATCCCACGCCGGACGGGACCATTTGAGCGGAGACCAAATCATGGTGCCGAAGGTGGTGACCAAGTCGAGAAAAATGTGGCTGAAAATGCCGACGGCCCACAGGCCGCAGAGCGCGGGATAGGACGGCGCATCCCATTTGCGCCAGCGGCAAATCACCCGTGTTAGAGCGGCGAGCAGCACCGTCCAGATCGGAAGGCAAAGCAGGGAGTGGGTGATGCTGCGATGCCAGGTGATCATCAGCATTTGATTGCTGGAGACGAAGTCGCGCAGGACGTCGGAGTCCGGGAAAACGGCACCGAGCACGAGCGTCCAGGTGATTACCCGGCGCTTGTCCATCGGTTCGGGAGGAAAGAGATCGCCGCCATTGAATGCCGCTTTGGCGAGAAGTGCGCCGGCAATGCCGTGAGTGATGGTGTCCATGAATCAGAATTCGCGATGGATTATATGACGGAAAGCAGCGAGGCGCCTTTGGGAAGCACGCGGCCTATTTTGCTCGCGGTGATCTGATGCTGCTTCAGAATTTCAAGGGCAGTGTCGGCGAGTTCAGGAGCGAGTGCGACCAGAAGACCGCCCGAGGTTTGCGGATCGAAGAGGAGGGCGCGATTTTCCTGGGGCACATCGGCCGCGAACGTGACGCAATTGCCGAGGAACTCGAGATTGTTGTTGAGGCCCCCGGCAAGCATGCCCTGGCGTGCAGCGTCAAGAGCTCCTGTAAGCGCGGGAACTGCCTGGTGTTGAATCTCAATCGTAACGGTAGGAATTCCGTGCTGCGGATCGCCGAGGGCCATTTCGCGAGCATGCCCAAGTAGGCCGAATCCGGTGACATCGGTGGCCGCATGAACGGCGCGAGACTTGGTGTTTGCTTCCAGCTCATGCAGTGCTTCGGCCGCAGCCCGATTCAGTCGAGACATCGAGGAGATCGCGGCGTCGACGCTGGCCGCTGATGCATGTTCCTTCTTGAGGGCGGTTGAAATCAACCCCGTGCCGACGGCTTTGGTCAGCAGAATTACGTCATTTGTCTGCGCGCCGACATTTTTCCAAATTTTTTGCGGATGGATGGTGCCAGTGACTGCATAGCCAAATTGAATGTCGTCATTGCGGATCGAGTGGCCACCGATGACGGTGCATTTGGCTTCCTTCATTTTGTCGAGGCCGCCACGAATGATCTGTTCGAGGATCGCGGGATCCCCTTTTTCCGGGAAACCGACGATGGAGAGAGCGGAAATAGGTTTTCCGCCCATGGCATAAATGTCGCTGAGCGAATTGGCAGCGGCGATTTGCCCGAAAGTAAAAGGGTCGTCGACGATAGGTGTGAAGAAATCGACAGTCTGCACCAGGGCCAAATCGTCGTTGAGTAGATACACCCCCGCATCGTCGTTGGTGTTGAAGCCAACGAGTACGTTCGGATCAGTCGGCAGTGGTAGGCGCCGTAGTATTGAGTCCAGCGTCCCGGGACTCAGTTTGGCCGCTCAACCAGCTGCCTTGACCATGGCCGTGAGTTTCACGGAATTGGTCAAGCCACACCTCACTATGTTGCGTTTTGATTATAGCGGGAGCACCAGATTTCTGCTGGGGCGCGATGGAAACTTGGCCGTTGGGACAACTTGCGTGGAGAGAGCGGAAAGTGTTCTTATCGCGAGATGCCCTGGGACTTCTGGCTAATCTTGGTATTCTTGGCGGTGGTGATCCCTTGGAGGGGATACGTCCGGCTGAAGAAACTCTTGGCGCTGCCGTCAGTGAAGGCTAAAGAAAAATTGGCACTGTACGCGGTGACCATTGTGTTTCAGTGGCTTCTTGCCGGGGTGGTGCTTTGGCGAGGACTTGCTCGGGGGTTGCGAGTAGAGGAGTTCGGATTAGCGTCGAAGAGTTGGGTTGCAATTGTGCTCGGCGGAGTTGTCGGAGCGGTGGTTATCGGAAGCTTGCAATGGCTGAATTTGAGGCGGATCGGCAAGATGGAGGGTCCGGTGCCAGAGTTGCTTCGCAAACTGGCAAGTCGGCTTTTGCCGGTTACTCCTCTCGAGTATCTGCCCTTTGCGGCACTGGCAATTACCGCCGGAGTCTGTGAAGAGTTCGTTTATCGGGGATTTGCGATGGCAACTCTTTCCCGAGCGGGCTTGCCGCTGTGGTCAGTGGTAGTGATGAGTTCTGTCCTGTTTGGGCTTGCGCATGCGTACCAAGGGCCCGGCGGGATTCTGAGCACTGGTCTATTTGGGGTGGCGCTGGCGGTGGGGCGGCTGGGCTTTGGAAGTTTGGTGCCGATGATGATGTGGCATGCGGGGCTCGACCTTGCCGCCGGCATTGCGGCCCCGAGATACCTATCGCAGAGACCGGCCAAGGGCTGAATTTTTCAAGAGTTAGATAGTCACAGGATAGTTATTATTATGATAACAGATGTCGAGAAGCCGGTATCCGAAGAGACAATCCGGCGCGCTCTGGGCGAATTCCAGATCGCCCCAGATGACAAGCAAGTTGTTTTGATTCAACAATATATAAGGATATTATTGCGCTGGAATGAGAAGTTGAATTTGACCGCGATTCGCAATCCGCTGGAGATACTATATCGTCATTTTTGCGAGTCCATGTTCGGGGCCAGTGCAATTCCTGTGGATAAAGGTCGGCTCGCCGACATTGGATCAGGTCCCGGATTTCCCGGTATTCCACTGAAGATAGTGCGGCCGGAATTGGAATTGTTTCTTGTGGAATCGAACATCAAGAAGGGGACATTTCTCGCGGAAGTTGTTCGTGAACTTGAGCTTACTGACACTCGAGTGCTGATCAGCCGGTATGAGGAGTTGGGTGAAGAACTGGCTCCGCTCGATTACGTGTGCTCACGCGCCGTCGGAGAGTTCGGGGCATTCCTGGAATGGGCGGGTTCACCGCAGGTGGATGCGAGGCAGGTGGCGCTCTGGATCGGCGGGCGGGATCTGCCGGAACTTCAGAAGATAAAGACTTGGGAATGGAGGGAGCCGATTTTGGTGCCGCAGTCGCTTCAAAGATACATATTGGTTGGAAAAAAGAGAGAAATGTCGGCGTGACGACATTTGTCAAGAAATTTCAGAATTCCACAATGATTAGCACCATCTCTCAAGTCCTCTAGTTGTATTTCCCCTAAGAATCTTCTAAACGACAGTTCCATGTGGAACGAACTGTGTCGCGCATCTCTTGAGTCGAGACTCCCGGATGTTCTCTCTTAGGGCTTTCAGTGGTGAGGGACGTTCCACGTGGAACACCCAGTACAGATGAAGAGCCGGACTTACGAATTCGGACGATTCTTGCAAAATAAGTCCATTTAAGTAATGCATTTTGTGGTGATTCAGAAGTTGTGTTCCACGTGGAACAAATCAGACACCAACAGAAAATCCACAGTTCGAATGATGTTCCACGTGAAACATCTTGCATCTTCTTTGGGATTTTGTTAATTTCCGCAGGTTTGGGGGAGAGCATTGGCCCGCATCATTGCTGTAGCAAATCAAAAAGGTGGAGTTGGCAAAACTACCACGGCAGTTAACTTGGCAGCGTGCCTCGCTGCCGCAGAACAACCTACTCTGCTCGTGGATTGCGATTCCCAGGCGAATTCCTCGGCTGCCATCGGTTTTCCGAAAGATCCTTCCCGCAGGACTCTCTACCACGCGCTGATCATGAGCGAGCCTTTTGATCGAATTGTGCAGAAATCCCAAGTTGACGGACTGGACGTGATTCCTGCCGACAAAAATCTGGCAGGAGCGGCTGTAGAATTGGTCCTGGCTGAAAGTCGCGAATACAAATTGCAGACTTTCCTGCAACCAGTGCGAGAGAAGTACAAATTCATCGTGTTGGATTGCCCACCTGCCCTAGACCTTTTGACGTTAAATGCTCTTGTCTCGGCAGATGCCGTGCTAATCCCGATCCAGTGCGAATATCTTGCGCTCGAGGGCGTTTCGGAATTGCTGGACACATTGATGCGAATTCGCCGTACACTGAACCCTAGCCTAGAAATTGAAGGCATTTTGCTGACGATGTACGACGAAAGAACGAGTTTATCTAGGCAGGTAGCCACGGATTTGCGCAGTTTTTTTGGGACGCAGGTATTTCAGAGCGTAATTCCGCGGAACGTACGGCTCGCCGAAGCACCGAGTTTTGGTAAACCTATTATTTTCTATGATATACATAGCAAGGGCGCTGAGGGGTACACACAGCTGGCCCAGGAGGTAATCGCCAATGCCGAGAAACGCCTTGGGACGGGGGCTCGGAGCGCTCATTCGGGAGCCTGAGCCGCATAGTCCGAACGTTGCGCCAGGGGGAGTGAATTCAGGAGAGCCAGCGGCGCCCGCAGCGACGCACGCTGGGGCACCAGGAGGGTCCGCTGCCGCTGCAGCGCCAGCGCTTAGCCCGACACCCTCAGGACCTCTACAGATCGACATCGACCTGATCGAGCCCAGTCCATACCAGCCACGCACGCGATTTCGCGAAGAGGCGCTGGATGAACTGGCGCGCTCGATCAAGGCCAGCGGAATCATTCAACCAATCGTGGTGCGGCCGGTTGGGAATCGCTATCAATTGATTGCCGGCGAGCGCCGGTGGCGGGCGGCGCAGCGCGCCGGGCTGACCAAAGTTTCGTCGATAGTGAGGCAGGTGCCCGACGAGTTGGCGTTAGAGATGACGCTGGTGGAGAACATCCAGCGCGAGGACTTGAACGCAATTGAGGCAGCACGCGCGTTTGAGCGTTTGATGGATGAATTTCAACTGACCCAGGAAGCGGTGGCAGAGCGCACGGGTAAGGACCGTGCTACGGTGGCAAATGCCATTCGGTTGCTGAAGCTGGAAGAGACGATCCAGGATTGGATTGAAGAGGGGAAACTGACGGCGGGCCACGGGCGCGCACTGTTGGGAGTGGCGGAGCCGAGCTTACGGATGCGTTATGCGAAGCGGGCATCGCGCGGCGGGCTGACCGTGCGGCAGATCGAACGCCTGGGTTCGCGGCGAGCGCGGAGTGCGCGCAATGTCGCGGAGACTGCGGTGGATCCGAATATCCGCGAGGCACTGGACGAGTTGCAGCGGCATCTGGGAACAAAGGTCCATTTACGAGAGAAAACCAGGGTGCGCCCGGGACAGTTGGTGCTGGAGTTTTATGATGAGGCGCAGCTGATGGGGATTTACGATCGACTGATGAAGTAATCGTTGCGCGAGAATTTTGCTACTGGACGTTCGTTCAGGATTTCCATTCGACAACTTCACTTATTTCGAGCGTTGACTTCTCAACGCATGAAGCTACATTGGTGGAGTAGGCTTGCTCAGACGGCAATGGCGAAGCAGGATTTGGGGGATGATTCATGGCGTGGAAGTGGCCCGGCACAACGAAGAGTGGCAGCAGCGAAGAGTGGACAGGATTCATCGATCAGGGCGTGTCGCTGGAAGGCACGCTGACGCTCACAGGAACGTTTCGTATTGACGGTCATGTTAAGGGAAATATAATCTCGGAACAGACCGTGATTTTGGGTGAGAACGCAAAGGTTGAAGGACAGATCGAAGGAAACCGCGTGGTGATCTCGGGGCACTTCGATGGGGTGATATTTGCACGAGGCCGCGTCGAGATTCAACCGAAGGGAGTGGTGACGGGAGAAGTGCATTCTCCCTGCATGGTCATCGATCCTGGGGGAATTTTCGATGGACGATGCCATATGTTGGCGGCGTCGGATGCTTCAGCGGGGATTACAATTCCAATTCGCGCGGTTGGACAAGCCTAGCAAGGCAGGCGCGACCCTTCCCGGAGTTCATAACCTCTAAATAAACTTAAATAGGTTAGTAAGCGACGGCATGAGCGGTGGCTCAATTCAACGCGCCCACTGGGGTGCCCATAACGCGCTCCGCGTCTGCAATGCCTGCCTTGATGTTGGTTTCCCAATCAAGGTGGGGAATGGGCGAGCCGTCCGCTGACTTATAGAACCGCAAGGCTTCGCTGGGGTGATTCAATTTTTTCAAGGACAATCTCCCGGCGGTAAGCAGAGCCAGAAGCGCGGGCCTTTCCTGGGGATATGTTTGCGCCAGGCGTTCACATTCGCTGACGGCGCGATCGAAATTCTGCTGGCTTTCCAGATGGCGAATCAGTTCCAGCCAAGGGGCGGCAGGAAGTTTGTCGCCACCAGCGGAGTTTGAAAACTCTTCGTAGGCCTGCCAGGCAGCGTCCGCATTCTGGGCTTTGAGGTAGGTCTGGATGAGTTGAACCGAGGCTTGCTGGTAGGCGGGGATATTATTCCGGCGCCACTGCACCTGTTGGAGGATGATCAGGGCGTCCGTGGAATTGGGTTTCTCGGCAACATGCTTTTCGAGGATGGAAGCTGCCTCGTCGAGTTTGCCCTGCTCGAGAGCGTCTTGTGCCTGAACGACGGCGGGGTCTCCCGTCCAGGCGATTTCCGATTCAATGGCTGCGCTGGCTTTCTGTTCTAGGCCGGATTTCTGAATGATAAAGGCCCCGAGCATGCCAAAGAGAAATCCGCCGACATGGGCCCAGTGGGCGACCGATGAGCCTTGGCCGAGCGCAGCGCCATAGAAGAACTCCATCGCCAGCCAGAGCGGCAAGAGCCAGTAAGCGGGCGCCTTGAATTTAAGGCGATAAAAGAGAGCGACCAGGGCCATCTCGATCTTCATTTTGGGGAAACGGACGAGGAAGGCTCCCATCAGGGCGGCGACGGCACCCGAGGCGCCGACAAGCGGAGTAAAGCTGCCGTGGGAGCACCAGGCGTAGAACTGCAGAGAGGCGGCGCCGGCAAGGAGGTAAAACACGGTGTAGATCGCGCGGCCCCAATTATCTTCCAGGATGAAGCCAGCCAGCCAGAGGAACCACATATTGCCAATCAAGTGGAGCCAGCCGTTGTGCAGGAAGTTCGCGCTTAGATAGGAGATGGCGTGCGGATGGGCGGGAACGAAGCCATACTTATCGAGAATGGCCGAATCTTGCAGTTCGTCGAACTGTTGGCAAAGCGTGTCCATGTCCTGCTGGAGTTGCGCGGGATCGTCCTGTTGGCGCATCTGAGAGTCCCAGGAATCCTGGTTGCGCCGTGAAGGCGAAGCGAGTTGCTTCCAAGTGGAGCCGGACTTGTCCTTCACGTTTGCGATGAATTCGCCGGCTTCGGGAGTAGTTTGCAGCTCGGGGTGGTTGGCTGCGAGAAGGATCAGATGGATGCGTACTTCAGCGCGCTGGGGTTGCTGGCCTTCGATCGTCCAGTGAGTGCCAAGAAAAATGACGACATTCAGCCCGATGAGGGCGAAGGTGATGATGGGCCAACGACGCCCCTGCATGTTTTCGTGACGCAGAGGGATGAGCACACGTTTCTCCTAAGCAGATTTGGGCCGCGTTCAGAATATCGGTATTTAGTTGCGGAGAAAGTAACCCTAAAGTACAGGTGAGACCAAAGGGTTAGATTGGCCAGATAAGCACCCTGGGGCATTTTCCCTGGGAAAAGGAGGGGGAAAGAAGGTGGTTTGACAGGCTGGAGGGGCGGGACTATCGTTCAAAGTTCGTTAGAAATGAGGATCGTGGGATGAAGATTCTGGTGATTGGCGGAGGCGGGCGGGAGCACGCGCTGGTGTGGAAGCTGGGGCAGAGTTCCGGCGTGGAGAAGGTCTGGTGTGCACCTGGGAACGGCGGAATTGCGGGCGAGGCGGAGTGCGTGCCGGTGGAGGCGGGAGATGTGGCGGGGTTGGTGGCTCTGGCAGAGAGATTTAAGCCGGATCTGACGGTAGTTGGGCCGGAATTGCCGCTGGTGAATGGATTGGTGAATGCATTTGTAGAGCGGAAATGGGCCGTGGTGGGGCCCGACAAGAACGCCGCGCAATTGGAAGGCAGCAAGATTTTCGCCAAAGAGTTTTTGCAGCGGCACAAGATTCCGACGGCGGAGATGTATGGGGCGCACGATTCCGCCGGGGGCGCGTATGGGGCGCTGTGCGCGGTGGATTGGCCGGTGGTGATCAAGGCGGATGGATTGTGCGCGGGCAAGGGAGTGATTGTCGCGCCCGACCCCGACGCGGCGACGGATTTTATCGAGCGGGTAATGGAGAAGAATGAGCTGGGCGAGGGCGGAAAGCGCGTGATGCTGGAAGAGGCGCTGGAAGGGGATGAACTTTCGTTTATTTTGCTGACGGATGGGGAGCGTTATGCGCCGTTGGTGCCCACGCGGGATCACAAACGAGCGTACGACAACAACAAAGGGCCGAACACCGGCGGAATGGGTGCGTACTCTTCGGATGAACTTTTGCCGGCGGATTTGCGGCGGACGATTGAGACGACGATTGTGGAGCCGACGATGAAAGGGCTGGCGGCGGACGGGATTCGCTACCAGGGATTTTTGTATGTGGGATTGATGCTGACGAAGAATGGGCCGAAGGTGCTGGAATTTAATTGCCGGCTGGGCGACCCGGAAACGCAGGCGATTCTGGCGCGCGTGGATTTTGATTTGGCCGAGGTGCTGGCGGACGCGGCGGCGGGAAAGTTGCAGCCGGAGAAGATGAAATGGAAGGCGGGAGCGAGTGCGTGCGTGGTGTTGGCAGCGGGGGGATATCCGGGAAAGTTTGAGGTGGGAAAAGAGATTCGCGGGCTGGCCGAGGCTGGGCAGGTGGCGGACGTCAAAGTCTTGCACGCAGGGACGAAGCGGGTAGGAGATACGATTGTGACCAGCGGGGGACGCGTGCTGGGGGTGAGCGCCACGGGGAACACGCTGAGCGCCGCGCTGCAGAAGGCTTATGAAGGGGTGAGGAAGATTCAGTTTGAGGGGATGCAGTACCGGAAGGATATTGGGAAGGCTCAGAAGCAGAGTTCGGCGGCGGGGGATTGAAGCATGGCCAGGGCGATACATTTGTTTCGGGCACCAGAGAGGCGGGCGCCGATGGAGGAGTTGCCGGAAGTGATGGCGGTGGAAGATGTGGGGTTGGAAGGGTGCGCGCACGCACGGCCAAAAGGCAAGCGGCAGGTGTTGCTGATGGATCGCGAAACGTTGGAATTGTTTGGGCTGGCACCGGGGATCGTGCGGGAAAATGTTACGACCGAAGGATTGGACGTTAACGGATTGGCGATTGGAGAACGGTTGCGGATCGGCGAGGTAGAATTGCAGGTTAGCGCACCATGCGGTCCTTGCGAACAGATTGAGGCGCTGCGGCCGGGCTTGCAGGCGGCGATGGAGGGAAAGCGGGGAACGCTATGCAAGGTGGTGCGAGGCGGAATGTTGAGGCGCGGGGATGAGATTGTGGTGATTCGGGAAGTGGAAGTGTCGAGTGGTAATAGCTAAAGGTTGGTTCGGAGCTAAGGTTATGTTCGTAAAAGCGGTGGCAGAGCGACCCTTCGACTGCGCTCAGGCCAGGCCGCACTCCAAATTCGATTAAGGCTTGGGTTTGCGTTGTAGGGATGGGGCGTCGGGCGGGCGGTTTTTGTCTTCGGAGGGTTTTTCTTTTTCGCGGGGTTCATCGGGCGGAACGATCCAATCAAAATGGCCATTTTCAGTCATGGAGCCGAGGAAGAAGTGTGCGTCGCCGGCGATGAGAGGAAGCGTGGCGCGGAGCAACTCTGCTGCGTCGGCGGGGTTGGCCTTTTGCGCTTCGCCGCGTTGGATCTGATCGGCGACTTTGTAGAGGCGCGGGTTCGAATAGAGCAGGTTGTGGATGGCGGGACCATTCTGTTGGATGAAGCCGAGGAGTGGAATGTCCGAAAGATCCGGTGGGAAGCGAGCTTCGACGAGGGTTTTGGGCTGGTGCTTTTCGGGCGGATAGAGTTGCGTGAAGCGAGGGCGGAGAATGTGTGTTTGCCAATAGTCTCCCTTGAGGGCGACGGAGTTTTGTTCGACCTGGTATTCGATCATCCAGACCTCCGGCCCGTAATAGTCAGGGGCGTAACCGATCAAGATGATTTGCACTAGCGGTTCATCGGGTTTGAGATCGATTTTGTGATGGAGTTGGGAGACGAGGGGGCGAAGCTTTTCGAGGAAAGAGATGCCAATCTGTTCAAGGTCCTGCTCGGCTTGGCCCGGGGAAGCGAAATGGGGATCGGGCGGAGCGAAGTGAGGAATGTCGCGGTCGAGGCGGATAGGCCTGGGTTGCGAGGAAACTTGCCATTCAGAAGCGCCAAAGAAGATGCCAATGTGGCGGTTATCGATGGCGGCGACGCGCGGGGGGACAGACTTGGTTTCGAGAGGATGATCGATGGCGGCGAAGAGAATAGTGTCATTGGTGACGTGGATAATGGTGCGGCCGCCAGCGAGGTTGGCGACGATTTCATCTTCCTGGGCGAGGGTGGGGAATGCGGCAGGGAAAGCGGCCAGCAAGAATACCGCGGCGCTCGCGAAGAAGTGGCTCACCGAGGCAGAGTAGCACAGCGGGGGAGGTGGTGACCGGTGGATGGAATGGAGTTTAGGTTCACTGGAGCAGCAGGATTCGCTAAAATGGAGGGTTGGAAACAGAGGGGTGAAGCTGACTATGGGGCTGAGAAACTTGAGAAAAATAAAGCATAACGGGAAGAGCTTGGAGCAAATTTTGGAGGCCCATGAGATGTTCTGGGCCAATAAAGAAGGCGGGGCGCGAGCGGACCTGGCGGGGGCGGATTTGTCCCGGGCAGATCTTAAGGAGACCAATCTGGCGGGAGCGATCTTGCGGGAAGCGAATCTGGAAGGAGCCGACCTGCGCGGGGCGCGGTTGCCGGGAGCGGATTTGTCCGGGGCGAATTTGAAGAGGGCGGATTTGCGGAAGGCGGACTTGACGGAATCTTTTCTGCCGGGGGCGAACCTGACGGAGGCGCAGGCTAGCGGCGTGGAGTTTTTCCGTTGCGATCTGACAAACGCGAACTTTCAGAAGGCGATGCTGCGAAATGTGAATTTTCGGGATGCGCATCTAGATGGAGCGAGATTCGTTGGGGCGGACATGGGAATCGCGATACTGCGGGAGACGGATCTGCGGAATGTGGATTTGTCTGGCGTGGACCTGAGCACTACGTTGATGCCTCCTGGATGGGTTGTTAAGAAGATGGGGGCGTAGGAGACGGTTCTCGGCGCAAGCCGTTCAGAGATAGAAAAAGAATTAACACAGAGTTCACAGAGGCGGGACACAGAGGACACTGAGAAGAGAAACCCAAGAGCACAGCCCCTTCGAAGCTCAGGGTAAACACGAATGGCTGTGCCACAATGATGGCCAACTGGGCTGCGGCGTGTTAGCCTCTCGCAAAGCTGGTTGGTGAAGGAAGACCTTGGCAACAACCTCCCCACAATTGGATCTGCCGGGCGTACGCGAGCGCGTGCTGGATGTGTTGCGCGTGCTGCTTGAGGAACTGGGCAGCCACGGCGCGGTGGCGGAGCTTTCGAGCAAGTCGAACCTGGATCGCGATCTGGGATTGGGAAGCCTGGAACGCGTGGAGTTGTTGACGCGGTTGGAGAATGCGTTCGAAGTGCGCTTGCCGGATACGCTGGCGGCGGAAGCGAGCACGCCGGAAGAGTTGATTGCGGCGATTGTGACGGCGCCGGGTACGCCGGTGGGTGACGAAGGAGAGATTTCAGGTCCGCGGGCGACGGCGGCGACGCTAGCTGCGGCGCAGCGAACGGCGGATTCGATCGTAGAGAAAGCGGAAACGCTGGTGGAGGCGATCCGCTATCGTGGCGTGCACGATGCGCAGAGAGTGCACCTGCTGATCACCGAAGATGACGAGCGGGGCGAGCATCATTACACACTGACATTCGGGGAGTTGTACACGGCGGCGCAAAAGTGCGCGGAGGAGTTGGCGCGGCGGGGAGTGCCACCGGGTGGACGCGTATCGTTGATGCTGCCGACGTCGCGGCAGTTTTTTATTTGTTATGCGGGAATTTTGCTGGCGGGGGCCGTGCCGGTGCCAATCTATCCGCCGTTTCGTGCCGACCGGATTGAAGAGTATGCGGGACGCCAGGCGGCGATTTTAAATAATGCGGGTGTTTGTTTGCTGCTGACCTTCCGGAGAGCGGAGGCGGTGGCGAAGCTGTTGAAGCCGCGCGTGAAGTCGCTGCTGGGCGTGGTGGAAGCGGAGAAATTGCTGGAAGCGGCGGAAAAAGCACCGCCACCGGCCCCGGGCGCGCTGCCGGCATTTATCAGCGGAAGCCGGATACGCAAGGGCAGCGACATCGCGCTGCTGCAATACACGTCGGGGTCCACGGGCGATCCGAAGGGCGTGGTGCTGACACACGCGAATTTACTTGCCAACATGCGAGCGATCGCGAAGGGCCTGCAGATGGGCCCGGGAGACGTGGGCATTAGTTGGCTGCCGCTGTATCACGACATGGGATTGATTGGGGCGTGGCTGACGCTGCTGCTGCATGGCGTGCCATTGGTGGTGATGTCGCCACTAGCATTTCTGACGCGGCCGGAGCGCTGGCTGCAAGCGATGAGCAAGCACAAGGGAACGATTACGGCGGCGCCGAATTTTGCATACGAACTGTGCGTGCGCAAGGTCTCCGACAAGGCGATGGAAGGCGTGGACCTGAGTTCGATGCGGGTGGTGATGAACGGAGCGGAGCCGGTGAATCCGGAGACGCTGGAGCGTTTCGCGAATCGTTTTACAAAGTATGGATTCCGGAAGGAAGCGATGCTGCCGGTATATGGATTGGCGGAGGCGTCGTTGGGCGTGACTTTCCCTCCTCTGAATCGCCTACCGTTGGTGGAGCGAGTGGAACGCGAGGCGTTTGCGACGCACGGTAAGGCGGTGCCTGCGGCGGAGGGAGATGAGAGCGCGATATCGTTCGTGTCGTCGGGAAGTTCCTTCCCGGGGCACGATGTGATGATCGTGGACAAAGATGGCAATGGGGTACCCGAGCAGACGGAGGGATTTTTGTGGTTCCGCGGGCCATCAGCGACCAGCGGGTATTTTGAAAACCCAGAGGCGACGGCGGCGCTGATGCCGCAAGGGCCCGCGCAACGTGAAGGCGAGTACGCCTGGCTGAATTCGGGCGACCGCGCGTTTCAGGCGAACGGGGAGATTTTCATTACCGGCCGGGTGAAGGACATCATCATCAAGGGCGGCCGGAATTTGTATCCGCATGAAGTGGAAGAGTTGGCGGCGCGGGCGGAAGGGATTCGCAAGGGCTGCGTGGTGGCCTTCGGATTGAAGGATAAGGGTAGCGGGACGGAAAAGCTGGTGATTGTGGCAGAGTCGCGGGAGCAAGATGCAGCGCGGCGAGCGGCGATGGTGGCAGCGATCAATGATGAGGTTTCGCGGGGGCTGGGGTTGCCGCCGGATCGCGTGGAGTTAATTCCTTCCGGGAGTATCCCAAAGACTTCGAGCGGGAAATTGCGGCGGGATGAGACGAAACAGTTGTATGTGGCGGGAACGCTGACGGCGGGGAGGGCTCCTGCGTGGGTGCAGATTGCGCGACTCGGCACGGGAACGTTTTTGCGGGAAGCGGTGCGGGGAGTGGGGCGCGGAATTCGCAAGGTGCTTGAGAAGATCTACGGGGTGTATTTTGTGGTGGTTTTTTTGTTGTGGATTGTGCCGTCGTGGCTGATAGTGAGGCAGATCAAGGATGAGAAGGCGGCGGGACGGTTTACGTCGGCGGCGTTGAAGGTGCTGTTTGCGCTGGCGGGGATCCGATTGAAGGTGGTGGGCAAAGAGTACATGGAAACGCCGGGGGCGAAAGTGTACGCGTCGAACCACGCGAGCTATTTTGATGTGTTGCCGGTGATGATGGGGCTGGGGGTTACGTACCGGTTTGTGGCCAAGGGCGAAGTGAATGCGATGCCGTTTATCGGGACGTTTCTGAATCAGATGGGGCATCTGTCATTCAACCGGCACGACGCCAGCTCGCGGCTGAAGCAGGTGGATGAAATTGAGGAGTGCTTGCGGCGGGGCGACTCGGTCTATGTTTTCCCGGAAGGGACGTTTACACCTGAGGATGGCGTGCGGCCGTTTCAGTTGGGGGCTTTTCGCGGGGCGGTGGCTACGGGGGCGCCGGTGATTCCGGTGTCGTTGAAGGGAACGCGGAGGTTTTTGCGCGATGGGACAATATTGCCGCGGCCGACGAGTGTGACGATTACGCTTTCGGCGCCGATTTATCCTTCACGGGAATTGCCTGTGGATGATCCTAATCATTTGCATGAGATTGTGAGGTTGCGGGATCTGGCGAGAGAGGCGATTGGGCGGTATTCGGGGGAGCCGATTTTGTAGAAGGAAGCAAGGAAAGAGGAAAGATTTAACACCGAGGTCACAGAGGCGGAGCGCAGAGTACACGGAGAAGAGAAATCAGGAGTAGAACTTGAGGTGGAGAAAGCCGGCGGGGTGCGCCGGCTTTTTTGTTTGGGTGGATGAGGTTTCGACTGTGAAAGCGGAAGCTGAGCTTCCCTTCGGAAAGACTCAGGGCAAACCGCACTCCAAATGGGTTAGTGGCTCAGGGTGTAGACGACCGTGATGTAGGTGTCGACTTCGACGGGGCGGCCGTCGAGGATGGTGGGGCGGTAGCGCCACTCGCGAACGGCAGAAAGAGCGGATTGGATGAACAAGGGATCGCCGGTGACAACTTCGAGCGATTCGATGGTGCCGTTGGTGGAGATGAGGGCGTGAAGTTCGACGCGGCCTTCGCGACGAATTTGCCTTGGAAGCGCGGGATAGATGGGCTCAACACGGTGGATGAGTTGGGCCATTTGGACGGGTTCGCTGACGGAACGACGCTCGGCCTTCTTGGGAACTCTATCGGAGGTCGGAGCGACCGGATGGGTTTCCGTTGGACGGAGACCGCCCAGGGTGCCCGCACCAGGCTCAAGTCCGGGGATGGGAGGATCCCCCTCAGGGCCGTTGGATACTGGCGAAGGATTGTGATCGTGGAAGGAAATGGTTGTTGGGATGCTCGGCGGCGGGCAGAAGTGGCATGGCCTGGACGCGTGCCGGCCCGGATCCGCTGGAGAATGCTGATGATTGCTGATGGGGGCGTAGGGGGGAATCGGGGTCATGTTTTTGAGAGAGATGCGCTCGCCTTTGCTGAGGAGCAGAAAGAGAACGAGCGCGGTGAGAGTTAGAGTTTGAAAGATAATGGAGATGGCTACGGCGCGCTGCTTGATGCGACGAGCGCGCTTTTCGGACTGCGGATCGCCTTCGACGAAACAACTGCTTAGCGAGCCGAAGGCGTCTTCGGACACGCGACACACGTTGGGCTTCAAGATTCATCACACACCTCCGGAAAAGTTCCTGCGAGCCGTGGGAGTTTTTGCGGTGCCAGCCTCCGGAGGTTGCATTCCGGAGGCGGGCACCGCGCTCGCAGGGATGTGAGGTGCGCGCGTCCTCTGTGTTGTTTGACACCGGGGCGGGTGACAAGTGCCCGAGGAAAGTAATCAGTAAACAGTTATCAGCAATTAGTAAGAACGGAGAAGACCAGAGCACCTCGACCGCATGAGAGTAACGGCCGCCAGCTGAGGCCGAGCAAAGAGTTCACAGAGAAGACTGGATAAACCGCCAGGGCGGACGGGGGTCACAGACAAATAATGTGTTTCTATTAGGATGAAGCGTTCGGAATGTTTGGAAGCAAAAGTAAAAATTTACTTACATCCAACAGTTGGCCTGAAGCATCCAATCTGGCGGACGTGGATCATAGGAGGAGACCCGATGGAAAAGCATATTCCCGAGGTAGTTGGAGTGCGCCGCACGGGCTGGGCAGCTCTGGACCGCGATCCGCAGCAGGACGTAGTGGAATTTGCTTGTCCTCATTGCGGCGTGAAGAGCCAGAAGAAGGCTCGGCGCGAGCGGACCGAGTATCGGTTTACGGACGGCTTCCTGCAGGATTTGCAGGGAGAGGGCGTGCAGTGCCATTACTGCAAGCAGTCGTTGCGCGTGGTGCCGGTGGTGCTGCTGCACGATCAGGACGAGACGAAGCGGTTTGAAGCAGTGTTTTCGGAAGAGCCGTTGGTGCACGCGGAATAATCGCGATTGATAGGAAATGGAAGAGGGCGCCTGTGGTTGGGGCGCCCCTTTTATTTTATCGCGTCGGCCCGCGGTTCACTTGAGGCCTGCGATTCCACTTGCGTTTTGTCTACCGGGATTACTTCTCAAAAGCGGAAGCTGAGCTTCCCTTCGAAAAGACTCAGGGCAAGCCGCACTCCAGATTAGTAGCGATGGTATTCATCGCGGAGATGGGCCTGGCGCTCGTAGGCCTCGTGACGCTCGTGCTCCCAATGACGCGCGTCGCGACTATAGGGGCCGAAGCGCTCGACGGCTTCGCGATAGCGCATATCCGAGTAGGCGATGCGGCGATTGCAGTCGTCCCAATCGTTGGCTTTGGCTGCGGGGGCACCGGCGGCGAGGAAAAAGCCGAGGGCCGCAGTGGCCAGAGCAGTTTTTCCGAGAAACGAAGCGAGATTGAAGTTGAGAAGTTTCATGAGATTGCCTCCAGGAGCTTGGCCCGGGCTGGCGATCGGGGTGCATCCTGAGGATTCAAACACTTGTTTGAATGGAAGGTTGTGGTGGTTCGTAAGTAGCTGAAAATAGGGATACTACTTAATTTCCAAGCGCTTGGGGGAGAGATAACAGGGAGCAGAGAACAGAAAGCAGGAGGCAAGAAGGAGGCGCCGGGCTGGGTGCCGGCGTAGGAAAGTTGTCACACTTGAGTCTAGTGATGGTCGTGGTCGTGATGGTCGTGATCGTAGTCGTCCCAATCACGTTCGGTGTGCCAACGGTGCTCGTCCTCATCCCACCAGCGATGGCTGTGTTCCCAGCACCAGGCGCGGGCATCGGCTAATTGAAGGCGATACTTCGCGGCTTCTGGACTGTCCCAGCCGTGATGCTCGGCGGCTTCGTGGAGCTTGTGGTCAAGGTGGATGATGCGTTTCTGGCAGTCGTCATCGGCGCGAACAATGGGCGCGGCCACGAGCAAAAAAGATGCCCCGAGAGCCAGGCCCATGATGGTAGTGCGAAACGATTGCAATGTTAGATTCATGTTTTCTCCTGATGGGAGTTTTGTTTTGAACGCCCGAGAGGGTGGGCGCCACAGAAAGGGAGATTCTGCATACTTGAAAAGTGCAAGCAGGACGCCAAATTTGCGTGATTGAAAAGAAGCGAGTTAAGCCTGGTTCTAGAACGAAATTTTTTCAATACGCCTGAAGGAATGGGTCTACCTGCATGTGGTATCGCTCGAGGCCCATACGGATTTTGTCGAAGGCTTCGTCGACGCTGTCGGCGTATTGGAGGTTGTCAAAATCTTCCTGGCTGATGGTGCCCCAGCGGACCATGTTTTCCAGTTTTAAAACCTCATTCCAATACTTGCGGCCGTAGATGATGATGATGGTGTGTTTGGGCATCTTGCCGGTTTGCGAGAGGGTCATCATTTCCCATAGTTCGTCGAGAGTACCGAAGCCGCCGGGGAAGACGATGAGGGCTTTGGCGATTTGCGCGAACCACAATTTACGCATGAAGAAATAGTGGAAATTAAAGCTGAGCTCGGGGCTGATGTAGGGATTCGCAAATTGCTCGTGGGGGAGTTCGATGGAGAGGCCGACCGATTTTCCCCCGGCTTCGTAGGCGCCGCGGTTGGCGGCTTCCATGATGCCGGGACCTCCGCCGGAACAGATGACGAAGCGGCGGGGACGCGGACCGAGCGATAGGGCCCAGGTGGTGATCTTGTGAGAAAGTAGACGAGCTTCTTCGTAGTACTTGGACATCTCGAGGGCGCTCTTGGCTCCGCGCAGGTGCTGGCGATGTTTTTTCAGGCGCCCGGCGCTCCAACGGGAGGTTTTCTCCTGCTTCAGGCGTGTGTAGCGTGAGGAAGCAGTTTCGTGCGACTCGATGCGAGCGGAGCCGAACATGACGATGGTGTCACCAATGCCTTCTTTTTTGAGTTGGACGAGAGGATAGATGTATTCGGAGATGATGCGAATGGGCCGCGCGGGAGTGCTGGCCAGGAACTCGAGATTTTCGTGCGGGGATTTCGGGGCGTGTTGGGGCTTGGGACGCTTTCCGTCGGGCATGGGTGTTTTCTCCAATTCGAGTGCGCTTTGATTGTAGGCAGGGGGCGGGGCGGCGGCAACGCCTTTGGGGTGGCAGGCGTCGAATTGAATACGCTCGGAGAAATCGGAGAGTTTGTGAAAACAATGGCAAGGTTAGCGGGAATATTTTCAATCGCTGTGCTTGCAGTGCCGCGCGCGTTTGCCCAGGCGCCGGCTGGGCCCCTGTCGCCCCAGCCCGGAGTAGCGATTCAGAAGGGGCCGGCGATCAAGGTGCGCACGGTGCTGGTGAATACGCCGGTGACGGTGCGGAACGAAAAAGGCGAGATGGTGCACGATTTGGAAGAGCCGGACTTTCGAATCACCGACAATGGCGTGCCACAGAAGATTACGCATTTCGATTTAGGGGGCGATCCAATTTCGCTGGTGGTTGTGGTGGAGACGAGTTCGCGGATTGCTTCCGCTTTGCCGCAGATCCGCAAGTCGGGGATCTTGATTTCGCAAGTTGTGACCGGACCCACCGGCGAAGGCGCCGTGGTGGGCTTTGACGATGAGGTGAAGACGCTGCTGGATTTTACGAACAGTTCCGATGCGATGGAAAAGGCGATGTCGGGACTGCAGGAGGGATCGGGCGGAACGAAGTTGTTTGCGGCGATGTCCAAAGGCGTGGAATTGTTGAGCGCGCGGCCGGAGGTTTCGGAGACGGAGTTGGGGCACCGGCGGGTGATGCTGGTGATTGCGGAAGCGCACGATTCGGGGAGCGAGGAGAAGCTGGGCGAGGTGCTACGGCGGGCGCAATTGGCGAACGTCACGATTTATGCGGTGGGCATTTCGAGCACGAAAGCGGATTTGAAGAGGAAGCCGGATTACCAGCCGCCGCCGCGGGCCACTCCTGAAGGAACATTTGGCGAGCCGCCACCGCCGGGGACGATTCAGACGCCAACGACGGATGCGAATAATCAAGGAGGGGGGAATTTGCTGGCGTTGGCGGTATGGGCGGTGATGCATGCGAAGGATCAGGTGACCGCGCATCAATTGGAGATTGCGGCGGCGGCCACGGGCGGGCAGCATGTCTCGACTTGGAAGGACCGCACAATTGAGAAAGTGATTGATGAGATGGGCGGAGAGCTGCATTCGCAATACACGTTGACGTATACGCCGAGCGGGGAGGCGACCGCCGGGTATCATGAAATTAGTGTGACGGTATCACAGGAAAAGGCGCGTGGGTTGAAAGCGCGGGCGAGGCCCGGGTATTACCTTGGAGTGCCGGAAAGTTAGAATTGCTCGCGCCGAGTGCTGGGTGGAGATGTTGGTTGGGTGAAGGAGTTGAGACCGTAAAAGCGGTGGCAGAGCCACCGCATTCCAAAAGAAGCGCGGGCCGCTTGATGATGCAACGGAATGACAAGTTCACAATTCGACTGGCGATGAGCTCGGATATCCCGGCGTTGCGGGAGTTGATTGATAAGTCGGTGAGGATTTTGCAGCGGGGGGATTATTCCGCGGAGCAGTTGGATGCGGCGCTGGGGACGGCGTATGGGGTGGATACGCAATTGATTGCGGATGGGACTTACTACATTGTGGAGGCGTTTGGCCCGGCAGGGGAAAACGTGCTGGCGGCTTGTGGCGGGTGGAGTATGCGCAAGACGTTGTATGGGAGCGACCACGGGCCTTATCGTGACAACGCCATGTTGGAACCGACGCGGGATGCAGCAAAGATTCGGGCGTTTTTTGTGCATCCAGAATGGACCCGGCGCGGGATCGCGAGTTTGATTCTGAAGACCTGCGAGGATGCCGCGTATGCGCGGGGGTTCCGGCGATTTGAGATGGGCGCGACGCTGACGGGAGTTCCGATGTATGCGGCGCGGGGATATGCGATGGGCGAGCGGATTGAAGTGCCGTTGCCGAATGGGATGTCGTTGACGGTGGTGCGAATGGCGAAGACGGTGGAGTGAGAAAATCGGGCTATAGAGGATTGTAAATCCCGGAAGATCTTGACGAGTCAGAAGCACCGACCTGAAGGTCGGCCACTACATTTAGGACGTCTCACCTCAGAAGGCGGTCGCTACGAAAGAAAACTAGGCTAGTTGGTGCCAGAAGGCGGCTTCGCGGGAGGCCAGGAGCGCGTCTTTGCGGGCGTTCCAGCGGAGGAAGTGCGGGGTGCGGGTGTGGGCGGTGTGGTGTTCGCGGGCTTCCCAGACTTCGTGAAGCAGGAAGGCGCCGGGTTGCTCGACGCTGCCGTGCAGATCGAATCGCAGGCAGCCGTCTTCCTTGCGAGTGGGCACGAGGAGAGCGCGAAGTTCGGCTTCGAGGAGGATGTGCTGGCCTTCCTTGGCGTGCAGGATAACGACGAGGGTGACGGCGTTTTTGGGGAGTTTGGCGGCGGATGCGGCGTTCGGGCGCCGGTGACTCGCGCGCTTTGGAGATTTGCGGGATTTTGGTTTGGGCATATCGGCCGGGATTGTACTCCAAACAGGTTTAATGGCAAGGGGGACCGGAACGGCCACGCGATACGGGCCGGGATTTGGTTGTCGGTGGACGCGGCATTCGGACCGACCTGAAGGTCGACCACTACGGGATGGCCCGCCTCAGAAGGCGGGCCCTACGAGAGATGCGAATGGACTAAGGGGTTGGGAGAAAGACCAGGCAGACGGGGCTGGGTATGTTGTCCGTTTCGGAGACTTGGGTTAGGGCGCCGGTGGTTAGGTTGATACGGAAGACTACGATGGAATTGGAGTTTTGGTTTTCGGCGAGGAGAAATTGGCCGCTGGGATCGAGGGCGAAATGGCGGGGTTCTTTGCCGCCGGTGGGGAAGATGCCTGCGGGACGCAGCGTGCCTGCCCCGGAATCGACGGCAAAGACGGCTATAGAGTCGGGTCCGCGATTAGAAGCGAAGAGCCATCTTCCATTGGGGTGAAGGACAAGTTCAGCTGCTTCGCTGCGGCCAGAATAGCCAGGGGGAAGAGTCGTAATACTCTGTATCTCGCCGAAGATACCCTCTTTTGAAGTCACGAACACAGCTACAGTAGAATCGATTTCTGCAAGAACATAAATGAATTCGCGGGAGTCGTGGACCTTGCCGATGACGACATGGCGCGGCCCGCTGCCTGGCTGGAGCTCTAGGCTGGCTTGCGCAAAAGGCCGGTTAGGCACGACAGTCGCATCGTGTAATGCGAGCGTTCCCTTTGAAGGGTCAAAGTCGTAGAAGATCACTCGGTCCAAGCCAAGATCGGATACGAAGACGGAGCGCCATGGAACCATCTGGATCCAATGGGCGTGGGGAGCTTCCTGGCGCGCTTTGTTGGGGCCGAGGGGGCCGGCGTCTTTGACGGCGGCGGTGTGTTCGCCAAGTTTGCCGTCGGGGAGGATCGGGAAAACGACCGCGTTGCCGGAGGTGTAGTTGGCGACGAAAAGATATTTGCCGGTTTTGTCGAAGGAGAGATAGCAAGGATCTTCGCCGAGAGCGGGAAGTTGGTTGAGGAGCGTGAGCCTGGCGGATTTAGCGTCGATGGAGAAAGCGGTGATGGTGCTTTGCTTGCCGGATTCGTTCGCGGCATAGGCCCATTTGCCGTTCGGATGGATGACGAGCCAGGAGGGATTGGAAGTCTCGGCGGCTAGGCCGCGGGGAGTGAGCTTGCCGGATGCCGCATCGAAGTCGAAGGCGTAGATGCCTTTGCTGCCGGTTTTGTCGGTGTAGGTGCCGACGAGGACGAGGGATTTCTGATTGGGTGTTTGCGGATAGGCCGGACAAACGGCAAGTAAACAGGAGAGTGCGAGGAAAAAACGGCAACGGGTGATTTTCATGGGCTTGTAGTGTAGCGCAAGAGTGGTAGCGGATGAAAAAAGGGATTTAACACAGAGAACACAGAGGGCAGAGCACAGAGGACGCGGAGAAGAGCGGCCCGTCTCCCTTCCTTTGTCAGGGCAAATAGAAGACGGGCCCTACATTTGGTTGCTAATGGGGCAAAGAAGGCGGCCTAAAGCCGCCTCTACTTTTCGGCTTCTTCTTCGTGGAGGACGGCGGCGGCGGCTACGGAGTCGTCGTCGTCGAGGCGGAGGAGGCGGACGCCCTGGGTGGAGCGGCCGGCTTCGCGGATTTCGTTGGCGTGGACGCGAATGACCTTGCCGTGTTCGGTGATGATCATGACGTCGGACTCTTCGGTGACCTGGAGAGTGGAGACGACCGAGCCGTTGCGGTCGGTGGTCTTCATGTTGACTACGCCTTTACCGCCGCGCGAGGTGATGCGGTATTCGGCGAGGGCGGTGCGCTTCCCGAAGCCCTTTTCGGCGACGGTGAGCATGAGTGTGGTGAGGGAGTCCTTGATGTCCTCGTTTTCGAGTTCCTCGAGGCTCTGGGAGGTCTTCTTGCTTTCCTTGGCGATGATCTCGAAGTCGGGCTGAACGGCGTCCATGCTGACGACGTAGTCGCCTTTGGCGAGGTCCATGCCGTTGACGCCGCCGGCGTTGCGGCCCATCGGGCGGACTTCCGTTTCGCGGAAGAGGATGGCCTGGCCCTCGTGGCTGGCGAGGAAGATCATCTGCTTCCCGTCGGTCAATTTGGCGCCGATGAGCTCGTTATCAGCCTCGAGATTGATGGCAATGATGCCGGTGGAACGCGGATTGGAGAATTCGGTGAGGGCCGATTTCTTTACCGTGCCGTCTTTCGTGGCCAGGAAGACGAAGCGGCCTTCTTCCTCGAGATTTGTGGCAGCGACGAGAGCCGTGAGTTTTTCGTCTTCCTGGAATTTCACCAGGCTGGAGATGGCTTTTCCGCGCGTTGCAGCGGCGGCTTCGGGAAGTTCGTAGACTTTGAGCCAGTATACGCGGCCCTTGGAGGTGAAGAGGAGGATGTAGCTGTGGGCCGAGGCGACGAAGAGATGCTCGACGAAATCCTCTTCCTTGGTTTTGGCGCCGATGCGGCCCTTGCCACCGCGCGATTGATGGCGATAGGTTTCAGCGGGGGTGCGCTTGATGTAACCGGCATGGCTGACGGTGATGAGCTGGTCGGTGTCGGCAATGAGATCTTCGAGCTTGATTTCGTCGACTTTGTCGACGATCTGCGTGCGGCGGTCGTCGCCGTAGGCTTTGTGGACTTCGCGCAGCTCGCCGGTGATAACCTGCTTGAGTTTTTTGTCGCTGCCGAGGATTTCGCGCAACTCGGCGATGAGATCGCGGATGGACTTCAATTCCTTGAGAATTTCATCGATGGAGAGCTGCGTGAGCCGGTGCAACTGGAGTTCGAGGATGGCGTCGATTTGCGCATAGCTGAGCGTGAGGGCGTTGCCGCGGCCGGCGGCTTCAATTTCGGCGGCGCCGACGAAGCGATACTTGCGGCCGTCGAGCTTTACGCCCTCGAGTTTTTTGGACTTGCCGTTTTCAGTGATGGTGACATCCTGTTCGCTGAAATACTTGAACAGGTTTTCCTTGGCTTCGGCGCGGCTGCTGCTGCCGCGGATGACGCGAATGACGTTGTCGAGGTGATCGAGGGCGATCTGGTAGCCGACCAGAAGATGTTCGCGCTCTTCCGCCTTGCGAAGTTCGAAGATGGTGCGCCGGCGGACCACTTCCATGCGGTGTTCGATGAAGAGCTTGATGAGGGGGATGAGGCCGAGTTCGCGCGGCTGGCCGGCGACGATGGAGAGCAGGATCATGCCGAAGGATTCCTGCATCTGGGTGTGCTTGAAGAGATTGTTGAGGATCAACTGGGACTCTTCGCCGCGCTTCAGCTCGACGACGATGCGCATGCCTTCGCGAGAGGATTCGTCGCGGACGTCGGAGATGCCTTCGATTTTCTTGGTTTGGACGAGTTCGGCGATGCGCTCGATGAGGCGCGCTTTGTTGACCTGATAAGGAATTTCGGTGATGACGATATTTTCACGGTCCTTGGTGGCTTCTTCGATGGCTGCTTTGGCGCGCATGATGAAGCTGCCGCGGCCGGTGCGGTAGGCGGCTTCGATGCCTTCCCTGCCGGCAATGTATGCGCCAGTGGGGAAATCCGGGCCAGGAACGATCTTCATGACTTCTTTGAGAGTGGCGTCGGGCTTTTCGATCAAAAGAATAGCGGCGTCGACGATTTCGCGAAGATTGTGCGGGGGAATGTTGGTGGCCATACCGACGGCGATACCGCTGGCGCCGTTAACGAGTAGATTGGGAATGCGCGACGGAAGGACGACGGGTTCTTCGCGGGTTTGATCGAAGTTGGGAATGAAGTCGACGGTTTCTTTTTCGAGGTCGGCGAGAATGTCCTCGGAGATTTTGGCGAGGCGCGCTTCGGTGTACCGCATGGCTGCCGGGGGATCGCCGTCGACGGAGCCGAAGTTGCCCTGGCCGTCCACCAGGGGATAGCGCATGTTGAAATCCTGCGCGAGACGGACCATGGCGGGGTAGATGACGGCTTCACCGTGCGGGTGATAATTGCCGGAGGTATCGCCGCAGATCTTGGCACATTTGCGGTAGCCGCGATTGGAGGCGAGGCCGAGATCGTTCATGGCGACGAGGATGCGGCGTTGCACGGGCTTGAGGCCGTCGCGTACGTCGGGAAGCGCGCGGGCGATGATGACGCTCATCGCGTAGTCGAGGTACGACTTGCGCATTTCGGCTTCGATATCGATGGGAAGGAGTATTGATGTGTTCTTCTCGTCTGCCATGTGCCCTCTGTGGAGTGACTAGTGACTCGTGAAAAACTTTAATCCCTTACGCGGGGCGAATTTGCTCAGCGTCCTTTTGCTGCGTGTTCGAGCACGTAGGCCTTTACGGTGTCGAACGCGTCGGCCGCGTTGGTGAAACGGCGCGGCGCGAATTCTGCGTCCATCAGGCGCAAGAAGGAATCGCACTCGGCCTGATCGATGAAACTGATGGCCACCCCTTTTTCGCTGTCAGGTGTGGACGTGGGGGCGGCGCGGAATTCACTTACGGTTAGTCCGCGGAGTCCCGGTAAGGTTGTCCATCCTAACTGGTACATCATTCTTTCTGGGTTCTTCTCCTGGCCGGTCTAAAGACCGGCCACTACAGAACCTTGCTTCACCAATCGAAACGCCTCAGGCCTGAAGACCTGAGCTACAAGCCGCAATCTAGATATCGAGGTTGACGACTTCGAGGGCGTTGTCTTCGATGAATTTGCGGCGGGCTTCGACGTTTTCTCCCATTAGCGTGGTGAAAATGTCCTCGGCCGCGACCGCGTCCTCGAGTTTGACTTGCAGCAGCGTGCGGGTATCCGCGTTCATGGTGGTTTCCCACAACTGCTCGGCGTTCATTTCGCCCAAGCCCTTGAATCGGGTGATGGTGAAATCCTTTTTGGCGTCTTCCATGACGTAGTTGAGGACGTCGGTGGCCTTTTCCCGGATGACTTTCGTGCCATTGCGCGAAACGGTGAATGGCGGATGGTTGAATTCCTCGATCTGCTTGGCGAGGGCGCGGAGGCGCTTGTATTCGGCGGTGGAAGCGACGGCCCAACTGATTTTCTGGTTGTGCGGCAGGCCAAACTGAATTTCGTAGAGGCTATGTTCCTCGTCGAAATTGATTTTGCCTTCGAGCTTGAGTTTGGCTTTGTCCACTTCCTTGAGAAATCTCTCGAGCGCTTTCTTGTCCTCGAAGTCGGTTTTCTTTTCGAGGCCGCTTTCGGCGAGGATTTCGACGAGGCCGGGTTCGCGCAAGCGGCGGCCGAGTTTGGCGGCGGCAGCTTCGTATTCCTGAACATTCAGAAGGAAGGTGGTGAGGCGCGCGCCTTCGAGATTTACGCCTTCCTTGGCCTTCACGATGTGGTCTTCGGTGGCGCGCTTCATGAGTTCGCGGGCAAATTCGCGGTCGTCGCGGATGTAACGTTCGGTCTTGCCGCGCTTGACGCGGTAGAGCGGCGGCTGGGCGATGTAGACGTGGCCGCGTTCGATAAGTTCCTTCATGTGGCGGAAAAAGAAAGTGAGCAGCAGGGTGCGGATGTGCGAACCGTCCACGTCGGCGTCGGTCATGAGAATGATTTTGTGGTAGCGGAGTTTGCCGGCGTCAAAATCGTCCTTGCCGATGCCGGTGCCGAGCGCGGTGATGATGGCGCGAATTTCCTCGTGGCCGAGCATTTTGTCGTAGCGGGCCTTTTCGACATTGAGGATTTTACCCTTGAGCGGAAGGATGGCCTGGTATTTGCGATCGCGGCCCATTTTTGCGGAGCCACCGGCCGATTCACCTTCGACGACGAAGAGTTCGCAGCGGGACGGATCGCGTTCCTGGCAGTCGGCGAGCTTTCCTGGCAGGCCGCTGGAATCCATCGCGGATTTACGGCGGGTGAGTTCGCGGGCCTTGCGGGCGGCTTCGCGGGCGCGGGCGGCGTCAATGCACTTGCCGATGATGCGGCGCGCGACGGTGGAGTGCTTGTCGAACCAGTCGCCGAGCTTTTCGTTGATGAGTTGTTCGACGTCGCCCTTGATGTCGCTGTTGAGCTTGCCCTTGGTCTGGCCTTCGAACTGGGGTTGCGGAAGGCGAACGCTGACGACGGCGACGAGACCTTCGCGAACGTCGTCACCGGAGATGGTGACTTCGTCTTTCTGCTCTTTCAACATGCCGGCGTTGGATGCGAAATTGTTGATGGTGCGCGTGAGGGCGGAGCGGAAGCCGGAGAGATGGGTGCCGCCGTCGACGGTGTTGATGGTGTTGGCGAAAGAGAAGACGTTTTCGCCGTAGGTGTCGTTGTATTGCAGGGCGATTTCGATTTCGACGGCGCCTTTTTTACCCTCCATGTAGATCGGAGAATCGTGGAGGGTGGCCTTGCCGCGATTGAGGTGCTTGACGAACTCGGCGATGCCGCCGGTGAAGCGGAATTCGGCGGTCTTTTCGCTGCGCTCGTCATTGAGGGTGATTTTCAGGCCTTTGTTGAGGAAAGCGTATTCGCGGAGGCGCGTCGCCAAAGTGTCGTAACTGAATACGGCCTTTTCGAAAATACTTGGATCCGGATGAAAGGTAACTTTCGTGCCGGTCTTGCGGGTATTGCCGGTCCGCTTCATTTTTTCGTTGGGCTTGCCCTTCGCGTAGCTCTGCTCCCAGACGCCGCCGTCACGCAGAATTTCGAGTTCGAGCCAGTCGGAAAGGGCGTTGACAACGGAGACGCCAACACCATGGAGACCACCGGAAACTTTATAGGTGTCGCTATCGAATTTTCCACCAGCGTGGAGGACGGTGAGAACCACTTCGGCAGCAGAACGCTTTTCGGTGGCGTGCAATTCCACAGGAATGCCGCGGCCATTGTCTACGACCGTTACGGAGTTGTCGGCGTGAACGGTAACGTTGACTTCGTCGGCGTAGCCGGCCATGGCCTCGTCGACGGAATTGTCCACCACTTCCCAGACGAGGTGGTGGAGGCCCATCTCGCCGGTCGAGCCGATGTACATCGCGGGGCGGAGACGAACGGCTTCCAGGCCGCCGAGGACTTTAATGGATTTCGCGTCGTACTGATGTCCACTTTTGACGGTGGGTGTTTCTTTATCGCCCATTTGCTCTCCTGACGTGCAAGCCTGCGGCAACCGAGTCGCGCGGAACGGCGCTCACCACACGGAGAAAATTCCGCCAACAACCGTTCAAACCAATTTTTTGCGAAGCAAGGAATGGCGTGATATCTGAGTGCTGCAACCGTCGCCTCACCCTTTGGCTGCGATCTCACTGGGCCAGATCGAAGCTCGTAGGGCTTCCTGCTTCATCCCATCCCGCGATCCGGGACGTGGCGAAGACTTATGTTCTCCAGGTTGCGGAACCTGCTCCTGGCGCAGAGCGTTTGTGGTCCAGTAAGCCTGGCGGACGTGTCGATTGGGAGGAAAAACGACCGATCGACAACAGTTAAATTTTACTGGAAAAGGAGGATTTTCTCAAGTTGGAGGATAGGGGTTGTGGATAAATAAGTATTTTATATTCAATGCTTTACATTTAAGGACGGGCGGTCAGTTTGCGCGTCGTACCGGTTCACTTTTTGAGTGAAATCCGATCTGACGTTTGGGTGGGAGGGGGGTCTCCAGCATCTGCCGGAGGGTGGCGAAAACGGCATGAAATTTGGAGTCGTAGCGCTTTTCCATTTCGCTGATTTTGCGGCGCAAGTCTTCGTGAGTGGCGAGCATGGCGCGGACGTGGAGAAAGGCGCGCATGATGGCGATGTTGACCTGCACGGCGCGATCACTGTGTAGAACGCTGGAAAGCATGGCTACGCCGTGTTCGGTGAAAACATAGGGGAAATAGCGGCGGCCCCCGCGGCTTACTGAATTTGAGATCACAAATTGTGATGTCAAAAGTTCGGCGTCTTTCTTCGTAACTTGGAACATGAAGTCCCTGGGGAATCTTCTGAGATTGCGGCGAACGGCTTGATTCAGGCTTGAAGTGCTGACGCCGTACAGTTGGGCCAAGTCGGAATCGAGCATCACGCGAGTGTTGCGAAGAAAATAGATTTTGTGACTGATGGCGGAGGCGGGGAGAATCGCGGCGTTGCTGGTTTTTGCCATGGCAGAGGTGCTCTCAGTGCTTCAATCGAGGACTTCAAGCATGGCGGGATTGTATACTCGAGCGTTGAGTTATACAAGGGTAACAATCGACGCGGGGACCGCGGGTCAGATGCGCATGGGCATGATGACGTAGCGATAGCGGTAGCTTTCGTCAGCGAGAGGGCGCATCTGGCCGGCGGATTGTTCGTCCTTGAGTTCGATGCTGATGGGGCCGTCGGCCGCGGCGGCGAGAAAATCGAGCATGTAACTGGAGTTGAAGCCGATGGCGATGTTGTCGCCCTTGTAGTCCTTGTCGATGGTTTCCTTGGCTTCGCCGTATTCAGGGCTGGATGCGGAGATTTCTACGCCTTCGGTGGAGACGGCGAGTTTCACCGCATGCGAGCGCTGGTCGGCGAGTTGGGAGACGCGGCGGACGGCATCGGCGAGTTCGGAGCGCTCGAGGACTACGGTCTTGTTGTTTTCGCGTGGAAGGACCGCTTCGTAGTTCGGGAATTGGCCGGTGAGGATGCGGGAGATCAGAAGGCGATGGCCGACTTGGAAAAAGAGGTGGCTTTCATCTTTCGCAAATTCCAGATGGGCATCGGAGCCGGCTGCGGACGAGAGTTTTTCGACTTCGTCCATGGCCTTCTTGGGGATCAGGACGCGGACTTCGCCGTTGAGGCCGGCGAGTTTCTGATCGGTTTCGGCAAGAGCGAGGCGATGGCCATCGGTTGCCACCATGGCGAGTGTGTCGGGTTTTAAGATAAGCAGGCCACCGTTGAGGGTGTAGCGCGACTCCTCCATGGAGATGGCGAACTTGGTTTTGGCAATGAGGCTTTCGAGGACCGCGGCGGGGAGCTTGACTAAAGTGTGAGGCATGGCAGGGAGCGCGGGGAAATTTTCCTTGGCCATACCGACGAGCTTGTATTTCTTTTTGTCGCTGACGACCTCGATCCAATGATTGTCCAGGAGTTTGAACTTGATTTCGCCTTCCGGCAGGAGGCGGACAAGTTCGAGAAGTTTCTTGGCAGGGATGGTGCCGGCGCCTTCTTTTTTGACCTTGGCTTCGCAAGAAGTGCGGACGCTGAGCTCCAGGTCGGTGGCCGTGATGGTAACGCGGCTGCCCTTAGCCTCGACAAGCAGGTTCGAGAGGATGGGGATAGTGGTCTTGCGTTCCACCACGCCTTGGGTGGTGGTGAGTTCGTTGAGCAGCGCGGACTTGGTTACGCTGAATTCCATGGATTGACTTTCCTCACGTGCGGTACCGGTTGCCGTCATGTGGCTTTCCCCTGTAAAAATAACCCGCTGACGTACTGTACTCGTTTTCTTGCCAAGTATAAAGTGCGCAGGCGGCCTGGAGACTGTGGAAATGCAGGGGACTGAGGATTTCCTGCTGCAGGTCCACTTGGTAGGAGATGAGGGAATTTTCACAGGCATAAGAGCTTTCACAAAAGCAATCAGATAAAAATAGAATGCTATAGCTTGTTGTTGTGATGAGCGCTGTGGATTGGTGGAAAAGTTCGCAAGCCCACAGCCTGTCTCGTTGTTTCGCAACCAGTGTCACGTGGATTTTCTTGCGCAGTTGCGGAAAAGCCAGAGCACAATGGGGAGACCAGGGTATTGCGTCACAGCGTTGCACAATTGATCCGCAAGTTTCCCACGCGATGTTCACAAGCTACCCACACGTCTCGCAAGAGACAATTTTTGCGGACGGGCATCGAAAAGAGCGCACGTAGTTAGGATTTCCACATAAAAATTTGCAACGTGAGAATGAGAAAGAGTTAAAGCGAGCAGTCCAAGAAATGATGAGGAGAAGATATGCCGACGGTTTTGATCACAGGAGCGAATCGCGGACTAGGCCTTGAGTTTGCGAAGCAATATTCAGCGGACGGTTGGGACGTCCTTGCCACAGCACGGGAACCCCAAAACGCCAAAGAACTAACACAGCGAAAGGAAAAATATCCAGCCGTAGCGGTTCACAAGTTGAACATCGCCGATGACCAGTCAGTGCGAGATTTGGTGGATGTGCTGGCTGGGAAACCAATCGATGTCCTAATTCACAACTCAGGCGTTTACCCGCGAGAAGGTCAGAAGGTCGGTCAGATCGACTACGCTGGATGGCGCGAGGCATTGGAGACCAATCTTTTTGGAACGATGCGTTTGACCGAGGCGTTGCTGGAGAACGTAGCGGCCAGCGAAAGAAAACAAATTGCAGCGCTCAGTTCGAGCATGGCTTCGCTGCGAGCTGTGCAGGATGGAGCCGTAGCGCAGTCGGGGACGTCTTATCAGTACCGGACGAGCAAAGCGGCGTTGAATATGGCGATGTCCGTACTTGCGAGTGAATTGGCACCGCGGGGGATCAGCGTCGTACTGATCGATCCTGGCTGGGTGAAGACAGATATGGGCGGGCGGCATGCGCAACTGACTCCAGAGCAGAGCATCTCTGGGATCCGCAAAGTGTTGGCAGGCTCGCCGATGGAGATTTCAGGAAAATTTATCGGGCATGATGGCTTGGTGCGGCCTTGGTAGGTTGCGAATTATAAGAGGGGAAAAACTCAACACAGAGGGCACAGAGGAAGAGCGTAGAGATCACCGAGAAGAAAAAACTGAGGAATAGAGTTACTGCAGAGCGTCCATCAGCCGGGTGATGGTGCGATTGAGTTCCTTGTCAGAGCGGCGGAGTTCTTCAATCTTGTTGATGGAGTGAAGAACGGTGGTGTGATGTTTGCCGCCGAACTGCCGACCGATCTCCGGGAGCGAGGCGGTGGTTAGCTGCTTGACGATATACATGGCCACCTGGCGCGGGAAGGCGATGGCGCGGGTGTTGCTGCGAATCTTGAGGTCCTGCTCGCGCAAGTTGAAATGCTCGCTCACGCGTTTCTGGATAAGGTCGATGGTGACGCGCTTTTCCTGGGAGGCGATGATATTGCGAAGCACCTGCTGGGCGGTGGTAAGCGAAACGATTGTGCCGGTGAGCGAAGCGTAAGCCATCAACCGCGTGAGGGCGCCTTCGAGCTCGCGCACGTTGGATTTAATCGCGCGGGCGATGTATTCGGCAACGTCGTCCGGCAGATGGAAGCGGTCGTTCTCCGCTTTTTTCTGGAGGATGGCAATTTTCGTTTCCAGGTCGGGCGGCTGAATATCGGCGATCAACCCCCACTCAAAACGCGAACGAAGGCGTTCTTCAATCGAATTAATATCCTTCGGCAGGCAGTCTGAGGAGATGACGATCTGTTTCTGCTGCTCGTAGAGAGCGTTGAAGGTGTGGAAGAACTCTTCCTGGGTACGCTCTTTACCGGCGATGAACTGGATGTCGTCGACGAGCAGCACGTCCACGGTGTGGAAGCGATCACGGAAACTGATCATGCGGTCGAAGCGCAAGGAGTTGATGACTTCGATGGTGAATTTTTCAGCGCTGACGTAGCTCAGGCGCATCGCCGGATTGCGCTTCTTGATGGTATGCCCGATGGCATGCATCAAGTGGGTCTTGCCCATGCCCACGCCGCCATAAAGAAAAAGCGGATTGTAAGACTTGGAAGGCTGTTCGGCGACGGCGCGGGAGGCCGCGTGGGCAAATTCGTTGGACTTGCCGACGACGAAGGTGTCAAAGGTGTAGCGCGTATTTAACTGGTGGTCGCTGCTTTCGAAATCAAGCTTGGCCTGCTTGGTGCCATTCGATGCGGGAGCAATCTGAGCGGGTTCTTCCTCGGTGCAGACGTACTGCACTTTCATCTGCGGGGTGCCCATCTGGTGAAATACGGCTTTCACAATTTCACCATAGGTGCGGGTAAGCACCTGGCGGAAAACAGTACTGGGAATCTGGACGTGAAGGGTATCGCCCTCGACGCGATTGAGGCGCGTGGGTTGAAACCAGGTGGAGTAAGTGTTGATGCTAACCCTGGACTTAATCAACTCCAGGAACTTGTCCCAGAGATTCATGACTTCTTTTTCACGGCCGATTTGAGTAGCTGTCGTCATCAGAAAAAGCCAAACGTAGGTCATTTCCACAGGTGTGTAAAAACTGTGGAAAGCCAGTATTACCCTAAAGCTTCAAGCCTTGGAGTTCTTGCCCGCGCCGGAACGACTGAATTAGCCCCTGTGGACCTGCGCGGTCCTTTCGGACCAGCTGAACCAAGCACCACTGTCTCTAAACTGCGTTGGATTCTCGCGCACTGTTCGGGTGGGAGCAAGCGAAAAGTGTGCGAAGGGGTTCAACGAAGTTCACATGCCATGCACAACTTTTCCACAAGCACAGGAATAGTGCAAGTGCTAAGAAATTCACAGAATTTGCAGGAGAAAATCAATGTTTACACACACACAGAAATGTGAATGCACTGTTTCAGTGCAAAGCGACCTGAGGAAAACGCGGTGAATTTTGCTAACGATTTCTGTCCGGACGGGCGAATTCGTAGACGCCGAGGGGATCCGCGCCGATGAGCAGGCGGTTTTGTTCAACGAGGATGACATTGGCTTCGATGCGGGCGCCGTCCTTGGTATAAATCTGGTACTCGGAACGCCGGTTCCCTTCCTTGTCGAAGTGCAGCAGCGTGTTGTGCAACGCGATCCACACCTCGCCGCTCTCGGGGTCTACGCCGAACGCGGTGAGAATGGGCTGCAGAGATGGGGGTTCGACGCGCTTTTCCTGGCGCTCGATTTGCTTGCGGGTGGCGCGCGCTTCGGAGAAGGCATCGATGCTCGTGAATTGAAAATCCTGCTTGGCATATCCGAATCGATCGTACTGGCGGATTACCGGTTCGGGCAGATAGGTGTATCCATAGAAAATGTTGCCGCGGGGATCGGAGGCCAGGCGGCCGATGCTCACATAGCGATTCAGGTCGGCACGCTCCGAGAGTTGTTCTGGATCGCCGAATTCGCGCACCAACCGGCCGTTGGACCCAAAAACAGTGACCAGGTGAATGCCGCGCGGCGCGGTCACCGCCACTTCGCCCTCGGTCAGCGCGGCGAGCGAAACCGGGGAGTTGAACGGCATGGAACGGAGAAGGGCGCCCGCCGGTGAGAAAACGTTGACCTGATTGTAGCCGCGATCGGCGACGTAGAGATTGCCCTGTGAATCGACGTCGCAGTCTTCTCCAAATGCGATGGGGGAATGGCCGGATTTGTCGTTAACGGGGGTCGAAGCCAATGCGCCAATTAGCTTCAGTTGCTTGCCCAGTGAATCGAAGACCGTGATCCCCGTGTTGGGGGCGGCGAGAAGATAATAATTTCCGTCCTGGCCGCGGCGGAGCGCGCGAAGCCCCGGGCCGATCGAGGGGAAGACCCGGCGAACGGCCATCAACTGGTCATCCACCTCGGACGCTGCCGAGACGAGCGCGAGCGCGAGGAGACAAGTGACCACTGAAGCGGCGAGGAACTTTCCGAATTTCCGATGCATGGTCTCTCAGATTACACGGCTGCCTTGGCGGTTGCCTGAATGTTTGGCGGGTGGGTGTGAGTAGGTAATTAAGATGAAATTCTGGAGGAATAGCAATAGCGGCCAGCCTCAGAAGGTGGCCCCTACAAAATCAGGCTAATCAGTCAATGCGGAGGCGGAGGCGCTCGATGGATTTGGCGGTGAGGCGGCCGGCTTCGTTGCGCGCAGCAGTTTCGTCAGTTTCCACGAGGACCGCGTTCATTTGAACATCGCCGGTGGCGACTTCGAAGCGCGCGGGCAAGCCATCTAGAAATTTCTTGATAATGCCGGCGCGATCCATACCAATCACACCGCCATGCGGACCGGTCATGCCAACATCCGTAATGTACGCTGTGCCCTTGGGAAGGACGCGCTCGTCCGCCGTGGCCACGTGCGTGTGCGTGCCGAGGACGGCGGTGGCGCGGCCATCGAGATACCAGCCCAGCGCGATTTTTTCGCTGGTGGTCTCCGCGTGCATATCAACAAGCACAAAGGCAACATCCGAAGGGATTTTCGCGAGTTCTTCGTCCGCTTTCTTGAAGGGGTCGTCGTTGGCCGCCATGAACACGCGGCCCTGAAGATTAAGCACGGCGAACTTCACGCCTTTATTCGATTCCCCGACATACAAACCGGTGCCGGGATTCACCGGTGCAAAGTTGGCGGGCCGCAGGAGGCGGGGCTGGTGGGGTATGTACTCGAGGATTTCTTTGCGATCCCAACTGTGATTCCCGCCGGTGATGACTTCGATGCCGAGGCCCAGGAGTTCTTCGACAATTTTGGGAGTGATGCCGAACCCCGAGGCGGAATTTTCGCCGTTGGCGATGACCAGGTCGATCTGGCGATGCTCGACGATGTCGGCAAGGCGTTCGCGGACGATGTGGCGTCCGGGAGAGCCGACGATGTCGCCGATGAAGAGGGTGCGCATGGGAGAAGAGAGAAGTCCGTAATCAGCGATCAGTAATCAGAAAGAAGCCGCGCAACGGTGGACTTCTGTTGGAAATCTCGACTACGGGCCACTGAAATAGCAAATGGAGCGGACTGCTTGGCCGTGGGCAGCTAGGCCGTGAACCTCTGAAATAGGTGGGTACCACGAGCCGGCCATTAGGCTTTCCTGCCCCGGCCGCGAGTTTGCCCGGAAACTCGCCGGCGGGACAGGCCGTGCACACAAGCCGACTATCCGCAGCACCCCAGAGATTCGTTACGGTTCAAACGGCGTTCGCAACCACACCTGCTTCGAAGTACCGCTCCGGGACCTATTATCCTCCCCCGGCCGAATTCCGTCCAATCGGTGCGCGAAAAAGGGGTGGCCTAGCCGAAGTGGCGATAGGCGGTCCAGAATTCGGGCCAAGTGCTTTTCAGGCCTCGGCAGACGTAGATGTCTGAATGATCGAGAGTTTCCTCATTTTCGACGCCGAACCGGTTCCAGGAATGGGCCACGACCTGGCAGGAGTCGAAATTCTCGGCGAGAAAACCGCGGGAGTGTCCCAGGACAATCAAGGTGTCCGGCGGAGGATCGCCGTAGCCGCGCGCCCAGAAGGAATTAACGCCGCTGATGACTGGAGGAAGCCCGTATTGGGGGCCGAAGAGATTGATGGCACCGGCCTCGCCGTAATTGGCGGCGAGGATTCCGGCGCGAGCGCGTTCTTCCGGCGGCAAAGCGTCGCGGATGTGGGCGACCGTCTCGACTAGTTCGGGCCACCCGAATTCCTCCACAAAATCGCCTTGGATTTTGCTGGCGATGCTCCACCATTTCGAATGGACGGGAGCGACAGGCAACGCCAGCATCGTGGCGATCACGATGTCCACGGCCAAGGCAAGCACAGCGGCGGCACGGAGGGCCGCTGCCCAGCCCAGGCGCAGCGAAGCCAGCCAGCGCTCTACCCAGACACTTCCTGCCGCGTAAACCATGGGATAAGCGGCGCCGAAATAATAGACCCGGCCTTTCAGAACCACGAACAGCACAAGCGGAACAAGAAACATCCAGCCAATCGCCCGGAAGCGCTTTCCGGCTTGAGAAACCAACGTGTGATAGAGGCCGGCGAGGCAGAGCGGAAACGCGAGCAAGGTCATCTTCAATTGACCGGGCAGAAAATCTTTCGTTCGGCCCAAGCGAACATCGCGTTCATGGATGTGCTTCAGGAAATCCGCGGAGACGAAATGATTCTGGGCTTGCCACAGCAAATTGGGGAGGAAAATCAGGATGGAAAGAGCGACGCCAAACCACAGCCACTTGCTGCGCAGGTAGCGGCGCGCGTCGGTAAGCAAAACACTTGCGACAATGCCAACAGCGAACACTCCCATGGTGTATTTCGAGAGCATCCCAAAGCCAATCGCAGCGCCAACCGCGAGCCACCAGCGCGGGTCATCGGATTGCAACAGGCGTACCACGAAGTATGCCGCGAGAGCCCAGCAGAGATAGTCGAAGGAGACGTATTGCATGAGCGCGCCGCCGCCAAGGCAGAACGGAATGGCGGCGAACGCGGAGACGAGTCGGGCACCGCGGCGGCCGCCCATCTCTTTGGCCATGAGACCCGTGAGGACAACCGCGACGGCTTGGGCAACCGCAGCAAACAGGCGAAAGCCGGGCAGCGTGGGCCCGAAGAGAATCAGAGACAACCTGCCGAAGAAGGGCGTGACCGGCGGATAGGCGACGTAACCCCAGGCGAGGTGCCGGGCGTCGTCAAGCGTGGCGAGTTCATCGCGGTGGAAACCGTAACGCTGCCCGACGAGCATGTGAACGATCACGGTGACCAGAGCGAGATAGATGAGCAACGCGGTGTCGCTGAGCCACCAGGAATTTTGCGTGGCCATTGCGGCATCAGCTGAATGCTGTGGAGGAATCGGGTGGCCTGGCAAGAAGGAATCCTTCCGGAAAAGATTCGCCGGTCGAAATGCGAGCAGAAATCATAGCAGCAGAGGGGCGTGTAGTGGAGACTGGCCAATAAAAACGCCGCATCCGAAAAAACGATGCGGCGTTTGGAACCCTAGGTGGAGTAATGATTAAGGCTTGCCTTGTGGCGTAGCCGGAGCTTGGTCCTTAGGCTGGTCCTTGGGTTGTTCCTTCGGCATTTCTTTCGGAGCTTCCTTTGGCTGCTCCTTCGTTTGGGGCTTGGGCGGCGCCTTCGGTTCAATGGAGATGAGTTCCACGTCGAAGATCAGCGTGGAGTTTGGACCGATCGGGGAGCCCGGAGCGCCGCGTTCGCCGTAAGCGAGATCCGAGGGAATGAAAAGCTGCCACTTGGAGCCGACTGGCATGAGTTGGATGGCTTCCGTCCAACCTTTGATTACCTGGCCGACCGGAATCTTGATGGGCTCGCCGCGCTTGTAGGAGCTGTCGAACTCAGTGTTGTCGACCAGTGCGCCGCGATAATTGCAGACGACGGTGTCATCTGCCGCTGGTTTGGGGCCGGTGCCCTCCTTGATTATTTTGTATTGCAGGCCGCTGGGGAGAGTGACCACGCCTTCCTTGGTTTTGTTTGCGGCAAGGAACGCGTCTCCGGTTTTCTTATTCTCAAGTGCGGCAGCCTTGGTTTTGGCTTCTTCCCTGGCCTTAACTTCCACCTGCAACTGTGTGAGGGCCGCCTTCGCTTCGTCATCCGTCATGAGAGGTTTGGTGCCAGCGAGGGCGTCCTTCATGCCTCGAAGAAAGACGGCGGTATCGACTGGGATGGAATCACGCTTGAGATTTTTGCCGATGTTCATGCCGATGGCGTAACTGGCTTTCTGGTTCTGAGTAGTCAACGTGAGGGGAGCGGGAGTCTTTGCCGTGCCGGTTTTGGCGGCGGGGGTCTGGGTGGTTTTGGCCGCAGTGGCGGGTTTCGCCGCTGCGGGAGGAGTGGATGGTGGATTCGCGGCGGGAGTTTGCTGAGCCGGAGTGCTGGCAGCCAGGAAAAGTCCCGCGGCGACGAGGGATGTCGCAATGAATTTGGTTTTTGGCATAGGTAACTATTGTGGCATTCCCGAGGGGCTGGGGACAAATTGAAAGCGGGGCGATGTGTCACTCGCGCGTAACATGAGCCTTCGCTACAATGGCAGCGCACAACGGGAGAGGCAGCGATGAATTACCGGCGGTTTGGTCGGACGGGATGGAATGTCAGCGAGATTGGCTACGGAATGTGGGGGCTTGCGGGATGGACGGGATCGGACGACGCGGAGTCCCTGGCATCGCTGCGGCGGGCCATTGAGCTGGGCTGCAATTTTTTTGATACCGCATGGGCATATGGGGACGGAAAGAGCGAAGAGATCCTTGGTAAAATTGTGCGGGAATTCAAGGGAAACACGGCGGTGGGCGGCCCGGACAGACATCTATATGTGGCCACGAAGATTCCGCCGAAGAACCGGCGGTGGCCGAGCCGCCGGGACTTCACACTGGATGATTGCTTTCCGCCGGAGTACATCGAGGAATACATCGAGAGGAGTTTGAAGAACCTGGGGCTGGAGACGATCGACCTGATGCAACTGCACACCTGGGAAGACCGCTGGCTGAATGATGAACGGCTGCCGCGCGCGATTGAGAAGATGAAAAAGAGCGGGAAGGTGCGCGCGTTTGGGCCGAGCATTAATCGCTGGGAGCCTTCGAACGGAATCCGCGCGGTGCTGGAGGGTCACGCGGAGGCGGTGCAGGTGATTTACAACATTTTCGACCAGAATCCGGAGGACGCGTTGCTGCCGATCTGTCGGATGAAGCAGGCCGCGGTGATCGCGCGGGTGCCGTTTGACGAGGGCACGCTGACCGGCACGCTGACGCTGGATTCGAAATGGCCGGCCGGCGACTGGCGAAACACTTATTTTGTGCCGGAGAACTTGAAATCGAGCGTGGCGCACGCGGAGGCGCTGCGGCCGCTGGTGCCGGCGGGCGACACGATGGCGGAGATGGCGCTGCGATTTATTTTGAATAATCCCGATGTGAGCACCATCATTCCGGGCATGCGCAAATTGAAGAACGTGGAAGCGAACATTGCCGCGGGGAAGGCCGGGCCGCTGCCTGCGGAGTTGCACAAAAAGGTGCGCGCGCACCGGTGGGATCGCAATCCGACTACCTGGTCGCAGTAGCCGATCGAGGGGAATATGAGCGGGAGCATAAAGGTTGAGATTTTCCACCAGACTTACCCGATTCAGGGGGATCTGGATGAGCTGTACGTCCGGCGGGTGGCGGCGTATGTGGACCAGAAGATGAAGACGATTGCGGAGATGTCCACGACGATAGATACACAGAAAGTGGCGGTGTTGACGGCGTTGGCGATTGCGGATGAGTTGTACCGATTGAGGGAAGAGCGCGGGGAACGCGAGGAGATTTTGAAGGAGCAGGCGGAGCGGTGTTTGACGCTGGTGGAGCGGGCGCTGCGGAAGACGGAATAGTGGAGAAATCCAAGAGCACAGCCCTTCGAAGCTCAGGATAAACAGGAATGGCTGTGCCACATGGGCGGATTAGCTGGCGCGGAGGGTGGCGGCTAGATCTCTTTCGAGGGCAGCGACGACACGCGTGGAGAAGTTGTTGATTTGCGCTTCGGTCAGCGTGGATTCGCGGCTTTGGAAGACCACACGCACCAGCAGAGAAAATTTTCCTGCCAGGACGTTTTTGCCGCGGAAGAGGTCGGCGGCTTCGATGGAAGCGATTTCCGGGATGGCGAGTGAGCGGATGGTCTGCTGGACCTGGGCGAAGGTGACGCCGTCCGCGAGGAATAGGGAAAAGTCGCGCTCGACGGCTGGGAAGCGCGGCAATGGCTCGTAGCGGCGGCTATTTTTTGTGCCGTAGTACATGCAGTAGAGCGGTCCCAGATTGATCTCCGCGAGAAAAACATCCTGACGAAATTTAAATTTTTCGGCGACGCGCCTGGCGAGTTGTCCTGCAGAGCCGAGGACAGGGCCCGATTCCTTGCCCAGGGAAATTGCTCCGCGGTGGGCGGGATTCAGCCAGTCCGGGCCGCCGTGCTCCCAGCGGAGCCCGCCGGAAAGCTCGCCGATGGCGTCGAGATCGCCTTTTAGATCCGCGAATGCGTAATCGCGCGGTGAATCGTAAAGAGCTTGCGGGCGCGCCGCACCAGTGGCACCGATGGAGAGGACCCGCGTTTCGACAGGCTTGCCTTCGACGAAACGGTAGTGGCTGCCAATTTCGAAGAGGCGCGCATTGCGCTGGCCGTGATTGAGGTTCCACTCGATCGCGGAGGCGGTGGTTACGGCGCTGGTGGAGCGCAGAACGCCGGCTTCCTCGGAGAGCGGATTGCTGAGCTTGGCGGATAGGGCGTCGGGCGGCCGGAAGAGTTCGTTCCGCTCTTCGGCGACGTGCGGAATTGTCAAAATTTCATGATAACCGAGGCCGATGAGGCGTTCGCGTAGACGCGTTTCGGCTTCGTAGTGCGGCAGGCGGGCTGCGCCGGCGCGAGACGCTGGGAGACGCGGAGGAAATTTGTCGAGGCCGTAGACGCGGGCGACCTCCTCGATGAGATCGATTTCGCGCTCGACGTCGGCGCGCCAGGAGGGTTGCGTGCATTCCCAGGCAGCGAGCAAGGAGTTCGCTGAGCCGCGATTCTGGTCAACGCGGAGGGGCGCAAAGCCGAGCGCGGAGAGAACCGCCTCGAGGTTTTTGTCCGGCACGTCGGCGCCCATGATGCGGAGAAGTTCGGCGCGGGTGATGGTGATCTTCTTTGGCGCGCGTTTGCCGGGATAGACATCAACCACGCCGGACAAAAGCTCTCCGCCGGCAAGTTGCAGGATGAGTTCTGCAGCGCGGCGCGAGGCCAGTTCGGCCATTTCCGGATCGGCGCCGCGGCCGAATCGTGTACTGGCTTCGGTGTGCAGGCGCAGCGAGCGAGCCGCACGGCGGACGGAAATAGGATCGAACCAGGCGCACTCGATCAGGACATTTTTGGTGGAGAAGGAGATTTCGGTTTCGGCGCCGCCCATGATGCCGCCGATGCCGATGGGGCGGGAGCCGTCGGCGTCGCACACGACGCTAATACTGGGATCGAGAGTGCGCTCGATGCCGTCGAGCGTCTTCAGTTTTTCGCCGGGTTTGGCGCGGCGGACGACGATGCTGTGATTGCGCACCAGGTCGTAGTCGAAGGTGTGGAGGGGATGCCCGAGTTCCAGCATCACGTAGTTGGAAATATCCACGACGTTGCTGATGCTGGCGGTGCCGGCTGCCTCCAGGCGATCCTTCAGCCATTTAGGCGACGGTTGAATTTTCACGCCGCGGATCACGCGCGCGGTGAAGCGCCCGCAGAGATCCGGGGCGTCGATCTTGACACTGAGAGCGTCGCTGGCCTTGGCGGATGCGCCTTCGGCGGGCTTCGGCGAATTGGTTTTCAGCGGCAGGCGATAGATGGCGCCCAGTTCGCGGGCGATGCCGAGCATCCCGAGACAATCCGGGCGATTGGAAGTGATTTCGGCGTCGATCACGACGCCATGCGCGCCATTTTCGAGAGAGGCGACGTTGGTGCCGGACAGCGCCAGCCGCGAGGCGACTTCCTCCGGCGATGCGGCGACATCCACGAATTCCTTTAGCCAGTTGTAGGAAACCTTCATGCCTTTGCCCTGTCAAAATCGAGTTTGCCCGCGTAAATCCGGGTGCGGTACTCCATGCGGACCACGCCCTTCTGCTGATGAGCGTCAAAAAGTTTGCGAAGCTCGTTCATCATTGGTTCGTGTTTTGGATGGCCGGGCGCCGGAGCGTAGGAGCTGCTGCGCAGGCGGCCGCTTAAGCCGTCAAAATCAAACTCCTGAAAATTGGGAAGCGCGTGCGACGAGAATTCATTGGGCGCGAAGAATTCGAGCATCTGCTCGGCCCGCGGGTAGCTTTCGCTGACGCGGGCGTAATCGGTGCCGAAGCGCTGCAGCAAGTTTTCGTAGTCGCGCAGGAAAGGGGATTCGTCGTGGAGGCGCTCGTTCCAGATAATGATGGTGCGGCCCCCGGCCTTGAGGATGCGGTGAAACTCTTCGCGCGCGGCGGGCATTTGGAACCAGTGGAAAGCCTGGCCGGCGGTGACGATGTCGACGGAGTCCGAGGGCAGTGTGGTGGCTTCGGCGGAGCCCGCGACGCTGGTGAATTTTGGGTACTTGCGAAGAAATTCTTCCCCCGCCGCACGCATTTCGGCATTGGGCTCGACACCGAAAACGTGATTGCCGAAGTCGAGGAACAGTTTGCTGAGCAGGCCGGTGCCGGAGCCGATGTCGGCGATGGAATATTCCGGGCGGAGGCTGCACCAGGTCTGCAATAGGGGCAGAAGTTCCGCGGGATATCCGGGACGATAGCGAACGTAGTCCGCCGCGCGATTGGAGAAGCGGTGTTTAGCGTCGGAGAAGCTCATGGGAACTGTCTCAGGAAGCGGACGTCGTTCTGGAAAAAGACCTGGATGTCGTCGATGCCGTATTTGAGCATGGCCAGGCGGTCGATGCCGATGCCGAAAGCGAAGCCGCTGACTTTTTTCGGATCGTAGTTCACGAAGCCGTAGACGGCGGGATCGACCATGCCCGCGCCGAAGAGTTCGATCCAGCCGGAGCCTTTGCATTTGCCGCAGGTGCCGCCAGTGGCGCTTGTGCCGGTGCCGCCGCAAAAGACGCAAGAGGCGTCGAATTCGACGGAAGGCTCGGTAAACGGAAAATAGCTGGGACGGAAGCGGCTTTTGACGGTTTCGCCGAAAAATTGCTTCACGAAATAATCGATGGTGCCGGTGAAGTCGCAGAAGGTGATGTCGGTGTCAACGGCGAGGCCTTCGATCTGGTGAAACATGAAGGAGTGGGTGGCGTCGGGATTGTCTCGGCGGTAGACCTTGCCGGGAACGATGACGCGCACGGGAGGCTGGCGCTTTTCCATGGTGCGGATCTGCACGGGAGAAGTGTGGGTGCGGAGAAGCAACGGGCCGGGTGCGCCTTTAGGCAGATCGAGGTAAAACGTGTCCATGTCGTCGCGGACGGGATGATGCTCGGGAATGTTGAGCGCTTCGAAATTGTAATAGGGCGTTTCGATTTCCGGGCCTTCGACGACGGAGAAGCCGATGGAGAAAAAGATGTCTTCGATTTCCTGCATTACCGTGCGGATCAGGTGATGGGAGCCGATGGAGCGAATGACGCCGGGGAGAGAAAGATCGATGCGATCCTTGGCGGCAGCGCCTTCTGACGATAATTTCTCGGCGACAACTCGGAAAGCATCAAAAGAGCTCTCAATGTGCTGCTTGAGCCTGTTGAGCTCCTGGCCGACTGTCGGCTTCAAGGCCGAAGGAGAAGGCTTAAGCCAATTCTCACTGATTAATGTGAGAACTCCGGACTTCCTGCCCAGCCAGGCGTTTTTCAACAAAGCAAGATTTGCTTCGTCCATGCTCTTTGACGCTGCTTCCTTTTCGAAGCGGGCTTTTACCTCGGCGAACAAATTCGCAACTGCAATCGGGCCATCTATACCGAGTGCGGCGAGAGTTTTTTCGGTTGGATTGTCGACGGTAGGCATGGTCGGTAGATACATTACACCGTAGGGGCACGATGTATCGTGCCCCTACGGCAGAAAGAGTAAAGCAGATCCCTCAGCCACAAAAGGTGCGCCTGAGGGATGACAACAGTTGCTAGGCCTTCTTGGCTGCTGGCTTGGCGGTTCGCTTGGGCGCGAAGGCCTTGGCCTTTTCGGCGATTTGCGCGAAGCCGGCAGCGTCTTTTACCGCCATGTCCGCCAGGACTTTGCGGTCGAGAGCGATGCCCGCGGCTTTCAAGCCATGGATGAGCTGGCCATACGTGATGCCGTTGAGGCGAGCAGCTGCGCCGACACGCTGAATCCACAAGCGGCGGTATTGGCGCTTCTTCACGCGGCGATCGCGTTTTGCGTAGCGATCGGCGCGATTGGCCGCTTCCTGCGCGGACTGGTAGAGCTTGCTCTTGGTGAGGAAAAAGCCCTTGGTCCGCTTGAGATACTTCTTACGCCGGGCCCGGCGTTTAGTGCCGCGTTTTACGCGTGGCATGGGTTTGCTCCTTTTTCCGTTTTCTGCTGTGCGTCAGGACTGCTGGACTGAGGGGTCGCGGTTGTGGCTGCGGAAACCCTCAAGCCAGGAGGCCTGAGCTACAGATTTTCCTGGAAACGAAACGGGTTGCGGAGAGGCGCAGAGAAGCGCGACTCGCAACGGGTTTGTTTCCGAGGTGTTTGTAGTTGCCTTGCGGCTGGCGGCGTAAAGCCGTCCCTACATGGGCCGGGATAAAACCCGGCGCCTACTGGCTCTCCTGAGGGAGCTAAACGGCCGGCAGGCACCCGTGTAGCGCTGCCTGGCACGTTTTGCGAAACCGAGGTTTCGCAATTCTTGACTTGTCGGGACTAGCCCGATTCGTCAAAACTTTTTGCAGCAAGAAAGGCTCAGATGCCGTACGGCAGCATCTGCATGGTCTTGGCTTTGTCGGCCTTGCTGACCTGCGTGAGCTTCTTGAGCTTGCGCATGCGCTTGGGCGCCTTGGTGCCCAGCAGGTGGCGCTTGCCGGAATGCATACGAAGAATTTTGCCGTTCGCGGTGATCTTGAAGCGCTTCTTGGCGCCGCGATGGGTCTTGAGCTTGAGTTTGGGCTTCGTTGAATTGCGTGGCATTGCTTTAAATCCTCTCCGTGCGATGTTGCGGGCTGAGATGGCTCAGCCACTTCTTTGATAAATTCTGGCGATGAAGCTGCCGTTGAAAAAACCAGGCCTGAGATTCAGCTACGCGTTCGCCTGCGTCGGGGCGCTGCTGCGCGGAGCGGTGCCGGCACCCTTTTTGGGGGCCAGGAGTGCAACGAGAACGTTACCTTCCATGCGCGGCATCGTTTCGATCTGGCAGTGCTCGCCGATTTCCCCCAGCAGGCGGGTCATCTTCGCGCGGCCCACTTCCTGGTGCGCCATCTCTCGGCCGCGGTGAAAAATCATGGCGCGAACTTTGTGGCCCTCGCCGAGGAAGCGGATGATCTGGTTCTTGCGAACCTGAAAATCATGCTCCGCGGTTGCGGGTCGAAACTTTACTTCCTTGAGCTGCGAGCCACGGCTGCTCTTGCGCTGCTCGTGGGCTTTTTTGTTCTGCTGGTACTGGAATTTACCGTAATCGGTAATCTTGCAAACGGGAGGATCCGCGGTGGGAGAAATCTCCACCAAATCCAAACCCTTTTCACGCGCCAATCGCATTGCTTCGAAAGGCTGCATGACGCCCAACTGCCCACCATCTTCGTCAATCACCCGGACTTCGCGAGCTCGAATCCGCTCATTGATGCGGATACGGTCCGCTTGCCGGAAATTCCTCTCAGCGATAAAACCCCCTAGGAAAAAGAAAGGCACCCCGCATAGCGGGATATCACCCCGAATTGAAAGCAGGTCCCTACAGGCCCACAACAAGGAGGGACGGACTTAAAATTATAGCACGCTAAGAACATGGGGCAAGGGGCGGTTGGGGATGGGAATGGCCGGGCCGATGATGACGAAGATTAGTCTAGTTGGCTCACGAAGTTACTTCGAGCGTGCCTTTTGGTCCGCGGATGACGGCGCGGAGGCGGGTTCGGTCACCTTTCTTGACGGGGAGATCCAGGCTCAGCAGTTTTAGCCTGGCGGCGAGTTCTGCGGGTTCGGGAGTTTCCGCGACAAAACTGAGAAGTGTGCAACCGTTGGGAGCATCGACTGACGGGTGCATGGTTTCGGCACCCCATTCGATGAAGAAGGGCAAGAGGCCCGAGGCGGTATCCGCAATCGCCAGGGTCTGCCATTGCAGGAGGTGCCCATCGGGGCGTTTGCGGGAGCCCGGCGTGGGGCCATCGAAGACGATTCCGGCGGCGCGAAGTTTCTCGGCGAATGCGGAAAGATTGCCGGGATGCGCGGCCCAGCCGATGAGGCACGGCTCGGTGAGGGAGTGCAGGCCGGAAGCAATCGGATTTTGCACACCGGGTTGCGCCGGGTCTGGTGCAATGATTTCCAGATAGCGGCGTTCGCCGAGAGAAAGAAGAGCGTTCTGCGTGCCGCGGCCAGGATGCACTCCGCCGAATTCGGCACGCACGCCGGTGTGCTGCTCGACGAACTCAATGCCGCGCTGCAGGTCGCCGGAGCCAAGAAGAATATGATCGAGCAAGGTGGGCACCTCGTTTTCCTCAAGAAGACGATGCGGCGCGGCAATCGCTCCGCTTGCGAGCGTCAGAAAGAGGCGGCGCGAAATTTTCGGCGAGAGGACCATGGGCAAAAGAGCGCTGGCATAAAAGCCAGCGCTCCATTTTCTTCACAGGGATTTGCAGATGACAAGGGATTAATTGATGGCGCGGGAAGAAATTTCTTCCTGGAGCGCGGCGACGGCGTCGGCGATGGGGCGCGGGCCGAGGTCGCCCTTGGTGCGATGACGGACGCTTATGGTGCCGGCTTCGGCTTCCTTGGGGCCGACGACGAACATGTAGGGAACTTTCTGCATCTGGGCGTCGCGGATTTTTGCCGGCAGCTTTTCGTTGCGGTCGTCCAGATGCACGCGGATGCCGTGGCTCTTCAGCGTTTCGTAAAGGTGCTTCGCGTAATCGATCACTTTTTCACTGACCGGGCAGATTTCCACCTGCGTGGGCGCTAGCCAGATGGGGAATGCGCCGGCATAGTGCTCAATGAGGATGCCGAAGAAACGTTCAACGGAGCCGAGCAGCGCGCGGTGGACCATCAGCGGTTGGTGGCGGGCGCCGTCTTCGCCGACAAATTCGAGGCCGAAACGCGCGGGAAGGTTGAAGTCAAACTGGACGGTGCTGAGCTGCCAGGGGCGGCCGATGGCGTCGATAAGTTTGACGTCGATTTTGGGGCCGTAAAATGCACCTTCGCCTACCATTCTCTTATAGGGAATGTTCATGCGCGTCATCACCCTGGCGAGAGCATCCGAAGCGTGTTGCCAATCTTCTGCCTTCCCGGGGTAATTTTCAGGATGCTTTGGGTCCCAATCCGAGAGTTCGACCTCGAATTTGTCGAAACCGAAATTTTTCATGACCGCGTAGGCAAAGTCCATGCATGCTTCAATTTCAGCCTCAATCTGCGAAGGCATGCAGAAAATGTGCGCGTCATCCTGGGTGAAGCCGCGAACGCGCAGGAGGCCGTGGAGCACGCCGCTGCGCTCGTAGCGATAGACGGTGCCGAGTTCGGCGAGGCGGACAGGCAGATCGCGGTAACTGCGCAGCTTGGATTTGTAGATAAGGATGTGGCCCGGGCAGTTCATGGGCTTCAGCTGGTAATCGGCCTTTTCGACTTCGACCGCGCCGAACATATTTTCTTTGTAGAAATTGGCGTGGCCGGAAGTTTTCCAGAGGTCGAAGAGCATGATGTGCGGAGTGAAGACGAGGTCGTAGCCGCGCTTCTGCAATTCATCGCGGAGCCAGTTTTCTACGATGTTGCGGATCAGGCCACCTTTGGGATGCCAGAAGATCAGGCCCGGGCCCGCGGCTTCCTGGATGCTGAAGAGATCAAGTTCGGTGCCGAGTTTGCGGTGATCGCGGCGCTTGGCTTCTTCGATGCGATGCAGGTGTTCGTCGAGCTCTTTTTGCGAGTAGAAGGCCAGCGCATAAATACGCTGGAGTTGCGCGTTGCCTTCCTGGCCTTTCCAATATGCGCCGGCGACATTGGTGAGCTTGAACGCCTGGATGCGCTTGGTGGAAGGAATGTGCGGGCCGCGACAAAAATCGATGAACTTACCCGTGGTGTAAAACGAAACCATGGGCTCATCGGCTTTTTCCTCGACGAGTTCGCACTTGAAGATCTGGTTGGAATCCTGATAGAGCTTCAGCGCTTCGGGTTTGGGCAAAAGCTTGCGCTCGTTCTGCAAGTCTTTTGCGGCCAGCTCATGCATTTTCTTTTCAATCTTTTCCAAATCCTCCGTGGTGAAAGGCACATCACGCAGAAATTCATAGAAGAAGCCGTTCTCGACCGGGGGGCCGATGCCGAGCTTGACGTCCGGATAGAGTTCGGTCACCGCCGCGGCAAGCAGATGCGCGGCGGAATGGCGGAAGACGTAAAGCGCGTCGGGATCCTTTTCCGTGAGGATGCGAAGTTTGACGTCCTGTTCGAGCGGGCGGCGAAGATCATACAGCAAACCGCCATCGGGGTCGGGATCGACGGAATTCGAGAAAATTCCGGTCTTGGAATTGGCGCCATTGCCGTCGGTGGAGTAAACCTTGGCAACGAGCGCGGCATCCGCGAGGCGCGGCGAAATGGATTTGGCAATCTCAACGGGCGTGACGCCCTTTGGAAAGTCTTTTACGCTGCCGTCGGGCAATGTTACGTGAATCTGGTCCATGAGAGTTGTCCTGGCCTGCAAGCAAAACTGCAGAGTTTGTAACTATTTAGAGTATCGGCGGGTGGGGGACGGGTCAAGCCGAACCCCGAAGATTCAGAGCGACAAGACGCCTGCAAGGGTGGAAAAATGACTGTCAGCCGTTACCAATTGAGCCGAGTTACGCCGGGCAGCGGTGTAGATAATCGCATCCGCCATGTGGAGGTGACTTGATGCACTGAGCGCAGCCGCTTCAAAGGCAGTTTCCTTGTCGAGGTCCACAATTTGATGGCGCATTGCCTCTGACGCGAACCACTCGTCTATCGCCGCTGTCGATCTGAGGAGTAAAACTTTTCTAACTTCGTAAAGCACCAGACTAGGAATAATCAGAGAGTATTCGCCGCTAAAGTAGGGCCGGAAAAGCTCAGCTTTGGTGTCTTTGGTTATGTACTCGAGCCATCCCGAGGAATCAACCACGATCGACTTAGAAGCGGTCGGAGCGGTCACGATAGATGTCCTTCCATTTCATGCCTTTTGCTATCCCATACAGATCACGGATGGAGCGGATGCGTCGAAGGCGAATGGAACCATCCAGGATAAACATTTGAAGCGTCTCGCCAGGTTGTATCTCCAAAGTGTCCCGAATGTCCTTGGGAATGACGACTTGAAATTTCGGAGAAACTTTCACCTCGTTCATAAGGCATGCTCCTAGCCTATTTTATCGTTCGCACTATCGTATGTCAATATGTCTATCGATGCTCATTGCGTAATACCAGGGTATCTCTTCCGGGCTATCGATTCAAATTTCAATTCGCACTCAAGAGGTGGTTCGTGTCCCCATCACGGAAGCGTAGGTCATCCGCTCGTTATCTTGGCTCAAGCCAAGATACAATCTGTTTTCGCTTGTTCGGGAATTTAGCTACGAGGACTCTCATGCTCCGAATTGTACTTCTCTGGTGTTCATTTACTTGTTTCGCGCCGACGATAGCCGTGTCACAGACCCAGGGGGTGGTACGCGGTGCGGACGAGCGGTTCAAAGCCGACATCCTGGTGGTGGTGGCGCACCCGGATGATGAGGGGGCGGTAACGCCTTATTTGGCGCGGGCGATTTATGACCTGCACAAGCGCGTGGCGGTTGTGTATGCCACGCATGGCGGGAGCGGAGGCAACAACTATGGTCGGGAGCACGCCGGGGCGCTCGCGGATATACGGGAGATGGAGGCGCGCGAGGCGTGCGCCAGGCTGGGGATCACCAATGTGTGGTTTCTGGACGGGAAGGATACCGCCTCGCAAAACGTCCTGAATTCCCTTGCAAATTGGGGGCATGGAGCGAATCTGGAAAAGATGGTGGAGTTGATCCGGTTAACGCGGCCCGACGTGATGATTACGTCCCTTCCCGGAGTGTTTATTGGGGAAAATCACGGAGACCACCAGGCTGCGGGCGTGATTGCCACCGAGGCATTTGACCTGGCGGGAAGCCCCACGGCATTTCCCGAACAACTGGCCGGGGTTTCACCAAAACGCGAGTTGTATCTTGAAAATCTGATGGCGTGGCGGCCGAGCAAGATCTACTACTTCCCCGACGCCCACGACGAGAAGCAGTTCGAAAAAAGCGGGCCCGCTTACTCGATTCTGGAGATATCCCCTTCGCAGAGGAAGCCCTATTGGCGGCTGGCGATGACTGCTGCCATGACCCATCTGACGCAGTACCCGGAAGACATCGAGCGAATTTCCAAACTAAGTGATGCGGAGATCGAAAAGATGATGAAGGATCCCAACCAGACGTGGTGGACAGAACCGGAGACGCTGGTTTTTGGTAAGTCCGTGGTGGGAGGCTCGCCGAAAGACGATGTCTTTGCCAATATCCCAGCGGGGCCTCCGCAACGACCGGGGGGAATAGACGGCGTGATTGGGGGAGCGTCAGCACCCGTAAAATTTGCCCTGAGTGGTCCCTGGGGATTCTATGAAAAATTTCGTCTGGCCCACGAATTGGGCCTCTTGCCGGTGGCCAAGGTGCCGGAAATTGCGGTGAAAACGGGAACGCCGGTTTACGTGCCGCTGGTTGTCTGCCACTCCGCGAACGAACCCATAAAGATTACGGTTCAAGTGGAAGCGCCTGCGGGTTGGAAGGTGACGAGCGGGCAGGGAGAATTTTCTCTCCCCGATGAATCCACCACGGAACTCAGGGTTGAGCTGGATACTCCGCAACTTTCCCAGGGGGACTTGAAAAAAGCAGAACCCCAACTGGTGACGGTACGTGCAGAGTTGGACGGAAAGCCCTTGGGAGAAGTGAAGCTGCGGGTGCTCCTGAGAGCCAGCGCGCTCCCGCAATAACCTACTTCTTGGGGCGGGCGGCTTCGAGTTGCTCCCAGGCCGCGTCGGGAAGCATGCCGAGATCATTGAATTCGCCGGCGCCGCGCAGCCACTGACCGCCGTCAATCACCACGCATTCTCCATTGATGTACTCCGCCATGTCGCTGATCAAAAAGGCGGCCAGGTTGGTGAGCTCTTCGTGTTTGCCGAAGCGCTTCATGGGATTTTTGTTGATGGCATGTTCTTCGAACTGCTTGGAAGGGATCAGGCGAGACCATGCACCCTCGGTGGGAAATGGGCCGGGGGCGATGGCATTGAGGCGGATGTGATATTTTGCCCACTCGACCGCGAGCGAAGTGGTCATCGCCAGCACTCCCGCTTTTGCGCAAGCGGAAGGAACCACGTAGGCGCTGCCGCAATTCACCGCCGCGTAGGTGGTGGTGATATTCAAAATGTTCCCGCCAAGTTTCTTTTCAATGCGGCGTTTTGCGAAGGCCTCGGTGCAATGAAAGGTGCCGTTCAGAACAATGCCCACGACGGCGCTGAACGCGTTGGGCGAAAGCTTTTCGGTGCGGGCCATGAAATTACCCGCGGCGTTGTTGACCAGGGTATCGATTTCGCCGAACTGTGATTCCGCTGCGGCAAATGCGGCCTCGACGGCCGCGTAGTCCCTCACATCGCAGGTGGCGTAGGCGGCGGACCCACCTTCGCGGTGGATTTCATCGCACGTGGATTTGAGAGGTTCCTCGCGGCGGCCAATAACAAACAGGCGCGCGCCAAGTTTGGCAAAGTGCAGCGCCATGGATCGTCCAAGCCCGCTGCCACCTCCCGTCAGGAAAATCGCGCGATCCTTCAGAAGACCGGGTTGAAACATGGCCCACCACCTTTCAGAGCGGAAGGAGCATTGTAGCAGCGCCACGCCCGAAAAGAGTTTTGCAAAAGAAAAAGGCGGGAAGAGGACCTGGCCCCTCCCCGCCTTACGCGCGGCTGCAAACAACTGCTAGCCGCAAAATCGCCGTTACTTGTTTGCTTTCTTGGCCGCTTCCTCTTTTGCCGCCAACACGGCGCGGCCGGCGGCCAATTGTCTGCTGATCTTTTCCAGCTTGGTGTGATGCCCCAATCCTGCTTTGCCTGTCTTTTTCATAACGCCCTCCCGGGACCATGCCCGAGGAACACGCCAGCTAGTGCGTTGTCATGAAAGCGCGGCGAGCAAAGTATCTACCGCGTGAATCAGATCCTTCCAGGCAACTTCAACGTTTTCCTGGCGCCGCAAGAGCTCCGGATCGTCGGCATCTTCAAGTTGCTCGACGCGCTTCTTGAACTCGGCGAAACGCGTTCGAACATATTCCAGTTCCCAGTAGTGATCGAGCTTGACGCTGACCTTCTGTTTGGCGAAGCGCCCTTTCAGAACAGCGACACGCGAAGCGAGTTCCTCCACTTCCGTTGTTACACGGTCCAAATACTCGCCCTTGGGTTGCATGATGTCCCTCAGCGCACGGTCTGGTGAGATGTGCGGTTGAGAGCGATTCCACCGCCGGGAGTGCAAAAGGCAAGTGATTCACCAAACACCGGTACTGATAATAATAAGAAAATAAAGGAGATAGGGAATCAACGGAATGATCGAATCGACTTATATGGGTGGGAAGACTCAGCCTGGAAGCGGCAAATGTCCGAAATTACGCAGTTTTAGGCAGGTTCTAACGTATTTTTCACTGCCCGGAAGCATCTCTTGCGAAGTTTTTCCGGGTTAGCCGGGAGCGCAGTTCGGTGATAATCCGCGCGAAATCAGGCGAATTTCAAAGAGAGCACGGAACACGATCTACTGCCCAGGGCCAATAGTTGCGGGAATAGGCCGGCCAAGGGCCTTCGCATACTCGGCCTCGTAGACACTGTTGCCGGGAAACTCTTCAGTGAGTTCCTTCAGGTTCTTGGCAGCAAGCGCATCCTTTTTCTCGCGGCGGGCCGAGAGGGCCAACAGGATTTGGGCAAACGGCTTCAGGTAGTTGCCGTTCTCGGCGGTTTTTTGCACCTTGGACATGCCCAGAGTTTTGTCTCCGTGGATGCCGCCGAACCAGAGAACAAATCGCGCGGAACCCGAAAGCGAGCCGATGACGTAATAAGCGACGCCGGGAGCAACGTACACGTCATAGGCGTCGGGATGGTCGGCTAGGAGAACTTCAGCGCTGGAATTGGCTTCCTTCAAGTGCTTCAACGCGTCGTAATGTTTTTTCAGCAGCATGCTGTCGGCGTCGGACTGCATGCCAGCAGAAAGGGTGAGAGCGTAGAGACCTTCCGGGTCGTGCTTGTTCTGCTTCAAACGTTGAGCGGCCAAGGTTCGGGCCTTGGTTGTTGCGTCCTCAAAACCCTTCATCCGTTCGGGATCAGGAATTCCCGCGATGCCGCCGAGAAAGCGCTTGTCATTCAGGAAGTAATCGCTGGTGAGGACCTGCTGGTGGTAAAACTCTTCAAAAAGGTAGCTGGCCGCGACGGAAACCTGGCCGAACGGCTCGGTGGGATTCTGCTCCGCCCACTCGACGAACACCGCACGCGCTTCCGGGAATTTCTGCTCGTAGAGAAGCTGGTAACCCGCCTTGAGTTCAGGAACTGTACGGAATGCGGGTGTGGTCAGTTCTTTGATCGATTGCCCGGCGGCAGGCAACGGGTAAAAAGCCACACTGAGCGTGGCAGCCGCGAAGACAGCGTATAGGCAACGCATGGTAGATTATCCTCAGAAGAGGCCCGGAAGAAAACGCGGCTTACCCGACATGGCGTCGCGGTAATGGGCATCTGAAAAAAGGACTTTTTCCTCCGTGGCGAGTCGTTGCGACAATACCAGAACATGGGCGGTGGAACCAACCAAAGCTGTGATCCAGGCGGTGTGCATCAGGGGCAGGACCAGCATCTCGACGAATACCGCGGCGTAATTGGGATGACGCACATAGCGGAATGGGCCGGAAGTGATGACACCGAGGCCGGTGGAGTTCATTACCTGAACATTCCAGTGTTCGCCCAGGGTGCGAATGACCCACCAGCGAACGGCGTTCGCGCCAATAAATAGCACGAAGCAGACCGCCCCAAGGATGGGAATAAAAGGACGCTTCAGGAAAACCACTTCGCAAGCCGCGCCGATTAAAACTCCGGTGTGCAGCGCGACCATCCAGCGGAAGCGCGGCTCATCGACTTTGGAAGCCCCGCGGGCCACCATTTCCCGTTGGTGGACGCGGGAAATGCGCAACTCGTACAAACGCAGAAGCGCGACGATGGCAAGAAGAAGGAGATACGCGAGAACGCTTAGTTCCATTGCAATAGCAGGAATTCCGCGCTGAAGCCCGGGCCAAAAGCCGCGGCGATGGCATGTTCACCGGCTTTCAGGGGGCGTTTTTCCAGCCACTCCTGGAGAATGAAGAGGATGGTGGCGCTGGAAAGGTTGCCGACGTTTCCGAGGATGTCCCAGGAAGGCTGCGTGTCGCACTTGCAAAGACCGAGTTTCTGCTCGACGGTGCTCAAGAGGCGCGCGCCGCCGGGATGCAAGATCCAACCCTTGATGTCTTCGCGTTTTGTTTCGTTGCGGTCAAGAAAACCGTGGACGAGTTCCTTGATGCGTTCCCCGATCATTTCCGGAACGTCTTTGGCGAGGATGATGTGGAAGCCGGAGTCGCGCAGATCAAAGCCCATGGCGCCGAGGGAGTCCGGAAAGGTATAGGTTTCAGTGCCCAGGATTTGCGGCCCGGGCTTTTTCTGGCCGGTGACGATGACGGCGGCCGCGCCGTCGCCAAAGAGAATCGAGGAGATCAGGTTCGCCTGGGTAATGTCCTTGCGCTGAAAGGTGAGGGAGGGGAGTTCGACGGCGATAATCAGGACGTTGCTGCCTGGATTGGAAGCGATAAAATCGGCGGCACGCGAAAGGCCCATGGCGCCCGCGGCGCATCCCAGTTCGGTGAAGGGCATGCGGCGCACGTTGGAGCGGAAACCCATCAACTTGATCAGGTGGGCGTCAAGAGAGGGGATCATGAAACCCGTGCAGGAAACGGTGATAATCAGATCAATGTCTTCGGGACGCATGCCGGCGCGCTCGAGGCATTTTTCGGCAGCTTCGCGGCCAAGCTTGACGGCGTGCTCGATGTATTCATTATTGGTCTTGGCCAGCGCCCGGGGTTCGATGGTGTAATCGATGGGGAAAATGGAATGGCGGTTGCGGACCTGGGCATTGTCGACGATGGCCATCATGGCTTCGACGCGACGCTCCGGGACTTCGAAGACCCTGCCGAAGTAATATTTCACATCATCGCGGGTGATTCGGAAGGGAGGGAGAGCAGTGGCGGTGGCGGCGATGGTGGGATGCGGCGCATGGCCGTTAGAGGCACTACGGTCCGAAATGTTCACAGACACCGTCCTGGTAGAAGCGAGAGTTGACCGCGCTGCCCCGAATTCATGGGCGAGCAATAGAAATATGCAATGCTCGGGGCGGAAGCTTCGTGAAACCTACTCTACATCAAATTAACGCTGAGGGGAAACTTTGGGGGTGGCGTTGATGAAACGAAAGGGGATAAGGACGCTGGTTGGAGTCGCACTCGGGCTGCTTGGGCTATTTGTGCAGGTGCAGGCCGTTGCCGCGCAGGGCACGGCCACACCGTTGCTTGTGGTGATTTCCGTGGATGGCTTGCGGCCAGACTACATCACGGCGGCGGACCAGCATGGAGCCAAGGTGCCCCATCTGCGGAAATTCCTGTCGGAAGGAACCTACGCGGAAGGCGTCACCGGCGTGATTCCCACGGTGACCTATCCCAGCCACACGACCTTGATGACCGGAGTGTGGCCGGCGAAACACGGCATCTGGGGGAACGCCACTTTTGATCCGCAGCAGAAAAATTATCAGGGCTGGTATTGGTACGCCGAAGATATTCGCGTGCCGACGCTGTGGGACGCGGCGGCCGCCGCGGGCCGCACGACCGCGAGCATTCAATGGCCGGTGACCGTGGGCGCCAAGATCACCTGGAACATCCCTGAGATTTGGCGGGCGGGAACTCCCGAAGATGCCAAGCTGGTCCGTGCGGTTTGTACTCCCGGATTGCTGGCGTCCGCCCAGGCAACGATTGGCGAATATCGCGGTGGGAGCGACACCAGCGCCGAGGGCGACGAAGTGCGCGGCAAGTACGCGGTGTGGATCCTGGAAAACAAGCGGCCCGGCCTGCTGACCCTGCATCTGACCGCGCTGGATCACACCGAACATCAATCGCAGGCCTTCAGTCCGCAGGCGATCGCCGTTCTGGAACAGTTGGACGCAGTTATCGGTAAAGTGTGGGAGGAGGCGGAACGCGTCGCGCCGGGACACGCGTTTGTTGCGGTGGTTTCCGATCATGGGTTCGCGAACTACGACCAGCAGTTAAACCTGTTTCCGGCGTTTCGCGAAGCCAAGCTCTTTTCCGTGGATGACAAGGGCAGCATCACCGATTGGCGGGCCATGCCGTGGGTGACGGGAGGCTCGGCGGCGATTGTGCTGAAAGACCCCAAGGACGAGACGACGGCGGGAGAAGTACGCGCGCTGCTGGCGAAATTGGCGAGCGATCCGGCAGATGGGATTGATCGGGTGCTGGAGGCGGAAGAGTTGCACCGGAAGGGCGGCTATCCCAACGCATCGTTTTTTGTGGGGCTTAAACCGGGATGGCGGACAGGATCGACCTTGAGTGGACCGGTGGCGTCCAAAGTGCCTCCGGGAGGGACGCACGGGGAGCTCCCCGATTTGCCGGATTTGCGCGCGGCGTTCTTTCTGGTGGGGCCGGGCGTGCCGGCGGGGAAAGATCTCGGCTTGATTGATATGCGAGATGTTGCGCCGACGCTGGCCAAGGAGGCCGGGCTGGCGTTGCCTTCCGCGGAAGGCAAGTCGTTGCTGCCTTGAGGCCGCCCGCCTCCCTCCTGCGGCGGGCAGGCAGAAGGCGGCCGCTACAGGTGTTGGCGGGCCCAAAAAGCCAGCGTTGATTAGCCGGCGGCTTCCTGGCTGGCGCGGATTTCCTGCCAGCGGCGCGGACGCTTGCTGTACTGCAGGATTTTTTTGCGCAGGCGGATGGATTTCGGGGTGATTTCGACGTATTCGTCGTCGGCGATGAATTCGATGGCTTGTTCCAGGCTAAGCTGGCGATGCGGGATCAGTCGAATGGCTTCGTCGGCCGAAGAAGAGCGCATGTTGGTGAGCTTCTTTTCCTTGGTGACGTTGACTTCCATGTCCTGCTCGCGAGAATTTTCGCCTACGACCATGCCTTCGTAAACTTCAATCGTCGGACCGATGAAGAGTTCGCCGCGTTCCTGGAGACCCCAAAGCGCGTAGGCCGTGGAAACTCCTGGGCGATCCGCGACCAGCGCGCCCGTGGGGCGCAGGGCCATGTCGCCGCCGTATTCCATCCAGCCTTCAAAAATGGAATGAATCAGGGCGGTGCCGCGCGTGTCGGTAAGCAACTGGCTGCGCAGGCCGATCAAGCCGCGAGAAGGAATTTTGAAATCGAGGCGCACGCGGCCGGAGCCGTGGTTGCTCATTTTCAGCATCTCGCCGCGGCGGCTGCCGATGGTTTCCATGATGATGCCAATGAAATTTTCGGGGATGTCGATCACCAGGCGCTCGACCGGTTCGAGCTTCTTACCGTTTTCGGTGCGCACCACGATTTCCGGCTTGCCGACCATCAGCTCGAAGCCTTCGCGGCGCATGGTTTCGATCAGAATGGCGAGTTGCAATTCGCCGCGGCCGAGGACGCGGAAGGATTCGGGAGTATCCGTGTCCTCGACGCGGATGGAAACGTTGGTGAGAAGTTCCTTGGCCAGGCGGTCGCGAAGATCGCGCGAAGTGAGATAAGAGCCTTCGCGGCCCGAGAGAGGGCCGGAATTGACGCTGAAAATCATGGCCAGAGTGGGCTCGTCGATGGTCAACGGCTCCAGCGGCATGGGATTTTCCAGCGAGGTGATGCTTTCGCCGATCTGAATGCCTTCGACGCCGGCAATGGCGACGATATCGCCTGCGACGACACTTTCAGCTTCATCGCGATCGAGTCCGCGGAAGGTGTAAAGCTTGGTGATCTTGGTGGAAGTGAGCTTGCCGTCGAGTTTGCTGATGCCGACTTCTGCGCCGCGATTCAGTGTGCCGTTGAAGACGCGGCAAATTGCCAGGCGGCCGAGGAATTCGGAGTAGTCCAGATTCGTTACCTGCAACTGGAGGACGCCCGCGGGATCGCCCGTGGGAGCCGGGATTTTGTTGACGATGGCTTCGAAGAGAGGGAGCAGATCCTTGGAATCGTCGCCGATTTTGCGATGCGCTACGCCGGCGCGGGCGTTGGTGTAGACGATGGGGAAGTCGAGTTGATCCTCGGTGGCGTCGAGGTCGATAAAGAGGTCGTAGATTTCGTTGAGGACCTCTTCGGGGCGGGCGTCGGGGCGGTCGATTTTGTTCAGGACCACGACCGGGGGAAGCTTGGCGGCGAGCGCCTTTTGGAGCACGTAGCGGGTTTGCGGCAACGGGCCTTCGCTGGCGTCAACGAGCAGCACCACGCCGTCAACCATGCGCAGGGCGCGCTCGACTTCTCCGCCGAAATCGCTGTGGCCGGGGGTGTCGACAATGTTGATCTTGGTGTCGTGGAAAAAGAGGGCGGTGTTCTTGGCGAGAATGGTGATGCCGCGCTCGCGCTCCAGGTCGTTGGAGTCCATAACCCGTTCGACGAGTTCCTGGTTGGCGCGAAAGATGCCGCTCTGCCGGAGCATGGTGTCGACCAGCGTGGTTTTACCGTGGTCGACGTGAGCGATGATGGCGATGTTGCGAATCTGTTGGGTCATGTTAGTAAAATCGTGTTCAGACAAAAATAGCTGCTGAAACAGCCAGCAGCCCGGACGAACCCTTTCTTCATCAATTCAGGTGCGGTGCTACGAACCACTATTTTAGCAGAGGAACGCCCCGTCTCCAATGGGCCGGGCGCTCCTATGGTATGCTCGCGGCGTTTCGCTGTTTACCGGGAGCATTGCAACTGATGAGAACTCTTTGGAATAGCTTGAGGGTTTTGGCAGTGGCGTGGATCATTGTGCCCGGCACTTGGGGCCAAGCGGCGCGGCTGGAGCTGCCGGCGCTTTTCGACAAGAAGGAAGTGATGATCGCGATGCGGGACGGGGTGAAGCTGCATACGGAGATTTACACGCCGAAGGGGGCCAAGGAGGCCTTGCCCATTTTCTTGGAGCGGACGCCGTACGGGATTTCCGCCGAGGATAAAGGATACAGCCCGAAACTTTACCGGTATGCGCATATGTTCGCGGACGGGTATGTGTTTGTGTTTCAGGATATTCGCGGGCGGTACGGGTCGGAAGGCGTGTTCATGATGAACCGGCCAGTGCACGACGCCAGCAATCCCAAGGGAGTGGACGAAAGCACGGATACTTACGACACCATCGAATGGCTGGTGAAGAATGTTCCGAATAATAACGGCCGCGTGGGAACGGCGGGAATTTCCTACGGAGGATTTCTGGCGGCGATGGCGATGGTGAATCCGCATCCGGCACTGAAGGCGGTTTCCGAGCAGGCTTGCATGGGAGATACCTGGCTGGGCGATGATTTCTTTCACAACGGCGCATTTCGATTGAGCTACGGCTACGAATACGCAACCGAGATGGAGTCGACCAAGGAAAATTTCAAGTTGAAGTTTGACCGCGACGATTTGTATGACTGGTATCTCCACGTCGGGCCGCTTTCGAACATTAATAAGGATTACCTGCGCGGGAAGATTCCTTCCTGGAACAGTTTTATCGAACATCCGGCTTACGACGAATTTTGGAAGGAGAAGTCGCTCGCTCGCGCCTTGCACCAGGCGACCGTGCCGAACCTCAACGTGGCCGGTTGGTGGGATCAGGAAGACTTCTACGGTCCGATGGCAACGTATGCGAATTTGGAGAAGAATGACCCCACGCACATGAATTATCTGGTGGTCGGCCCGTGGAACCACGGCGGGTGGGCGCACGGCCCCGGCAACTGGTTGGGACAGATTCCGTTCGCCACCAATACGGGAGAGTATTTTCGGGAAAACGTAGAGGCGCCGTGGTTCGCCTACTGGCTGCATGACAAGGGCGAGTTGCCGCTGAAGGAAGCCCTGCTATTCCAGACCGGAAGCAATATCTGGACGCGCTTCGATGCCTGGCCGCCGAGCGATGCGCAGACGAGGAGCTTGTATTTCGGCGGGGATGGGAAATTGAGTTTTGACGCGCCGAAAACAGACGTAGTGGAAGCGGTTGATTCCTACGTCAGCGACCCGGCGAATCCCGTGCCTTACCGCAACCGGCCGGTGGACGAGACGTATCCCTCCGATCATCCCGGCCGCTGGTACACCTGGCTGGTGCAGGACCAGCGCTTCGTTGAGAAGCGGCCCGATGTGCTGACCTGGAAGACCGACGAACTGCAAGGAGATGTCACGTTGACCGGGCAGGTGACCGCGAAACTGTATGCATCCACAACGGGATCGGACGTCGACTGGGTAGTGAAATTGATCGATGTTTATCCCGATAAAGCAGACACCGAATGGCATCTGGCCGGCTACGAATTGATGATCGCCGACGAAATTTTCCGCGGGCGTTACCGCAATTCCTATGAGAAGCCGGAGTCGATCGTCCCCGGCGAGGTCACTCCATACACCATTGACCTGCACACCGCTAACCACGTTTTCAAGAAAGGCCATCGCATCATGGTGCAGGTGCAGAGCACTTGGTTTCCGTTATACGACCGGAATCCGCAGAAGTTTGTGCCGAACATTTTTGAGGCCAAGGAAGCCGACTATCAGAAAGCGACGGAGAAGGTTTACCGCTCTCAGAAATACCCGTCGCAGGTGGAAATTTCCGTCCCCGGAGTCTCAGCGCACTAAAATCTTGGCCGCGATCGAACGAACGTCATTTTGTCACTTGTGCCACGCCCCAACACAATATGTAATCCGGAGTGTCGCACTGTTTGCGGCCCGAAGGAGCTCAATCGATTGAACGTGCAAAATCACAAAGCTGAAATCCTTCGGCTATCCTTGGCGGATTGCCTCAGGATGACAATTTCTTGGCCTCTTGGCGCAGTGCAGACGTCGTTATTGCTGCGGAACGGGAATTTCGCCGGCGTGGAATTCCGTCCAGGGGCCGGCAGGCATGTCGCGGAGATACGGCTCCTGCCAGGCGTAGTCGGGATGAGTCGCGAGAAACGGCTTGGCGTAAAAAGTCTCGCCGCAGGGATGGCCCATGCGGGCGACCAGGCGAAGTTGCTGCGCCATCGTTGAATCGCTCGCTTTGCCCTGAACCGCGCCTCCCGGATAATTCGGTACCCAGGCCCATATGGCTACACCGCGGGTAGAAGCGTCCACATGGCCGCAGAGCGTGCGCTCATTGGCCTCCTCTTTTTTCTGAAAGGAGTCGAAGTGGTCGCCGAGCATTTGCGTGGCGAGGGTCACATCCAGCTTCCCCTTATTTTCCTTTAGCAGTTGTTCCCAACGGACGCGGCGGGCGTTAGGCGAACTTTCCAGATCGTTGGGATTGAACTGCGGCGTGTCCAGTTTGATGACTTTGGAATCGCGGGCCCAGTTGGAGCCGGCGAAAACGCCATCTTTGGTGCGCCAGAGTTTGTAGGCCTTCAGGCCCAACTCGAGTTGCGCGATCTCGCCGGTTTTGCGGTCGCCGAGCAGCCAATCATTCGCGTAGCCGCCATTGTTGCCATCCAGCATGATCTTCGTGTACTCATCGATCGAGCCGGCATACTGCAGCGCTTTGCGCGCGCGGACGAATTCCGCCTTGCCGTTGGGATCCCAGCCTTCAAATTGTGTAATGGTGGTTTCGGTGACCATAAGGCCGTCGCTGTTGATCCCGAAATCGTCGTCGCTGGCAATCACGCCTGGCATGCCGTCCATCAGCATGCGAAAGCCATTCTTCGGCTCGATGTCAAAAATAATCTTCCAGCGTTCACCGTTCATGTAGTTCGTCCAATTGTTGTGGGCGATCACGATCTTGCCGTCTTTGGTCCAACTGCCGGTGGCGACGAACGCGCTGCAATTTCCCGGGCTCTTGAGATTGGGTGCGTTGGCGGTCTTTTCGCGCTTGTCGAGCCACGGCACGTAATAATCCGGCAATTCCTCGAAGGCGTTCATCGCGACGATGTCGTAGACGTCGAGCTGCGAACCCGCGCGCGCGTTCAGGCCCTCGGCAATGCCCTGGAGTTCCTGCTGGTACTCTTCGTCAATTTTGGGCCACAACATGACGCGCGCGGCTTCGCGGAAAAAGGACCAGTCGCGCTTTGTGGAGTGCGTCATGCCAGTGCTGATGGCGGGGAAAGCGTCTTCGATTTCGGGCGCGAGAAGAAAACCATGTTGATATCCGACCGTGGAGGGATCGCCTTGCAGATGGACGTAAACCCAGCCGCCTTGTTCGAAACGATATGCGCCCTTGAGGCGCGGATCATTGGAGGCGGCGCGCTCCCGATTGGCGGCGAGAGTGGCCTCCTGATCGTTCTTCGCGTTCTCAGCGTCGTTGGTGGAGCGGCCGGCGACCCACAGCAACCCGGTGCCGAGCAACAGCACGCTGAGAGCGACAATGCGACGAATTCCGTCGGTCATGGGAACTTTCTCCTTGGTCATTCAGGGCCACACACGCAGGTTCATAAGCCGACTTAAGGCTACATCCGTTCCCGCATCGAAAAGATGCAACGCAAAATCATACCTTGATTCCCGGACGGCAGGTGACCAAAGGAAAGAATCTCTGATACATTCAAAAAATGTTGACAGCGATCACTCGTAAAGTTAGTGCTTCCCTGGTGGCTTGCGAATTGAGCTTTATCGACCGCAAGCCAATTGATATGGAAAAGGCTCGAGCTCAGCATTACGCTTATGAAGCGCTGCTCGAAAAACTCGGCGCAAGAGTTATTTCCCTTGCGGAGGAGCGAGATCTGCCGGACTCCATGTTTGTTGAAGATCCCGCGGTAGTGCTGGACGAAGTCGCCGTGATTTGCCCGCTGGGCACGGAGACCCGGCGGAAGGAAGCGGCATCCATCGCCGCCGCGCTGGTGCCATACCGGAAGTTGGCACACGTGAAATTGCCGGGGACACTGGAGGGTGGCGACGTTTTGCAAACCGGGAAGAAGATTTTTGTAGGGCTGACGCAGCGATCGAATGCGGAAGGAATCAGGCAACTGGCGGTGATCGCCGCGAACTACGGATACGATTTGACGGCCGTGCCGGTGACGGGCTGCCTGCACTTGAAATCCGCGGTGACGTACCTCGGGCGCAATGCGTTGCTGGGCAACCGGGAGTGGTTTCAGTGGAAACGATTCGAGGGATTTGACTGGGTGGATGTGGACCCCACGGAACCTCACGCGGGGAACGCACTGGCGGTTGGGGAAACAATTGTGTTTCCCGCGTCCTTTCCGAAGACGCGAGCGCGAATCGAAGCCAAAGGATTTCGTGTTGAGCCGCTCGACATTTCAGAATTGCAGAAGGCGGAATCGGGGCTGACTTGTTCCAGCCTGCTGTTTGACGCAGCCACATAAAAATGCGGCCACTTCTAAAAGCGAAGTGGCCGCGGAATTACTTCAGGTTGTTATTCGTTCCTAGTTGGTGAGTTCTTCCACGCAGTAAGCCAGGTAGATCGGAGTGCCCGTGTTGGTCTTCAGGATCAGGCCGACTACCCGCAGGTTCAATGCGGTGTTGCCGGTCAGATCGTTGAGGCCGGTCAATCCGCCCAGGTATCTGGTGAACGGAGTGACTTGCACGGTCACGGGACCTTCGAACAGCACGCCCGCCAGTCCATTCGAGTTGAACTCAAACGTTCCCGCGGTGGTGTTCGTTTGTCCGATGACCAGGGTGCCCGTATGGCCCGAGTGGCGAAGCACAATCCGCTTCACAGTCACCTGGCCGTTGCTGAACGGGCCGGCAATGCTGATGTGCTGGCCGGGCACCATACCAGCGGAGGTGAAGAGGAAGCTGCCGAAATTGTCGTGCCACCAGTGGATGAAGTACTTCTCCTGACCGGAGAGTATGACGTTGGAAATCTGGCCGGAGTTAAATCCAGTGCCGGATGGTAGAACGTTTCGGACGTACATGTCGAAGTCCGTCGCGGTTCCAGTCGGAGGATTGACGTAGGTGACCAGGCCGCCGGCCCAGAATTTATCCTGCGAGACGATTGCCACGGTGTCGGCAAGGAACGCCGCCGTGGTGCGATCGAGCGTGCCGGAAATTTCCACGATGGAGCTGGAGGTTAGATTGTTGATCGATTCATTGTTTTCCCATTCGGTCTGCTGATTCACGTTTACCGTGAACTGATGACCGTGAGGGCCCTGAATCACGAACGAATTGCCCGCGGCATCCACGCTGACGACGCCGGCATCGAATTCATCGATATAGGCGTCCGCATCGGAAGGGGTGATGACTTTAAGGTTGATGGTCGGCGTGATTGGACCGGAGATCTGGCCGTTGCCATCCACCGCAACGGACTTGAGGATGTTGAACTCGAAACGCAGGCCGTCGATGTCACCCATGGAAACCACCAGGGGGGTCGCCAGATTGATGGTCACCGTGGATTGCGTGAGGCTGAGCTGCGGATTGGAAGCGACACTGGTATCAAGAGTGCTGATCGTGGGATGGGTCGGCGGATTGGTTTGCGGATTGGCCACGTTGAGGTAATCGATCGAAGGATTAGCGAGCGTGATGACGGCTTGCGTGTACGTGCCGGTTGGAATGGTGTTGATGTCGAGGAGCGTGCGCATACCATTCAATCGGGCGAAGTCCACCGTCTGCGTTCCGTTTAAAACGGAAACGGGCGGGTTGGTGCCGTCGGAAAGAGTCATGCCCGTGATGTCCACGCGGAAGCCAACGACGCTGGGCAAGGGGGCGTCGGTGCCGGTGACGAACACGGAATTGGATTGCGGATTGGTGTTATTGGAAGCGCTCGGATTGTTGCCGCAACCGGTGAGCAGGGCAACCAGGGCGAGCGCAAAAATGCCGCTGAACCACTTCTTGAGATGCATAGGTACATTCTCCCTTTCAATTTGTCTTCAGAAATTCCCCAGAGGCCTCAGGAGCCTCCCCTTCCCTTGGGGGTTCTAAACCCCTGCACGGGAGTAAAGTTGCGCTTAATAAGTCTTTTATTTACATAGCATTACTCGCAAAGTTTTAGTACTGGCTCCGGAACCGGGCAGATCGGTTGCCTGCGCTGATTTCGCTTTCGCCACAACTCCTCGCAACTCTTGGCAAATTGCGCTCCCAATTCCCACCGCGCGTGTTATCTTGGAAAACATGTTGGCTGGCGCATCGAAGCGAATCGGGACTATCGCGAAGCCGTCGATTACGACGACTAAGACTCGCACTACGTCCACTAAGGGCGCTTCGGGCGACGGGAGAAACAGCTAGCCAGCTGGAAAAAGTTTCTAGCCCACCCCCGAAGCGAACCGGGCGGTGGGTTTTTTCGTTTTACCCCTCCCGAGTGACTCCGGCGGAATAAACAGATGAGGAGCCGCAAAGATGAGTCCGCAACTGCAGGAAGAAATCGTGAACGCTGATCGCCAATTTGCCCGTGGCGGAGGTGCGCGGTGAGCCGCCGGCCGGATGGCAAGAAGTGGCGGGCGGGTGTCCTGGGCGCGACCGGAATGGTCGGGCAACGCCTGGTGAAATTGCTGGCGGAACATCCGTGGTTTGAGTTGACCGGGGTTGCAGCATCGGAGCGCTCCTCGGGGAAGACCTTTGCGGAAGCGGCGCGCTGGCACCTGGAAGGTCCGATTCCGGAGGTGGCGCGCAAGTTGGTGGTGAAAGATCTGGATCCAAACCTCGACTGCGACTTTGTTTTTTCAGCGTTGGATTCTTCTGTCGCTGGAAAAGCGGAAGAGGATTTTGCGCGCGCCGGCTATCCCGTGGTGAGCAACTCGAAAAATCATCGCATGGACCCGGATGTGCCGCTGCTGATTCCGGAAGTGAATGCGTCGCACGTGGATTCCATTCGGGTGCAGCAGAAGAATCGCGGCTATGACACCGGATTCATCGTGACCAATCCGAATTGTTCCACGGCGGGGCTGGTGCTGGTCTTGAAGCCGCTGGCGGATTCGTTCGGCCTGGAAAAGATCTTTGTGGTGACGCTGCAGGCGGTCTCCGGTGCAGGCTACCCGGGCGTTCCTTCGCTGGATATTCTTGGGAATGTGGTCCCGTTCATCAGCGGCGAGGAAGAAAAGATGGAAGAGGAGCCGCAAAAGTTGCTGGGGAAGTGGGATGGCTCGCGGTTCGTCGAGGCGGGCCTCGGCATCAGCGCGCACTGCAACCGCGTGCCAGTGAGCGATGGACATCTGGAGTGCGTTTCGCTGCGGCTGAAGAAAACGGCAACGCTCGGCGAGGTTTGCGAGGCCTTACGCTCTTTTGAAGTCTCGCCGGAACTGGCTTCCCTGCCGACCGGGCTGAAGCATCCCATTGTGGTGCAGCACGAAGAGGACCGGCCGCAGCCACGCAAGGATGTGAATGCCGGGCACGGTATGGCTGCCGTTGTCGGGCGCGTGCGCGAATGCCCGCTGTTCGATGTGAAACTCACCCTGCTATCGCACAACCTGGTGCGCGGCGCGGCGGGGGCAGCGCTACTGAATGCGGAACTACTTGCGGCTCGGGGGTTTTTGAAGTCGCGTGTGTCTGCCGGTGCGCACAGCGAGGAGCCGGTCGCGCGCTGAACCAATTCTGTTACCGGGCGAAATAATAGCGCACCAGGTGGAAGAAGATCGGCGCGGCGAAGCACAGCGAATCGATGCGATCGAGAATGCCGCCGCGCCTCTCGATCACAATGCCAAAATCCTTGATGCCGATGTCGCGCTTGATCGCGCTTACCACCACTCCGCCGGCGAATCCCAGAATGCAAATGGTGAAGGACATGCCCGCGGACTGCAGTGGCGTGAACGGCGTGGCCCACCACATCGCCGTGCCGATTGCGGTGGCGCTCACTAACCCGCCGAGGAAACCCTCCCAGGTTTTATCCGGGCTGACGCGCCAGGCAATTTTGTGTTTGCCGATCAGCTTACCCCAGACGTACTGCAAAAGATCGTTAAACTGATCCACGATCCCCAGGTACAACAGCAATCGTGCATCGTGACCTTCAAATCCGGGAATTTTCAGCAGCAGCAAGGCGGGCGCGTGACTCAGGCAATAGCCGCACACCATGAGGCCAAACTGGATCTTTGCGGTACGTTCCACGAAATGAGCAGTGTCTCCGGCGACGGCGATGCTCGTGGGAATGAAAATGCACGCCAGAACCGGAATCATAATCGCAAAGATGACGTACCACTGAAGGCCGAGGACGCAATACTGCAACGGCATGATGACAAAAAAGCTCCAGAACAGCGTGCGATGGTCACCGCGGCGCGTGGGAACCAGGGTCATGTACTCGCGCAACGCGAGAAACGAGAGAATGCCGAACAGCACCAGCGAACCGACCGGGCCCACCAACAAAGTAAGCACGAACATTATGCAAATTTTCCACCAGGCCGCGGTCTGGGCATTGAAGTTATCGATTGTGGAACGGTTGATATCGCTGTCGTGGCGGCGCTTGAGAACATTGCCGATGACCGTGAGGATCACCAGCAGGCAAAGCACCGCGCCAAAAAGCCACATGAGTTTCGGATCGTGAATCGCCGCCAGCATCACGCGAGTCCAATCCGGCGAAGGCTGCTGACTGCTTCGCGCGCGCGTTCCAGGAAGGTATCCTTATTCTCGTGTGGCTCCAACTGAATGGGTTTCCCGAAAGTAAGCAGGCTTAGCATGGGCACAGGAAGATATTCGCCCTTGGGCAAGATACGATTCATATTTTCAAGGTACGCAGGGACCAGCTCGACGTCGGGGCGCCGCAGGGCCAGGTGGTAAAGCCCGCCGCGAAATTCACCGACTTTTTCGCCATTGCCGCGCGTGCCCTCAGGAAAAAGAATCAGCGAATGAGCTTCGCCGAGCGCCGCGGTCAGATCCTCGATCAACGAGCGTCCTACGAACCGTGCTTCTTCGTGGGATCTGGTCTTTCCCACGGCGCCGCGTTCCACCAGGACCGCTCCAAAAACATTCTCTGCCAGGTAGCGGCGCAGGGGAGTTTCCACCCAGTAGTCCTTGGCGGCGATGGGCCGTGTGAGCGCGCGAAGCTCGGAAGGCAACGCGGACCACAGGACCACGAAATCGAGATGGCTGGTGTGGTTTGCAAAATAAATGCGTTGGCGTTCGCTCGGCTCGCAACCCGCCCACTGCACCTGCACGCCGGTGATGAAGCGGGCAACCGCGGCCAGAAGACTCGCTATGGGGTGAATCCCGTTGCTCATAAAAATTTGCCGTTCGGACAACCTACTTGATGACTTCGGTGCGCACTTCGCGGCCTTGCGCGTAACGTTCGAACAGCGCGGACATGCGCTGGCACCAGACGGCAAGGGGCTGCGGGCCGCCGAAAGAGATCAGGATGGCCGCGACGTTTTGCGTTGATGCGGTCACCATGGTCCGCTCGGAGTCGCTGGTTGGACTGCCGTGAGGGCCGGCCGCGTCGCTGAAAACGGGCAGGTCTTCGAGATTCAAATCAAATTTTCCGATGCCCTTGTACGTTTCTCCTTTACGACCGGCACGGAAAACGATATCACCTTGCACGTTTGCCAGGTCATAAAGGCCGATCGGCAAGCGGCTCTCGACGGAAACCAAGTTGATGATGTCCACGACGCAATTGATGTTCGGGAAATGCTTTCCGCTAACGATGCGGCGAAGCAGGGCCTCAGCCGAGCCGCGGTAGCGGGCGGGATCCTTGCCGAGGGCGCGATAACCGGCGCGTGTGGCGGAGATCGCCGGCGCATCGAGCAGGGCGCGGGGATCAACGCTCTTCAAGATCGCTGCTTCGCAGGAATACATTTCCCCAAGGAGTTCCAGCGAAGAATCAGCTGTATGCACCTGAGCGGTGACCAAACCGAGGGCCACCGAGTTGCATTTCTTTTTCAGGCCGGGATCGATGGCGAGCATCATGAGTGAGGGCTCCGGGGCTTCAAGCGCGCGCTGAAATGGCGAAGAAATGGCGCCTGGTGAACCAATTCATAGCCGGGAATGGAATCGCGGCGGCGCCACACATCTAGAATCACTTCGACGACATATTCAATGTGGCTCTGAGTATAAACACGGCGCGGAATCGCCAGGCGGACGAGATCCATCCGCGCGTGTTCGCCAAACATCAGCGTGCCGATTTCCACGCAGCGAATTCCGCCCTCCAGGTAAAGTTCATTGGCGAGGGCGACGCCGGGAAATTGCTCCGGAGGAATGTGGGGAAGAAACGCGCGCGCATCGAGATAAATGGCATGTCCCCCAGGAGGCTGAACAATTGGCACGCCTTCCCCGGCGATGTGATTTCCCAGGAACGCCGTGGACGCGATACGGTAGTGCAAATAGTCCTCTTCCAGCGCTTCGTTGAGGCCCACGGCAATGGCCTCCAGATCCCGCCCGGCCAGGCCGCCGTAAGTGGGAAACCCCTCGGTCAATATAAGCAGGTCTTTCTGCTGCTGGGCAATCAAGTCATCATTGGTGCACAGGAACCCGCCAATGTTTGCGAGGCCATCTTTTTTGGCGGACATGGTGCAGCCATCGGCGTAAGAGAAGAGTTCTCGAGCAATCTCCCGCGGTGATTTGCCGGCATATCCCGGCTCGCGCAGCTTGACGAAATAGGAATTTTCGGCAAAGCGGCAGGCATCTATATATAAAGGTATCGAATGCTTTTTGCAGATCTGCTTCACTTCGCGGATGTTGGCCATGGAAACCGGCTGGCCGCCGCCGGAATTGTTGGTTACCGTGAGCATGACGAGCGGGATTTTCTTCGCACCTTCGCGCTCGATCACTTCGGCAAGCCGTGCCGTGTCCATGTTCCCCTTGAACGGGTGAATCAGCGATGGCTCTTTCGCTTCGGAAATCGGCAGATCGAGGGCCTGCGCGCCTGCGTATTCGCAATTGGCGCGCGTGGTGTCAAAATGTGTGTTGTTGGGGACAATATCGCCCTTCTTGCACATCACGTTGAAGAGGATGCGCTCCGCGGCGCGGCCCTGGTGCGTTGGAATCACGTGACGAAAGCCGAAGATTGCCTGGATGGAGTCGCGAAATCTCGTAAAGCTCGGAGAGCCGGCGTAGGATTCATCTCCGCGCATCATGGCCGCCTACTGTTCCGTGGACATGGCGGAAGTGCCGGAATCCGTCAACAGATCGATCAAAATAGCTTCTGAGGCGACGAGGAAAAGGTTGTAGCCGGCGGCTCCGATCAACCGCTGGCGCTCTTCGCGCGTGGTGGTGCGAATCGGTTCGACACTCTTGATGCGAAACGGCTCAATGATCGGACGCTTGGACATGCGAGGGGGAACTCTCCTAGCAGACACTACCACAAGTCGCAGAATCCATTCGCCAGGAGCCGTGGTTACACCTGCGGGAAAGGTTCGGCCATAAAGGATAACGGAAACATAGGCGGAGGCGCAGAGCGCTGCGCCTCCGCTGGGGAGAAATGTGGTTAATCATCGCCCTGGGCGGGGTCCGGTGCGTGATCCGCGGCGGGCGATTCATCAGGAGTTTCCACCAGGCCCGCTTTCACGAGTTCACGGTAGTACGCCGGCCGGGTGTGCTTGTAGTGGTCGGCGGAAATCTTGCCGTCCAGCCAGGCAGTGTCCATTGGGTAGACCATGGGGTCAAAAATCACCAAATAGAAATGCCAGATGAGGATCGAGAAAGTGGCCAACAGCGCCTCATACCAGTGAATCGCCGTGGCAGCGTCCGCCACCCATTTCGGAAAATGGCGCAGAGTGAAGTTGTTGAACCACAGCAGGAATCCTGATAACGCCATCACCACCGTGCCCCACATGAAGGCCCAGTATTCCATCTTCTCCGCATAATTGAACTTTACAAATTTGGGTTCCTTGCTGGAGAGGCCGAGGTTGTAGAGGAAAACGTCCACCATGTCCCGTGCGTCCCTGATCGTGGGAATCATGGCCCAGATAAAGGAGCGGTCGCGCTTTTTCAGCGCAAGATGGACGAAGTGATACGCCGTGGCGGTGATCATGATGACGGCGGCGACGCGGTGCAACCCGCCGCGCACGCCAGCCCCGGCTTCCCACATCAGAACAGGCCGCGCCCACCAACTGTCCGGATATTTCAATGCGAAGCCTGTGACGACAAGAGTGGGAAAGCTGACCATGATGCCCCAGTGAGCCACGCGGAACCACAGATTCATGCGCAGCGCCACTTCGTTCGACTCGTGTCGCGGGCGCCGGCGAATCAATTTGCTCAAAAGATCGAGCAGATTGTGCAGCAGCATGAAGCCAAGTGTGGCGGGGATAAGTACCCAGTAGGTCCATCGGATCCATTTCACGACCGGATGATTGGGACCTGTGCCGGTCTGAACGTGGACCGGGCCGATGGAATAGCGGGCCTGATCGGCGCCTTGGTGGCACTGGCCGCAAGTCTTCGCCAGGTTCGCGGAGTTTACGGTGGAGCGCGAGTCCGCGGACCTGAAGATGTTGTGAATGCCGTGGCACGACGCGCAGTTCGCCGCAGTCAACTTGCCACCCTTCAGCGCCAAACCGTGATAACTGTCGGCGTAGGAGGGCACGCGGTCCGGGGGAATGTCGTAGAGCAACGCCATGCGGGTGCTGGAATGGCAGCGGCCGCAAGTCTCGACGGAAACGTTCGCTGCGTTCACCGGTGAATTGGGATTCTTGGGTTCAAGAATCAGATGTTCGCCGTGGCAATCCACGCAAACCGGGGCGTCCTTGACGCCGGTGCGCACCGCCTCGCCGTGGACGCTTTCGTTATAGGTCTTGGCGATGTCTTTGTGGCAGTTGGCGCAGGTTTCGGGAACTCGCCAATGATTCACATGGGAGCGCGCGTCGCGGGCTGGATAGATGTCGTGGTTGCCGTGGCAATCGTTACACTTTGCCGCTTTCGTGCTTCCCGCGGCAATCGCGCGGCCATGAACGCTTTGTTTGTAGGAGTCCACCGGGTGCGCAACCGGAATCTTATGACGCGACAGGAAGCCCGCATCACTGTGGCACTTTGCGCAAGTATCCGCGAGTCGCTTGGCCGCAACCATGGAGTCCGCTTCGCCGGCGGCTTTCACCCCATGAATCGAACCGTGGCACGATTCGCACTTCGGCGCGTCCGGGTCGCCGTGGCTGGCGGCCTGTCCGTGAATGCTGTCCGCAAACTCCTTCACTTCCTGCGCGTGGCACTCGGTGCATTTTGCAGGCGCCAGTTTTTCCGTGGTCGTCAGTTCATGGACGCTGCCGTGACACGAAGCGCAGGCAGTCTCGCCCAAGAGCGCGTGCACGCTCGTCGAAAAGGCCTTGACCTCATCACTGTGGCAGGTGGCGCATTCCACCTTGGCGATTTTCGCGGGATGTGGAAAGTCCTTAATCGAGGTGTGGCAGTCCGTGCAACCGAGAACGGCGTGCGCACTGGCCGCGTGCTTCGCAGGGTTGACGTAGATGTCTTTTCCCTTGTCCGACTTCATCCCCGCTGTGCCGTGGCATGCCAGGCACGCTTCATCTTTCTTGCTTGGTGGGGCGGTTTTTTCCTTGGCGGCAGCATGAGTGGGAGCGAGCACCCATACCAGCGCAATCAGCAAGCCGGATACAGTACGCATCCAGCGATGCCTTTCCGCTCGTGTGGAGCTCATAAGGCGCTACCTCCGGGCCATCAGGGCCCACAAATTGTCAGCTACTGCAGCCCAAGATCGGTGAGTATCTTGGGGTTTTCCTCCTGTACCGCCAGCAGGTTATGGCAGGCGGTGCAATCGTTGGAAATGGTCAGGCCGTCCGCGCTGGTGTGCGAGCCATCGTGGCAGCGGAAACAACCGGGAAAGTCGGTGTGGCCGAGATTGTTGGGATGCACACCCCAGCCGACTTTCATGTCCGGAAAGATGTTGCGCAGGTAAATCTTGGCCACGTTGTCGGCGGACTGTGCAATCAGCGCGCGCTTGCTGTTATAAACGTCCGGATAAGTCGTCCGGTAGTAGTTGTTGATTCCGTCCACAATCTGTTTCTGCGCGGTCTCTTGATCGGGATAGTTCACTTTCAGAAGTTCCACCGCTTTTTTCCGGATGAATGGAAGTTCCGGGCTGACCAATCCGCGCGACATCCGCTGATCCACGGCGTTCTCCGGCAATTCGAACGCGTGAGTCGGCCGGTTGTGGCAGTCGATGCAGTCCATAGCCCGCTTCTCGCCTTTTTCCAACTCCTGCTGGGTCACCTTGATATCCGTTGAAATGTATTCCACGGTCTTGCCCTTGTCGTCCGTGTAGTAAACCACCGGAATCACCTGGCGGTGTTCGTCGGTGGAGATGTAATGGATCCGCGCGCCGTCATCGAGATGCCGGCCGTGGATGCCGACCGAACCCGTTGAAGAGCGGCCACCGATTTTCATCAGCAGCGCGGTGGTCATCGGGGTGTTCTTCTCATCTTCCTTGTAATTGGTTCTGACAATAAATTTGTCGCCGGAAAAGCGCTGCGGCCAGTGGCACTGCTCGCAGGTTTCCCGCGCGGGGCGCAGGTACTTCACGGGAGAAGGAATCGGCCGGGAATAGGTGTGAAACGTCACCGCAAAAACCTGGCGCAGGCCGGAAAGTTTCGAACGCACGAACCACCCGGCTCCCGGGCCGATGTGGCACTCCACGCACTCGACGCGAGCGTGCGGCGAATTCTGGTAAGCGGAGAACTCCGGGGCCATCACCGTGTGGCAAGTCTGCCCGCAAAAGGTCGTGGTATCCATGTACGACACGCCCCGGTAAGAGGCGAAGGAAAAAATCATTACGTTCAGCAGCGTGGCGACGCCGATGAACAACAGTCCGTTCTGAACCATCGGAGCCTTCAGGTCGATCTCCGGATAGACACTGGGCAACTGGCCGGCGTTGCGCAACTTTCGCCGACGCAAGAAAATACCCACCGGGATCAGCACCAATCCCAGAATAAAAATCCCGGGAAGGATCAGGAAAATCAGCAGGCCGATGTATGGATGAGGTGGGCCGGGCAGCACGAAGTCGTAAATCCAGAATGCGATCATAGTGATCGCGCCGCTGGTGGTAAGCGCGACCCCGATAAAGCTGATGGTGTTCTGGATGAAGTAGTACAGCAGACGTGCCCAGTCTTTGACGGTGTTCTGTGGATTCATGCGGAGATGCCCCAAGCTTCCTTAGTTTGGTTTTAGTTTTCTTCAAAAAAGCCCCGGTGAAGGATTCACCAGGGCCTCTGGACTAGCCCATACTCTTGGAGCCTGGGGTGACAGGCCCTGCGGTGAACTTGGTTGGAGCGACTGCAACTAAGGGATCACGTCATTCACGCCCGCGTCCGTGATCCGCCTATTGCAGAATGCTAAAGCTACTTCAAGGTGCCCAGATAAGCGGCGATGTCCTTCACGTCGTCCGCCGACAGGCTCTTAAGCCCGGCGTGCTTCGGCGAGGATGCGATCACCTTCTGGATGTCGTCAGCGGTCTTGCCCTTGATCGAGGGCGACTTCATAGCCGGCTTGCCGGCAGCGTCCGCGCCGTGGCAACCAGCGCACTTTGCCTTGTAGCCCGCTTCACCCTTGGTAGCATCCTGAGCGCGAGAAATGGAACCTACCAAGCACAACATTGTAACTATTGCGATGCCCGACAGAACTTTCTTCATTACTTCCTCCTTGGTTTTTTGTTTCATTTGGCACGAAGCGCCGAGGAGCGGGAGCGCTTCGTGCCAAAAAATCGCAGGGGCTTCCCCTAGAAAACTATTTCTTCAGGGAGCGGATAAACCCGACCAGGTCCTTCACCTGATCCGGGGTCAACGTTTTATATGCGGGCATCTTGCCCTTGCCGGCGGTGATGACGCCGGTCAGATCCGCGTCGCTCATCTTCTGGACATCGGCAGCGCCCAGATCGGTGGTCTTCATCGCTTCCTTGCCTTTGCCGTCGGCGCCATGACATCCGGCGCACTTGGCCTTAAACATCGCCTCACCCGCCGCCGTATCGGCTTTCGCCGGCGCGCTGAGCAGGCAGGTGCCCGCAAAGAGCGCTACGACCATTGACAGCGTCCCAAGCTGCTTCTTTTTTGTCTGCATGTTGTTGCTTCTCCCTGATTTAGTTTCAACAGCTGGAGACAAAGCACCAGCCTGTTGTCGTACAAAGACACCTGCGTTGTTGAAAGTGTGACTGAGTCAACCTGGAAATTCGGTGACGTATAAACATCCTGGTGAACCAGGTTCGCGTCCCTCCGAAAACCGGAGTTCTCCCGAGCGGTCCTCCCCGGTGGTGGTGCTTGGGCCGCGAGGACGACCGCCTCGGGGGCAGCCCAAACGCCGTCTGGAGAGCTCCACGACATCTCTTGCGACTCCTTCGGAGAGCCTTGCATTCGTGCGTGCCCTAATCAAGAGAGAAAGAGTTCGGGCATCCCGAGTATCCTTGTAAGATTCCACGGAATGCTGGGCACGCGGGAAGTGGGGGGCTTCCTTAGCCTAAAGCGCCAAGGAAGGTCGAAAGGACACTTTAAATCTACCTGCTTGTTAGGCTTTTTCAAGCAGAATTTTTCAGTAAAGTTTAGGTTTCCGAGAGAGTAATCAGACCAACGAGGTCTTAGTTGCCTCTGCTGTTGACCGACTCCGGGACTCGTCTTCGCAGGCTCGCAGCCTTTCCCCTACACCAGAATTTACTCCCAGGGCTCCGGTAACCCCCCTATACTCAGGGTCATAGCTATCCGCCAGGAACTGTTCCCCCGAAGAAATCTTTCGGTTCGCCGCCGAGTGGGAGCCAGGCCATACGACGCCAGCGTGGCAGCATCATTCCATCTCTGTGGGAACTGCAATGGATCGCGCTCCATTTTTGCCGACCGCGCGCACGGCAAAAAAGTGATTGTCGGTGGACACCCCTTTCAACACCGTTTCTCCCGCCGTGGCCACGAAATCATAAACCTGCCAGCGAGCCTCGGTCGTCGCACGCCACAATATTTCAAAACCTGCACGTTCCGGATCAACTTCCGCCAACCAGGAGACTTTGGCATCCGGCGTCACCGCGCCCTTAAGCCTCGCCTGTGTTGGCGCTGCCGGCGCCATCGCGAGCTGCCGTAAGGCCTCGGCATTGTCGCGGGCCACGTCTCCCAGGAAAGAGAAGCTGAGATACTTTTCCAGGTCGCCATACTCCACGCCGTTCTCGGTGCGTGGCGTCTGGTGCTGCTGCGTGTACTCCTCGAGCGGTTCGGTGAATCGCACCGCCGGGAAGCCCGCCTTGTAGAAAGGATAGTGATCGCCGCCACGCCCGTAACGATCCTGGCGGAAGATCATGCGAATCGCGGTGCGCCCGTCAATCTCTTCAATCGCCCGGGCCAACTCCCGCGAAGGCGAATCGCAATCGTCAATCCCCGCGTTGCCAGAAAATAGCCGCACGCGATGCGGACCGCCCGGAGCGCGATCCGCGCCCACAATGTCGTCGTCCAACATTCCGCCGACCGTGTAACCTTGTTGTTTCAGCCACTCCAGAAGATGCGTGCTGCCCAGAAGTCCCTGTTCCTCGCCCGACACCGCGGCGAACATAAGCGTTGCGCGGAACGACGTGCGCCCGCTCGCGGCCATTTTGCTCAGCAAGCGCGCGCATTCAACGCTGACTGCCGTTCCCGAAGCATCGTCATCCGCGCCCAGCGCGTCCAACTGCGGGTTCATCAAGTCTGAGGGTATCGAATCTATGTGCCCGGACACGATGAACACGGTCTTCGCAAATTTCGGGTCCGAACCGGGAAGAATGGCGTACACGTTTTCCATCGGCGCGGGAACTCCGCCGGTTCTCTTGGACGTGGCTTCGAACTTGTCTACCATTACCTGGAGTTTCCCGCCGGAATCTTTCGCAATTTCATTCAGCCGCGCCACCACCTGGTCACGCCCGCAGCCAACTCCGCGCTTTGGATCCGTCCACGAAGAGATCGAGAGCCGTGTCCCGCAAGCGACCATTTGATGGATCAACGCCCGCATCGATTCTTGGTCCACGGACTGCCTGGAAATTACGCCCACGGGCCGCGGAAGCAATTTCGGCTGCGGCTTGCCTTGCAATGGCTCAGCCGGATCGCGGGGAACCTCCCGCTGCGCGCAAGCTGGCATGCCCAAAAGCCCGATCGTGAAAATCGTTGCGGCGCACCACTTCCAAACGAGAGAACGCGCCGTAGTGGGAGAAATTCTCATTGGTTGCTCCCTTTGGAGAAAAGAATCGCAATTGGAAAATTCATTCTAACGCGATTCATGCAACTGGCGAGGAATTACAGGGGAGACACCAAGGGAGGATTCGGGGAAATTCCCGGGAAAATACAGGCCCAGCGGCCTCTACCCAAGCTGTCCTTCGCGTCATCTTATCGCGGCAAGCCGAGGCGATTCATCAAGCTTGCCCAGCGGGGGTCGGAATGCAGTAAGTCGAACGCCGGGAAGCGGATGCAGGCCATGAGTTCCGAATCTTGCTCGGAATACGCCTTCTCAAGATACTCAAACGCCTTTTCACGATCGCCCGCGAGCGCGAGCGCGACGGCGATGTTGGTGGGAGCGGCCAACTTCCGAGTCTGCATGAGCTTGGCGTACCCTTGTGCATCCGCGCTCCAGGAGCCTTTCGTCGCCGCGGCTATTTGCAGTTCGCTCACCGCCTCCGCATAGCGGCCCATCGTTGCATAAAACTGCGACAAATAATAATGCGCCGGCCCGAACGACGGATCGCGCTCCAACACTTCCTTCAATTGCGCGACCGCTTCGGGATATCGCCCCGCCGCCAGCAGCGTCAGCCCGTAATTCATCTTCATGATCGGAGCGAGCGGATCCAGCGACAACGCGAGGCGAAATTCCGCCAAAGATTGCTCAAGGTGGTTTTCCGGCATCAGGTAATTGAACGCATAAAAGTAATGCGCGGAGGCGTTATTGGGGTTCAGCTCGATCGCCCGGCGAAACTCGGGCTCGGACTCGTTCCACTTCCACGCCGAACTTAACGCGTTGGCGCGCGCCGCGTGGGCCTCGGAGAGCGAATCGTCCAACTCCAGCGCCTTTCGCGCCGCCTCGTCCGCCAGCACCAGCGCCTGCTTTGGCTGGATAATCACGCCGTAGCCCGTCGCCACGGTGTAGCTGTCGGCGAGTCCCGTGTAAGCCAGGGCATAGTTCGGATCCGCGACGATCGCCCGCTGAAACAGCACGAGACTCTGCTTGATGCCATCCGGCGTGCGTCCGTACCACTGTCGCCGCCCTTCCAGATAAAGGCGATACGCTTCCGGATTCGTGGTGCCGGCGCTGCCGAGCTTTTGCTTTTCCGCGCCGCTCAAGTGAATTTGCAGTTTGTTGGAAACGTCCCGCGTAATGTCGCTCTGCACCTGGGTAATGTCCGCCAACTTGCGCTCGTAGTGCGACCCCCACAACTCCGTCCCGTCCGCGGTATTCACCATGTCCGCTTGCACGCCCAACACATCGCCGTGCTGGGTTACTCGCCCCATCAGCACCGCTCCAACATTCAACGACTTTCCGATCTGCTGAGGGTCTTGCTGGTTTCCCTTGAAGCGGAAAACCGTGCTGCGCGCCATCACCTTGATATTCGGAAGTTGCGAAAGTGTGCCAATCAGGCTTTCCGTTAATCCATCGCTCAAATACTCATTATTGGGATCGCTGGTGGCGTTCGCGAAGGGCAGCACCGCAATCGAACTCACCTTGTTGCCTCCTTCCCTCGCGCGCAGAAAATAAAATCCACCAAGTCCGATAGCAATCAGCAAGGCCGCCACAATGCCGGCGATCAAGTACTTGTGCGAACTCTTTGGAACCCCTGCAATGCCTGAGACGGAGGACGAAATTGCCGAGGCCGCCGGAACGCCTCCGGAAATAGCGACGCTTGCCGAACGCCCTGTGTCCAGTTCGCGTTTCAGCCGCGCCAGATCCGCGCGCATATCGGCGGCGCTCTGATACCGTAAATTGCGATCCTTTTCCAAGGCCTTATTAAGGATACGTTCCAATTCGGTTGGAACTTCAGGATTCAGCCGTACGGCCGGCGTCGGCGCTGTATCCAGAATGGCCTTGAAAATCAGCCCGGAGGTATCTCCGCGGAACGGCAAGGTCCCAGTCGCCATTTCGTACAAAACCGCGCCGAACGAGAACAGGTCCGTCCGGGCATCGAGTTCTTTGCCGCGCACCTGCTCGGGAGACATGTAAGCGACCGTCCCCAACGTGCTGCCCGGGCTGGTCAAATGTTCCATGCTTACGCCCTGGGTCAGTTCCCCTGTAATGGTCGCCCCCGAAGGGCCAACTCCCGTGAAGGTGACCTTTGCCAGGCCGAAGTCGAGAATCTTGGCGTGGCCGCGCTTGGTCACAAAAATATTGGCAGGTTTGATGTCGCGATGAACAATGCCTTCAGTGTGTGCCGCATCCAGGCCATCGGCAATCTCCGTCGCCAGAGTGAGCAAAACATCCGTCTCGACGGGCTGACCGTTGATGCGATGCTTCAGCGTCACGCCGTCCAGGAATTCCATGGCGATGAACGCCCGCCCGTCCTGTTCGCCGATATCGTGGATCGTGCAGATGTTGTGGTGATTCAGGGCCGATGCGGCCTGCGCTTCGCGTTCGAATCGCGCCAGCGCCTGGGGGTCGCGCGCCACTTCCTGTGGCAGGAACTTCAGGGCCACGAAGCGGTGAAGTCGCGTGTCTTCCGCCTTGTAGACTACGCCCATGCCTCCGCCGCCAAGTTTTTCGATGATCCGGTAATGAGAAATAGTTTGGCCGATGAGCGGGTCGGTGGCGGGCATGTCTGCTCATCTTAGGTTGCGACCCAATCCAAGTCAACGAACGCAACTCACCGCATTCGCGAACTTTAACGGTACGGAGAATGACACGAAGTGGCCAATAAGAGGATTTTTCTTAGTGCTTTGAGGGGCGGGAAGTTGACGCGGTGCCTTCCCAAATGCTGAATGGTATCAACACTTCACCGCGGAACAGGGCGCGGGCCGTTCGAATGAGGCCGGAGCGGACCACTTTCAGTTCTCGGCCGGCAGTTTCTTCCACTTCAATTTCGAGGGAAAACTCGCCGCTGGGATGCTCGACCGAAAGCCGCTTCAACGGCCCTGCCGGCAGGAAAACCATCCCGGCGGCCACTGAACCGGGAAGCACACTCGCGGTTCCAACCGTTACCGCGCCCAAAACTCCAATCGCCGCGTGACATTTGTGGGGGATGAATGTGCGTGTCGTCAGGTGCCCGCCGTCGCGCGGTGGCGCAATCAACGTCATCTTCGGAACTACCTTTGATCGCACATCTCCCAAGCCCATACGTTCGCCGGCCAGGAGGCGAATTTCTTCCAGGCGCGCCTTGAATTTCTTATCAGCATCGAGTTCGGCGGGAGTTTCGTAGCCGGACTTGCCAAAAGCCGCGGCGCGCAGCACGACCACCGGCATGCCATTGTCGATGAGTGTGGCCTCGATGCCATCGAGCTCGTCAATCAAGCGGCCCGTCGGCAACAGCGAGCCGCACACGGAACCCGCGGTATCCAGAAAGTCGATCCGGATCGCAGCGGAGGTGCCCGGCACGCCGGCGATCGAAGAGTCTCCTTCGTAGGCAACTGTTCCACCCGGCGTCGGCACATGCGCGACGGCTTTGTTTCCCGTGTTCACCATGTAGATGGAGACCGGCGTGACCGGATTCCGCGATTCGACGAGACCCCGCTCAATTGCAAAAGGACCAACACCCGCGAGCATATTCCCGCAGTTCGGCGTCACGTCTACAAGCGGCCGGTCTACGGAAACCTGGGCGAACAGATAATCAACATCAATTCCCGAACGCGAAGAGCGGGAGATGATGGTCACCTTGCTCGTTAAAGGATCCGCGCCACCAATTCCGTCAATCTGCCGGGGATCGGGGGAACCCATCACCGCCAACAGCACGCGATCGCGTAACGCCACATCGCTCGGCAGATCACTCGCTAGGAAGAAGGGTCCCTTGGAGGTGCCCCCGCGCATCAGCGTACACGCGATGGGAGTTTGCGACGTCCGAGCCATGCCACCTCCTCCTTTCACAAGTATTCCAGACCCAGGTCCTTGATTTTCAAGCGCAAGTCGTAAATGTCCAGGCCGAGTTCCCCGCGCGCAAGTCGTTCGCGATTCGCCGCTTCTTTGCGAAGCCTTTTCTCCGACGCCGCGGCTACTTCCTGCGCATCGGCCCGCTTTACCACCACGACACCATCATCATCCGCGACGATCACATCGCCCGCCTCAACTTGTGCGTCGGCGCACACCAGCGGCACGTTTACCGACCCGAGCGTGGCCTTGACGGTTCCCTGCGAACTGATGGCGCGGCTCCAAACCGGAAATTTCATTTCCGCCAGCGAGCGGACATCGCGGCATCCCGCGTCAATCACCAGTCCCTTCACGCCGTGCGCGCGCAGTGAGGTGGCCAACAGCTCGCCGAAATATCCGTCCGTGCAAGGGGATGTCGGGGCCACCACCAAGATGCTTCCCGGGCGGCAAACCTCCACCGCAACGTGAATCATCAGATTATCGCCCGGAGGGAGCGACACGGTAACGGCAGGGCCCGCGATTGCCGAGCCGGGGAAAATCGGGCGCAAATACGTGGCCAGCAAACCGCAGCGCCCCTGGGCTTCGTGCACCGTTGACACGCCATATTTCTCGAGCGCCGCCACCGCATCCGCCGGCGGTTGCTCCACTTTTCGGATCACCACAGATTTGTTCATTCGAGCACCTCGGTCACCTGCGGGAAGACGCGCTGATAGCCTTCTCCATACTTGATGTTCTTGTTTGAATTGCGTGAGGCCTGAAAGCCGCGCTGCAACGCCACGCGCTCGTAGTATTGCCACAAATGTTCCTGCGCAGCCATCTCTTGAAACGCGGCATATTTCCTGGGCCAAACAGGAGTGATGTCGAGCAAAACTTGAGGCTTCCATTCGCATTGTTCCGGCTGATGCGGCTCAAACAGAAAAACGGGTGGCGCTCCGATCACCGGCGTTCCCGGCTCGTGTCCATGGGCTTGGGCCACGATGCGGGCTTCCTGCGCCAGGTGAGACGCCAGCGGATGATCGAAGTTGTATGGATCGGTGAGCGAGTGTGTGAGAACGAACTCCGGGCGGATCTTGCGATAAAGTGCCACCAGGTCCAAAAGGATACTATCCGGGATTCTCATCGGGTAATCCCCGACGTCGAAGAAAATCACCTTGGCACCCAGAATTTCCGCCGCACGCGTAGCCTCTTCCTTTCTGTTCGCCTTCACTTTTTCCAGGGTCATCCCTGGCTCACGCCAAAGTTTTGCGGATTCGCCGCGTTCTCCGAAAGAGAGGCAAACGACGGTGACCTCCCACCCGCGCTCGGCATACAGCGCAATCGCTCCTCCTGCCCGCCAGACAAAATCCGCCGAATGCGCGCTGACGACCAATGCAGTCTTCTTATCTGCCACGATTGCACCCTTGAATGTGGAATTTAGGAGCCCTTAAACGATGGCATCGGCTTGCGCGCCGCCGCACGATTGCGCAACTGGTGCCCGGCAGTTCTCATGAACGTGGTTCATGCCTTCTTAGCTGCCTCGACCGGAGGCGTGCCGTAGGTGTGGAACGAATCGATGGTCTTCAGGCCCCACGCCTGACCTTTTTTGCGCTCGGTCTCGGACCAGCGAATAGGCTTCCAGTCTGGCGCCAAAATCAGCCGCGCTCCGGCGTTAGCTACCTCCACGCGATTGCCTCCGGGCTCGTAGACATACAGGAAAAAGGTCTGCTGGATGGCGTGCTTGTGTGGCCCGGTTTCGATGTACACGCCATTTTCCAGGCAAATGTCCGCGGCCAGAAGGACTTCTTCGCGGCTGTTGACCGCATAGGTGAGGTGATGAAAGCGCCCGCGGGTCCCGGTGTGGTCGCGCGTGTAGGCGAAGTCGTAGCTTTTGTTCGTGCACGTCATCCACATGGCGGCTTCCGAGCCGTCGTCCAGCACGATTTGCTCGGTCAAGCGAAACCCCAAATAGCGCTCGAAGAACTCGCGATTGGCGCGGATATCAACAGCCAAACCGTTCCAGTGATCGAGGCGTCGCACATTGAAGCCGCGCGCCGGAAAGCGCTGCGCCTGGTTCTTTAAGGCCGGCCGCAACTCCTCGGGTGGCTGATACCACTGCGTGTCGTAGTAGAGTTCGATCTTGTGGCCGTCCGGATCCTGGCAGAGAAATGCCCGGCCATGCGCGAGATCGCCGTCGGTCCAGCCTCTGTCGAAGCCGGAGCCTTCGAGTGCCGCAACACGGCGTTCCAGCGCTTGCGGGCTGCGGGTGCGATACGCGACGTGACCCAAGCCGGGAAGTTTCGACGCCGTCAGCTTCAAGGAATGCCGTTCGTAGTCGTCATAGGCGCGCAGGTAGACGGAATCGCCTTCGCGCCCGCTCTCGGTCATTCCCATTACGTTGACGAAAAATCGCAGGCTCTCCTCAGGCTTTGGGGTGAGCAATTCCAAATGACCCAGGTGAGCTACATCCATTACCGGTTCATCTTGCATGGGCACCCTCTGCAGCGTGGAGCCTACCGCAATCAGGCGTGTTTCTCACGTTATTTGGGTATGCAATCTCACTTTCAGGGAGACGTGTCAAGCAGGGTGCGCTTGCGATTCGACCGCCCATCTACACTTGAGCGGTACGCCAGCCTTGTGCGTAGGTTTCCCGGGCAACCTTGGAATAAGGCACCGGGCTAACCACGGCCCGAATCTCCGCCTGCTTGTGACGTTCGACGGTAATCTTCTTGGAACCGCCGCCCGGCTCGCCCCATAGAAGAATGACTTCTGCGCCGATCTCAACGTCCGGGTCCACCACACCCAGCGAAAGCATGGATCGTTCGTTGTAGCTATAGCCGGCAAACATCGACGTTCCCACGGTTTTCCCGCCGCGCAGTACTTTGTCGTACGATGCAGAAGCATAATTCGATAAAGGTAGATCGATGTACTTGTACGGATTTCCCGGTTCGAATAAGGATGTCAGCACTTTCAGGACGTCCTCGGGGCTCCATGCAAACGTGACCTTCTTCCGTTCTGGTTGGCTGGCCATTTTCTCAAGGGCTTCCCGGCCAATGAATTCGTGGTCGAATTTGACGAACGGCCCGTAGCCGAGAGCGTACGGCGACATGTAGTAGTCCTCAATATTTTTCGATTCGAAACTTCCACCGAGCGAACAGGTTCCCTCATAACCCGTGGCTGGTAACCATTTTCTGTAGGCTTTCATTTTCTCGCCGGTATACACCGCCGGAAGAGGCGATGGAATCCACCCGGATTCCAGGGTGTTCGTGGCGTAGGCTCTCGAGCCGACTTCATGGAGGCCGAACTCCTTACCCGCGGCGACGATGGCGCCGCGAATTTCCTCGCGGTCTTCGTAGGGGCCCCAGATTTCCAATCCGGGAGCGCCGGCCATGCCATGACGCAGCGCACGGACTTTGCGGCCGGCAATGTTGATGGCCTCCATGTTGAAAAATTTGATATCCGGAATCGGCCCCCCGTTCAGTTTTTCAAAGATCTGCGGCGCATTGGGGCCTTGAATTTGGAAGCGGTAGCAGGAACGAACGACCGCTTTGCCTCTGGGATTTGAGGGAGACCGATCGTCCCTTGCGATCTTGACGTTATATCCCCCGGTTTCACCATGGAATTGAATCCAGCTGGCAACCGGCGCGCGCCCCACAAACACAAAGCGATTCTCCTCCAGATGAAAAAGAATGCCGTCGCCAATCACGTAGCCATCGTAGCTGCAGGGTGCAAATTGCTTGGCTCGATTGACCGGAAACTTGGCGAAACTGTTGGTGCCGAGATGCGAGAGCAATTTGAGGGCGTCGGGACCTTCCACGTACACGTTCGCCATGTGGTGACTCTGATCGAAGAGCACCGCGGTCTCCCGCCAGGCGCGCTGTTCGTCGCGCCAGTTTGAGAATTCCGAGGGGACGACCGGATAGACGTAGGCGCCGATCTGCGAATTGCGCAACATGGTCACCGGATCTTCGAATGTGTGTAACAAGTCCTCCAAAGATTTCTCGCTCATCCTTAACTCTCCACGTGAAAAAAGTTCGATCCGCGAACCCCGCTCCGTGATGCACCAGGAAGAGGCCTGCAATCTATGGGAGTTTCGACCACGGCGTAGCGGGATGCAAGACATGGCTGCCGCTGGAATAAATGGAACGGGCGATAATCGGCGAACCTGCGGAGGGCTAAACGCGGTCGATTTGGCTTTGGGCTACCGGGAACGGAAGGGAACTATTGGTCCATCTCCGCAAGTAGTTGAAATAAATGGTAGGCCCGTGGGGACTCGAACCCCAGACCTCTACCGTGTCAATGTATAAATATTAAGCTTTATAATAACTTACAAAACCGCGGGGACTGTCAAAATACACGGAAGTCGTGCAAGACGGCCCACTCTGTGGGTTGGGTTGTGGGTTGGAAAAACCCTTCGGCTCAGGACGTCTCTTAGCACAAATGCAGCCTGTGATGCTAACCCTTCACGATTGACCGCATTGAGGCACTGCCTTCATAAGGGCAAGATGTGCCAGCGGGAAAATAGTCTTCAAGTAAACCAAGGTACACAAGAGCCCACCTCGATTCGCTTCTTAACGAGTTCGCCATCGAACTGGGCAATCAACGATGCATCGTGAAGAGCAGTCTCCGGCTCACTCGGCTGCGCATCAGCCGTCCTCACGTGGACCTGCATTAAAGCGAATCCCCCTGAAGGGGCGAAAGCAATCCTCGTGGCAGAGCGTCTCACGGGAATGTGATGTGGGTCACAGACACGTCGCCCCCGGGAGGATTGGTTATCTATACGGGAAGGTGGTTTCTGCGGAGGTGAAAAGCGTGGTTATAAATCATTGCTTTGAAATGTAGACCCTACAGCTGGATTGTTGGTTTAAACGATGCCCGAATTCGGGCATCGGAATCGGGGACCATTTCGAAAGCTCGTGTTTATCGTTGAGCTCGTTTGGTACTCCGATTGCATTTGACATTAAAGAGCGGAAAAGCGACAAGCCCACGCCTGCGATGTACAGGCCGGAAACGGATGGCGCCTAAATCAAGGAGTTACGATAATGACATCGAGAGTACTAGTTGAGGAACCCGGGTTGCTCTCGCTGAGTGCGTATGGGAATGCGCGCTCCACGGTGCAAGGAAAGCCGTTGACTTCAGAGGAAGTGAAGAAAACTCACGCATACTGGCGGGCGTGCAATTATTTGGCGCTTGGAATGATCTATCTCCAAGCGAATCCGTTGTTAAAAGAGCCATTACAGCCGGAGCATATTAAGAACCGCCTGCTGGGACATTGGGGCACCAGTCCAGGCCTGGCTTTCACCTATATCCACCTGAATCGCCTGATAAAAACATTGGATCTCGACATGATCTTCATGGCTGGTCCTGGGCACGGGGCGCCCGGGGTTTTGGGGCCCGGATATCTCGAGGGTACTTACTCCGAAATATATCCAGAAAAAAGCGAGGACGAAGTAGGTTTGCATGAGTTCTTTAGGCAATTTTCCTTTCCTGGCGGCATCGGCAGCCACTGCACGCCGGAAACTCCCGGTTCGATTCACGAAGGAGGCGAGCTGGGTTATGTGCTTTCCCATGCCTGCGGCGCAGCATTCGACAATCCAGACTTGATTGTTGCCGCGGTGGTCGGCGATGGTGAATCCGAGACGGGGCCTCTGGCAACTTCCTGGCACATCAGCAAGTTCCTGAACCCTATTCGCGACGGAGCAGTACTGCCGATCCTGCACCTAAACGGCTACAAGATTAACAATCCCACGCTGCTAGCCCGTATTACGCACGAAGAACTGGAAAACCTGCTGCGCGGCTGCGGATGGACGCCTTACTTCGTGGAGGGCTCGGACCCGGACAGCATGCACCAGGCGATGGCTGCGACCGTTGAACACTGCGTCCTCGAAATCAAAAAGCATCAGCGGGAATGCCGCGCGTCCGGTATTGCTAAACGGCCGCGCTGGCCGATGATCGTGTTGCGCTCTCCGAAAGGCTGGGGCGCACCGCAAGAGGTGGGTGGTCACCGGCTCGAAGGCTTCTGGCGTGCGCACCAGGTGCCATTGACCGACGTGAAGAAGAATCCCGAGCAGTTACGCATCCTGGAGAAATGGATGCGGGACCAAAAACCGGAAGAGTTGTTCGACGAAAAGGGCACGCTAATTCCCGAACTGAAAGAGCTTGCGCCCAAGGGAAACCGCCGAATGAGTGCCAACCCGCATGCTAACGGCGGAATACTGAGAAGGGCTCTGCGCCTACCAGACTTTTGCGACTACGCGCTGAAGGTGGATCGCCCCGGAACCATTGAGGTGGAGAATGTGCCCCCGTTGGGTAACTTCCTGCGCGATGTCATGAAGTTGAACATGAATAATTTCCGCGTATTTGGCCCCGACGAAACAACCTCCAACAAACTCCAGGCGGTGTACCAGGCTTCAAAGAAATTTTGGATTGCTCAATATTTTCCGGAAGACGAGGATGGCGGTGAACTGGCACCGGACGGGCGCGTCATCGAGATGCTGAGCGAGCACACCATGGAGGGCATGCTCGAGGGATACCTGCTTACCGGCCGGAACGGGTTTTTCTCCTCCTACGAAGCCTTTATTCATGTTATCGATTCCATGTTCAACCAGCACGCCAAATGGCTATCTATCTGCAATCATTTGTCCTGGCGCCAGAAGATAGCCTCACTGAATCTGCTGATCACGTCTACGGTGTGGCGGCAGGATCACAACGGCTTCACGCACCAGGACCCCGGGTTTCTGGATGTTGTCCTCAACAAGAGCGCCGCAGTAACGCGTATTTATCTTCCCCCGGACGTCAATTGCTTGCTCTCGGTGGCCAATCACTGCCTCCGCAGCGAGAACTATATCAACGTGATTGTTTCCGACAAGCAGCTTCACTTGCAGTATCTGAATATGGATGAAGCTATTACGCATTGCACGAAAGGCATCGGCATTTGGGATTGGGCCAGCAACGATCAGCGCGGCGAGCCGGACCTGGTTATGGCTTCCGCCGGCGATATTCCCACGCAGGAGGCGTTGGCTGCCACCGTCTTGCTTCGCGAGGAGTTTCCCGACATCAAGATCCGGTTCATCAATGTTGTTGACCTTTTCAAGCTGCAACCGAGCACCGAACATCCCCACGGCTTGACCGAAGCGGACTTTAACTCTCTGTTCACCTGCGACAAACCTATCATTTTCAATTTCCACGGCTACCCATGGCTGATCCATCGCCTAACTTATGGCCGCAAGAACAAGACTCTGCACGTGCGCGGGTACAAAGAGAAAGGCAACATCAACACGCCAATGGAGCTGGCCATGAACAACGAGATTGACCGGTTCACTCTGGCTATTGATGCCATTGACCGCGTCCCGCAGCTGCAGAGCATCGGCGGCCACGCCAAGGACAAATTCCGCAACGCGCAGATCGCTTGCCGCGCCCATGCCTACAAACATGGCATCGACAGCCCCGAGATCACAGGATGGAGATGGCCTGACTCGGCAAAGTAAGTTGGTCCGGTTGAGGCGACCCAAGCCGGCGTCCAATCAAGATTCACCGCGCAACGCGACCAGGAAGGGTTCTTTACGCCAATGAATGTGCTTGTACTCAACGCAGGAAGCTCCAGCCTGAAGTTTCAGTTGATCGCCACGGACCCTGGCGCAATCGCGGCGGATCAAGATGTGCGCCTGTGCCGGGGGCAGATTGACCGGTTCGGCGGAGAAGTAGTTATTGCGGTATTGATGCGTGACGGCTCGCGGAAGAAATTCACTGCCTCAACGCGGGATATGCAGGCGTCACTGGAACACCTCATGCACTGGATCGCTTCGGATGCTTCCGGAATTGAAGAAATCCGATCCATCGGCGATATCCATGCAGTCGGCCACCGGGTCGTTCACGGTGGCGAGTTATTTGGGGAGTCCAAGCTGATCAGCGACGAGGTGCTCAAGGGGATTGAGGACTGCATCGAGTTGGCGCCGCTGCACAATCCCAATAACATCAAGGGAATTGTGGCGGCGCGGCACGTATTCGGCCCGAAGCTGCCGCAGGTTGCGGTGTTTGATACTTCCTTCCACCATTCTCTTCTAGAGCGAGCCTACCTGTATGCCATTCCCTATCACCTATACCTCCGTCATCGCATTCGGCGTTATGGATTTCATGGGACGTCGCACCGCTACGTTGCCGAGCGCTACCGGATGCTCTGCGGACTGAGCAAAGACCAAACGAATGTAATCGCGTTACATCTCGGGAATGGATGCTCAGCGACTGCGATTCGCGGGGGTTGCTCCGTAGACACGTCGATGGGGATGACACCGCTGGAAGGTTTGGTGATGGGAACACGGTCGGGGGACATCGACCCGGCGATCGTGAGCTTAATTGCCGTCAAAGAAAGCCTATCCGCCAGCGAAACAGAGGCACTGCTCAACACCCAGTCCGGATTGCTCGGCATCTCTGGACTGACCAACGACATGCGCGTATTGCAGGACGAACTCAAATCTAACGACGACCGTCGCGTGCGCCTGGCGATCGAAGTGTTTTGTTATCGCGCGAAAAAATATATCGGAGCATTTCTCGCGGGGATGGGCGGCTCGGACGCGATTGTTTTCACTGGTGGTATTGGGGAGAACTCGCCAGATATCCGGGCGCGGATATGCACTGGTTTGGAATGGGCGGGATTGCAGCTGGACGAAAAGAGAAATCAGGGAGCGGTGGGATCCGAAGGCCGGATCAGCACGGATGATTCCAGGCTGCACGCCTTCGTGATCCCAACCGATGAAGAACTTCTGATCGCGCGCGATACGGTCCGTTGCGTTCTGGGCCAGCAGGATGCCTCGCAAATTGAGCATTCGTCGAAAGCCAGCGGACTGCGGAACTAAAAGGGGATGGAAGCATTGCAATGGAAAACGTACAGCTTTTTTGCAGCGGACATTTCCTGCGAGTCCTGGCTGGTCGATGGCTGGGGCCGGGTCCCGGATTAGCGGGGAGAGATCTTTTTCTGAGCACGGCCAGCCTGAGCGCCCTGTGTTACGAGCACACTCGCTCTTACCCAGTCATTCGACTTTGGAATGACGATCATCACGTTATTTCGTGACGTCGCTCACATTTAACGGTAATGACATTTCAGGTATCCAGGGCAAGAACGTTGAATCAAAGAATTGAGGATTCCCAATGAGCACAAAAGGTGTGACAGCATCGGAGGCCATCCGAGTCGTCCCGAAAACGCCGGAGGAATGGCGCGTTTCAGAACTTCTCAAACAGTACGGCTGTGGCCCGATTTCGTTTGTCGGTTCGGAAAACGCGTTCTACGAGCGGCATTTGGTGTTCGACCGTGTAATCGATCCGCAAGTTGCTACAGCGCGCGAGCGTTTCGAGGCGTTTTCGCATTCGATTCGAGATATCCTCGCGCAACGCTGGACGCTGACCAGGAGTACGTATAACAAAGCTAATCCCAAACGCGTTTATTACCTTTCCATGGAATTTCTCATCGGCCGTTCGCTGACGAACAACATAACCAACCTGTTGCTTAGCCCGCTGATTCAGCACGCGGTAAAGGAGAAAGGAATCGACTGGCTCAAACTAATTGACGAGGAACCCGACGCGGGCCTCGGGAACGGAGGTCTGGGACGCCTCGCAGCATGCTTCCTCGACTCGATGGCCACCATGGAGTTGCCAGCCACGGGCTACGGTCTGCGCTATGAATACGGGATGTTCAAACAATCCTTTGTGGATGGATGGCAAAAAGAAAATCCGGACAATTGGATCCGCCTGGGCGATCCCTGGGAGGTCGTACGTCCTCCTGAGATGGTGGAAGTGAAACTGGGTTGCTCCTTTAAGCTGATCGGGGGCAGCTTCCAGATGATTCCAGGCCGGCCGTCAACCTGGTTCGGCATACCGTTCGATCGACCCGTGGTGGGCTACGGAGGAAAGACCATTAACACCCTACGGCTGTGGGCCGCAGCTGCGCCGGACTACTTTGATTTTCGGGAATTCGGTGCCGGTGATTTCGTGGGCGCACTGGCCGAGACTCTCGGCGCGGAGTCGCTCACACGCGTGCTCTATCCCGACGATTCAACCACTGCGGGGAAGGGACTGCGGTTCGTCCAGGAATATTTCCTGGTGGCTTGTTCACTCGCTGACATCGTACGGCGGTTTCAAAGGTTAAACAAAGATTGGGAACAACTGCCCGAGAAGGCGGCACTCCAGCTCAATGACACACACCCGTCGCTGGCCGTAGCCGAGTTGATGCGAATTTTGCTCGATGATGCCCATCTGGGATGGGACCAAGCATGGGATTTGACCAAAAAGACGCTCGCCTATACAAATCACACGTTGCTACCTGAAGCGCTCGAGAAGTGGCCTGTCGAGCTGTTCGAGATGTTTGTTCCTCGCCATTTGGAGATCGTTTACGAGATCAACCGGCGTCTTCTCGACGAGGTTCGACTTCGCTTCCCCGGCGATGGCGGGCGTGCTGGTCGCGTAAGCCTCGTGGAGGACGGCCCCATCAAGCACGTGCGGATGGCCAACCTGGCAATCGTCGGCTCGCACAGCACCAACGGTGTTGCCGCGATTCACTCACAGTTGCTGCGCACGACCACGGTCAGGGACTTCGCGGAGATGTACCCGGATCGCTTCAATAACAAGACCAATGGGGTCACCCCGCGCCGCTGGCTTCTCCTTGCGAACCCACCACTGGCTCGAACGATTACGGAAGCCATCGGCGATGGTTGGATCACCGACCTGAGCCAACTGAGCAATCTCAAGCCGCTTGCCGAGGACGCCTCGTTTCAAGATGCCTTCCGCAAGGCCACGCGCGAGGCCAAGTCTCAGTTTGCCGATTGGCTCAGAAAAACTTTCAACCAAGTTGTCGACCCGGACTCGATCTTCGACAGCCAGGTCAAGCGCATCCACGAATATAAGCGGCAACTGTTGAACGCCCTACGCATCATCGTGCTGTACAACCGCCTGCGGGAAAATCCGCAACTGGAAATCCCGTCACGCACGTTCTTTTTCGCCGGCAAAGCGGCGCCTGCGTATCACCTGGCTAAACTGATCATCAAGTTCCTCAATAATCTGGCCGCGACCATCGACGGTGACCCGGCGGTGCGCGGGCGAATCAAAGTGCTGTTTCTGCCCGATTATAACGTCTCGCTTGCGGAGCGGCTCATCCCCGCGAGCGACGTCTCGAATCAAATTTCTACCGCCGGCTATGAGGCCAGCGGCACCAGCAATATGAAGTTCATGATGAACGGCGCACTGACCCTGGGCACCCGCGACGGCGCCACTATCGAAATGGCGCAGGAAGCCGGAGAGGAGAATTTCTTCCTGTTCGGTCTGACTGCCGAACAGGTAGCCAACAGCCGCGGATGGTATAACCCGCATTGGCACTATGACAATGAGCCGGAGACGCGTGCCGCACTGGACTTGATCTTCTCGGATTACTTCAGCCGCAGCGGGCCCGGCACGTTTCTGCCGGTTCACGAGACACTGCTAACCCGCGGCGATTACTACATGCACCTGGCGGACCTCAAGTCGTACCTCGAGGCGGACCAGAGGATCTGCGAACTCCACGCCGACCAGGCCTCATGGACGCGGAAAGCCATTCTCAATGTGGCTGGCTCCGGAAAATTCTCCAGCGACCGCACGATTGCCGAGTATGCCCGCGAGATTTGGAAGGTCGAACCATGCCCAATACCGTAGAAACACGATCAGCGGTACCTGGGGAGAGCCAAAGCTCGATTTCGCCGCTCGCTGGCAAACCGGCACCCAAGGAGATGCTGGTGGATGTCGCTCGCCTGGAGAGAGAATATTTCGAGCGCCGCCCCGACCTGCAAGACCCCAATCAGCTTGTGAGCTTCGGCACCAGTGGACACCGCGGCTCGCCCTTCCAGGGCACATTCACGGAAGCCCACATCCTCGCGATTACACAGGCAATTTGCGATTACCGGCGGTCGCGGGGAACGGACGGTCCACTGTATATGGGGAAGGACACGCATGCGTTATCAGCACCAGCACAGCGCACCGCCCTTGAGGTGCTCGCGGCGAACAATGTGGAGACCGTCGTTCAGCAAAACGACGGCGTCACACCAACGCCGGTCATTTCGCGCGCCATTCTTGTCTACAACCGCAATCGAAAAGAGCATCTCGCGGACGGCATCGTTATCACGCCCTCGCATAACCCGCCGGAAGACGGAGGCTTCAAGTACAACCCACCCAATGGAGGGCCCGCCGATACCGACGTGACCCATTGGGTCGAAAGCCGCGCAAACGAATTGCTGCAAGCGGGCAACGTGTGTGTGAAGCGACTGCGCTTCCACAAAGCGGAGACGGCCTCCACCACGCACCAGGAAGACCTGATGTTGCCGTACGTTCGGGATCTCAAAAATGTTGTCGATATGGAGGCGATCCGCGACGCCAAGCTACGGCTTGGCGTGGATCCTCTAGGCGGGGCCGCGCGACCGTATTGGGAACCGATCAACGAGATTTATGGACTGGACATTGCGGTCGTCAACCCAAAGATCGACCCGACTTTTTCCTTCATGACTGTAGATCATGACGGCAAGATCCGCATGGACTGTTCCAGCCCGTACGCTATGGCTAGGCTCGTGGCGATGAAAGACCAATACCAAGTCGCCTTCGCGAATGATCCGGATTCAGACCGGCACGGCATTGTCACTCCGGTGGCGGGCTTGATGAACCCGAACGATTACCTAGCCGTGGCCATCCGGTATTTGCTCACGCATCGGCCACAGTGGCGCAAGGAAGTCGCCGTTGGAAAGACGCTGGTGAGCAGCAGCATGATCGATAGAGTGGTCAAAAAGCTTGGCCGCGATCTGCGGGAAGTTCCAGTCGGCTTCAAGTGGTTTGTGCCGGGTCTCGTCGACGGTTCGTACTGTTTCGGCGGGGAAGAAAGCGCCGGAGCGAGTTTCCTGCGCCTCGATGGAACGGTGTGGACGACCGATAAGGACGGTCCGATCATGGACCTCCTAGCCGCAGAAATAACTGCGCGGACGGACAAGGATCCTGGTGAGCACTACCGCGAGCTGACGGCGGAGTTCGGCGCTCCGCACTACATGCGTATCGACGCGCCCGCGTCCCCCGAACAGAAGCACAAACTCCAAAAGCTATCGCCAGATGCGGTGAAAGAGTCAGACCTAGCAGGAGAGCCGATCACGGCCAAGCTGATACGCGCGCCGGGCAATAACGCCCCCATTGGAGGGCTAAAGGTAGTGGCGAAAAGCGGCTGGTTCGCAGCCCGGCCCTCAGGGACAGAGAACATCTACAAGATATATGCGGAGAGCTTCCAGAGCGAGCAGCATTTGCGCTCGATCGTGGATGAGGCCCAGAAGATAGTGAACAACGCATTGCGTTCGCGTACAGCGGGTTAACAATGAGCGGCGTTCCTCCATTTCCGTCCGAATTCCGCAGTTCCGGAATACTGCTGCATGTAACGTCTCTGCCATCAGCTTATGGGATCGGCGATCTCGGGCCATCCGCGTTTTCGTGGGTCGACCGCCTCCACGAGACCGGACAAGGATGGTGGCAGGCATTGCCGCTCGGGCCCACCGGTTATGGAAATTCACCATATCAGTCACTGTCTTCATTTGCGGGCAATGGCCTGCTCATCAGCCCCGAGCTCCTGATTTCAGACGGACTGCTGAATGCGAGTGACTGCGCATCACACTTCCCTTCAGATCAAGTCGACTACGAAACCGTAATTCCTTTCAAAGAGAAGCTGTTCGAAAAGGCATGGAGGAAGTTCGCTGCGGGCGAACGGAGGGATCTCCATCCGGCCTATCAGGAATTCTGCGCAACACAGGAAACCTGGCTCGAAGACTATGCGCTGTTTCGAGCGCTAAAGAACAAGTTTGGCGGCTCCGATTATCTCGAGTGGCCTGAGGATTTAATCGAGCGCAAGCCTATTGCTTTAGCGAAGGCGCGCCAAGAACTGGCCAATGAAATGAATCCCTATCGCTTGGAACAATTTCTGTTGCTGCGCCAAGCAGATCAGCTGAAAGAATACGCCCATGCCAAGGGTGTGAGCCTGATTGGAGACCTCCCATTCTTTGTTTCACCGGATTCCAGCGATGTTTGGGCGAACCCGGAGTTATTCCTATTGGATGAACGGCGGAGGCCGCGCTTCGTCGCTGGAGTGCCGCCCGACTATTTCAGCGCCGTAGGGCAGCTATGGGGTAATCCTGTCTACAACTGGGATGCACTTCGTTCCACGGGGTACCGATGGTGCATCGATAGGATTCGCACTGTGCTGAGTCACGTAGACGTGATTCGCCTGGATCATTTCCGCGGTTTCGCAGCTGCGTGGCATGTACCAGCGGGGACTAAGACAGCACAGTCCGGCGAGTGGGTGACCGGCCCAGGAAGCAGCTTTTTCCAGACGATCGGGAGAGAACTGGGGCGGTTGCCATTTATCGCCGAGGATCTGGGGCTCATCACTGAGGACGTGGCGTTGCTGCGCGATCAATTTCAAGTGCCAGGCACGCGAGTTCTACAGTTCGCGTTCGATGGTCACGCCGATAATCCTTATCTTCCGCACAATTTTGTCAGCAACACGGTCGCGTACACCGGGACGCATGACAATCCGCCAACTCGCGAGTGGTATGAACAGTTGCCCGATTCCCAGAAACAAAGTTTGTGGAGCTATCTCAACCGCCGTCTGGTGAATAGTGCGGACGTTGCACCAGCGCTGATCGAACTAGCATGGTCATCCGTGGCAGCTTTGACCGTTGCGCCGTTACAGGACGTTTTTGACCTCGGCACCGGGGCTCGAATGAACGTACCCGGTCGGGCGAACGGTAATTGGCGCTGGCGTTTCACCGAGGAGATGTTGTCTACAAGCGCTTTCGAATGGCTGTGCGAATTGACAGAGAGGTCGAAGCGTCGCGCGAACATGGCTTCAATCGCTCAGGGGCTGAAGGCGGAAGGCGTCACTTTTTTGCGAGGGAACGGCTTGACTTAAGGCCGAGAACTTGGTTAAGAAAACGTGAGCAACCCGATTGATAAAACAGCTGCCGACAAGGACCGCGCATTCGACGCGAATCGGTTCGGAGTCTCACCGCAAAAACGCCCCAGATGGGCACAAACAGAAGGAACCCCATTACCCTTGGGTGCCACGTGGGTAGAAGAGGAGCGGGCGTTCAATTTTGCGGTGTATGCGGAGCATGCTGCGAGCGTCACCCT